>JAESGV010000027.1_pt1 | contig 459761 bp, 411 predicted proteins | sample 9269781 | NCBI WGS metagenome assembly JAESGV01 (sample SAMN15741586, study PRJNA653496) | algae metagenome | isolation source: Tildeniella torsiva UHER 1998/13D and co-occurring heterotrophs from... | place: Slovakia: Slovak Paradise National Park, Hrabusice, Kosice Region | collected 2000-01-01
TCGTCAACGAACCGGAAGCCGGTCACCGGTTCGTCTCCTTGGCGAAATAGGCGGCTGCCTTGCGCAGGATCTCCAGGTCGATCTCCTGCTGAGCGGCCTTCTTCCGCAATCGCTTGAGCTCGTCGCGTTCGGACTCGCTGAGCGCTTCCGGATCCGCCGCCCGCTCGGTGGCTTCACGATCGAGTTTCACCCAGTTCCACAAGGTGCCCTCGGCGATCTCGAGCGACCTGGCCACCTCGGCGACCGGTCGACCCGAGCTCTTCACCAGGGCGATGGCTTCACGACGGAACTCGGCGGGGTACTTCGATGGACGACCCATCCGGGCCTCCCTCCTCTGGGGTCTCCCCCAGAATCAGGTGTCCACGAGACCCTGGCAACTCCAGACAGCGTCAACGGGGATTGTTCCGCACGTACCGTCGGGGCTGCTTGAGTTCGGCCCGAGGCACAGCTCGTCTCCGTCGACCGATGTCACCAGCCCGGTGTACCGCGCTTGGTCACCGCACCCCATGAGGGCAAGGCTGGCCACGAGAACCGCTGATGCGACTCGGGTTCGACTGCGGAAGATCATCACCCAAAACCGTATCGACAGGTCTTTCGATCCCCTCGACGGAGCAATAGCAGTCCCGGCGTTCGGGGGCGCTTCCGCGGAAGCGCCTTGGCTCGCTTTCTTGCGTGAGTTTCCGTCTCTGAGCGACGGGAACTCACGCAATTTCCCAGCGGTGAGGGGTGCCCTCGAAGTGCCGCTATGGGATACCCAAGGAGACGCTCGTCGAGCGACCGGCGCGCCGCACTCTCGCCGCGCTCGGTGTTCGCCGGAGCTGCGCCCGACCGGGTCGGGTCAGGCCAGGTCCAGCAGGGCAAGCACCCGCTGGGCCTGTTCGGCGGGTGCGCCGTCGGCGGGCGTCAGCACGAGCTCCGGCGCCGCCGGCGCCTCGTAGGGATCGTCGATGCCGGTCATGCCCCTGAGCTCGCCGGCGCGCGCCTTGGCGTAGAGGCCCTTGGGGTCACGCCGTTCGCACTCCTCGAGCGGCGTGTCCACGAACACCTCGGCGAACTCGAGCCCTGCGTCGGTCACCCGTCGACGCACCGCATCACGAGCCGCACGGTGCGGCGACACCAGCGGCACGAGCGCCACGACGCCGGCGTCGGCGAACAACGCGGCGACCTCGCCGACGCGGCGGACGTTCTCGTCGCGGTCCTCGGCCGAGAAGCCGAGATCCACGTTCAGTCCGTGGCGCAGGTTGTCGCCGTCGAGCAGGTACGCGGCACGGCCCGACGCCACGAGCGCACGTTCGACCTCCACAGCGACGGTCGACTTGCCCGAACCCGACAGTCCCGTGAACCATACGACGCGACCGGTGACCCCGGTCGCTGCCGCGCGCTCCTCGCGTGCGACGTGACCCGGGTGCCACACGACGATGCGGCGCTCGGCGCCGTCGGTCACGCCGATTCGCCCAGGATCATTCCCGCGCCGACGGTCGCGTTCGTGGCGTCGTCGATCAGGATGAACGACCCCGTCTCACGGCTGCGGCGGTACTCGTCGAAGAAGAGAGGCTGCGTGGTGCGCAGCGTGACCCTGCCGATCTCGTTGAGCGACAGCGCGTCCGCCTCCTCGTCGCGGTGCAGCGTGTTGATGTCGAGCCGGTAGTGCAGGTCCTTCACCAGGGCCTTGGCCGTCCGGGTCGTGTGCTTGATCGAGAGCTTCGTGCGCGGCGTGAGCGTGCTCGCCTCGGTCAGCCAGCACACCATCGCCTCGACGTCCTGGGAGGACGCGGGCTGGTTCTGCGGGCGGCAGATCATGTCGCCACGGGAGATGTCGATCTCGTCCGACAGCCGGATCGTCACCGACATCGGGGCGAACGCCTCTTCGACGGGACCGTCGAAGGTGTCGATGCCGGCGATGGTCGAGGAGAACCCCGACGGCAGGACCACGACCTCGTCACCGGGCTTGAACACGCCGGCGGCGACCCGTCCGGCGTAGCCCCGGTAGTCGTGGTACTCGTCGGTGTTCGGTCGCAGCACCATCTGGACCGGGAACCGGGCGTCGATCAGGTTGCGGTCCGAGGCGATGTGCACGCTCTCGAGGTGGTGCAGCAGCGAGGAACCCTCGAACCACTCCATGTTCGCCGAGCGCGACACGACGTTGTCGCCGTTGAGCGCCGACAGCGGGATGAACGTCAGGTCGGTGATGTCGAGCTTGGCCGCGAAGGCACGGAACTCCTCGACGATCTCCTCGAAGCGGTCGCGGTCGTAGTCGACCAGGTCCATCTTGTTGACGGCGACGACCAGGTGGGGGATGCGCAGCAGCGAGGCGATGAACGCGTGGCGGCGGGACTGCTCGAGCACGCCCTTGCGGGCGTCGATCAGCACGATCGCCAGATCCGCGGTCGACGCGCCGGTGACCATGTTGCGCGTGTACTGCACGTGGCCCGGCGTGTCGGCGATGATGAACTTGCGCTTGGGCGTCGCGAAGTAGCGGTAGGCCACGTCGATCGTGATGCCCTGCTCACGCTCGGCGCGGAGGCCGTCGGTGAGCAACGCCAGGTTCGTGCCCTCGAGGCCCATGCGCTGGCTGGCGTCGGACACCGACTCGAGCTGGTCCTCGAAGATGGACTTCGAGTCGTAGAGCAGGCGACCGATGAGGGTGGACTTGCCGTCGTCGACGGATCCTGCGGTGGCGAATCTCAACAGCTCAGCCATCAGAAGTACCCCTCACGCTTGCGGTCCTCCATGGCGGCCTCGGAGGCCCGGTCGTCGGCCCGTGTGGCGCCACGCTCGGTCAACCGGGTGGCCGCGACCTCGTCGATGATCGCCTCGACCGTGGCGGCGGACGACTCGACCGCGCCGGTGCACGACGCGTCGCCGACGGTGCGGAAGCGCACCAGGCGCTTCTCGGGCACCTCACCCTCGAGCACCGTGACGAACGGGGTCACCGCGAGCCACATGCCGTCACGCTCGAAGACCTCTCGCTCGTGTGCGTAGTAGATCGACGGCACCTCGATGCCGTCGTTCGCGATGTACTGCCAGATGTCGAGCTCGGTCCAGTTGCTGAGGGGGAAGACCCGGATGTGCTCGCCACGGTGGTGGCGGCCGTTGTAGAGGCTCCACAGCTCGGGCCGCTGGTTCTTGGGGTCCCACTGCCCGAACTCGTCACGGAACGAGTAGACCCGCTCCTTGGCGCGAGCCTTCTCCTCGTCACGGCGAGCGCCGCCGAACGCCGCATCGAAGCCGTGCTCCTCGACGGCATCGAGCAGCGTCACGGTCTGCAGCTGGTTGCGGCTCGCTCGGGGGCCGGTCTGCTCGACCACACGTCCCGAGTCGATGGACTCCTGGACCGAGGCGACGACCAGGCGGATGCCGAGCTCTGCGACACGACGGTCGCGGTAGTCGTAGACCTCGTCGAAGTTGTGCCCGGTGTCGACGTGCATCACGGGGAACGGGACCCGGGCGGGCCAGAACGCCTTCTCGGCGAGTCGCAGCATCACGATCGAGTCCTTGCCGCCCGAGAAGAGCAGCACCGGCCGCTCGAACTCCGCCGCGACCTCGCGGATGATGTGGATGGACTCCGCCTCGAGGGTCTTGAGGTGGGACAGTTCGTAGTTCATCGTCTGCGTCGGGATCCCTAGCTGATCGGGGGGCTCTGCGGTGCCGGAGCCCTGTCGAGGGTATCGGCCGGATCCGAGGACCGGCACTGGGCAGAGCTACCCGCGGCCCCGCACGGCGCTGGAGCCTACGACCCGCGAATCCCGACCAGCAAGGTCGGATTTCACTGCGGACCCACCCGGTAGGCTGTCGGGGTGCCCACCCCAGACGATCACCTGCTCGCCGCCGAACTCGCCGAGCTCGCCGGCGACGCACTGTTGGCTCTGCGCGACCGCCTGCTCGCGGACGGCGCGGAGCCACGCGCCATCAAGGACGCCGGCGACGCCGCCGCCCACGAGCTGCTCATGGCGGAGCTGACCCGCCGCCGCCCGGACGACGCCGTGCTGTCCGAGGAGGCACGCGAGGACGAGCGCACCGATCCTCGTCGCCTCGAGGCACCACGCGTCTGGATCATCGATCCCCTGGACGGCACTCGCGAGTACGGCGAGGGCCGCTCGGACTGGGCCGTGCACGTGGCCCTGGTCGAGGACGGCGTCCCCACGGCCGGGGCGGTCGCGCTGCCCGGGCTCGGACTCGTGCTCGGCACCGGCGAGCCGGCGACGGTGCCGGCGGCCCCCGACCCCCTCCGCGTCATCGTGAGTCGCAGCCGCCCGCCGGCCGAGGCACTGGCGATCGCCGAGGGCCTGGGCGCCGAGCTGGTCGAGATGGGCTCCGCGGGGGCCAAGACCATGGCGATCGTGCGTGGCGAGGCCGACGTGTACCCCCACTCCGGCGGACAGTACGAGTGGGACTCCGCCGCCCCCGTCGCGGTGGCGATGGCCGCCGGGCTGCACTGCACCCGACTGGACGGCTCCCCGCTGGTCTACAACCGCGCCGATCCGTACCTGCCGGACCTGTTGATCTGCCGACCCGAGCACGCCCCGGCGGTGCTGGCCGTCGTCACGGCCGACTGACCGGGGCGACCGGACCGTCGGCCGGCTGACGATCGACCGGCCGGTGCGGTAGACCGGTCGCCACATGGAACCGACCGCCGACACGGCCACCGACCCCGCAGGCGGGACCCGTTCCCCCGACGTCGAGCACTTCGCGTTCACCGATCGCGGACCCTGGCAGGTCCGTCGCGACGACTGCACCTGGCTCCGCGGCATCGCGGTCCTGCGTTCGACCACCGCCCGCCAGGTCCCCCGGCTGACCGCGACGCGGGTGCTCCCTCCCCCGGGACGCCTCGGGACCGTCACCCTGCGGCTCGGCACCGCCGTCGGCGGATGGGCGGTGCTCGACCGGCGCCGGGGTGGCTCGGACTCACGGGCAGGGCTCTCGCGACGGCTGCGTCGGGCCGCCGAGCAGCTCGGTCCCACCTACATCAAGCTGGGCCAGATCATCTCGAGCGGTGAGGGCCTGTTCCCGTCGGAGCTCGTCGACGAGTTCAAGGCGTGCCGCGACCAGGTGCCCGCCGAGCCCTTCGACCGCGTCCGGCGTGTCGTCGAGGACGACCTCGGTCGACCGCTCGAGGACGTGTTCGAGCACTTCGACCGCACCCCGATCGCCGCGGCCTCGATCGCACAGGTGCACTCGGCCCGGCTGCGCCCAGGCCCCGGCGAGCGTCACGGCCCCGAAGTGGTCGTGAAGGTGCAGCGCCCGACCATCCGCACCCAGGTCGGCTCCGACCTCAAGGTCATGTCGTGGCTGGCACCGTTCCTGGTCGGACGCATCCCCATCGCGGCGTTGGCCAACCCGCCGGCGCTCGTCGAGCTGTTCGCACAGACGATCACCGAGGAGCTCGACTTCCGCCTCGAGGCCGAGAGCATGCTCGACGTCGCGCAGTCGTGCGCCGAGCTGGGCCAGCGTGGCGTCATCATCGCCCGCCCGCACCCCGAGCTGGTCACCCGCCGTGTGCTCGTGATGGAGCGGCTCCAGGGCTACAGCTTCGACGACCTCGACTCGATGCAGGCGGCCGGCATCGACACCCACGAGGTGCTGCGCACCGGCATGGCGGCGTTCACCGAGGGCTGCATGGTGCACGGGATCTTCCACGGGGACCTGCACGGCGGCAACCTGTTCATCGCCGAGGACGGCCGCATCGCCCTGCTGGACTTCGGCATCACCGCACGCATGACCGACCTGGAGCGCACGGCGTTCATGCGGCTCATGCTGACCGCGGCGATGGGCGACATCCGCGGGCAGATCACCGCCTTCCGGGACCTGGGCGCGCTGCCGGCCGACACCGACATCGACGACGTCATCCGCGAGCTCGGCCTGGACCAGCAGCCGATCGACCCGACCAAGCTCAGCCAGGAGGAGCTCGTCGGCGAGCTGCAGCGCATCATCAAGGCGCTGCTGGGCATGGGCGCCCGACTGCCCAAGATCCTCATGCTCTACGTCAAGAATCTGGTGTTCCTGGACGCGGCGATCGCCAACCTGGCACCCGACCTGGACCTGATCAGCGAGTTCGCCAACCTGTCCACCCACATGGCGGTCACCCACGGCGACCGCTTCGCCGCCGAGATCGGCGTCGGAGCCGAGCAGTTCCGGGTCGACCAGGACGCCATCCGCGCCAGCCTGGGCATCGTGGACGACCCCGGTACCGCGGTCACGTACCGCGAACTGCAGAGGCGCCGCGAAATCATCCGCAAGCGCCTCGATCGGCGCTGATCCGCGGGCCGGCAGCGCCTGCGCCGAGCGTCACAGCGGGGGGTTCGGACATTCGGCGCTCCATCGGCCAGACTGTTCTGTCCCCCCTGCAGCCGTTCGACGGCGCACCCGAGCCTGGATCGATCATGAACACAACCTCCGCCATGTCCGACGCGCCCACCCGCGTGCCCGTCGACGACATCCGCAACGTGGCGATCATCGCCCACGTGGACCACGGCAAGACCACGCTCGTCGACGCGATGCTCCAGCAGGCCGGCGCCTTCCGCGAGGGTGCCGAGACCATCGACCGCATCATGGACAACACGGACCTGGAGCGCGAGAAGGGCATCACCATCCTCGCCAAGAACACCGCCGTGCGCTGGACCGGCGAGGGACGTGACGAGGTCAAGATCAACATCGTCGACACCCCCGGCCACGCCGACTTCGGCGGCGAGGTCGAACGTGCGCTCACGATGGTCGACGGCGTCATCCTGCTCGTGGACGCATCCGAGGGCCCGCTGCCCCAGACGCGCTTCGTGCTCCGCAAGACGCTCGAGCTCGGGCTGCCGGTCATCCTGGCGGTCAACAAGGTCGACCGTCCCGATGCCCGCATCGACGAGGTCGTGTCCGAGGTCGAGGACCTGTTCATGGACCTCGACGCCGACATCGACCAGATCGACTTCCCGGTCATCTACTGCAACGGCCGCGCAGGGCGCGCCAGCATGACCAAGCCGGACTCCCCCGAGGACCTCGCCGAGGACCTGACCCCGCTGTTCGAGCTGCTGGTCGACCACCTGCCGGCGCCGACCTACGAGCCGGAGCACCCGCTCCAGGCCTGGGTGACCAACCTGGACGCCAGCCAGTTCGTCGGACGCTTGGCGATGTGCCGCATCCTCAACGGCACGATCCGCAAGGGTCAGACGGTCGGCTGGTGCCGGACCGACGGCACGGTCGAGCGAGCGAAGGTGGCGGTGCTCTACGTCACCGAGACGCACGAGCGCATCGAGGTCGACGAGGCGGGTCCGGGCGAGATCATCGCGGTGGCCGGCATCGAGGACGTCACCATCGGCGAGACCCTGTCGGACCCCGAGGATCCCCGGCCCCTGCCGGTCATCACCGTCGACGAGCCGAGCCTCGCGATGACCATCGGGGTCAACACCTCGCCGCTCAACGGGCGCGACGGCGACAAGGTCACCGCTCGCCAGATCAAGGGCCGCCTCGACGCCGAGCTGATCGGCAACGTCAGCCTGCGGGTCAGGCCGACGGAACGTCCCGACGCGTGGGAGGTGCACGCCCGCGGCGAGCTCCAGCTGGCGGTGCTGGTCGAGACGATGCGGCGCGAGGGCTTCGAGATGACCGTCGGCAAGCCCCAGGTCGTCACCCGTGAGATCGACGGCAAGATCCACGAGCCGGTCGAGATGGTCAGCATCGACGTGCCCGAGGAGTACCTGGGCGCCGTCAGCCAGTTGCTGGCGACCCGCAAGGGCGTGCTGGTCAACATGGTCAACCACGGCACGGGCTGGGTCCGCATCGAGCAGCGGGTGCCGGCTCGGGGCCTCCTGGGCTTCCGCACCGAGTTCCTGACCGAGACCCGCGGCACCGGCATGCTGCACCAGATCTTCGACGGCTGGGAGCCGTGGTTCGGCGAGATCCGTTCCCGCGACCGCGGGTCGCTCGTGGCCGACCGCTCCGGTCCGGTGACGGCCTACGCCGTCGTCGCCATCCAGGAGCGTGCGCAGCTGTTCGTCGGCCCCGGCGAAGAGGTCTACGAGGGCATGATCATCGGAGAGAACTCCCGCTCCGAGGACATGGACGTGAACATCTGCCGTGAGAAGAAGCTCACGAACATGCGCACGTCGTCGTCGGACAACACCGAGCGCATGACGCCCCCACGGCGTCAGTCCCTGGAGCAGGCACTCGAGTTCGTGGCCGAGGACGAGTGCGTCGAGGTCACCCCGTCCGCGGTGCGCCTGCGCAAGGTGTTCCTCGACGCCGGTGAGCGTGCCCGCAAGACCAAGGCACTCAAGAACGCCCGGACCTGATCCGGCTGCGGCACCGCCGGGTGCCGCGGCGAGTACCGTCCGGCGATGGACCGCATCGAAGTGACCAGGACCGTCCGCGCCACGCCGTCGGAGGTCTTCTCGTTGTTGTGCGACCCCGCGGGACACGTCGCGATCGACAGCTCCGGGATGCTCATGAGCCACACCGGCGAGCCGGTCGCGGCCGTCGGCGACGAGTTCGTCGTGCACATGGACCGGGAGGCGCTCAACGACTACCCGCTCGGCGAGTACGACGTCACCGTGCTGATCACGGCCTTCGAGCAGGACCGTGAGATCGCCTGGACCATCCGGGGCCAGATCAAGCCCCAGATCGGCCACGTCTACGGCTACCGGCTCGAGCCCGCCGACGAGGGCACCACGCTGGTCACCTCGTACTACGACTGGTCGGACATCGACCAGGTGTGGCGCGACGCCGACATCTTCCCGGTGATCTCCGAGGGAGCGCTGCGTGCGACCCTCGGCATCCTCGCCCGGACCGTGGCGGCCGGGGCGCCGTCCACGGCCGAGTGACATAAACCCGACTTGTCTGGTCGGGATTCAACTCGTAGCGTTGCGGACATGGCGAACGCCAGGTCGTTCTTCAGCTTCCCGAATCCGGTCAACGAGGTCGCGGCACGCGCCGTGGCCACCGGCGTGGTGGTCATGGGTCTCGCCGTCGCCGCGCTGGGCTGGGGCTGGGTGCTCGTGCCGCTGACCTACGGGTTCATCGCCCGTGTGCTCGCCGGCCCCAGGATCAGTCCGCTCGGCCAGCTCGCCGTCCGCGTCGTCGCGCCCCGGCTGCGGGCCCACGAGCGGCTGGTGCCCGGACCGCCCAAGCGCTTCGCGCAGGGCATCGGCGTGGTGTTCTCGGTGTCGGCATCGGTGCTCTGGCTGATCGGCGCGCCCGGCGCCGCACGCGTGGTGATCGCCATGCTGGTGGTCGCCGCCTCGCTCGAGGCCGCACTGGGCTTCTGCCTGGGATGTCGCATCTTCGGCGTGCTGATGCGTGCGGGCGTCATCCCCGACGAGGTCTGCGCCGAGTGCAACGACCTCACGCTCCGCTACCCCGGGCTCGCCGCCGCGGATCGCTGATCCGGCCATCGCGGAGCGCTCGTCCGCCCACCGCGGAGCACGCATCCGCGAGGCCCTAGTCTCTGCACCGATGCGTCTGGTGATCGCCCGCTGCTCGGTGGACTACGAAGGTCGACTGACCGCCCACCTCCCCGAAGCCACCCGTCTGGTCATGGTCAAGGCGGACGGGTGCGTCGCCATCCACGCCGACGGTGGCGCCTACAAGCCGCTGAACTGGATGAACGCCCCGAACCGCCTCGTCGAGCACGACGACCACTGGACGGTCACCAACCCCAAGGGCGAGACGCTGACCATCCACCTGCTCGAGGTCCTCGCCGACACCGCGCACGAGCTCGGCATCGACCCGGGGCTCTCCAAGGACGGCGTCGAGGCGCACCTGCAGGAGCTGCTGGCGGCCGATCCGACCGTCATCGCCGAAGGCCTCACGCTGGTCCGGCGTGAGTTCCCGACCGACATCGGCCCCGTCGACCTGCTCTGCCGCGATGCCGAGGGTGCCGCAGTGGCGGTCGAGGTCAAGCGTCGAGGAGAGATCGACGGCGTGGAGCAGCTCGCGCGGTACCTGGAGCGCATGGACCGCGACCCCCTGCTGCGCGGCGTGCGCGGGGTGTTCGTCGCGCAGGTCGTCAAGCCCCAGGCCCGGGTGCTCGCCGAGTCCCGGGGCATCGGCTGGGTGGAGGTCGACTACGACGTCCTGCGCGGCGCACGAGAGGCCGACCTCACGCTCTTCTGAGCGGAACCGCGCTGCGCCCCGAACGACGTTCTGCGGTGCGAGATCCGACCCACGGGTCGGCTCTCGCACTACGGAACGGGAGCGAACGTGCAGCGGCCCGAGTCGATGACCGGTCGGTCGCCGGAGGCCAGGACCCGGAACACCGCCTCACCCGCGCCGGTGCTCCACATCTGCGTGGTCAGCTCCTCGCCGGGGAACACGGGCGAGGAGAAGCGTCCCTCGATCGAACCGAAGCGTGAGGGGTCCGAGTCGCACAGATGTGACAGCAGGGCACGCCCGGCGAAGCCGTACGTGCACAATCCGTGCAGGATGGGTCGGTCGAACCCGGCCATCGCAGCGAACGACGGGTCGGAGTGCAGCGGGTTGCGGTCGCCCGAGAGCCGGTAGATCAACGCCTGCTCCGGCCGGGTGACGGCGCTGACCGCATGGTCGGGCGCACGCTCGGGCAGGACGTTGGCGGGCCCCGAGGGGCCCCGCTCCCCGCCGAACCCACCCTCGCCACGGATGAACGCGGACATGACCAGATCGAACAGCGGCTCGCCGTCGGCAGCATCCAGCGCACGCGCGGTCACCTCGATGACGGCGCCCTTGCCCTTGTCCCAGATCGCGGTGATCTCGGAGGTCGACACCAGCTCCCCCGCGACGGGCAGCTCCCGGTGGCAGATCACCTTCTGCTCGCCGTGCACGAGCATCGCCGGGTTGAACGAGCCGATGTTGCCGAACGCCCCCGACACGTCCGCCAGCACGACGGCCATGGTGGGCAGGGCCCGCTGGGTCACGTCCATGGAGTTCTCGGTGACGAAGGCCAGCTCCCCCGCTGCCGTCGGGTCCTGACCGGCGCCGACGCCCACCGCGTAGAGCAGCGCGTCCTTGGAGGACCAGCTGCCGCGCACCTGCGGCCCGGTGTTCCCCACCGCCTCGGGATTGATGGGCATGGTCCCCCCTGAGATCCTGTGAAAGTCCATCGAGGATGCCACGTCGCGGCGCCACGGTGCGCGACCCTGTACACCGTGTCGAAGCAGCGAAAGATCGTCCTCTGGGTCGTCGCGGCCCCGTTGGGGGTCATTGCGCTGCTCATGATCGCGTGGGGCGTCGACAGCTGGGCGAGCAGCGACCGCGTCGCCCGCAACGTCGTGCTCGCCGGGACCCCCGTGGGGCGTGACACGCCCGAGGAGCTGCGAGACACCGTGGAGGAGATGGCGGGCGAGCTGCCCGCCACACCGGTCACGATCACCGGGGAGTCGGGAGAGCTCGTCACCACCGCAGGGGCGCTCGGGCTCACCGTGGACGTCGATCGGACGGTGCAGAACGTGGAGGACGTCGGCAGCGACGTGCCGTTCCCCGTCCGGCCCATCCGTTGGCTGCAGTCGTGGTTCGGAGAGCGCGACGTGGACCTGCGCCTCGACATGGATGCCGAGCAGCTCGCACCCGCACTGGTGGAGCTGCAGGGCGAACGTCGCACCGAGCCGATCGAGCCGTCCATCCAGGCCACAGAGGCCGGCGTGGCGCTCGTCCGGGGGACCCCGGGCACCCAGCTCACGCTCACCGACGTGGTCGCCGCCCTCCCCCAGCAGCTCGACCACCTCGGGGACCCGATCTCGATCCAGGTCGAGCCGACCGTGACGCCGCCGTCGGTGTCCGACGAGTCGGTCGCCGCGCTCGTCGACCAGGCGAACGCCGTCACCGCCGGCAACATCACGCTGCTCGCCGGCGGCGCGTCGACCGAGGTCGAAGGTGCGCAGTTCCGTCCGGCCTTCGGTCTCGTGCTCGAGGGCACCACACCACGACTCACCATGCAGCCGGAGCCGGTCGCCGAGATCCTGGCGAGCGAGGTCCCGGCGCGGGCCAACCCGAACAACGTGCGCTTCGACATCGGCGGCGGCGCACCCGTGCCCGTCGGCGGCGAGGACGCCCAGGTGTGCTGCACCGAGGACGCCCCCGACCGGATCGTGCAGGCGCTGCTGGCGGGTGAGACCTCGGTCGAGCTGCCGACCCGGCTGCAGACCGCGGCCCAGGGCCGCGAGTGGGCGGCGGGCCTCGGCGTGAAGGAGGTGATCGGCAGCTTCACGACCAACCACGCGTGCTGCGAGTCCCGGGTCACGAACATCCAGAAGATGGCCGATATCCTCCGGGGCACCCTGATCCCGCCCGGCACGACCTTCTCGGTCAACGACACGGTCGGGCGACGCACGGTCGAGAAGGGCTTCGTCGAGGGCGGCGTCATCCAGGACGGCGAGTTCGCGACCGATATCGGCGGCGGCGTGAGCCAGTTCGCCACGACGATGTTCAACGCCGCGTTCTTCGCAGGCCTCGACATCCCCCAGTACAAGATGCACTCCAAGTACATCTCGAGGTACCCCTTCGGCCGGGAGGCGACGCTCGCCTACCCCAGCGTGGACCTGAAGATCCGCAACGACACCGACTACGGCATCGTCATCTGGCCCACCTACACGGGCACGTCGATCACGGTGCAGCTGTGGTCGACCCGGACCGCCGTCGGCGAGCAGACGGCCCAGAACCCGACGTCGGGCTGCGGGCCGGTCACGACCGAGCGGACCCGCACCTTCACCGACGGATCGGTCGAGAAGGACACGTTCCGGGCGAACTACGACTGCGACTGATCCGGCGGCCGTGGTGTGACCGCCGTAACATGCGCCGGTGAGCCACGACGAGCGTCCCCGCACCGCCGCCGCTGCTGAGTCGGTCGATCCGGTGGTCGCGTTCGAGGACCGGATGAGCGACTCGGACGCCCTGATGTGGGCGATCGAGAAGGATCCGATGCTGCGCTCCACGATCACCACCGCCGTGGTGATCGAGGGTTCGGTCGACCCCGACCGCCTCCATCGCACGTTCGACCGGGCGAGCCGGATCATCCCGCGGCTGCGCCAGCGGGTGCGCTCCAACCCGCTCTCGCTCGCGCCGCCCCGGTGGGAGATCGATCCCAACTTCGACCTCCGGTACCACCTGCGCGCTGCGCGGGCGCCCGGCACGGGCTCGATGCGGGACCTGTTGTCGATGGCCGCACCCATCGCGATGCAGGGCTTCGACCGGGCGCGGCCCCTCTGGGAGGCGACGCTCGTCGACGGACTGGCCCAGGGTCGCACCGGGATCATCCTGAAGATCCACCACTCCATCACCGACGGGGTCGGCGGCGTCGAGCTGATGCTCGAGCTGTTCGACCTCGCCGAGGACGCCCCCGAACGGCCGATGCCACCGGAGCCGACCGTCCACGTGATGAACCAGACCGAGCGCTTCGTCGACGCCTTCCAGCACGAGACCCGCCGCCAGCTCGGCCTGGCGCGCCGGGCGACCACGAGCGGCATCGACGGCGTCCGTGGCGCGGTCTACGACCCCGGCGGCTCCATGATCGCCTCGAGCGAGCTGCTGTCGTCGGCGGCACGGCTGCTGCGCCCGGTCGCCACCCCGCTGTCGCCGATCATGACGGGCCGGTCGCTGTCGAGCCACTTCGAGGTGCTGGCCATGCCGCTCGACCTGGCGAAGAAGGTCGGGCACACGATCGGCGGCACGCTCAACGACACCTTCGTCGCAGGGATCGCCCGAGGGCTGCACCTGTACCACCGCCACCACGGCCCGGTGCCGGCCGCGCTCCGGATGGGCATGCCGATCAGCGTCCGCGACGCGACCGCGCCGCACTCCGCCGGCAACGCCTTCGTCCCGGCACGACTCGAGATCCCGATCGCGTCGGACGACCCGGCCGAGATGCTCCGGGCGATCCGAGCGCGTTGCGTCGCCGCCCGCGACGAACCGGCGAACCAGCTGGTGGAACCGATGTCCAACCTGCTGAACCGGTTGCCGACGTCGGTGGTCACCCAGATCTTCGGGACGATGATGAAGGGGCTGGACTTCCAGGCGTCGAACGTGCCGGGATCCCCGCTGCCCCTGTACCTGCTCGGCCAGCCGGTGCACTCGGTGTTCCCGTTCGGCCCGCTGGCCGGCGCCGCGGTGAACGTCACGCTGCTCAGCTACCAGAACGAGCTGAACATCGGCGTCAACGTCGACCCCGCTGCGGTCCCCGACGTCGACCTCCTGATGGAGTGCCTGCGCAGCGCCTACGACGACCTGCTCGATCTGGTCTGAACCGCCAGTTCACCCGGTCGGCTGCTGCGCCAACAGCTCGCCGATCACCGACAACTGTTCGGACTCATTCGGTCGGCTGCTGCGCCAACAGCTCGCCGATCACCGCCAGCTGCTCGGTCCCGGCACCGAACTGGAACTCCAGGTGCTTGGCCCACAGGAAGTAGCGGTGGATCGGGTAGTCCAGGTCGATCGAGATCCCACCGTGCAGGTGGAGATCCGCATGAGCGACACGACTGCCGCCGTACGCCGCCCAGTACTTCGCCACCGCGACCAGCTCGGGAGCGATCGTGGCATCCGGCGGGACCGCGTCGAGCTCGCTGGCGGCGGCGAGCATCGTGAGCTCCATCGCCGCCACGTCGATGTAGCAGTCCGCCATGCGCTGCCCGACCGCCTGGAAGGTGCCCAGGGCCCGGTCGAACTGCTGGCGCTCCGACACGTAGGCCGCCGTCATCCGCATGCCGACCTCGGCGACACCCGCAGCGACGGCGCACCACCCGAGCACCGCCCGCTGCAGCAGCGCGTCGAGCCCGTCCTCCCCCAGCTCCAGGAGCGAGTCCGGCCCGACGCGCACCTCGTCCAGGCGCACGTGGCTCTGGGGCTCGTGGCTGAAGGTGTCCTGACGCTCCACCTCGACACCGGGGGCGTCGAGCGGCACGAGCAGCCCGACGATCTCGTCGTCCGCGATCGCCGGCACCAACAGCACCGGTGCCAGGTGCGCGGCGCTCACCGTCGTGCACACGCCCGACAACGACCACGTGCTGCCCTCGCGGTGCGCGACCGGCATCGGCAGACGCCGGGGAGCCGCCGCCTCGGCGAGTGCCACCGCCAGCACCGTCTCGCCGTTCGCCACGCCGGGCAGCCAGCGCGCCCGCTGCTCCGCGGTGCCGTGCGTCGCGATCGCCTGCGCGCCGACGAGGCTGGACCAGAGCGGGACGTGGGCAACCGTGCGCCCCACCTCCGCGAGCAGCAAGCAGGCCTCGAACCAGCCGAACCCGCCACCGCCGTCCGATTCCGGGATGGTGAGCCCCAGCAGATCGGCCTCGGCGAGCGCCTGCCAGGTCGAACGGTCGAACCAGTCCGGGTGCTGCTCGACCTCGGTCAGGTGTTCGGGCGTGCAGCGATCGGTGAGGATGCGCCGGGCCAGCTCGACGACGGCCTCCTGGTCCTCGGTCAGTGCGAAGTCCATCGTGCTCCCGCTCTCAACGTGCCGAGCCCGGCAGGCCCAGGCCGAACACCGCGATCAGATCCCGCTGCATCTCGTTCGTCCCGCCGCCGAAGGTCAGCACGTGCAGACCGCGCAGCTGTGTGGCGATGCGCCCTCCGAGCACGGCAGCGGGCGAACCGTCGCGGACACCGGCGACCGGCCCGATGATCTCGAGCAGCCGGCGCAACGACTCCATGTACAGCTCGGTGCCGAACACCTTGATCGACGACGCCGCAGCGGGGTCGAGGGGCTGGCCCTGTTCGGCGGTCCAGGCGACCCGCCAGTTCATCAGTCGCAGCACGTCGAGCCGAGCGTGGATCCATCCGAGGTCGTGCTGCACCCACGGCTCGTCGACGAGGCGCCGACCGTCGCTCAACGTGGTGGCCCGCGCGTACTCGCGCACGTCGTCGAGGGCCCGCTCCAGGATGCCGGAGCTGCAGATCGTCACCCGCTCGTGGTTCAGCTGCTCCACGATCAGGCCCCACCCGCCGTGCAGCTCCCCCACCAGGTTGCCGACGGGGACCCGCACGTCCTCGAACCAGGTCGTGTTGGTGTTGAAGTTGCCGAAGTTGCGGATCGGCACCGCGCTGAAGCCGGGGGCGGACGTCGGCACGATGATGACCGAGATCCCGCGGTGCTTGCGTGCGTCCGGGTCGGTGCGCACGGCGAGCCAGATGTAGTCGGCGTCGGTGGCCAGGCTGGTGAAGATCTTCTGGCCGTTGATGACCCACTCGTCGCCGTCACGCACGGCGCTCGTGCGCAGCGCCGCCAGGTCGGTCCCCGCGTCGGGCTCGGTGTAGCCGATCGAGAAGTGGATCTCGCCGTTGAGGATCTTCGGCAGGAAGAACGACTTCTGCTCCTCGGAGCCGTACTTCATGATCGTCGGGGCGACCGAGTTGATCGTCAGCATGGGCACCGGCGCCCCGGCACGCATCGACTCGTCGAAGAAGATGAACTGCTCGACGAACCCCCGGCCCTGGCCGCCGTACTGGGTTGGCCACCCGATGCCCAGCCATCCGTCGTCGGCCATCTTTCGCACGATCCGACGCGGCACCGGGCCGATGCCCTCGCTGCGGGCGACCTCGGCAGCGACGTCGGGGGTCAGCAGGTCGTCGTAGTAGGCACGCAGCTCCGAACGGAGCTGCTCGTGCTCGGCGGTGTAGGACAGCTGCAACCCGGGACCCCCTGGACGAGTCGGGCGGACTCTAGCGATCCCCCCGCCGAATGGTCGCCGCGAACCGTCGGCCGTAGCCTCGACCCGATGAGATCGGTCGACATGGCGGTGGTCGGAGCGGGGCCTGCGGGCACCGCTGCGGCGATCACCGCCGCACGCGCCGGGCTCGACGTGCTGGTCATCGACAAGGCCACGTTCCCGCGCGACAAGATCTGCGGCGACGGTCTCACCACCGGCGCCCTGCGCCACCTGGAGCACCTGGGACTCGACCCCACCGACGTGGCGTCGTGGATGACCGCCCAGGACTGCTGGATCCGCTCGCCATCCGGTCGCACGACGCGGTTCTCCCTTCCGGAGGGGCGCGGCGAGTACGTCGCCATCGCCACGCGACGTGACCTGGACTCGGCGCTCGTCGACCTGGCCCGCAAGGCCGGCGCCGACGTGCTCGACGGCCATGCCATGGTCGCGGCCGTCGAGTCCGACGATGGCGTCCGGATGGACGTCGACGGCCTCGGCGAGGTCCGGGCGCGCTGGGCGGTCGGCGCCGATGGCATGTGGTCGCCGCTGCGCAAGCAGCTCAGGGTGGCGGTGACGGGCTACCGCGGCGAGTGGCACGCGTTCCGCCAGTACGTCTCGGGGGTGGGACCGCTCGCTGCGCGCGACCTGTACATCTCCTTCGACGCCGACATCGTGCCGGGGTACTTCTGGTCGTTCCCCCTGCCCGACGGGCGGGCGAACATCGGGTTCGGCATCCAGCGCGGCGGGTCGTACTCGATCCAGGACATGAAGCAGCTGTGGCCGGCGCTGTTGGACCGACCTCACATCCGTGCCGTGCTCGGCCCGGACTGGACGCCCGACGAACCCCACCGGGCCTGGCCGATCCCGGCGCGGGTCGACTCGGTCCCGTCGGTGACCCGCCGCACCATGTTCGTCGGCGACGCCGTCGCGGCGTGCGACGTCATGACCGGCGAGGGCATCGGCCAGGCGCTCGCGACGGGCATCCGCGCGGCCGAGAGCGTGATCGCCGCCGGTGCCGGCGGGGACGCCACCTCGACCTACGACGCAGCGCTGCGCCACGAGCTGGTCGCGGACCACCGGATGTCGGCGCTGCTGGTCCGGGGGCTGTCATCACCGAAGGGCGCAGCACGTGCCGTCGCGATCGCCGCCACCAACGACTGGACACGGCGCAACTTCACCCGCTGGCTCTTCGAGGACTACCCCCGTGCCCTCATCGCCACGCCACGGCGCTGGGGTCGCGGCGCGGTCACCCGACCCGGCGCCTACGTCGACGTCCCGGCGACCTGACCGCCGCCCGACCGGGGACATCGCGGTCGCCAATGACCTCCGGCCCAGGGACTTCGGGATCGTCATCGACATCCGGTGTCGATGACGACCCCCATGTCGCGGCGTCGGGCCTACAGTCCGGCCCATGCGCACGCGACTCACCGAGATCCTGAACGTCGAGCACCCCGTCATGCTGGCCGGCATGGGCGGCGTCTCCTACCACCGGGTGGTGGCGGCGGTGTCCGAAGCCGGTGGCTTCGGCTGCCTCGGCGCCTCGACCATGGGTCCCGAGCAGATGGTCGAGGAGATCGCCGCGACCGCTGCGCTGACCGACAAGCCGTTCGGCGTCGACCTGCTCACCGCCGCGCCACAGGACATGGCTGCGAAGGTCGCCGACATGATCGACGGCGGAGCGACCGTGTTCGTCGCGGGCCTCGGGGTGCCACGTGAGGTGGTCGAGCAGTGCCACGACGGCGGCCTGTTGGTCGTGAACATGTGTGGCAAGGTCTCCCACGCCGTGCAGGCGGTCGAGGCGGGTTGCGACATCGTCGTCGCCCAGGGCACCGAGGCCGGCGGGCACACCGGTCAGATCGCCACCATGGCGCTCGTGCCCCAGGTCGTCGACGCGGTGGGCGACAGGGTCCCGGTCGTCGCCGCCGGCGGCATCGTCGACGGCCGCGGCCTGGCCGCGGCGCTCAGCCTGGGCGCCGACGGCATCTGGGTCGGCACCCGCTTCATCGCCACGCCCGAGGCGCAGGCGGTCGTCGGCTACAAGGAGCGCATCCTCGACAGCGCCGAGGACGGCACCCTCATCACCCGCGCCTACACCGGCAAGACCTGCCGGGTGCTGCGCACCGCCTACGCCGAGGACTTCGAGCGTGCCGGGGGCAAGGCCGAGCCCTTCCCGGGGCAGTTCATCAAGTCGCTCAAGGACGGCGCCAACCACCTCGGTGGTGACGAGACGACCCCCGACGTCGACCCCGACAAGGAGTTCATGCCCGCCGGGCAGGGCATCGGCGCCATCGACGAGCTGGTGCCCGCGGGTGAGCTCGTCGGGCGCTTCGTCGCCGAAGCCGAGGCGGTCCTGGACCGGGTTGCCGCGCTGCGCTGACGATCACGCATCGCCGCCCGGCGGGCGGTCGGGAGCCTGCCGCCCCGAGGGCGGATCAGGAGCTGCCGCGCGGAGCGCGGATCAGGCGGAGAGCTCCTTGACCGTCTCGATGAGGCGTGCCTGCCCGTCGAGGTCCTTGGCGATGGGCGTCACGTTGAGCACCGTGACACCAGCAGCCTTGAACTGGTCGATCCGGTCGCGCACGTAGCCCTCGTCACCGCAGAGCGAGGTCTCCTCGAGGAAGCTGGCCGGCACCGCGGCTGCGGCCTCGGCCTTCTTGCCGTCCAGGTAGAGGTCCTGGATCTCCTTGGCCTCGGCCTCGTAGCCGTAGCGGGTGAAGAGCTGGTTGTAGAAGTTCCGACCACGCGCACCCATGCCGCCGACGTACAGCGCCACCATGGCGCGCGAGAAGTCGCGGTAGCCCGCCACCTCGGACTCGGGGCCGATGGCCAGGAGACCGCCGGCGATCGTGTCCATGGGGGGCAGGTCGGCCGAGCGCTTGGCATCGCCCTTCGCCAGGTCCTCGCCCCACACGTCCGACGCCCGCTCGGGATGGAACAGGATGGGCAGCCAGCCGTCGGCGAGCTCGGCGGTCATCTCGACGTTCTTGGGGCCGAGCGACGCGACGTGGATCGGGATGTCAGCCCGGCGCGGATGCGTGATGATCTTGAGCGGCTTGCCGAGGCCGGTGCCCTTGTCGGCGGGCAGTGGCAGTTGGTACTTCTTGCCGTCGTGCACCACGGGCGCCTCGCGCTTCCACACGGCACGGCAGATGTCGATCATCTCCCGGGTGCGCTGGATCGGCGCGTCGTAGGGCACCCCGTGGAAGCCCTCGATGACCTGCGGGCCCGACGCACCGAGGCCGAGGATGCAACGACCCTCGCTGAGCTCGTCGACACCCGCCGCCGTCATGGCGATGAGGGTCGGGGTCCGGGTGTAGATGGGCAGGATGCCCGAGGCGATCTGCACCGTCTCGGTGACGGCCGCCAGGTAGCCCATGAGGCTGACGGCGTCGTAGCCGTAGGCCTCGGCGACGTAGACGATGTCGAGCCCGGCCTTCTCCAGCGCCTGGACCTGGGCCACCGACTCGGCGAACCCCCCGGCGTAGCCGATCTGCATGCTGACCTTCATGATGTGGTCCCCCCGACCGTCTCCGTGCGCTCGTCCCATTCCTTGCGCAGCGCGAGCTGCGCGCGGTCGAGCGATCCGATGTCCGCGCCGTTCTCGAAGAACACGCGGTAGCGAATCCAGCGGAACCCGTTCTTCAGGGTCACCTTGCCGGGCGTCCCCATCGGCACGCCCGGGAGGTCCACCGCCGCCACGACCTTGTCGTGGAACAGCAGCTCGTCGTTGATTCGCTTCTTGGCCATCGCCGGACACCGTACCAATGGGGGGTCCCGGGCGATGAATGCGGCGACGGTGTCGACGCTGCCAGCTCAGCGCGGGGGCGCGTCGACCGGCGACGGACGCGGCCCGGGCGTCGCCCGAAGCGTGCCGAGGGTCAGGTCGGCCGGTCGCGGTGACGGGTGCGCACGGGCGGATCCCTCGACCACGTGGCTCCGGTCGAGCCCGGCGGCGTCGAGCAGGCGCTGCCCGAGCTGCAGGCGGGTCAGCGCCTCGGGGCCCGGAAGGTGCCACACGCCGCTGCGCTCGTCGCGCGAGAGCTCCAGGAGCGCCCAGAGCACCGGTGCCAGGTCGACGGCACGGATGGGACTGCGCACCTCGTCGGTGAACAGCGTCGGCCGCTCCCCCGCCGCCACGGCGCCGAGCAGCTGTCGCGTGCCCGGGTCGGGCGGGACCATGGACACCACCAGCGAGGTCCGCGTGATGCAGGCGTCGGGCACCGCGTCGCGCACGACCTGTTCGGCCTCGACCTTCGCTCGTCCGTAGTCGTTGATCGGCGCGACCGGGTCGGACTCCACGTACGGGGCCCGGTCGCCGCCGAAGACCACGTCCGTCGACAGGTGCACCATCGCGGCGCCCACCTCATGGCACGCCGCCGCCACGTGGGTCGTGGCCGCGACGACATCGTGCTCCAGGGCCATCGAGTAGGCGGTGTGGACCACGGCGTCCGGGCGGACCTGCTCGAGCAGCCGCATGGTCGACGTCGGTTCGGACAGCTCCAGGCGGTGTCCGATCACGCCCGCGGCGAGCGGCGAGCTCCGCCACGTCGCCTCGATCTCGGACCCCGGCGGTGCCGAGGCGATCACGTGCGCGCCGACCAGGCCGGCACCGCCGGTGACGAGGACCTTCACCGCCGACCCGGGCCGGCTCGCGCCACGCCGTTTCGGACCACGCCGACCCGGACCGCGCAGGTGCAGCTCACGCAGGTGCGGTGCGCCGGGCCTCGGCCCAGGTCCTGCCGTCCTCCACGTCGATGTCGTGGGGCAGGCCGAGGACACGTTCGGCGACGATGTTGCGCTGCACGTCGCCGGTCCCGCCGCCGATGGTGAGCGCGGGGGCGAACAGGTACCCGTGGTGCCAGAGCCCGACGGCATCCCCCAGCGGGCCGACGTCGGTGAGCATGCCGCCGGCACCCGCCAGGTCCTTGGCCGCAGCCAGGATGTGCTGGCCGTGCTCGTCGGCGAGGATCTTGCGGATCGAAGCCTCGGGACCCGGGGCGGTGCCCTTGATCGCTGCGGTGACGGTGCGAAGTCGGATCAGTCGCAGGATCTGCGACTCGATGTGGAGCTCGACCAGTCGCTCACGCAGCATCGGGTCGGTCGTCCCACCCCGAGCGCGCACGAGGTCCAGCAGGTCGTCGGCCGACGGTCCCTGGCCCCAGAGCGCCCCGCCGGAGGACAGCGACACCCGCTCGTTGGACAGGGTGACCTTGGCGAGGCGCCAGCCGTCGTTCACCTCGCCGACCAGGTTCTCGGCCGGGATGCGGACGTCGGTGAGGAAGACCTCGTTGAACGTGTGCCCGCCGGTCATCTCGATGATCGGGCGGATCTCGATCCCGGGCGTGTCCATCGGGCAGACGAAGTACGAGATGCCCCGGTGCTTGGGGGCCTCGGGGTCGGTGCGGGCGATGAGGATGCCGTAGCGGGCCTGGTGGCCGAGCGACGTCCAGATCTTCTGCCCGTTCACGATCCACTCGTCGCCGTCGCGCACGGCCCGGGTGCCGAGCCCGGCCAGGTCGGAGCCGGCCTCTGGTTCGGAGAACAGCTGGCACCAGACGTCGGTGCCCTCGACGAGCGGCATCAGGTACCGCTCCTGCTGCTCCTCGGTGCCGGCGGCGAGCAGCGTCGGTCCGGCCCAGCCGATGCCGATCGGGTTGTAGGGCCGCGTGACGCGGGCGGCACGGAGCTCCTCGTCGATGATGATCTGGTGGATCGGATCCGCGTCGAGGCCCCACGGTCGCGGCCAGTGCGGCACCGTGTACCCCGCGTGCGCCAGGTCGACGTGCGAGGGCGACGGGTTCGCCGCCAGCCACTCACGCACCTCGAGTCGGCGCGGATCGTCGGGCGGCGGCAGTTCGAACTCCACGCGCCGGAGTGTAGGTGCGCGCCCCGGCGCCCGCTCCGGAGGAGCGCTGAACGCCGCCTACACTCCTCGGACCATCACCCAGGGGGACGACATGGCTGGTTGGAACTTCGCAGAGCTGTGGGAGCGCATCGCCGATCGCTTCCCGGACGCGGACGCCCAGGTGCAGGGCTCACGACGCATCTCGTGGCGGGACTTCGACCGTCGGGCCGACGGCCTGGCCCGGCACCTCCTCGACGGCGGCGCGCAGCACCAGGACAAGGTGGCGCTCTACCTCTACAACGCGCCCGAGTACATGGAGGGCGCCTACGCCTCGTACAAGGCGGGCCTGGTGCCGGTGAACACCAACTACCGCTACCTCGACGACGAGCTGCTGTACCTGTGGGACAACGCCGACGCGGTGGCGGTGATCTTCCACGGCTCGTTCTCCGAGCGTGTCGATGCGGTGCGTGACCGCCTGCCCAAGGTCCGCCACTGGCTCTGGGTGGACGACGGCGAGGGTGACCGTCCCGAGTGGGCGGAGTCCTACGAGGAGGTCGTGAGCACCCCGACCGAGCGCGTCGTCGCCCCGTGGGGCCGCTCCGGTGACGACGTCACCATGATCTACACCGGTGGCACGACCGGCATGCCCAAGGGCGTGATGTGGCGCCAGGACGACCTGATCCGAGCGGTGCACGGGATCGCGAACCCGTTGTTCCTCGAGGACACCGAGAAGGTCGGCATGGGCGCGCCGATCGACGCGCTCGCCGCACCCGGTGCGCCCGGGCTGCCCGCGTGTCCGCTGATGCACGGCACCGGCTGGTACACCTCGAACCTGTACCTGACCGCGGCCGGCTCGCTCGTGCTGCTCGAGGACCGCCACTTCGACGTGGTCGAGCTGCTCGACACGATCGAGCGTGAAGGCGTCGGCGCCATGACCATCGTCGGCGACGCCTTCGCCAAGCCGATCGTCCGGGCCCTCGATGCCGAGCCCGACCGCTGGGACATCTCGAGCCTGGTGCTCATCACGTCGTCGGGGGTCATGTGGTCGACCGCCGCCAAGGAAGGGCTGCTGCGCCACAACGCCGGCATGCTGCTCATCGACTCGTTCTCCTCCTCGGAGGCCATCGGCATGGGCTCGTCGGTCTCCGCTGCGGGCGCAGAGGAGCGCACGGCGCACTTCTCGCTCGGGTCGGGTGTCCGGGTGATCACCGACGACGGCGACGACGTGGCACCGGGCTCGGGCGATCGGGGCCGGGTCGCCATCCCCGGCCACGTGCCGCTCGGCTACTACAAGGACCCGGAGAAGTCGGCGGCGACGTTCATCGAGCGCGACGGCAAGCGCTACTCCATCCCGGGCGACTACGCGACGGTCGAGGCCGACGGCTCGATCACCCTGCTCGGACGCGGATCGGTGTGCATCAACACCGGCGGCGAGAAGGTCTTCCCCGAAGAGGTCGAGGAGGCGCTGAAGACCCACGACGAGGTCCGCGACGCCGTGGTCGTGGGCGTGCCGGACGAGAAGTTCGGCGAGGCGATCACGGCCGTGGTCGAGCTGGCACCGGGCGAGACCGTCGCACCTCAGGACCTGATCGCCCACGTGAAGGGCTGCTTGGCCGCCTACAAGGCACCCAAGCACGTCGTGTTCGTCGACACGATCGGGCGCGCCCCCAACGGCAAGGTCGACTACAAGAAGGCCGGCTCCATCGCCCGGGAGGAGCTCGGCATCGAGGGCTGAGCCCTTGGGTGAAGTCACCCGCGGTGCTGACCGGGGCGTGCGGCTCTGACAGACTCTGATGGCGGCGCTGCTGGGGCGCTCGGAGGGAACATGTCGGGACGGCGGCGTCGCGCGCGCCGATCGAACAGGGCGGGAACCACCATCGTGGCCCGGCTCGCCATCGTGGTCGGGCTGCTCGTCATGGTGTTCGGTGTCGTCGCGCCTGCGGTGGGGGCGAACTACGCGCGGATCCAGGCCACCGCCGGCTGCGACGGCGCCGTCAGCTGGCAGGCGTCCGCATCGACCGAGGGCACCGCCGAGGAGCGCACGAACGAGCGCGTCCTGGTGGAGTACCGGGCGCTCGGTGACGGCAGCGGCACCTCCGGCGGGTGGGCAGCGGCCGGACCGGTGGGCTCGTTCGATCCCGACGGGGACTTCCGCTTCTCGGGCACCTTCACGCTCCCCCCCGACGCCGCCGGCGCCGAGCTGCGGGTCACACCGCAGGTCGCGTGGGGGCCCGACCGCGACGGCGACGCTCCGGGCGACCCCAGGTTCGCCCGCGTCGAGATCCCGGCGAGCTGCGAGGACCTCCCCCTGGCGGTTGCCCAGCAGCTGGACTGCGACGACGGCGTGGTGCAGGTCAGCGTCCGCAACGTCGGCGACGCAGCGACCGAGGCCGAGCTCACCGTCGACGGCGCCGTCGTGCGCACCCTGGACCTGGCCGCAGGTGCCGACACGCTCGTCACCGTGCCGATCCTCGATGCCCGGGCGACACAGGTCGTCGTGCGCGCCGGCGAACTGGTCGCGTCCGACCAGGTGCACGGCGCCGACTGCGAGGTCCGGGGGCCGGCCGCGGTCGTGCTCGAGCGCTGCGGCGTCGCGACGCCCCAGGCCGTGGTGCTGGCCCGGGGTGGCAGCGCCGAAACGGTCGTGCAGCTCCGCGTGCAGGGCGCGATCGTGCATCGCAGCAACGTGGCGCCCGGAGCGACGCTCCAGCGCACGCTGGAGCTCCCCGAGGGTGAGAGCGAGGTCGAGGTCACCCTGGACGGCGAGCAGGCGGCCGTCGGCGACGTGGGTGGCTGCGACGGGCCGATCGCCGGACTGTTGAGCTGTGGGACCGCCGGTCGCCCGTCGTGTGCCGCGTCGTCCGCTGCGCCACCACCGGTCGAGGCACCGCCGCCACCGCCGCCATCGCTCACGATCGAGCTCGAGGACCTGCCGCGCACGGGTCCGTGGGAGCGGGCGCTCGTGTTGCTGCTCGGCGGTGCGCTGCTCGGCGGCGGCGGACTGGCACTGGCGGCGCGGGACCGTTCCCGGGTCCGTCCGTCGGAGCTCGCCGCGGTGCTCGCGCCCTACCGGCAGCGGTGGTGGGACCGGGACTGACCCGATCCTCGGTCGACCGCGACGCCGGTCCCCACGGGTGCCCGACGATTCGTGCGCCCCCTGACCCGTCGGTAGCTTTGGTCGCCTCACGACAAGGACCAAGGGGAACCTCATGACTGACCTCGGATTCGACGGCAAGGTCGCGATCGTCACCGGCGCCGGCGGCGGCCTCGGCAAGTCCCACGCGCTGGAGCTCGCCCGTCGCGGCGCCCGCATCGTGGTCAACGACCTGGGCGGCTCGGTGAGCGGAGAGGGCGACAACGCCTCCGCGGCCCAGCTCGTCGTCGACGAGATCAACGCATCGGGCGGCGAGGCCGTCGCGAACCACGACTCGGTCGCCACCCCCGAGGGTGGCAAGGCGATCGTCGACGCCGCGGTCGAGGCGTTCGGCACCGTCGACATCGTCATCAACAACGCCGGCATCCTGCGCGACAAGACGTTCCACAACATGACCCCCGAGCTGCTCGAGCCGGTCATCGCGGTGCACCTGCTCGGCGCGTTCTACGTGACGCAGCCGGCGTGGCTCATCATGCGTGAGAAGGGCTACGGCCGGGTCGTGAACACCAGCTCGAACTCGGGTCTGCTCGGCAACTTCGGCCAGGCGAACTACGGCGCCGCCAAGCTCGGCCTGGTCGGGTTCACCCGTGTGCTCGCCAACGAGGGCAAGTCCAAGGGCATCAAGGTCAACGCCATCGCCCCGGTCGCCAAGACCCGCATGACCGAGGACCTGCTCGGCCCCCTCGGCGACAAGCTCGAGCCGTCCGAGGTCACCCCGACCGTCGTGTACCTGTCCCACGAGGACTGCCCCGTCAACGGTGAGGTCTACTCGGTCGCCGGCGGCGTCGTCGCCCGCTACTTCATCGGCCTGACCCCCGGCTGGTACGGCGAGGGCCACTCCGCCGAGGACGTGCGCGACCACTTCGACCAGATCCGCGACGAGACCGGCTACATCGTCCCCGAGGACCCCTCGGGCGAGCTCAAGAAGCTGCTCGAGGCGCTCAGCAGCTGACCGGTCAGCACCGGGTCACACCCATGCGAACCGGGGGCCATCCTGCATGCCATGGCGTGCAGGACGGCCCCCGGTTCGTCATGTGGGGGGGGTTCTGGGTCCCGGCGTAGAGCCGGGGCTACGAGCCGGCGACGGGCTGCAGCGGCGTGTCCTCGGCGGTGACGTCGAGGACCTCGTCCTGGCGGACGTGGCGTGGCGTCCACACGGCGGCGAGCAGCGCGACGCCGACCGCCAGACCGGCGCTCACCCACATGGAGAGCGCCCAGCCGTCGAGGAAGGCCGCACGGGCGGCGTCCATGACCGCCGCACCGTCGGCACCCATCGATCCCGCGACCGCCACCGCCCCTCCGATGCCCTCCTCCACCGCGGTCGCCGCCTCGGTGGGCAGACCGTCGGTCGAGCGTGACACGGCAGCCGAGTAGCCGGCGCTCATGATGCTGCCGAGCAGCGCGATGCCGACCGCACCGCCGAACTCGCGCACCGTGTCGTTGAGTGCTGAGGCCACGCCCTGCTCCTCCTGGGGCAGCGACTCGGTGATCGCCGTCGTGCCGGGGGTCATGAGCAGGCCGACACCGACCGCCAGGATCAGCAGACCCGGCAGGATCGACCAGTACCCACCATCGACGCTGGCCATCATGGCCATGGTGGCGAGCCCGGCGCCGACGAGCAGGCTGCCGCCCACGAACATGGAGCGCATGCCCACACGGCGGGCGACCAGCGGCGCGGCGGCGGACAGCGGCATCATCAGCGCGGCGAGCGGGATGAGCCCCGCTGCTGCACGGATCGCCGAGTAGCCGAGCACGACCTGGAGGTACTGCACGACCACCAGGAACAGGCCCATCATGATCGCGAACACGACGAGCAGCACCGTGGAGCCCGAGCCGAGCATCCGGTTGCGGAAGACCCGCACGTCGAGCAGCGGGTGCTCCTGACGGAGCTCCCAGAGCACGAAGCCGACCGCAGCGAGGATGCCGACCACCAGTCCGGCGACCGTCAGCGGGTGGCTCCAGCCGGCCTCGGGGCCCTCGTGGATGCCGAGCACCAGCGCACCGACCGCCACGGCCGACAGGACGGACCCGAGGGTGTCGAAGCGTCCGCCGTGGCGCTCGCTCGAGTGGGGCACCACCACGACGGTCATCACGAACGCGACGGCCGCGAGGGCGATCGGCAGCGCGAACACCCAGGGCCAGGTCAGGTTGTCGACCACCAGGGACGAGGTGAAGAGCCCGATGATGCCGCCGGCGCCGGCGAACGCCGCCCAGACGCCGATCGCACGGTCCCGGTCCTCGGCGGGGAAGCTCGAGGTGATGACCGACAGCGTCACCGGCATGATCATCGCCGCACCCACACCGGCGAGGATGCGGAACGCGAGCAGCTGGCCGACCGTCGTGGCGAGGGCCGCCGCGACGTTGGCGACCATGAACAGCCCCAGTCCGCCGACGAGGACCTTCTTGCGTCCCCACCGGTCGCCGATGGCGCCCACCGGCAGGAGCAGCGCCGCCAGGGCGATCGTGTAGCCGTTGATGATCCAGAGCAGCTGGCTCTGGCTGGCGCCGAAGTCGGCTGCCAGGTCCTGCTGGGCGACGTTCAGCCCCGACACCGATGCCACGACGGCCACCAGGGCGACGCACATGGCGACGAGGATCTGGGTGCGACGTCGCGGGTCGACGACGGCTGCTTCTGGTGGATCCTCGGCGTGGAGGAGGTGGTCGGGTGGTGCGCTCATGGGGGTGTCCGTTCGTTGCGACTTTCAGTACGAGACGGTATCGTACTGAACATGCGATGCGGACCTCAACCGTCCTCTGGGCGACACTCGTCACAGCTAGCGTCGCGACGCGTGACGGACCCACGGGTGACCCGGACCCATGCGGCGGTCATGACCGCCGCCACCGACCTGCTCGTCGAGGGCGGGCCCGAGGCGCTGACCGTGGACGCCGTCGTGGCGCGCTCCGGGGTGGCGAAGTCCACCATCTACCGGCACTGGGCCGCCCGCGACGACCTCGTGACCGCCGTGTTCGAGGACTGCGCACCTGACCTGCAACCGCCCGACCCGTCACTCGACGCCGAGGCCGCCTTGCGGTCGCTCGTGCACCAGCTGGCCCTCACCGTGTGCGACCCCCGCTGGAAGCGACTGATCCCCGCGCTCATCCTGCTGAAGGCCCAGCACGAGCCGGTCGCCGACCTCGAGGACGACCTGAGCTCGCGCCAGTCCGAGCTGCTCGCCTCCGTGCTCGGGCGCGCCGTCGACGCGGGCGTGCTCGACGCCTCGGTGCTCGACGACCTGTCGGCCACCACGGCGCTGCTGGCCGGCCCGCTCGTCATGGGTGGGGTCTTCGACTTCGTGGCGCTGACCGACGACTTCGTCGACCAGGTGGTCGACCAGTTCCTGGTCGGCCACCGGCCCCGCTCGAGCTAGGGGTCGTCCCCACCCGACATTGGGGTCGTCATCGACACGATGTGTCGATGAGCATCCCGAGAACGCGGCGCGGGCGAACCTGCCGGCCGCCGGGCTCGATCGCGGCGTCAGTCCGCCGCGAGCGCTCGCGTGACCAGCGACGGGCGCGGATTGGTGTGCGGCGTGCCGTCGATGACCACCGTCGGCACCGTCTCGTTGCCGTCGTTGACGCTCGCGACGTAGGCGCGACCTGCGTCGTCCTCCCAGATGTTGACCCAGGCGATGTCGCCACGGTGACGGCGCACGGCGATCCGCAATCGGCCACTGAACGGGCAGCCGGGGCGCCAATAGACCGCCACGCCGTGCTCGGCATGCGCGAGCGCATCAGTGTGCGGGGTGGCCGGTGGGTGACCAGCGAGCAGGTCGGCGAGGCCCATCGGTCCAGCGTAGGTCCAGCAGTTGTGCGGACGAGACGGGGATGCGCTCAGCCGATCCGGCCGTGCTGTCCCCCGTCGACGGGCAGCACGACCGAGGTGATGAACGCCGCATCGTCGGAAGCCAGGAACGCGACCGCGTTGGCGACGTCCCAGGCGGTGCCCATGCGCTTGCCGAGCGGCACCATCGCGTCGCGCGCCCGCCGCAGCTCGTCTCGGTCCACCCCGGTCGCCGCGGCCATCGACTCGATGCCCATGGGCGTGTCCATCAGACCCGGCATGACCGCGTTGACGCGGATGCCCCTCGACGCGCCCGACATGGCCATCTGATGCGTGAGCGCGTTGAGTGCCGCCTTGGACGTCTTGTACGCCACGAAGCCCACCGAGCAGACAGCGGCGACGGACGACACGTTCACCACCGATCCCCCGCCCTCTGCGGCCATGATCGGCAGCACATGCTTGCAGGTCATCCACGGGCCCTTCAGGTTGACGTCGTGGATGAGGTCCCAGGCGGACTCCTCGAGCCGCGTCACCCCGGCGTCGCCGGTGCCGATGCCCACGTTGTTGATGAGCACGTCGATGCCACCCAGCTCCTCGAGCCCGGCGCCGGCGATGCTGCGGCAGTCCTCCTCGGAGGTGATGTCGGCTCGCCACGCCGTGGCGGTGCCGCCGTCGGCGCGGATCATCTCGCAGGTCTGCTCGGCCGAGTCCAGGTCGCGGTCGACGGCGAGCACGTGGGCGCCCTCGCGGGCCAACAGCAGCGAGATCGCCCGGCCGTTGCCGATCGTGTCGCCCGGGGTCTGCCCGGCGCCGACCACGACGGCGCGGGTGTCGTCGAACCTCATCGCTCCCCCTCCGGCTGCCGCTCCGGGAACCCGGGCACGCCCGGCTCACGCTGCACGCCGAAGGTCCTCAGCGCCATGCACGTCATGACGTACTGACCCACCGTGAAGACCAGGTCCATGAGCTGCTGCGTGCTCCACCGCTCGGCGAGCCCGGCCCACGTCGCGTCACCGATGCGCCGGTCCGCCACGAGCTCGTCGGTCGCCTGCACCAGCAGGCGGTCGGCGTCGGACCACCCGTCGAGCGACGGCTCCGCCAGTCGACGGATCTCGCCGTCGTCGAGCCCGTCACGGCGCCCGATGAGCGTGTGCTGGCCGAACTCGTAGTCGCTGTCGCAGCGCCAGCCGACCCGCAGGATCACGAGCTCGCGCTCGCGCGGCGGCAACGTCGTCTTCACCAGCACGTGGCCACCGAACACCATCCACCGCTTGAACAGCTTGGGGTGGTTCGCCATGGTCGTGAAGATGTTCAGCGGACCCATGGCACCCATGAGCGCACGGGTGTCGTCGTCCCAGTCCTGCTCGGGCACCGGCTCGATGCGCGGTCGGTCAGTCACGTGCGTCCCCCTCGACGGCTGTGCGGCGCGCCGATGCTCTCACACCGGCGGAGCTCGGGTCGCGCTCAGCCGTGCTGCTCGATGAGCTCGCCGAGCAACGACTCCACCTCGCCACGGTCGTCGAGCGTCTCCCCCAGGCGCACGATCACCAGGTCGGCCTCGGGCACGACCACGAGGTACTGCCCACGCCACCCCGATGCGTGGAACGCTCCCCGGGACCCGTCGCCGAAGCGCCACCAGTGGCTGGTGTGGACGCGACCCAGGTCGTCGCTCCCCGTCACGGTCGACGCCGTCGCCACCCACTGCTCGCTCAGCAGCCGCGTGGAACCGCACCGTCCGCCGTCCAGGTAGAGCTGCCCGAAGCGGGCGAAGTCGGTGGCGGTGCAGAAGCAGAACAACGATGCCATCCAGTTCCCGGAGCGATCGAACTTCGGCGTGGCCGACGTCATCCCGAGCGGCCCGAACAGCCGCCGCTCCAGGACGTCACCCACGAGCGCGGCCCGGGCAGCCCCGTCGGCGACCTCGGCGCCGCAGGGCGTCCCGCCGTGCCCCACGGTGATCACGTCGCCCACCAGTCGCGAGACGATGGCCGACGTGCCGCTCGAGTAGACGAACCGGGTGCCCGGTGCGTCGGCGAGCGGTGCCGCCGCAGCGAAGGCGCCCGTGTCGTGGTGCGGCGAGCCCGCGTCGCCGTAGAGCATCTCGACCACGTCGGAGCGACCGCCACCCTCGCCGGGGTCCTCGACCCATGCCAGACCCGACCGCATGCGCATCAGCATCCCCAGCGTGATGTCGCCGCGCCGATCTCCGTCACCGCGCCACTCCGGCACGGCCGCCGGCGCGTCCATCTCGAGTCGTCCCTCGTCGACCAGGATGCCGACCACGGCGTGCAACATGCTCTTGGCCATCGACCAGGACCGCAGCGTGGTCGACGCGGTCACACCCGGCCCGTAGCGCTCCACGATCGTGTCGCCCCCACGCGCCACCACGACCGCATCGGTCCTCCCCACCGGACCGCCACCGAAGAGCTGGTCCAGTGCCCCTGCGGTCACTCGTCGGCGCGCGCCGACCCGCTCTGGTCGGCGCCGCCCGGCTCGGTCCGGACCCCTCCCCCAGCAGCGCCGTCGTCGGGGCCGTCGCCGATCTCGTCCGGCGAGAGCGTCCGGTCGGCGGAGCGGATCTGGTCCGCGTGGTCGACCTGCACCATCTTGCCGGTGCGCAGGTCGAGCACCTCCTTCTCCGACGCGAAGCGCAGCTTCATCCGCAGCACCCGCAGCTCGACCAGGTAGTAGACGGGCATCGACACCGCGAACGCAGCGGCGATCAGGATGGGGGTGCGGGCCAGCTGCACCGCAGGCGGCGCGTCGGCCCCACCGAGCAGCGCCATGAGGATGATGTAGGGCAGGGCGTGCCAGACGTAGAGCGTGTAGCTGAGCCGGCCGAGCCACTGGAACCGGTGCCACGACCAGAAGCGGCTCAACCACCAGTCCGAGTAGCGCACCAGTCCGACCAGGATGAGGCCGAACGCGAGCGCGCCGAGCGTGTGGCCGAACCGGAACCAGTACATCGTGTCGAGCATCTGGGGTCGCGTGAACTCCTCGGGCCCGGCCGGCAGGTAGTCCACGTAGGGCCCGCCGAGCTTCTCGACCAGGCCGCTCGACAGGTTCAGCATCACGAACCACACCACGAGCCCGACGCTGGCCAGCGCGAGCATCGGACGGCGCACCCGCTCCATCCGCTCCACGGTCAGGTACGAGTTCGCGCACGCCAGCGCCACCCCGAGCATCAGCGCGTCGGGTCGCTGCAGCAGCGCCATGCGCACGCCGGCGATCATGTCCTGGTCGTCCTGGTAGAAGCCGGTGAAGGCGAACCAGCGGGCGATGCCGATCGCGACGAACGCCGCGACCATGAGCGCACCGAGCTGCATGATCCAGCGCTTGCGGACGCAGACCAGCACCGTGCCGGCGATGACGGCGTAGAACCACTCCTCGACCGACAGGGTCCAGAGGTGCCACATCGTGCGGTGCTCCTGCACCGCGGGCTCGATGACGTACAGCCCGTTCGGGAAGAACAGGTGGTACACGTACAGCAGCGCGGCGGCGGCGTCCTGGCCGACGTAGCGCAGGCTCAGCGCCTCGAAGCCGACGATCGTGGAGATCGTGGAGATCACCAGCCACACCCCGACGAACAGCCAGAGCGTCGGGAACAGCCGGATGCCGCGTCGCAGGTAGAACTTCTTGAGGCTGATCGTGCCGGTGGTGCGGGCCTCCTGGAGCAGCAGCGTCGTGATGAGGAACCCGCTGAGCACGAAGAAGGTGTCGACGATCGTCACCCAGCTCTCGACGTACTTGAAGAGCGCATGGCCGATCAGCACCATGCAGACGCCGATCCCGCGGATGCCGTCGAACCCGCCGACGAGACCCAGCTTGGGCGCCTTCGAGACGAACCCGGTCGGCGCCACGGTCGCGTCGGCCGTCGTCATGTCCGGTCCTCGGCCGTCGGTGGGGACTCGGCAGGCGGCGGGTGATCGGCCGGCGGCCCGGGCGCGACCGGCGGTTCAGGTTCGACCGCCTCGGCACTGACCACACCTCGGGCGCGCTGGCGGGCGACCTCGATGGGCATCATCTTGCCGGTGTTGAGGTCGAGCACCTCCTTCTCGGACGCGAAGCGGAGCTTCACGCGCAACAGGCGTTGCTCCACGCCGTAGAAGATCGGCAGGCACACCACGATCGTGACGGTGGCGAGGATCGGTGCCCGCCACTTCTCACCCAGGACCTCGTCGCCGCCGAGCAGCTCGAGCACGATGAAGTACACGAGCGTGTGCCACACGTAGACCGTGTACGACATCCGTCCGAGGAACCGGATCGGCTTCCACGACAGCGCCCGGTTGGCCCACCACTCCTTGTGCCGGGCCATCGCGAGCATCGCGGGTGCGAAGGCGAGCGCCGTGACGGTGTGACCGAAGTTGATCCAGTAGACGTTGTCGCCGATCTCGTCGATCGAGCGCGGTCCCATCGGGACGAACGGGTACGGGACCCCGAGACGACCGGCGATCTGATTGAGGAAGCCGCTCGCCATCAGCATCGACACGGACGCGACGACCAGACCCACCAGTCCGATCCGGGGCAACCAGCGACGCCAGACCGCCGGCAGCGGCTCGGGCAGCTTGGAGTTGAGCACCGCCAGCCCCACGCCCCACATGAGCGAGTCGGGCCGCGACAGCCACAACATGGACAGGCCACGCATCACCGGGTTGGCGTTGGCAGGGTCCTCGGGGATCGGTACGGGACCGGGCGTGCCGGTCCAGCGCTGCCAGCCGACGAAGGTCGCCACCACCGCCAGGCCGACCGCCAGCTGCACCATCCAGCGCTTGCGGATGCAGAACAGCACGGTCACCGCGATGAGTAGGTAGAACTGCTCCTCGACCGCCAGGGACCAGAACTGGTCGATCGAGAGGTCCTCGACGAGCGTCGGGTCGAGGGCACCGAGGCCCACCGGGAAGAAGATCTCGTACAGGTAGGTGACCGCGGCCGCCGCCTCGGCGGTCAGCGTGCCGAGCCGCTCGCGGGCGAACAGGATGGTCACCACGAACCAGGCGACGATGCACAGGTACGCGGACGGCAGGAGCCGGATCGCCCGCCGTGAATAGAACTTGCGCATGTCGATCGTCTGGACGTCGCGGTGCTCCTGGAGCAGCAGCGTCGTGATGAGGAAGGCGCTCATCACGAAGAAGACGTCGATGATCCCGGCGAAGGACGGCGACAGGTCCGAGTAGGCGTGGTTGAACAGGACCATCAGGATCCCGATGCCCCGAACGCCGTCGAACCCGCCCACGAAGCCCAACCTCGGTGCTCGCGACACGAACGCCGGCGATGTCGCCCCCGTACTCGCCATCCGGGGAGCGTACGGGTTGGTCGTTCCCGCCCACAACAGGACGATTCGCCCGTCCCGCCCGATGCGGCGGTCCCGGGCGACGCCGCCGTGCCAACGTGTCCCCCACGATCAGGTCAGGGGGACGGCGATGGGGGTCGAGGTCGAGGAGTTCCGTGCCGGCGCAGCGGCGTGGATCGAGGCCCACCGTCGCGAGGCGCCTCGCGACTACGGCGCGATCCTGCCGCCGGAGCTCGCGGACGAGGGACGGCGCTGGCAGCGCGAGCTCTTCGACGCCGGCTACGCCGGGGTGCACTGGCCACGCGAGTTCGGCGGGCAGGGGCTGGAGCCCGAGCACCAGGGCGCCTGGATCACCGAGTGCGCCAAGGGCCAGGTGCCGCCGTTCCTGAACATGGTGGGCTGCGTGCTCACCGGCGCCGCGCTGCTGTCGTTCGGCACCCCCGAGCAGCAGGCGACCCACCTGCGTCCGATCCTGACCGGCGAGCACATCTGGTGCCAGCTGTTCAGCGAGCCCGACGCCGGCTCGGACCTGGCGTCGCTGTCCACGTCGGCGGTGCGTGACGGCGACGACTACGTGGTGAACGGCCAGAAGGTCTGGTGCTCGAACGGTCGTGTCGCGGACTGGGGCATCCTCATGGCGCGCACCGATCCGTCGGCGGCGCCGCACAAGGGCATCTCGTTCCTGCTGCTCGACATGCGCTCGCCCGGCGTCGAGCTGCGCCCACTGCGACAGATGAACGGCGAGGCCGAGTTCGACGAGGTGTTCCTGGACGACGTTCGGGTCCCTGTCGCGAACCTGCTCGGCCCGGAGCACGCCGGGTGGATGGTCGGGATGTCGGCGTTGACGAACGAGCGGGGCTACATCGGCGCGTCGGGCATCGCGCTGCAACGTCGCCTGGACGCGATGGTGGCCATGGGCGGCGGCGACCTGGATGCCCTCGGCGCGCAGGCCCTGGTCGAGGTGTGGGGTCGAGGTACCGCCCTCTGGGCGATGGGACGCCGCCAGGGACCGGTCGCGTCGGTGCTCGGCTCGGTCGCCAAGCTCGGCACGACCGAGCTGATGTTCGACGTCGCCATGCTGCGAGCGGACATGGCGGGGCCCGGGTCGATGCTCGAGGGGTCGGACGCGCAGGCGCTGTTGAGCGCGCCGGGCGCCCGGATCGCGGGCGGCACGTCGCAGATCCAGCGCAACATCATCGGCGAGCGCATCCTGGGCCTGCCCAAGGAGCCGAAGGCGAGTCAGAAGTAGCGAGCCGACGGCGACCGGGCCGGCAGCGAGCCGACGGCGACCGGGCCGGCAGAGGGCCGAAGGCGACCGGGAAGTAGCCTCGGGGGCATGTCGCACCAGTCCCTCACCCAGTCCGTCGACCCCCACGACGTCCTCGCGATCGACTCGCTGCTGTCCGACGAGGAGCGCATGCTGCGCGACACCGTGCGCCAGCTCGTCGTGGACAAGGTGCTGCCCGACGTCGGCGAGTGGTTCGACCAGGGCATCTTCCCCAAGGAGATGGCCAAGGAGTTCGGCGCGCTCGGCCTGCTCGGCATGCACCTGGAGGGCTACGGCTGCGCCGGCACGTCGGCGACGGCGTACGGACTGGCGTGTCTGGAGCTGGAGGCCGGTGACTCCGGGGCACGCAGCTTCGTCTCCGTGCAGGGCTCGTTGGCGATGTTCCCGATCTGGGCGTTCGGGTCCGAGGAGCAGAAGCAGCGGTGGCTGCCCGGCATGGCGGCGGGCGACCTGATCGGCTGCTTCGGGCTCACCGAGCCGGACTCGGGCTCGGACCCCTCGTCGATGCGCACGACCGCCCGACAGGACGCGTCGGGCGACTGGATCCTCGACGGGGCGAAGATGTGGATCACCAACGGTTCCGTCGCCGACGTCGCCGTCGTGTGGGCCCGCACCGACCCCGACGGACCCGACCAGGGCGCCGTGCGCGGCTTCGTCGTGCCGACCGACACCGCCGGCTTCTCGGCACCCGAGATCCATCGCAAGGTGTCGCTCCGGGCGTCAGTGACCTCCGAGCTCGTGCTCGACGGCGTGCGGCTGCCCGCGGATGCCGTGCTGCCCGGAGTGTCGGGCATGCGCGGACCGCTGTCGTGTCTGAACGAAGCGCGTTTCGGCATCTCGTTCGGGGCGTGCGGCGCGGCGAGGGCCTGCTACGAGTCGGCGCTCGCATACTCGCTGGAGCGGCGGCAGTTCGACCAGCCGATCGCCGGGTTCCAGCTCACGCAGCGCAAGCTCGTCGACATGATGGTGGCCGTGCAGCGCGGCACCCTCGTGGCGCTGCACCTGGGCCGCATGAAGGACTCCGGCACGCTGGCGACGCCGCAGGTGAGCTTCGCCAAGATGGACAACGTGCGCATGGCGCTCGAGGTGGCGCGTGAGGCCCGCTCGGTGCTCGGCGCCAACGGCATCACCACCGAGTACCCCGTGATCCGCCACATGAACAACCTGGAGTCCGTCTACACCTACGAGGGCACCAACGAGATCCACACGCTGATCCTCGGCCAGGCCATCACGGGGATCGCGGCCTTCGGCTGACATCGGCCGAGGCGCGACGTCCTCCTGTTGGGTAGAGGGGTCGTACGCGAACCAGGAGGTGTCACCCGTGGCCGAGAAGAGCGGCAAGGGCAGTTCGACCGCCCGCAAGGCGAACGCCAAGGCGAAGAAGGAGGGCAAGAAGAACCCCCGCACCTCCTCCGCCGCACAGGCGGAGCTGGGCAAGAAGGGTGCCCGGGTCGCCAAGAAGAAGAAGAAGAAGAAGAAGACATAGCTCGTCGGACGTGAGCACGGGAGGATGTCGACGCATAGCGTCCGGCGGATGGACCTGTCAGGGCGCACCGTGATCATCACCGGCGCAGCGGGCGGCCTCGGCGCTGCGTACGCCGTCGAACTGGACCGCCTGGGCGCAGCACTGCTGCTGATCGACCTGGACGACGCCGTCGAGGGGATCGCCGGATCGCTGGGGGCCGCCGGTGCCATCGTCGACGACGTGACCGACGTCGAGACCGCCGACCTGGCGGTGCGGACCGCCGTCGAGCGGACCGGCCAGCTGGACGGCCTGGTCTGCAACGCCGGGCTCGCGGCGGCAGCCGGTCCGGTGCACCGCTTCGACGACGACCGCTTCGACCGGGTGCTGCGCACGCACCTCCACCACACCGCGATCTGGAGCCGAGCCGCGTGGCCGCACCTTCGATCAGCCGACGGCGGCGCGATCGTGACCACCTCGTCGGCGACCGCGATGGGCCTGGCCGGCACGTCGGACTACGCAGCCGCCAAGGGCGCCATCTGGTCGCTCACCCGGTCGATGGCCCAAGACGGGCAGCGCCACGGCGTGCGGGTCAACGCCGTCATGCCCATGGCGTACACGCCGATGGCCGCGACCTACCCCGACGAGTCCGTGCGCGAGTGGATGCAGCGCGAGTTCGACCCCGCAGAGGTGGCACCCGCCGTCGCCTGGCTGCTGCACCCCGAGTGCCCGAGCAACGGCGAGTGCTTCAGCGTGGGCGGTGGACGTGTGGCTCGGGTGGTCATGGCCATCGCACCCGGCCTCGAGTCAGCGGAGCCGCTCACCTTCGACGCCGTCGTCGCAGGGTGGGACCGTGCCACGTCGCTCGACGGACTCGTCGTGGCCGACAGCTCCGCCACCGACTCGATGATGATGCGACGCTCCATGGGAACCCTCGAGGAGGCCGCAGATCTCCATCGCTCGTCGAGTTGAAGCGGTTCTGGGCGGTGTCCCCTACCGGCACCAGCGCCACGGTCGCGAGATAGGGGTCGTCATCGACACATCGTGTCGATGACGCGCCCAAGAATGCCGATCCGACGCTTCCGCGGAATCGCCGCGCCTTCTGGCGCGCGTCAACGACCTGCCATGTCCCATGTGCGCGCCAGATGCTCCTGAGGCCGACCTGCCCCAGAACGCCGGCTCGGGCTGAGGAGTCGTGGAGCGACGCCGTGCTCAGATGGCCGTTGTGGCACCGGCGGTTGGGGCGTCCCCAGCGGTGTTGCCCACGACCATGAAGTGAGAGGTGGCGGCCATCAGCGAGGGCTCGGACTCCATCGCGCGAGCGGCGAAGAGCTGGTTGTCGAGATCACCCGGGTTCTCGAGGATCCACGAGGGGCCCTCGATGGCGAACATCTGCGTATTCGTCAGCCCGGCGGTGAGCGCCTCGTCCTCGAGCTCGCTCGGGAGGTGGAAGTAGGCGGTCGTGAAGAGCTCTGGTCGTCCGGTCACGTCGGGGTTGCGGTGCTGACCGTCGACGAGGTCTCGCTCGACGATCGAGCGGAACTGCGGATCATCCAGTGTGCGCCGCTTGAGCCCGTCGATGAGGGAGGCGAAGCGAGAGATGCCCACGGCGATCACGACACCGCCGGGTCGGGTGACACGCACGGCCTCGTTGAGGGCGCGCGCACGATCATGCCGCTCGGTCAGGTGGTAGAGCGGTCCGAGTAGCAGGACGGCGTCGTAACCGTTGTCGGCGTCGTGGAGGTCCCGTGCATCACCGAGAACAGCGCTCAGGTGAGGGAGCTGCCGGTCGCTGGCGTGGGCTCGAACGAGCTCCACGTGCGCGTCGATCGGCTCGACGACGCACACTTCGTAGCCGTGCTCGGCCAGCGGCACGGCGTACGCTCCGGTCCCCCCGCCCACGTCGAGCACTCGCGCCGGAGGAGCAGGGAGCAGCCGCGAGAGCAGCTCGAGCGTGCGGAGGTACTCGAGTCGAGGGTGGCCGTCGACGACGAGGCGGGACCGCTCCAGGTCCAGGTCGTAGTGAGCGGCGATGTCTGGATCGACCATGGCAGATCATCGCTGCTCTGGACCGCTCGCGGCACAGGAATTGCTCTCCGCGGGGTGCCCCACGGCGCCCTGCGACGAGGCGCCCGAGTAGCTCTCGACGTCGTCGTAGTACTTCACCTCGATCACGTTGCCGCTCGGGTCGGCGAGCTTGCCGCCGACCTTGCCGGTCAGCGTCGAGGCGTCGTGCACCGTGGGAGCCGACAGCCACTCGACTCCGGCGGCGTCCAGACGCTCGATCAAGGCCAGGTACGTGGCGGCACCGTCGAGCACGACGCCGAAGTGGCGTACCCCCTGCTCGTCGGGCGGTCGGACCTGGTCGGGGCGGTGCTGCAACGTCAGCTGCATGCCGAAGAACCAGACGTCGATCCAGTCCTCTCGCTCTCGACCGACACGGCACCCGAACGCCTCGACGTAGAACCGTCGCGCCTCGTCGAGGTCGCCGACCGGGAGGGACAGGTGGAGCGTGGTTCCCGCAGCGGCCATCGACCCGAGCGTACGGGTGGGCCGACGCCGGCGACGAGGGAGTTCCGTCGACGAGGTCCCGACGCCGGGCCAGCGGTCGGGCACTCGCGATCGGGGCCCTACGACGGTGCGTCCTCCCCCATTGCCCGGATCATCTGCACCCAACGGTCGGCAGCTGCGTCGACGCCCGCCTCGTCGCCCGTGGCGACCAGGTCGAGCAGCAGTCCCCGGCTCACCGCGAGCCCGAGCCGCACCGTGGCAGGGTCCAGCGCCCCGGGTCGGACCCGCTCGACCGCCTCGAGCCAGCCGTCGACCGCAGCGGGGAGCAGGCGGTCGAACGGCGACTCGCCCTGGGCGCCGCGGGCGTAGCACTCGAAGAACAGACGCTCGAACGGGCGCAGCTCCGGGCGGCGGAGGTCCGCCCACATTGCGGCGACGGCCTCGGCAGGGTCGCCGGGCAGCTCGTCGAGCGTCGCCGTCTGACGTCGCTCGACCTCGGTCACGACGGCGACCAGCAGCTCCTCACGCGACCCGAAGTGGTGCAGCAGCATGCGATGGCTCGTCCCGGCCGCCTCGGCGAGGTCGCGCAGCGAGCGCTGACCGATGCCACGGGTCGCCGCTGTGTCGATGAGCGCGTCGAGCAGCTGCTGGCGGCGAGCGTCGTCAGGACGTGGCGGCATCGGCCCGCGCTTCGCTGGCCTGCTTGAGGCCGTCTGCCTCCATCTCGAGGTAGCGGCGTGTCGTCCTCCGCATCAATCGGCCGACGAGACCACCGATCGGACCCCGCTGCTCGATGCGCTGGGTCACCAGCGTCCGTCCGGCGCCGAGCGGTTCGACCTCGTGCACACCCAGCGTGCAGCCGCCGGGCGAGCGTTGCTCCCAGCTCCAGGACCGACCCGGCTCCAGCTCGCTCACCTGCCACACCAGGGTGGGGAACCTCGGCTGCGAGATCCGATAGCGACGCCCGATCGAGAGCTCCGCCCCGTCCAGGGCGTCGATCGAGCGGACCGATGCCGTCCAGTCCGGCCAGTGCTCGACAGCTGCGTAGGTGCTCCAGACCACCTCGATGGGTGCGTCGATCTCGATGGCGTGCTCGCTGATCATGTACCAGATGGTACACGATCGGATCGGCGAGCGGACACCGGTGACAGCCGACACATCAGTTGCATGATGCAATGCACAGGTTCAGACTCAATTGCATGACGCAACGCACTGGTGGTCCCGAGTTCCTCGACCGTCTCCGGCGGTCCCGTCCCATCGATCCGGCCGTGCAGGCAGAGCTGTCGGTCATCGCCGACCGGCGCTCGCCTCTCGGCGTCGACGCGCCGCTGCGGCGACCTCGCCCGAGCACCCGGGCGATGACCCCCGCCGACCGGGCCGCGGTCCAGGACCTGGCGATGCGCTGCAGCGCCGAGACCCTCCGTCGACGGTTCCACGCCCCCGTGTCGCACCTGCGCGCCGAACGGGTCGCCGAACTGCTGCTCGGTGAGGGACCTGCCGCCCGGCCGGCGCTGTCGAGCGTCGTCGCGGAGGTCGACGGCGTCCTGATCGGCGTCGGCACCCTGCACCGCAACGTGGTCGGCGACGGCGAGATGGCCGTCCTGGTCGAGGACGCCTGGCACGGCACCGGCGTCGGCAGCCGGCTGACCGCAGCGCTGTTCCACCAGGCCGCGGACCGTGGGCTGCACCACATCGTCGCCGACGTCCTCGCCGAGCCCCGCTACCTCGTGGAGAGCCTGCAGCGCCACAACCGCAGCGCCGCGGTCGCGTTCGACGGACCGGTGGCGACCATCCGCATGCCCGTCGCCGCCGCGTAGGATCGTCACGTGCGTCGTACCTCGTTCGCGGACATGCAGTGCTCGGTGGCGCAGGCGCTCGAGCAGATCGGTGAGTGGTGGACCCTGCTCATCATCCGCGACGCGCTGCTCGGCGTCCGGCGCTTCGAGCACTTCCAGCGCCGGCTCGGGATCGCGCGCAACATCTTGTCGTCGCGCCTCGACACGCTCGTCGAGAACGGGATCATGGAGCGACGCACCTACTCGGAACGTCCCGAGCGCCACGAGTACGTGATGACACCCAAGGGCAAGGCGCTGTGGCAGGTCATGACCGCCATCCGCCAGTGGGGCGACGACTGGGCGCTCGCTCCCGACGACCACCCCGTCGTGCTGGTGCACGACGCGTGTGGGCACGCGGCACGATCGGTCCCCCACTGCTCCGAGTGCGGTGAGGAGCTCGAGCTCCGGTCGATCCACATGGAACCGGCCCCCGGCACCGAGGACGTGGGGCTCATCCCGCGGCGACGCTGACCGATCCGCTCAGGTCGGCGGGCCCTCCTGCCGATGATGTGGATGTGTTCCGTCCACACCCGAACGCTCGCGATGTGTCCCGCCACGTCATGGAGCTCCCCCTCGATCACGTGGTGCAGCGCGTCGACGACCACTGGGTCGTCGTGGGGCCGAACGGGATCTTCGTGGTGGGTCGCGCCCGCGGGGACGTCGCCGCCTCGGCGGAGCAGACCTCGGCGCTCGCCCACGAGCTACGCGCCGCCCTCTCGGAGCGGATCTCCTGGGTGCCGTTCGTGGACGCCATCCTCGTGGCCGACGGCGATCACAGCGGGCTCGCCTGCACGGTCGTCCCCCTCGACCTGCTGGTGGTCGCGCTGACCTCGGGCGGCATCACGATCGACGCGTCCGGCCTCGCCCAGGTGCAGCACCACCTCCCGATGACGCTCGGTGAGATCGAACGGGCGCACCGCCGGCCACTCGACCCCGCCTGACCACCCGACCCGTACACCCGCTGCGGGATCCCGCGGACGTGCCGGTGTCGAACCGGTGCCATGATGCGCGGATGGACGAGCCCTCCCACCACTCTGAGCTGCCCGCGTTGGCGTTGACGTTCCCCGATCCCGTGATGGTCCCGTCGACCGACGGGACCTCGATCGCCACGTACGACCTCGGCGGCGAGGGCGACGATCTGGTGATGGTGCACGCCACCGGCTTCTGCGCCGGCGTGTGGGGCCCGGTGGCCGCACGGCTCGGGCCGACCCGCCGTGCCGCGCTCGACGTGCGCGGGCACGGCCGCTCGGCAGCGCCCGCCTCGGGCATGCACTGGGACGGCACCGCCCAGGACGTGCTGGCGACGATCGACGCGCTCGGGCTCGACCGCCCCTTCGGTGTCGGCCACTCGATGGGCGGCGCCTCGCTCGTGCTGGCAGAGCTCGCCCGACCGGGCACCTTCCGCGGGCTGTGGATCTACGAGCCGATCATCTTCCCGCCGATGCCCCCCGATGCGCCGCACACCGGCAACGTCCTGGCCGGCGGCGCGCGCCGACGGCGGGCGGAGTTCCCCTCGGCCGCCGCGGCCTACGCCAACTTCGCCGGCAAACCGCCGTTCTCGGCGCTGGACCCGGCCGCGCTCGCCGCGTACGTCACCGACGGGTTCGAGACGCTGCCGGACGGACGGGTGCAACTGCGCTGCCGGCCCGAGCTCGAGGCGCAGACCTACGAGATGGGGGGCCGCCACGATGCGTTCGTGCACCTGGGCGAGCTGCGCTGCCCGGTCACGGTGGCGCGGGGCCACAGCGAGGCGCCCGGTCCCGCCGGACTCGCCGGCCCCATCGCCGACGCGATCCCCTCGGGCGTGCTCGAGGAGCATCCGGAGCTGGGCCACTTCGGTCCCCTGGAGGCGCCGGCGACGATCGCCGGGTCCATCGACGCCGCTGTCACAGCCTCGTCGTAGCATCCTCACATGGCCTATCCGCTGCCGACGTCGCTGTCCCCGTCCAAGGTGTCCACCTTCAAGGACTGCGCGCTGGCATTCCGGTTCTCCGCCATCGACAAGCTGCCGGAGCCGCCGTCGGTGCCGGCGGTCAAGGGCACCACGGTGCACCGGGCACTGGAGCTGCTCTTCGCGGCGGAGCCGGCGGACCGCACGCCCGAGCTCGCCCAGGAGTGCCTCCAGGAAGCCCTGATCGAGATGCGGACCGAGGAGGAGTACCAGGGGCTCGACCTGGACGACGTCGAGTCCGCCGCGTTCGCCGCCGACGCCGCCGTCATGGTGGAGCGCTACTTCACGCTCGAGGACCCTCGTGCCATCCGCCCCGTCGGGCTCGAGATGATGCTCGAGGCCGAGGTCGGCGGCATCACCGTGCGGGGCATCATCGACCGCCTCGAGGAGGACGCCGACGGCCAGCTCGTGGTGACCGACTACAAGACCGGCCGCACCCCGTCGGTCCAACAGGAGCAGTCCCGCCTGGGCGGTGTGCACTTCTACGCCTTCCTCTGCCAGCAGGTGCTCGGGCGCATCCCCGCCCGCATCCAGCTCGTCTACCTCGGCGCGCAGCCCCAGGTCATCACCACCACCCCGTCGGAGCAGTCGGTGCGCGGCATGGAGCGCAAGGTCGGCGCCATCTGGGCCGCGGTCGAGCGTGCGTGCGAACAGGAGGACTTCCGACCCAAGAAGTCGGCACTGTGCAACTGGTGCGCGTTCCAGGCCTACTGCCCTGCGTTCGGTGGCGACCCCGACCAGGCCCGGGCCATCGCGATCGCCCGTGAGGCGGCCGAGGTCGCGGAGCAGGACCAGGCCGTCGATCTCCGGACGACCGACGCCACCGCATGCTGACGAGCACTCCGGTGCGCACCGTCGACGCCGCAGTGGCACGTGCCGCGTCGAGCACGCGGGGTCGAGGGCTCGATCGCGGCATCTATGCGCTGTCCGAGGCGGCCAACCACTCCCTGCTCTGGCACGCCATCAACGCCGTCGACGCCCTGATGGGCGATTCGCTCCGTCGTCGCCGTGCCCTCCGGCGATCCGTGATCATCGCCGTCGAACAGGCGTTGGTGAACGGGCCGATCAAGCTGTTGGTCAGCCGTGACCGGCCGATCGTCGACGCCGCCCACCCCCATGCCCTCAGGGCGCCGCGGACGTCGTCGTTCCCGAGCGGACACGCCTCGGCCGCCGCCTGCGCGGCCACCCTGCTGTCGCGCGACCTCGGTGCGGCCCCGCTCTGGTGGGGACTCGGCGGCCTCGTCGCGTGGAGCCGCATCCACGTCGGTGTGCACCACGCGAGCGACGTCGCTGCGGGGCTCGTCCTCGGTCGGACCCTGGCCGGTGTCGCCGCCCTCGCCTGGCCCCGCCCCGCCGGTGTCGGCGACGATCGGCCACCGTCGGACTGATCGCCGCGCCGCGTCGGGCACAACTCTGGTTAGCCTCGCTCCCGTGCCCGGGCCTCCAGTCGACGAACACGATCGCATGAGCGGGTTCGAGTCGCTCATGTGGGAGCTCGAACGCGATCCCCGCCTGTCCTCGGCGTTCGCGAACCTCACGCTCTTCGACCGGGCGCCGGACCGGGCGACGTTCCGGGCACGTATGGACACTGCCACCCTCGCCGTGCCGCGCCTTCGCCAGCGCGTCGTCGACCCGACCACACCGTGGGGCCACCCGAGCTGGGCCGAGGACCCCGAGTTCGACCTCGACCACCATCTGCGCTGGGTGGATCTGGGCGGATCCGCGACCGATCGCGAGGTCTACGACTTGGCCGCCACGCTGATGCGTCAGCCGTTCGATCGTGAGCGACCGCTGTGGGAGTTCGTCACCATCGAGGGTCTGGCGCGGGGGCGGGCTGCGATGCTGCAGCGGCTCCACCACACGATCACCGACGGCGAGGGCGGCATCCGTCTCTCGGTGCAGTTCCTCGACTTCGAACGGCATCCCGGCCCACCCGCCCACGACGATCATCGCCCTCCCGGCGGCGGCACGCGCTCGGGTCGCAGCGCTGCGCCGGACGACGCGGACACCGACGAGGTCGAGGTCGACGTGCCGACGGAGCCACCAGGTCTGCTGCAGCGTTCCACCGGCCTGGTGACCGGAGCCGCAGCCCGGGCGGTGACCGAGGCGGCGGCCCTGCCGCGCCGGGGCACGGACCTCAGCGCGGTCGCACGCTCGACGGTCCGCCAGGTCACCGTGGGCCCACGCCGGTCCCCGTTGTGGACCGAACGCTCGCTCGAGCGCTGGCTGGGCACCAGCGAGCTGTCGCTCGAGGACGTCAAGCAGGCGGCCCGCCAGCTGGGCGGCAGCGTCAACGACCTCTTCATCGCCGGCGCGGCGACCGCCGCCGGCCGGGTGCACGCCGCGGCCGGTCACCCGGTCGAGGAGCTGCGGGTCTCGATGCCCGTCAGCACGCGCCACGACCGCTCCGTCGGCGGCAATGCGTTCTCACCAACGCAGACCCTCGTGCCCACCGGTGACATGGAGGTGACCGAACGCTTCGCGCGGATCCACGAGATCCTGAACGGCGTCAAGGCGGAGCGCGCCATCGGGTCGCTCGAGGGTGCGGCCAACGCTGCATCGTTGCTGCCGTCCGTGGCGCTCGTGCGCACCGGTCAACACCTGGCGTCCTCGGTCGACTTCGTCTGCTCGAACGTTCGAGCGGCACCCTTCGACCTGTTCATCGGCGGGGCGCTGATGGAGGCGAACTATCCGCTCGGCCCGCTCGCCGGCACGGCGTTCAACCTGACGACGATGTCCTACCGCGGCACGTTGTTCCTGGGACTGGTGACGGACCGCGCCGCGATCGACGATCCCGACGGACTGCTGTCGCAGCTCGTGGACTGCTACGCCGAGTTGCTGGCGGTCGGCGGCGTGCGGCGCCGGCGCTGAGGACCTCGGGGAGCCGAGGCCTCGATCAGTTGGTGGAGACCTGCGCGTCCAGCTTGGCGAGCACCATGCGCACGTCGAGGAGGAGGTCGGCCACCTCGGCGCTGGACACGAGGTTCCGCTCGGAGATGCCGCCGAGACCCTGATCGATCAGGTCGAGCGCCTCGCGGATGGTCGTGTCGCCCTGCAGCTCCGTGTCCAGAACCTCGGTCTCGAGAACCTCTGTCATCGTGGCCTCCTGCTGCCGGCGTCCCGAAGGGTCGGAACGCTCGACCACGAGGTTACCGGCCCGCGCCGACATCACGCGCGCGCGTTACCGAGCGTTCACAGATGGATCGGCGCCCACCGCCGCCCCGCGTGGAGGGACCCGGGCGCTACGGTCCCCTGCCGTGACCACTGACCCGACGCCCGCCGGTGTGACCTTCGCCAGCTTCGCTGCCCTGGGCCTGCCCGCGGGGATCGAGGTGGCCAGGAGCGCTTCGGAGCTCGGCTTCTCGTCGTTCTGGACCGCGGAGACCGTCGGCCAGGAGGCGTTCTCGACGCTGGCCGCGGTCGGCGTGTCCGTCCCCGGGATGGCGTTGGGCACGGGTGTCCTGGCGCTGCAGCTGCGCACGCCGATGCTCAGCGCGATGGGTGCTGCCACGTTGCAGAGCCTGGTCCCGGACCAGGACGTGCTGTTGGGGGTGGGCATCTCCTCGCCGGTGGTGGTGGGTCGGTGGCACGGTGCCGAGTACGGCGAGCGCCCGGTCGGCCAGACACGGGAGTTCCTGGAGCTCACCCGGGCGTGCCTGTCGGGCGAGCCGGTCACCTTCGAGGGCGAGCACTACCGCTGCAGCAAGTTCCGCCTGGGCGTCCGCCTCGACGGACGTCGACCGAAGTTGGTGCTCGGTGCGCTCAACGAGCGGATGCTGCACAGCGCGGGCGAGCTCGCCGACGGGGTGCTGCTGAACTACCTGCCCGCCTCGGCGGTGCCGTGGTGCGTGGAACAGGTCCGCGCCGGCGAGGCCGCCGCGGGTCGGGACCCGGGCTCGTGCACCGTGTACGCCTACGTGCACATCGGGGTCTGCGACCGCGACGCTGCGCTGCCGATGGCCCGCCGCGACCTGTTCTCCTATGCCGTGGTGCCGGCGTACGCCCGTGCGTTCGCTCGAGCGGGGTTCGCCGACGAGGTCGACACGATGCGTGCCGCGCACGAAGCCCGCGACCGCGACGGCGCGATCGCGGCGATCTCGGAGCGCATGGCCGACGCGATCGACATCTGCGGCGACGCAGCGACCGTGCGCGATGCGGTGCGCGAGTACCGCGCTGCCGGCGTCGACGTGCCGGTGATCATGCCCCTGCCGTGGGGCGAGGACCGCCGCGCCGTCATCGACGCGACACTCGAGGCGACAGCCGGCGCCTGAGCGGCGCCGGACGAAGGGGGATCCGATGGAGCTCAGCGACGCGGTCGTGGTGGTCACCGGCGGAGGCAGCGGGATCGGAGCCGCGCTCGTCGAGCGGATCGCCGCGGAGCGACCTGCGGCGATCGTGGTGGTCGATCTGGACGACGACGCCGCCGAGACCGTGCGTCACCGGGTGGCGGCGACCCATCCGGGGGTGGACCTGTGGCATGCGGCGGTCGACGTGGCCGACGAGGAGCAGGTGCGTCAGCTGGTGCACGACGTCGGGGCGCGCAACGGCATGATCGACCTGTTCTGCGCCAACGCGGGCATCGGGTCCGCTATGGGGATCGAGGCACCGGACGAGGTGTGGGAGCGGGTCATGGGCGTCAACCTCATGGCCCACGTGTACGCCGCCCGCGCGCTGGTGCCCGGCTGGGTCGAACGAGGTCGTGGCCACCTGCTGGTGACCGCATCGGCCGCCGGGCTGCTCTCCAACCTGGGGGACGCGCCGTACACGGTGTCGAAGCACGGAGCGGTGGCGCTGGCCGAGTGGATCTCCATCACCTACGGCGACCGTGGCGTCGGGGTGTCGTGCCTCTGTCCCCAGGGCGTGCGCACACCCCTCCTGTTCGGCGCAGCAGGCGGCGCGGCCGACGGCGCGCTCGCCACCGAGGTGGTCAAGGCGCAGCGGATCCTCGAGCCCGACGAGGTCGCCGACGTGACGGTGGCCGCGCTGGCCGAGGACCGGTTCCTGATCCTGCCCCACGAGGAGGTCGCCGACTTCGAGCGAGCGCGGGCCGGCGACCGCGAGCGCTGGTTGGCCGCGATGCGCCGCCTGCAGGCACGCCTCGACGCGGGGTGAGCGAACCGGAGGACCCACATCGCCGGACCCTGGAGGTCTACGAGCGACGTGCTCGCGACTGGGAGCGTGTGCGGTCCCCCGGGCTCGAGCCCGCTCTCGAGCTGACCGAGCTGATCGCCGGGGAGCCGTCCGAAGACCGACCGGTCGTGGTCGACCTGGGCTGCGGGCCGGGCTGGCACCTGCCGGCGCTGCCCACTGGTGCGATCGCGCTCGACGGCGCCGCCGCCATGCTGGACCTGGTGCCGCGCCACGCACCCGACGCCCCCCGGGTGCGCGCGGACCTGCGTGCCCTTCCGTTCGCCGCCGGGAGCATCGACGCCGTGTGGGCCGATCGCAGCCTGGTGCACCTGCAGCGATCGCTCGTCCCGATGGCGCTGTGGGACGCGCACCGCTCGATGCGCGTCGGTGGCCGGCTCTGCATGTCGCTGTTCGAGGACGACCGGGAGCACGCCCCGATCGACGGCGACGACTTCCCCGGGCGCTCCTTCAGCGGTTGGGACGAGGCGCTCCTGCGCGCCGTCGTGGAGGGCGCCGGGTTCGACCTCGAGCTGTTGGAGCGGGTGGTGCGTGGCGAGGCCGTCGAGCTGCTGCGGGTGTGGGCACGGCGTGCACGCACGCTCGCCGACACGGTCGGACCCGGCATGCGGCTGCTGCTCGTCGGGTTGAACCCGTCGCTCGTCGCCGCGGATGCCGGTGTGGGCTTCCACCGCGCCGGCAACCGCGCCTGGCCGGCGCTGCTCGCCGCCGGCCTCGCGACCGTCGACCGGGACCCGCTGCATCTGCTGGTGCACCACGGGATCGGCATGACCGACCTGGTGAAGACCGCCAGCCCTCGCGCCGACTCGTTGACGGCGGCGCAGTACGCCCACGGGGTCGAGCGGCTCGACGCGTTGTGCGCCTGGTTGCAGCCCGCGGCGGTGTGCATCGTGGGGCTCAGCGGCTGGCGCGCCGCGGTCGACCGGCGAGCGGTGGTGGGCGACCAGGAGCGGACCCTGGGTGGCCGGCCCGTGTACGTCATGCCCAACCCGAGCGGGGTCAACACGCACGCCTCGCTCGACGACATCACTCGGCACTTCGCCGCAGCCGCACGGCTCGCCGACCAGAGCGCCGCACGGCTCGCCGACGAGACCCCCGATCGGGGAGACTCCGGCCGTGCTCCTGCATGAGATCGTCGAGCTGGCCGCCGCGGACCGCCCCGAGGACACCGCGCTGGTCACCGATGGTCGGCGTCTGAGCTTCGCGTCGCTCGATCGTCGCATCCGCGCCGTGTCGGACATGGTCGCCCGACATGCGCGGCCGGGTGACCGGGTCGTGCTGGTCGCGGACAACCACTTGGACGTGGTCAGTGCGATGTACGCCGTGCCGCGGGTGGGTGCCGTGCTGGCCTTCGCCAACACCCGCCACACCCCGGACGAGATCGACTCGCTCGTCGACGCCGTCGACCCGGCGCTGGTCCTGGCGAGCCCGGCGCAGCTCGATCGGCTCGGCACGCAGCTGGCCGCTCGGCGACCGGCGCTGGCGGTGCGCTCGATCGGCGGTGCGCACGACGCCGCGGACGACGACCTCACGGCCACCGTCGACGCCGTGTGCGACGCGGCGGACACCGCGCCCGAGGTGCCGGCCCACGACGCGGCCCCCGACGACTGCGCGTGGCTCATCCACACGTCGGGCACGACGGGACGGCCCAAGGGGGTCGTGCTGACCCACCGCAGCCTCGCGGCGGGCGTGGCCAACTCCGCGATCGCCCGGCCGTTGGCCGCCGACGACGTCTACCTGTTCCCCTTCCCGCTCTTCCACGTCGCCGCCTACAACGTGCTGCACGCGCACCTGCGACGCCGCCCGGTCGTGCTGGTCCCCCGGTTCGACGCAGCCACCGTGCTGTCGCTCGTGTCCTCCGAGCGCGTCACGTGCTGCTCGCTCGCGCCGACCATGCTGGCGATGCTGCTCGACCACCCGGACCGCGACGCCGACGCACTGGCGGGGCTCCGCCAGATCTCCTACGGCGCGTCGGCCATGCCGTTGGAGCTGCTGCGCAGGGTGACGAGGGAGCTGCCCCACTGCGGGCTGGCCCAGGGCTACGGCATGACCGAGCTGAGTGGCAACGCCGTGTTCCTGTCCCCCGAGGACCATCGCCTGGCGGCCGGCGAGCGCCCGGAGCTGCTCGCCGCGGCCGGTCGACCCGGGCCCCTGGTCGCGCTGCGCATCGTCGATGACGACGACCTCGACGTCGAGCCCGGCAGGACCGGCGAGATCCTGGTGCGCGGGGACCAGGTGTGCGGCGGCTACTGGGAGGATGCCGCAGCGACCGAGGCGGCGCGCCTGGGCCCGTGGCTGCGCACCGGCGACGTCGGCCGGATCGACCCCGACGGCATCCTGTACATCGTCGACCGCAAGAAGGACCTCATCATCACCGGCGGCGAGAACGTCGCGTCGCGAGAGGTCGAGGACCTCGTGGGCCTGCACCCCGATGTGGCGTCGGTCGCCGTGATCGGTCTGCCCGACGAACGATGGGGCGAGGTCGTCTGCGCCGTCGTCGTCGCCGCCGACGGGGCCACGGTCGATGCCGAGGCCCTCATCGCATGGACCGACGGGCAGCTCGCCGGCTTCAAGCGCCCGCGCCGGGTCGTCACGGTGGACTCGCTCCCCTTGAACGCCTCGGGCAAGGTCGACAAGGGCGTGCTGCGGTCGCAGGTGGGTGCCGCTACCGGTCGCCCAGCGCCCGAGCCAGGTCGTCGCGGGAGCTGACACCGAGCTTGGCGTAGACCCGCTGGAGGTGGTTCTCGACCGTGCGCACCGACACGATCAGGTCGTCAGCGATCTCACGGTTCGTTCGGCCCCGGGCAGCGAGGCCGGCGACCTCACGTTCGCGCCGGGTGAGCGGGTCGGTGCCCGGCTCGGCAGCGAGCGCCGGGGTGACGGCACCTTCGCAGGACCCCGCCAACCGTCGGGCCATCTGCTCCGAGGTCGCGGCGGCTCGAGCGGCGCCGCGGCGGCGGTGCGACACCGATGCCGACGTCGCTGCCTCGGCCGCGAACAGCGTCGCGCCCAGCTCCGCGAGCTCGACGGCGACGGCGTCGAGCCGGGCGGGATCATCGAGCACCAACGCCCGGACGTGTCGGAGCTGCATCGGGAACAGCCGCCCCTCGATGCTGCCCTCCATCTCCTCGAGACGGGTGACGACCTCGGCCGCGGCGCCGAGGCGCGACAGGTCGTAGAGCGCCGCGACCACGGGCAACGCCTGCCCCCGCTGGGCGGCCCCGTCCGCAGCGACGCGCAGCACATCGGCAGCGGCGCTGATCCGACCGTCCGCGACCAGCGCCCAGGCCCGCCCACGTGCCACCTCGGCCTGTCCGACGCGCACCGGTGACGACTCGACCGTCGACAGGTCCTCGACCGCCGCGGCGGCGGTCGACACGTCGCCGAGCTGACCGGCGGCCAGGGCCAGCAGGCCGAACGCCCAGGAGGTCGACTGGTGTCGCACGTCGCCGAAGACCACCGCTGCTTCGCGGGCGAGCCGTGCAACGGTGGCGGGACGACCGGCGGCGAGATGGCCGCGGGCCCGCATCAGCGCCATCCACGCCTGGCCGTGCCGGTCGAGGCCGTGCACCGCCCGCTCGTAGTGCTCGTCGGCAAGCCGGATGGACTCCTGGATCGCGCCCTCCTCGCACAACGCCAGGGAGAGTGCCACCACGTAGGTGACCGGCGAGACCAGCTGGACGTCGTCACCCAGCCGGAGCCGCTCATCGAGCGCTGCTCGGGCCAGGGCGACCGCAGTCGCCGAGCGGCCGGCGACGGCGTGCGCGGCCGCGGCCTGCAGGCCCGCCTCGGCCGCAGCTCGACCGCCCGCGTTCCCCAACAGCGGCGCGGAGAGCTCGAGGGCGCGATCGAGGTCGCCGGTGATCCACGCGAACGAGCTGCGCTGCGCCGTCAGCTCGTCGAGCAGCGCAGGATCGTCGATGTCGGTCTCGGCGGCATCGAGCACGGCGACCGCCTCCACGACCTTGCCGAGGCCCCGGAACAGGTTGGCAGAGCGTGCCAGGGCCAGCGTGAGCCGCTCGTGCCCCGTCCCGGCGGTGGGTTCCACCGCCGCGAAGGCGTCCTCGGCCTCCTCGAAGCGGCCCTGTGCGTCGAGCGCGAGCCCGAGCTGCAAGGTGGCAGCGATCCGCAGCGCCGCGGTGAGGTCCTCCGCGTCGAGCGCTGCGCGGGCGAACCGCTCGCACATCGCCAGATCGGACCCAGCGCGGGCCTCGCGGGCGGCGTCCACGAGCACTGCGGGGTCCGCCGCTCGGCCGGCTTCCATCCGCCATGCGGCGAGGCGTCGGGCATCGTCTCGGCGACGCAGCCCGGTGCGCTCGATCGCCTCGGCGAGCAGGTCCAGCTGACCGCGCCGGTGCAGCTCCGACATGGTGGCCCGGGCGACCTCGGCGTGCAGCGGGTGCAGCGCCCGCATCTGGCGGCGCCGACCGTCCTCGACCACCTCGATCACACCAGCATCGATGAGCTCCTCGGCGAGGTGCAGCTCGCCCTTCGCCTCGAGCCCGTGCACCCCCAGCGGCTCGGAGAGCGCGATCGCCTGGAGGAGGTTGCGGGCGTCGGTGCCGAGCGACCCGAGGCGCTGCTCGATGAGCTCGGTCAGCCGCGGTGGCGCGGTGATCGGTCCGGTCAGGGTCCAGTGACCCCGGCTCTCGACGAGGGTTCCGGCCTCCTGCAGTCCGTGCACCAGCTCGCGCAGGTAGAGCAGGTTGCCGCTGCTCGCGGAGATCAGGCTGGATGCGCTCAAGCCGTCGACACCACCGGGCAGCGCCTCATCGAGCAGCTCGCCCACGGCCTCGGGTCCCAGCGGCTCCAGGTCGATCCGACCGACGAGCTCGTCGCGCCAGAGCAGGGTCACCGGCTCGGGCAGCGCCACGTCCGAGCGAGCGGTGAGCACGACCGACACCCGACCATCGAGCACGAGCTGGAGCAGCAGCGTGGCCGAGGTGTCGTCGAGCACGTGCACGTCGTCGACCGAGAGCAGCAGCCGGTCGCCCGTGCCGAGCTCCGAAGTGAGGTGTGCCGCGAGCGCGCTGATCCGGTCGGCGTCGGCGGGCAGCAGGCCGCTGCGGTCCGGCGCCAGACCCGCCCGAGCACCGAGGACCTGGGCGAACGCGCCGAGCGGCATCCTCGACGACGCGTCGGTCGCCCGGACACGCAACGCGGGCCGATCGTCGGAGGCCACGAGGGTGTCGACCACCTCGGCCGCCAGGCGGGTCTTGCCCACCCCCGGCGGTCCGGAGATGAGCACACCTCCCCCGCTGCAGAGCTCGACCGCTCGCACCAGCTCCTCCGCCCGACCCACGAGCGGCCACGATCCAGTCACGACCGAACCGTACCCATCACGACGGTGCGTGACGCAAACGACGCGCCGGTGGAGCGAGAGGTCTCGCGACCGTCACGTGGCGCAGCCTCGTCGACGCAGAGCGCGGTCGCGAGCGGCTCACTGCCAGATTGAGTACCCACTACTCATGACCGCACCTGACGCCGCGTCAGAAGCTGTGGCTCGTTCGCGAGATCGCACGGATCCGTTGTTCCGCCCCATTGCAGCGGATCCCTGTGGACAGCGGCGGGTGCGGCTCCACTGGAGGGAGGAGTCGCACCACCCGCTGGCGGTCGGTGGACCCGACGGGGGCCCGTCGGGTCCCGATCAGCGAGGAGCGAGGTCGCGAACCGCCTGGCGCTGGTCGTAGCCGAACGGCAGCAGAGCCAGGGCCGGGGTGGTCACGCCGTTGTCGACGTAGCGCTGGATGTGCTCGCGGCACTGCTCAGGGGTGCCCGACACGATGAGCTCGTCCACGAGCGACTCGGGGATGGCCGCCAGGGCGCCCTTGCGGTCGCCCTCGCCCCAGAGGCGCCACATGTCCGCCAGCTGCTCTCCCCGGCCCATCCACTCGTGGAACGCGGCGTAGACGGGCACGCTCAGGTAGGCAGCGATGGCGAAGCGGCCCATGCCGACGACGGCCTCCCGGTCGGTGGTGGGCGCGACGAAGATGCGCGCCACGACCTCACGCGGGCCCGGCTCGGCGGCCTCGGCGCCGGCCGCCTGCACGATCGGAGCGACGGTCGTGACGTCGTCCGCGGACAGCCAGTTGATGATGGCGCCGTCGCCCTCGCGCCCGGCCAGGCGCAACATGCCCTCGCGCAGCGCGGCGATCAGGATCGCCGGCTGTTGCGCGGGTCGGATGCCGAGGCGGAAGCCCTTGACCTCGGATCGCCCGTAGCGGCCCGACATCTTCTCGCCCGCCATGGCGCCCCGCAGGAAGCGCACCATGTCGCGGACCTGGCGGTACGGGTCGTCGAAGGGGATGCCGTTCCAGCCCTCGACGATGACGTTCGACGAGGTCCCGATGCCGAACGCCACGCGACCGGGGGCGGCGTCCGCGAGCGTGGCGACCGACTGCGCGAGCAGCGCCGGGCCCCGGGTGTAGGCGGGCACGATCGCGCTGCCCAGTCGCAGCGACGGCGCCCAGGCCGACGCCAGCGCGAGCGGCGTGAAGGCATCGGCGCCGTTGGCCTCGGACGACCACACGTCGGTGTAGCCCAGGTCCTCGAGCTCGACGATCCAGTCCCGCTGCTCCGACAGCGGCACGCCGTCGAAGGGGATGGTCATTCCGTAGCGTCGTCCCTGGGGTGGCTCCATGGGCGCACCCTACGTGAGCGGCTCAGGCCCGCGGCGTGTGCAGCACGGCCGACTGGCTGGCCGTGGCGAGCAGGGTGCCGTCGGCCGACCAGAGGTAGACCGAGCCGTGGCCGAACCCGTCGTGGATGCCGTCGATGCGCACGTCGCAGAGCACCCATTCGGTCGGCACCAGTCGCTGCACCCGCACGGTGTTGTCCAGGCTGTTGGAGGGCACCCAGTTGCCCTGGGACTGCGAGATCCCGAACGGCACGTAGTCGCCGAGGATCGCCAACGCTGCCGCCGACATGTCGACGTCGGGCATGCGCACCCACAGCGCCGAGCGGCCGTCCGCACGACCCGTCCCGTCGAAGCGGTCCCACGGCGTGCCGAGCGCGAGGCGCATGTCGAAGCGGGTCATGATCGACCCGGAGTCCTCGACCAGCTCGCCCCGGCTCGGGCAGTCCAGCGGATCGGGCACGACCGGCATGGTGCGGTACTGCTCGTCGATCGGGATGTCCTTGGAACCGAGCGCAGCGTTGACGGTCAGGATCTCTCGATCGCCGACCCGACCCACCGCCCGCGCCTGGCTGGTGCGCTTGCCACCGACGGCGACGGTGACGTCCAGGTCCATGATCTGGTCGACCATGGCGAACGACAGGTACTGCGCCGTCGCCCACACCACCGGTCGGTCGCACACCGCCTCCATGGCTGCGACCGCCGCACCGAGGCCGCACCCACCGAACAGGAACTTCTCGCGGGTGGCGATGCCTTCGGTGATCGGCACGTACCAGCGCATCGGGTTGTGGGTCGGCTGCAGGCCCAGGAACTCGGTCGCGTCCATGGCGGGACCCTAGGGGATGCGTCCCGGGCCCCCTCAGCCCAGGTGCAGGCGTCGGGGCGGCCGATGCGCCGCTGCTGCGACCGTCGCTGCGACCAGCGGCAGGACCACGATGCCCACGCCCACCGCCCACCACGGCACCCCGACCGCACCCGACAGCAGCGAACGTGCCACCCACCATCCGGCCAGGCTCGCCGGGATCGCCGCTGCCACGACGATGAGCCCGGCACGGGCGGCGCTGACCCGACGCGAGGTGCCGGGCGACGCCCCGGCGACGAGCAGCACCTCGTCGTCGCTGCGCGACTCCACGCGGACGAGGGCGAGCGTGATCATGACGATCAGCAGGACCACGAGCGACACCACGGCGACCGCTCCGGTGCGCAGCACCGCGTTCGACACCGGGTCCGGCCCGGAGGCGTTCCAGGACCCCTCCTCCAGATCGAACCCCAGGTCGTCGACCGCAGCGGCGAGCTCCCGACGCTGCTCGGTGCCCACGCCGTCGAGGTCCACGAACACCTGCGGGTTCACCGCCGCGGCGGGATCGAGCCCGAGCCGGGTGGCGAGCTCCGCGTCCACGAGCGTGTCGCTGAGCGCTGACGATCCGACGTACGCGCCGTCCAGCGTCGTCAGCTGGAGCGGCACCGCGTCCGACGGGACCACCGCTCCGCTCCCGTCCTCGAGTCGACCGGTCCCCGACGACAACACCGCCCGGCCCTCGCGCAGCGACTCGGCGACGCGGTCCGGCAACATCGTCACCATGGCGTCGTCCGCGACGACCACGGTGGCGGGCGAGCACTCGAACTCGGGCGGTCCACCCAGGCCGTTGCAGTACCGGAGTCCGGACTCGACGACGGGCCCCGTCGGGAGAGGCGCGATCGTGCCGACCGACGCGCCGGTCGAGCGCAGCGTCGCCACTGTGTCGGCACCGGCCACCAACGGCTGCACCCGCCCGTCGACCAGTCGACTCAGCCGCGGCACCAGCTCGCCCAGCTCCTCGGCGCCACCCGCCAGCGGTTCGGGCCGCCCGCTCGGGCTCCCCTCGGCTCGGCTGCGCTCCGCCTCTGCGGCGGACCGGTCGAAGTAGGTGGCGAACGCCACCGACCCTGCCAGGGTCACCGCCACCGCGGCGGTGGCCGCGGCGATGCGCACGCCGTGGCGGGCCAGGTCGCGGCCCGCCAGGCGGACCGAGGTGGGTGCGGTGGCGGTCAGGCGTCCACCGAGGCGCGTCGCGCCGACCACCACGGCGACCAGACCGATGGTCACGGAGAGGACGCCCCCGCCGATGACCAGCTGGCGGAGCTGGTCGCCCGAGATCGACGTGACGTCCATGTCGCGCCCCCAACGGAGCATCAGGCAGCCCGCCACGAAGAGCACGGCACCACCCGCGAACCAGGCCGGCGCCGGTCGGGGGGTGCCGCGCTGTCCCCGCAACAGCTGCGACGGCGTCATCGACGCCACGCCGACGCTGGCGGACGCTGCGGCGACCACCGCGGCGGCCACGCCGACGAGCCCCAGGCCCAGCAGCCACGGCACGGACAGCTCGGTCCGCCACGCAGCCGGTCCGTCGACCACTCGCTCGGCGACCCACGGCCCGACCAGGTACACCCCGCACAGCCCGAGGGCGATGCCGACGATGCTGCCGACCACGCCCAGCACCAGGCCCTCGGCCACCACAGCGACGCGCAGCCGCGTCGGATCCGCACCGTTCGCGGCGAGCAGGCCAAGCTCGCGCTTGCGACGGCGAGCGCCCACCGCGAGCCCGGAGGCCGCGACCAGCCCCGTCCACAGCAACAGGAAGGCACCACCGGCGATCACCCAGATCCGCGACTCGACGTGATCGTCGGGTGGGGCGAACAGCTCGTCGGACAGCATCACCGACGGCGGGCGCTCGCTCTCGGCCGGACCGACCCCCATGGAGAGGTCCCACATGGCGCTGCGGGCCGCCGGCGACACCCCGCCCAGGTACCAGACGTCGTTCCACGCCGAGTCCCACCAGGTGGCCGGGAAGGGCGCTCGTTCCGTGGGTGCCGTCGGACGCTCGACCGAGCCGGGCGCGACGACCGCCTGGATGAGCCTTGCGGGGTCGTCGTCGAGCTCGCCCACCACCTCCAGCTCGACCTCGGGCACCGCCAGTTCGACCGTCTCACCGATCGAGAGGTCGAGGCGGCGGAGGTCGGCGGCGCGGATCGCGACCTCGCCGGGCGCAGCGGGGGCCCGACCCTCCGCGACAGTCAGGCGTTCGCGCATCAACGGGCTGCCGGCGTCGACCTGCTCGACCGTGATCGCCTCGACGAGGTCGCCGCCTCGAGGCACCCACCCCGTGAACGTCGCGGCGTCGAGCACGACGTCGGACTGGGCGCGCAGCGGGCCGCCGAGGGCGCTGATCGGCGTGTCCGGTGTCCACTCGGGCTCGGGCGCGTCGCTCGTCACCTTCACGTCGGCGTCACCCAGCTCGCCGACGGTCCAGTCCGCGCCGCCGAGGGACAGCTGCGGCATCAGGACCATCAGCGAGGCGCCGAGCCCGACCGGCACCGCGATCAGGGCCACGACCAGCGAGCTGCGCAGCCGGTGCTGTGCTGCCTCACGTCGCCCCAGCCGTAGCAGCGCGATCACGCCGGCTCCCCGGACGCCGCACGCAGACGACGATCGAGCACGGCGGTGGCCCGCTCCACGAGCTGGCCGTCGCGCAGGTGGATCACCCGGTCGGCCCACGCCGCATGCGCCGAGTTGTGCGTGGCGATGACCACCGCAGCGCCGTCGTCGTCGCAGCGCGCCCGCAGCAACCGCATGATCGACTCACCGGTGAGCGAATCGAGCGCGCCCGTCGGCTCGTCGGCCAGCAGCACCCGACGGTCGCCGATGAGCGCCCGGGCGATCGCCACCCGCTGCTGCTCACCGCCCGACAGGTCATCGGGCAGCGAGTCGACCATCTCACCGAGGCCGACCGAGTCGAGGGCTGCGACAGCTGCCAGGCGTGCGGTGCGGGGTCGGACGCCACCCAGCTCGAGCGGCAGCGCGACGTTCTCGGCCGCGCTGAGCGAGGCGAGCAGGTTCAGCTGCTGTTCGACGTAGCCGACCGAGTCGCGCCGCAGCGCGGCCAGCCCTCGCGCGTCGAGCGCCCGGAGGTGGTGCCCGCCGACGACGACCTGGCCGTGGTCGGCACGCTCGAGCCCGCCGGCGATGGTGAGCAGCGTCGACTTGCCCGAGCCGCTGGGCCCCATCAGGGCGATCAACTCTCCCGGGTGCACCTCAAGGTGCACGCCGCGCAGGACCTCGCGCTCGCCGCGGCCGTCGCGGAACGACTTGTGCACCTCCCGCAGGTCGACCAACGGCCGTGTCGGTTGCTCGTCCATCTCATCCCTCTCCACCCTCACCTGTGTGTCCCCTTCCTCGCAGCCATCACACGTGCCTCGCACAGGTCCAGCCAGCGCAGCTCCGCCTCGACCTGCAGGATCACGGCATCGAGTGCCAGCACCCGGCCGATCTCGTCGGGATCGATCGCGGACTTCTGGCGTGTGAGGCGCTGGAGCGCCTCGGTGCTGACCGCCCGCTGGGCATCGACGACGTCGAGCAGGTCGACGCCGTCCAGCCCCTCGGCGAGCACGAGCTTGATCACCAGCTCGTCGCGGTCGGGCACGTCGCGCGGCCGCGGATGTCGGATCCACGCCGACAGCTCCTGTCGTCCACGCTCGGTCAGGCGGTACTCCCGCTGACCGGCGTCGTGCCCGGTCGCGCCACCCGCGTCGTCCTCGTCGACCAACCCGTCGCGGACCAGGCGTCCGAGCGTCGTGTACACCTGCCCGACGTTCAGCGGCCACAGCTCTGCCGTGCGCTCCTCGAACTGCTTCTTCAGGGCGAAGCCGTACTCGGGGCCGTCGGCGAGCAGCGCGAGCAGGCCGTTGCGGATCGACATCTCGCAGTTCCTCCCCCCGACGTCCGACGCCCCGACGAGTCCGTCGGCGACCTCCCGGTGTGCACGTAGTGAGCGTGCATACCGAGTATGCATACGCAGTATGCGCTGGAGTGGTTCCGTCGCCAACCCCTCGATGTCGACGCGGCCCTCCCGATCGAGGTCCCCGGCGCTGCGCCCGGCAGCCGCCGGTAGGGTGCGCAGCGCACCGGGGGGCCCGCCGACGGGCCGGAGCAACGAGGAGACACCGTGACCGACACACCGTGGCTGGGCGATGCGTGTTCGCTCGTCGATGCGTTCCGCAAGGGCGACCGCTCCCCGACCGAGGAGCTCGAGGCGACGCTGGCGGCCATCGACGCGAGCGAGCTCAACGCCGTCAGCTTCACCGACCCCGAGCGCGCCCGCGAGGCAGCGGCCGCCGCCGACGTGTCGTTGCCCTTCGGCGGGGTGCCCTTCGGCATCAAGGAGCTCAGCCACTACCGGGGTTGGCCCGACACCGAGGCATCGCTCGTCTTCGCCGACCGCATCGCCGGCCACACCGACACAGCGCTCGAGCGCGCCGAGCAGCTCGGCGGCGTCGTCCCGGTCGGACTGACCACCGCCTCGGAGTTCGGCGGGTTGAACGTCAGCGTGACCAAGCTCAACGGCGTGACGCACAACCCCTGGGAACGGGGCCGCACCGCGGGCGGCTCGTCGGGCGGCAGCGCCGCCGCAGTGGCCGGTGGCCTGCTCACACTGGCGTCGGGCGGCGACGGCGGTGGCTCCATCCGCATCCCCGCGGGGTTCAACGGCCAGCCGGGCATGAAGGGCACGGCCGGTCGGATCCCACGTGGCCCCCACACCCAGATCCATCCGATGACGGTGGTCACCGGCGTGATGTGCCGATCGATCCGCGACATCTGCCGGTACTACGACGTGGTGGCCGGCTACGACCCGCGTGACCCCTACTCGCTGCCGAAGGTCGACGGCTGGGAGCGCCACCTCGGTTCGCACCTGAAGCACCTGCGCGGCAAGAAGGTCGCCATCGTCTCGGACCTGGGCGTGGCCACGGTGAACCCGGCGATCGCCGACATGGTCCGCGAGGCGGGCGAGTTCCTGGCCACGGACGTCGGCCTGCAGATCGTGGACGTGGACCTGAGCTTCCCCGGCCTGGGCTACGAGTGGGCGCTGGGCAACCTGGCGTCGCTCTACGCGGATCTGGACGGCCTGTGGCCCGACTGCCGCGACCAGCTGACCAACGAGATCTCGTTCGGGCTCGGCCTGGCGGAGAAGCACTACTCGCTCAAGATGATGGCGCGCTCTGAACGCGCCCGGACCGCCGCGAACGAGGCTGTCGCGGCCGCGTTCGACCAGGTGGACGTCATCCTGAGCGCCACCAACCCCGACGTCGCGTTCGCCGCGGACATCGCCTTGAACCTGGAGGTCGCCGGCCAGGAGGTCGGGCCGGAGAACAACGGCGCGCTCACGATCCCCTACAACATCGTCGGCAACCCGTCGCTGTCGGTGCCGATCGGCCAGCTCAACGGACTCCCCGTCGGCATGCAGATCGCCACGCGCCACCACGAGGACGCGATCGCCCTCGACCTGGGCCTGGCGATCGAGCGTGAGCGTCCGTGGCCGCTGGTCGCGCCGTCGGCGCCCTGCTGAGCGGATCACCCGTGGCGTCGCTCGAGCCGCGTGCGCTCGACTACCTGGTGCTCGTGGTCACCGACCTCGACCGGTCGGTGCGCTTCTGGCGCGACGTGCTGGGCGTCGAGCATCAGCACACCAGCGGCGACTACGCGCAGCTCCGGCTCGGCGACACCCGACTGGGCCTCTTCGTCGAGGGTGCCATGTCCGACACGCTCGGGCGTGAGGTCCGGGTGCCGACCATGGGCGCAGCCGGATTCGAGGTCGGCTTCGTCGTCGACGACATCGACGACGTCTACGCGCAGCTGGTCGCCGACGGCGCCGAGGCCGTGACGGCCCCGGCGGACCGACCGTGGGGCCAGCGCACCGCGTACGTCGCCGACCCCGACGGCTACCTCATCGAGCTCGTCCGGCCGCTGTAGCCCCCCGGCCGCCCGGAGCTGGCGGACCGGCACCCGGACCCGGTCGGGCCGGGAACCGTCAGACGAAGCGGACCAGCCCGCGGTACGTCTGGAACTGCTCGAAGCCCATCTTCCGGTAGACCGGCTCGCCCATCGGCGTCGCCTGGAGCACCACGAGCGGCGCGCCGAGCTCGAACGCGACCTGCGTGACGGCGTGGGTGACGAGCTCCGCCAGTCCCCGACGCCGCGCTTCGGGCAGCACGCCCACGTAGTAGACGCCGGCGACCCCCCGCGCCAGCAGCACCTGCGCGGTGGCCACCGGCTGCCCGTCCAGGTGCGCGACCACGCTGTGCAGGTGCGGCGCGACCATCCGTGCCGAGGTCGAGCACATCTCGACGATGACACCGGCCGGCATGCCGAGCGACTGGTACGAGGTGTCGGCGACGTGGACGAAGTCCTCGACGGTCGCGTCGACGCCGACCCAGCGGAGCTCGACCCCCGGTGCCGCCCCGAGCGCGTCGAACGGCCGGGAGCGCACCATCGCCGGAGCGCGGGACAGCTCCAGCAGGCCGCGCTGCTCCGCCGCAGCGACCAGGTCGGCGTCGCGACCGGTCGGGTCCTCGACCTGGAGCGTGTAGCCGCGTCCCATCGCGCTGAAGATCGCGTCGGCGTCGTCGAGCAGCTCGTCGGCCGGCAGGTCGGGGTCCAGGCGGGCCACGCCGTTGCAGGTCACCGGGAACGCAGTGGCCGTCGCGTGCAGCACCATCCCGGCCCGCTCCTCGAACCAACCGTCCCGACCGCTCCACGAGGCGAGCTCCCGCCAGAAGTCGACGAGGTTCGACCACCCGAGCTGTCGGACGTCGGGGGTGCTGGGGTGGGCGATCTGCATGGACGGAGTCTGCTCCCCGGGGCACCACCGTCACGAACGACATTCGGCCGCCCCGGGGGCCGATCGCCACCGGGTCGGTGCACCCGTTGCTTCAGTGTCACACCCCATCCGCATACTGGATCCATGACCAAGCAACTGGTGCTCATGAGTGCTCCGCCCGCCACCGAGACGTCGTCGACGCCGGCGCCGGCCACGGGTGCCCGTCGGCTGGGTCGCCTCGACGAGGAGACCAAGCGCATCGGCCGCAACGGCCTCTCACAGGCACGCGCCGCCCTCCAGGAGGCCAGCCGTCGCGCCGCCGAGCGCGACGCGGCACGGCTGAACCGCCGCGACCACGAGCTCGAGGCCCGTGCACGTGCCGCTCGCACCGCGAGCACCACGTCGGGGCGCCCCGCCGCCCCCGCCCGGCCGGCCAGCGAAGCCGCCTGAGCCTCCTGCGCCCCCGCCCGAGCCTCGCGTCGCTCCTAGGATGCCGCCATGTCCGACGTCGTGATCATCGATGCCGTGCGCACCCCCATCGGGCGGCGCAACGGCGGCCTGTCCACCGTCCACCCTGCCGACCTGCTCGCCACGGTCCTGTCCGAACTGGTCACCCGGACGGGCATCGATCCCGCCGAGGTCGGCCAGGTGGTCGGCGGCTGCGTCAGCCAGGTCGGCGAGCAGTCCTTCGACATCACCCGCACCGCCTGGCTGACCGCGGGGCTTCCCCAGACGGTCGCCGCCACCACGGTCGACACGCAGTGCGGTTCCTCCCAGCAGGCCACCAACCTGGCCACGGCACTCGTGGCCGGCGGTGTCGTCGACGTCGCGATCGCCTGCGGCGTCGAGTCGATGAGCCGCATCCCCATCGGCGCCAACAGCTCCAAGAAGCTCGGCCTCGGTGTGCCCATCCCCAAGTCGTACTTCTCCACCTACGAGTTCACCTCGCAGTTCGAGGGCGCCGAGCGCATCGCCGAGCGCTGGGGTGTCACCCGGACCGACTGCGACGAGTTCGGGCTGCGCTCCCAGCAGCTCGCCGCGGCCGCGTGGGAGCAGGGCCGGTTCGATGGCCAGGTCGTGGCGGTCGACGCACCCGACGTCGACGAGGACGGCACCCCGACCGGCACGACCCATTCCGTCACCCGTGACGAGGGCCTGCGCGGGACCACGCTCGACAAGTTGGCCACGCTCAAGCCCGTCGCCCGGGAGGACGGCGTGCACACCGCCGGCTCCGCCTCGCAGATCTCCGACGGCGCTGCCGCGGTGTTGCTCATGCGTGCCGAGACCGCTGCCGAGCTCGGCCTCTCCGCCCGCGCTGCGGTGGTCGACACCTGCCTCGTCGGCGTCGACCCGGTGCTCATGCTCACCGGCCCCATCGACGCCACCCGCCACCTGCTCGGCCGCACCGGGATGACCATCGACGACATCGACACCTTCGAGATCAACGAGGCGTTCGCGTCGGTCGTGCTGGCCTGGGCGCGCGAGGTCGGCGCAGACCTGGATCGGACCAACCCCAACGGCGGGGCCATCGCGCTCGGGCACCCGCTCGGGGCCACCGGGGCGTTCCTGCTCACCAAGGCCCTCAACGAGCTCGAGCGCTCCGACGGCACGAACGCGCTCATCAGCATGTGCTGCGGCGGCGGGCTGGGCACCGGCACCATCCTCCGCCGCGTCTGAAGGCCCCGTGGCGCGCCCGGGTCGCCTCGCCGCCGTCGCGGTCGCGGTCCTGGCGGCCGTGGCGCTGGCGAGCTGTGGCGGCTCCGGCGCACCGGGCAGCGCGCAGGACGCGCTCGAGGCCAACGCAGTGGTCGAGCGCATCGTCGACGGCGACACCCTCGTCGTCGTGGTCGACGGCGCCGAGGAACGGGTGCGCCTCATCGGGATGAACACGCCCGAGAGCGTCGACCGGCGCCGGCCCGTCATGTGCTTCGGCAAGGAGGCCTCGGCCCACCTCGACGAGCTCGTCCCGGCCGGCACCCCCGTGCGACTCGAGCGCGACGTCGAGGTCCGTGACCGCTACGACCGGCTGCTCGCCTACCTCTACCGGGCGTCCGACGGCCTGTTCGTGAACCTGGCCATGGTCACCGACGGCTACGCCCAGCAGTACACCTTCCCTCCCAACGTGGCGCACACCGACGCCATCGGACGTGCCGAGCGCCAGGCTCGGGCGGACGGCACCGGTCTGTGGTCCGCCTGCGACGCCCCGTTCGAGGAGTGAGCGTCGGTCACGTCGAGGCGCCTACCGGCGGTGCGTTGCCAGCCGGCGCCCGCCGGACCTGCGATCAGCCGGCGCGCTGCAGCTCGCGCAGGTCGCGCCAGCTGATCAGCTGCACGCCGTTCGCCTCGAGTCGCTCGACCAGGTCGCGGTCCGCGGTCAGGAGCTGGTGGTCGTCCACCCGACGCGCCCAGTCCGGCGCGAGCGCACGCAGCTCGGCGTGGTCGGTCGCGGGGTGCAGGTAGAGCTCGGTCACGCCCGGGCGGAGGCCGTCGAAGTACGTCTCGAACGCGGACCGGGCGCCGACGCCGCTGTAGTAGACGAAGTGGTCGGGGGCGAGCACACCCTCCTCGTCGGCCAGGTCGCGGAACGGGAAGCCGACCAGCTCCTGGGTGGAGCGACCCGACAACCGCAGCGGCAACGAGAACTCGACCGCCAGGTCCAGGTAGACGTCGAAGAACTCCGGTCGCAGCTGCAGCGTGCCCATGTGCGAGTCGAGATGGGTGACGTCGAACCCCCACAGGATCGCCCGCTCGATCTGGGCGCGCAGCTCCCTGCGCACCTCGTCGAGATCCGCGTGGTCCCACGCGTCCTCGATCGTGCGGGGGAACCCGCCGTCACCGCCGAGCAGCGACGGCGCCTGGGTGATCGGCCCCCAGCGGTACAGCTCCCACTCGGCGGTCAGCGTCAGGTGCACGCCCACGTCCTCGCCGCGGTACCGCGCTGCTGCCTCACGGGCCCACGGGCACGGCACCATCAGCGTCGCGGAGGTGGCGATGCCGTGGCGCAGCGAGTGGTAGACGCCCTCGTTCGCCGAGTGGCACATGCCGAGGTCGTCGCAGTTGATGATCAACAAGCGAGCGTCCGCCGGGTGACCCAGTCGTTGCGCGAGCGTCGTCACGATGCGAACGCTACCGCTGTTCCGCGGGAGCGGACGCGGCACCCGTGAGGCCCCGCCGCAGCACCAGCGAGGTGCGACTGACCGATGCGGCGACCGCCCGGGCGTAGAACCGCACGGTCGACGTCCACGCGATCTCGGCGTGGCGGTGGCCGGCCACGGCCAGGTCGCGCAGCACCGACTGCATCATCTGCGTGCCGACGCCCGCGGCCTGTCGGGTGGGGTCGACCGCGACCGGACCGATCACTGCGGACCGGCTCACCGAGTGCGCCGCAGCGCCCAGGAGCGCCCCGGACGCGGCGTCACGGGCCAGCACGACCGTGCCGGCCTCGGAGGCCCGGGCGAACTCGGCTCCCCACTGGGGGTGATGCGCCTCGACGAACGCCGCCAGGTCCGCTACGTCGGCGGGCTCGGCAAGACGTGCGACCTGCACGCCGTCCGTGCTGCGTCGAGCTGCGGCGGGCTGCTCGGTCGCGCATCGCAGGTCGAGCTCGACGCCGACCTGCTCGTAGCCGAGCGCCTCGAAGCAGCACAACGCGTCGGTCCAGCGGCTGTCGACCCCGGTGAACAGGTAGAAGGGCGCCCCGGCGCCGACCGTGAGCGCGTCGGAACCCCACTCGAGCGTCCGGGCCTCGGCCGCCCCGACGAGCGCCCGGGCGACGCCGAGCCCGCGGTGCGAGGGGTGCACGACGAGCAGCTGCAGGTGCGCCGAGCGCAGGCCCGCGACCTCGGTCATCGACACGCTGACCGCCCCCACGTCGGTGCCGTCGGGCAGCTGCCACACGAGGGTGGAGGTCGCAGCGCAGCGGACCAGGTGCACCGGGTCCGCTGCCTCCGGAGCGGGCCAGCACACACCTTCGAGGTCGTCGAGCTCGAGCACCTCGTCGGGCAGGGCGAGCCGACAGAGATCCCGCAGCCGCGGGGCGTCCTGCACCCCGAGCGCCACCGGACCGCCGGCCGGGGACGCGTCCGGGCCCTCGGTCACGCCCGTCCGGGCACGCCGGCGAAGAGGTCGTGCTCGAACTCCCCGGGCCCGGGCACCTCGCCCACCAGGGTGCGGGCGAGCACATAGTCGTCGTAGGGGTGGGCGTCGCGGGCGACCTCGGTCGGCAGACCGAACCAGAACGACTCGGTCGGGTCCACCTGCGTGGCGTGCGCCAGCAGCGCGGCCTCGCGCACGTGGTAGTGCTCCGTGATCTCGATGCGGGTCGTGATCCGGTCCGGCACCTCACCCGAGTGGATCCGGTCGATCCAGTCGCCGGCGAAGGGCGAGTCGATGCCGAGCTCCTCGTACTTGCCGTGCAACGCCATGATCCGGGTCGGCGACCACTCGGTGTAGTACAGCTTCGACGGCTGCCAGGGGTCCCCCGCCTCCGGGTACCAGTCCGGATCGCCGGCACGGTCGAACGCCAGCAGCGAGATGTCGTGCACGCGGAGGTGGTCGGGGTGCGCGTAGTGGCGCTGGTCGTCGCCGTAGGTCACGAGCACCTGGGGCCGATCGCGGCGGATGATCTCGACCAGCCGGCCCGTCGACTCGTCGAGCGGCGCGTTCCAGAAGTTGTCGGGGCGATCGTTCTCGGGCGTGTCCGGCATGCCCGAGTCGTGGTAGCCGAGCAGGTCGACGCGGTCGTAGCCGATCGCCGCGACGGATGCCTCGAGCTCGAGACGCCGCACGCCGGGCAGGTCCGCACGGACCTCGGGGGTGTCCATGGCGGGGTTGAGGATGTCGCCGGCCTCTCCCCCGGTGCAGCACACGAGCGTGGCGAGGATGCCTTCGTCGCGGTACTTGGCGATCGTGGGTGCGCCCTTGGACGCCTCGTCGTCGGGATGGGCGTGCACGGTGAGCAGGCGGAGCGGTGGCGTGGTGGTCATCGGGAGCCGAAACTACCGGGACGCCCTCCTCCTTCCCGCCCTCGCACGCCGGCGGCCCTCACGACGAGCAGATCACGGCCAACTCGGTCGCGGGGACCAGCGCGAACTCCCCGCGCACGACCGCGCCGTCGAGGTTCGACACCCTCGACCACCCACCGGGCCGCTGCGCGTCGACCCAGCGGCGAGAGGTGAGCACGTCCGCCTCCCGAACCCCTGCGGCCACCTGCGCCACCGCAGCGCAGTCGCGTGCCGGCCGTACCCGCTGCTCGGACTCGTAGTGGACCCACGCCGCCACGATCTCGGTCGAGTGGAGCGCCGTCGAGCTGTCGGCAGCACGCCGAGCGAGCCACCCGGCGTCGTCCGCCACGCGCGCGTCACGGACCGCGCCGTGCGCGGTCACCACGACCAGGGCGGCGGTGAGCCCCACCGCGACGAGCAGGGCCCGTCGGGCGGAGGACCGCAGCCAGTCGCCCGCCAACGCCCCGCCGAGCGCCACCGCCGGCAGGAGCGCTGCGTTCCAGTACGGATGGATGGTCGCCCCCTGCCGGAACACGACCGCGTAGGCCGCCGCGACGGCCACCACCGCCAGGTAGGTCCCGCGGACGCCCGGACGGCGGTCCAGGAGCAGCGCGCCGGCGAGCAGGCACACCACGCCCACCAGCCCGTACAGGACGAACAGGTGCTCCAGCTGTGCCGCTGCGAACGCCCCCCACCCGGCGCTCGCCGACCGCTCCCGGGCGATCCGCTCCAGATCGTCCAGACCCCCAGCGGCCCAGGTGACGTACGCGAGGAACCCTGCCGATCCGATCGCCGTCGCGGCCCACATCGACCATTCGTACGGCCGGAGCGGCCGCTGCTGTCGTCGTGCGCGGGCCGTTCCCCACACGCCGAGTGCCGCGACGAGCAGCACGCCCTGGTGCGCTGCGGCGCAGCCGAGCACCCCGGTCACCAGGCACCATGCCGTGGCGCGCCGCTGCGACGACGGCGTCGCGTCACCGCTCGACCATCGTGTCTCCGCCACCTGCCACGCCCACAGGAGGCCGAACGCGAACGGGAGCCAGACCACCTCCATGTTCGCCATCAGGGCGTACCCGACGACCATCGAGGTCGAGCCGGCCGCGACGACCCCGAACGATCGAGGACCGGGGCTGAAGCCCAGCGCCCCGAGCCACCCCCAGCACAACCAGATCGCAGCGAGCGACGAGAGCAGCGCCGGGAGGCGACTCGCCCACCGATGCGGCCCGAGCACCTGCTCGGCCAGCGTGACCTCGGCGCGCACGAGCGGTGGGTGGTGGGCATACGGCACCGGGTCGGCGCCGACCTGCGAGGTCCTGGCGCCGCCGCGGCTGTCCCACCACCCGTCCGTGCGCACCGACCGGGCGCCGCCGGACCAGACCGCGGTGTTGAAGCTGCCGAACTCCGGACTGAAGGGCGCGTCCAGACGCGCTGCGGCGACCACGACCAGCACCAGCGACACGAACATCGGCGCCGCCAGCGCCCACGTACGCAGCCGACCCCGCGAGCGATCCGTGTCGCGCAGGTCGGCCGACCTCTCCTCGAGCTCTGCGGACATCCGTCTCAGGCTACGGAGCAGCGGGTCGAACCGGAACATGGGCCGGCACGGCGTCGGCCTCCTGGATCGACCACCCGACCCGGTACGCTGATCCCGTGGAGTCGGGAAGCGTGGCCGTCGCCTTCGTCGTGCTCGCCGTGGTGCTCTCGGCGCTCGAGATCGTCGCGCCGGGGCTGGTGCTGCTGCCCTTCGGGCTCGGCGCCGGCGTCGCGGCCGTCGCCGGCTTCGTCGGTGCTCCCCCGCTCCTGCAGGCGGGGATCTTCGTGGTCGCGTCCTTCGCGTTCTACCTCGGGCTCCGACCGCTGGCGCGTCGTCTCGACGACGGTGCGCCGAGCGACGGCATCGGCGCGCAGCGTCTCATCGGGGCGACAGGTGTCGTGCTCGAGCGCATCGAGTCGGGCGACACCGGCCTGGTGCGCATCGATCGCGAGGAGTGGCGCGCCGAAGCCGAGAGTGGACAGGTGCTGGTGCCCGGCATGGGCATCCGCGTGACCGAGCTGCGGGGCACCCGCGTGGTGGTCGTGCCCGAGCACATCAGCCCGCTGGGACGCACGGAGCCCGACCCGGGCGACACCCTCGGACGAGGAGAAGGAACCACCCCATGACCGCAGCCATCGCGATCGTCATCGTCGCCGTCGTCGTCCTGTTGCTGGTGGTGGTCATCTCGAGCGTGCGCATCGTGCGGCCCTACCAGAAGGGCATCATCGAGCAGCTCGGCAAGTACAAGGAGACCAAGGACTCGGGCCTCCACCTGATCGTGCCGTTCGTGCAGACCATGATCCTGGTGGACATGCGCGAGCAGGTCGTCGACGTGCCACCCCAGGAGGTCATCACCTCCGACAACGTGATCGTGTCGGTCGACGCCGTCATCTACTACGAGCCGACCGACCCGCAGCGGCTGACCTACAACATCGCGAACTTCTTCATGGCGATCACCAAGCTCGCCCAGACCAACCTGCGCAACGTCATCGGCGACCTCAGCCTGGACCAGGCGCTGACCAGCCGCGACAAGCTCAACATGGAGCTGCGCCAGATCCTCGACGACGCCACCGACAAGTGGGGTGTGCGTGTCGCCCGCGTGGAGATCCAGCGCATCGACCCGCCGCCGGACGTCATGTCCGCCATGCACGAGCAGATGAAGGCCGAACGCGGCCGACGTGCCCAGGTCACCAGCGCGGACGGCTTCCGCGAGGCGGCCATCATGAAGGCCGAGGGCGAGAAGCAGGCCGCGATCCTCACCGCCGAGGGACTGAAGCAGCGCCAGGTGCTCGAGGCACAGGGCCAGGCGCAGGCCGTGCAGACGCTCGCCGATGCGGAGCGCTACCGGGCCGAGATCGTCGCCCAGGGCGAGGCCAACGCCACCCGGGCGGTGTACCAGGCCATCCACGACGGCGACCCGAGCAACGACCTGATCGCGATCAAGTACCTCGAGGCGCTGCAGGGCATCGCCGACGGCCGGGCGACGAAGATCTACCTGCCGCTCGACACCGGCAACGTCTACGGCTCGCTCGCCGGCATCGCCGAGCTCTTCAAGGGCGCGGACGACGACCCGACCGACGACGGCCCTCGTGTTCGCCACGAGCGGACCGCCACGCCTCCCCCGCCGCCGATCCCGCCCGTGCCGCCGGAGATCGCGCGGGCCGCGGAGCAGCTGCAGGCCGCGGCGGTGCCGCCGGTCGATCCGGTCGACCCGTCCGTGGGCTGACCCCACGTGCGGATCGGACCCCTGGGTCCGGCCCCTGACCGACGCCCGCGCTGAGCCGGCGGTCTGAGCAGTCGGGTCTCAGCGAGCGAGGCTCAGCGGCACCAGCTCGAACTCGCCGCTCGGGTCGTCCTCGTCCTCGATGAAGGACCACCCGCACAGCTCGGCGAGTCGAGCGCGACCCTCCTGGGGACCCGAGGCGATCAGCGCGTCGCCGGCCCGCAGCACGGCGAATCCACGTGGCCGGTACAGGTAGCGGTTGTCGCGGCGGATCGCGAGCACGTGGAAGCCGGGCTCGATGTCGAGCTGCAGCTCGGCCAGCGACGCCCCGTCGGCCACCGAGCCGGCGGCGACGGGCACCTGCGTGGCGACCACGTCGGCCTCGCCGAGAGCGACCTTGACGATCGGGTGGAACCCGCGGTCGTCGGTGATCAGCCACACCATCTGGTTGGCCTGGTCGCCGAGCTCCTCGGCCGCCGACGCCAGCTGGAGCAGTCCACGCAGCGGCGACGGATCGACGTCGTCCTTGGCGGCACGCAGCACCCACAGCTGCAGGTGGTCCTTCATCTCGTCGAGGCGCTCGGCCAGGTGACGGACCTCGGCGGCCAGGCCGACGTCGCGCAGCGCCAACGCCGAGTAGGCCAGGCCGACCGCCGCCTCGGAGATGTTCTTCATCTCCACCAGCACGTCGACCGCACGGTCGAGGTCGGTCAACACGCCCGCTGCGGCGACCGGCGGCGGGTCCCAGCTCGGCGCGGCCGCGAGCTCGTGCAACCGGGCGATGCCCGCCGGCGAGCCGCGCAGGAACAGCACGTCGCCGGGCATCAGCACCAGATCGCCGTCGATCTCCTCGATCATCCAGGACCGCTCGCGACGGATCGCCACGACCCGCATGCCGCACTGCACCGTGATCTCCAGGTCCTTGAGCGGCCGATGCGCCATGTGGGACCCCTCACGGATCCACACCCGGTGCGAGACCTCCTCGGCGTTGGAGAGGTCTGCGATCAGCTCGTGAGGGATGCCGAGGCGGTGCGTCACGATCCTGGTGACGTCGACCGCGGCGTTCGCGATGCTCTCGATCGCCGAGATGATCTGCAGCACCGACGCCATGCCCTCGGCCTCGGCCGGCCGACGGACGGCCAGGATGCACACCGCACGCATGTCCTGCACGAGGTCGTTCATCCGCTCCTCGAGCTCGGCCACCTCGGTGGCCATCCCCGGATCGTTGAAGTAGACGGCCGCGTAGGCCAGGTCGACCATGATCTCCGAGGTGTCCTTCGCCTCGGCGAGCATGGTCCGCAGACTTCTCGGTCGATCATCCATGGGGTCGAACTTCCATCACGAGGAGATCAGGATACGCGGGCGCGACGGTCGCGCAACCGATCCGTGTCGACGCCGCTGCCGACGCCCGGACCCGGGCTCACGCGAGGACCGCCAGCTGGCGAGACTCGGCGATGAGTCGACCGGTCCGGTCGAGGAGTCGACCGTGCTCGACCATGTAGCCGTGCTCCGCGAACGGACTGTCGAACACGACGAACAGCGGGTCGAACGGATCGACGGGACGCGTGCGGAAGTGCACGGTCAGGTCGACGGTCGGCACGCCCATCGGGGTGTCGACCCGGCTGAACACCGGCGGCACCCAGGCGTCCGCCATCGCGACGAGTACGACCTCGTCGATCGGCTCGGGCTCCGCAGGGCGCAGCCACCCGCCCGAGCGGGCACGGCGTTCACGATCGGGTGCCGGACGGAACGGCAGGTCGCCGAGCACCCAGCGCAGCTCGTAGTGCCGGCGCATCGGCACGTCGCGATCGGGGTCGACGTCGATCACGGGGACGTCCTCGGGCATGGGCACCGGGGAGCCGTCGGGCAGCAGCGGCAGCCCCGGCCCCTCGTCGAACGACACGGGGGACTCCCGGTCGGTCGCGAGCGCCGCCAGCGCGAGCACTGCGGTCCGGTCGCCCTGGACCATGCGGGCGGACACGTTGGTGACGGTGCGCCCCGAGCGCTCGATCCCGACGTGCACCTCGACGGGGCCTTCGACCGGGGCACGCAGGTACTGCAGTGTCACGGATCGCGGGCGGCGCGACGGGTCGTCCACCTCGGCGACGATCGCCCGGAGGACCACGGCGGCGACGTAGCCCCCGTTCGGCCCGTTGACGATCCACCAGGTCGGGTCCATCGTGGCGCGATAGCTGCCCGGACCGATCCGCTCGACGCCGGTGTCGGTCGCGAAGCGGGTCGGGGCGGGCGACGGCGCGTCCGGGTCGTCGTGATCATGGGAGGCAGGCACGCCTGACATGATGGGCGCGTCGCAACGGGCTGCGCACGAGAGCTGGTGGGTGTGGGAACGGACAACGTGGATCCCTTCGATCCGGGCGCCTGGCCGATGCCGGCGCTGGCGCTCGAGCTCGAGGCGCTGGCGACCGAGGTGCCACGCCGCGATCGGTCGGCCGACGCGGCCGCGTGGGTCGTCGACCGCGCCGGCGCCGGCACGCCCACCCGCGACCTCTGCGAGGCGGCCCTGTGGGTCGGCCTGCGCAACGCCCGCAGCGAGGGGCGGGGGCCGGCGGGGTTGGTCACGCACTCGGTGCTCGCTGCGCACGCCAGCGACGCGATCGCGTCGCTGGCCACCACGGACGACCGCAGGAGCGATCACCGACCCCGGATCGCGACGCTCGCCGCGGCGCAGCTCTGCGCCTACACGGCGGGCAGCTACCGGGGCGGCATCAACGACCCCAAGGAAGGCCCGACCCGTCTGGGCTGGTACGGCCACGAGCTCGACGGCGGCGGGGACCCGGTCGAGGGCTTCCTCGATGCCGCGGCCAGCGGCGAGACCGAGCTCACCGACCACGCCTGGCTCCACGCGGCCCACCACGACCCGGTCGCCGCCGAGGCGGCGCTCGTGTCCGCAGGTGCGGCCGGCTACCACCTCAACGAGCACAAGATCATCTACCCGGCGCAGCTGCGCGCCTGGATCGGCGACGACGCCGCGCTGTCCGCGGTGCTGTTCCGCGCCGCCGCCCGCTACGCCGGCAACCCGCTGCAGGACTGGGACCTCGCGCAGTCACGGCGGGCGGACGCCGCGGTGCTCGCGGAGATGCTCGCCGACTCGGCGACGAGCCCCCGCGCCCACGACGACGGTCGCGTCTCGGTCGTCGCGACCGGCATCGCGCAGACCCCGGCGTACGAGCTCGAACCGCTGCTCGTCGGCTCGCTCCAGGACGGGTTGTCGCCCGAGGAGCTCGTCGCCGCCGTGTCCCTGGTGAGCGCCGCACGCCTCGCGGACACCACCTTCGACACCTCGGACCCGAGCGCGCCCGTCGCAGGACTGCACGCCTGCACCGGCGCGAACGCCGTGCGCCGCTGCCTCGAGCGCGCCACCGAGGACCCCCTCCGGTTCGAACTGGCGCTGTGCGCGATCCGGAGCCCGAACGCCCGGCGCCTCGCGCCGGTCGCCGAGCTGAGCGTGCCGCCGTCGGACGGCGGGGCGCTCGAGGACCTGCTGGCGTCGCTCGCGGACGGCGACCCCGACGGTGCTGCGGACGCCGCCTCGGCGGTGCCGCCCGACGACACCGACGCGACCGACGCGGCGTGGCGCGCCGTCGCGGCCGCCGCGGTCGAGGACCAGTGGATGCTCCTGCACGCCACGAAGCTCGTCGTCGCCATGCACGAGGACTTCGTCCGGAGCACCCACCCTGCACGCATCTGGTTCCTGGCGGCCGCCGCGCGCGTGGCGGCGCACGCCGGGCTCGTCGACCAGCCGCTCGCCACCGCCGTGTGCGATCGGGCCGGGTGGTCGACGACCGGCTGAGCACGGTCGGGGCCGCCGCACTGCGCAAGGAGTCCCACGGGTATCCTCGCGATCGCCCGAGACCGAGCAAGGACCCCGCATGTCGCGAAACCCCATCCTCTCCGACAAGGCCTTCGGCGACACCGCCGTGGACGACCGGCCGACACCCGCGCAGGAGTGGCAGCAGGCCCAGAACACCGCGGCGGCACCCGACGCAGCGTTCGCGACCCCCCACACCGCGCCCCCGGGCGACGTCGACCGCTCCGGCAAGCTCATGTCGCTCGGCGGCGTCTCCGCCGCCACGCTGGTCATGTTCGCCTTCCTGCTGGTCGGCGCCTGGTACGGCTGGACCCTGGTCACCGAGACCCCGGTGCTCGAGCCGCTGCCGGGCGAGGCGACCGCCACCGCGACGCTCGACAGCCCCGGCATCATGATCGGTGCGCTGCTGCTGGCACTGGGCCTGGCGCTCGTGACCGCGTTCAAGCCGAAGGCGGCACGCTTCACCGCGGTGCCCTACGCGCTGCTCGAGGGCGTGGTGCTCGGCGCGATCTCGCACCTGTACAACGTCCAGTTCGAGGGCATCGTCGCCCAGGCCATCCTGTGCACCTTCGGCGTGTTCCTGGCCATGCTCGTGCTGTACGGGCTGCGGATCCTGCGGGCCACGCCCCGCTTCGTCAAGGGCGTCATCGGCGCGACCTTCGGCATCATGTTCCTCTACCTGGGGTCGTTCATCTTCAGCCTGTTCAGCGGCAGCGCACCGTCGTTCCTGACGAGCGCCTCGCCGCTCAGCATCGGCATCAGCGTCGTCATCGTGATCGTCGCCGCCCTCAACCTGATCCTCGACTTCGACTTCATCGAGAACGGGTCCAAGCGCGGCCTGCCGCGCTACATGGACTGGTACGCGGCGTTCGGTCTGATGGTCACGCTCGTCTGGCTCTACCTGGAGATGCTGCGGCTGCTGTCCAAGATCCGCCAGTGAGCACCCGGCGGGTGTGGGCCGGCGGGCCGCGCGGGGGCTGATCTCGGTCGGTCAGTTGCCGTTGGTGCTCCAGTGCCAGGGCTCGCTCGGCAGGTTGTAGAGGCCGAACCGGGATGCGTTGTTGCGCAGCCACACGAACGCCGGGTTGCTGCGCGAGGTGATCAGGACGCCGCTCGAGGTGAAGTCGATGGCCATGCCGCGCTCGTGCATCGAGCGACCCGGGAGCGCCGTCGGCGGGGTGCACTGCGACGCGGGCTTCTGGTAGATGTCGTAGTAGGTCGGGCCGCAGTTGGCACGACGGGTCGCGATCTGACCTGCGGGGTCCCGGTAGCCGCCGCCGCGCAGGCTGAAGCCGGCAGCGGTCGCCGCGTTCAGCAGCCCCTGCACCTTGGACGCGATGGACTTGTGCACCCAGATCCCGCCGACGCTGGTGACGTCGGCCCACGTGACCCCCGAGCTCGGCGGCGGCGAGGGCGGTGGCGACGTCGGGGGACGTGTCGTCTGGGTGGGGGGCCGGGTGGTGGGCGTGCCGCCGCCCGACGGCGGCGGTGCGGACGGTTCACCCACGACGCCCACCGACGGCGGCGACGGCGAGGTGACCTCGACGGCGGTCGGCGGGCCGACCTGACGCAGGGCGAGCTCCTCGGCGGCGAGCTGGTCCGCCGCTGCCTGGTCGATGGCGGCCAGTGCCGCCGCCTCGGCGAGCGCGTCGTCGAGTCGTGCGTCGAGCTGGGTGGCGACCGCTCGTCGATCCGCGCGCACCCGGTCGAGCTCGACCAGCTGCACCTCGGCGTCGGTCGTGCGGCGCCGGGCCTCGTCGGCGGCGCGCTCCGCGGACTCGCGTCGCTGCGCCGCGACCTCCTGCTTGCCGACGAGCACGTCGACCACCTCGTGACGGCGCTCGGCCATGATCTTCAGCACGCTGCTGACGAAGCCGGCGTCGTCGGCGTCGCTGATGGACAGCACCCGCAGGTCGTCCTGTGCGGGCGGCCGGATGTAGGCCTCGACGGCGTACTCGCGCACCACCTCGCGGGCCTCCTCGACCTCGACCTCGGCGGCCGCCACACGCTCCTCGGCACGCGTCACCTCGGCGGCGGCGGCGTCCGCAGCCGCCCGGGCCGCCTCGACCTGCGCCTGCTGGGCGGCGTAGCGCTCCTCCACCGCGTCGAGCTCGGCGCGGACCTGGTCCCGGTCCGCGGTCAACACGTCGATCTCTCCGCCGCCGTCGGACTGCGCGGCGGCGTTCGGGAGCATGCCGCTCAGCAGCCCGAGGGTGCACACGGCGGCGACGATCGTGCACACCGCAGCGGTCGAGCCGGGACGCAGGGACGGTCGCAAGGGGTGACGGCTCATCGTGTGCTCAACGTCGGACGGCCGTCGCGCGTTGACGGCCCGGGCCCACCTGCGTGGATCCCGCGCCGGCCATCCGTCGTGTCGAGAGCTCTGCACCGGGCGCGCAACATTTCCCCATTCCTGTCGGCCGCCCGCACAGGAACTTGAGCGTAGCGTCGGTCACCCTCAGCGCCGCGGCACCCCGGTGCGGCGGCGGTCGTCCGGGGCGTCAGCCGCCCAGCAGACCGCCGAGTCCGCCCGAGCTCTGCTGGGTCTGCTGGTGCCCGCCGTCGACCACCGACTCGGCCGGCTGGACCAGGACGTAGCCCTGGCCGCCGAAGGCCATCTGCACCAGCTCACCGGTGCCACCCCGGAGCATCGACTTGATGCCGCCGGTGTCGACCCGCACGTCCATCGAGACGCCCGAGGTCCACAGGACGACGGCGTCGGCGTCGGCGAAGGTCTGCGCGCCGGCGACGTCCAGGGCGACCGGATCCCCCTTGGTCGTCACCGCGACGTAGCCGGTGCCCCGCAGCGACACGTTGAACAGGCCGCCGGCCATCATCGATGCACGGCCTGCGTTGACCCGGTGGATGTCCCACTCGATCGATGCGGAGAAGGCGAGCACGTTGGCGCCGTTGACCGAGATCATGTCGTTCTCCAGGTACATCACCTGGATCTCGGAGGCCATGTCGGCCAGGAACAGCTCGCCGGAGCCCTCGCAGCTCATCATGCTGACGCCCTCGCCGGTCATCTTGGACTTGAGCATCTTGTTGAGCCCGCCCGATCCGGTGTTCTGGAAGCGCACGTCGCCCTGGTAGGCGACCATCGACCCCATCTTCGCCAGCACCGGCCCGTACTGCATCTGGACCTTCAGCATCTTCTTGTTCTGCAGCGTGAAGGGGTCGGCCCCCGTCGTCTCCGCGTACTCCTGGAACAGCGAACCGTGGATCGGCATCGTGGACTCCTCGTGATGGCGTCGAAACCTCTTCTGCACGGTAGCGAGCGATCGCCCGAATCGGGTGAACGTCAGCGGAAGTTCCGCGCCGCCACGGTCGCCACCACCGGCAGCAGCTCGAGCTTCGTGGCCACCACGTTGATCACGCCGTCGACGCTGCGCTCCAGGCGGCCGCTCACCAGGAGCGCCGGCGCGGAACCCGCCACGTGGCGGTACCGCTGCCAGCAGCCACGCGACACCACCACGTTGATCAGACCGGTCTCGTCCTCGAGGTTGACGAACGTGACCCCCGCCGCGGTCGCCGGGCGCTGTCGGTGGGTGACCACACCGGCGACCAGCACCTTGACGCCGTCGACCAACGACCGCAGCTCGGTGGCGGTCACCGCCCCGCGACGGTCCAGGTCCGCGCGCAGGAACCTGGTCGGGTGGCCGTCGGGCGCCACGCCGGTCGCCCACAGATCCGCGACGGCGGTCTCCCAGTCGTCCATGCCCGGCAGCTGCGGTGCCTCCAGACCGACGACCATCCCGGGCAGCTGCCCGTCACGGATCTGCGCCGTTGCGCCGGCGGTCCAGATCGCCCGACGTCGGTCGTGGCCCCTGTCCCCGCCCCCCATCCCATCGCCCGACTCGAAGCAGGCGAAGGCACCGGAGGTGGCGAGCGCCTCGATCTGGGGACGACGCAGCGAGCAGCGGCGGACCAGGTCCTCGACGCTGTCGTAGGGGCGCCCCGCGGCGATCTCCTCGGCCAGGTCCTCGCCGATGCTGCGCACCGCGCCGATGCCCAGACGCACCGCAGGACCACCCAGCCCCCAGGTCGCCGGGTCGGCGCGCTCCCCCACCCCGTTCCGTCCCCCGACCCCGATGCCCGACCCCCTCCCATCGCTCGACTCCCTCACCCCCATTTGTGATCTGGAACCGAGGCCATGGCCTCGGTTCCAGATCACAAATGGGGTATCGCCATCCGGCGACTCGAGGGTGGCGCACCAGTCCGAGGCGTTCAGGTCCGGCGTGCGGATCTCGACGCCGTGGCGACGGGCGTCCTGGGTGAGCGACTGCGGCGAGTAGAAGCCCATGGGCTGCGCGTTCAACAGCGCCGCGCAGAAGGCGGCCGGGTGGTGCAGCTTCAGCCACGACGAGGCGTAGACGAGGTAGGCGAAGCTGACCGAGTGCGACTCGGGGAACCCGTAGTTGGCGAACGCGGCGAGCTTGTTCCAGATGGCGTCGGCCACCGACCCGGTGATGTCGCGTTCGGCCAGACCGGCGTCGAAGCGCTCGCGCAGCGCCGCCATGCGCCGGTCGGAGCGCTTGGAGCCCATGGCCTGGCGCAGCTGGTCGGCCTCGGCGGGACTGAACCCGGCGACGTCGATCGCTATCTGCATGAGCTGCTCCTGGAACAACGGCACGCCCAGGGTCTTGGCGAGCGAGTTCTCGAGCAGCGGGTGCAGGTAGGTGACGGGCTCCTCGCCCTTCCGGCGACGGATGTAGGGGTGCACCGAGCCGCCCTGGATCGGACCCGGCCGGATCAGCGCCACCTCCACCACCAGGTCGTAGAAGCAGCGGGGCCGCAGACGGGGCAAGGTCGCCATCTGCGCTCGTGACTCCACCTGGAACACCCCGACCGAGTCCGCGGCGCACAACATGTCGTAGACGGCGTCCTCCTGGGGCAGCTCTGCCAGGTCGACCTCGATGCCGTGGTGCTCACGCACCAGGTCGACCGCCAGGTGCAGGGCGGTGAGCATGCCCAGGCCCAACAGGTCGAACTTGACCAGCCCTGCGGCCGCGCAGTCGTCCTTGTCCCACTGCAGCACCGAGCGGCCCTCCATGCGGGCCCACTCGGTCGGGCACACCTCGATCACCGGCCGGTCGCACATGACCATGCCGCCCGAGTGGATGCCCAGGTGCCGCGGCAGGTCCTCGAGCTGGTGCGCCAGCGCCAGCACCGGTTCGGGGATGGCGACCTGGCCGGCCGCGGTCGACTGGTCGGCGCCCGGATCGGGCACACCGCTCCAACGGTCGAGCGATTTGGACCAGGCGTCCTGCTGCCCCGGGTCGTGGCCGAGCGCCCGGGCGGCGTCACGCACGGCGGAGCGAGCCCGATAGGTGATGACGTTGGCGACCTGCGCGGCGTGGGTGCGCCCGTAGCGCTCGTAGACGTACTGGATGACCTCTTCACGCCGACCGGACTCGATGTCCAGATCGATGTCGGGCGGCCCGTCGCGTTCGGGCGACAGGAACCGCTCGAAGAGCAGCCCCAGGCGCACCGCGTCGGCCTTGGTGACACCCAGCGCGTAGCAGGCCGCCGAGTTGGCCGCCGAGCCGCGGCCCTGGCAGTAGATGTCGGAGCGCCGGCAGAACTCGACGATGTCCCACACGATCAGGAAGTAGCCGGGGAAGTCGAGCGCCACGATCATGTCGAGCTCGTGGTCGATCTGCGCCCATGCGCCCGGGACCCGCTCCGCGTGGCGGGGGCCGTAGCGGCGGGTGCCGCCCTCCTCGACCAGCTGGCGCAGGAGCTGCGCCTCGGTCATGGGGGCGCCGTCGGGCCCCGGCGGGCACGGGTAGGGCGGCAGGTTCGGCGCGACGAGCGACAGGTCGAACGCGCAGTCCCGTCCGAGCTCCGCAGCGGCGGCGACGACCCCGGGGTAGCGGGCGAAGCGGCGCGCCTGCTCGGCCCCCGAGCGCAGGTGCGCCGCGCCGGCACCCGGCAGCCAGCCGTCGATCTCGTCGAGCGACCGGCGGGCGCGGATGGCCGCCATGGCCGTCGCGAGCTGGCGATCGGCGGGGGTGGCGTGGTGCACGTTGTTGGTCGCGAGCGCCGGCACCCCGACCTTGGCCGAGAGTCGGGCGAGCGCGTCGTTGCGGGCGGAGTCGAGCGGGTCGCCGTGGTCCCACAGCTCGACGTAGGTGTGCTGCGCCCCGAACGCCGCGACGAGCGCCCGCAGCTCGCGCTCAGCGGCCGAGGGCCCGCGGTCGACCAGCGCCGCGGGCACCGTGCCCTTGCGACACCCCGTCAGCACCGCCCAGTGCCCCCGGGCGCGACCCGACGCGGCCTCGGCCACCGCGGCGAAGGACAGCTGAGGGCGGCCCTTCTCCCCTGCCATCTGCGCCTCGGACAAGAGCGCCGCCAGCCGCGCGTAGCCCATGGTGTCGCGGGCCAGCACCAGCAGGTGCGCGCCGTCGGGATCCGCGGGCCCGCTGCGCGACTCGGCGGCGTTCAGGGTCAGCTCGGCGCCGAACACCGTGGGCAGCGCCAGCTCGCGGGCGGCCTCGGCGAAGCGCACCACGCCGTAGAAGCCGGCGTGGTCGGTGATGGCCAGGGCGTCCAGGCCCAGTCGGGTGGCCTCCTCGGCCAAGGACTCGGGCGACGAGGCGCCATCGAGGAAGCTGAACGACGAGTGGCAGTGCAGCTCGGCGTAGGGCACCGTCGACCGAGCGGTCCCGCCACGACGCTCGCCCGCACGCTCGGCGAGCTCCGGTGGCGCCTCGTAGGACTCGCGGTGGTACGACCACGCCGGGCTGTCGCCACCGTCGCCGGGGTGCGAGCCCCGACGTGCGCGGGTGGCCAGGGGGTCGACGTCGTCCCAGCGGTCCGACAACCGCCGCTCCACCTCGGACCAGGGCACCCCCGGGTTGTTGAAGCCCATCGACCCAGGGTATCGAACGTCTGTTCGATTCGACAGGGCGAGGGCTCCGCCCCTTCGCCACCCCGGAATTGCGTGGATTCCCGTCTCCAGCCGACGGGAACTCACGCAATCTCGTGGCCGCTGACCAGCCTCGGTGGCAGGCGCCCGGGTCTCAGCTCGGCGGGTCGCTCACCTCGGTCGACTCGCTGACACGGTCGGGGAACGCAGGGTCGCGCTTGTCGAGGAACGCCGTGACGCCCTCGCGAGCATCGCCCGAGCGACCCCGCCGGTAGATGGCGAGCGACTCGCGACGGTGAGCGTCCTCGGGGCCGCCGTCGGCCAGGGCGTCGAAGATGAGGCGTCGGGACACCGCGACCGAGACAGGCGCGGCGTTCGCCGCGATCTCGTGCACCAGCGCGAATGCGTCGGCGAGCATCGACTCGCGGTCCGCGTACAGCGTCCGGAGGAGCCCTCGCTCGAGCGCCTCCTCGGCCTGGAACGTCCGCCCGGTCGACACCCACTCGAGTGCCGTGCTCACGCCCACGACCCTCGGCAGGAACCAGCTGGCGCAGCCGTCGGTCGCGATGCCACGGCGCACGAAGGGCACCGCCATCTTCGAACCGGCCACCGCCAGACGCACGTCCATCGGCAGGGTCATGGTGAGCCCGACGCCCACCGCAGGGCCGTTGATCGCCGCCACCCACGGTTTGGCCGAGCGGTGCAGGCGCAACACGACCACGCCGCCCAGATCGGCGGGCGCTCCCCCGCTGGCGCCGTCGGCAACGCTGTCCCCATCGGCGCCGCCGCGCTCGGCCACCGATGTCAGGTCGAAGGTGTCGCCACCCATCGCCAGATCCGCGCCGGCGCAGAACGCCCGCCCCTCGCCGGTCATCACCACGCCGCGCACCGAGTCGTCGGCGTCGATGCGGTCCACCGCATCGAGCACCTCGCTCGCCATGCGCGGCGTGAAGGCGTTGAGCCGGTCCGGTCGGCACAGCGTCAGCACCGCGACCCCCTCACGCACCTCGTAGCGGATCTGGTCGTACTCGCGCTCGGCCACCGTCGTCCCCTCGGTCCGCCACCCCCGTGGCGGACGACGCGGATCCTACGGCGCGGCCCCCTAACCTGATCGCCGTGAGCACCGACGCAGCCCCCACCAACGACGCCCCCACGACCGACGCCGATGCGGACCTGACCGCCGCCGACATCGCCTGGGACCTCGACACACTGCTCGAGGGCACCGAGGTCGACGCCCTGCTCGACCGCTCCGACGAGCTCGCCGACGCGCTGGCGGAGTACCGCGGCAGGGTCGCCGACCTCGACGCCGCCGGGCTCGCTGCCGCGATGACCACCATGGCAGAGCTGCAGGACACGTCGGGTCGCGCCGGCTACTTCGCCATGCTGCGCTTCTCGGAGAACACCGCGGACCCCGAGCGGGGCGCGCTGATGATGCGGGTCCAGGAACGCTCGACGGCGCTCGCGACCAAGCTCGTCTTCTTCGAGCTCGAGTGGGCGAAGGTCGACGAAGCACGCGTCGAGGAGCTGCTGCGCGACCCGGTGCTCGACTTCTGCGCACACCACCTGCGCTCCATGCACCGCTACCGCGACCACCTGCTGAGCGAGCCCGAGGAGCAGCTCCTCACCGAGAAGTCCGTCAGCGGGGCGAGCGCCTGGGTCCGCCTGTTCGACGAGCAGACCTCGGCCATCACCGCTGAACTGCCGGCGTCGCTGGTCGGCGGCGACGGTGACGAGCCCACCGAGGTGCCCCTCGAGGCGGCGCTGTCGATGCTGCAGCACCCCGACCGCGAGGTGCGTCGCACCGCAGCCGAGGCCGTGACCGTCGGCCTGGAGCCCGGGCTGCGCACCCGCGGGTTCATCTTCAACACCCTGCTGCTCGACAAGTCGGTAGACGACCGGCTGCGCCGCTACCCGTCGTGGATCTCCGAGCGCAACCTGTCCAACGAGGCCTCCGACGAGTCCGTCCAGGCCCTCGTCGACGCGGTGGTCGCCCGCTACGACCTGCCCCAGCGCTGGTACTCGCTCAAGGCGAAGGTGCTGGGACTCGACCGTCTGGCCGACTACGACCGCATGGCATCGGTCGCCCAGGACGAGACCTCGATCGGCTGGACCGAGGCCCGCACCGTGGTGCTCGACGCCTACCGCAGCTTCTCGCCCGAGATGGCCGACATCGCACAGCGGTTCTTCGACGAGCGATGGATCGATGCACCCACCCGTCCGGGCAAGCGCCCCGGCGCCTTCTGCGCCTACACCGTGCCGTCGCACCACCCCTACGTGCTGTTGAACTGGACGAGCCGGCCTCGCGACGTCGCCACGCTCGCCCACGAGCTCGGGCACGGCCTGCACGCCTACCTGGCGCGCGAGCAGGGCGTGTTCCACCAGTCGACGCCGCTCACGCTGGCCGAGACCGCGTCGGTGTTCGGCGAGGCGGTCACCAACAACGCACTGCTCGCGCAGCTCGACGATCCCGCTGCCCGGTTCGCACTCCTGTCGTCGACCCTCGAGGACTCCATCGCGACGGTGTTCCGCCAGGTCGCGATGAACCGGTTCGAGGACTCGGTGCACACGGCGCGGCGCGAGGAGGGCGAGCTGTCCGTCGATCGGTTCAACGAGCTGTGGGCGGCCTCGCAGGACGCCATGCTCGGCGACTCGGTCGAGCTCACCGACGGCTACCGCACCTGGTGGAGCTACATCCCGCACTTCATGGGCACGCCCGGGTACGTCTACGCGTACGCCTACGGCCAGCTGCTCGCCCTGTCGGTCTACGCCCGCTACCGCGAGCGCGGCGACGAGTTCGTGCCGTCCTACCTGGAGCTGCTGCGTGCCGGCGGCTCCATGTCGCCGGGCGAGCTCGGCCGCATCGTCGACTGTGACCTGGAGGACCCGGGGTTCTGGGACGCCGGGCTCGACATCGTCGAGGGCCAGCTCGACGCCGCGAGCGAGGCGGCCACCGCGGCGGGCCGCATCTGAGCACCGCGGCAGGCCGCATCTGACACGGGACCGCAACCAGGTCGCAACAGTGCGACCGCCTGTGGCGGGTTTCGGGATCCACCGACCACGCAGCGCGCGAACGTAGGCTCGCCGACGGGCGGCACGGTCGGTGCCCCCGGATGGGGAGGTCGACGCAGGTGATGCCATCCACGACGCGGCTGCTCCCCGCGCTGGTCGACGACCTCGACGTGGGCCTCTGGGTCCTGCGCGCGGGCGACGGGCACATCATCGACGTCAACTCGGTCGCGTTGCGCGGGATGCAACGCCGCGCCGAGGACCTGCGGTCGACCCCGTTCGGCGAGCTCCTCGTCCCCGCGCTGTCGACCGAGGCGTGGCAGCTGTTGACCCAGCAGGTCCCGGACGGTGGGTCGCACCGGATCACGGTGTCGCTGCGGGGACCCGACGCCACGATCGTGCCGGCTGAGCTGACGCTCCGACGGACCGACGAGCCGTCCTCGATCCTCGCCGTGACCCGTGACATCGGCGACCGGGTGGACCTGGCCGAGCGACTCCGCACCCAGAGAGCGTTGCTCGACGGCACCATCGAGACCCTCGACGAGGGTGTCGCCGTCATCGACCGCCAAGGGCGCATCGAGCGCACGAACGCGACGTTCGCCGCCCTCGTCGACCTTCCTGTCGAACAGCTCGTGGACCGCTCCGTGTTCGATCCGCCGTGGTCCTTGCTCGATGCCGATGCCACCGTCGTGGCCGTCGAGCAGACGCCGCCGGTCCAGGCGCTGCGCTCGGGCCGACCCGCCGGTGCCGGGCTGCACCGCCTCCGCGGCAACGGCCGTGCACGCTCCAACCAGGACGAGGTCTGGGTCCGCGTGCGCAGCGCGCCGGTCACCGACCCCACGGGTGTGACGGTCGGCGCCGTGCTCACCCTCTCCGACGTCACCGAGCTGCAGATGGCGCAGGCGGAGCGCGATGCGCTCGCGCGCACCGACCAGCTCACCGGGCTCGGATCACGCACCCACATCGTGGAGCAGCTCCACGAACGCCTGGACGAGGCGGCGGCGCTCGACGGTGGCCGGGTCGGGGTGCTGCACGTCGACCTGGACGCGTTCCGCAGCATCAACGACACGTTCGGCACGGTCGTCGGCGACCAGGTGCTGGCCACCATCGGCGACCGGCTGGGCGACCTGGGCGACCGCCACGTCGCGATCGGCAGGATCGGCGTCGACGAGTTCCTGGTCGTCGTGGGCGGTGACGGCCCGGCGACAACCTTCGACGCCCGCCTCGGGCGCCTCGCCGAGGAGATCCAGCGACGCACCGAGCAGCTGCTCGAGATCGAGGGCCTCGACCTGCGTACGACGGCCTCCATCGGGGTCGCCCGCTGGCCCGGCGACGCCGAGCACGCCGCGGGCCTGCAGCGTGCCGCCGACCGGGCCCTGACGATGGGACGGCGCGACGGACGTCACCAACTGCGCTTCTACGAGCAGAGCATGGACGAGCAGACGCGCACCGGTCTGGCGCTCGACCGCGACCTGCGCCACGCCGCCGCCCGACGCGGCCTCGAGGTGCACTTCCAGCCGATCATCGACCTGCGCACCGGCGAGGTCGCCGCGGCCGAGGCGCTGGTGCGCTGGAACCACCCCGAACACGGCCCGATCCCCCCGTCGGTGTTCATCCCGACGGCCGAGGCGACCGGCGCCATCTCGGCGATCAGCGACCTGGTCATGACGACGGTGGCGGAGAACCTGGCGGAGTGGAACGCCGAGGGCCTCCTGCCACCCGGGGCACGCATCGCGGTGAACATCTCGGCGGCGGAGTTCGCCCGCCGCGGGTTCGTCGAGCGCATCGCGGCCACGCTCGACCGTGCCGGCGTGTCGCCGGCACAGATCGAGCTCGAGATCACCGAGACGTTGCTCATGAGCGACCTCGAGACCACGGCCGCCCGCCTGAGCGCTCTGGACGAGCTCGGGTTCCTCGTGGCGCTCGACGACTTCGGCACGGGCTACTCGAGTCTGTCGTACCTGCACTCGCTGCCGCTGCACACGCTCAAGGTCGACCGCTGCTTCGTCGGCGACCTCAGCGACGGGCGCTCCGAGACGATCACCCGTGCGATCCTCTCGCTGGCGCACGGGCTCGGCATCATCGCGGTCGGCGAGGGCGTCGAGACCGACGAGCAGCGCTCGTTCCTGCTCGACGCCGGCTGCGACCTGGTCCAGGGCTTCTTCTACGCGCCGCCGCTGCCGCGGCCGGCCTTCGAGCAGTTCCTGCGCGACCACGACCAGCCCAGCACCCTCCCCGTCGGGTGAGCTCCCGGTCGGCCGAGCTGCCGGCCGGCTCGACTGGGGTCAGCTGAGTTGACGGGTGCCCTCGGATGTCGGCGGCAGCTCCGGCGGTGACGAGGGCAGCTGCGACCCAGGAGTCGGCAGCTCCGGCGCCGGAGTGGCCCCGGCGGGCTCCGTGCCCGACGCCTCCTCGGCGTCGTCCGGCGCGTCGAGCACCGACCCGGTCCACCCCGCCGACGGCAGGGCGACCACGAAGCAGGCGCCACCCAGTGGCGACGCCTCGACGTGGATGCGTCCACCGTGCGACTCGGCGACCCGTCGGGAGAGCGCCAGACCCAGACCCGTCCCGCCCTGGTCCCGGGAGCGTCCCTCCTGCAGGCGGGCGAATCGCTCGAAGACACGCTCGCGGTCCTCGGGAGGAACCCCGGGACCGTCGTCGCCGACGCTGAGGACCACCCACGGCCCGGTCTCCCGCAACGACACCGCCACGGTGGAGCGGGCGTGGCGCGCCGCATTGTCCAGCAGGTTGCGCACGATGCTGGTCAGCTCGTCCGGGTTACCCCAGACGCGACCACCCGACACCCCGGACAGGTCGAGCTGCACGCCGGTCATCCTGGCCGTCTGGGACATCACCAGCTCGTCCATGTCGATCTCGCTGCGTGGTCCGAGACGTCCCTCCTCGAGCCGTGCCATGGCCAGGAGGTTGCCCACGAGGTGCTCGAGCCGGGCGTCCTCGGCGAGCACGATCCGTGCCACCGAGGGCCAGTCCACGTCGTCGGGGTACTGCAACGCCGTCTCCAGCTGGGCCCGGATGGAGGCGACCGGGGAGCGGAGCTCGTGGCTCGCGTCGGAGACGAACTGGCGTTGGCTGACCGAGGCCGCCTGCAGCCGGTCGAGCATCTCGTTCATCGTCGACGCCAGCTCGGCGATCTCGTCATCGGTCGGCGGGACCGGCACGCGTGCGTCGAGGGTCGTGGCCGACAGCTCCCGCACGCGCCGCGTCATCACCCCCACCGGTGCGAGGGTCCGCCCGGTGATCAGCCACGTCATGATGCCCGAGCCCACCACCAGGATCGGCAGCCCGAGCCAGAGGGCCGCGCTGAGCGCGCCGACGGAGCGCTTGATGTCCGACACCGCCGACACGGCGTGCAGGGTGATGACCCCGTCCGCGGTCGGGATGTCGCGGGTGACCTCGACGGTCTGGCGCGACGACGCGGGTGGCCCCTGGCGCTGGAACAGGCCGAGCTCCCCGTCGCTGTTCAGGCCCGGCAGGTACTCGGGGATCGCGCCGTCCATGTAGAAGTACGTCGTCGAGATCGCTTCCTCGGCATCCGCGCCGTCCCCGAAGACCTGACGCGTGGCGTCGTCCATGCCGACCTCGTCGACCGGCGCGAAGAACTCCGACGGCACCCGACTGCGGGTGATCGAGGCCGCCATCGACTCGAGGATCTGCTCGTTGCGCACCTTCAGGTCGTTGATCAGCGTCGCCTCGACCCAGCGCACGAGCAGCGCGCCACCGCCCAGCAGGGACAGCCCGACCACCAGCACCACGCTGACCGTCAGGCGGAAGCGGACCGAGCCCGCCACCCGGGTGCGCATGGGCGGTCGCGCGCTCGTCCCGACGGCGAACGAGCCGGGCACCTGAGGTGGACCGGCCGGCGCGCCGGGAGCTCCGGCGGCGGCCGGATCAGCCACTGGCTCCGTCGACGATGCGGTACCCGACACCACGGACCGTCTCGATGTCGTTGCGGTCGAAGGGCCGGTCGATCTTGCGGCGCAGGTAGCCGACGTAGACCTCGACCACGTTGGGATCGCCCTCGAACCCCTCACCCCACACGTGCTCGAGCAGCTCCTGCTTCGGCACGACCTGGCCGGGCTTGCGCATGAGCGCCTCGAGCAGCTCGTACTCACGGGTGGTCAGGGGGATGTCGGTCTCGGCACGGCGACAGGTGCGCGCCAGCGGGTCCAGCACCAGGTCGCCGATCACCAGCGGCTGTGCGCGGCCATCCGCCGAGCGGCGCAGCAGCGCCCGGATCCGTGCCACCAGCACCACGAACGAGAACGGCTTGGACAGGAAGTCGTCCGCACCCGTGTCGAGCGCCTCGGCCTCGTCGTACTCCCCCGACTTGGCGGTGAGCATCAGGATCGGCGTCCCGATGCCCTCCTCGCGCAGCGTGCGGCACACCCTGTAGCCGTTGAGCCCCGGCAGCATGATGTCGAGCACGACCACGTCGATGTCGTCCTGGCGTGCCCGGTCCAGTCCGGTGAGTCCGTCGTAGGCGATCTCCACCTCGAACCCCTCGGCCTTCAGGCCGCGGGCGACGCCGTCGGCGAGGGCGGCCTCGTCCTCGACGAGGAGGATCCTGCCGGTCGGTCCCGTGCTGTCGCTGGTGCTGGTGCTCACTGGGGATGCGTCCTCTCCGTGCGTGCGGCTGAGTGCCGCCCGATCGACATTCTCTCAGGTCCGACGCGGCACGCGAGGGTTCCGCGCCGCAGGCTTCTCAGGAATCTCCGGGGCTGCGCACCTGCGAGACTCTGTCCATGAGCGCACATGGTGGCAGCGGCGAGGCACACGGCGAGCGCAACGTCCTGGGCGACCCACTCGAGATCTGCGGCACCGACCCGGTCACCGGGTTCTTCCGCGACGGGTGCTGCAGCACCGGCCCCGAGGACCTCGGCAGCCACACGATCTGCGCCGTGGTGACCGAGGAGTTCCTCGAGCACCAGCGCAGCATCGGCAACGACCTGAGCACGCCGATGCCCCAGTACCGGTTCCCGGGGCTCCGGCCCGGTGACCGGTGGTGCGTCACCGCACGCAACTGGCTCCGGGCCCACCTCGACGGCGCGGCCGCGCCGGTGGTGCTGGCCGCGACGCACGAACGCGTGCTCGACCTCGTCCCCATCGGCACGCTCCGCGAGCACGCCGTGGACGTGCCGCCGGATCTGCGCTCGCTCGACGAGCTGTGATCCGTCGCCTCGTCCAGCACCTCGGGCTCGAGGCGCACCCCGAGGGCGGCTGGTACACCCGCACGTGGACCGCACCGGGCGGCGACGGCCGGGCGGACGGGTCGTCGATCCTCTACCTGCTGCCGGCGGACACGGCGTCGCAGTGGCACCGGATCGACGCGACCGAGCTGTGGCAGCACGCCGCCGGCGCCCCGATCGATCTGTCGACCTGGACCGTCGGGGCGTCGACACGACGGCGGGTCCGGCTCGGACCCGATCTGCTCGACGGCGAGGTGGCCCAGGCCGTCGTGGCGCCCGACGTGTGGCAGTCCGCACGCAGCGCCGGCGCGTGGTCGCTTGCGGTGTGCGTGGTGGTGCCCGAGTTCCGCTTCGAGCACTTCGAGCTGGCCGCCGACGGGTGGGCCCCGCCCCGCTGATCGCCGTGGCCGGCGGGCGGGACGGGGCAGGCCCCACGTCGACTCAGATGTTGACCGGGCAGCCGATCACGCCGGGCAGGATCAGCGCCAGCAGCGGCTTGGCCAGGAAGCTGCCACCGGTGATGTTCACCTTGTCGCAGCCGCCACCGGCCTTCATGTAGAAGTCACCCTCGAAGTACGTCGGGATGCCGATGATCGAGAAGTAGAAGCCCACCCTGGTGGCGCGCATGCCCGCCGTCTGGGAGAGGTTCAGCCGGGCTGCGGCCACGTCGATCGAGGCGAGGCGCAGACGGCCGGTGCCGTTGAGCGACCAGGTGGGCTGGGTCAGCGACGAGGTCAGCGTGCCGTTGAACGAGATGCCCAGCGGGAAGTTGATCGTGGTGACACCACCCGAACCGGTCAGCGTGACCTGCTCGGGGCTGGCGACGATGGAGCCGGCGAAGTTGAGCAGGCCCCAGGAGTCGAGCTGCAGCGAGCCGTTCAGCTGACCGGACAGGCTGAGCAGCGATCCGGTCGGACCCACCGACGCTGCGACCGAGCCGCTCAGGTCGGCACGGGTGCCGATCTTGACGCCACCGGTGAAGGTGAGGTCGAGCGGGTTGCCGTAGGTGCTGGCGATCCGCAGGCTGGCACCGGTCAGGGTGACGTCGCCGAGCTGCACGTTGCCGTTGACCGTGGCGTTCAGCTCGACGGTCTCCGCACGCCCGTCGGTGATCACGACGGCGCCCTCGATGCTGGCGGCGAAGCCGGCGTCGACGAGGTCGGCGTCGAGCTCGAGCACCGTGGTGGTGCCGGCCGTCTCGACGAAGGCCGAACCGGACGCCTTGAGCGTGCCCAGGGTGAAGTCGCCCACGACGACGGTGCGCATCTGGCCACCGATGATCGTGGTCGACAGCTCGCCGGCGACCTTGACCTGCTGGCCGTCCTGCAGTGTGCCGGAGATCTCACCGGCACCCTCGAGGTTCAGGTACGGGGTGTAGGCGGTCTGGCCGTCCCACACGATCGAGCCGTTGAAGCGCACGACGTTGGGACCCTGGGCGGCGTCGAGCACGCCGACGAAGGTCGCCGTGTTGACGCCCAGGGTGAGGTCGCCGCTGGCCTGGTTCACGACCAGGTCGCCGACGATCCCGCTGCCGGAGAACGATGCGACGGTCTCGGTGGCGTTGCCGGTGAGCTTGACGTTGCCCTGCAGGTCGATCGACTTGCCGCCGGCCATGGTGCCCTTGAGGCGGGCCGAGACGTCGGCGTTGGCCGAGACGAGTGCGCCGGCCTTGTCGAAGGCGACGTCGATGACGCCGCTCGCGGTGCTCGCACCGATCTTGAGGCTGCCCTGGACCTTGGCGGAGACGCCGGTGGCGGGCGACGCCACCAGGTTGATCGATGCACCGTTGACGGTGACGTCACCGATCTTGGCCGAGGTGGCCGCGGCGCTGAGGGTGAGCGACGGCACGCCGTTGGTCACCTTGAGGGTGCCGGCGAACTGCGCCGGCGACGACGTGATGCCGGGGATGGAGAAGGCGTTGGACGAGAGCCCGACGGACCAGTTGTTCAGGTCCTTTAGGGTGCCGACGAACCCGATCGTCGAGGTGGTGCCCGAGAGCTTCACCGCGACGTTGCCGCGCAGCGTGATGCCGTTGACGCCGATCTCGGCGGACAGGGCCTTGACCGTCAGGTTCTCGAGGACCGGCGCCTCGGGGGCGATCTCGTCGCCGGTGACCGCAGCGATGGGAGCGGCGTTCGGCACGTTCAGCTCCGACGGCACCTCCTCGCCCTCGGCGAGCACGGCGCCGTCCAGCTCGACGCTGGCCCAGCTGTCGGTGCAGCTGTCGCCGACCACCGTGGTGTCCTCGGCCATCGCGACGACGTCGTCCTTGACGAGCACGGCGTTGTCGAGCGCCGGCGGCGCCTCTTCGACCTTGTCCCAGAACTCACAGAACTGCTGGCTCGCGGTCGGCGGGTTGGTCGTGGTGGGCGGCGGCCCACAGGCGACGGTCACCGCAGCGACCAGCGCCAGGACGAGCGCGCCGGCGGCGTGGCGTCCGGTCGACTTCCGACGGGTGGAGGTGGAACGCATGGGGGCCTTTCGAAGGGGTCGTCGAGGAGATCGCGAGGAGGTGGGGATCACGGCGTCGTGGTGCCGTTGTCCCAGATGCGCAGCAGCTGGCCCGAGGCCCCGCTGGCGCCCGCCGGGCCGGTCGCCGCCGCGCCGGCGCTCTGGCCGTCGCCGCCGGAGTCGTTGCCGAAGCCGCCCACGCCGGACGTGGCCGGTGAGGCGAAGGCCCCGCCTGCGCCACCGGCTGCAGGAATGGCCGGTCGGAACATGGCGCTCGCGGTCACCGTGAGGGACCCGACGCCGATGTGGATCACCGAGATGGAGGAACCGCCGGCGCCACCACCGGCACCGCCGCCACCGCCACCAGCGCCGCCACCGGCTCCGCCGCCACCGCCACCGGCGGAGCAGCAGGAGTCGCCGCCGCCGTTGCCGCCGTTGCCGCCGTTGCCGCCGCGGCCGCCGGCCTGGCCGGCACCACCGGCGCCGCCGGCGGAGGAGATCACCGTGCTCGAGTGCAGGTTGACGCTCGCGCTGTTGGCGTAGACGCCGAAGGAGCCGCCGCCGGACGTACCGGGGTTCGTGCCGGCTGCGCCGCCGTTGCCGCCGGCGCCACCACCGCCACCGCCACCGCCGGACGCGCTGGCGGACTTGCCGCCACCACCGCCGCCACCACCGCTGCCGGGCTGACCCGACGTGCCGGCGGTGCCGTTGGTCGGGGTCCAGAGATCGGTGCCGTTGGGCGTGTTGCTGCCCGCCGCACCTGCGCCACCTGCTGCGCCGACACCACCGGCGTTGCCACCGTCAGCACCGTCGCCACAACCGAAGAGGGAGCCGCAGCCGCCGCTGCCGCCGCCGCCGCCGGCCGGGCCGCCGCCGCTGCTGCCGCTGCCGCCACCGCCGCTGTAGTTGCCGCCGGTGCCGCCGTTGCCGCCGCCGTGGGTCGCGCAGCCACCGCCGCCGCCACCGCCACCGGGGCTGCTCGGACCGGAGGCACCGCCGCCGTTGTTGCCGCCGCAGCCCGACGCTGCCTGACCGGGCGCGCCGACCGGCGAGCTCGTGCCGGCGACGCCCGGCTGCGCGGTCACCTCGGAGAGCGTGACGTTGAGCACCGACAGGCCCAGGGCGCGCACGCCGTAGGCGCTGCGGCCCGCACCGACCGTGGTGCCGCTGTTGACCTTGACGTTGACCAGGCTCGCCAGGGAGCCGCCGGTGACCAGGACACCCGTGGCGTGCGGGCCGGTGCCGCCGCCGACCAGCGTGAGCGGGCTGTCGAGCGATCCGACCACGACGCCGCTGGCGCCGCCGGTGATCAGCAGGCCGACCGCGTCACCGGAGGTCCGCGTGACGCCCTGGGCGCTGATGCCGCTGATCTTGGCGTTGTTCACGCCGTTGATGGTCACCGCAGGTGCGGTGCCGGTGCCGTAGATCGTGGTGACCTCGCTGGACGAGAAGTCGCTGAAGTCCTGGGCCCATCCGCCGGTGATGTCCATGTTCGACACCAGCGACAGCGGCTGGGAGTAGGTGCCGCCCGCGACCCGGATGCGCTGCACCCCGGCGGCCACGGCGTTGGTCTGCGCCTCGACGATCGAGGCACAGGGGTTGAGGAGCGGCCCGCAGGTGGAGCCGGTGCTGCCGTTGCTGCGCACGTAGAACTTGGGGTTGGGGTCGAGGTTGACCGTGACCGTGATGCCCGGCGACGTGGAGCTGCCGGCCGAGCTCGTCATGGTGAGCTTGGCGGTGTACACGCCGACCGTCTCGTACACGTGCGTCGGCGCGACGCCCGTGCCGGCCGGACTGCCGTCGCCGAAGTCCCAGGAGTAGGTCAGGCCGACGCCGGTGCCGGGGCTGGAGCCCGAGGAGTCGAACGAGACCGCGAGCGGTGCGTCACCGATCGTCGGCGAAGCGCTCGCCACCGCCGTGGGTCGACCGTCCGGTGCGGTGGTCGTCGTGCTGGTGGTGGTCGTGGTCCCACCGCCCGTCGGAGGGACGGTGCACGCCCCCACGACCAGTGCCATGGTCGCGGCCATCACGAGTCCAGCCCATCGGAACCTGCGCATCGGTGCCCCCTCTTCGCCCAATGACCCCACCCGCGCAGCCCGCAGCCGAAGATCCGGGACATCGTCCCCCGCTGTTGAACCCATGTCAAGGATTCGACTGAACCCGGGTCAGTTGGCGGCGGACGGCACCCACCGGACGGGTGAATCGGGTTCAGGGCGACCTTCGGTGCGGTCGCCGACCGTCAGTCGTAGGTCGCCTCGACCCACCAGCGACCGTCCTCGAGGGTCAGGAGGTGCGCGCTCCCCTCGCTGGGGTGCCCTCTGGACGCCGTGCGCGCCCCGTCGCCGACCGGGCCCAGCACCACCTGCACGCGTGCACGTCGACGATGCGCCACGGCATCCCACCACCGCTCGTCGATGCACCACGGACCGGCCCAGGCGCGGACCTCGACCCACCCCTGCGACGCCGCGCCGTCGATGCGACACCGTGAGGGAGGCGCGCTGATCAGGCCACGGCCGCTCACCCCCACCCGTCGCCCGTCGGCGTCGACCACCTCGACCTGGGCGCTGCGGGGCCACACCACCGCCGGTGCGGGCGCAGGCACCCTGCCGGGCCAGGGTCGACCGTCGGGCCGGGCGCGGGCGGACAGGTCGACCCCCTCCAGGGGGACGAGTCGGTACTGCTCACCCGGCGACCGTCCACCTCCCCACTCCACGACCCGCACCGCATCGGCACCGACCAGTGCCTGCACGCGGGCGAGCGCCCGCACCGCACGCTCGCCCTCCTCGCTCGTGCCGCCCCAGAACCCCTGCTGCACCCCGTCGTCGGGGACGACCTGGTCGGGAGCGAGCTCCAACCGGTGCACCCCGCCACGACAGCGGCCACGGCTCCGTCCGGTGCTCAGCCACCCCTCGAGCTGCCAGCGCACCCGCTGGGCGATCGCCGCTGCCGACAACGCTCCCTCGTGACGCCACAGCCGCTCGATGCGATCCCCCACCTCCGTCTCGGCGGTGACCAGGACCCGCGTGCAGGCCAGCCCCTTCGCGGCGAGCTCGGCGTGCAGCGTGTCCGCGAGCGACTTGGCGACGAAGGCGGCACGATCGACACGCTCCGCAGGAGGGTCGATCGCTGCGCTCACGCGGAGGTCGACCGGCGCAGGACCGACCTCGGGCGGCTCGGACTCGGCCCCGCAGGCCAACCGGTGCAGCTGCAGCCCGAGCGAGCCGAAGCGCGCCACCACGTCGGGGGCCTCGAGGGCGGCGAACCGTCCCACGGTCCGCAACCCCAGGCGACGCAGCACGTCGAGCAGCTCCTCGAGCGAGCGGGGGTCGCGGGCACGCAGCTGCGTCAGGCACTCGATGGGCAGCGGCGCCAGGAACGACGCGGTGGCGCCCCTCGCCACGACGAGGGGACGGCCGTCGCGGGCGGTCACCTCCCGGGCGGCGATGGCGGCGGCCCGTGGGCCGTCCGCGATCGCCACGCCCACACGACACGGCACCTCGCCCTGACCGAACTGGTCGACCAGCGCCTCGTGCACCCGCGTCCGGACGAGCTCCGCGAGGGACCGGTCGCCTCCGTGGTAGCGAGCGGGCCCGAGGGTGGCCATGGCGCAGTCACCCGGATCGCGCACCTCGAGGCGTGGGGCGATCTGCTCGAGCTCCGACAGCACCACCTCGAACAAGCGGCCCTCACGCTGCTCGTCCTGGTCGTGCAGCTCGATCGAGGGGCACCGTGCCTGCGCCTCCCGGCGCCGCAGCCCGGGCAGGACCCCCAGCTCCGCAGCACCCGGGCTGACCGAGACGCAACGGTTGGCGCGGAGCACCGCCACCGGCACCTGCGGGGCCCGTCCGACGCACACCGCCGGCCACTGGGCGCAGTGCACCGCCAGGGTGCGGACCGCAGTCCTCCCCGGGTCCGACGCGGCCGACGCTGCCACGCTCGATCCCGACGCGCCCTGCTCAGCCGGCACGACGACGACCGCCGCGTGGACGCAGCGGGGTGACCGTCGCGTCGGCACCGCCGGTCGCCGACACCTCGGACCGATCGGGCGCGGCGGCCGGCGCGCCGTCGGGTCCCGGCAGCAGCAGGTCGACCCGGCGGGCCCGACCGTGCCCGCGCCGACCCGACACCTCGACGGTCACCCGTCGGCTCTGGAGGTGACCCCACCCCTGCCCCAACCCCCGCCAGTCGGCGTCCACCACACGGACCCCCACGTCGGGGGCGTCCGGCCAACCACGCCCGAGCACCCCGGCGGGCCCGCTGCGGCTGCCGAGCACGACCAGCACCGTCCCGCGTTCGCGCGCCCGGGCCTGCAGACGGCGGACCTCCGCCGCGGACGGAGCGTGCTGCAGACCGCAGAGCACCACGTCGACCGCGTCGACGAGCGCGGCCATGACCGTCGCCCAGGAGGGCCGGGGCGCATGCACCACCACCAGGTGCTCCAGGTCCACGCCCGCGGCGGCCGCCGCGGCCCAGCCCAGCTCGTCCACCCCGACGCACGCCACCCACGAACCGGCCTGGGTGGGCCCGGCGACCAGGGCGAGCGCGAGGGAGGTGGCACCCTCGGTGCCCCCGACCTGCACGACCGACCCGCGACGGAGCCCCCCGGGCAGCAGCTCGTCCACCGCGGCGAGGACCGGCAGCACGCGCTGGTCAGCGGTGGTGACCGGACGGGTCCGCTCCACCAGGGCGCGCAGGTGGGCGAGGGTCGCGGGATCGCGTGGATCCTGGTGTCGTTCGGCCTCGATCCCGCTCACTCCGCCAGTATCGAACACCTGTTCGATACTGGCAAGCGGTCACTCCGCAGGGGCGCCGAAGTCCTCGGGGGACGGCACGGGCACGCCAGGGCGGTAGTGCGTGTACAGGTCCTCGATGATGTCGGTGATGCCGTCGGTGTCGGCACCACGCGCCAGGTGCACGGTGATCACGTTGGAGTTGATGTGCAGGCTGTCGATGCCGCCGCGCTCGAACAGCCGGCGGGCCAGCTCGTCCGGCGGACGGTCGCCCTCGACGGGCTGGTCGGGCAGGTACCGCTCGTGTGCCATGCCGGTGAGTGTGCGGTTGATCTCGAACCGCACCACACCACCCGCGCTCGACGGCTTCTCGATGACGCTGACCGGCTGTCCCATAGCGCCCGGATGGTAGTCGGGCTCCGCGGCCGCACCCCACTTCCGCGATGATGGTCACCGATGACCGAGCCGGAACCGGACGAGGAGCAGCACCAGGTCACGGTCTTCGCCGCGGTCGGGGGTCAGCCGTTCTTCGACCGTCTGGTCGACCGCTTCTACGACCACGTCGCGGACGACGAGGTGCTGCTCCCCCTCTACCCCGACCAGGTCGACCTGGGCCCGGCACGCCGCCGCCTCGCGTTGTTCCTGGGGCAGTACTGGGGTGGCCCCGACACCTACTCCGCGGAACGCGGCCACCCGCGGCTGCGCATGCGCCACCAGCCCTTCGCGGTCGACGTGGCGGCCCGCGAGCACTGGGTCGACGCGATGCTCGACGCGCTCCGCGCAACGATGCCGGAGGTGCCGCTCGAGGACGAGCTGCGCGACGTGGTCGAGCAACGGATGGCGGACTACTTCCGCACCGCCGCCGACCACATGGTCAACACGCCGGGCTGAGCGGCGCACCACGCCCTGCGAGCGTTGCTCGAGCGGGGCCGAGAGCCTGCTCGCCGAGCGAGGGGCCCCCGAGGAGCGAGGGAAGGGTCATCCCAGCACTGGACCCCATCACCACCAGTGACGGGACGACCCTAGATCTGCGACACCCGTGGGAGAGGAAGGGTGGATGGGAGGATGACGCAGAACATGGCGTGAGCCACGTCGACATCATGGCCCATCTTGCACTCCCACTGCCAGCATCCCCCTGTGGCTCATGACATGTCCTCTTGACTGGCAGTCAGTGCACTTGTGTGCTCAAGCGAGCGCGACGCACGGTCGGCGAGGACCGCCCACGCGGCCAGCCCGATCGAGACCACGGCGAGCACCGTGTGCACCACGACGAAGCCGATGCTCCAGTCACCGAACGCGGCGATGTCCACCGCCCGGACGATCCAGAGCGCGGTCGTCCACACCGCCAGGACCGCCAGCAGCACCGCCGCCCGACGGTCGAGCGGCCGACGCTCCCGCCACGAGCCGACCCACGCGACCGCGAGCACGATCGCGGGCACCAGGAAGCTGGCGGCCAGCAGCAGCGGGCCGGCCTTGTCGGCCCCGACGAGCTCCGGGTCGGACACCGCGTTGCGGATCCGGCCGACCCACACGAACGCGGTCCACGCGAGGAAGCAGCCGAGCGCCACCTGCGCCCGACGCAGCTGGGGGGACACCGTGCGGGGTGAGGACGTCGTGACCATGACGTCCACGCTAGTGCTGCGGTCCCTGCGAGCTCCCGGCGTGGCCGTGATCCGCACGGTCGCACCTGTCGTCGGGCCGACCGCCGGTCGCCGGGCCGCGAGCGGCGCGGCTCAGTTGTAGGCGCGCCGGGCGAAGACCGACTCCGCCACGGCCAGCTTCGACACGCCGTCCAGGTCGCCGATGCCCGGCGCGTGCACGGTGAGACTCTCGACCACCTGCACCCAGTCCGGGAGGTGCGGCGCCACACCCAGGGCGAGGACCTCGCCCGGCGCGGCCGCCTCGCAGAGCCGGGAGGCGTGGTTGGCGGCGGGCCCGATGTAGTCGTCGCCCTCGAACAACAGGACGTGGCCGCCGGCGATGCCGGCGTGGATGTCGAACGCGTCCTCGTCGAAGCGGAGGCGGAGCTCGCAGATCGCGGCGATCACGGGACCGGGCGCGACGCCGACGAGCATGGCGCCGTCGCCGAGCCACTTCAGCACCCGCACCCCGCGACGACCGGTGACGGCGCGCACGGCGCTGCGGAACCGCGTGAGCACCTCGAGTGCGGCGGGCGTGCCGTTGCGCTCGGTGAAGGTCGTGAACCCGCAGACGTCGACGAATGCGAACCAACGCTCCAGGGTCTGGGAGACGTCGACCCACTCGGGCACCGGCGGCTCGATGCCCGTGCCGTTCGGGGCGCTCTCCTGTCGTGGAGCACCGAACTGGATGCCTCGTGTGCGGTTCTCGCTCATCTGGACCACCTCTCGGTCCGCTGCTGTGCGGCGTTGCACAGCGGATGCGTCCCTCGGCCCGGCGTCGGACCACATGGTCGCACGGCCTGCAAACTACCGCAAGCGATCGCTTGCTGTCGTTTGCAAATCACACAGGTGTCGCGGCGATGACGCGCAGGTGAGGGATCGCCGACGATCAGCCGGTCACACCGGCAGTCGGAGTTGGTCGTCGGCCCGGGCGTCGCCACCGGCCGAACGAGGGGTCCTGCGTGCACCCTGCCAGGGTACGGCGTCCATGAACGCCCACGACCTCCGGTGGATGGCGGTGGGGCCGTACCCCTGCAGCGCGAGCTGGTGCCGCGGGCACGGATAGCCCTTGTTCCGCTCGAAGTCGTAGCCCGGATGGTCGGGCGCCGCGGCCCGCATGATGCGGTCGCGGGTGACCTTCGCCAGGATCGACGCCGCGGCGATGCTCAGGCACCGCGCGTCGCCCTTCACGATGGTCATGGTGTTGTCGCCACCGACGAAGTCCCACCGGCCGTCCATCAGCACCATGTCGGGCTCGACGTCGAGGGCGTCGAGGGCCCGGCGGGCCGCCAGGCGCTGGGCGTCGGACATGCCCAGCTCGTCACACTCCTCGTGCGAGGCGTGCCCCACCGACCACGCCGCGCACCACTCCCCCACACGGTCGAACAGCTGCTCGCGGCGCACCTCGCTCAGCTGCTTGGAGTCACGCACGCCGTACACACGCCGGTCCTGGGGCAGCACCACGGCACCGATGCTGAGCGGGCCCGCCCACGCGCCCCTGCCCACCTCGTCGAGCCCGACGACCACGTCGTGCCCGGACGCCCACAGTCGTCGCTCGACCGTGAGGGAGGGTCCGGGGCGTCGGCGCGTGGCCATGGCGCCACGGTAGTGCGGCGACCCCTTGAGGAATTCGACGCGTCTGCCGATAGGAGACGAGACGCTGCGGCAGCCGAGGGGAAGCACATGATCCAACTCATCGATCGGACCGAGGTCATCTCGGACGGGGTCGCCGTCGAGATCCGCAACCGCTTCGAGAACCGCTGGGTCCACGGGTTCTCGATCGCCTGCAGTCGACCGGGCGAGTACCAGGTGCGACGACACTCCGACGGGCACGTCCTGCCGGCGTGGTTCCCCGCCGAGATGCTGCGGCCCGAGTCCAACCGCTGAGCACCCCCCGGATCTTCCGGCGGCCGCGCCGTCAGGCGTCGTCGTCGACCTCGGCTGCGACCCAGTCCAAGTAGTCCGCGTCGCCCGCGACCACCGGCGTCGCGACGACCTCGGGAACGTCGTAGGGGTGCAGCGCACGGACCGTGAGGGCAAGGGCCGCGACACGGTCGTGGACCGTCACGCATCCCAGCAGCCACTCGTCGTCGCGCTGCACCGCCCCCTCCCACCGGTAGGTGGAGCGCACCGGACCCGACAGCTTCACGCAGGCCGCCAGACGCTGTTCGACCAGCGCGTCGGCGATCCGGTCGCCGACCTCGGCGTCGGGCACCGAGATCGTCACCAGCACGACGCTCGACCCGTCGTTCACCACGACTCCCGGTCCGGAGCGCCGATCTCGTCGAGCAGCGCCTGCCGACGTTCGTCCACACCGCTGGGTGGCGCCGGTGACTGCGTGGCCTCGTGGTCGGCCGGCGGCTCGGGCAGCACCCGACGCAGGACCTCCTCCGCGTCACGGTGCCTCGGTCGATCACCCGGGGAGCTCGGCGTCATGGCGTCCCATCGTGGCAGATCCGACCCCTACGATCCGCACCATGACGACCGACCCGTCGACCGCCCGCACCGTGCACGTCCTGCCCCACACCCACTGGGACCGTGAGTGGTACGACCCCTACCCGGCCTTCCGGATCCGCCTGGTCGAGATGCTCGACGAGCTGCTGCCCCGACTGGAGGAGGACCCCGGGTTCACCCACTTCCAGCTCGACGGCCAGATGGCCGTCGTCGACGACTACCTCGGCGTCCGTCCCGCAGAGCGTGATCGCCTGGCCCGCCTCGCCCGCGACGGCCGGCTCTCGATGGGGCCGTGGTACGTGCTGCCCGACGAGTTCCTGGTCTCGGGCGAGACGCTCGTGCGCGACGTCCAGCTCGGGCTGCGGCGAGCCGAGGCCTTCGGCGGCGCCATGCCGGTCGGGTACCTGCCGGACATGTTCGGCCACGTCGCGCAGATGCCCCAGCTGCTCGCCCTGTTCGGCATGCACGACGCGGTCGTGTGGCGCGGGGTGCCGGCGGCCATGCAGTCACCCGCCTTCCGCTGGCGTGCGCCCGACGGCTCCGAGGTCCGCGCCGAGTACCTGCCCGGGGGCTACTTCAACGGCTCGAACATGCCCGACGACGTCGACGAGCTGGTCACCAGGATCGATCTGTTCGCCGCCTTCCAGGGTCCGATGGTGAGCGACCGGATCCTGTGGATGGCCGGCATGGACCACGAGGTGCCGCCGGCGCACCTGCCGCGGGTGGTGGCCGAGCTGGACCAGCGGTGGTCCGCCTCTGGCGGCGGGGTGCACGTCGGCTCGTTGGCCGAGTACCTCGCCGACGCAGCGACCCACGACGGCGAGCTCCCGGTGATCGAGGGGGAGCTGCGTTCCAGCGCCCGTGCCAACCTGCTCATGGGCGTGGCCTCCAACCGGGTCGACGTCAAGGTGGCCGCGGCCACGGCGGAGCGGGCGCTCGAACGCGTCACCGAGCCGCTCGACACGCTCTGGCAGGTCGACCGCCGCTGGGCACCGCTGCTCGAACAGGCCTGGCTCGACGTCATCCGCAACGCGGCCCACGACTCCATCTGCGCGTGCAGCCACGACGAGGTCGTCGATGCGGTGCTGCACCGCTACGCCGAGGCGACGCGCACCGCGACCGAGGTCGCCGCACGGGCCGTGGCCATGGCCGCCACCCGCATGGCGGCGCCGGGCAGCCACCTGCTCAACCCCTCGTCGTTCGACCGGCGAGAGGTGGTGGAGCTGACCCTGCCGCTCGACGACGCTCCGGACGGCGTGGTGCAGGTGCTCGAGGAGCACCCCGCGACCGAGGTGCTGCACCGCACGGGCTCGGCGGACGCTCCCCTGGTCGTCGCCCGCGAGATGCTGATGGAGCAGACCGACACCGTCGCCGCGCGCCTGGTCGAGGTCGACGACGTGCTCCAGGTGCACCTGTTGGCCGAACGTGGCGACGATGCGCTCGACCTGGACGACGCGCTCGGCGAGCTCGGTCAGCGCTGCGCCGCCGACGCCGACCTGGTCGTCGAGACCGTGCTGCACCGGGCGACCCCGACGCAGCGGGTGCTCGCGTTGTCGGACACGGTGGCCGGGTTCGGCTGGGCACCGGCGGTCCCCGCCGCCCCCTCCGAGTCGGTCGCCGCCCTCGGGGCGCACGGACTGACCAACGGTCTGGTGCGCCTGGAGGTCGACGCCGCCGACGGCACGTGGTCGGTCGACGGGCTGGCCGGCCTGGGCCGCCTCGTCGACTCGGGCGACGCGGGCGACACCTACAACTGGTGCCCGCCGGACGTCGACACGGTCATCGACCGACCCGCACGGGTGACGATCGAGCGCAGCGCCGATGGACCGGTGCGCGGCACGCTGGTGATCGACGCCGAGTACGTGCTCCCCGAGCGTGAGGGCGCGGACGACGAGGGCCGCAGCATCCGCGTCGGCGAGGTCCACCAGCACGTGCGCACCACGCTCGAGCTGCGTGCGGACGAGCCGTTCGTGCGGGTCACGGTCGAGCTCGACCAGCGCGCCCGGGACCATCGGCTGCGTGCCGTGTTCCCGCTCCCCCGCCGCACGGACCACTCCGTGGCCGAGTGCGCCTACGCGCACGTCCGGCGTCCGCTGCACGCCGAGGGCGGTCCCGGCGAGTGGGGCGTGCCGACGTACCCCTCCCGTCGCCACGTGCGTGCCGGCGGACTGCTGGTCGTGCACGAGGGCCTCTGCGAGTACGAGCTGGTCGATCTGGACGGCGAGGCCGAGTCCGACGCGACGACGGCCGGCGCGCTCGCCCTCACGCTCGTGCGCTCGACCGGCTGGCTGTCGCGGGGACCGATGACGTCGCGACCGCTGCCGGCCGGCCCCGAGGACCGTCTCGAGGGCGCGCAGACGCTGAAGCCCCTGGTGCTGCGCTACGTGGTCGCCGTGGATCCCGACGACGCGCTCGATGCGGAGCAGACCTGCGACCGCGCCTTCTCGCCGCTGGTCGTGCTCGAGGCGCCCGGCGGCGGCGACCTGCCGTCGCAGGGTGCCTGGCTCACGGTGCGCGGCGCGGTGGTCGACGCCCTGCTGCCCGACGACCGAGCGGGAGCGCCGTCCGGCGGACAGGTCGTGCGCGTCCACGAGGCCAGCGGTCGGGCTGGCGAGCTCGTGGTCGAGGACCGCGTCGGCACGGTCGTCGACCTGACCGGCGCCGAGATCGGGCCCTTCGACGGCCGCATGCCCCTGCGCCCGCACCAGATCGTCACGGTCCGGCTGGACCCTCCGACCAGCTGAACGCCCCAACGGGCCGACGCGGCCAGGCCCCTCTCTGGGAGACTCGCGCCGTGAGCGACACCACCATGTTGAGCGTGCCCGAGGCCGACGAGGTGCTCTCGTCGATCGTCACCACCGACGACGGGCTCCAGGACCCCTACGCCCGCTACGACGCGCTGCGGGCCGGGTCGCCGCGGTGGCGCAGCGAGTCGGGTGCCGTCGTCCTGACGAGCTACGCCGACTGCATGGAGGCCCTGCGCAACCCTCGGCTCGGTCGGGCCGAGGAGGACATGGAGATCCCCGCGACGTTCGGGCGCGCCGAGCGGGAGGGCAACCGCAGCACCGCCACCATGCTCGTCCTCAACCCGCCGGACCACACGCGCATCCGGGCGCTGGTCAGCCGGGCCTTCACGCCGCGACGGGTCGAGGAGCTGCGCCCCCAGTTCCGGGCGCTGCTCGACCCGATCCTCGACGACCTCCGGACCCAGGGCGGCGGCGACGTCATGGCGCAGCTGGCCATCCCGTTCCCCGTCGCCGTCATCTCCGAGCTGCTCGGCGTCCCGCGCGAGGGCAACGAGCACATCCAGCCGATGGTCCGCGCGGCGACCTCGCTGATCGACGCGGCCGCCGACGCCGCCGCCACCGAGGCCGGCCAGCTGGGCATCATCGGGCTCGCGGCGTACTTCTTCGAGCTGGTCGAGACCAAGCGCGCCGCACCGGACGACCGTCTGCTCAGCGCGCTCATCCAGGTCGAGGCCGAGGGCGACCGGCTCTCGCCCGAGGAGCTCATCGCGAACACGATCCTGTTGTACGCCGCAGGGTTCGAGACCACGTCCAACCTGATCGGCAACGGCCTACGGCTCCTGCTCGCGCACCCCGACCAGATGGCCCGCCTCCGCGCCGAGCCCGAGCTCCTGGGCTCCGCGATCCTCGAGATGCTGCGGTACGACTCGCCGGTGCAGCTGAACATGCGCTTCGTGCTCGAGGACGTCGAGCTGTTCGGCGAGCACCATCCACGCGGCACCGCGTTCGTCGTGCTCCAGGGCTGCGCGAACCACGACCCCGCCGCCTACGCCCGACCCGAGCAGTTCGACGTCGGCCGCTTCGCCGCGGGGGATGCCCCGCAGCCGCTGAGCTTCGGCTGGGGTGCGCACCACTGCCTCGGTGCGCACCTGGCGCGCGCCGAGGGCGAGATTGTGTTCGGCGAGCTCCTCGGACGAACCGACCGCATCGAGCTCGACGAGGCGGCGCTGGGGCCGGCCGGGCTCCGGTACCGGCCGAGCTTCACGTTGCGCGGCCTCGAGGCCCTCCCCGTCAGCGTCAGCTGAAGGACTGGCCCTCGGAGGGGGGCGTCGGCAGGTCGACGACCCTCGGCGCGATCGTGGGCCCGCCCGGAGCGGTCGGCGTCGGGTCGTGCAGGCCCTCGGGTGGTGTCACCTCGCCCAGCAACGCCTCGCCGCTCCACCCCTCGCCACGCCAGGACGGATCCAGGCCCGGGCAGGTGAGGACCGGCACGGCGCCGTCGACCGAGATCCGCGGGTCCGACTCGAGCTGCCACAGCACCGCCGGTCGCGCACCGTGCCAGCGCAGTCCGAACGACGCACGACCCCATCGTGTGAGCACGCCGTGCACCTCGACGCTGCGCCCCCACCACGCCGACGGCCAGCACGGCAGCAGCACCGGTCCCTCCGCTCCGTCGATCAGCCCGAGCTCGATCGCAGCGAGCGCGCGGCTCGCGACCGCGCCGGGGTCGTAGCCCACGACGCCCGACGGGGTACCGGTGTCGTCGTAGCGGTCGCCCATCGTGGCGGCGTCGCCGAGGCGGGCCAGGTCCAACAGCGTGGCGACCGCGTCCTGGTCGCCCCTGCGCAGACCGGCACGCACCACCGCCAGGCGATCGAGGGAGTCGGCGGGCACGGCCGCCCCGTCCGTGTCCGCCCCGGGCCCGGACGCGCGGGCGGCGACGGTGACCGCCGCCTCGGCGGCGTCCGCCGCGACCTCGGGCTGGCCCGCGACCTCGAGTGCCGGTGCGACGAGGGCGAGGGCCTCGGCGCCCGCACGCCAGGTCGAGGGGTGCTCCAGGGCGCCGCCCTTGCGGACCAGGTGCACCGACTTGGCGACCGGTCCGATCAGCTGCTCCTGCCAGAGCTCGGAGCCGGTCGCGAGCAGCGGCGCAGCGGCGAACAGCAGCGCTGCGGTCGCGTCCTCACCGTCCTCGGCACGCACCGCACCGCCGAGCCGTTGCAGCTCTGCGAGCGACCGGGCGAGCGGACCGAGCGGCTCGACGAGCCCGCAGCGGGCGAGCAGCTCGCTCACGGCGACCACGCGGTCACCGCGCTCGAGCACGTGGTCCGCCCATCCCAGGGCGAGCGACCGCGCAGCCCCCGGCACCAACCGGTCGAGCAGCGGCTCGCCCAGGTCGAGCCGGGCGGCGTCACGGGAGTGCACCGACCAGCCCTTCACGATCGACTCCGCCATGGGGGCCTCGAACACCTCGCCCGGCTCGGTCGCAGGGGTCGCGCCACCGAACCATCGACGCCGGGGCGGTTCGGCCACACGGGGCAGCAGGATCCTCACGGTGGCCGTGTGCGGCAGCGGCACGACGAGCGCGACCTCGAGCCGACCATCGGTGTGCGCGACCCTGGCGACCGGGTCACCGTCCCGTCCGTCGGCGAGACGGGGTGCCACCTCGCCCGGCGCACCGTGCGCGACTCGAACGACGGGGCGCGACAGCACGGCGCCGATCCGACCGTCCACACGCACGACCGTGCCGTCGATCGCGACCTCGCCGATCCGGCCGTCACCACCCAGCGCGAGCGGTCGCACCACGAAGGCCAGGGCGACCGGGACCGCCGTCTGGTTCTCGACCTCGACGAGCACGGCGGAGTCGTCCCAGAGCTCGCCGTCGGCGCCCGGCGACGTCGCCCGCACGCCGAAGGCGCGGTGCACGACGTCGCCCCCGGGGACCCGCATGGCGGTCTCCACGACCGGCGCGTCGCCGAGCAGGTGCTGGCGCACAGCGGGCTCCACCGCCGGGTGGTGCCAGCGGTCCTCGGCCCCGATCCACCAGTCCAGGCTCCACGAGGCGCCGCGCAGCTGCACCCAGCCGGCGCCGTCCACGTCGGCGACGGCACCGGCATCGATCGTGCCCAGCGGGGTGGTGGCCAGCACGGGCGCGGTGCGCCCCAGCGCGGCGGCGCGCACCGCAGCGAGCGGTCGGTCGTCGGAGGGAGTCGTCATCGGCGCCGAGGCTAGGACGTGGCCCGCCGACGCCCGAATCGAGACAGCCGGACCGGCAGGCTCGCGGGGTCAGTACTTGAGCGCCGGGTGCTCGATGCCGCCGTCCTGGCGTCGGATGAGCCCGCGGTAGGCGTCCGCGGCGGTGCTGCCCTCGTGGCACACGGCGTACACCTCGGACGCGATGGGCATCTCGACGCCGTACTCCTCGGCCAGCTCCATCACGACCCGGCTCGTCTTGACCCCCTCGGCCACCATGTTCATCTCCGCGATGACCTCGTCGATGGTCCGTCCCCGACCCAGCTGCTCCCCCACGTGTCGGTTGCGGCTGTGCGGCGACATGCACGTCGCCAGGAGGTCGCCCATCCCCGCCAGCCCCGAGAACGTCGCGAACTGACCGCCCATCGCCTCGCCGAGGCGCGACAGCTCGTCCAGTCCACGCGTGATGACCATCGCCTTGGTGTTGTCGCCGGTGCCCAGACCGTCGGCCATGCCCGCCGCGATCGCGATCACGTTCTTCAGCGCACCGGCGATCTCGCACCCGGCGACGTCGGGGTTCGTGTACACCCGGAAGAGGTTCATGTGGAAGATCTGCTGCAGGTAGTCCGCGACGACCGGGTCCGGGGTGGCCACGACCGCGGCGGCGGCGTTGCCCTCCAGGATCTCCCGGGCCAGGTTCGGACCGGTGAGCACTGCGGCCGGGTGCCCCGGCAGGGTCTGGTTGATCACCTGGGTCATGCGCAGCTGCGTGCCCTGCTCGAGCCCCTTGGTCAACGACAGGACCGGGACCCAGGCACGCACGAGGCCGGCCACCTGCTCGAGCGCGGACCGGAAGCCCTGGGACGGGACCCCCATGACCACGACGTCGGCCTGGTCGATCGCCTCCTCCAGGTCGGACGTCGCGCGCAGCTCGGGGTGCAGATCGAGTCCCGGCAGGTAGCGGCGGTTGGTGTGCTCGCCGTTGATCTCGGCCGCGAGATCGTCGCGACGGGCCCACAGCAACGTGGGCACCTGGTGCGCCGCCAGGTGGGCGACCGTCGTCCCCCACGAGCCGCCACCGATCACTGCCACCCGGATCCGCATGCGGCCACCCTAGGCCCGGCCCGCTCGACGTGACGCGCGTCACGGCGCCCGACCCACGGGGCTCGCCCCGCTCCGTACACTCACCCGGGTGTCGTCCGCTCCTGCGGCCGTGGTGCTGATCCCGGTCAAGTCGTTCTCGCTCGCCAAGGTCCGCCTGGCGGGCGCGCTCGACGCCCGCCAACGTGCCGAGCTCGCCCGGGCGATGGCCGAGCGGGTCGTCGCCGCGGCGGACCCGCTGCCCGCCTGGTGCGTCTGCGACGACGACGAGGTCGCCGAGTGGGCGACGGCGCAGGGCGCACGCGTCGAGTGGACGCCCGGGCTCGGCCTCAACGGAGCGGTGCAGGAGTCGCTGTCGCGCCGACGTGCCGCCGGCGCGGGACGTGCGGTGATCGCCCACGGCGACCTGCCCTTCGCGACCGAGCTGGCCTCCTTCGCCGACGCCGCCGACGACGAGGTGGTCGTGGTGCCCGACCGTCGACGCAGCGGCACCAACGTGCTGTCGCTGCCCACCGCAGGAGGGTTCCGGGTCGCCTACGGCCCCGACTCGTTCGCGCTGCACCGCCAGGAGGCGGATCGGTGCGGCCTGCGCTGGCGTGAGGTGGACGCCGAGCGACTCGGCTGGGATGTCGACGAGCCGGCGGACCTCGACGTGCCCGCGCACCTGGGCACCCTGCCCGGAGGATCCGCGTGACGACGTCGCGCCGCACCGCCACCGGCGTCTCGGTCGACCTCGCGACCCCCGCGAGCGCCCTGGCGATCGTCGCGCACCCCGACGACGCCGAGTTCCAGGTCGGGGCCACCCTCGCCAAGTGGGCGCGGGCCGGGTGCAGAATCCACCACCTGGTGCTCACCGACGGGTCCAAGGGCACCTGGGACGCATCGGTGGACCAGGCCGAGCTCGTCCGGCGCCGACGCGACGAGCAGCTCGCCGCGGCACGTCTGCTCGGCGGCGGCGACGTCACGTTCCTCGAGCACGTCGACGGGGAGCTCGCGGTCACCCACGACGTCCGCGCCCAGGTCTGCGAGGTGATCCGACGCGTCCGCCCCACCGTCGTGCTCGGCCACGACCCGTGGAAGCGCTACCGGCTGCACCCGGACCACCGCGCCGCGGGCCAGCTGTGCGTCGACGGCATCGTCGCGGCTCGTGACCCCTTCTTCCATGCCGACCAGCTCACCGACGGACTGACGCCGCACCGTCCCGACGCCCTGCTCCTGTTCGAGGCGGACGAGGTCGACCACGTGGAGACGGTCGGCGAGGCCGACCTCGCCGACAAGCTCCTGGCGCTCGAGGCGCACGTCAGCCAGATGGAGACGACGCACTTCTACAAGGTCGGCGACGGCGACCCGCTCGAGGCCTTCCGCGGGCGCCAACGCCATCGTCTGACGACCGCCGGCGCGTTCGCGGACGTCCCGCTGGGTGAGGCGTACCACCTGATCGTCGACCAGCTCTGAGCCGCTGGAGCGAGGGGCGTCGTGGACGGACCCGAGCGACCCGCCGACGTCACGCTCGGGCGAAGGCGGTGGTCAGGGTCTGCAGACCCGACTCGAACTGCTCGTCCAGGTCGATCGCGAAGAGCCCGTCCGGGAACACGTCGGCGGCATCGGCCTCGGGCACCTGCGTCAGCTCGCACGAGAGCGAGCCGGACACGAACGACATGGTGATCCAGAACGAGCGCACCGCGGCGTCGTGCGCCATCGGCGCCTCCAGGAGTGCCTCGAAGAGCTGGTGGGCGGGCTCGATCACCGCCGGCGAGCCCAGCGCCCGTTCGAGGATCAGCAGGTGGACCTGGGGGTGGGCGTGCACCACCCGGCGCAGCTCCCGTGCGACATGGCGGACACGCTCGTCCCAGGGCGACGGCTGGACCGGTTCCATCTCGGACAGGACCAGCGCGACGACGCCGTCGAGGACGTCGGACTTGTCCTGCACGTGGTGGTACAGCGACATCGCCTCGATCCCCAGCTCGGTGGCCAGGCGGCGCATGGACAGGCGGTCCAGGCCGTCCCGATCGATCAGCCCGAGCGCGGAGCCGATGATGCGCTCGCGGGTGATCGGCGGACGCACGGTGCCGGTCGTCGATGCAGGTCCCATCTCCGGGAGCCTACCTGCGGACCCTTGCACCCTTACAGCGTATGCCGTAGGGTCGATCCATCACCTTACGGTGTACGTCGAACGAGGGAGATGCTGATGACCACCGCCGCAACCGAGCCGGGCACGCCCGGCCGGACCACCACCGAGACCACCGCCCTGCCCGCGACCCCGCCTGCCGCCCACGTCTGGCACGCCCGGCCGATCGGCGACCAACCGGCCTGGCGGCCCGAGTCGCTGCGACGCTTCGTCGCCGGCGCCCGGATCGCCGTCCTGGGCTACGTCCGTGCCGACGGCCGTCCCGGCCAGGCACCGATCTGGTACGTGGAGCGCGACGGCGTCGTGCACCTCAACGTCGGTTCCGGCTCCCCGAAGCACCGGGCGCTGCTGCGCGAGCCCCGAGTCTGCGTGACGATCCAGGACGAGCGGCCGCCGTACCGGGCCGTCGTGTTCGACGCGGTCGCCGAGCTCACCGACCAGCCGGAGCGCGGCGCGACGGAGGGCATCGAGGAGCGCTACCTGGGCCGCATCGGTGGCGCGACCTACCGACGGATGAGCCAGGAGCACTTCGAGGCGACCGGCTTCACCGAGATCGCGCTGCGCCCGACCGACGTCCGCGGCTTCGACAACACACGCGACCTGCACCCGCTGACGGTCGCGTTCCTGCGCGTCCGGCCGCACCTCCCCCTGGTCCGCCGACTCCTCTGAACAGGTCGCGCCAGCGGCCGCGCAAGCGGGTCAGCCCGGGGGCTCGACCGGCTCGACCGGCGCGCCGGCCGGCAGCGTCGTCTCGACGCCGGGGTCGACGGGGGTCTCGCTCTCGTCGGCGGCGCCCCCCTCGAGCACGGTCGTCGCGCTCGGATCCGCGGGATCCTCCTCGACCGCCTCGGTCGTGGTCGGCACGCCCCCCGGCGCGAAGTCCTCGGGGTCGACGCGGATCAACAGGCGCTCCTCGAGATCGCTCAGCAGCCCCTGTTGGGACCGGGTGGGCCCGCCGTAGAGGAGCACGACGACGACGTCGCCGACCGCCATCATCGACCACGTCTGGATCGAGTCGCCGTCCTCGGACACGAAGCTGCGCGACACGTAGTCGGTGACCGGCGGGTCGCCCTCGCCCTCGGAGACGTCGACCTGCACCTGCGCGCCGTCGAGCCCCACGCGGAAGAACTGGTCGCACGCATCGATCGCGTCCCCGACGTCGTCGACGTAGTCGCGGGCGGACTGCCAGCGGTCCAACCGAACGGCCTGCGAGACCAGGAACGACTCGTCGGCGGGGTTCACGAACACGGCGGTCGCCGTCTCCGACAACGCCGTCGGCAACGTGACGTCCTCGCCGCAGAACTGCGCACCGAGCAGGCCCAGGGCTCCCAGCGCCGGGTCGCCCGGCTCCCAGCCCATCGGCAGGTCCGACGGCGCCACCACCGCATCAGCGGGGTCCACCGTGCCGGCCAGGCGGCTCTGGTCGAGACGCTGCGCGTCGGACTCCTCGAAACGCAGCTGGCGCAGCGGGTACCCGGCTGCCAGCCCGAGGAACACCCCGCTGCCGACGAGGATCGCCACGAGCAGGACCAACCGGAGCCCCTGCTGGCCGAGCACCTTCGCCATGCGGTTCATGCGGCGCTGTCCTGTCCGCCGCCGAACGCGGCCGCCCACTCGTCGAGCTGCTCCGGGGCGAGCTTCTGGAACAGCAGACCCGGTGGGACGATGCGGTCGCCCGCGCCGACCAGGGGTCGCTCGCACAGCTCCGGACCGAGCCGGAGCGCGGTCCAGTCGAGATCCGGGAACGCGGTGCGCAGCCGTGCGGTCGCCGCCGGCACCCACGGCTCGCTCGCCACCGCGATCAGCGCCACCAGGTCGATCGCCGTCCGCAGCGTGCACGCGGTGCGGTCCCGGTCCACCTTGACGGTCTTCCACGGCTCGCGGGTCTCCAGGTACACGTTGCCCTCGGCCCAGAGCGCCCGCAGAGCCGCTGCGGCCTTGCGGAACTCCAGGTCGTCCAGGTGTCCGAGGTACTCGCCCAGTCGGGCCGCGACACGTTCGGCGAGCTGCGCCTCGATCTCCTCCGGCTCCCCGCCGTCGGGCACGACGTCGTCGAAGTGGCGGGAGATCTGGGTGACGGTCCGGTTGACCAGGTTGCCGAAGGTGCCGACCAGGTCCTTGTTGACCGAGGTGCCGAAGAGCTCCCAGGTGAAGCTCGCGTCGTCGGACTCGGGCGCGTTCGACATCAGGTACCAGCGCCAGTAGTCCGCCGGCAGCAGGTCGAGCGCGTCGGACATGAACACGCCCCGGTGCTCCGACGTGGAGAACTTGCCGCCGTAGTAGGTCAGCCAGTTGAACGACTTGAGCCGGTCCACCAGCTTCCACGGCTCGCCCGAGCCGAGGATCGTCGCCGGGAAGCTGAGCGTGTGGAAGGGCACGTTGTCCTTGCCCATGAACTCGGTGTAGGTGACGTCGTCCGCGCCGAGGTCGGTGCGCCACCACCGGTCGAAGTCGGCCTGGGGATCGCCGCCGCCGAGGCCGGCGTCGGCCCACTCGCGGGTGGCGCCCAGGTAGCCGATCGGCGCGTCGAACCAGACGTACCAGACCTTGCCGGCCGCCTCCGGGAAGTCGACCGGGTCGACCGGGATCCCCCACGCCAGGTCCCGGGTGATGCCCCGGTCCTGGAGCCCCTCGTCGAGCCACTTGTAGGCGATCGACCGGGTGAGCTGGGGCCAGTCGGACTTGGTGTCGATCCAGGCGCGGATGCGCTCGGCCAAGCGGGACTGCAGCAGGAAGACGTGGTTCGACGAGCGGATCTCGATCCGGGTGGAGCCCGACACGGCCGAACGCGGCTCGATCAGCTCGGTCGGGTCGAGCTGCTTGCCGCAGTTCTCGCACTGGTCGCCGCGGGCGCGGTCGTAGCCGCAGTTCGGGCACGTGCCCACGACGTAGCGGTCCGGCAGGAAGCGCTCGTCGTCGACCGAGTACACCTGCTCGGTCGAACGGATCTCGCAGAACCCCTCGTCGCGCAGGCGACGGGCGAAGTGGTTGGTGAGCTCGTGGTTCTGGGGCCGGGAGGTGCGGCCGAACCAGTCGAAGGAGAGCTGGAAGCGCTCACCGAGCTCGCGTTGCACCTCGTGCTGCTCCGCGCAGTAGGCCGCGACGTCCTGGCCCGCCTCGAGGGCGGCGAGCTCCGCCGGGGTGCCGTGCTCGTCGGTGGCGCACACGAACAGCACCTCGTGGCCCGCGGCGCGCAGGTACCTGGCGTACACGTCGGAGGGCAACATGGACCCGACGAGGTTGCCGAGGTGCTTGACGCCGTTGATGTACGGCAGGGCGCTGGTGATGAGGTGACGGGCCACTGTTCTCCAAGTAGGTCGTCTCCACGATAGATGTCCCACCCGCTCCCTACGATGACCGGCGATGGCTGCATCGTCCCTGCCGCTCTACGGGTTCGACATCGAGACCGACACGTCGCTCGACGGGCTGGATCCGTCGCTCGCCCCGGTGGTGGCCGCTGCGGTGAGCACGCCCGACGGCGACCGGGTGCTGCTCGGCGAGGAGGCCGAGCTTCTCACGCGACTCGACGACCTGCTGGCCACGCTGGCACCGGGGCTGCTGGTGACCTGGAACGGGCGCTGCTTCGACCTGCCGTTCGTGGCGTGTCGGGCAGCCGCGCTCGGGGTCCCGCTGGGGCTGGAGCTGTGGCGCGACGACGAGCCCGACGGTCCAGGGCTCTGGCCGCCGCCACCCGGCGGGTACCGCGGCCGGTGGGGCGCCCACGGGCACCTCGACGGCTACGGGGCCTTCCGGGCCGACGTGCGTCGGGTGCTCGGGCTGTCCTGCGGACTCAAGGCGATGGCACGCCTGGTCGGGCTCGAGCCGGTCGAGGTCGACTACGAGCAGCTGCACCTCGTGGGCGCCGACGAGCTCGGCGCCTACGTCGCGAGCGACGCACGACTGGCGGCCCAGCTCGTCGCACGGCGCCTGCCGGCAGTGCTGTCCTCGGTCGACCGCACCGGGCCGCGCGACCCCGCAACGACGCTGTGCACCGCCCGTCCGGGCTGACACACTCCTCGACGGCACACTCCACGAACCGGGTCGGGTCCGCCCCACGGACCCCCGAGACGAAGCACACCTCGTTGCGGGAGGTCCCGTGTCCACCAGCACCCACCCGCGCCCCTCCGGGCGCCTCGACTCCGGCGCGGTCGCCAGCCTGCTCGTCCCGCTGCTGGACGACCCCGACCCCGACCAGGGTTGCGAGCCATCGCCCTTGGGCAACTGCGTGATCGGCGTCGACGAGCAGCCCGACGGGCTCGACGTGCACCTCGCACCGCTCCCCCACGACGAACGATGTGGCGCCGCAGGGTTCTTCGGCATGCGGGGCGGATCGTCGTGGTGCGCCGTCGCCAGCCTCACGCGCGGTCGCGGACGCCACCCGGACACCCTCGAGGTCCTGGGCGAGGTCCGGTCCCTCATCGTCGTCGGCCGCGACGCCACGGTCGCGTCGGTGGTGCGCCTGGACGGCGAGGAGGTCGCCGACCCCGGACCGGTCGAGGGCCTGGTGGTCGACGCGCTGCACCGCGTCCTCGGCCTCCCGTCACCGGGCGAGCCGCCGGCCGCGCCCTTGTTCGCGCTCGCGGTGTGGGCCCAGCTGCTGGTCCTGCACGCCGTCGAGCACGGTCCGCTGAGCTGGGACGACGCGGTCGCCCTCCTGCCGGAACCGCCGCGGGCCGGTGCGCCCTCCTCGGTCGAGGCGGTCGTCGACGCCGTGCTGCGCAGCGGTGAGGACCTCTGCTGGGATCGCCTGCGTCGCCGCGCCCTCGCCGGTCCCCCGCCGTCCGACCTGTCCCGCGGTGAGGTCCGCTGGATGGACGCGACCATGTACGCCCGGTGGGTGCTCGGATCCCTGCCCGACGCCGCGCTCGCCTGCGACGTCCTGCGCGGGCACGGCAGCACCCGTGCGGCCGCCGCGGTGACCGCGGTCGCCGACCGCGTCCGGGCGGCGCTGTCGACCGACGCCTGACCGCCCTCCGCGGAGGGCGACACGGCGACCCTCGGCTGACGAACAGGTGACGGCAGTGTGAATCCGCGACGCCGAGCTTGCGTCCCGACCTCGACACGATGTCGGATGCTGCCGGCGCGAGACGGAGTACCTCACCCGCTCGACGGGAGGTCCTACGCTGGCGCCACTCGGCCGGACGCCCCGGTCGACCCACCGGCCGCAGGCCTGGGACAGGATCGGGAGTCGATGAGCGCCGTCACCTTCGACGAGGTCACCAAGAAGTTCGGCGACGTCGTCGCCGTCGAGCAGCTCTCGCTGCAGATCGCGGACGGCGAGTTCATGGTCCTGCTCGGACCGTCCGGCTGCGGCAAGTCGACCGCGCTGCGGATGATCGCCGGCCTCGAGGAGATCACCAGCGGCATCCTCACCATCGGCGAGCGGGTCGTGAACCACATCCCACCACGTGACCGCGACATCGCGATGGTGTTCCAGAGCTACGCGCTCTACCCGCACATGACCGTCGCCAAGAACATCGAGTCGCCGCTCGTCGCGAACAAGAACGCGAAGGTCGACGCGGCGGAGCGTCAGCGCCGTGTCGCCGAGGCCGCGGCCACCCTGGACCTGTCCAGGTACCTCGACCGCAAGCCGGGCGAGCTCTCCGGCGGGCAGCGCCAGCGTGTGGCGCTCGCGCGGGCGATCGTGCGTCAGCCCGAGGTCTTCCTCATGGACGAGCCGTTGTCGAACCTCGACGCCAAGCTGCGGACCCAGACACGCCTGGAGCTCGTCGAGCTGCACCGTCGCCTCGGGACCACCATCGTCTACGTGACCCACGACCAGGTCGAGGCCATGACCATGGCCGACCGCATCGCCGTGATCAGCGAGGGCCGCCTCCAGCAGGTCGGACCACCCCAGGCGGTCTACGAGCGACCCGCCAACCTGTTCGTCGCCAGCTTCATCGGCAGCCCGCCGATGAACATCGTGCCGGGCACCCTCGCCATCGAGGGCGGGGCGCCCGCTGTGCACACCGCAGTGGGCACGGTCCTCGTCGCCGCCACCGGCACCGGCACCCACGACACCCAGGTGGTGGTCGGCATCCGGCCCGAGCACCTGTCCGTCGCCCCCCTCAGCGACAGCGTGCTGCGCGCCACGGTCGAGAACGTCGAGCTGCTCGGCCACGAGCGCCACGTCGTGTGCTCGGTCGGGGACGGGCTGATGACGATCCGCGAGCCCAACCACACCACGCCGAGCAACGTCGGTGACGAGATCGGCCTCGCTGCCGACCCCGACCACGTGCACCTGTTCGACGCCGCGTCGACGGAGCGACTCAATTGAGCGAGACCCTCCCCACCCCGGCGCCCGCCCGCGGCCAGCGTCTGGCCACGAGGGCCAAGGACGCGCTGCTGGCGTACGCGTTCCTGGCGCCCGCACTCATCGTCTTCGCGGTGTTCGCGTACTACCCGCTGTACCGGCTCTTCTACTACGCGACCCACCAGCAGTCCCGGTTCCGCAACCGCCCCGCCACCTACGTGGGCACCGAGCAGATCACCGAGACCCTCACCAGCACCGACTTCATCGACGGCCTGGTGCACTCCGGGCTGTTCATGCTCTACACGGTGCCGCTCGGACTGGTGCTCGGCGTCGTGCTCGCCACCGCCACGCATCGGCGGCTCAAGGGCATCAAGATCTTCCAGACCATCTTCTCCTCGACGGTCGCCTCGTCGGTGGCGGTCGCGTCGGTGGTCTTCTACACGCTGGTCAACCCCGAGATCGGCTACTTCAAGGACGTGCCCTGGCTCAGCCTCCGCGACGGCACCTCGGCGCTGTTCGCGGTGTCGCTGTCGTCGGTGTGGCAGAACCTGGGGCTCACCTTCATCGTCGTGCTGGCAGCCCTGCAGACGGTCCCCGACGAGCTGACCGAGGCAGCCACGCTCGACGGCTACGGCGCGGTGCGCCGGTTCTTCCGCATCACCGTGCCGATGATCTCGCCCGCGCTGCTCTTCCTGGCGATCGTGCTCGTGGTCAACGCGCTGCAGGCCTACGCCCAGATCGAGATCCTCACCGGTGGCGGCCCCGGCGGCGCCACCGAGACGCTCCTGTTCAAGATCGCCGACCCACGCGGGGTGCGAAGTCTCGGCGACCGGGCCTCGTTGTCGCTCGGTCTGTTCGTGCTCACCGCCGCGGTCGCCGGAGTCCAGTACTCCCTGATGTCACGGCGGGTGCACTATGGCGACTGAACCCGAGGCAACCACGACCGGGCCCGACGGACTCGACCACACGTTCAGCGCGGAGCCGGTGGACGCAGCCACCGGCGACGTCTCGGCGATCGCCCCGGTCGGCGCCGAGCCGGCACCGAGCGCGCCGCGCGGCGGCCCCCGGACGTTCATGTCCAAGCTGGGCGCCTACCTGGTGCTCACGCTGCTGTCGGTGCTGATCCTCTTCCCGATCTACATGCTGATCCTGCGGGCGCTGTCGAGCCCGCTGCGCTACATCGCCGCCGGCCAGCCCCTCTACCCGGTGGCCATCCAGTGGGACGTGTTCTCCAACGCCTTCTCCCAGGCGAACCTCGGTCGGGCGATGGGCCTGTCGTTCGTGGTCACGATGGCCATCGTCATCGCACAGCTGCTCACCTCGATCCTGGCGGCGTACGCGTTCGCGTTCCTCGAGTTCCCCGGCAAGACGCTGATGTTCATCATCACGATCGGCACGCTCCTGCTGCCGATCGAGGTGACGCTGATCGCCAACATCGAGATCATCCGCTCCCTCGACATGCTCAACTCGGTCGAGGGACTGACCCTGCCGTTCCTCGCGACGGCCATCGGCATCTTCCTCATCCGCCAGGGGTTCCTGGGCATCCCGCGCGACCTGCGCGACGCGTCGGAGCTCGACGGCTACGGACACCTGCGGTTCCTGTTCCGGGTGGCGGTCCCGATGACCAAGCCGCTGATCGGCAGCTTCGTCGTCATCTCGTTCCTCGGCGCCTGGAACCAGTACGTCTGGCCACGCTTCGCCACGACGGAGAACAAGTGGCAGACGGTGCAGGTGGCCCTGCGCACCATCGGCAGCGAGAACCCGGACCAGCTCAACCTCGGCTTCGCCGCGGCGATCATCGCGGCGCTCCCGCTGCTGGTCCTGCTCATCTTCTTCCAGCGTCAGATCGTGCGGGGCCTCACGGCCGGAGCGGTCAAGGGCTGAGGCCCGTCGATCGTTGCTGCGGCAGCGGTCACACCGACGGTTCCCCGGAAATCGGTGCGAACGCCAGTACCCTTCACCCCATCGGCGCATCACCCTCTCACTGCGCTCGATGGAGGTCTCCGTGTCCCCCACCCCGTTCCCCTCCGCCGCGCCCGACCCGGATGCGCTCGACCCCGCTGCACGCCGACGCAGCCGTCGTGCTCCCCTCGCCCGGCGTGCCGGCATCGCCGCGACCCTGTGCCTGGCACTCGTCGCTGCGGCGTGCGGTGGTGACAGCAACGACGGTGGCGACGCCAGCGACTCGCGTGACGACCCCGCCGACGCCGCCAACTGCCCGCTCGCCGCGCTCGACGAGGCCGACGGCGTCACCGAGATCACCGTCTGGCACCCTTACAACTCGCTGACCCAGGAGACCCTCGAGCAGGCGGCAACCGAGTACAACGCCAGCCAGGACAAGGTGAAGGTGGCCGTCGAGGCGCAGGGCTCCTATCCCGAGCTCCTGAAGAAGTACGAGGACAGCCTCGGCAACCCGAACAGCCTGCCCGACGTCATCTTCAGCGAGGACACGACGCTGCAGTTCATGGTCGACTCCGGCTCGGTCATCCCGGCCTCGGACTGCATCGCCGCCGACGAGGACGCCGCGACGTTCTACGACGACCTGCTCGAGCCCATCGCCACGTCCTACACCGTCGGCGAGCGGCTCTGGGCAGCTGCCTACGGCGTCTCGATGCCGATCATGTACGTCAACAACGACCACCTGAGCGCCGCAGGTCTGAGCACCGACGACTACCCGGGCACCCTCGAGGAGGTCCGGGCGGCCGCAGAGGAGATCAAGGCCGCGAACATCCCGGGGCTCGAGGCGCCCGTCGTCATGCAGCTCTACGGCTGGTTCCCCGAGAACTGGTTGACCGGGGCGCAGCAGCTCATCGTGGACGAGGACAACGGACGGTCCGCGCTCGCCACGGCGTCGGAGTTCGACAACGAGACCACGACCGAGATCGTCGAGTGGATGGACCAGATGGAGGCCGACGGCCTGCTCAAGGCCTACCCGTACTCGAACGACATCACCCAGTTCCTCGCGATGGGCAACGGCTCGGCCTCGATCCTCATCGACGGCTCCCGGGCGATCACCGCGGTCGACGCCGTGGTCAGCGGCGGGTCGGCCGGCGAGGTCCCCGAGGGGGGCTCGATCGATCCCGACCAGGTCGCCGGCCTCGACGTGAACGTGGCGCCGGTGCCCGGCATCGACGAACCCGGCCAGGGTGCGGTCTGGGGCTCGGCGGCGTTCCTCGTCGACGGCGAGGACGACGCCAAGGTCGCAGCCGGCTGGGAGTTCCTCCAGTACTTCAACTCGACGCCCGTGCAGACGCAGTGGCTCCTGAAGGGCTCCTACCTGCCCGTCACACAGGCGGTGCAGGACGCGCCCGAGGTGCAGGCGCTGTTCACCGACACCCGCGCCGGGAAGTGGCTGGCCACCGCCAACTCGCAGCTGCTCTCGATCGACCCGACCTTCCCGGGGCCCGCCATCGGCCCGTACAACGAGTTCCGGGCGGGGCTGCACGCGATGCTCGACGACGTCGTGCTCGGCTCGGCCGAACCCGCGACGGCCATCGAGGAGTTCAACACGGCGTTCCAGGACGACCTGGTCGGCTACGCCGACGAGGTCGGCGGCTGATCGCCTTGCGTCCGCGGACCGAGTGGTGCCCCGGCACCTCGCTGGCGGCCCGGCAGGGTAGGTCCTCCTAAGCTCTGCTGATGCGCTCCCGTTCACTCCTGCGTCGTAGCTCGTTCATCGCTCTCGCCTCGATCGCCCTGGTCGCGGCTGCCTGTGGCGGCGACGACGAGGGCGGTGGTGACAGCGCGGCGCCGGCGAGCGAGGCCGCGTGCCCCGTCGACGCGCTCGAGCAGGCGGACGGCCCGGTCGAGATCGACGTGTGGCACACCGAGATCGGGCTGCCCAACGTCACCCTCGAGAAGCTCGCGCAGCAGTACAACGACAGCCAGGACCGGGTCACGGTCAACGTGAACTACCAGGGCACGTTCCAGGAGCAGTTCAAGAAGTTCGAGGACTCGCTCACCGACCCCGACTCGCTGCCGGACATCATCCAGCCCGACGACACGGTCACGCAGTGGATGGCCGACTCGGGCACCGTGATCCCCGCGTCCGCCTGCATCGAGGCCGATCCCGCCGCCGAGGAGATCTACGACGACATGGTGCCGATCGTCCCGGCGGCGTACACCATCGACGGCACGCTCTGGCCCGCTGCGTACTCCGCCTCGGGCGCGGCGATGTACGCCAACGAGGAGCACATGGAGCTCGCCGGGCTGGACCCCGCTGATCCGCCGACGACGCTGGACGAGCTGCGGGAGACCGCGCAGGCGATCAAGGACGCGAACCTGCCCGGCCTGGACGCGCCGCTGGTCATGCGCATCGAGTCGTGGCCGCTCGAGTTCTGGACGAGCGGCGCGCAGCAGCCGATCGTCAACGAGGCCAACGGACGTGACGGCCTGGCGACCGAGTCCGAGTACGCCAACGACGTCACGGCCGAACTGCTCACCTGGATGCAGGACATGCAGACCGACGGCCTGCTCAAGATCACCGAGTTCGCCGACATCCTCGCCCCCTTCCTGGCGATCGCGACCGAGTCGTCCTCCCTGCTGATCGACACGTCCGCCGCGATCTCGACGGTCAACGGCGCGATCGAGGGCACGCTCACCGCGGACCAGGTCGGACTCGAGGGCGACGCCGACCTCGGGGGCTTCAAGTACCCCGACCTCCGACTGACCGTGGCCGCGCTGCCCGGGCTCACCGAGCCCGGCAAGGGCCAGATGGGCGGCGCCGCCTGGTACCTCGTCGATGGCGAGGACCCGGCGAAGGTCGCCGCGTCGTGGGACTTCATCAAGTTCTTCAACGCCACCGAGCAGCAGGTGACCTGGGCGATGGAGGCCTCGTACTTCCCGGTGCGGGAGTCCGCCGTCAAGGACCCGGCGTTGCAGGCACAGTGGAACGACACCCGGGCCGGCCGCTGGATGGCGACGGCGTACGACGCCTTCCTGTCGCTCGACCCCGACTTCCCCGGTCCGGTCATCGGCCCGTACGCGCAGTTCCGCGAGTCGGTGATCACGGGCCTCGAGAACGTGATGTACAACGACGCGGATCCGGTCGAGACGATGACCTCGGTCGACGAGGAGTTCCAGGCCGACCTCGACAGCTACGCCGCCGACGTCGGCGAGTGAGCCTCCCGAACCCGACGCCAGCGCGCCGCATCTGACCGAAGTCGGGCGCCGCCTCGACCCCCTCGGGGCACGGCTCCACGGGGCCGTCGCGGCCACCCGCGGCGCCTGAACACGCTTCACCACCGATTCAGCGCTCGTTCACCCTGGCCCGCTACGGTGCGGTCGATCGAGGCCGACACCCAGGAGCCACCGCCACATGCGACACCCCTTCCGTCCCCTGCTTCTCGCACTGACCTTCCTGCTGAGCGCCGGTCTGCTCGCGACCGCGTGCGGAGGATCCGACAGCGGCGACGGCGGTGACGCCGGCGGCGACGGTTCGGGCGGCGACCTGCCCGAGTGCCCGGTCGGCGCGCACGAGGACGCGGACGGCGTCACCCAGGTCACGGTGTGGCACGCCTGGGTCGGGCTCACGCAGCGCACGGTCGAGTCGATCGCCGAGGAGTACAACGCCAGCCAGGACCAGGTCGAGGTCACGGTCGAGGCACAGGGGACCTACGAGGAGATGCTCGCGAAGTACGAGTCCGCCCTGGCGGATCCGGACTCCCTGCCCGACATCGTGCTCAGCGAGGACACGACGACGCAGTTCATGATCGACTCCGGCACGATCATGCCGGCGCAGGCGTGCCTCGAGGCCGACCCGGACGCCCAGGAGTTCTACGACCAGGTCCTGCCTGCGGTGATCAGCGGCTACACCGTCGAGGACGTGTTGTGGCCCGCCGCCTTCAGCGTCTCCCAGGCAGTGCTGTACGCCAACGAGACACACCTCGAGCAGGCCGGCCTCGACCCGGCAGTGCTGCCGACGACGCTCGACGAGCTGCGCAGCACCGCCGAGGCCATCCGCGACGCCGGGGTGCCCGGGGTCGACAAGCCGATGGTCGCCCGGATGGACTCCTGGTACCTGGAGAACATGCTCACCGGCGTCGAGCAGCCGATCGTGAACAACGCCAACGGACGGGACGGCCTGGCCACGGAGTCCGAGCTGCTCAACGAGCAGACGACCGAGGTCTACGAGTGGATGAAGTCCATGTACGACGACGGTCTGCTCAACGCCATCCCCTACTCCCAGCCCTACGACCAGCTCTTCGCCATGGCGCTGGGCTCCTCGTCGATGCTGGTCGACACCTCCACCGCGATCACCTCGGTGAACGGCGCGATCGAGGGCACGCTGGACCCTGCGGACCTCGGCGTGGACGAGGGCGACGATCTGGCCGGCGTCATCAGCGGCATCGAGCTCGACTCGCTGCGCATCGCCGTGGGACTCAACCCGGGGCTCGAGGAGGCGGGCAAGGGTCAGATCGGTGGTGCCGGCTGGTACATGGTCGACAACGGCGAGGACGCCACCATCGGCGGCGCCTGGGACTTCCTGCAGTTCTTCAACGAGACACCGAACCAGGTGCGCTGGACGCTCGAGGGCTCCTATCTGCCGGTGTCCGAAGCCGCTCGCAACGACCCGGCGATGCAGGAGGAGTTCGAGACGACCCGCCGGGGCATGTGGCTGGGGATCGCCACGGGATCCCTCGACGAGCTCGACCCCGACTTCCCCGGTCCGGTCATGGGTCCGTACAACCAGTTCCGCTCCCTCGTGCGCGACTCGTTCGAGAAGATCACGCTCGACGGCCAGGAGGTCGAGTCGACGATCGACTCGGTGAACACCAGCTTCCAGGACGCCCTGACGTCCTACGCCGAGGACGTCGGCTGACGCGGCGAACCGCCCGGCTCCGCTGACCCGGAACCGAGGCCGCGCACGCCTCGTGGAGCGGCCCTCGGTCCCGGATCGCAGGACCGATCACCTCGGTGGTCGGTCAGTAGAGCTGCAGCCGGCGGGCCATGTCGCTGCGGAACCGACGCTCGGGGTCGACGCGGTCGCGCACGGCGCGCCACTCGTCGAGGCGCGGGTACATCTGCGGCACCAGCTCGGGGCGCACCCGGGAGTCCTTGGCCAGGTAGATCCGACCGCCCGCCTCGACGACCATCTCGTCGAGCTCGTCGAACAGACGGTCCAGGCCCGGCACGGTCGCGGTGTCGAAGGCCAGCGTCCAGCCCTTGGTCGGGAACGACAGCGGGGCGGGGTTGGCGGGGCCCATGCGCTTGAGCACCGCCAGGAACGACGGCACGCCCTCGGCCGAGAGCCGCTCGAGCGAGCGGCGCACCACGTCGCTCGACTCGTCGGGGACCACGAACTGCCACTGGAAGAAGCCGCGTCGGCCGTAGGCCCGGTTCCAGTCGGACACCATGTCGAGCGGATGGAAGAACTGCTCGATGCTGAGCAGGGCATCACGTCGCTGGACGGGCGCCTTGCGGTACCAGGCCTCGTTGAAGGCGCGGCAGAACAGCTTGTTGATCAGCCCCGAGGGCACCAGGTCCGGCACCGACGGCAGCTGGTGCGGGTGGTAGGCGTAGGGGTCGTCCGCGCCGCCGGCGAGCGCCTCGGCGCGGCTCGCGAACCGACCACGGTCGAGGATCGAACGCCCCATCGATGCACCGCGGGCGAGGATGTCGATCCACGCCACCGAGTAGTCGTAGCGGTCGTCGCCCTCCACCATCAGCGTCATGACCTCGTCGAGGTCCTGGGTCCGGTCGGTGTCGACCACCAGCTGCGACGACTCGATCGGCTGCATCTTCACGGTGGCGTCGACGATGATGCCGGTGAGGCCCATGCCGCCGACCGTCGCCCAGAAGAGGTCGGGGTCGGTCGAGGGGGACACGTCGAGCAGCTGGCCGTGGCCGTCGATCAGCCGCATCGACAGCACGTGGCTGCCCCACGAGCCCTTCACGTGGTGGTTCTTGCCGTGGATGTCCGCGGCGATCGCGCCGCCCACGGTGACCAGCCGGGTCCCCGGCGTCACCGGGACGAACAACCCGAGCGGGACGAGCCAGCGCATCAGGTCGTCCAGGCTGGTGCCGGCCAGCACACGGATGGTCGCGGCGTCGAGGTCGACGTCGAGCAGACCCGACCGCGACGGCCCGTCGATCACGACGCCACCGGCGTTCTGCGCGCAGTCGCCGTAGCCGCGGCCCAGCCCCCGGGCGAGCACCCCCCGGTCGTCGACCGCGCCCACTGCGGCGAGCTGCTCGTCGAGCGTGGCCGCGTGCACCAGGTTCGCCGCCGTCGGCGCGGTGCGACCCCAGCCCCACAACATGGTCGGATCGGGGCTCATGCGTAGATCCCGATCATCAGGCAGGCGGCCCACAGCACACCCATGATCTGCATCTGCCGGTCGTGCAGGATCACGTCCTCGGGAGCGGAGCCCTTGCCCTGGTCGACCAGCAGCGCATAGCGCAGCACGGCGATCAGGAAGGGCACGATGGACAGCTGTGCCCAGGGCGTCGCCGCCTCGAGCCCGGCGGTCGGATCGCCGTCGGCCCGCTCGACCGCCCAGAGGCAGTAGCTCATGACCAGCGCCGCGACCGACACGGCCCGCAGGAACCCGAGGTACTCGACGCTGTACGCGCCCAGGGTCGGGCGCAGCTCGGCCGCGCGGTCCCCCAGCTCCTGCTTCTCCGCGAACCGCTTGGCCGCGGCGATGAACAGCGAGCCGAACAACGAGATGATGAGGAACCAGTCCGACACCGGCACGTCCGCCGCGTAGGCGCCGGCCAGCAACCGCAGGATGAACCCGGCCGACAGGATCACCAGGTCGAGCACCGGGATGGACTTGAGGTACATCGAGTAGGTCGTGGTCAGCGCCGCGTAGGTCGCGACGACGAGCGCCAGCTGGGCGTTGTCGGACAGGGCCAGGCCCACGCCGGCGATGAACAGGACGACCGCCATGGCCACGGCCAGGGGCACCGGGACGATGCCGGCGGCGATGGGTCGGCGGCACTTTGTCGGGTGCTTGCGGTCCGACTCGACGTCGAGGATGTCGTTGAGCAGGTAGGTCGCGGACGACACCATGCAGAAGGCCGCGAAGCCGGCGATCGTGTGCAGGAGGACGTTCCACTCGGTGATCACACCGGCGGCGGCCGGCGCCACGAACACGAGCACGTTCTTGGCCCACTGCTTGGGCCGCAGCGCCCTGATCATGCCCATCAGCAGCCCACCGGCACCGCGGGCAGGATCGATCGGCGCCCTGGTCGTCTGGTCGGTCACGGAGCCCCTTCGCCCGGCGGATCGTCGCGGTCCGCCGGCGACGGACGCGTGGAGCAGATGCTACCGGAGCAGCAGCGCCGATCGGACCTTCAGCCCGGTTGTGAGATGACCGCGAGCACGGCCGACTCGCCGAGGTCGGGCGGCGCAGAGAGTTGGCCGTACCAGTGCCCGGTGGGGGCGTGGATCCAGGCGAAGCTCTCGGCGAAGTCCCCGGCCGCCGTGGCGAAGTCGGACGCACCGGCGCCCTGCGCGAACCAGATCGTGGAGGGACCGAAGCCCCTTGCCGCCCGCCAGGTCCCCCGGTCGACCTCGCTCAGATGGGTCACGTCGACGGCATGCCCCAGCTCGTGCGCGACCACGTGGGCGAGCTGCTGGGGGGTGTCGCCGTCACGGACGTACACCTCGATGACCCGGCGGTCGGGGAAGGTCAGGCCCCGGTACCCGCTGCGACCGTCGAGGAACCGCAGCTGCCATCCCGGCAGGCGGGCGACCCAGTCGAAGTGCACCAGCGACATGGCCTGGGCCGCCAGCTGGATCGAGTCGGGCGACGACAGCCGCTGGAGCGCCTGGTTCCGACCCGTCGATGGCGGCGGCGCGGTCCGAGGAGGTGCCGTCGGCGCCGGGGCGACGGTCGTCGGCGCCACCGTGGTGGGGGCGACCGTCGTCGGCACCGCGGCGGGCGGCGGCGCGGTCGTGGGAGCGACGCTGGTCGTCGTCTCGGCGGCGGCCGCCTGCGTGGGCGACGGGGTCAGCGCGAGTGCGACCTCCTCACCGGGGTCCACCTCCACCGTCTCGCTCTGACCGAGTGGGGTGCACGCTGCCAGGCACAGCACGGCCACGAGCGCGGCCGCACCGACCCCGCGGCGCGCACGAGCCGCGCCACTCCCCCTCACCCGATCGCCACCGGTCACGCTTCGCCCTCCAGGTGCACGCCCTCGCCTCGGCCCGCACCCCGTCAGCCTCGCGCGTCGCCCGGCTCCGTGTCGCCGGCGACGCGGACGAGCCGCTCGACGGTCGCCGGGTCGAGGTCGGCCACGACCCGCCCGTGGGCCGCCCGGTAGAGCCGGTCGTTCACTGCACGGCCGATCCCGCTCGGCTCGTGGGCGCGCACCAGCAGCAGCCGGACGGGCTCGGCGTCGGCGTTGCGCAGCTGGGAGTAGAGCTCCCTCGCCGCGTCGTCGCCATCCTCGGCCAGACGGACCTCCGACACCGCGATCCCGGCGGCGCCCACGGCGCCCAGGAGCCCCTCGAGCAGCTCCGAGCTGCCCTGCACCATCACCAGCGGTGTCCGAGGGGCGTAGTGACGGAGGAACTGCCCCGGGGCCGCTGCTGCCTCGGATTCGTCGACGACCGTGCGCTCGACGTGGTCGACGTCGCCCAGCACCTCGTGCAGGTCCTCGAGCGTCACCCCGCCCGGGCGCAGCAGCCGCGGCACGCCCGCGCCGAGGTCGACGACGGTGGACTCGAGCCCGAGGGTCGTCGGTCCCCCGTCGACGATCAGGTCGATGCGGCCGTCCAGCTCGGCGGCGACATGCGCCGCGGTCGTGGGGCTGATGCGGCCGAACCGGTTCGCCGACGGCGCAGCCACGGGACGGCCGACGGCGCGCAGCAGCGCCAGCGCGACCGGGTGCGAGGGGATCCGTACCGCGACCGAGGCGCCGCCGGCCACCACCTCGTCGGGCACCGTCGCGCCACGGGGCAGGACCACGGTGAGGGGACCGGGCCAGAACCGGTGCGCGAGCAGCTCGGCGGCGCGGGGGATCTCGGTCACGAGCTCCGTGAGCTGCTCGAGCGCCGCGACGTGGAGGATGAGCGGGTCGGTCGCGGGCCGACCCTTGGCGCTGAACACCCGTCGGAGCGCCGCGCGATCGTCCATCACCGCACCGAGTCCGTAGACGGTCTCGGTGGGGAACGCCACGAGCCGGCCGGCGAGCAGCGCCTCCGCGGCCTCGGCGATGCGGTCGGGTCCGGGCGAGTCGGGATCGACCCGGACGACGGCGGTGGTGGTCGGCACCCGACGATTCTGGTCCAGGTGCGTGGTGACGGCCGCAACTGCTGGCACGCTGGAGGCTGGAGGTCACCGCACATGGTCATGGCAGAACGTCCCGAGGTCCGCACCGCATCACCACCGATCGCGACCGTCGACACGTTGGGGCTCGCACAGCAGATCACCAACTCGCTGGTCCGGGTCCCGTTCCGGAGCCCGTGGCGGGGTCACTCCTCGCCGGTGCACAACCTGGGCCAGGCGGTCACCCGGGAGGTCGTGCGCACCTTCATGGGATACTCGTCGGGGCTGCCGATCGAGGAGTTCCGCTCGATCGAGCGTGGCCTGGACCTGCTCGCCAAGACGGCGTTGCGGCCGGTCGTCGCGCTCGAGGGCGTGCACCAGGCCGACGACGAGCTCGGCGGCGTGCCCGGTGTCTGGTACCGACCGAAGGGCATCACCCCCATCGGCCGCATCGTCTACCTGCACGGCGGCGGCTACGTCGGGACCAGTCCGAACATGTACGCGTTCTTCACCGCCCGCCTCGCCGCGGTGACCCAGTGCGACGTCTTCGTCGCCGACTACCGACTGGCACCGGAGTACCCGTTCCCGGCGGGGCTCGACGACGCCGTGTCGGTCATCTCGGCACTGCTCAAGGCCGGCCACGACCCGGCGACGCTGTTCGTCGCCGGCGACTCCGGTGGTGGCGGTCTCGCGTCGTCGCTCGTGTACCACCGCCGCTCGCGCCGCCTCCCCCGCATCGGCGGCCTGCTGCTCTTCTCGCCCGAGATCGACCTGCAGCTCGACCAGCCGTCGGTCACCGAGAACGCCGACAAGGACATCCTGCCGTGGAACATCCCCACCGCGGCCTACCTGCACGGCGAGGATGCGCGTTCGGCCGCGGTGTCGGCGCTGGACCAGGACGTGCACCTGTGGCCGCCCGTCTACATGACGTGGGGCTCCGACGAGATGTTCCGCGACTCCATCAGGGAGCTCTCCGCGCACCTCGACGCGTCCGAGGTGCTCAACCTGAGCCGTGAGGCCCCCGGCATGTTCCACGTCTACCCGATCCTGATGCCCTGGGCGGACGCGAGCCGGGAGACCTTCCGAGAGGTCGGCGAGTTCGTCCGCGAGCGTGTGACCGAGGCCGGTCAGGGCCGGCGTCGACCCCGACGCCGCCGCCCCGCGGCCGACGTCCGCACCGACGCTCCCTCCGACGTCACATCGGATACCGATTCTCAATAGTTCTCATTCCGGCCCGGACCACGTACGCTGGCCCCTGATGTCGCACGACCACCACCACGGGCCCGCCGCGGGCCGCGCCGGCGAACGCCACCGTCGGCCGTTGACGATCGCGCTGGCGCTCGTCGTCGGGTTCCTCGTGGTCCAGGTGGTCGTCGGCTGGCTGACCGGCTCCCTGTCGCTGCTCTCCGACGCCGGGCACATGGCCACGGATGCACTCGGGCTCGCCATGGCGCTCGCCGCCATCCACCTGGCGTCACGCTCGACCCGTCGCAGCGCCCGCACCTTCGGGCTGTACCGGCTGGAGATCCTCGCCGCGCTCGCCAACGCCGTCCTGCTCTTCGGCGTCGCCGGCTACGTGCTGTTCGAGGCGCTCCAGCGGCTGCGCACCCCCACCGAGGTCGCGTCGGTGCCGGTCCTGGTGGTCGGGTTGCTGGGGCTGGCGGTCAACGTGGCCTCGTTCCTGCTGCTGCGGGAGGGCGCCGCCGAGTCCATCAACCTCGAGGGCGCCTACCTGGAGGTCGTCGCCGACATGCTGGGGTCGATCGGCGTGGTGGTGGGGGCCGCCGTGATCTGGTCGACCGGATGGACCTGGGTCGACCCGATCGTCGGCGCCGCCATCGGCGTGTTCATCCTCCCCCGCGCCTACCGCCTGGGTCGTGAGGCGCTGCGCATCCTGTTGCAGCAGGCACCCGCGGGGGCCGACCTGGCCGGCATCACCACCAGCCTGACGTCGATCGACGGCGTGGTCGACGTGCACGACCTGCACCTGTGGACGCTGACGTCGGACATGGAGGTGCTGACCGCGCACGTGATGACCGACGACGGCGCCGACGCGCACGGCGTGCTCGATCGCGCCCGCGAGGTGCTGTCGGCCGACCACGGGATCTCGCACGCCACCCTGCAGGTGGAGCCGTCGTCGCACCACGGCTGCGAGGAGCTCGACTGGTGAGTCCCGACGAACGAGCTCGGACGATCGAGCTCGAACGCGTCGGGGCCCCTTCGGCTCGACCTGGACCGGGTGTACGGAACTAGGGTCGTTGCGTCGAGCAGGTCTGCACGACATCGAGTGCGGAGGGGGTCCCGCGATGCGAGGACGACGGACGATGGCGCTCGCCGGTGCGGCGACGTTCATGGTGGCGCTGGTCATGGCCCTGGCCGTTCCGGCGGCACAGGCGCAGACCGGTTGGACCGTGATCGGCAACTACCAGCTCAACGAGCCCCCGGGTTCGACGCAGCTGCTCGACTCGAGCGGTCGTGGCGTCCACGGCAGCATCGGCCGCGACGTGCTGCTCGGCCGGACCAACGCCGGCGCGATCTACCACAACTTCCCCTACGTCAGCTCGAGGTTGCCGTCGAACCCGGCCCGGACGCACCTGATCACCACGAACAACGCGGCGTTGAACCCCGGCAGCGCGAACTTCGCGGTCGAGGTCCGGCTGCGCACCTCGGTCAACGACGGCAACGTGACCCAGAAGGGCCAGTCCGGTGGCGGTCCGTACTGGAAGCTCGAGCTCCACGACGGCGGCTACGCCCACTGCGTGTTCAAGGGCACGACCGCCTCCGTGAGCCTCGACTCCACCATCAAGGTCACGAACGGCCAGTGGCACACGATCCGCTGCGAGCGCCGGACCGACCGGGCGATCATGTACGTCGACGGCGTGCAGCACGCCAACCGGCGGGTGGTGACGGGCCCGATCAACACCTCGTGGGAGCAGGTCATCGGCGGCAAGTCCCGCTGCACGTCCGCCGGGGTCCAGTGCGACTACTACCGGGGCGACCTGGACTACGTCCGCTTCGAGCGCAGCTGAGCCCGACCGACAGGGCTCAGGCCACGTCGGGCGGGCGCCGGACCAGCTCGGGCGCGGCGACCAGGCCGGGCACCTCGACCAGTCCCTGGATGTCCGGCAGGTCCTTGCGTGACCCGACCCCGTGGTCCTCGAGTCGTCGGGCGGTGACGAGCAGCCGGCGCTCCATCGAGCCCAGGGCCTGGTTGTAGGTGGTGACCGCACGGCCAAGCGCGCTGCCGACCGACCCGAAGTGCTCGGCGAACACCGCCAGACGCTCGTGGAGCTCGCGGCCGAGCGCGGCGACCTCTGCCGCTTCGTCCGCGACCTGGCGCTCGCGCCACCCGCACGCCACACCTCGGAGGAACGCCAGCAGGGTGCCGGGTGAGGCGAGGATGACGTCCTGGTCGGCGGCGACCTCGAACAGGTCGGGACGCACGTCGAGCGCCGCACTGAGGAAGGCGTCGCCGGGCACGAAGAGCACGACGAAGTCGACCGAACCGTCGACCAGCTCGTCGTAGCGCCGCGCCGCCAACGCCGCGACGTGCGACCCGACCGCTCGCGCGTGATCGGCGAGCTGCGACGCACGCTCGACCTCGTCCTCGCACGCACTCGCGCGGAGGAAGGCATCGAGCGGGGCCTTGGCGTCGATCACGACACGCCGGCCGTTGGGCAGGCGGACCACGACGTCGGGGCGGGCCGAGCGGCCGCTCCCGGTGACCACCGGCTGCTCGACGAAGTCGGCGTGGGCCACCATGCCGGCCTGCTCCAGCACACGGCGGAGCTGCACCTCGCCCCAGCTGCCCCGGACCCTGCTGTCGCGCAGCGCTCCCGCGAGGCCCCGGGCCTCGGCCCGGAGCTCGTCGTTCGAGCGGCGCAGCGATCCCACTGCGTCGGACAGGACCGCCGACTCGCGCTGACGTTGCTCCTCCAGGCGACCCAGGCGGGCTGCGTACTCGTCGAGCTTGGAGAGCACCGCCTCGCCCTGGGCCCTCCAGCGCAGCTCCGAGGACTGCTCCAGCGTCTGGTAGCGCGACTCGGCGAGGCGCAGGAGCTGACCCGACTGCTCGGCCATGGCCTGGCCGGAGACCGCACGGAACTGCCCGAGCACCGCGTCGTCGGCGCCCGCCGCGGCGCGGGCGGATGCGAGCTGCTCACGCAACGCGGCGATGCGCTCCGCCGCCGTCGCCCGACCGACCACGACGCCGATGGCACCGGCGATGAGCGCGGTCGCCACCACGAGCGCCGTCAGACCCACGGGCGCGAGCTGGATCTGTGCGAACTGGATCTGTGCGAACTGGACGGGCGAGATCACGCTGGGCCACATGTGGGACCTCCTCCTGCGCCGGCGGACGACCGCATCCTCGCCGAGGGGTGTGACAGTCCCGCCGCTGCGTCCGTCGGGGCGGCGGAGGTCACGTCATTGCTGGGGTCACGGTGCCCGCGGCGACTACCGTGTCGGGCGCTGCGCGTCACACGGCCGCAGCGGCCCGACACGTGCAGCAGACTCCGACGCCACCACCGGTCGTGCGACCCGCACGTGCCCGACTCGCCCGCCGCCGTCAGCGTCGGCGCGCCGCGATCGGCGCGTCGCTGATCACCCTCGGCGCCGCAGCGATCCTCGTGGCCAACGTGGCGCTGTTCGACTGCGACTGCATCCCGTTCGTCGGCGGGGGTCGTGCCTCGATCGAGGCGGAGGCCGCCGCGGTCGAGGGCGGCGTGCAGGCGCCCACCACCACCGCCGCGCCGGTGACGGCCGCGCCGACGCCCAACCCGCTGCTGGCGCCGCCGCCCACCGTCCTGCCGTCGCTCGACGACGGCACCTCGGCGCCGTTGGTGCGCCGGGTCGACACCACCGACCGCGTGGTGTTCATCACCATCGACGACGGCCAGGTGCGCGATCCCGCCGTGCTCGACCACCTGCTCGAGCTGGACGTGCCGTTCACGTCCTTCCTGACCCAACCCCTCGCCGAGGCCGACCCGGAGTTCTGGAAGGGCACCCAGGCGGCGTGGGGGATGATCGAGACCCACACCATCCGCCACCCGAACCTGCACGAGGTCGGCCCCGAGGTGCAGCGACGGGAGATCTGCGAGCCCGCGGACACCTTCGAGGAGCTGTTCGGCCGACGTCCCACGCTCTTCCGGCCCCCCTACGGCAACTCGAACGACTCGGTGCGGCGCATCGCCAAGGACTGCGGCTACGACGCGGTGGTGCACTGGACCGGCTCGACGAACAACGGCGTCCTGTCCATGCAGGAGGGCGAGCTGAAGCCCGGCGACATCATCCTCATGCACTACCGCGACACGCTGCGGGCGGATCTCGACGACGTCGTGCGTCGTGTCACCGAGGAGGGCTTCACCATCGGCCGCCTCGAGGACTACCTCTCCCCCGGGCGCTGATCCGGCGGGCGGACGCCCGAACCGGCTCGACGGGTCGCCGCCGTTCGCCGGTAGCGTCGGGGTCCATGGCGCCCGACGCGGTCGAACCGGCACTCGACGTCGCCACCCCTGACGACGCCACCCTTGAGGACGCCGCACTCGACGACGGCGCGCTGGACGACGGTCCGACCGACGACGCCGCGACGATCGAGCTGCCGGTGGTGCCCGACCCCACCCGCAACCGCATCAAGCTGCGGTTGATGCTGGCCGGCGTCGACCCGGCGAAGGTCGACGAGGTCGAGGACATCGAAGCACCCGGGTTGCTCCGACAACGGCTGCTGTGGGGCGACGACCAGCCGATCACCCTCGAGGAGGTCGCGCAGCAGGCCGGTCTCGACGTGGAGGTCTGCCGGCGGGCCCGCATGCTGATGGGCCTGCCCGATCCCGGGGACGAGCCGGTGTGCCGCACGATGGAGATCGAGACCTTCCGAGGCCTCGCCGCCGGCATCGAGCTCTACGGCGAGGACGCGATCCTCCAGTTCACCCGTGTCCTGGGCTCCGCCATGGCGACGATCGCCGAGGGTTCGCTCAGCGTGTTCGGACGCCACCTCGCCCGCCGGGGCGACGAGGCGCCCGAGGGCGACGAGTACGTGCTGGCGGCCTTCGACGCGCTCGAGTCGTTCCGCATCGTGCCCGAGGTGCTGGGGGTGGTCGCCAAGCTCCAGTTCGACCTGGCAGCCGACCGCCTCAACGGGGAGCCGGGTCGGACCCGATGGGCGGCGATCGGCTTCGTCGACCTGACCGGATCGACCAGGACCACCAGCCGGCTGGGCGACGATGCGATGGCACCGGCGTTGACCCGCTTCGAGGAGTGGGCGGCGCAGTTGGCCGTCGCCAACGACGGCAGGGTGGTCAAGTACATCGGCGACGAGGTCATGTACCTCGCCCCGGACCTCCCCGCCGCAGCACGTGTCGCGACCGGGCTGATCCAGCGCGTGGCCGACGACGAGGTGCTCGCGACGGCCCGGGCCGGGATCGCCGCGGGCGACGTGCTCGGCCGCGACGGCGACTGGTACGGCACCACCGTCAACATCGCGTCCCGGCTCGTGGACAAGGCCAAGGCCGGCACGGTCCTGTTGACCGGCGCCGGCGCGGACCAGGTCCCGGACGCGACCGCCCGTGGGCGCAAGCGCCTGCGCGACCTGGACGAGCGGGTCGAGGTGTGGCGCATCGGCTGAGGTCGAGCTGGCTAGGTTGCGGACGCGATGGCACCACGCACCGACTGGAACCCGATCCTGCGCGACGAGCTCGAGAAGCTGTACTGGGCCGACCTGCAGCGCTTCGTGGCGGACGAGCGGGCTCGGCACGCCGTGTACCCGCCGAAGGACGAGGTGTTCGCCGCGCTGCACCTGACTCCGCTCGCCGAGGTCAAGGTCGTCATCCTGGGCCAGGACCCGTACCACGGGCCCGGCCAGGCACACGGGCTCTGCTTCTCGGTCCGCGCCGGGGTCCGGCCGCCGCCGTCGCTGCGGAACATCTTCACCGAGCTGCACGCCGACCTCGGCATCGACCCGCCCGCCGACGGCGATCTCACTTCCTGGGCGCGCCAGGGCGTCCTGCTGCTCAACACGACGCTGACCGTGCGTGCGCACGAGGCGGCATCGCACCAGCGCAAGGGCTGGGAGACCTTCACCGATCGGGTGCTCGAGGCGGTGGACGCCCAGCCGCGGACGGTCGTGTTCATCCTCTGGGGCGCCTCCGCCCGCCGCAAGCGAGCGCTCATCGACACCTCGAGGCACGTCGTCATCGAGTCACCGCACCCGTCGCCGTTGTCGGCGCACCGCGGGTTCTTCGGCTCCCGTCCCTTCTCGCGGGCGAACGAGGCCCTGGTGGCGGCCGGGCGCGAGCCGGTGGACTGGCGATTGGACCCGAGCTGACCGTGAGGGCCCCCCGACCGATGCGAGACTGCCCGCCATGACCTACTGCCTTGCCATCCGACTCGACGAGGGGCTGGTCTTCGTCGCCGACACCCGGACCAACGCGGGGATCGACAACGTCGGCACCTACCGCAAGATGCACGTCCTGTCGCCGACCGAGGATCGCCTGTTCGTGCTCGAGTCGGCGGGGAGCCTGTCGACGACGCAGCAGGTGCTGGACCGCATCCGCCAGGACCTCGAGAGCCCGGGCGAGCACCAGAGCCTCGCGAACGTGACGCACCTCTTCGACGCCGCCCTGTACATCGGGCGGCTCAGCCAGGAGGTGCAGGCCCAGCACCGCGACGCGCTCGGCGGGCTCGACTCGACGGCGACCTTCATCCTCGGTGGCCAGGTCGGCGACGAGGACCCGGACATCCTCATGATCTACCCGGAGGGCAACTACATCCGGGCGTCCGAGGAGCGACCGTTCCTGCAGATCGGCGAGAGCAAGTACGGCAAGTTCATGCTCGAGCTGGCGGTCAAGGCCCACGTCGACCTGATCAGCGCCACCAAGATCGCGATCGGCTCGATGATGAGCACGGCGAGCTCCAACCTGAGCGTCGGACCGCCCTACGACATCGGCATCTACCGACCCGGCACGCACGAGCTCGAGGAGCTGCGCGTCGAGGAGGAGTCGCCGCTGCTCAACGAGCTGCAGAGCCTGTGGAACAAGCACCTGCTGAACGCGGTGGCGGAGCTGCCCACCATCTCCCGCGAACGGCTCCTGGAACCCCAGGACCCCACCGCGGTGGGCACACCGCGCTGACGCTCGCCCCGGAGGCCGGCGGCGAGCGGCATTCCTGGACGCAGAGGCTCACCGCCGGCGCGTCCGCCAGCCCTGCGGGTTCGGCCGGTCGGAGAAGGACCGCCCCTCGAAGTAGCCCGGCGCGGTGTCCGGGCGACCTCGCTTGGCCGTCCAGCGCCAGGTGAGCGACACACGCGACGCGTCGGTGCTCGGGTCCTCGGGGACGCCGTGCAGCCAGTCGCGCTGGCAGCGTCCGCCCATCACCAGGAGGGTCCCGTGGCCCGGACGCAGCACCACGTCGTTCGAGCTGTCCGTGCGCTGGGCCGGGTCCGTCCACTCCCCGCGTGGACGCAGCACGAACGGTCGCGCTGCGCCCAGCACCAGGATGGCGATCAGCGTGTCGTCCAGCCACCGCATCTCCCGGTCCGAGTGCAGCCCCTGGAAGTCCGTGCCGTCGCGGTAGTGGATGGCGGTCACACCCTCGAACGGCACCCGATAGCGCGACCCCAGGTGCAGCTCGGTCTGACGCACCGCCGGAGCCAGCGCGTCCGCGCGCACCCAGGCGCCGAGACGACGCTCCTCGACGTAGCGGTCGAAGCGCCACACCTCCCCCTGACGCCAGTCCACCTCGTCGAGCACACGACGCAGCAGGCCCTCGGCGTCGACGACGAACCCCGGGACCAGGTCCACCCACGACGTGGCGTCGAGCGCGATCCGCTCGACGGCCGCAGCGCGGTCGATGTCGAGCTCGACCGCCCCACTCACCGCGCCAGACGCCCGGCGATCGGCTCCAGGTCCAGGTAGGTCCGGATGCCGGGCTCGGCAGCGCAGACCGACGGGATGGCGTTCACGCAGTGCTGCGCCGTGGCGACGACACCCGCGTTGCGCTCGATACCCGCCTCGACAGACTCCGGGTGCAGGCCGTGGAACACCACGTGCAGCGGCGGGTCGGCGTCGAAGCGCACCTCGAAGCGCTCTCCCTCGGGTCCGAACGCCCAGGCGGGGTCGAGGTGCTCCTCGCCCATCAGCCAGTTGACCGCGGCGGTGATCACGGGTCGACCGTCGACGGTGCCCGACCAGGTGAAGCGCTGTGCCGCCACCGTGCCGGGCTCGATCACGCCGACCGGGGTCTCGATCGGCGCCGTGGCCACGGCCCATTCGTGGGTGGTCACCTTCTCGGCATCGAGCTCGACGCCCATCCCGGCGGCCAGCAGGTCGATCGACTGTCCGAACCCGTCGCCGAGCAGCTGGGGCATACGGCTCGACGCCGCAGCCTCCGGGTCCTTGCCGAACATCATCACCTCACGTACGACGAACTCCGTCGCGTACGTGCGGATGTCGGAGAACTCCTCGGCGAGCACGTGGCGGATGTCGGTGCACAGCGCCGAGAGCACCAAGGGGAACCGCTCCGTGATGCCACCGGGGTGGATGCCCGTGCCGTGCAGCACCACGCCGGCTTCTCGACAGGTCGCCTCGAGCGCCGCGACGTCGTGCGAGGCGAACGGGTACACCCAACCGACCGGCGTCACCACGCTCTTGCCCGACGCGAGCAGCGCCGTCACGTCCGCCGGGTCGGCGAGCATCGGCGCGTAGACGACGCAGTCTGCGTCGGTCGCCAGGATCGTGTCGCGGTCGGTGGTCGCCGCGACGCCGATCGGATCGATGCCGGCCAGGGTGCCTGCGTCGACGCCATCCTTGGCGTCGCTGTGGACCCAGCACCCGACCAGCTCGAGCTCGGGGTGCGTCACGATCCCCTCGATGGCGGCACGACCGACGTTGCCGGTCGCCCACTGGATCACACGCAACGTCATCTCGGTCCTCTCGTGTCGGGGTGCAGCCCGTAGACCAGGTCTCCCAGCTCGTCCACGTCGTAGTACTCGACGCCGTCGGTGACGTTGGCCTGGTCGGCGCCGAAGGTCACGGCGATCTTGTTCGCGGCGTTGCGGGCGACGTCGAGCACCAGCTCCACGGCCTCGGCCGGGTCGAACTCGGCCCGCACCTGCTCGACCAGCCCGTCGGGGAACGAGGTCGGCTGCCAGAGCATCGCGTCGGTGAGCCGCAGCGCGACCTTGTGTCGCTCCGACAGCGAGCTCGACTCGTAGTCGTCGACCTGGTCGAACGTCGATTCGTCCGCGCCGTCCTCCACCGCTCGCACGTTGCGCAACGACCTGCAGAGGCGACAGTCGTGCGCCCGGGCGCCACGCAGACGGACCAATTCGGTCGTGAGCGGGTCCAGCCGTCGCAGGCGGGCGACCGAGCGCATCCACTCGTCGAGCGACGACCACAGGTCCGGCACGCCGAGTCCTGCCGGCACCCCACGCGCTGCGCCGCCGGCGACGTCGAACAGCTGGCGCACCGCGGCGCGCACTCGGAGTCCGTGGTCCAGGACGTAGACCGTCTGCACCGCGACGAAGGCGTGGTCGCCGAGGTCGCCCAGGCAGCGGGTCCGCTGGTCATCGGTGATCGCTGCGACGTCGATCACGAACTGCTCCGTGAGCTCGAGCACCGCGCGGTCCGCTGCGTCGAACTGCAGCGACGTCGGCCAGCTCGACAGGTGCACGAGGTCGCCGTCGGTCAGCTCGGCGAGGGGCGCCAGCGCGTCCCGCTCCCCCGAGAGCAGCATGGCGATCCGGCAGCGAGCCAGCTCTCCCAGTCGGCGGGGCGCCGAGTCGGCCAACGCGGCGAGCACCACGTCGAACGCCTCGAACGGCTCGGGCGCCAGCGCCCGCAGCGCCACGGGATCCCCGGTGGTCCAGCCCATGTGCCGACCCTAGCGATCGCTCGACGTAGCGTGGGACCGTGCCGAGTCCTCACTCCCTGAGCAGCAGCTACGCCGATGCCCGCAGCTCGTTCCTGGCGACCGCGCGGTCGGTGGGCGCCAGCATCGACTCCTTCGCCCACCCCTTGCGGGGTCTGCACGACGAGGAGCTGGCGATCGACGTGGCCCGTCTCGGTCCCGACGACGCCAGCGACGTGGTGGTGGTCGTGTCGGGCACGCACGGGGTCGAGGGCTACTGCGGTTCGGCGGTGCAGACCCGGTGGCTCGACGAGCTCTCGACCCAGCGCCCCCACGATGTCGCGGTGGTGATGGTCCACGCGCTCAACCCGTTCGGGTTCTCGTGGGTGAAGCGCAGCAACGAGGACAACGTCGACCTCAACCGCAACTTCATCGACTGGTCCGCGCCGCTGCCCGAGAACCCCGGCTACGACGCCATCGCCGAGCTCCTCGTCCCGACCGCCTGGGACGGCGCCGAGCGCGAACGGGCCGACGGGTTGCTCTTCGAGTGGTACGCCTCGGTGGCGCCCGAGGACGCGCAGCAGATCGTGAGCGGTGGACAGTTCCGCCACGTCGACGGCGTGTTCTACGGCGGTACCGAGCCGGCCTGGTCCCATCGCTGGCTCCGCGCCTGGTCGACCGAGCACCTCGCCGCGGCGCGTCGCGTCGCCATCATCGACATCCACACCGGCCTCGGCCCGTGGGGACACGGCGAGCTGATCTCGGCATCGGCACCCGGCTCCGCGGAGTACGACCGGGCGACGCAGTGGTGGGACGAGGTGACGTCGATGGGTGACGACAGCGTCTCCGCCGTCATCACCGGCGACTGGCTCCAGGCGGCGCCGTCGTGGGCACCGGACGCCGAGGTGACCCCGATCGCGATCGAGTACGGCACCGTCGACACGATCTCGGTGCTCCAGGCGCTCCGCGCGGATGCCTGGCTGCACGTGCACGGCGACGCGGAGAGCACGCCATGGGCCGACGAGGTGCGGGCCCAGGTGCGGGCCGCGTTCGCGGATGACGACCCCGCGTGGTTCGACGCCGTCTGGACCCGCGCGTGCCAGGTCATCGAGCAGACCTTCGTCGCGCTCAGCGACTGAGCCGTTCGATCAACTTCGGCGAATTCGCGGGGTTTCGCGTTGCTGGTCAACGCGAGATCCCGAGGTTTCCCAACGGTGGCGGCGCCCCTGAAGTGCCAAGGCCGTACCGGGACACCCGGGGAGACACCCGTCAGCTCGCCGAGCGTCGGCCGGCTGCTCCTTTCATGCCGCTCCGTCGCCGGTGTCAGTCGGTGCGGAGGTCGAGCGGGAGCCCGTCGACCTCCATCGTCAGCACCTCGTCGGACAGCTGCTCCACCTCGGCCGCCGCGGCGGGAGCAGGCCGCGGGATGAACGAGCCGATGATGCCCGACACGACCGCCGTCGTCGCGCCGAACGCCCAGAGCTGGCGGAAGCCGTCCACCGGGTCGGCGAGCTGGCGTTGGGACCCGATGAGCGCCACCAGCACGGCGATGCCCAGCGCCCCGCCGACCTGGCGGGCCGTCTGGTTCACCGCGCTGCCCACGGCGAAGCGGGCCGGTGGCAGCGAGGACACCGCCGCGGCGCTGAGCACGGGGAACGTGAACCCGATGCCGATGCCGACGAGCACCGTGCCGGGGAGCCAGGCGGTGAGGTACTCGGGTGTGGGCCCGACGCGGACGATGTAGCTGAGGAGCCCTAGTGCGAAGAACGAGGCGCCGAACAGGAGCACGGGGCGGAACCCGAGCCGCCCTGCCAGCTTCCCGGCAGGACCGGCGATGATCGCCACGATCACCGGTCCAGGCGTCACCGCAAGGCCGGCGGTCATGATCGAGTACTGCCACACCCCGGTCAGGAACAGGATGTTGCCGAGGAGCATCGCGAAGAACCCGGCGGCGTAGATGACCGTGGCGGTGTTCGCGATCACGAACGACGGGCTCCGGAACAGCGTCGGGTCGATCACCGGGTCGTCGTGGTGCCGCGTCCGATGCACGAACGCTGCGCCGGCGACCAGGGCCACGGCCAGCGCACCGAGGATGCGAGCGTCGTCCCAGCCCCAGGACGAGCCCTCCGAGATCGCGAGCACGAGCGACGCCAGCGCTGCCGACATGAGCACCACACCCAGGTAGTCGGGTGTCGCGGCGGTGCGCTCGGGTTCGGACTCGGTGAGCACACGCCGCCCGAGGACCAGCACGACCAGCCCGACCGGGAGGTTCACGAAGAACGCCCACCGCCAGCCGCCGACGGACACGATCGCCGCGCCCAGCGACGGGCCGGTGGCCACGGCCAACGCACCGATCCCGCCCCACAGCGCGACGATCTGCATGCGACGCTCCGGCGGGTACGCGCCGATCAGCAGCGCGACCGACGCGGGCACGAGGAACGCCGCACCGATGCCCTGCACGGCGCGGGCGGCGACCAGCGTGAGCACGCTCGGCGCCAGGCCGCACAGGAGCGATCCGAGCAGGAACACCACCGTTGCGCCCAGGAAGACGCGCTTGCGACCGATTCGATCGCCCGTGCGGCCTCCGACGACGAGCAGCGCGCCGAAGACGATGGAGTACGCGGTGATGATCCACGCCAGCGCCGCCGAGCTCGCGGTCGGGTAGGACGCCTCGATGTCGGGGAAGGCGACGTTGACGATCGACAGGTCGAGCGAGGCCATGAAGCTGCCGAGCGCGGTGACCAGGAACACGAGCGTCGCGCGACGGCGTGCGGCGCCACCCCCGACGGGTTCGACGGCCGACGGGGTCGCATCGCTCACGAGACGACCGCCGCCGGGTAGAGCGCGCCGAGGTCACCCGACAGGGCAGCTCGGACGGCTCGGCTCGTGTCGTCCGCGAGCACCTCGGGCCGGCCGTCACGCACCGCGGCAAAGGTCGCCTCGACCACGCTGGCGGTGCTGGCCTTGGGCCCGGGCACGCTCGCCGCCATGTCGGTGTCCATGAAGCCGACGTGTACCCCGACCACCAGTGTGTCCTGGCCGGCGAGCTCGACTCGCAGGCTGTTGGTGAGGGACCACGCCGCGGCTTTCGCCGCCGAGTACATCGCCGTCTCGGGCATCGAGAACCACGACAGCACCGACAGGACGTTGACGATCGCCCCGGGTCGGTTCGCTGCCAGCGCAGGTGCGAACGCCCGACTCATCGCGAGCATGCCGAACGCGTTGGTCTCCATCTCGCGGCGGGCCCCGTCGAGCGCGTCGTCGGCGAGCACCCGGGTGCCCGTCGAGATGCCTGCGTTGTTCACCAGCAGGGTCACGTCGCCCGCCAGCGCTGCGGCCGCAGCGACGTCATCGGACGAGGTGATGTCGAGGCGCACCGGAACCACCCCCTCGACCTCGATGCTGGCGGGGTCGCGTGCGCCTGCGTAGACCCTGGCTGCGCCCTGCTCCAGGAGCATCCGGGCGCAGGTCGCGCCCAGGCCACGGTTCGCCCCGGTGACGAAGGCGACCGCGCCCTCGATGTCGCGGCGCACCGCGGTGCCGTCCTGTCCTGGCTCACTCGTCTGCGTCATGGGTGTGCACCCTAGGACAGTCCGTTGCATGACACAACTGACTGCGTTCCGGCGTTGATCGCGCAGAAACTATCTGCAAGTGTGTACAGATATGTTGGAGGGATCCGCAGCGGCCGACGGGAGACGACGACGCGGCGAGACGAGCCGGCGCGTCATCCTCGACGCCGCGTCCGACCTGATCACCCGCGACGGCGTGGGTGGGCTGACGCACCGGGCCGTCGCCGAGCAGGCCGGCGTGCCGCTCGCCAGGGTCGGCTACCACTTCCCCACCATCGACGACCTCATGGTCGCCGCCACGGCGCGCTACCTCGAGCAGTTCGACGAGCGTCTGGGGACCATGGCCACGGCCGCCGTGCGCGAGGGGCGACCCATGGTCGAGGCGTGCACCGACTTCCTGACCGAGTTGATCGGCGACGGTGCGCAGGAGTTCCTTGCCGTCGTCGAGGTGCGCCTGGCGCTGCACCGTCGTGGACGGGTGGTCGACGACGACCGCGTGCTCGAGGTCGTGCGCGGCTTCGGCGCATCCGAGGAGCAGGTCGGCTCGATCGTCGCCTCGCTGTTCGGCTTCGCGGTGCTCGCCGCCACCACCGACGCCCCGGTCCCCCGCGAGCTGGTCCGCGCCCACGTGCACGCCGTGTTCGCCGGCACGACGGTGCTCGTCGAACCCTCGCTCACCCACGCTCCCACGACGACGACCACACCGGCGGAGGAACCGACATGAGCACCACCGAGTCCCGACCGCGCGCACGGGGCGCGCCGCTCGGTCCCGGCTCGATCCTCTGGTCGATCGCCGGTGACCCCCGCGGGCTGCTCACCGGATCCGCCGCCGGGATCATGCAGCTGATGCTGCCGGGCCTGGGCGCCGGGGTGACCGACCACTCGAACTTCTTCGACGACCCGTTCGACCGGATCTTCCGCTCCATCCCCTACATCTGGGGATCGATCTTCTCCGAGGGCGACGACGCCGAGGCCCGCGGCCACCAGATCCGAGACTTCCACCCCGACATCAAGGGCACCGACGACCAGGGTCGGCGCTACCACGCGCTGGATCCCGACGTCTTCTGGTGGGCGCACGCCACGTTCACCTGGGAGTTCTTCCGGGCGAGCGAGCTGTACTTCGCCCGCCGACTGAGCCGCGCCGAGCAGGAGCAGCTCTACGCCGAGACCGTGACCTGGTACCGCCGCTACGGCGTGAGCGACCGAGCGGTCCCCGTGACGCTCGACGACTTCCGGGCGCGATTCGAGCACATCTGCGCCCACGAGCTCGAGCTGACCCCCGCGGTCAGCTGGGTCCTCGACCCCTCGACCAACCCAGGCACCTCTCGGCCGATCCGCCTGCCTGGGCCGCTGTCGGTGCTCGACGGGCTGGCGGTTCTGGCCGGCAAGGACCTCCAGCGGGTGCTGGTGTTCGGCTGCATGCCCGACATCGTGCGCCGTCGGTTCGGGTTCTCCTGGTCCCACGCCGACCGACTCAAGTTCCTGGGGGTGTGCGCCGCGCTGCAGGCCTCGGAACCCGCGATCCGTCGGGGGGCGCTCGGCTCGCTGTGGCCGGAGGGCACCCCGCACCTGGACTCCGGCGACCCGTCCACGGTCGTGATCGCCGGTCCGAACCCCGCCCAGCGGCGCAGCACCGAGGAGACCAGGTCGGGCTGACGCCGGCGCTTCCCCGCCTTCCGCCCGACCGCACGACCGGGACCGACACGTCGCCCGCGCCCTCGGCGGCGTGGCACCATCGACGGGTGGACCGCGCTGCCGACGCCCGCCGCCTCGAGGACCTGGTCTGGTTGCGCCGTGTCCGTGACCGCATCGACCGCGACTACGCGCAGCCGCTCAACGTGGAGGAGCTCGCCCGCGGCGCCAACATGTCGGCGGGGCACCTCAGCCGGCAGTTCCGCACGGCCTTCGGCGAGTCGCCGTACTCGTACCTCATGACGCGTCGCATCGAGCGGGCGATGACCCTGTTGCGCCGCGGCGACCTGAGCGTCACCGACGTGTGCTTCGCGGTCGGTTGTTCGTCGTTGGGCACGTTCAGCACCCGGTTCACCGAGCTGGTCGGCGTGCCACCGAGCGTCTACCGGGCAGACCCGACACGATCGACCTACGGCATCCCGCCGTGCGTCGCCAAGCAGGTGACGCGACCGGTCAGGATTCGAGAAGCGACGGGGTCGGGCCGCTCGTAGCGTGAGCGGCATGGACATCAGCATTCACTCGAGCTTCCTCCCCCACACCGACCCCGACGAGTCCCTGGCGTTCTACCGCGACGTGCTCGGCTTCGAGGTGCGTCTCGACGTCGGCTACGAGGACATGCGTTGGATCACCGTCGGCCCCGCCGGCCAGCCCGACACCGCCGTGGTGCTGCACCCACCGGGCGCCACCCCCGGCCTCACCGACGACGAGCGCCGCACGCTCATGGAGATCATCGCCAAGGGCAGCTACTTCGGCGTCAACCTCGCCACGCCCGACCTCGACGCCACCTTCGCCCAGCTCGAGTCGAGCGGCGCCGACATCGTGCAGGAGCCCATCGAGCAGGACTACGGCCTGCGCGACTGCGCGGTGCGCGACCCGGCAGGCAACATGCTGCGCATCCAGGAGCTGCGCTGACAGCTCGGGCGCGCGACCGCGGAGGATCGGGTAGAACCCACCTCCTGTCCCGACGACGAGCGACGACGATGGAGCAGCAACGATGAGCACGGCCAAGAAGGCCCCCGCCTCCGCGCGCCCGGCCAAGAGAGCACCGGCCAGGAAGGCGCCGGCCACCGACGCCCCACGCGGGGGCACCGATGTGCACGTCGCGGACAGCCACGACCTGATCCGCGTGCAGGGAGCACGTGAGAACAACCTGCGCGACGTGAGCGTGGAGCTGCCCAAGCGGCGACTCACCGTGTTCACGGGTCTGTCGGGCTCGGGAAAGAGCTCGTTGGTCTTCGCCACGATCGCCGCCGAGTCCCAGCGCATGATCAACGAGACCTACAGCGCGTTCGTCCAGGGCTTCATGCCGACGCAGGCCCGACCCGACGTGGACGTGCTCGACGGGCTGACCACGGCGATCATCGTCGACCAGGAGCGCATGGGATCGGACCCCCGCTCGACGGTCGGCACGGCGACCGACGTGAACGCGATGCTGCGGATCCTGTTCAGCCGCCTCGGGGATCCCCACATCGGCTCCCCCCAGGCCTACTCGTTCAACGTCGCGTCGGTGAGCGGTGCCGGCGCGGTCACCTCGGACAAGGGTGGGCGCACCACCAAGGAGAAGGTCACCTTCAACATCACCGGTGGCATGTGCCCGAACTGCGAGGGCCGCGGCTCGGTGAACGACATCGATCTGACCGCGTTGTACGACGACGAGAAGTCGATCAACGAGAGCGCCATCACGATCCCGGGCTACAGCATGGACGGTTGGTACGGCCGCATCTTCAACAGCTGCGGGTTCTTCGACCCGGACAAGCCGATCAAGAAGTTCACCAAGAAGCAGTTGGACGACCTGCTCCACAAGGAGCCGACGAAGATCAAGATCGACGGGATCAACCTGACCTACCAGGGCCTCATCCCGCAGATGCGCAAGTCCTTCCTGTCCAAGGACGTCGACGCCATGCAGCCCCACATCCGGGCGTTCGTCGAGAAGGCCGTCACGTTCACCACGTGTCCCGAGTGCGACGGCACCCGGCTGAGCGAGCTGGCCCGCTCGTCACGGATCGACGGCAAGAACATCGCGGACCTGTGCTCGATGCAGATCAGCGACATGGCGGAGTGGGTCCGCGCCCTCCACGAGCCATCGGTCGAGCCGCTGCTCGAGGCGCTGCGCGACACGCTCGACTCGTTCGTGCAGATCGGCCTGGGCTACCTGAGCCTGGACCGATCGTCGGGCACCCTGTCGGGCGGCGAGGCGCAGCGCACCAAGATGATCCGCCACCTGGGCTCCTCGCTGACCGACGTGACCTACGTCTTCGACGAGCCGACCGTCGGGCTGCACCCTCACGACATCGAGCGGATGAACCAGCTGCTGCTGCAGCTGCGCGACAAGGGCAACACGGTGCTCGTCGTCGAGCACAAGCCCGAGACGATCGTGATCGCGGACCATGTGGTCGACCTGGGTCCCGGCGCCGGCTCGGCCGGCGGCACCATCTGCTTCGAGGGCACCGTCGAGGGGCTGAAGGCCAGCGACACCGCCACCGGGCGCCACCTCGACGACCGGGCCACGCTCAAGGAGCAGGTCCGAGAGGCGTCGGACCGACTGGAGATCCGTGGCGCGTCGACGCACAACCTGGACAACGTCGACGTCGACGTGCCCCTGGGCGTGCTCGTCGTGGTGACCGGCGTCGCCGGCTCGGGCAAGAGCTCGCTGATCAACGGCACGGTCGCCCCGCTCGACGACGTCATCTCGATCGACCAGGCGCCCATCCGCGGTTCACGGCGCAGCAACCCCGCCACGTACACCAAGCTGCTCGACCCGATCCGCAAGGCGTTCGCCAAGGCCAACGACGTGAAGCCGGCGTTGTTCAGCGCCAACTCCGACGGCGCGTGCCCCAACTGCAACGGCGCCGGGGTCATCTACAGCGACCTCGGCATCATGGCTGGCACCGCGACGCCGTGCGAGGTGTGCGAGGGCAAGCGCTTCGACGCCTCGGTGCTCGAGTACACCTTCGGCGGGCGCGACATCAGCGAGGTGCTGGCCATGTCGGTCGAGGAGGCCCTCGAGTTCTTCTCCGGTGACGAGGCGCACACGCCTGCGGCGCAGAAGATCCTGGAGCGGCTGTCGGACGTCGGCCTCGGCTACCTCACGATCGGCCAGCCCCTGACCACGCTGTCCGGGGGCGAGCGCCAACGCCTCAAGCTCGCCACGCACATGGGCGACAAGGGTGGCATCTACGTGCTCGACGAGCCGACCACCGGCCTGCACCTGGCCGACGTCGAGCAGCTCCTGGGCCTGCTCGACCGGCTGGTCGACGGCGGCAAGTCGGTCATCGTGATCGAGCACCACCAGGCCGTCATGGCCCACGCCGACTGGATCATCGACCTGGGCCCCGGCGCCGGGCACGACGGCGGCAAGGTCGTCTTCGAGGGCACACCGGCCGACCTGGTCGCCGCACGGTCGACCCTGACGGGCGAGCACCTGGCCGACTACGTCGGCACCTGATCCCGATCACCCACGCCCTCGTCCTACGCTCTGGGCCAGGGGAAGGTGATCACCATGCAGAGGATCCACGGGCGCGCCGCTGCGCTCGCCGTCGCACTCGTCGCCATCGCGCTGATCGGCGCTGGCTGCACGTCCGATGGCACAGAGGTCCGGGCCGGAGCCGGCGGCAACGACGTCGGACAGCTCGGGCCGGTGCTGCAGGCCGGCGACCCGATCGCGGACGGGTTCGTCGTCGCCGAGGGCACGTCGGTGCCGGGCGGCGCGTTCCCGACGCTCGGGGCCACCTACGACGGGATCCCCGACCAGCGGTCGTGGTCGGCGGTGGTCGAGTCCGACCTGGACCTCCCCGCGGTGCTCGCGGCCTACGTCGACCAGGCGATCGCGCTCGGCTACACGGTCCACGGCTTCGAGGCGGGCATGACGCCCGAGCAGGCCGCCGATGCCGGATGCTCGGCGAACCTGGCGGAACCGAGCGACGTGGCGGACCAACCGCCCCCCGGCACGCCCCTGCGGGTCGAGTGCGGCGTCACCGCGGAGCGTGTGGTCGACGGCGCACTCGAGAGCGTGGAGATCCGCGGCGCTCGAAGCTACGAGTCGCAGGCCGAGTGGCCGGCCGACCACTTCAGGCTGTCCTTGCTGCGGTGGCCCGAGGAACGCGGTGCCGCCCCGCTGCTGCCACCGAACACCGAGCCGACCCTGCCGACGCCCCCGCTCCCGCCACCACCACCCGTCTCGACCGTGCCCGAAGTGACTGAGGGTGAAGTGCCGGTCGACTGCGCCGCAGGGATCGCGATCGAACCTGGGAGCCGCTTGCTCGGCGTCGCGTTCGACTGCACGTGGGGCGCCGACGACCTGGTGATCGAGGTCACCGGTGATCCGACCGAGGTCTTCGACGCGTACGTCGAGCAGATCGGATCGACGCCCGGGTTCAACCCACCGGTGGAGCCCGAGGCGCCGAGCGAGTTCGACGGCCGACCCGTCGAGTCGTCGGCGATCTGGAGCGATGACAGTTCGATGCTTCGAGTGGTCATGCTGTCCGGTGACGACCGGCCGCCCGTGATCCTCGTCGAGCATCTCTCCGGATGACCGGCCCGACCCGACTTCAACCAACTGGTTGACGTCGAGGTCTCCCGCTCCTACCGTCTGACCGAGCCAACCCGAGCGGGAGGACCGACGTGACCGACATGAGCCCGGCCGAGGAACATCGCCAGATCGCCGGCGAGTTCACCACCACCGTCGAGGGCGTCGCGCCGGACGCGTGGGACGCGCCGGCACCGCCCGAGGGATGGGTGGCCCGCGACGTGGTGCGCCACCTGGTCGAGTGGTTCCCGGGGTTCCTCAAGGGTTCCGTCGGGATCGAACTCCCGAGCGGCCCGTCGGTCGACGACGATCCCGTCGGCGCCTGGCACACCCAGACCGACGCCGTGCAGGCGCTGCTCGACGACCCCGACGTCGCGGATGCCGAGCACGAGTTCGACCACATCGGCACCATGACGCTCGGCCGGGCGATCTCGATGGTGTACGTCGGCGACGTGTTCCTGCACCGCTGGGACCTGGCACGGGCCACCGGCCAGGACGAGACGCTCGACCCGGATCGCTGCGCCGCGATGCTCGAGGGGATGCTCCCGATGGACCAGGCGCTGCGACAGAGCGGCCACTACGGGGCCCGTGTCGACGTGCCCGACGATGCCGACGCCCAGACCCGACTGCTCGCGTTCATCGGGCGCGCTCCGTAGCTCCCCGGGCGGCGGAGAACAGCTCGGTCCGGAAAATCTCGGTTCCGTTGTCGAAATCGGGGGGTCGGCCGCGTCGGTGGGGCATTCACCGACCACGTGAGCCTCGCTCACGACGAAAGGAACCACCATGGACACCCACCCCGTCACCGTCTCGCTGGCGATCAAGGCCGAACCGGAGGCGATCTGGGCGGCGCTGACCGACGGCACGGTCTCACCCGCCTACTACTACGGCTTCTCGATCGACAGCTCGTTCGACGAGGGCGCTCCGTACACCTACACCGCGGGCGGGGCGCCCATGATCACCGGAACGGTGACGGACGTCGTGCCCGCCGAGTCGATGACCATGACCTTCCACGGCGTCTGGGACCCCGGCGTCGCGGCGCTGCCCGAGACGGTCGTCCGCTACGACCTGACCGCACCGGCCATGCCTCTGCCGGGCATCACCGTGCTGACGATGACCCACACGGGCATGCCGGCGGGCGACACCGCCCAGAACGTGGCGAACGGATGGGTGCTGATCATGTCCGGGCTGAAGACGCTGCTCGAGACCGGTGAGCCCCTGGCCACGCCTCCCGGCGCATGACGGCGCAGACTGCTCGACGTACGACCTCGCACCCCGTCACCACAGGAGCGCACCCATGCAGTTCATGATCATGCCCACCGAGACCGCCGCCGACTTCGCCCGACGCGACGACCCCGACAGCTCGGAGGAGTACTGGGCGGCGTGGAGCGGCTACCTGGCCGCCCTGGCCGAGAGCGGCGTCATGACCAGCGCCGGCGGCCTCATGCCGCCGACGACGGCGACCACCGTGCGACGGCGCGACGGCGAGGTCGTCGTCGAGGACGGCCCCTTCGCCGACACGAAGGAGCAGCTCGGCGGTTACTTCGTGATCGACGTCGCCGACCTGGATGCGGCGTTGGAGTGGGCCCTGCGCTGCCCCTCGGCCGACTCGGCATCGGTCGAGGTGCGTCCGCTGCTGCCCATGCCCGGGTGACACCGGCTGTCCGGATGAGCGGGGACGAGCGGGTGGACCGGGCGGTCGAGGAGGTCATGGCGACCTCCTACGGCCGCCTGGTCGCCTACCTCGCCACGACGACCCGGGACATCGCCGCGGCCGAGGACGCCATGGGGGACGCACTCGCCGAGGCCGTCGAGAACTGGCGCCGCACTGGCGTGCCGGACCGCCCTGAGTCGTGGTTGCTGACGGTGGCACGGCGTCGCCTGATCAGCGCCGCACGCCGTCGCGACACCGCGGAACGGGCCCGGCCGTCGCTGCGCATCGCGGCCGACGAGCTGGCTGAACCCCGTCCGCCCACCACGATCCCCGATCGACGGCTCGAGCTGCTCTACGTCTGCGCCCACCCTGCGATCGACCCACGGGTCCGCGCGCCGCTGATGCTGCAGGTCGTGCTCGGCCTGGACGCCGCTCGGATCGCGTCCGCGTTCGTCGTCGCCCCCACCACGATGGGTCAGCGCCTCTCGCGGGCGAAGACCAAGATCCGCGACGCCGGGATCGCCTTCGAGGTCCCCGGCCCCACGGATCTGGCCGACCGGACCCGCAACGTCCTCGACGCGATCTACGCGGCCTACGGCACCGGTTGGGACGATCCCGACGGCGCCGACCCCAGACGCCGCGGCCTCACCGTCGAGGCGGAGCGACTGTGCCGACTGGTCGTCGAGCTCGATCCCCACGACGCCGAAGCGCGCGGGCTCCTGGCACTGATGCTGCACACCGGGGCGCGGCACGACGCCCGCCGCGACGCCGACGGCCGCTACGTCCCCCTCGACCGACAGGACGTCACGTCGTGGGCGAAGGAGCCGATGATCGAGGCGGAGGAGCAGCTGGGTGCCGCGCTCGCCCTCGGCGAGCTCGGCCCCTACCAGCTCCAGGCCGCCATCCAGTCGGTGCACAACCGACGGGCGCTCGCGGGATCGACCGACTGGGACGCCATCGCAGCGCTCTACGACGGTCTCGTCGCGCTGTCACCGAGCCTCGGCGCCGAGGTCGCCCGTGCAGCGGCGCACGGCGAGCACGACGGTCCGGCCGCGGGGCTGCGCCTGCTCGACGCCATCGCGGACGACCGCGTCGTGGACTACCAGCCCTACTGGGCATGTCGTGCGCACCTCCTTCGACGGCTCGACCGAGCCGCGGACGCCGAGCTCGCAGCAACACGGGCGATCGGGCTGACCGCGGATCCGGCGGTGCGTGCACACCTCATCGCCCAGCACTCACCGACCACCTGATGCGCACTCGTCGGTGGGTCGGACGCCGGTCCGTCGGACCAGCCGCCGACGTCACCCGAAGATGTCGCAGCGGCCCTGTTCGGCGTCGATGATCGCGCTGGCGCGGGACCACTGCCACTGCGGATCCAGGTACGCCGCGCGGACCTGCTGCGCCGCCGCCGGATCGTCGACGACGTAGTCCAGCTCCTGGAGGTTCGAGGGATACAGGTTGTTCGAACCGACGGAGAACACCTGGTCGTCGACGTGGATGAACTTGGAGTGGTTCGCGAACCCCTTGTCGTCGGGCCAGGTCGCCGCCGGACCGATGCGCAACGAGGCCAGCTGGAGGTGCTGGCACATGGCGGCCCGTGCCGCTTCACGGTCGCCCGACACCTCTGCCGTGACGTCGAACAGCACCCGGGACAGGTCGTACAACGACTCCATGTTGGCGTACGACGTGCCGAACGCCGCAGTGGTCACGATCCGGACCTCGGTGCCACGCAGGAGCTGCTCGGCGATCACGCGGAACAGCCGAGCGTCGTAGCGGGGGCACTGGGCGAGCAGATCCTGTTGTGCGATGACGACCCGTTCATCCGCCGCCGCGATCAGCTCGCGTGCGGCGACCTGGCCGGGGTTGGCGACGTCGTGGGCCGGATCGGGCGCCTCCGACGCAGGGCACAACAGGGCGAGCAGGGCCGGCACGAAGGAGCCGCCGAACCCCGCACCGAGCGACGACGGGACCGGCAGGCCGCTCCCGAGCCGCCCGACCGAAAGGATGCGGACGTCCCCGGGGGTGCCGGGATCGAGCACGGGCGCCGTGCGCGGGCAACGTGACGACGGCCCCGACCGTGACGACCGCACCCACAGGAGCCCACCGAGACCCTCGGCCTCACGTGTGCACACCTGGGACCACAGCACGTCGACGAAACGCTGCGCCGCAGCGGCCGCGGGTCCGTCGGCACGCATCGACACGTCGGACACGGGCGTCGTCGTCAGGTACGACGCGGCCCACTGGTTGTGGCCGCCGACGAGCGCCCGCTGGCCGTCGACGGCGACGATCTTGGCGTGGTTCCACGACTGCAGGTCCGTCGTGAGGGTCGCCACCGAGAGGGGGAGCTCCGCGCCGGCGGTGCCCAGTCGCTCGACCAGCTGCGCCCGCACCGCATCGGGCCCTGCGCCCGTGAACGAGTAGAGGAACGGCGTGCCGGCCAACCACCGCACCTGGGGGCGATGACCCGCGGCGATCGAACGCTCCAGCCCGTCGACGATCGCGTCGAGCCATCCGCCGTCGGCGTACGGGAACAACGTGGTGATGTCGACCGACACCTGCGCCGACGCGATCAGGTCCGCCAGCTGCGTCAGCAGCTCCTCGGTGCCGACCGGATCGGCGCAGTCGACGCTGCCCCAGCACCGTGGTGTCTGCAGGAACCACTGGTCGACGTCACCGGGCAGTCGGTTGCCCGCCGTGTCCTGCCAGACCGTCCCCTCGGTCTGCGGCGAGACCCGCCGAAGCGCTGCGACGACCTGGTCGAGGTCGTCGTCGGGGCCGCCGGGATCGCTCGGCGGCCCGGGCGGTGCCCCAGGGCTGCATGCCACGAGCACGGCGACGAGGCCTGCGAGCGCTGCACTCCACACGGTTCCGCGCATGTGGCCCTCCCCACGTGTCGGATCCCGTCAGGCTACGACAGGCCGCCCGCACGATGACGGGCCGTGTCGCCTGACCCGTCCGGACGCAGCGACCGACGGCGCGTCATGCTGGGCGGATGCCCGCTCCCCCGTCCCCGCTCCCGCTCACGTGCTCGTCCGGCGGACTGGTCGCCTCGGTCGACCACCTGGCCTCCTCGGCCGGCGCGCAGATGTTGGCCGTCGGCGGCTCGGCGGCGGACGCAGCCATCGCGGCGAACGCCGTGCTGGCCGTCACCGCACCCCACATGTGCGGTCTGGGAGGTGACCTGTTCGCCCTGGTGCACACCGCCGACGGGCCGCCCGAGGTGCTCGATGCCGCCGGCCGGTCGGGCTCGGGCGCCGACCCCGACCGGCTCCGCCGGGCCGGCCACACCCACGTGCCGATCCGCGGCGACGTCGCCGCGGCGCCCGTCCCGGGCTGCGTCGACGGGTGGATGCTGCTGCACGAACGACACGGCCGCCTCCCCTTCGGTGAGGTGCTGGCACCCGCCGTCCGTCTCGCCCGCGACGGGTTCCCGGTGTCGCCGCTCCTGGCCTTCATGCTCCACACGCTGGAGCCGCTCGACGGCTGCGACGAGCTCGCCATCCCACGTCCCGACACCGGCGAGCTGATGGTCCGCCCCGACCTGGCGGCCACCCTGGCCGCCGTCGCCGAGGGCGGACGCGAGGCGTTCTACGAGGGGGTCTTCGGCGAGGCGCTGCTGGAGCTCGGCAGGGGCGAGTACGGCCCCGACGACCTCCTATCGCCCCAAGCCCGATGGACCGAGCCGCTCCGCATCCGTGTCTGGGAACACGACGTCTGGGCCCCGCCGCCGACCTCCTCGGGCTACCTGGTCCTGGCCGCCGCCCGCATCGCCGAGCTGTGCGGGCTCGATAGGGCGACCGACCCCGACGATCCCGCCTGGGCGCACCTGCTCGTCGAGGCCGCCCGCCTGGCCGGCCACGACCGACCGACGGTGCTGCACGACGGCGCCGACGGCCACGCGCTGGTCGACGACTCGCTGCTCGCCGGGCGTGCCGCTCGCTTCTCGCCCGATGCCGTCGCCCCCTTCGCCACCGCCACACGCGACGGCGACACCATGTACCTGTGCGCCGTCGATCGCGACGGCATGGGCGTGAGCCTCATCCAGTCGAACGCCAAGGACTTCGGATGCCACCTCGCCGTGCCCGGCACCGGCGTGCTCCTGCACGACCGAGGCATCGGCTTCTCCCTGGGCGACGGGCACCCGGCGGAGTACGGCCCCGGACGTCGCCCACCGCACACGCTCGCTCCCGCGCTGGTGACCCGTTCGGACGGCTCGCTCCGGGCGGTGCTGGGCACCATGGGCGGCGACTCCCAACCCCAGGTGGTGCTGCAGATGCTCGCCAGGCTCCTGCTCGCGGACCAGGATGCTGGACAGGTGATCACCGCACCCCGATTCGTGCTGGCACCGGCGAGCCCGGGCACCGGGTTCGACACCTGGGCCGACCCGGACGACCAGGTCGTGCGGGTCGAGGCGCATGCGCCCGAGGCGTGGGTCGACGGGCTCCGCCGCCGTGGACACCGCGTGGAGGTCGCCGGCTTCGACCCCGCTGGCTTCGGCCATGCCCAGCTGATCGAGCTCCGACCGGACTCGGTCCGCGCCGGCGCGGCCGACCCCCGGTCGATGGTCGGGGCTGCGGTGGCCGCCGTCTGAGACCGACGGTTCCCACCGCCGCACACTCCGCGCAACGGCACCCCTCCGCCCGCGGCGCCTCACCAGTCGTCGAGGTAGATGCCGAGCACGCCGTCCTTGGCGTCCCGACCCAGCACGGCGTTGGCCGCCTTCAGCCCCGACAGCACCGCCGCCTCGATGCAGCCCGCATTGAGGCCGTTGTCGGTCCAGTCGCCGGCCAGCACCATGTTGGCCACGCCGCTGTCGTCCGAGCGGAGGCGCAGGTGGTCCGTCCCCGGCAGCGACTGGACGTAGCGGTCGGAGGGGTCGACGTTCGCCCGCCAGTACTGGCTCTCGAGTCGGGCCTCCCCCACCGCATCGCCGGCGCCGCAGAGCAGCTCCCAGCGCGTCACGCCGTCCGCGTCGACCAGACCGGGGAGCAGCGGCGCGATCCGCTGGCCGACGAGCGCACGTGCGTGGCGTTCCACCACCCGGTGTGCACGCGTCGGCGTGGCGGGGTCCGCTCCGTCACCGCCCGATCCCGGAGCTCCCGGTGCTCCGGGGAGGTCGGGCAGGACCGAGCAGAAGTAGGCGATCGTCCCCGGCTGGTCCCCCTCGGGCCACTGCTCGTGCGCGATCAGCTGCGGCATCGACGCCCAGGTGTCGAACGGCGGTTGGTAGCCGGTCATGGTCGACCCCGGCGTCGTCCATCCGAGCTCGGGCTCCTCCGCCCCGATCCACAGCTGCAGCGCCTCGGTCGCCACGGTCGCGACACCCGTGCACATCGCGTGCCACCGCGGATCGCGCTGCATCAGCTCCGACGTGACGTGGGGCGCCATGCCCACCGGCAACGCGAACACCACCTCGTCGAAGTCCCGACCCCACTGCAGCGACTCCCGGTGACCGTCGGCATCCGGCCACCAGTGCGACTCGAACGCCTCGCTGTCCGTACCGGCCGCGGGGACGCCGACGATCTGGTCCAACAGCAGCTCACGGCTGAAGCACGGCAGACCGCCCACGTCGACGAGCGGGTCGTAGCTGGTCGGTCCGCCGGACAGCGTCACCTGCCGCGTCACGTCGATCCGATCGATCCGCGTGCCGTCGGCGTCGAGGCGCAGGTCGTCGATCCGGGTGAAGAACTCGAACTCGACACCACGAGCCTGCAACGCCTGGTACAGCGGCGCGATCACCACGTCGCCCATGCCGGCCGCCATCTTCCAGAAGACCGCGCCCTTGTAGTCGAAGAAGGTCTTGGCCGACAGGAAGACCCCGAGCCCGGCGCCGAAGCCCGGCTGGTCCGGATCGCCGTCGCGGAAGCCGAAGACCAGGTCGTACAGGCCTCGGATCAGGGTGCTGTCCGCCGCCTCGGAGTCCGCCCCGTGACGCAGGGTCCAGGCGCGGTAGTCCTCGGTGTTGAGGTCGCGGATCCTGGCCGGATCCAGGAGGATCCCGTCGGCGATCAGCCCACGCACCTGTGCGACCACGACGGAGATCAGGTGCCACATCCGGCGGGCTGCGGGATCCTCGGCGGCGCGTTCGAGCAACGTCGAACGCGCCCCGGTGGCGAGCCGGTCGACCAGATCGAGCAACGGCGCCATCGCGCCGACGACCTCCGCCCCGCCGCCGCTCATTCGCCGCAGCGGCGCCAGCACCGCGTCGACCGCGGCCAGCGCCTCGACCGCCAACGCCGCCACGGTGTGCATCACCCCCGAGCGCATCGAGCCCCCGATCCGCGGCGGCCGCGGCGAGCCCGACATCGACATCACCGGCGCGACCCGCTCGTCGATCGACACGAAGAAGTCCGCGAGCAGCTGGAGGGACCGGCGCACGATGTCGAGCGGCGTGAACGACGCCGACTGGCTGGCGGGATCGCCGGGGACGAGCGGGTTGGAGGTGAAGTCCCCGAGCCAGGGCACCCAGGAGTCCGCTGCTCCTCGCTGGCCGTGCTGGTCGAACAGCCCCACCCGCACCGACGGGAAGAAGGCATCGTCGACCGAGCGGATCGGACAGCGCGGGTCCGTGCGAGCGCGATCGAGCTCGTCGTAGCACTCACGCATCATGGCGAAGGCGTTGTCGTAGTACCCCAGCCACACGTGCAGACCGTGCTCCTCGACCCGGCCGTGCACCCCGCGGCTGCTCGCCGCCTTGCCGCCGAGGCGGGCGCCGCGTTGGTAGACCGTGATCCGATCGAGTCGGTCCTGCCACCCCGGTTCGCTGAGCCGCCAGGCCGCGGCCAGCCCGCCCATCCCGGCACCCAGCACGGCGACCCTGGGCAGCGGTGCGCTCACCGTGCGGGGAGGTCCCCGACGAGGGCGAGATCTTCGAGGGCGCGGCGCTCGAAGACCAGCGCACCCTGCGCCTGCGCGATCCGCAACGCCTCCTCCAGCGCCTGCCGGCTCCGGTCGGGATCGACGTCGCGCAGGACCGCCGCCCGCGTCCGCCACGTCTCGGCGAGGTAGAAGCGCGACCCGGTCTGGTCGGCGACCGCCTCCGCCCGGTCGAGCATCGCCAGCGCCGGTTCGTGGCCGTCGACGACGTCGAGCAGCTGGGCCTCTCGGGTGAGGCCGAACGGCACGAAGGCCTGGCTGTCGATCATCGTGATGACCGACCGCAGGGCGCCCTGCTGCTCGTGCTCCGCCCGCAGCACCGCCAGGTCCGGCGAGGGTCCGGCCAGCTCCACCGAGGCGCTCAACGTGGAGCCCAGCATCGCTCCCGAGACGGCCCAGAAGTCGAACCCGTGCCGCGTCGCGAGCTCGAGCAGCTCGTCCACCGAGCGGCGCGCCTGGTCGAACTCGCCGTTCTCGATCTCCACCCACACGCCGTAGTGCAGGACGTAGCAGAGGCTGAACGCGCCGTGCGGGAAGGGAAGGATCTCCGCTCGGTGTCGGGCGGCACGCAGGTGTCGGCGGCACGACTCGTCGTCGCCCCGCTGCCACGCGACGACGCCCCGGAACGCATCCTCGACCGCGATCGGATCGTTGGGGAACTGCCACCGGCTCGGCCGGGTCTCGTCGACGACGCCCGCCGGCCGCACCGCATCGGCAGCCGCGAAGCACGATGCCGCCTCGGTGACCTCGCCGCGCAGGAACGCCACCAGACCCTTCGCGCCGAGGTTCTGCGCGTCGTACACCGGATCGTCGCAGACACCGGTGGCCCGGATCTGGTCCAGCAGCTCATCCGCGCGGAAGAGCGATCCGCGCGCGGTGTGGTAGCCCCACAGCGACACCAGCGTGTCGACGAACTCAGGCCCGGACGCGTGCTCGTGGACCAGCGCCTCGCAGGCGTCGTAGTCCGCCCGTGCGTGAGGATCGGCGTTGCCGGCCATCGTGACCGACAGGAAGGCCCGCTGGAGCCGCAGCGTCACCTCGAGCAGACGACGTCGGTCGTTCGGCGGCAGGGTCTCGAGCAGCTCGAGCGCCGTGCTCAGCAGTCGTCGCGCTGCATCGAGCGCGCCGAGGTCGCGGGTCCCTGCAGCGGCACGGCCGTAGGCATCGATCGCGTCCGTGGCCGCACCGGCGCTGTGGAAGTGCTGTGCGATGACCGTCCAGGACTCCGCGCGCTGCTCGCCCCCGCGCTCGCGCAACGCGACGCCGACCCTGCGGTGGGTCTCCCGTCGATCGTCGGTGGTCTGCAGGTCGTAGGCCATGTCCCGCACCAGGCCGTGTCGGAACCGGTAGGTGCCGCCACCCGACTCGCCCACGATGCCCGACGCGACGAGCGCGGCGACGCCGTCGTCGAGCCGCGGTCGGGGGCGACCCATCGACGCTGCGAGCACCTCGATGTCGAAGGTGGTGCCGATGGTGGCCGCCACCTGCGCGACACGGAGGTCGACCGCGGGCTGCGACAGCCGCGCCAGCAGCGGCTCGTACAGGACGCCGGGCACGGCCGACGTCTCGCTGAGTCTCGCGCGCATCTCCGGCGGCACCTCGACCACCTCGCCCATGGCGGCGAGCTCCTCGAGGAAGAGCGGCACACCGTTGCCCCGGGCCAGGACGCGATCGAGTGCGTCGCGGCCGATCCCGGGCATCGCCGTCGTGGCCAGCTCGAGTGCGTAGGTGGTGCCGAGCGGCGCGAGGTCGACCAGCTCGTACGCACCGGCTCCGGTCAGGCGCGGGTCGGGGTGCGTCGTGGCGAGGACGCGCACGCCGGGGATCGGCCGTTCGGCGAGGCCCAGGAGCACCGCACGGCTCGCGTCGTCGGCCCACTGGAGGTCGTCGACCTGCAACAGGACCCCACCGTCCGCCGCCACGGCGCCGAGCCACGTCCGGACGGACTCGACCGTCAGGTCCCGGATCCTGCTCAGGTCGCTCGCGGGCGGGTCGAAGCCGGCCGACGGATCCAGCCCGAGCACGGGCGCCAGCAGCGGCACGTGCGTCTCGGGCTCGAGCCCCAACGTGTGCAGGTCGGCGCGGAGCTGGCGCACACGCGCACGCGGGTCACCCGGTTCGGGCGCCGCGCACAGGGAGAGGAAGGGTCGCACGGCGCGCAGCTCGTCCGAGCGCTCGTAGGCCGAGCACACGCTCAGCAGGCTCCTCGCCGGCAGGTGCCGGGCACCGGCGAGCGCCTCGTGCACCAGGCGGGACTTGCCGATCCCCGGCTCACCCTGCACGACCAGCATCGAGCGATCCGCCGTGGCACCGGGGTCGACGAAGCGGCGGATCAGGTCCTGCTCGTCGAGCCGGCCGACGAACGGCGATGCCCACACCCGCCCCCGGCGTGGCGTGTCCGGCAGCTCGTCCTGGACCGTGAAGTAGGCCACCGGACCGCCGAGGCCCTTCAGCTGAACGGGCGCGTGCTCAGAGAGCGTGAAAAGCTCCCCCACGATCGAGGCGACCTCGGGTGACACCACCACCTGGTTCGGCTCGGCGAGCTCCTGGAGCCGCGCGGCCAGGTTGGGCGCGAGTCCGTAGACCTGGCTCTCGACCAGGTCCAGGTGCACGAGTCCGTGGTGGACCGCGACGCGGACCTCGAACACGTCGTCGAACGCCGCGGCGACGTCGCTGCGCATGGCTCGGATCCGCTCGACGAGGGCTCGACCGGCCCGCAGCGCTCGTCGCGTGTCGTCGCCGTACGACACGGGGTGGCCGAACAACGCCAGGACGCCGTCACCCACACGACGGGTGACACGCCCTCCGTTGGCGGTGATCACGTCGTCGCAGTTGCGGTGGTACAGCTCGAGCATGCGGCCGTACTCGCCCGGGTCGTGGCGCACCGACATCGCCGTCGATCCGACGAGGTCGCAGAACAGGATCGTGAGTCGACGCAGCTCGGCCGGGGAGCTGTCCGCCAGCCTCGCGATCTCGGCGGCGTCGCGGTTCTCGGGGTCGCGGCGCAGCGCGTCGCCGGCCAGCAGGCGGGCCTCGGCGGTGTCGCCCCGCGATGCGGCGTCGATGGCCTCCGCGATCAGGCGGTCGACCGAGGCACCATCTGCGTGTCCGGCCGCCTCGCCGTGCGGTCCACTCACGGATCGAGCACGAGGTTCTCCGGGCTGAGCCGGAACACCAGGTCCGTCGGCGGCGCCGCAGGAGCGCCCGCGAGGTCGACCCGGACCGTGACCAGCAGCGCCAACGGCGCGACCGACGGCCGGACCCGGAACAGGACCACGTCGGCACCGCTCGGTGGCGGCGCGGCGACCGGCTGGGCCGCGAGCACGGACACGACCGGCAGGGTGCCGACCGCGTTGGCGCTCGCCCAGGCCACGCTCTGCACCGACAGCGTCATCGATCCCTTGCGGGCCGGGATCTGGTCGGCGACGTCGATGACGTAGCGCTCGACGAGCTCCGGCGGGCAGCTCAGGATCGCTGCTGCGTCGGTGACCGCGGCCGCGCCGACGGCGATGGCCCGCAGGCCCCCGACCCATGCCGACATCGCGGATCGTGCGACCTCGTCCGCCGCGGTCGGGGCGGTTGCCGTCGGGGCGGTTGCCGTCGGGGCGCTCGACCCCGGCGCGCTCGTCGGCGGGGCGGCGGCGTTGCCCAATGCGGTGGCCAACGCGGTGGCACACTCCACCACGCTGGCCACGTTGGTCAGCGCGGCCTCACCCAGCCGTTCTGCCGCCTCCGATGTCGGGGTGCTCGGCTCGGCCACTGCGTCTACTTGAGCAGGCCGGTCAGCAAGCGGGACCAGGTGGTGAACGCCCGTGCGGCGTCCTGCTGCACCCCCACCGACATCGCAGCCAGGTCCTTCGTCATCTGCTCCGCGGTGTAGGTGCCGTTCTGGGAACGCTCGACCATGTCCACGTAGGCGTTGAGGTTGCGGGTGGCGGACGCCGACGCCCACGCGACGGCGTCGCTCACGGCCTCGGCGGTGTCCGCTCGGTACGTGCTCATGCGATGACCTCCCTTTCGTCCCGCAAGTGTCCTCCCCCGAGGGGTTCCTTGTCACGAACAGAATTCGACGTCGACCGATTCGGAGCGTTCGGTCGACCGGATCGACCGTCAGGGGTTGAGGAGGCAGCCGGTGACCAACGCCTTGGCGTGGCCGGCCCACCCCGACGCGCAGGCGAAGATCGCGAGGCCGGCGGCGGGCAGCGGGGGGCGCATCGCCAGCTTCTTGTACGTGAAGGCGGACACGGCCATGGAGCCGTTCGCAGTGGCCGAGCGACGGATCGCCATCTCGCCGTCGTCGACGAGGATGTTCGGGTCCTGGGCCTGGCCCTTCGGGAGCTCGCGCGCCATGCCGTAGTGGATCGCGAACCCCTCGGGTTGGGTTCTCGGCGGCGGACCGGCGAAGAGCTGCTCGTACCAGAACTCGAGCACGGGACTGAACCACTGGCTGCCGTTCGTCTGGTCCCCGACCTGCTCGCGGTACACGAACAGCGACGCCTCGGGGTCGTCCTTGGGCGACGGCATCCGCGAGGAGGGGGCCAGCGGCACCATCCCGCCCCAGAAGGTCGGCAGGCAGGCGGGCCACCTGCCGGGGTGGAAGCGCTTCCGGAGGTCGTCGACCGAGCACTCCGCGGCGACGACGGTGACCCTGGAGGTGACGACCGCGGCGACGTCGGCGTCGGCGGTTCCCGGCACCTGGTACCACGCCGTGCCCTCGTCGCAGACCGTCGCTGCCAGGGACGCGGTCGTCGTGCTCACCAGGTTGCGTTGCCCTGCGGTCGCGGCGAGGTCCAGGTAGCCGGCACCGCCTCCACCGACGGCTCCGCCGGCGCTGCCGCCATCGTCGTCGCTCTGCTCGTCCAGGTCACCCACCACCATCGAGGTGAGGTCGCGCGCGACGGCGTCCCAGTCCCCGACCTCATCCGGGTCGCGGCCGAACTGCGCCACCGACTGCATCACCCTGACGAAGTCGCTGTCGGGCGACGTGTCGAGCTCGTCCGACAGCAGGCGGCCGGCGAGGAACAGGACCCGCAGCCGATGCTCGGCATCGATCGGATGCTCGATCGACGTCTCGGCGAGGCTGGCGACCGCTGCTCCCGCATCGACCAGCTCGAGCGACGAGCCGTCCGGCCCGACGCCGACGATGCTCGCCATGTGCTCGTACCAACCGGCTGCGCCGGCGATGGCCGCCGAACGCGGCCGGTACGGCGGGAGGTGGACCGCCACGTCGTCGACCGGGAGCCTGCCGTCCACGACCGCCCGGTCGATCGCGCCGTAGATCGCCAATCGTGCGGTCAGCTCGCTCACGACGTCGTCCGATCCCGGCCCTTGCCCCTCGTGGCACGGACCGTGCTGCGTCTACCGTACCTGCGGCATGTCCTCCACCGCCGAAGATTCGTCGGCCGACGCGCCCGACGGGGACCGGCCGACCGACCCGGGCCTTCCGCTCGACGCCGTGGCGAACCTCCGCCTGCTCGGGGAGGTGCAGCGACGAGGCCTGGAAGCGGCCAACCAGGTCATCGCCCGCCTCACCGAGCGCACCAATGCGGCCGGCACCGGGCCCGCGGGCGCGAACGGGTCGAACCAGATGACCGCCATGACCGAGGCGTTCGTGGAGTCGCTCGCGACCGCCGTGTCCGCGATGGCTCCGGGCGCTCGCGTGCCGTCGGCGCCCAGCGCCGGACACGACCCCGGCACACCCGAGGTGCTGTCCGCCCGAGGCGTCGCGGGCGCCGAGATCGGCGTGGAGCTGTGGGTCCACAACTACACCGACGATCCTGCGACGGCGATCGAGATCCACCTGACCGACCTGATCCGCGCCGACGGTGCCCTGCTGTCCTCCACCTGCGTGTCGGTTCGGCCCGACCAGCCCTTCGATCTGTCCGCGGCGTCGAGCCGGTCGGTCCGTCTCACGATCGCGACGCCCCCGGACGCGGCCGCCGGTCGCTATCGCGCGATCGTGACCGCCGCGCACCTCGCCGACCTCTGGCTGGTGCTCGAGCTCGAGCTGACCGGGACCGGCGACGTCACGACGACCACGCAGCCGCCGGCGCCGGACCCCGACGACCCGACGCCGTGACCACGTCCGCAGCCGACATCGCCGTCGCCGAGGCGGCGCTGGCGGACTACGGCGGTCGGGCGCGCGCCGCCATGCTGGACGCGCTCCCCGACGGCTCGCCCGGTCCGTGGTTGTACGACCTCGTGCGGAGCTATCCGACCCGGCCCAGCAAGGCGCTCCGCCCCACGCTGTTCCTCGCGACGTGCGAGGCGTTCGGCGGCTCCGCGTCGTCGGCGATGGGTGTGGCGGTCGCGATCGAGCTGCTGCACAACGCGTTCCTGGTGCACGACGACATCGTCGACGGGAGCCTGCGGCGCCGCGGGTCACCGACGCTGCACGAGTCCGCGGGTCTCGGGCTGGCACTCAACGCCGGCGACGCGCTGGGCGCACTCGCGCAGCGCCAGCTCCGCCGATCGATCGACCAGCTGTCCGCCCGCGTCGCGTCGCAGGTGCTCGAGGAGTTCGAGACGATGCTGATCCGCACCGCGGAGGGCCAGGCGACCGAGCTCGGCTGGTGCCGCGACGGCGTCGACGACGTGGGGCCGGAGGACTACCTCGACCTCATCATGCACAAGACCTGCTGGTACACGACGATCCACCCACTCCGGGTCGGGGCGCTCATCGGCTCGGCAACGTCCACCGACGGTCCCACGCCCGACCTCGACGCGATGATCCGCTTCGGCTTCCACCTCGGCGCCGCCTTCCAGATCCGCGACGACATCCTGAACCTGACCGGTGACGACCGCTACGGCAAGGAGATCGGCGGTGACCTGCTCGAGGGGAAGCGCACGCTCATGCTGATCCACCTCCTGCAGAGCGTGGAGGGGCACGACCGCCGGTTCGTGTCGGAGTTCCTCGCCACCGACCGCGAGGGCCGATCGCCCGACGATGCCGACCGCGTGCGAGCGATGATGGATCGCCACGGCAGCATCGCGTTCGCCCAGGCCTACGCCGACGGCGTCGCCGCACAGGCCATGACGGCGTTCGAGTCGGCGTTCGCCCCCACCCTCGACCCGGAGCCGTCCCGGGGCGCCGTCGCCGTGCGGTCGTTGATCGCCTACATGCACGGCCGCCTCACCTGAGCCCGGCCGGTCGCCACAGGTGAGGCCGTTCACGTGACAAACTCCCGGCCATGGAGGAGGCGATGCGGGTGGTCCCGTTCCTCGACGCGCTGAGCCCTCCGGCGCGGGTGGCGGTCGACTGCATGGGACGACGCAGGACCTTTGCCGCGGGCTCGACGATCCTGGCCGAGGGCGAGCTGGCGAGCCGGGTCGGCATCGTGCGCGACGGACTGGTGAAGCTCACCGCCACGCAGGCCGACGGCCATCAGACGGTGCTGGCGCTGCGCGGGTCGGGCGAGCTGCTCGGCGAGATGTCCGCCCTGGACGGTCTCCCGCGGTTGGCCAACGTCGAGGCGCTCGTGCCGTGCACCGTGCAGCTCGTGCAGGCCGAGCAGTTCCTCCGGTTCATCAACGACCACTCGTCGGCATCGCTCGCCGTGATCCGCACCCTGGTCGGGCGGCTGCGCGAGTCCGACGGCCACCGGATGCAGTTCGGCTCGGACGGCGTCCCGCGACGACTCGCGCGGCAGCTGCTGCAACTGGCCGACTCGCACGGCGAGGTGGGGGCCGACTGCTCGATCGACATCTCGCTGCCGTTCACCCAGGACGACCTCGCCGGCGCGGTGTCGGCGTCACGCGACGCCGTCGCACGCGCCCTCAAGGACTGGCGGTCGCAGGGGCTCGTCACCACAGGGCGACGGCGCGTCACCCTGGTCGACCCAGCGGCACTCTCGCGCCTCAACGCCCTCTGATCCACGGCGCCCTCTGATCCGCGCCGCTCGCGCCCCGACCCGCGCCGGCGCAGCTCGCCCCGAGGCGGTCGGGATCTGTAGACGATTCGACACTCCCAGCACCGATTCCTCCGGCGACGGCGCCGCTCCCACCTGCGACGATCGACGACGTGAAGGAGTGGCCGGTGGCCTCGGACGTTCGCCCCAGGTGGTCCTCGGACCGCCATGACCCCGGGACCCACCGGCCGCTCCCTCTCGTCGTCGGACTGCGACCGTCGCACGACCTGGGCACCCAGCCGGGGTGCATCGACCCCCATGCGTTGGGTCGCTTCGTGCGACGGACATCGGTCCGGCTCGCTCGTCGCCGTTCCCCACACAGCCACGCGATGCTGCGGCGACGTCGAGCTGCGGCGCACTGACCGGTCGAGGGAGGACGGTCAGTGCGCCGCCCCCCACTCCGGCGCTCCGGGAGGGCACGAGTGGGGCGTCCGCCTCGCGGTGACATCTCGGGTCGTCGCGTTGCTCAGCAGCGAGACACGCCGGGATGTCGAGCGCCTCGGTGATTCCGCCGAGCGTCACCTACCGCCGGGTCGGCCGCACGATGGACGCCCGGTCCGGCCGGCCGTTCAGCACTCACGGGCCGGCACGCCGAGACGGGAGCGAACGGTCTCGAGCGGATCATCGACCATGGAGAGGTGGTCGATGAGGCTGAAGTCGGTCGGGCAACGGGCGCCACGATCGAAGGCATGCGCCACGGTCCGGACCGCGCCGGCCCGTCCGAGCGCCGGATCCGACACGCCGGCACCGAGGTAGCCGACCTCGTGCACGGCGAGGTTGCCGAGGAACTGCACCCAGTGCTCGTCGGAGTCGGTCATGGCCAACTGCATCGCCCCGAGGGCGATCTCGCCGACGCTGTCAGGTTCGTAGCCGGCGATCACGTGGGTCATGTCGTGCGCGACGAACACCGCCGCCTGCTGGTCGGACGTCCCGGGGAGGTCGAACCCGTACCGGTCGTAGAAGTCCACGTAGGCACGCCCGAGCGTGCCGGCGTCACAGTCGTGGAGTGCATCGAGGCGAGCCGCCAGCGCCGGGTCGCGGGTGATCGGGGCGCTCTCCGGTTCTCCGGCCAACGACGGCTCCCGCAGCCGCGGCTCCACCAGTCCGAAGGTTCGCAGGTAGTCGCGCTGGGCAGCGTCAGCGCCGACTCGCAGAAGATCACGGGTGAGCGGCAACGACTCGTCCGCGAGGCCGAGCGCCGTGGCGTACTGCTCGGTGCGGTCGACCTGCGCCTCGGTCAGCGGGTGCCGGCACTGCTCCACGAACACGAGCAACTGCAACAACCGGCGCCGCTGGCGTGGGTCCGGGAACGCAGCAGCGGTCTCCGTCGGGCCCAGGCGCACTGCAGTCTCCGCATCGAACGGAACCCGGAAGTACCCCGAGGCGAGGGCGCCGATGATCGCCAGTTGCTCGGTGCTGGCCCCGTCGTCCACGGTGCAGCACCCGAGCATGGCAGCGAGCGCGGGTCCAGCGTGCTCGCTGTCGATGATCCGACTCATTGCTGCCTCTCGTCGGTCGATCCGGCCGACACGGGTGCGACGCGCTCCTGCACCCGCCGGACGCTACCGGAACGTGCGGCAGTTTCCCCGGCCCAAGCGCCGCAGGTGTCGCACTGCGGCCCTGACACGTCAGCACCGACCTGGCCCAGGAACCGAAGAATCCCCCGCCGGGGCGAGGGATTCTCTGGAGTACCCCCAACGGGATTCGAACCCGTGCCGCCACCTTGAGAGGGATCGGCAACGGCCATCTCGTTGCCGTCGAGCCCGTCGCTCGATGAGGCGAGGACCCGTGTGCCACCTGGGTTGTCGCGTTCTGAGCCGTTGACCTCGCCGGGCCGAGGTGGGCACAATCTGGGCACAAACCCGTCGAAGCTCCCGGGTGTGTGATCTGGTGTCGTCGAGCTTCCTTCTGTCTCTGGGCGTTCGTGCCCGAAGGAGGAAGTTCCGACATGGCCGGCAGCCGCCGCTATCGCAAGCCCCTCGTGTTGTTCGAGTTCGGCACCCGAATCTACGCACCGACAGCGGCCGAGCCGCGCTACCGGGTGGTCGCCCCCGGGGTCGACGGCGCCAGGGTGAGCCAGAAGTTCACCACCGAGGACGCAGCACGCCGTCGGGCACGCGAGCTCGAGAAGCTCCAGTCGTCCTCCTCGATCACGCCCGGCCGCTTGCCCGCCCCGTCGACGGTCAGCGGTCTGATCGACCGCTACCTCGCCAGCCTCGGCTCTCGCTCGACCCGCTACGCCGAGCGCCAGGAGTGCCTGCTGCGCATGTGGGTGCGGCCGGTGCTCGGTGAGCTGGCGCTCACGACGTGGTCGCCCGCCGACTCCGAGGCCGTACTCGACCGGGCCCGCAAGCAGCTTGCGCCGTCGACGGTGCAGAACGTCGGTTCGTCGATGCGGGCGCTGGTCACGTTCGCCCACAAGAACCGGTGGCTGGCCCGCGACGCCGACCCGATGTGGCTCGTGCGCTACAGCCCGAGTGCCGAGGTGCAGGGCCAGGTGGTCGGGTTCGTCCCGCGGTCATCGCTGCCGACCGACGAGGAGTGCAACCGGATGTTCAAGGCGCTCGACGCGGCAGGACACCCGGACTGGGCGCTCGCGATGCGGCTGAAGCACCGCTCGGGTCTGCGCTGGGGCGAGCTGATCGCGCTCCGTCCCGTCGACCTCGACTTCGCACCGCAGCGCGTGATCCGGGTCCATCGGGCCGTCGAGCAGTCGCGTCAGGGCTTGGCGATCAAGGGCACCAAGAACCGTCAGCACCGGGTGACGACGTTCCCCGCCAGCCTCGTCGAGCCGCTCGAATCGTGGGCGCATCTAGCCGAAATCGAGCGCGGACCCGAGGGTCTGCTGTTCCCCGGATGTGATGGCGAATTCGCCAACCGGCGCTGGTTCCAGCGGGTCTGGGCGCGCGCCGCCCGTGAGGCGGGCTGGCCGATGAAGCGCAAGACGGCCGCCGTGTGGCACCCCCACGACCTCCGTCACGTCGCCGCGTGCTGGCTGCTCTTCGACGTGGGGCTCGATCCGGCGGTCGTCGCCACGCTGCTCGGCCACGCCAACGCGGCATTCACCCTCAGCCGCTACGTCGGCGTGCGAGGGGACCTCGGTGCCACCGTCACCGCTGCCACCGAGGACTGGTAGTGGAGGTCACGGCGCACCCGACCTTGCCCGATCGCTGTCGATCAGACCCTCATGTGGATCCTCTGCGTCCAGAATGGTGCCCCAACGCCAGCAGTCACCCCGAGGAGGGGCCGATTCCGCCCGACACCTGCGCCCGAGGCGCTGGATCTGGATCAGCCTGGCGTCAACCCAGGGGCGGCGATCCGCCGGTCGGCCCGAGTGAATGACCAGGAGGGTTGCCGTTCGCCGCTCAGCGGCCGATAATGGATAACACCTTGCGGTGATGTTCCGTAGGGAAGGAAGTCCCAGAGGGCCAGGCCGAGGATCCCACGGATCGACTAGGCCGGGAGCTGGGACTTTCGGCATTTTCAGGGGTAGGTCAGACCGTCGATGACGCCGTTGGCCACCAGCCGGTCGTGTCGCGCAGAGTTCTGACCGACGAGGTGCTCTCGGCATGACCCACCGATCGCGTCCGCGATCCACAGCACTGGCTCTGCCTTGGTCCGCCAGTCGTACGTAAACGGGACACCTCCGGATTCACGGAACGTGTCGAGCAGGACGGCGCGATCCCGCCCGTCCTCGCGACCGCCCTGCGACTCGATGGCGAGGTGAGCGATGCCCTCGCGAGCAAGGTCACGAGCCAATCCGCCCAGAAGCTCCCGCCGCGCCCTGACCTGACCGCGTCGAGACGTCGCCCTCACCCGAACGTGGGCGACCACACCGTGCTCCTCGATCAACGAGATCATCCGGTCCCTCATCGAAGGGCCCTCGTTGCGCCAGTGGAAGGTGCGTGACCTGGAGGCCACGAGGGCAAGGAGATCCGGTCTGATCCGATCCGTTTCGACGATCACGGCCGAGGTGAGCAGGTAGTGGACCCCACCACCGGCCACGGCAGCAGCCTCGTCGATCGCCGCCACGATCCCGTTCGGGAAGGGCTCGTCATCTGCGGGAGTCGGATTGCCGGTCACGGTTGTCCTGCCTTGGGAGGGCGTGCCCCGCGGGGACCGAACGGAGGCTGAAGCGTGTAGCGGTTCTCCGCCGTGTAGCCGGCGGGAGCCAAGGGAGCCTTCTTGAAGCCCTTGTCGATCCGCAGCAGGCCGTGCCGATCGAGACCATGGACGCCGCGATTGACGGTGTCGGCGCTGATCCCGTACCAGTCGGGCCCCGACTCGAAGGGCAGCCTGAACTCGTCGAGCTGCGAGAGGGCGATCAGGAGCACCGCCACGGCCGGCAGGTCGAGCACTCGGAACCATCGCTCGCCCGCAGGGCCGTCGAGCCAGAACGAGTGAGGGAGCTTCAGGTGCCGTGTCCCGCTACTGCCCGGGTGGGTGTACGGCTGGCCCGAGCCGTCCTCACAGAGCAGTCGGATCTCCGCCATCCGCTTGCGCCTCGACCGCTCCACGAGCCGCCGGTCCTCGATGCGCTTCCACGCCTTCGAGATGGTGGAGGTCGCCGTGTTCGACTGAGGCAGTTCGATCCCCAGCGCCCGGGCCCACACGGATGCCGGCAATGCGGTGTCCCATGGTTCGGAGGAGGCCTTCGTGAGTGCGAGCAGGTAGAGGATGAGCCCGCGCGAGTCGCCCGAGCGAACGAAATCTGACAAGGGGCCGGGCCGAACGCCCCCGCCCCTTTCCTTCTCCTGCAGGAACGCGACCCGGATCGGCACGGCGGCGCGGCCCGACTGTGCGACGATCTCGTCAACAGTCTCATCAGGCGTCGCCGTCGGCGGGGTCGGATGGTGACTCGCTGACGACATGCGTGACAGAGTACCGGACCATCGAAAGGTTACGTCTCACACAAGAGCCGTGAACCACCACGAACTGCACGCCTGAGTTGCCGGCTCAGCGGTACCTATAGGAGAACATACAAGTTCCAGTCGGATCACCAGTCCCAGTACCACAAGTACCGTGGGACCGGCGGTCCCACGAGCGGCGGATTGCGGCTCAGCGTCCGGCTACCGCCGCCCTCGCCCAGAATCTGGCTCGATTTCCTGACGCGCCGCTGGTCGGCCGGCTCCTGAGTCTGAGCTCACCGGGCGCGTCGTCACCGATCTGCGTTACGGAACCCGCCTGGCCACGAGCGCCGCCAGCTCGCGGTCCGGGAAGGTGTGGCGCTTGTAGAGCGGACTGCATGGAGTCCCGGCGAGCCGGACGGACATCGAGACGAGGTCGTCGCTGCGCTCGTGGGCACGATCGGCCTCGGCCAGGAAAGTGAACTCGTTCATCATCCCCACGATGCTGCGGCTCCCTGTCTTGGCCCATCGTGCGCCGGTCGTCGCGCCGGTCTCGGCGGCGACGAAGCGTGGGTCGGTCCCGAGCGCGTTGAGCACCGCCTCGAGGCGCTCCGGGAAGCGGTCGGCGAGCGACTTGGCGGGAGCCAGCGGCATCAGCACCGGGAGGAGGGTCGCCTCGTTCACGAACAGCGCGATCTGCGGTTTCAAGAACAGGGCCGTCGCGTACCAGTTGCCCAGCGCTGTCGACGGCTCCTCGACCGGCTCGGCCAGCGGAGGCTTCACCCGGTCGCGGAGCTTCTTGGTGGCGTGGATTGTGAACATGGTCGGTGACGTCGCTTGCAGCCTTCAGCTCAGGCCGAAGAAGCGGTCGAAGAAGTCCCCGAGCTTGTTCAGCACGGTGCGCTTCTTCGCCGAGTGGGCGCTCGAACCTCCGAACCGGGAGACAGGCGGCAGGATCTTGGTGATCGCGGTACCGGTCGACTGCACTGCGCCGTCGCGGAAGGCCGCATCGAGGAAGAGCCGGGTGGCCTCGGGGTCGAGGTCCTCGTCCGCGATGATGCGGTCGAGCTCCTCGGCTCGCTTGGCCGCCACGAACGCCGCCCACGCGACATCGACCTCGGCAGTGGCCGACAGCGAGTCGACGAACTCCTCGATGAGGTCCTTCTTGTTGCGGAGCGATGGGCTCGAGGACACGGCGCGGGCGATGGCAGAGCGGATCTCCTTGTCGTCGCCGTCGCCCTTCGCTGCCCGGTACTGCTCGACGAGCATCAGGATGTAGTCGACGTTGATCTCGACCTGCTTGATGAGCTCGATCTCGAAGACGACCTCATCGTGGATCGGCTCCTTCTCGGCGCCGGTCTGCGAGCGGAACTCCTGGTAGAGGTTCAGGTAGATGCCCTGGTAGTCCTGCATCGCCCGCGCGGTGAGGATCTCGTTGCCGGCGAAGTCGTCGAAGGACTGGAGGATGTTCCGGAGCCGAAGGATCGCTCCGAACAAAGCGATGAACGCCTTCTGTTCCGCTTCGCTGTCGATGGATTGGCCGAGCGGGAACCTCGTTTCCAGCTCCTCGACCTGGTCGGCGTACTCGCCGTAGTACTCCGCGTACGGCCTGAGCAGGACGATGCCACGGGCGTCCTTGTTGCCGAACAGCGCGATGGCGTCGTTGGTCTCCTCCTCCAGGTCACGGAAGCTGACGATGTTCCCGTAGGTCTTGACCGAGTTGAGGATCCTGTTCGTCCGGGAGTACGCCTGGATCAGCCCGTGCGCCCGCAGGTTCTTGTCGACCCAGAGGGTGTTGAGCGTCGTTGCGTCGAATCCGGTGAGGAACATGTTGACGACGATGACGAGGTCGATCTCGCGGTCCTTCAGCCGCAGCGAGAGGTCCTTGTAGTAGTTCTGGAACTTGTCGGCCGTGGTGTCGAAGCTCGTGCCGAACAGGTCGTTGTAGTCCTGGATCGCGTGCTCGAGGAACTCACGGGCGTCCGCTCCGAGCGCGTCGGTGTCGAATGCCTCGTCCGAGAGCAGGTCGTCGTCGGCTTCGTTGGGGGCGTAGCTGTAGATCAGACCGATCTTCAGCCGACGGTCGGGCGGCAGCTGTTCCTGCTGGAGGTAGAAGGCGTTGTAGTAGCGCCGGGCGGCGTCGATCGACGCTGTCGCGAGGAGCGCGTTGAACCCGCTGACACGCTTGCCCGCCAGGCTGTAGTGGGATGCACGTTTCGTCTTCTGGTCGAAGTGCTCGGCGATGTAGGCGACGATCTGCTTGATGCGCTCCGGCGCCAGCAGAGCGGTCTCCTTGTCGATCGCGCTGACCTGCTTGTCCGCGATCGAGTCGGGCATCTTCACGGTGTTCACGTAGTCGATGCGGAACGGCAGCACGTTCTTGTCGGTGATGGCGTCGACGATCGTGTAGGTGTGCAGCTTGTCGCCGAACGCCTGCTCGGTGGTTCGGAGCTGAGGGTTGCCCCCGCTCGCCGAGTTGGCGGCGAAGATCGGCGTCCCGGTGAACCCGAACAGGTGATAGCGCTTGAACGCCTTGGTGATCGCCGTGTGCATGTCGCCGAACTGGGAGCGGTGGCACTCGTCGAAGATCACCACCACGTGGCCGTCGTAGATCTCGTGGCCCCTGTTGGCGCTGATGAACGTGCTGAGCTTCTGGATCGTGGTGATGATGATCCGAGCGCCGGGATCCTCGAGCTGCTGCCTGAGGATCCGCGTCGAGGTGTTCGAGTTGGCTGCCCCCTTCTGGAAGCGGTCGTACTCGCGCATCGTCTGGTAGTCGAGGTCCTTGCGGTCGACGACGAACAGCACCTTGTCGATGGTCGGCATGGCGCTGGCGAGCTGCGCCGTCTTGAAGCTCGTGAGGGTCTTGCCAGAGCCAGTCGTGTGCCAGACGTAGCCACCGCCGTCGACTGTGCCCCACTTCTTGTAGTTGGACGAGACCTGGATCCGACCGAGGATCTGCTCGGTCGCGACGATCTGGTATGGGCGCATCACGAGCAGCATCCGGTCCGCCGTCAGCACGCAGTACCGGGTGAGGATGTTCAGCAGAGTGTGCTTGGCGAAGAACGTCTTGGCGAAGCCGCGGAGATCCTCGATCGGCTTGTTCGTGGCGTCCGCCCACCAGCTCGTGAAGTCGAAGCTGTTCGAGGTCTTACGGGCCCGCTTCCCGCCGGCGCTCTCGCTGATGTGCTGGGTCCGGACGGTGTTGCTGTAGTACTTCGTGAGCGTGCCGTTGGTGATGACGAACAGCTGCACGTACTCGAACAGCCCGGACCCGGCCCAGAAGCTGTCCCGCTGGTACCGGTTGATCTGGTTGAAGGCCTCACGGATGTCGACACCCCGGCGCTTGATCTCGATGTGGACCATCGGAAGGCCGTTGACGAGGACGGTGACGTCGTACCGGTTGGCGTAGGTGCCGGTGACCGCGTACTGGTTGATCACCTGGAGCCGGTTGTTGTGGATGTTCGCCTTGTCGATGAGCGAGACGTTCTTCGTCGTTCCGTCATCTCGCTGGAGGAGCTGGACGCGGTCCTCCTGGAGCCGGATCGTCTTCTCCGCGGGGCCGTCCTTGGCGCTGGCGATTCGCTCGGAGAAGAACCGCTCCCACTCGGCGTCGGAGAACTCGATCCCGTTGAGCGCCTCGAGCTGGGTTCGAAGGTTGGCGATCAGCCCTTCCTCGCTCGTGAGAGGAAGGTACTCGTAGGCCTGCTCCTGGAGGAGGTCGATGAACGACCGCTCGAGATCTGCCTCGGACTGGTAGCCGCTCTCATGTGTCGGGTCGGCGGCGAACTCCGCGACGACGGTGCTCTCCGAGCTGGTGGCAATCGGCTCGTAGTGCGGCACCGACCCGTCGCTCACGCGGCCTCCTCGAACGTCAGCAGCCGATCCCGGTGGTACTCGTACTGCGTCCGTCGAGCTCTCAACTCCGCTGGGAGTCCGACGGCCAGATCGCTCACGAGCGAATCGAAGCTGTCCAGGATTCCAACGATCCGCTCCTGCTCCGTCCGCTCAGGCACGGGAATGCTGACGCTCGCGAACCCGCCCATCAGCAATGTCTTGACCTTGGTTCGCGCCACGTGCCTGTTCTTTTGCGCTCGGAACGCGGCGGTCTGCATGCAGTACGACACGTAGGTCGGGTCGAGTGCGTGCCGGAAGGCGTAGCAGTGATCGTGGATCGCGACCTCGCTGTCTCCAAGCCACGCGACTGCCTTACCGACATCGTCGACAGTCTCGCCCACGTCGGTCAGCACGACGTCGCCGGGCTGTGCGTATCGAAGCCTGGGGGCCAGGTCCGTCCGAACGCGTGAGACTACGGACGTCGACGATGTACCGAACGCGGTGTAGATCTCGCCGTAGTGGATGCAGGCGACGCCATCGGAGTCGTAGTCGGCCTTGGTGAACCGCCTGCCGCGGAGGAAGGTGCCGATCTCACCCAACGTCATCCACCTGACTCTCTCTCTCTCTCTCGAAATCGAGCAGCGAGTCGCGGTAGTAGATGAACTGGCGCCGGCGAGCCTCCAGCTCCGCCTCCAGCTCCGCCTCCAGCTCCGCCTCCAGCTCCTGGAACGTGTTCAGCACTCGGACGATCTCCTGCTGCACCTTTGGTGGCGGAACCGGGATGCGGATCTGGCGCAGACCTTGGATCGAGAGTCGCTTGACCTTGGCACGAGCGACGTGTCGGTTCTTCTCCCCATGGAAGGCAGCTGTCTGGAGGTAGTACGCGACGAACGTCGGGTCGAGGTCGGAGCGAAAGCCGTAGCAGCCGTCGTGGATCGCGACCCTCTCGTCGCCGAGCCACGCGACGGCCTTGCCGACATCCTCCAGCGTCTCGCCGACCTCGGCGATCACGACGTCGCCGGGCTCGACGAACCGGAGGTTCGGCGCAAGCTCTGACCGGACCCGCGTGATGACCTCGCGGGCCGAGGTCCCGTAGTGCGTGTAGAGCTCGCCGTAGTGGATGGCTGCGAGTCCCTCGTCGACGTAGTCGGCCTTGGTGAAGCGGCGGCCACGGAAGACTTCGCCGGCGTCGCCCAGTGCGCGGAACTCCACGCCGTTCGGGCAGTGTTGGCGGAGGAGGGCATCGACCTGGCTCACGTGAAGAAGTCCTCGTCGATCTCGACGACCCGGTAGGTCCTTTCGACCTGAACCCCGACGCCGTACTCGATCATGAGCTGTGTCAGTCGACGGCCGTCGATCAGAATGATGCGCGCCGGAACCGTGCGAACCCACTCGACCGCCCCAGGGCTGAACCGGCTGGTGGTGATGAAGACGCCGCCGTCGGCCTTGCCGCTGAGCGCGCCGACGAATCCTTGGACCTCGGGTCGCTGCACCGAGTTGGCTGGCGAGTACCGCTTCGCCTGGACGTAGACCTTGCTGAGGCCGAGCACGTCCTGGTCGATCACGCCGTCGATCCCACCGTCGTTGGTCAGACCCGTGGTGATACCACGCCCGCCGACGCCGCCGTAGCCCATGGCGAGGAGCAGCTTCACGACGGCACCCTCGAAGAAGGCGGGATCCTGCTCGACCAGTCGCGTGAGCAGCTCGGAGGCGACTTCCTCGCGGATGCGAGCGACGCCTTGTTCGACTTGCTCGGTTGGGTCGAGGTCGCTGGGCGACGTGTCGAGCGGCTGCGCTTCCCTCCCGTCCGCCGACGGCTTGGAGAGCCACCACTCGTCGCCTTCCTTGGCGTGCCGCTTGAGGTCGGTCTCCGTGATCCCGTTGGGGTGTTCCCGCAGAAGCTCCCTTCCGAAGTCGGTGATCACGTACTGGCCTCGGCTCGGTCGGTCGAGCGCATCGACTCGGTTGAGGTACGAGACGGCCCACCCGATCCGGTTGTCAGCACGCAGCTGCCCGGACGGAAGGGTCTCGGCGCGCTGCTCTGGCCCGAGGCCCACGAGGTCGGCGACATCGCGGCGAAGCTCTCGGAGCGACCGCGTTGCTCCATCGCTCAGCACCTTGAGAACGGGCACGTTGAACCCGTCCCACGTCGGCGTCGGGCTCACCGGTCGGCGCTCTCGAGGTCGGCGACGATCTCGTCGATCGCTCTCCGGAGCTCCTGCTGGCGAGCCACGATGCGGGCGATCTCGGCGTTCAGCTCCACGATGTCGACCACTTCGCGGGTGTCTCGCTCCTCGACGTAGGAGGAGACCGAGAGGTTGTAGTCGTTCTCTGCGATGTCTGCGTTGTCGATGAGGCGGGCGAAGTGGTCGACGTCGTCACGCTTCGCGAATGCGTCCAGGACCGTCTGCTGGTGCTCCTCGGTCAGCTTGTTCTTGTTCCCGGCCCGGACGAACTGCCCGGAAGCGTCGATGAACAGGGTCTTGTTGTCGACCTTCGACTTCTTGAGCACGATCACACAGGTCGCGATCGTCGTGCCGAAGAAGAGATCCGGCGGGAGCTGGATCACCGAGTCCACGTAGTTGTTGTCGACCAAGTACTTGCGGATCTTCTGCTCGGCTCCGCTTCGGTACAGCACGCCGGGAAACTCGACGATGGCCGCCGTCCCGTTGACGGCGAGCCAGCTGAGCATGTGCATCGTGAAGGCCAGATCTGCCTTGCTCTTGGGAGCGAGCACGCCGGCGGGTGCGTAGCGCGGGTCGTTGATGAGCAACGGGTTGGCGTCGCCCTCCCACCTGGTGGAGTAGGGCGGGTTCGACACGATCGCCTCGAACGGCTCGTCGTCCATGTGGGCCGGGTCCGTCAGGGTGTCGCCGTACGCGATGTCGAACTTCTCGAAGTTGATGTCGTGCAGGAACATGTTGATCCGGCACAGGTTGTATGTCGTGAGGTTGATCTCCTGGCCGAAGAAGCCCTGGTGCACGTTGTCCTTGCCGAGCACCTTGGCGAACTTCAGAAGGAGCGAGCCCGACCCGCAGGCGGGGTCGTACACCTTGTTGACCTCGGTCTTGCCCAGGACGGTGATTCGGGCGAGCAGCTCAGACACCTCCTGCGGGGTGAAGAACTCGCCGCCCGACTTGCCGGCGCCCGAGGCGTACATCGTCATGAGGTACTCGTAAGCGTCGCCGAACGCGTCGATCGAGTTGTCGGCGTAGGAGCCGAGGCCGAGGTCTCCGACCGCGTCGAGCAGCTTCACGAGCTTCTCGTTCCGCTTCGCCACGGTCGGACCGAGCTTCGAGCTGTTGAGGTCGAGGTCGTCGAACAGACCCTTGAGGTCGTCCTCGCTGGGAGTGCCGAGGGCGGAACCCTCGATGTGGTGGAACACACGCTCGAGGGTCTCGTTGAGGTTCTCGTCGTGTCGAGCGCGCTTGCGAACGTTGGCGAACAGCTCGCTCGGCAAGATGTAGAAGCCCTTCTCGGCGACCGTATCCTTCCGGCCGGACTCAGCAGCCGCATCGTCGAGGTCGGTGAAGTCGAAGTCGGGCGTGCCCGACCTGTGCTCGTGCTCGTTGATGTACGCGGTCAGGTTCTCCGAGATGAACCGGTAGAAGAGCATCCCGAGCACGTACTGCTTGAAGTCCCAGCCGTCGACACTGCCCCGAAGGTCGGTCGCGACCCGCCAGATCGTCTTGTGCAGATCGGCGCGTTGCGCTTCCTTCGTCATGCCCCTCACCCTCACGGCCACCGGATTGGGGACCGACTGTACGGCAGCCCGGGCGACCTCCAGGGGAGCGAGTCGACCTCTCGAAGGTCGGGGTCGTGCTAGAGCTGGACGACGGTTGAGATGGCCGCAGCCGCCCGGGAGGTCGCTACACCTCGACGCCAGCGGGGACCTCGATCTTGACCGCACGATCCGGCGTGACCCAGCAGACGACCACGCCCAGGCGCTGGACAGCGACGCGGACCTTCTCGACCTCGGTCCGGTGTCGGCGCTCCTCGGGGAAGGCCACACCGGCGACGTGCCCCTCGCTCACCACCCGCATGGCTCGGAGCATCGCTCGCGACACATGTGAGTTGACCTGGTTCGGATCGAATGGCTTGCCGTATCGGTTCGTGCGGGGGTTGGCGCTGGTCTCGCCCTTGCACTCGATGATGAACCGCTGCGTGCCACGCGTGGCGACGATGTCGTCGCCACGCTCGGTCGAACGAAGCCGCTGCTGGATGGTCCAGTCGCGACGCTCGAGCTCAGCGCACACCGCGTCGGTCACGTCATCCTCGTAGAGCACTGACCCGACCCTAGGCGGCGATGCGATGCACAGATCGGAGCACCCAGCCGAAGGCTCCTGGCAAGCGGAACGTCCTCGACGACCTCCCGCTCGGGCCGCTGGGCCGATCCGGAAGCCGGGGCTGCTCCGCGGCGCATGCGCTCTCAGAACGGCAGATCCGGCGCGCACACATTGACAGGTTCCCCTACGGGGCACCTGTTCCACCTCCCGCTCAGCGTCGATCGGCACGCGCCGGGCATCCCCGCATGCCGCCGGAAACTCGGGATCGCGGTCGCAATCTCGTCGAGCCTGCGACCCCCGCCCCGGCCCGAACGGGAGGTCCAGCAGAACGATCGGCACCGAACGGGAGGCCGTGCGGGAGGTCGGCGATCAGCAGAGATCGGACGTTAACAGTGGCCGCCGATCTGGACCGCGCGGCCGACGACGCACACCCAATCCGCCCCGGATGCCGGCGGGCACAATCGGGCACAAATCGCGGTGGTACGGGCAGGTATCGGGCGACACGGACCGGTACGGCCGCTCGGTCCCGACAGCCCCTGGGAACGCCGAAACCCCTGGCATTGCAGCGGTCTCCGCTGCTCACCAGGGGCTTCGTGTCGAGCACCCCCAACGGGATTCGAACCCGTGCCGCCACCTTGAGAGGGTGGTGTCCTAGGCCGCTAGACGATGGGGGCTGGTCTCACCGGATCGCTCCGGAGATCTTGTGGGTGCCGGCCGGAGCCTGCACTAGCTCGGGGGGGAGGACTCGAACCCCCAATGTCTGGACCAGAACCAGGTGTGTTGCCAATTACACCACCCCCGAAGGTGATGACGCCCGTGGGGCGCCGGACGACTCTAGCCGAACGTGCGCAGGGCGCCACAAGCCGGAACGTGTGACGCCGGCCGCTGCTTCGAACACACCCCAGAGCCGGCAGCGGCCGGTTCGACCCAACCCGTCAGTGCGTCTGGTTGAACAGGCGCCGGTACCCGATCAGCTCTCCCGCGGCGACACGGCCCGTCTCGCCCACGATCTGGCCGACGGTCGGCGACCCCTCCGTCGGAGCGACGAACGCGTCCAGGCCGACCTCGCTGGCGATGCCCTTGAGACGGCGGTTGTGATAGCTGTCCGACACCAGGAGCACCCGCTCATCGCCCTGTGGCAGGAGCACCCTGCTCGCCGCAGCCAACGACTCGTAGGTGCTCGACCCGTCGTCGACGATCGTCAACGCCTCGTCCGGAACACCCTGCTCGGTCAGGTAGCGGTACCCGGCGAACGCCTCGGTGAAGCGGTCCTCGGGCTGCTTCGACCCGGTCAGCACGATCTGGGGTGCGAGGCCCTGCTGGTACAGCTCGAGCGCGTGGTCCAGACGCCCCTGCAGCGCCGGCGACGGGGTGCCGTCGTACTGCGCGGCACCGAGCACGACGATCGCATCGACCTGCTCGCGCTGGTCCTGGCGCGCCGACAGCACGACCTGGGTCGCGATCACGACGATGTAGAGGACCGCGATCGCAAGGACCGCCCCGACCAATCGGAGCGGCCAGCGACGTCGTCGCCGCCCCTCAGCCACCCTCGCCCAGGCGTGCCCGCGCGCTGCGCAGACGGTCGAGCACCTGCTCGCGTCCCAGCACGACCATCGACTCGAACAATGGCGGGCCGACGGAGCGACCGGTCAACGCGACCCGCACCGGGGCCTGGAACTTACGGCGGTTGGCTCCCAGGTCCTCGGCGAGCGCCATGAACCGCTCGTGGAGCTGCTCCGAGTCCCACGGCCAATCGGCCGCCGCAGCGATCACCGCGTCCAGCCAGCCGGCGGCGTCGGGCACCATCGCCTTGTTCCAGGACTTCTCGTCGAACTCCTCGATGGCATCGACGAACAGGAAGTCCACGTAGCCCGGCACCTCGTCGAGCGTCTCGACCCGCGTCTGCACCTCGGGCAGCAGCGCGCGGAATCGTTCTCGATTGACGGGGTCCGAGGTGTACGCCTCGCCCACCGTCGAGGCTGCCAGGAACGGCTGGGCGAGCTCGTCGAACTCGTCCGCGGACAGCGCCCGGAGGTGCTCGCCGTTGATGAACAGCAGCTTCTTGACGTCGAAGAAGGCCGGTGACGAGCTGACGTCGCCGATGTCGAACATCGTCGGGAAGCCGTCGGTCAGGCTCAGGGGATCCAGGCGGACCTCCTGTCCGTCCGGCGGCCCCCACCCGAGCAGCGAGAGGTAGTTCACCATCGCGGAAGCCAGGAAGCCGCGCTCGCGGTAGTCCATGAGCGACACGTCGTCACGACGTTTCGACAGCTTCTTGCGCTGCTCGTTGACGATCAGCGGCATGTGGGCGAACCGGGGCACCGGCCCCTCGACGCCCATCGCCGCCCGCAGCAGCAGGTACTTGGGCGTGACGTTGATCAGGTCCTCACCGCGGATCACGTGGGTGATGCCCATGTGGGCGTCATCGCTCGCGTTGGCCAGGAAGAACGTCGGCGACCCGTCCGAGCGCCGAATGACGAAGTCCTCGATGTTGGCGTGCTCGACCGAGATCTCGCCGCGGATCAGGTCGATCCACGAGGTCGTGCCGCCGTCCTTCGGCACACGGAAGCGCACCGCGCCGTCCTCGTCGTAGGCCAGGTCGTCGCGCAGCAGGGCCTCGATGGCCGCCTGGTGCGCGTCGTCGCGGCTGGACTGGTGCAACGGCTCCTCGTCCCAGTCCAGGCCGAGCCACTCGAGGCCTTCGTAGATGACGTCGATCAGCTCCGGCCGGGAGCGCTCCTTGTCGGTGTCCTCGATCCGCAGCAGGAACGAGCCGCCCATGTGGCGGGCGGCCAGCCAGTTGAACAGCGCCGCCCGGGCGCTGCCCAGGTGGAGGTAGCCCGTCGGGGAGGGCGCGAATCGGACACGTGCGGGAGTGCTCACCGGCCGCAGGCTAGTGGTGCACGCACGGCCGACCGATGACGGGGAACGAGCCCCCCGCACACCTACGATGTCGCGTCCGGATGCCCGTCCGGCAGCTGCACGGAGGTGCACCATCGACGACCAGCCGCAGGACGAAGCCGCCCCGCCGACGGGTGCCGACGTACCCCCGGTCGAGCCGATTCCCCGCCGCCACCGCACGGTCGTGATGGCCGTCGCCGCGTTGGCCGTCGTCGCCTTCGTCGGTGGCCTGCTGCTCTGGCCCGGCGGCGAGTCCGCCGCCCCCGTGACCACGACGACCACCACGTCGAGCACGACCTCCACCACCGCCGGCCCCGACCAGCTCCCCGCCGGCACGTTCCAGATCGCGACGGCCAAGCCGTCGGTGTCGATCCTGCAGGTCCGGTCGACCCCGCCGGGACCGTGGGAGTCCACGCCGCTGTCCACCACGACGGACCTTCCGCCCACACCCCCGCCGAGTCAGCCGAACGTCCCCCTGCGGGTCGCGCTGCCCACCCCTGACGCCCCCATCGTCGGCCGCACCGCCGTCGAGGGCGGCTGGGAGTTCGAGAACCCGGGCCCCTACGACCCACGCCAGCCGTTCAGCATGATGGTGCTCGAGCACCGCGGCGACTGGGTGAAGGTGGCGGTGCCGGTCCGACCGAACGGCACCGAGGGGTGGGTCGCCGTCGAGGACGTCGATCTGTCGACCACCCAGCGCCGGATCGAGATCCGACTCGGCGAGCGGATGCTGCGCGCCTACGACGGCTCGGAGCTCGTGTTCGAGACCCCCGTGGTCGTCGGCTCGGCGTTCACGCAGACACCCACCGGGCGTTTCTACGTGACCGACATCGTGCCGCAGACCTCGCCGTCGTACGGACCCGTCGCGCTCGCGACCGACGGCTACAGCGAGATGATCGACGAGTTCGACAACGGCGTGCCGGTCATCGCGCTGCACGGCACCAATCGGCCCGACCTGGTCGGACAGGCGGTCTCCAACGGTTGCATCCGGGTGCCGAACGAGCTCATCCAGCAGCTCGCCGACACCGTGCCGCGGGGTGCCCCGGTCGACATCTGGGCCTGAGCGACACCGGCGAACCCAGCACCCTGACGCGTGCCAGGGCGTGCAGCACGGCAGCAGCGACGGGATGGACGCGGGCGACCGACGAGCCGGGCCCGGGTGGCGCGGTTCAGTCCGCGGAGAGATCGAGACAGGCGCGCCAGTCGGCGCGGTAGCGCTCGGCGATCGCCTGGTGCGTCAGTCGCAGCACCGGGTCCGGCGACGCGTCGACGATGCGCTGGCGTGCGGTGTAGTGCATCGCCAGGTGCACCTCCTCGAACCACTCGCAACGCAGCTCGACGAGCTCCGCCGCGGCGTTCGCGTCCAGGAACCCCCAGATCGTCAGCCCGACCCGCAGGTCGTGGATGACCGGTGCCCGGCCGAACAGCGCGGAGCGCTTCATGGCGACCGCACTCGCGCCGCTCAACGCGTCGGCTTCGTGCTCACCGGCGGTCAGTGCGAGCTTGCCGACGAAGCGCTCGGCGAGCGTCAGCGCGTAGCCCTGGTCAGGGCCGGGCGTGCCGAGCTGCTCACCGGTCGGCTGCAGTCCGTCGATCTCGCCGGGCCGATCGGCCATCCACGAGCCCGCACGACGCGGCGGCGACGTGTAGGAGCGGACCAGCTGATCTGGAGCGGTGGGGACGAATTCCGGGGCGGCCATACGAGGATCACCGTACCCCGAGCGGCCTGATCGACGAGAACGTGGCGCTCGTCGGGGCACTCAGCGCTGCTGGCGCAGCAGGCCGAACACCAGGGCGTCGAGCAGCGCCATCCACGACGCCTCGATCACGTTCGCCGAGACCCCGATGGTCGTCCAGGTCTCGTCGCCGTCGGTCGAGTCGATCAGCACTCTGGTGACCGCGCCCGTGTCGGCGGTCGAGTCGAGCACCCGCACCTTGAAGTCGGTCAGGTGGATGCGCTCCAGACCCGGATACCGCGACGACAGCGCGGCGCGCAGCGCGGCGTCGAGCGCGTTGACGGGGCCATTGCCCTCGCCCACCGCCGCGATGCGCTCGTCGCCGATCCACAGCTTGACCGTGGCCTCGGTCGAGAGGTGCACCTCGCCCTCGAGCGCGGCAGCCGCGCCCTCGCGGTGGTACGCCGAGACGCGGTAGGCCTCGACGCCGAAGAAGTCCTGCGACCAGCCGGTCGCCTGGCGCATGAGCAGCTCGAGCGACGCATCCGCCGCTTCGAACACGAAGCCCTCGGCCTCGAGCTGCTTGAGCCGCTCGGACAGCTGCGCCGCGGCCCGGTCGTCCATCTCGACGCCGAACTCGGCGGCCTTCATCGACATGCCGGCGCGTCCGCCCAGGTCGGACACCAGCACCCGCGTGCGGTTGCCGACGACGGCCGGGTCGACGTGCTCGTAGCTCGCCCCGCCGACACGACCGAGGGCCGAGGTGTGCAACCCGCCCTTGTGCGCGAACGCCGAGGAGCCCACGTAGGGGTCGGCCGGGTGCGGCGGCAGGTTCACGAGCTCGGCGACGTGGCGTGAGACGGCGGTCAACCGGTCCATGCGGCCCTCGGGCAACGTGGCCACGCCCATCTTCAACGTCAGGTCGGGGATGACCGTCATGAGGTTGGCGTTGCCGGTCCGCTCGCCGTAGCCGTTGACGGTGCCCTGGACGTGCGTGGCGCCGCCGACGACCGCCGCCACCGAGTTGGCGACCGCGCAGCCCGAGTCGTTCTGGGTGTGGATGCCGATCGTCAGCCCCTCGAAGTAGCGCACGACCTCACGGGTGACGCGCTCGACGTCGTGGGGCAGCGATCCGCCGTTCGTGTCGCACAGCACGAGGCAGTCGGCACCGTTGGTCGCCGCGGCCTCGAGCACCCGCATGGTGAACTCGGGGTTGGCTGCGTAGCCGTCGAAGAAGTGCTCGGCGTCGAAGAACACGCGCAGGCCCTCGCGGCGGAGGAACTCGACCGACTCCCCCACCATCGCCACGCCCTCGTCGAGGGTGGTGCGCAGGGCTTCGGTGACGTGGAACTCCGAGCTCTTGCCGACGATGCACACCGTCGAGGTCTGCGCGCCGACGAGCGCTCGCAGCGTCGGGTCATCGTCGGTGCGTCCGAGCGGACGACGTGTCGAGCCGAACGCGACCAGCGTCGAGGTCGACAGCTCGAGCTCGCCAGCGGCCGCTCGACGGAAGAACTCCTCGTCCTTGGGGTTCGCCTGGGGGTAGCCCCCCTCGATCCAGTCGACGCCCAGCCAGTCGAGCTGCTCGGCGACGCGGAGCTTGTCCTCGACCGACAGCGAGATGCCCTCGAACTGCGCACCGTCGCGCAGGGTCGTGTCGAAGATCTCGACCCGGTCGGGCAGCGCGCCGGTCGTCATGAGACCAGTCCCACCCAGTCGGCCCGGACCGGTTGCCCGCTCGACACGCAGCTCATGAGACCAGTTCCACCCAGTCGGCCCGGACCGGTTGCCCGCTCGACACGCAGCTCATGAGACCAGTTCCACCCAGTCGGCCCGGACCGGTTGCCCGCTCGATACGCAGCTCATGAGACCAGTTCCACCCAGTCCTTGTACCGGTCCACCTGGCCGCGCACGACCTTGGCGTACTCAGCCGCGATGGCGGTCGTGGCCTCGCCGGGGCACGGGATGTCACGGTCGTCGACGGAGTTGACCGCGGACACCTCGGCGGCGGTGCCGCACACGAACATCTCGTCGCAGACGTACAGGTCCGACCGCGTCAGATCGGTGACCGCGCACTCGAACCCGAGGTCCTCGGCGATCTCCATGACCGTGTCCTGGGTCAGCCCCTCGAGCGCGCCGGCAGAGCCGGGCGGGGTGAGCAGCACGCCGCCACGCGACACGAAGATGTTCTCGCCGGTGCACTCCGACACCAGGCCCTGGCCGTTCAGCATGATCGCCTCGTCGTAACCGGCCTTCAGCGCCTCGACCTTGGCCAGCGAGGAGTTGACGTAGTTGCCGGTCGTCTTGGACGCCGGCGGCATGGCGTTGTGGTCGTGGCGGAGCCAGGTGCTGATCTTCATGCGCACGCCCTTGATGACGGCGTCGTCGCCCAGGTAGGCGCCCCACGGCCAGCACGCGATCGCGACGTCGACCGAGCACGGCAGGGTGTTCAGCCCCATCTCCCCGTAGCCGTAGTAGGCGATCGGGCGGATGTAGGCCGACGGCAGGCCGGACTCGCGCACGACCGTCTTCGTCGCGTCGATCAGGTCCTCGACGGAGTACGGGATCTCCATCCCCATGATCTTCGCCGAGTTGAAGAGCCGCTCGATGTGCTCGGTCAGCCGGAAGATGCCCGGGCCGTTCGGCGTCTCGTAGGCACGGATGCCCTCGAAGACGCCCATGCCGTAGTGCAGCGAGTGCGTGAGCACGTGGATCTGGGCGTCGGCCCACGGCACGAGCTCGCCGTTCATCCAGATCTTCTCGGTCGGGGTGATGGGCATGTCGGTGTGGCTCCTGCTCAGGCGTTCTTGACGGCGTCCGCGATGGCGTCGCCGATGTCGGTGGTGGACCCGCTGTAGCGCTCGGGGGACTCGCACGCGGCGGCGACCTTGGCCGCTGCGTCCGCCTCGCCGAGGAACTCGAGCATCAGGCGGGCGGAGATGATCGCGGCGATCGGGTTGGCCAGGTTCTGCCCGGCGATGTCGGGTGCCGTGCCGTGCACCGGCTCGAACATCGACGGGCCGGAGCGCGACGGGTTGAGGTTGGCCGACGCGGCGTAGCCGACACCACCGGCGACGGCGCCGCCGAGGTCGGTGAGGATGTCGCCGAAGAGGTTGTCGGTCACGATCACGTCGTAGCGCTCGGGACGCTCGACGAAGTGGATGCACGCCGCGTCGATGTGGTCGTAGCCGGTGGCGACCTGCGGGTACTCCTCGGCCACCTCGTCGAACACCCGCTGCCACAGGTCGCCCGCAAAGGTGAGCACGTTCTTCTTGTGCACCAGCGTCAGGTGCTGGCGCTCGGTGCCGGCGGCCGTCTCGAAGGCGAAGCGCACGCACCGCTCGACACCCATGCGCGTGTTGACCGAGCCCTGCGTGGCGATCTCGTGCGGCGTGCCCTTGCGCAGGAAGCCGCCCTCGCCGGCGTAGGTGCCCTCGGTGTTCTCGCGGATGACCTCGAAGTCGCAGCGGGGCGGCAGCCGGAACGGGCGCAGGTTGATGTACTGGTCCAGCTCGAAGCGCATGCGCAGCAGGATCCCGCGCTCGACCAGGCCGGCCGGGGCCGACACGCCGACCGCCGGGTCGCCGACGGCGCCGAGCAGCAGCGCATCGAGGCCGCGCCACTCGGCCATGACCTCGTCGGGCAGGACGGTGCCGTCCTCCAGGTAGCGGTGCGCGCCCAGGTCGTAGTCGGTGCGCTCGTAGTCGATGCCCGTCGCGTCGAGGACCTTGAGCGCCTCCGCGACGACCTCGGGGCCGATGCCGTCGCCGCCGATCACGCCGATCTTGTGGGTCATGTGGTGCTGCTCCAGACGATGGGGCCACGGGCCCCGGGACAAAAGAAAACCGCCCACGACGGTGGACGGTGTGGAGCGCACGTCGAGGGACGACGTGCGCTACGGAATGACGCCTACCCGGGTGGTCGTGCGCGACATGTCGCACAGCTTACCCGCAGCACCACCCCGCACCGCACCCGGTTCACCGCCTGCGCCCGCGCCGATCCGGCGGCACCTACGCTGTCCCGTCATGGCGAACCCGCACGAGCTGTCCCCGGCCGCCCACAAACGACTCACCGACGAGCTCGAGCAGCTCCGTACCCACGGCCGCATCGAGATGGCCGACCGCATCGAGCGCGCCCGCGAGCACGGCGATCTGAAGGAGAACGCCGAGTACCACGCGGCCAAGGAGGAGAAGGCGAAGATGGAGGGGCGCATCGCCCAGCTCTTCGGCATCCTCGAGGACGCGGTGATCGTCGACACGTCGGGCGGCGACGAGGTGCGCATCGGCTCGATCGTGACCCTGCGCTACGACGACGAGGACGACGACGAGGCCGAGCGCTACCTGGTGGGCTCGATCGAGGAGAAGACCGACGAGGTCGCCCATGTCGTCTCGCCCAGCTCCCCGATGGGCGAACGCCTGATGGGGGCCAAGGTCGGCGACACCGTCGGCTACGAGTCCCCCGGCGGCGAGCTGCAGGTCGTGGTCCTCGAGATCGAGTAGGTCACAGCCGGGATCGGCGATCGGCCGTCGGCGATCGGCCATGACGGCCGGCGGCTGGCGGTCGACCATGACGGCCGGCACTCACCCAAGCTCGGTCTGCAGTTGTCAGTCACCTGCTCACGCGGTCCGCCGGCGCTTCGCCCGGACGATGACCATCACCATGAACGTGGTCATTGCGACGCCCCCGATCACTGCGCCACCGATGAGCAGCGGAACCGAGCCCGACGCTCCGTCGAAGAGGGTGCGCGTCAGGAGCACACGATCAGGTGGACCCCCGACCCGCACGCTGTACCGGCCAGGGTCGTGGACGGTGAAGTCGACGGCACCTGTGTAGACCGATCGACCGCGCTGGATCGTCTGCACGGATCCGCCGACCGTGACCGACACGGCGCCGCCGTCCGGACCGGTCACCTGGACGTCACCCGGTCCCAGTGTCGGGAACGTGTTGAACCCGGCGTTCACCCCGCCGCCACCGAACTGCGAGCCCGTCAGCTCGAACACGGTGTAGCGACCGGCGTCGAGGTCCCGCTCGATCGTCACCGGGCTCTCGTACGCCTCGGCCCCGAAGGCCGAAGCACCCGAGCGAACGAGCGGTGCCAGACCGACCGCGATGATGACGAGTGCGCCGGCGGTCACGACGAGCGCCACCACCTGGCTGCGCCACAACGGCTCCCGCGCCGCCTTCGGCGTCCTCGTCAGACCGGTCCACTGTCCGCCGTCCCACCATCGCTCGATCGACGGGTCCGTCGGATCCGGGTAGTACCCCTTCTTGGCGCTCGCTCCGGCACCGTTCGGCGGACCGGCGTGCTGATGCTGGAACACGTGTGACGACCTTCCCTCGACCCACTTCCATCCTGCCGGGAAGGTCGCCAGAACCGGACGGATCAGCTGCGAATCCGGGTTCGGGCGGCCCGGTTCGACCTGGCACCTTCACTGTCACAGGGCGTCCCTAGGGTAGAACGTATGTTCGATCTGGACGAGGACCTCGGAGCTCGCACCCGCCAGCGCCTCGTCGTCGACGACGTCGATGTGGAGGTGGCGTCGGACGTGGAGCTGATGGACGCCGCGCTCCAGTTGGAGCGCACCCGCCGGGAGCTCGACGCAGCCTCGGTCAAGGTGCTGGCCGAGCTCGACGCCCGTGGTGCGACCGACCTGCAGGACGGGATGCGGACGCCCCGCTGGCTCGCACACCATGCAGAGCTGCCGGCGTCGGTCGCCTCCGCCAGGGTCGGCGTGGCCCGCACGCTGCGCAACGTCCTGCCCGAGATCGGTCAGGACCTGGCGGATGGCCACATCGGCTTCGAGCACGCCAGGGTCCTGGCCGACGCCTGCAACCCTCGCATCGCGGCCGACTTCCCTGCGGCCGCGTCGTTCCTCGCCACCCAGGTCGAGCGCACCGTGTTCGAGGTGTGGCGGCGCCAGGTGCTGAACGTCGCGGCCGAGCTCGACCAGGACGGCGCGCACGATCCCGCCGACGACGTCGCTCGCAACCGATTGACCAAGGGCGACACGATCGACCAGACCTACGTGCTGCGCGCCACGCATGTGGGCCCGGACGGCCTGGTCGTGCACCAGGCGATCAACACCGTCGCCGACGAGCTCTTCCAGCAGTTCCTGCGCGACGAGACGCTCTCCCCCGTCGAGCTGCGGGCACCCTCACGGCCCACGGTCGAGGCGCTCGCCCTGGTCGAGATCTGCCGTCGGGCCATGGGCATCGACCTCGAGTCGTCCAAGGGCCCCGTCGCAGACGTCACCGTCGTCATCAACGCCGCCGAGCCGGAGTCCGTGCACACGCCCGAGGGCACCCGGCTCCAGGACGGGTCCAGCCGGTTCCTGCTGTGCGACCCCCGACTGCGACCGATCGTCACCGATCGGCTGAACGTCCCGCTCGACATGGGGCGCAGCGCCCGCTTCGCCACACCGCAGCAGCGCCGAGCCATGGCCGTGCGCGACGGCGGCTGTGTGTGGCCCGGCTGCACGTGCCCGCCCTCGTGGACCGACGCACACCACAACGACGAGTGGGGTGCCCAGAACGGCACGACCGACGTGCCCAGGATGTCCTCGCTGTGCCGCTACCACCACATGGTGGTGCACCGGAAGGGCTGGGAGATGTTCGCCGAACCGGACGGCACCTTCTGGTTCCGAACGCCCGCCGGCCGGACGTTCTGGGGCCAGCAACGGGGCCGTCAGGTCCGAGGCCCCACGCCCGACAGCGGCTGACAGCGCCTGACCCGGGCTCCGGTTCAGTTCTTCGGCAGGTTCTTGGTGGCTTCGCTCACCGACATCGGCGCGAACTCGGCGCCGTGGCGCGCCACGAAGTCGCGCACGTCCTCGGGGTGGGTGTGCGCGAAGTCCCGCAGCGCCCAACCGATCGCCTTGCGGATGAAGAAGTCCTCGTCGGCGCCACGCCGACGGCTGTAGCCGAACAGTCGCTCGGTGTCGGTGGCGTCCTTCCAGCTCAGCTGGTGCAGGATCGCCACCCGGACGACCCAGCGGTTCTCGTCCTCGACCCAGCGGTCCATCTCCGACGCCAGCTCCCGGTGGTTCAGCACCAGCACGCCGACCACGTGGGCGAGCGGGTCGACCGAGTCCCACCAGGACCGATCGAGCACCAGCGCCCGCAGGCGTGGCAGCGAGTCGGGTTCGAGCACCCGCCAGTGGGTCCGCAGCAGGTCGGTCCCGACGTAGACGAACTCCCGTGGCTCCATTCGCCAGAGCCGGTCGGCGGCGGCGAAGAGCTCGTCCTGACCACAGCCCGCGAAGCTCGCCATGAAGTCCTTGGCCGCCTTGCGTCGGACCGGAGCCGGCAACCCAAGGAACTCGAACTCGTTGCGCATGTAGGCGGCCATGGCATCCGCACGGGACGGATCGGCCTTCTCGTGGAACGCCGCGACCAGCTCGTCGAAGCGCGGGTCCGCCTCAGCCACGAACCTGGCCGTCGCCGCGCACGACGTACTTGGCCGTGGTGAGCTGCGCCAGTCCCATGGGGCCGCGGGCGTGCAGCTTCTGGGTGGAGATGCCGATCTCGGCGCCGAAGCCGAACTCCTCGCCGTCGACGAAGCGGGTCGACGCGTTGACCAGCACCGCCGCGGCGTCCACCTCGTGCAGGAACTGCTCGGCCGAGCGCAGGTCGTCGGTGACGATCGCCTCGGAGTGCCCCGACGAGTTTGCGTTTACGTGGGCGATCGCCTCCTCGAGCGAGTCGACCACCTTCACCGACATCTTCAGGTCCAGGAACTCGCTCGCGAAGTCGTCGTCCGTCGCCGGACCGATCCGGTCAAGCAGCGCACGGGACCGGTCGTCGCCGACCAGCTCCACCTGCGGCATCGACGAGTCGACCCGTGCGAGGAACGCCTCGGCCACCTCCGCGTGCAGCACCAGCGACTCGGCCGCGTTGCACACCGACGGTCGCTGGGTCTTGGCGTTCACCAGGATCGTCTCCGCCATGTCCAGATCGGCCGCCGCATCGACGTACACGTGGCAGTTGCCGTCGCCGTCGATCACGAAGGGGACCGTGGCGTGCTCCAGGATCGACGCGATGAGCGACGCCCCGCCCCGCGGGATCAGGCAGTCGACCAGCCCGCGCTGCTGCATGAACTCGGTCGCCGCCGCCCTCGACACGTCGTCGACCAGCACGACCGAGTCCTCGGGCAGGCCCGCCTTGGCGACCGCCTCGCGCAGCACCTCGGAGATGGCGGTGTTCGAGTGGATCGCCGTCGAGGAGCCCCGCAGGAACGCCGCATTGCCCGACTTGAGGCACAACGCCGCCGCGTCCGAGGTGACGTTCGGTCGGCTCTCGTAGATGATCGCCACGACGCCGAGGGGCACCCGCACCCGTGAGATGCGCAGACCGTTCGGCCGGACCCACCCGTCGAGCACCTCGCCGACCGGGTCCGCCAGTGCTGCGACCTGGCGCAAGCCGCCGGCCATCCCGCCGATGCGCGCCTCGTCCAGGCGAAGTCGGTCGACCAGGCCGGGGGCGATGCCCGCCTCGGTCGCCGCGGCGACGTCGAGGGCGTTCGCCGCGAGGACGTCGGCGGCGCGTGCCTCGAGCAGGTCCGCCGCCGCGAGCAACGCGTCGTCCTTCAACGACGTCGACGCGGTGGCGAGCACACGCGACGCCGCCTTGGCGCGGCGGGCGAGCTCGGGGATGGGGGTGGGCTGGTCCGTCACGGCCCGAAGGCTACCGCTCGCCGCAGGGGATCTTCCCGACGTGGCTAACCTCGGCCCGTGTCCGCCCGAGCTCTCGATGCCGCCGTCGCTGCCTTCATCGACGACGTCACCGACGCCCTCGAGCAGGCGACCGCCGGCCTCGACGGGGTCTCGCCCGACTCGCTGCGATCGGACGTCACGGTCGAGGCGTTCGACCTGACCACCGCCATGATCGACGCGGATCAGCGCCACACGGTCGACGAGCTCGAGGCGCTGATCGATGCGTTCGGACGCCGGCTGGGCGACACGACGCTCATCTTCGCCACGCCGGCGGAGCTCCGCGGCAGCACCCTGGTGGTCGGCCGACGGCACTGGCTCGAGCAGGACTCCGAGCTGTTCGGCATCCTCACCGATGCCGACGCCCGCGGTCGCACGCACCTGGCAGAGCGCTACTACGAACGGGCGCTGGACGTCGCACACGTGGTGGTCTCGCTCGACGCCGTGCCCGCACGGTCCGAGCTCGAGGCCATCTCGGCGTTGCGGACCCGTCTGCTCGGCCGGCTCCGCGAGCGCGGCCCGGCGCCCGAGCAGGCACCCTTCGGCGACGCCGAACCGGTCGCGGTCGGCTCGGAGACCGGTGAGCGGGACACCGGCTCGACCGCCACCGCCGCCGCGGCGGCCGCCGAGGAGGACCCGCCCGCGCGTCCCCTCGAGGAGCTGCTGGCCGAGCTCGACGAGCTGATCGGCCTGGACGAGGTCAAGGCCCGGGTCCACCTGGTCGCCGACCTGCTGCAGGTGCAGAAGTTGCGGGCGGATAGAGGGCTGCCGACCACCGAGACGTCGCACCACCTGGTCTTCACCGGCAACCCGGGCACCGGCAAGACGACGGTCGCCCGTCTGCTCGCCCAGATCTACCGCACGCTCGGCGTCGTCGAGCGGGGGCACCTGGTCGAGACCGACCGATCGGGCCTGGTCGCCGGGTTCGTCGGCCAGACCGCCCCGAAGGTCACCGCCGTGTTCGACCAGGCCGACGAGGGCATGTTGTTCATCGACGAGGCGTACACGCTCGCCCGCGGGAACGAGAACGACTTCGGCCGGGAGGCGATCGATCAGATCGTCAAGCTCATGGAGGACCGTCGCGACCGGGTCGTGCTCGTCGTCGCCGGCTACCCCGTCGAGATGGAGGAGCTGCTCTCCACCAACCCGGGCCTGCGCTCGCGCTTCCCGACGGTGATCGACTTCCCCGACTACACCACCGACCAGATCGTCGCGATCGTGGACAGCATCGGCGCCAAGCAGCGCTACGTCCTGACCGACGACGCCCGCGACAAGCTGCGCCGCGTCATCGACGAGGTACCCCGGACCAAGGGGTTCGGCAACGCCCGGGTCGGTCGCAACCTGTACGAGTCGGCGTTGAGCCGCCACGCCTCACGGGTGGTGCGCATGGACGAGCACAGCGACGAGCTGCTCACCACCTTGACCGCCGCCGACGTCCCGGACGGCACGGTCGCCCCGGACGGCACCGCTGATCCGGACGGCACCGCAGTTCCCGACGGCACGGTCGCCCCGGATGGCACCGCAGTTCCGGACGGCACCGCAGTTCCGGATGGCACCGCAGTTCCGGATGGCACGGCAGTTCCAGATGGCGCTGACAGCAACGAGGTCGCACCGTGACCCCGGTCCCGGGCGGTCCGCGCCGATGAAGCGCCTGGTGGCGGTGCTCGCGGCGATCGCGATGATCGGCGGTGCATGGCTCCTGCGGGACCGGCTCGACGATGACGGCGGGTCGGGTGGCTCCGGCGGCGGTGGCGCCGACGTCGAACAGGTTCGCCTGCGTTGCGCCAACGAGCTCGCCGACGTCTGCCTGCAGGTGGCCGACGGACGCGACGACGTGAAGGTCACCCTCGAGGACCCCGGCACCACCTCGGACGCACTCGTGGCGCTGCCCGAGGGCGACGACCCGGGCTTCGACGCATGGCTCGTCGACGCGCCGTGGGCGGAGATCACCGCCGACAACCGGGGGTTCGCCAACGCGTCGGGGGTCGTGCTCGGCGACCCGAGCGCCGTGCTGGCACGATCGCCGGCGGTGCTCGTCATCGCGGACGCGGCGCAGTCGCTCCTGCCGGAGGACTGCGAGCCCCGGGTCAGCTGGACCTGCATCGGCACCGCCGGAGCGAACGTGCGCGTCGGCGTCCGGTCACCCGAGCGCGGCGACGGCCTCACGGTGCTGGCCGGCGCGACCGCCGAGTTCCTCGGCACCTCCGACTACTCGGCCAACGACTTCGACACTCCCGGCTTCACCGGCTGGTTCGACCGCATCACGAACCTCAGCGCGAGCACCAGGCTCGGGCGGCAGTCGCCGCTCGAGGGCGCCCTGACCCGCCAGGGCCTCTTCAACGTGGTGGGCGCACTCGAGGCGCAGTCCACCGGGCTGCTCCGAACCCGCGGCGGCTGGGCCACGACGTACCCTTCCCCTGTGGTCACCGCCGATGTCACCCTCGTCCCCGCCGCGGGGCTCGCTGCCGACGAGCTGCTCGATCAGCTCGGTGCCGACGAGCTCGACGACGCCCTCCGAACGCAGGGCTGGAGGGTCGACGGCTCCGTCCCCGACGGCGGCGATGCCGACGTGGAGCTCCCCGAGGGCTCTGGCCTCCCCGCCCCCGGCGTGCTGCAGCAGCTGCGGGAGCGTTGGTGAGCGCGCGCCGGCGGGCCACCCCGTCGTCCACCCTCGGCGCGATCGCGCTCGTCGCCGTCGCCTCGCTGATCGCTGCGGCGTGCAGCGGCGGCGACGACGAGTCCGGCACCGGGTCGACCATCGACCCGCGCCGAGGCGACTGCATCACCGTCGACGCGGCGGTGAGCTCGGAGAAGATCGAGCTGCTCACCGACCTGGCGGAGACCTTCAACGACTCGGACCAGGCCGTGGTCGACGGGGAGTGCGTCTACGTCGAGGTGCGCTCCCAGTCCTCGGGTTCCGTGACGTCCGCGTTGGCAGAGGGCTGGGACGAGCAGACCGACGGCACCCCGCCGGTCATCTGGTCGCCCGCCGCGAGCTCGTGGGGCACCATCCTCAACCAGCGCCTCGCGGACGACGGACGGCCCCCGATGGTGTCGGAGGATCCGACGCCGTTCATGCTGACGCCGCTGGTCATCGCCATGCCCGAGCCGATGGCCGAGGCGCTCGGCTATCCGGAGACCCCGATCGGCTGGTCCGACATCCTCGAGCTCTCGAGCTCCGACACCGGGTGGGCCGACTACGGGCATCCTGAGTGGGGCGAGTTCCGGCTGGGCAAGACCAACCCCAACTTCTCGACGTCGGGGCTCTCGGCACTGATCGCGCAGACCTACGCGGCGACCGGCAAGACCTCGGGGCTGTCCGCCGAGGATCTCGCCAACCCGCAGGTGGCCCAGTACGGCAGCGACATCGAGTCGTCGGTGGTGCACTACGGCGACATCACGATGACCTTCCTCAACAACTGGTTCCGCGCCGACCGGCGTGGCACGGCGCTCACCTACGCGAGCGCCGTGGCCGTCGAGGAGAAGTCGGTCATCGACTACAACAACGGCAACCCCGACGGCGTGCTCTCCCAGGGCGAGGAGCCCCGTGAGCCCCGCACCCCGCTGGTCGCGATCTACCCCACCGAGGGCACGCTCTACTCGGACAACCCGATCTACGTGCTCGACGCCGACTGGGTGACGCCGGAGCAGACCGCCGCGGCGGACGCCTTCGCCGCCTTCGTGCAGGAGCCCGAGAACCAGGAGCGGGTGCTCGACTACGGGTTCCGACCCGGCAACCCCGAGGTCGCCGTGGACGAGCCGATCACGCTGGCGAACGGCGTCGACCCCGACCAGCCCGCCACACTGCTCGAGGTGCCCCCCGGTCAGGTGATGGTCGACCTGCTCGAGTCGTGGGCACAGCAGCGCAAGGGCGCGCGGGTCCTCATGGTGCTCGACGTCTCCGGCTCGATGGGCGAGCCGGCGGACCCCGAGGATCCCAACGGCCCGACCAAGCTCGACCTGGCCAAGGAGGCCGTGGTCGAGGGGCTCGACGACTTCAAGGCCGAGGACCTGGTGGGCCTGCGCATCTTCACCACCGACGACGGCGGGACCCCCGTCGTCGACGACCTGGCGCCGATCGCGCCGATCGGCGCCAACCGCGAGGCGTTGATCAACCGGGTGAACTCGCTCGTCCCGCGCGCCGGCACCCCGCTGTACCAGGTCACCCAGGAGAGCTACGACCAGATGCTGTCCGAGTACGACCCGGCGCTCATCAACGCCGTGATCGTGCTGACCGACGGCCAGAACGACGACGGCACGCCCGCCGACGACGCGGAGCAGTTCGAGGAGCTGCTCGCGGACGTCACCACCAACAGCAACGGTGAGACGGCCAAGCCGGTGCGGATCTTCACCGTCGCCTACGGCTCGGGTGCAGATCCGAGCGAGCTGCGCCAGATCGCCGAGGCGTCCAACGCGACCGCGTACCGGGCGACCGACGCGACGACGATCAACCAGGTCTTCGCCGCGGTGGTCAGCAACTTCTGAACCGGCGCCCGACCGGGGCCGTTGGCTAGCGTCGTCGCCCGGTCCGCCGCCACGGCGGCCGGGGGGAGAGGGCACGGTCGATGGGACGCGAGCAGGCACACGCGACGGGCGACGGCGCAGCCGAGGCCGAGATCCGCTACACGACCCACGGGGTCGCGCACATCCGCTCGGACACCTGGCGAGGGGTGGGGTTCGGACAGGGCTGGGCGATCGCGGGTGACCACCTGCCGACGATCGCCGACCAGATCGTCAAGGTGCGCAGCGAACGTGCCCGCTTCCACGGTGCGGGTCCTGCGGACATGCACCTGGCGTCCGACCTCGGCTACCGGGTGCTCGGCGTCGTCGAGCGGGCTGCGTGGCTGCGGGACCAGCAACCTGCGTGGATCACCGAGATGGTGTCCGGCTACGTCGGCGGCTACAACCGACGCCTCGGCGAGCTCCTGGCGAGCGGCGACCTGCCGGCGTGGTGCGCGGACGCCGAGTGGATCCGCCCGATCGACGAGCTCGACCTGTACGCCTACATCGGCGACATCGCCCTCATGGGCAGCGGTCGCAACCTGGCGCACCTGATCGGCTGGGCTCAGGCACCCGGGCTCGACGGCCCGTTCCCCGCCGCGTCGTTGGACGCGCTCGGTGGCCCGGAGCCGGGCTCGAACGGCTGGGCGATCGGCGGCGACGTGACGGCCTCGGGCGGCGGCATGGTGCTCGCGAACCCGCACTTCCCGTGGGGCGGCGAGGCCCGCTTCTGGGAGTGCCACCTGACCCTGCCCGGCCAGCTCGACGTGTACGGCGTCTCGCTGCTCGGCGCGCCGGGTGTCCAGATGGGCTTCAACGACCGGGTCGCCTGGACCCACACGTTCTCCAAGGGCCACCGCTTCACGATCTTCCAGCTCGCGCTGGCCGACGGCGACCCGACGTCGTACCGCTACGGCGACGAGATCCGCCCGATGGCATCCACGCCGCACTCGGTTCAGGTGCTCGGCGACGACGGTGAGCTCTCCACGGTGCAGCGCACCATGTGGCGCACGCACCACGGACCCATGCTGAACATGCCGCTCCTCGGCTGGGGCGAGGAGGTCGGCTTCAGCTACCGGGACGCGAACGACGACAACGCCCGCGTGCTCGAGCAGTTCATGGGCATGGCCATGGCCGAGGACCTGAGGTCGTTCCGTCGGGTCTTCCACGAGGTGAAGGGCCTGCCGTGGGTCAACACGCTGGCCGTCGACCGCAGCGGGGACGCCTGGTACACCGATGCCTCCGCCACGCCCGCGCTCAGCGACGCGGCGACTGCACGATTCCTCCGTCGGCTCGACGAGGACCTGATCGCGGCGCTCGCCTTCGAGAACCGCATCGCGATGCTCGACGGCAGCGAGCCGGACGACGACTGGGTCGTGCACGACACGGCCCGCTCCCCCGGCCTCGAGCCGCCCGAACGGCTGCCCGAGCTGACCGTGCGCGACCTGGTGGTCAACGCCAACGACTCGCACTGGCTGTCGCACCCGGAGCGCACCCTCGAGGGCTACCCCGTGCTGTGCGGGTTGGAGCGCACCCCCCGCAGCCTGCGCACCCGCCAGAACCTCCGCCTGGCCCGGGCGCTCGCCGCCCGGGGCGACGTCACCCTCGACGACCTCGCCGATGCCGTGTTCGACAACGCCAGCCTGAGCGCCGACCTGCTGCGTGACGCCGTCGTCGAGCGGTGCCGGGTGGCCGGTTCGATCGAGTTCAACGGCGCCTCGGTCGACCTGGTCGCCGCGGCCGACGTGCTGGAGGGGTGGAACGGCGGGACCTCCCTGGACTCGGTCGGGGCCGTCCTCTGGCGTGAGGTCATGTGCGGCTTCGACGACGCGGCCTGGAAGTCGGCGGGCGCCCTGTTCCACGTGGCGTTCGACCCCGACGACCCGATCGCCACGCCCCACACCCTCACGCCGGCGCCCGACGGCGATGTCGCCGACCCGGTGCTCACCGCGGTCGCCGGCGCGGTCGATGCACTGGGCCACGCCGGCGTGGCGATCGACGCGCCGCTCGGCGAGGTGCAGTGGGCCGTGAGGGGACAGCACCGCGTCGCGGTGCACGGCGGTGGCGAGGCGGAGGGCATGTTGAACGTGCTGGCGCCGACCGGAGCGCTGGCGTCGCACTCGATCGAGCCGGTGCCGCCGTCGGAGCCGGTGCTGCCCGGCCGGGTGCGCACCGGGCTGGCCGCCGGCGGCTACCAGGTCACCTACGGGACGAGCTTCCTGGCCGTGATCGAGATGACCCCCGACGGACCCGAGGGTCGGGGCCTGCTGGCGTACGGCCAGAGCGGCGACCCGGCGTCGCCGCATCACGTGGACGGCACCCGTGCGTACGCGGCCGGCGAGCTGCGCCCCCTGTGCTTCCGGGAGGACCAGATCGAGTCGGACCCGGAGCTGCGTCGGGTCGAGCTGCAGGAGCGAGGGTCCTGACCCCGGCGGCCGCCGTCCGTGGTCGGAGCGGTTCGTCGTCCGGCACCGTCGGTGGTGCGCAGTGGTTCGTCGTCCGGCTTCGTCGTCCGCCGGTGGTTCGTCGTCCGACGCGCTCGGTGCCAGCATGGTGCGCACATGGCCTCGTTCCGTGATCGATTCCTGACCCCCAAGGTGGCCCGGGCCATCACCTCGCCCTCGGCCATCGTGGCCACGGGCGCCGGGGCAGCCGTGGGCATCCTCGCCCTGGGCAACCCCGTGGGTGCGGTCGCGTTCGGGCTCGCGGCCTTCGCGGCACGGGTGCTCGCCGCCGTCCCTCGCGCACCACGCCACCCGACCATGGATCCGCGCCGGCTCCAGGACCCGTGGCGCACGATCATGGTCGAGATCCTCGACGCAGACCGACGCTTCGACCGTGCGGTGTCGGGCATCCGGCCCGGTCCGCTGCGCGACCGCGTGACCGAGCTCGGGGCACGGCTCGAGCGTGCGGTCGCCGAGGCCTGGCGCACCGCCGAGGCCGGCGCACAGCTGAGCAACGGACGCGCCCAGATCGACACCAACCGCATCCATCACGAGCTGGCTGCGGCCCAGCAGGGACCCCAGACCGAGCGGACCCAGCAGACCGTCGCGGCGATCCAGGCCCAGCTCGCGGCGGCCGATCGGCTCGACCACACGATCCGCGACGCCTACGACCGCCTGCGCCTGCTCGACGCACGCATCGACGAGACCGTCACGCGCACCGTCGAGCTGTCGGTGACCCAGACCGACGTCGAGGCGCTCGCCGGCCTCGGCGACGAGGTCGACTCGATCGTCGACGACATGGAGGCGCTGCGACAGGCCGTCGAGGAGACCCGGGCGAGCCACCCACAGCTGCCCGACCGCGACCGACCCGACACCGGCCAGACCGGAACCTCCACCGCGTGAGCGACCGCCGTCCCACCGACCCCGAGCTGATCGACGCCGAGCTCCCCGACCCCGAGACCGTCGATGCCGAGCTCCTCGAGGCCGAGCTGCTCGAGGGCGGTCTGCCTGACCAGGCGGTGGCCGACGAGCCCGTCGGCGCCGGTCGCAGCCTGCTCTCGGCGAGCGCCGCGCCGGCGATCGGCACGGCGTTGTCCCGGGTCACCGGCCTGCTCCGCGTGGCGGCGCTGACCGCCGCGCTGGGCCTCACGAGCGTCGCCGACGTCTACAACCTGGCCAACACCGCGCCCAACATCCTCTACGAGCTGGTCATCGGTGGGGTGCTGTCCTCCACCCTCGTCCCGCTGTTCATCCACGCGAACGACCGTGCCGCCGAGGGACGCAGCGACGACTCGGCCTCGGTCATCGTCACGGTGTCGTTCGTGGCCATCACCGTCCTGTCGTTCCTGGCGGTGCTGGTGGCGCCGTTGATCAACGCCGTGTTCTCGCTGTCGCTCGACGGCGCCGAGAAGACCCGCCAGTCCGCGATCGGCGACGACTTCCTGATCCTCCTGCTGCCACAGGTCTTCTTCTACGGGATGATGACGCTCGGCACCGCCGTGCTGCACGCCAAGCGGCGGTTCGCGGCGCCGGCGTTCGCGCCGGTGCTGACCAACGTCGTCATCTCCGCCGCCGCGCTCTCGGTGTACCTCTTCATCGATCCGGCGAACGACGGCCCGGACTCCATGCGCACGGTGTACGTGCTCGGGCTGGGCACGACCGCCGGCATCGCCGCGATGGCGGTGGCCCTGCTGCCGGCCGTGCGTCGCTCGGGCACGGTGCTGCGCTGGTCGTTCCAGCCCCGCCATCCGGCCATCCGCTCGGTCCTGCGGCTGTCCGGCTGGACCGTGGGCTTCGCCGTCTCCAACCAGATCGCGCTGCTGATCGTGCTCACCCTGGCCCGTGGCGCCGGCACCGGGGCCGTGTCGGCGTACCAGTACGCGTTCATCTTCTTCCAGCTGCCGTACGGCCTCATCGCCGTGTCGCTCATGACCGCCGTGCTGCCCGAGCTGGCGACCGCAGCGGCGAACCGGGACCACGAGCAGTTCGTCGCACGCTTCCACGAGGGGCTCGGGCTGCTCGTCACGTTCATGCTGCCCGCGGCGGGCGCCTACCTGTTCATCGGACGTCCGCTCATCGCGCTGCTGCTGCAACGAGGTGAGTTCGACGTCGAGGCGACGATGGCGACCTCCGACGTGCTCGCCGGGTTCAGCGTGGGCCTGCCCGCGTTCGCCGTGTTCCTCTACTGCGTGCGGGCCTTCCACGCCCGTCGCAACACCCGCACGCCGTTCTACCTGAACCTGTTCGAGAACGCCCTCAACGTCGCGCTGGTGATCCCACTGGTGGCCGTGTTCGCGACCCCGGGTCTCGCGGTCGCCTACTCGGCCGCCTACTGGGTGGCTGCAGCCGTGGCCCTGGTGGTCCTCAACCGCCACGTGCCGGGCCTCCTGGGGTGGCCGCTGCTGGTGCCGCTCGGACGCAGCCTGCTCGTCGCGGCGGCGGTGCTCGTGTGGATCGGCGTCGTCACGTCCTACGTGGACGTGACCGGCTCGCTGGCGCAGGTCGTGCTCTGCGTCGTCGTCGGCGGTGCCGTGTTCGTGGCCGCCACGCTGCTGGCGCGCCCGCCCGGCTTCGAGCCGATCGCGGATCGTGCGGCCCGCATGTTGCGCCGCCGCGCGTAGGCTCCCCCGCATGTGGAAGTCGATCAAGAAGTGGTGGAAGTACCTCGGCGCCAAGCTGGGGAGCAGCTTCGACGAGAAGGCCGACCCCAAGGTCCAGCTCGAACAGGCCATCGCCGAGGCCCAGGACCAGCACCGGCGGCTGAAGGAACAGGCCGCCAACGTCATCGCCAACCAGAAGCAGACCGAGATGCGTCTGAACAAGGCGCTCGACGAGCTCGAGAAGTACAACCGCAACGCCCAGCAGGCGGTCCTGATGGCCGACGAGGCCGCCCGCTCGGGCGACGCCGCCAAGGCCGGTGAGTACACCTCGGCGGCCGAGGCCTTCGCGAACCAGCTGATCGCCAAGGAGACCGAGATCGAGAACCTGAAGACCATGTCGCTGCAGTCCACCCAGGCGGCGGACCAGGCCAAGGCGGCGGTCAACCAGAACGCCCGACTCCTCCAGGAGAAGCTCTCCGAGAAGCAGAAGCTCCTGTCGCAGCTCGACCAGGCCAAGATGGCCGAGCAGATGAACACCGCCATGGCGTCGCTGACCGAGACCGTCGGCGGCGACGTGCCCACCCTCGACGAGGTGCGCGAGAAGATCGAGACCCGCTACGCCAAGGCCAAGGGCATGTCCGAGGTCCAGGGCATGTCGGTCGAGACCAAGATGCTCGAGGTCGAGCAGGCGTCGGTGAACTTCGAGGCCCAGGCCCGCCTCAGCGAGATCCGCTCCAAGCTGGGCATCGGCGAAGCGGCCGCCGACACGCCCGCTGCCGCCACCGAGTCAGCGGCCGCGACGGAACCCGCAGCTGCGTCCGAGCCGGCCGCGGAGCCCACCCCCGAGCCCGGCACCTGACGCCGGCATCGGGCCCGGGTCCCGGTCGATCTCCGCTACTGCGGTAGCACGACCAGGTCGTCGCGGTGCACGACCTCGCCCTCGCCCTCGGACAGCTCCGAGGAGCGTCGGCCCGCCATGGTGCGCAGGCTGGTCGCGCTGACCCGTGACAGGCCCTTGGCCACCACGCGGCCCTCGGTGTCGCACAGCTCGACGGCGTCGTCCGCGGCGAAGCTGCCCCGGACCTCGACCACACCCGCGGCGAGCAGGGACCGCCCCGACGCCATGACGGCGCGCACGGCACCGTCGTCGAGCACCACCTGACCCTCGGCCGGCAGCGCGAACGCGATCCAGAGCTTGCGCGCCGGGAGTCGCCGATCGCGGGGCTGCACCGAGGTGCCGACACCGGGGCGTCCGGCGACGGCGTCGACGAGCACGTCGGGCCGCGCCGCCGCGGCGATGACCGCCCGGACGCCCGACCAGGAGGCCATCTTGGCCGCCGACAGCTTGGAGGCCATGCCGCCGCTGCCGCGTGCGGTCCCCGCCCCACCGGCCAGGGACTCGAGCTGGTGGTCGATCTCGACGATCTCCTCGATGAGCGACGCGCCGGCCGACAGACGCGGGTCGGCGTCCATCAGGCCCGGAGTGTCGGTCAGCAGGACCAGCAGGTCGGCCGCGAGCAGTTGGGCCACGAGCGCCGCGATCCGGTCGTTGTCGCCGAAGCGGATCTCGTCGTCGGCCACGGCGTCGTTCTCGTTGACGATGGGCACCACGCCCAGCTCGATCAGGCGGTCGAGGGTGCCGCGGGCCTGCAGGTACTGGGCCCGCACCATGAAGTCGGGCGGTGCCAGCAGGACCTGCCCGGCCACCATGTCGTGCGCGGACAGCGCGTGGGTCCAGGTCTGCACCATCCGTGCCTGACCGACCGCCGAGACCGCCTGCAGGGTGCGCGCGTCGCGGGGACGTTGCGACGCGTCGAGACCGAGCGCCGGCAGACCCGACGCCACCGCGCCCGAGGAGACGACGACCACCTCGTGGCCCTGCCCGCGCAGCAGGGCGAGCTCGGCCGCGACCTTGGCGACCGCTCCGGCGTCGATCGCTCCGTCGGCGTCGGTGAGGCTCGACGTCCCGATCTTGACCACGACGCGCATCAGGTCGCCTCGTCGAAGGGTCGCACGTCGAGCTGGTCGTCGGACTCGTAGTCGAAGCTCATCCCGGCGATGTGCACCGTGTCGCCGTTGCGGGCCCCCGCACGAGCGAGCGCACGGTCGACGCCCAGGCGCGACAGCCGTTCCCGGGCCACGTCGAGCGCCTCCGGGTTGGTGAGGTCCGACAGCCCCACGGCCCGTGCCGCCTCGCGGCCGTGCACCTCGAAGCTGCCGTCGTCGCGCCGACCGATGCGGATGCCCTCGGGGACGGGGCGCAGCGTGACGTAGCCTTCGGGCTCGGGCTCCTCGGCACGGGTCGCCTCGACCGCCCGACGGAGCTCGCCCAGGAGCTGGGGCACACCGTCGCCGGTGACCGCCGAGACCACGGCCCCGTCGAAGGCCGCCAGCGTCGCCTCGTCCGCGAGGTCCGCCCGCGAGCCCACCCGCACCCGGGTGCGCAGCAGCAGGTCGGGTCGGTACTGGCCGAGCTCGCCGAGCAGCACCCGTTCCTGCTCCTCGGGGGTCGACGGCGCCATCTGGGACAGGTCGATCATGAGCAGCAGCACCCTGGCCCGCTCGATGTGGCGGAGGAACTGCAACCCCAGCCCGCGGCCCTCGGCCGCGCCCTCGATCAGACCCGGGATGTCGGCGACGACCATCTCGAAGGGCCGGCCACCGTCGTCCATCCGCACCACGCCCAGGTTCGGCACCAACGTGGTGAAGGGGTAGTCGGCGATCTTGGGCTTGGCCGCGGAGATGCGGGAGATGAGCGTGGACTTGCCCACGTTGGGGAACCCCACCAGGGCGACGTCGGCCATGAGCTTCAGCTCCAGGCGCAGCCACCGCTCCTCGCCGTACTCACCCTGCTCGGCGAAGCCGGGCGCACGCCGGCGGTTCGACAGGAACCGGGCGTTGCCCTTGCCGCCCGTGCCGCCGTGCGCCGCGAGCCAGCGATCGCCGTCGTTGATGAGGTCCGCGAGCTCCTCGCCGTCCTGCGTGCGCACCGTCGTGCCCATGGGGACGTGCACGATCGTGTCGTCGCCGCTGGCACCGTGCTGCTTCTTGCCCGACCCGTGCGCCCCGCTGGCGGCCTTGCGGTGGGGGTGGTCGCGGAACGCGAGCAGCGAGGCCACGTTGCGGTCGGCGACGAGCCAGACGTCGCCGCCATCACCCCCGTCGCCGCCATCGGGGCCGCCGCGGTCGACGTGCGCCTCACGGCGGAAGGAGATGCAGCCCGCACCACCGTCGCCGCCCTTGACGTTCAGGCCACACTCGTCCACGAAGTTCGACACCGGCCAAGGATACGGTGCGGACCGCTGCTGCACGCGACCGAGAACGTCACCCACCCCTCCTACGATGGGCACCATGGCCCCCACGGACCCGACCGACGACGCCACAGCCACCGGCGACGGCGGGACGGCGGACGTCGGCTCCGCCGCAGGTCCCCGGGCGCGCGAGTGGGCACGGACGATGGGCGGCCACCAGCTGGGCGAGGTGCCCGTCCGCCACGCGCACGCCGACGCCGCCGCATCGCTCGGCGCTGCTCCGGCGCCCGACCGGCGCGCCCGTGAGGAGCTCGAGGACCGGCTGCTGTCGCCGGGGGCGACCCGTTCCGAGGGCGCAGGGCACCGGGAGGTGGCCGAGGAGCCCGACGCCGAACGCACCTGCTTCGAACGCGACCGGGACCGGATCCTGCACTCCACGGCGTTCCGACGCCTCGCCGGCAAGACCCAGGTCGTCGTCTTCCCCGACGACCACCAGCGCACACGCCTCACCCACGCGCTCGAGGTCGCGCAGGTGGCCACCGCGATCGCCCGGTCGGTCGGCGCGAACGTCGCGCTCACCGAGGCCATCGCGCTCGGCCACGACTGCGGGCACGGGCCCGGCGGCCACGCGAGCGAGGACGCGTTCAGCCCCTACGTCGAGGGCGGCTACGACCACGCCGTCTGGGGTGCCGACACGGTGCTCCGACCCCTCAACCTGTGCGTCGAGACCCTCGACGGCATCCGCAACCACTCGTGGTCACGGCCGTCGCCCCGCACACCCGAGGGGGAGATCGTCTCGTGGGCAGACCGCATCGCCTACGTCTGCCACGACTTCGAGGACGCAGAGCTCACCGGCATCGTCTCGGCGGACGACCTGCCCGAGGTCGTGCGCGAGCGGTGCGGGATCCGCCGCAGCCGCCAGCTGCACGCCCTGATCGGTGGCGTGGTCGACGCGATCCGATCCACGGGCGCGGTGTCCATGACCGAGCCCATGGCGGCGGCGCTCGGCGAGTTCCGCCGCTTCAACTACGAGCAGATCTACATGCGGCCCGCGTCGCTGGCGCAGTCCACCGCCGTCATCCGGGTCCTTCAAGCGCTGGTGGAGCACTACGGCGAGCACCCCACCGAGATGCCCCGACCGGCGAGCGGCGACGTGGAACCGCGGGGCAAGGAGGCCCTGCGAGAAGCGGTCACCTACGTCGGCGGCATGACCGATCGCTACGCGTTCGCCCAGGCGATCGCGCGGCTCGACTGGCCCACGAGCGAGCTCCCGGTGGGCATCGGGTGACCGCGGGCCCGACCCACGTCGCCTTCCTCCGGGCCGTGAACGTCGGCGGACGGACGGCGACCAAGGATCGGTTGATCACCGCCACCGAGGCGAGCGGCGCCACGGACGTGTCGACGTTCCTGGCCAGTGGCAACGTCCTCTTCGCTCCCGGCGAGCTGCCACGACGCCGGGCCGCGCTCGAGTCGGCGCTCGACGCCGCACTCGAGGCCGAGCTGGGCTTCCGTGCCGAGGCGTTCGTGCGCACCCGACGCCAACTGGTGGCACTGGGCACCGGCGATCCCTGGGACGGCGAGGTCGACCTGGACTCGGGCACCTACAACGTCGCGTTCCTGCACCGGGCCCTGCCGCCGGGGGAGCAGCGTGAGCTCCTCGCCGCCTCGACCCCGCGGGACCACCTGGCCGCCGTGGGCACCGAGCTCCACTGGCACACGGCCGGGAAGATGTCCGAGTCGGAGCTGTTCGACCGCCCACTGCTCGAGCGGCCGGTCGCCATGACGATGCGCAACATCCGCACCGTGCGGCGGCTGGTGGCACGGCTCGACGCCTGAGCGGGGCGAGCGGCCTCTGGACGCGCCGAGCCACCTCCGGACGCGCAACGACCCGCCCGAAGGGCGGGCCGTGCAGCGACCTGGGCGGGACCGGAGAGGTCCCTGCGTCCGTGGGACGCTCAGGCGTCGACGGGCAGGACGCTGACGATCTTGCGGTTGCGACGCGAGCCGAACTTCACCTGGCCATCCGCCGTGGCGAACAGGGTGTCGTCGCCGCCGATGCCGACGTTCTCGCCGGGGTGGATCTTTGTGCCGCGCTGACGCACGATGATCGCACCCGCGTGCACGACGCCACCGTCGTACACCTTCACGCCGAGGCGCTTGGATTCTGAGTCACGGCCGTTCCTGGTGGAGCCGCCGCCCTTGGTCTTCGACATGGTGTGGTCCTCTCAGCCCTTCGAGATGCCGGTGATCTCGATGGACGAGTACGTCTGGCGGTGACCCCACCGACGACGGTTGTTCGACTTGTTCTTGTAGGTGAAGGCGTTGATCTTGGGCCCCTTCACCTCGTCGACGACACGCGCCGACACGCTGGCGCCCGAGAGCTGGTCGGGGGTGGCCAGGACGGTGTCCCCGTCGACGAGCATGACGGGAACGAGCTGGACCTCGCTGTCGGGCTCACCCACGCGCTCCACACGGAGGCGCTGGCCCTCTTCGACGCGATACTGCTTTCCACCGGACTTCACGACTGCATACATACGGCTTGCCACACTACCGGCCGGCTCCCACCGATGCGAGTCGAGCCGCGCAGCAGGTCGTTGCTGTTGCATGCTGTCGGGATGATCTGGGCGCTCGTGGTGATCCTGGTCGCGGTGCCGGTCGGCGTCTTCGTACTGCGCCCGCCCATCAGCAGGGCCGTGACCAAGGACGTCCAGGGCATCAAGACCGAGCACATCGTGGCGCCCCTGGTCACGCTGTCGGTCTTCCTCAGCGCCTTCGTGGTCGCACAGGCGACGTCGTCGTACCGGGCAGCGTCCGACCAGGCCGGCAACGAGGCCGGCGCGGTCGACCAGTTCTTCGAGACCGCGGGCCTGCTGCCCGGCCCGGAGGGACGCAGCATCCAGGCGGCCACGGCCTGCTACGCCCGGGCGGTGCACCGCCAGGAGTGGCCGGCGATGACGGAGGGGCGGACCGCGGACGGCGTCGGGGTGTGGACCGATCAGATCCGCGACACCCTGCCGGAGGTCGTCGAGGGACCATCGCCGGTCGTCAGCTCGTTGCTGACCCTCGACCGGGCACGGTCCGAGGCCCGACGACTGCGCCTCACCGAGATGGTCCCCTCCATCCCCGAGGTGGTGCTGATCCTGATGTTCCTCGCGGTGCTCGGCGTCGTCCTGGCACTCACCACCCTGGCGCTGCCCCCGATCCGTCGGGGCAACCTGCTCGCCATCACCGCCGTGATCGGGCTGCTGCTGGGCTCGACGCTGTACCTGGTCGAGGAGCTCGAGGAGCCCTACTCCGGGTGGGTGCACATCCAACCGGACGCGATCGCCCGGACAGCGGACAGCGCCGCCGCCGACTACCTGGAGCTCCACGGCACCGAGGTGCCCTGCACCGAGGACGGCATGCCGATCGACTGAGACCGCCCAGGGTGACCGGGACCGCTCAGCCGGTCGGGTCGAGACCGCTCGGGGAGCGTCGGCTCAGGTCAGGAACGCCGGATCCAGGACGAGGCCGCGGCCGTCGCAGTGCTCGCAGCGGGTGGAGACCGACTCCACCAGGCCCTCGCCGATGCGCTTGCGCGTCATCTCGACCAGCCCCAGGTCCGAGATGTTGAACACCTGCGTGCGGGTCTTGTCACGGCTCAACGCCTCGCGGAACGCCTTGACCACCTGGTCGCGGTTCTCCTTGATCTCCATGTCGATGAAGTCGATGACGATGATGCCGCCGATGTCGCGGAGCCGGAGCTGCCGCGCGATCTCCTCGGCCGCCTCGAGGTTGTTGCGGAACACCGTCTCCTCGAGCGACGACGACCCGACGTTGCGACCGGTGTTGACGTCGATCACCGTGAGCGCCTCGGTGGCCTCGATGATGAGCGACCCGCCGGACGGCAGCCAGACCTTGCGGTCGACGGCCTTCGCGACCTGATCGGCCACGTGGTACTTCTCGAACAGCGGCAGCGGCTCGGCGGCCGTGTCGTAGTACTGGACACGTTCGGCGAGCGCCGGTGCGACGGCCTCCACGTACTCGAGCACGTCGGTGTAGAGCGCGTGGTCGTCGATCACGACGGCGCGGTACTCGGCGTTGAACTCCTCACGGATGAAGCGCACGGCCATCTCGGGCTCGCGGTACAGGAGTCCGGGCCGGTTCTGCTTGGCAGCCAGTGCGGAGATCTGCTCCCACTGCTTCACCAGACGGGTGACGTCGCGTTCGATCTCCTCGGTCGTGACGCCCTGGGCCGCGGTGCGCACGATCACGCCGTGCTGGGCGGGCTTGACCCGGTCGAGCAGCTGGCGCAGGCGCTTGCGCTCGTCGTCCGGCAGGCGCTTGGAGATGCCGTAGGTGGACGAGTTCGGGACCAGCACCACGAACCGGCCCGGGAGCGACACCTCCTGGGTCAGGCGGGCGCCCTTGTGCGCGATCGGGTTCTTGGTGACCTGACACAGGATCAGCTGCTTGGCCTTGAGCACGTCCTCGATCCGCGGGGGCTGACCGCCCTTGGTCTCGACGTCGTCGGGGTCGTACTGCACGTCGCCGCGGTAGAGCACCGCGTTCTTCGGCGTGGCGATGTCGATGAACGCCGCCTCCATGCCGGGCAGCACGTTCTCGACCTTGCCGATGTAGATGTTGCCGTGGATCTGGGTGACGTCGTCGGTCGGACGCGACACGTAGTGCTCGACCAGCGAGCGGCCCTGGAGGATGGAGATCTGCGTCGCCTCGGCGTGCACGTGCACGTTCATCTGGTAGCGACCGACGGCGCGACCCTTGCGGCTGCGCCCTCCCCGCTCCTTCAATGTCTGCTCGTCGAGCTCCAAGGGACGGTCGTCGACGAGGACCGCTTCGACGGGTTGGGGCCGACCGCCACCCTGTCCGCCGCCCTGGCCGGCACCGCCCTTGTTGCGCTGACCGCCGCCGCCCCGGTTGCGTTGACCGCCACCCTGTCCGCCGCCCTGGCGGTTGCCGCCGCCCTGGCCGCCCTGCTTGGCGCCCTGGCCCTGCTGGCTCCCCTGGGCCTGCTGGCCGCCACCAGCGCCCTGACCGCCACCACCTCCGCCACCACCGCGCCCGCGGCGGCGCCGACGACGGTTCCGGGAGTTGCCGGTGCCGGGCTGACCCGACTCCCCCTCGCCCGACGCGCCCTCGCCAGCGCCGTCGCGCGGGCCGTTCGCCGCGGACGGGGCCGGCATGGAGTCGCCGATCTTCGGTTTGCGCTGCGCGGCGGGCGCCGCTGCGTCAGCGGCTCCCGCGCTCCCGGTGCTGGAGCCCCCGGTGCCCTCGGACGTCGGCGCCGACGGCGCTCCGGTGGGGCTGGTGGGTGCGGCATCGCCGCCGGGAGCCCGGGGGGCCGGGGATCCGGCCGTGCCCGAGGTCGACTCGGTGTCCGACATGGGACAGTCCTCTCGTCCTGCACGCCCGTGGGCGTGCGGCGACGGCGTCGCGAGCAGCTGGAGCGCTCAGCGGTCGCCGTCGGTCGTGGTTCATGGGGTGGCGTGCGACCGGAACTCGTCGCTCGCCCGTTCGGTCCAGATCCGTCGCAGCAGCCGCCGTGGGGGTGAGGATCGTGCTCAACGCGGCCAACAGTCGGGACATGGTGCGACGCAGTCTACCGACGCGACACCCCCAACACGGAACCGGGCCGTCCGGGCGAGCACCCCCCGGAGCAACTCGACCCCCGAACGAACGTCGTTCAGGAGGCGATCGGGCGGTCGGTCAGGCGCGGATCAGGAGAAGCGGTGCATGTGCACGGACTGCACCAGCCCCAGGGCCACGAAGGACGCGAGCACCGAGGATCCGCCCTGGGACACGAGGGGCAGGGGGATGCCGGTGATGGGCATGATGCCCAGGTTCATGCCGACGTTCTCGAAGATGTGGAACAGGAGCATCGACATGACGCCGACGCACAACAACCTGCCGACGGCGTCCGAGGCGAGCTGCGCGATGCGCCAGATCCGCCAGATCATCACCCCGAACAGCAGCACCAGGGTGCCGGCGCCGACGAAGCCGAACTCCTCCCCCGCCACCGTGAAGATGAAGTCCGTCTGCTGGGCGGGAACGTAGCCGAGCCGGGTCGAGGGTCCGTTGCCGAAGCCGTAGCCGGTGAGGCCGCCGGAGGAGATCGCGGTCTGTGCCTGGCGCACGTTGTAGCCCGCTGCCTCGGACACGCCCTCGGGGTTGAACGCGGCGGTGAGGCGGTCCCGCTGGTACTCGTCCAACGTGTCGGACGACAGGATGCCGAACACGGCGACCACGCCCACGACGAGCAGCACCATCAGGTGGCGCAGACGGACACCGGCCACCACCAGCATGCCGAGGCCTGCGACGATGAACACCAACGCCGAGCCGAGGTCGGGCTGCAGCAGCGTGAGCAGCGTCGGTGCGCCGATCAGCCCGAGTGCGACGGCCAGGCGTTGCAGGTCGACGGACTCGACGGAGCCGAGGAAGGCCGCCACGGCGATGATCGTGGCGAGCTTGCCGAGCTCCGCCGGCTGCAGCACCACGGGACCGAACTGGTACCAGCCCTTGGTGCCGTTCACGGTCGAGCCCAGCGGCGTGAGCACACCGAGCAGCAGCACGATGCCGGCGGTGTAGATGATCGGCCACCAGTCGGTGATGCGGCGGTAGTCGATCACCGAGATGACGGCCATGGTCACGGCGCCGAGCAGGACGAAGAACGCCTGTCGGGCGACGATGGCGGTGCCGCCGTCGAAGCGGCGTGTGGCACTGAACACCATCAGCAGGCCGATCGCCGCGACGAGCGCGGTGACCACGAGCAGGACCACGTCGACGTGTCGCCAGGGCGCCGACAGGTCGCGGGCGCGGAAGTGCCCTCCGGTGCGGCGGACGGGCCGTGCACCCAGCACTACTCCGACACCCCTGTGTCCGCCGCGTCGCTCAGGCTCCGCAACAGCGCCGCCTCGGCCGCTGCGTCGCAGGCGGACTGCTCGGCGACCGTGCACGCGACGGGCAGCTGTCCGCTCGACGCTGGTGCCAGCACCCTGAAGGCCACCGGCGCCGCGACGACCGAGCCGAAGCCTGCCTCTGGGATGACGACGGTCACGGTGTAGGTCGGCTCCACATCCGGCAACGCCGGTCCCCACCCGACGAAGAGCGCCGTATCGGCCTTGTCGTTCACCTGCGCCGTGCCCGTCTTGCCACCCATGGGCCAGGCCGTTGGGCTGGCGCCCCAGGCAGCGGCGGCAGTGCCGAGCGCGTTCTGGGTGACACCGACGAATCCCTCCCACAGCTTGGCGTGCTGCGCGGGGTCGAACGTGACGGTACCGACCACCTCGGCGGGCACCTCGCGCACCAACTCGTAGTTGCCTGCCTGGCCCGGCGGCAGCGTCGCATCTCGGACCTGGGTGATCTTCGTGACCACCTGCGGTCGGTACCGCGTGCCCCCGTTCGCGAAGGTCGAGTAGGCGTCGGTGAGCTGGAGCGGCGTGGCCAGCACGTCGCCCTGGCCGATCGACATGTTGATGTTGTCGCCCGTGCGCCAGTCACCGGTCATGAACAGGTCGGGTCGTGCCTCGAAGGCCTCCTTGCGGGCCAGCGGCGTGGGCAGGCGACCGGCGTTCTCGCCCGGCAGCGGGATCCCGGTCCGCTCACCCAGACCGAAGTCTGCTGCGGCCTCCTGGATGGGGGTGTCGCCGAACTCGCCGGTCCGGTTCCAGAACTTGTCGGCGATCCGGTAGTAGTAGACGTCCGACGACACCGTCATCGACTCGGCGAGCCCGACCGTGCCGTGGGGGGTGCGACCCGCGTTCTGGAACTCGCAGGTCTCGCCGGTGCAGTTCTCTGCCTCGTAGAAGCCGGGGTCGTTGACGACCTCGTCGCCCCCGGGCAGCAACCCGGTGCGTTGGGCCGCGTAGGCGGTGAATAGCTTGAACGTGGACCCCGGCGCGTACGCGCCCTGCAACGCCCAGTTGTTGAGCGGCATGCCGCTGTTGGGGTCGGTCAGCGCCGCCCAGTACTCCTGGGAGATGCCGTTCACCACCGACGCCGGGTCGTAGTCCGGGTACGACGCCATCGCCAGGAGTTGGCCGTTGCGAGGGTCCTGGACCACCACTGAACCCTGCGGCGCGTTCGTCAGCAGGATGCCCGAGTCGTCGGCCTGCGGCGGACCGTCGCGTACGGCCTGGATCTTCGCCTCGAGCTCCCGTTCGGCATGGGCCTGGAGGTCGACGTCGATGCTGAGCCAGACGTCATCACCGGCCTGGGGTGGGTCGAGCGAGACGACGTCGACCAGGTCGCCCTGCGCGTTGACCTCGATGGTGCGCTTGCCCGGCACGCCGCGCAGGTCGTCCTCGTAGGAGCGCTCGACGCCGGTCTTCCCGATGCTGTCGCCGAGCTGGTACTCCTTGCCGGTCGAGACCTGGAGGGCGGCCTCGGGCCCGGTCGTGGTCGTCGAGCTGGCGCCTGGCACCGTGCCGCCGCGGTCGATGAGCTCCTCCTCATTGATCTCGCCGACGTAGCCCAACAGGTGCACCGCGAGGTTGCCGAAGGGGTACACGCGCACGGCCTTGCGCTCGACCACCACCCCGGGGAACCGGTCGCCGCGCTCGGCCAGGTAGATCTCGACGTCCTCGGTGACGTCCTCGGCCACCGGCACGTAGGCCTGGGGCGCGTAGCGCTTGTCCTCGTAGGCCTTCTCGACGTCGCTCACCTTGGCGGGCACCCCGAAGGACACCAACGTGTCCGCCAGGTCGACGAACATCTCGTCGCGCTCCGCCTGGTCCAGCTTGCGCAGCGGCTCACGGTCGAGCGCCACGACGATCGAGGTCCGGTTGTCGACCAGCACCCGCCCGTTGCGATCCAGGATGCGGCCCCGGGGCGCCTCCTCGTGGATGACCCGCAGCCGGTTGGACACCGACGCCGCCTCGAACTCGGTGCGGTCGATGCCCTGGAGGAACCAGAGCCGCATGAAGAGCGCGAGGAACAGCGAGATCGCCACGATCCCGATGGCGCTCAGGCGCACCTGTGTCGACTCGGTCTCCATGTGTGCGGTGCCCGTTCCTCGGCGGCGGTGCGGCTCAGCGGGCGCCGAGCCGGGTCGCGCTGCCTTCGGCCCAGCGACTGACGGCCAACGTCGGCACGCAGAGCAGCGCGTTGAACGCCGCGACGATACCGACGATGGGCAGGAGCTGGGGATCGGTCAATGAGCGTTGTCCCAGCAACTCCCCCAGCAGCGCGAACAACAGGATGCCCAACGCGCTCGCGATCGCGGTCACGACGATCGAGAACACCCGCGACGTGTTGAGCATCGCCTCCTGCACGGAGCCGACGACGAACCCCACGACGGCGTACGCCATCGCCGCCACCCCGAGCGTGCCCGGCATGAGCAGGTCGATGAGCAACCCGGCGACGAACCCCACGACGGCGCCCCGTCCCGGACCGCCCGCCAACCCCGCGCACACGGCGAGCAGGAGCATCACGTCACCGTGCACGCCGAAGGGTCGCACGTCGGCCACCAGGCCGACCTGCAGCACGAACGCGACGACCACGACGGTCGTCCAGCGCAGCACCAGCCCCGACTCGTCACCCACCGTGCGCTCCCCCGGCCGGGTCCGTCACGACTCGGGGACCCACTCGACGACCTGGACCACGTCCAGCTCACCGAAGTCGACGGCGTAGTCGATCTGCAGGGTCTGCACCCGGGCGGCCTCGTCGGGCGTGACCTTGCTGACGGTCCCGACGGGGATCTGGTTGCCGGGCGGCATGATCGAGCGTTCGATGCCGCCGGTCACCACGAGCTCGCGGGGCTCGACCGGCGAACCGGTGTCGAGCGACACCTCACCGATGAACGTCTCGTCGTCGCCACCACCGTGGCCCTTGCCGATCACCCCGCTGCGCGACATCCGGATGCCGATCCACAGCTCGGGATCGGTCAGCAGCTGCACTACCGAGCGCGTCTCGCTGACCGACACGATGCGGCCCACCAGACCGTTGCGCTGCACCACGGGCATGCCCACGTCGAGCCCGGCGTCACGCCCGCGGTCCAGCTGCAGGGTGTGGTCGGTGAAGTTCGAGTACGGGCCGGTCGTGACGCGGGCGATCTGCGTCTCGAGGCCCTTCAGGTAGGAGATGCCCAGCTGCTCCTCGAGTCGGGCCAGCTCCTCGGCGGCATCCTGGTCCGCCCACCGGCGGCCCTCCAGGTCCTGCAGCTCGGCACGCAGCTCCTCGTTCTCCCGCTGGAGGTCCTCGTAGCCGGTGATGCCGTTCCATCCGTTGCGGAACGGCGTCGTGACCCAGCGGACGGCGCCCCGCACCGGCGACAGGACGTCGGTCGCGCCCTCACGTGCGGCCGACAGCGCGATGACGCCGCGGGCGTCCAGGGTGATCAACGTGGCGGCGGCGAGCGTCACGACCAGCAGCACGTAGTACCTGGATCGTCGCCGGTTCGAGCCCGCTGGGGACAGTGGACGCACGTCGCCGGGTCGGGATCAGCCGCGTTCGGACGAGAACAGCACGCCTTCGAGCGCCTCGAACTCCTCGAGCGCCTGGCCCGAGCCCAGCGCGACCGCCTCGAGCGGGCGTGGCGCGATCTGGATCGGCATGCCGGTCTCCTGCGCGAGGCGCTCGGGCAGGCCCTTGAGCAGGGCGCCGCCGCCGGCGAGCATGATGCCGCGCTCCATGATGTCGGCGGCGAGCTCCGGGGGCGTCTTGTCCAGCGTGACCTTCACGGCGTCGACGATGGAGGACACCGGCTCCTCGATCGCCTCGCGGATCTCGGGCGTCGAGGTCACGATGGTCTTGGGCAGCCCGGTCACCAGGTCGCGGCCGCGGATCTCGGCCTGCAGCTCCTGACGCAGCGGCCAGGCGGAGCCGAGCTCCATCTTCACGACCTCGCTCGTGCGCTCGCCCAGGGCGAGGCTGTACTCCTTCTTGATGTACTGCACGATCGCCTCGTCGAGCTCGTCGCCGCCGACGCGCACGGACTGGCTGGTCACGACGCCGCCGAGCGAGATGACCGCCACCTCGGTGGTGCCGCCGCCGATGTCGACGATCATGTTGCCCGTCGGCTCCTGGACGGGGAGCCCGGAGCCGATCGCCGCCGCCATGGGCTCCTCGATGATGCGGGCGGGCTTGCGGGCGCCGGCGAACTCCGCGGCGTCCTGCACGGCGCGCTGCTCCACGCCGGTCACGCCCGAGGGCACGCAGATGATCATGCGTGGTTTGGCGAACCGGCTGTTGTGCACACGCTGGATGAAGTAGCGCAGCATCGTCTCGCACACCTCGAAGTCCGAGATGACGCCGTCCTTGAGCGGACGGATCGCCTTGATGTGCGACGGCGTGCGCCCGATCATGCGCTTGGCCTCGGTCCCCACCGCGACGGCGCGGCCATCCTGCTCGCGCACGGCGACCACGGACGGCTCGGACAGCACGATGCCCTCGCCACGCACGTAGACCAACGTGTTGGCCGTGCCGAGGTCGACCGCCATGTCACGGCTGAGGAAGTTGGAGTTGAACCGTGCCATAGAGCGCCCTCACGCTAGCCCGCTGCGCCCGCCGATGCGGATCGCAACAGAACCGTAATGAACCCTATCGACGGCCGGACGTGGTCTCCAGCCGTGTGACAGGTGCCCCCCAGCAGTGTTCTCAGGATGTCGTGGCCCTCGGGCCGGGAACCGTCGTGCCCTCAGGCCGGGAACCGTCGTGCCCTCAGGCCGGGAACCAGAGACCGATCTCGCGGGCGGCGGACTCGACCGCGTCCGAGCCGTGCACGAGGTTCTCGTTCGTCGTCGTCGCGAAGTCGCCGCGGATCGACCCGGGCTGGGCGTCCTCCACCTTGGTCTTGCCGATGAGGGTGCGCATGACGTGGAACGTCTGGTCGTCGGGGCCCTCGACCACCATCGCCACGACCGGCCCGCGGGTGAGGAAGTCGACGAGCTCGCCGAAGAAGGGCTTGTCGCGGTGCTCGTCGTAGTGCGCCTCGGCCAGCGCCCGGTCCGGCACACGCTGGTCCATGGCCACGATGCGCAGGCCCTTGCGCTCGATGCGCGAGATGATCTCGCCCACGAGCCCGCGCTCGACGGCGTCGGGCTTGCACATGATGAAGGTCTGGTTGGAGGTCGGGATCTGGGTCACGCGCTCAGGGTACGAGCGCCGCCCTCGCGGGCGCCAACAGGCGGAAGGACCCGGTGACGACGACCACGTCCTCCTCCGCCGCGAGCGCGATCGCCCGGGCCACGGCGTCACCCGGATCCGCGACGGCCTCCGCCGAGAGATCGTGACGTGCCGCGGCCGCGGCGAGCGCTGACGCGGCGACACCCCGGTCGCCGTCGGTGGAGGTGCACAGCACCAGGTCGGGGCGCAGCGCCGCCACGGCGGCCACGATCGCGTCGACGTCGCGGCCGGCGAGCGCCCCGAGCACCACGTAGCGCGACCCGGTCGGCGTGAACTCCTCGTCCAGGGTCCGGCCGAGCGCCGCGAGCGCGTCGGGGTTGTGCGCGCCGTCGAGCACGACGAGCGGTCCGTGCTGCGCGACCTCGACGCGTCCGAACAGCTCCAGCGAGGCGAACGCCTCTTCGACGACGTCGGCCGGCAGCGCCCGGCCGAAGAAGGCCTCGACCGCGGCCAGCGACACCGAGGCGTTCGTCACCTGGTGGGCACCGTGCACGGGCAGGAAGACCTCGGGGTAGCGCCCGTGCAGCCCGCGCAGGTCGGCCACGTGGCCGCCGACGGCGATCAGGTCGGACTCCACGTCGAAGTCCTCACCGAAGCGCACCAGCTCGGCGGGACCCTCAGCCGCGAACACGGGCACCAGGTCGTCGTCGACGTCGCCGAGCACGGCGATCGAGTCCGCGTCGATGATCCCGGCCTTCTCGCTCGCGACCGCGACCTCCCAGCCCTCGGCGAAGTCCGTGTGGTCGCCGCCGACCGAGGTCACGACCGCCACCGACGAGCGGACCACGTTCGTGGCGTCGTAGCGCCCGAGCAGGCCGACCTCGATCACCATCACGTCGACCGGCGCCTCCGCGAACCACCGGAACGCCGCCGCGGTGACCGCCTCGAACCACGTCGGCGCGCTCGCCAGCAGCGGCTCGACCGCAGCGATGCCCTCCAGCACCTCGGCCAGATCGTCGTCGGAGATCGGCTCGCCGTCACGACGGATGCGCTCGTGCAGCCGCTCCTGGTGCGGGCTCGTGTACGTGCCGACGCTGAGGCCGTGGGCACGCAGCAGCACCGAGATCATCTCGGCGACCGTGCCCTTGCCGTTCGTGCCGGTCACGTGGATCACGGGCGCCGCGTGCTGGGGGTCGCCGAGCAGCGCCATCAGCTCCCGCATCGGGTCGAGCGTCAGGCCCTCGATGCGGCCGGCGGCGATGGAGGTGGTCGACGACTCGTGGTCGAGCCGTGCGTCCAGCCAGGCGAGCGCCTCGGTGAGCGTCACCGTCGTGCGCGGCGGTCGCTCAGGACGCAGCGCGTCGAGGGCGGGTGGAACGAGGCTTGGCCCGACGCGGCACGAGGGTCGGGTTCACCTTGTCGAGCACGACCGACTCGTCGACGACCACCTTGCTGACGTCGTCGCGGGAAGGCAGCTCGTACATGACGCCGAGCAGCACCTCCTCGATGATCGACCGGAGGCCACGGGCACCGGTCCCACGTGCGAGCGCCTGGTCGGCAACCGCGCCGAGCGCCTCGGTGGTGAACTCGAGCTCGACGTCCTCGAGCTCGAAGAACTTCTGGTACTGCTTGACCAGCGCGTTCTTGGGCTCGACGAGGATCTGGATCAGCGCTTCACGGTCGAGGCTGTCCACGACCGCCGTGACCGGCAGGCGGCCGACGAACTCGGGGATCAGTCCGAACTTGAGCAGGTCCTCGGGAAGGACCTTCGCGAACAGGTCGCCCTCGTTGCGGTCCGCGACCGAGCGGATCTCCGCACCGAAGCCCACGCCCTTGCGGTTCGAGCGCTGCTCGATGATCTTGTCGAGCCCGGCGAAGGCGCCGCCGCAGATGAACAGCACGTTCGTGGTGTCGATCTGGATGAACTCCTGGTGGGGGTGCTTGCGTCCGCCCTGGGGCGGCACCGACGCCGTGGTCCCCTCGAGGATCTTGAGCAGCGCCTGCTGCACGCCCTCGCCGGACACGTCCCGGGTGATCGAGGGGTTCTCCGACTTGCGGGCCACCTTGTCGATCTCGTCGATGTAGATGATCCCGTGCTCGGCCTTCTTCACGTCGAAGTCGGCGGCCTGGATGAGCTTGAGGAGGATGTTCTCGACGTCCTCGCCCACATAGCCGGCCTCGGTCAGCGCCGTGGCGTCGGCGATGGCGAAGGGCACGTTGAGCATGCGCGCCAGCGTCTGGGCCAGGAGCGTCTTGCCGCAGCCGGTCGGGCCGATCATCAAGATGTTCGACTTGGCCAGCTCGACATCGTCGGAGCCGGGCCGGGCACCGTGCTGGACGCGCTTGTAGTGGTTGTAGACGGCCACCGAGAGGATCTTCTTGGCCCGCTCCTGGCCCACGATGAAGTCGTCGAGGAACTCGAAGATCTCGACGGGCTTGGGCAGGTCCTCGAGGGTCAGCTCACCGGTCTCGGCGAGCTCCTCCTCGATGATCTCGTTGCAGAGGTCGATGCACTCGTCGCAGATGTAGACGCCGGGTCCGGCGATGAGCTTCTTGACCTGCTTCTGCGACTTGCCGCAGAACGAGCACTTGAGGAGCTCTCCTCCATCACCGAACTTCGCCACGCTGCATCCTCACTGCTGGACACCCGGTGTCGGGCGTTCCGGACCGTCGAGTGTTCCGGTCGACCATTGTGGCCGATCGATCAGCCGACTGCGGTGATCGCTCCGGAGTTGTCCACGATGTTGCGTGCCTCGATGACCTCGTCGACGATGCCGTAGGCCTTCGCCTCGTCAGCGGTGAGCACGTAGTCACGATCGGTGTCGGTCGAGATCTTCTCGATCGGCTGACCGGTGTGGGCCGCCAGGATGTGCTCCAGCGACGCCTTGAGCCGCAGGATCTCGTTGGCGGCGATCTCCAGGTCGGAGACCTGGGCGTAGCCCGACTGCGCGTAGGGCTGGTGGATCAGGATGCGGGCGTTGGGCAGCGCCAGGCGCTTGCCGGGTGTGCCCGCAGCGAGCAGCACCGCCGCCGCGGAGGCCGCCTGGCCGAAGCACAGCGTCGTGATCTCCGGGCGGATGTACTGCATCGTGTCGTAGATCGCCAGCAACGCGTTGATGTCGCCGCCGGGGCTGTTGATGTAGATGCTGATGTCGCGGTCGGGGTTCTCCGACTCGAGGTACAGCAGCTGGGCGCACACCAGGTTGGCGACGGTGTCGTCGATCGGCGTGCCCAGGAAGATGATGTTCTCGCGCAGGAGGCGGGAGAACAGGTCCGAGCTGCGGGGGCCCTTGGGCGTGTCGTACTCGACGCTCGGCACCATGTAGTTCTGGGGGTTCATCCGTCGTCCTCTGCCTGCTCGTCGTGATCGTGATCGTGGTCGTGATCCGGCATGGCGAGGAGCTCCGCGGGGACCGCGGTGCCGTCGGTGTCGACGATCTCGCTGCGCTCCACCAGCCACTCCAGCGCCTTGCGCTTGGTGATGTCCGAGCGTACCGCCGAGAGCTGTCCGCCGGAGCGCAGCTCCTCGGTCGCCTCCTCGATGGACAGCTGTGCGTCGCCGATCAGGTGCGAGATCTCGTGCTCGAGCTCCTCGTCGGTCGCGTCGATGCCCTCGGACTCGGCGACCGCACGCAGCGCCAGGTCGACCTTGACCGCCTCGACGGCGGCCTCGCGCAGCTCCTCGGTGAAGGACTCGGGATCCCGACCGGTGATCTGCAGGTAGTCCTCCAGCCGGATGCCCCGGCCCTGCAGGTTGTAGGCCAGGTTCTGCAGGCGGGCCTGCATCTCGCCCGACACCATCGCCTCGGGCGCCTCGATGTCGACCAGCTTGGCCAGCTCCTGGCCCAGGTTCACGCGCACGGCGTTGCGGGTCTGCTCGACCCGGGACTCGGCCAGGCGCGAGCGGGTGTCGTCCAGGAGCTCCTGCACGGTCTCGAACTCGGTCGCCTCGGCGACCCACTCGTCGTCCAGCTCGGGCAGCACCCGCTCCTTGACGTTCTTGACCAGCACGCGGAACTGCACCTGGTCCTGGTCGGGGTCCGGAGAGTCGGCGTCGAACTCGAGGACGTCGCCCGCCTTCGCGCCGCGCAGGTGCTCGTCGAACTCGGCGGCGATCATGCCCGAGCCCACCAGGTACAGGTAGTCGTCCGCGGTCAGCCCGTCGACGGGCTCGCCGTCGGCGGAACCCGCGATGTCGACGGTGGCGTAGTCCTCGTCGCCCGCGGCGCGCTCGACCTCGGTCAGCTCGCCGTACTGGCCGCGGAGGCGGTCGACCTGCTCGGTGATCTCGTCGTCGGACGGCTCGGGGCTCGGCACCTCGACGCGCAGACCGTCGTACCCGGCCACCTCGACGTCGGGGCGGACCTCGACGACGGCTTCGAACGTGACGTCGCCGTCGTCCTCTCCCCCGGTGATGTCCAGCTCGGGCGCAGCGATCACGTCCACGTCGTGCTCGATCACCGCCTGGCTGTAGAACTCGGGGAGCGCGCTGCGCAGCGCCTCGGAGCGTGCGTACTCGGTCCCGAGCTGCTTCTCGAGCAGCTGACGGGGCGCCTTGCCGGGCCGGAACCCGGGCAGACGCACCTCCTTCGCGATCTCACGCCACGCGCTCTCGATGGCCGGCTCGAGCTCGGCCTCGTCGATCTCGACGGCGACCTTGACCTTGTTGCCCTCTGCGGGCTCGACAGTTGACTTCATCAGGCGTGCCAGCGTAGTGGCTGGCAGTACAGTGACCCGAACGGGACGTGGCGCAGCCTGGTAGCGCACCGGCTTTGGGAGCCGGGGGCCGAGAGTTCAAATCTCTCCGTCCCGACCAGCAGCCGGACGCCGATCCGAGGGACTCGCTCCGGATCGGCGCCCGCAGCTGCGGCGACGAGGCTCCCGCCGCTGGCCGCGACACCTCCCCGGATGGGCAGATCCACCGAAACGAGTGCGTTCGGGCACCGCAGGGGCGAGACTGTCGCGATGAGCACCGAACTGCAGACGGTCACCGTCCACGGCCACCGGGTGGCCTACCGCACCGGCGGGACGGGACCGGTCGTGCTGCTGGTGCACGGCATGGCGGGCAGCTCCGACATGTGGCGCCCCGCGATCCCGCACCTCTCCCCCCACGTCACGTACCTCGCTCCCGACCTGCCGGGCCACGGCCGCTCCGACAAGCCGAAGGGCGACTACTCCCTGGGTGCGCAGGCCAGCTTCCTGCGTGACCTGCTCGTCACCCTCGGCCACGAGCGGGCCACGATCGTCGGTCAGTCCCTCGGCGGCGGGATCGCGCTGCAGTTCGCCTACCAGTACCCCGAGCGCTGCGAGCGACTCGCGCTCGTCTGCGCGGGCGGCCTCGGCCAGGAGGTCAACCCGTTGCTGCGGGCCCTCACGCTGCCCGGCATCGACCTGGTGCTGCCGATCGCCTTCCAGCCGCTCTACCGCAACGTCGTCGACGGCGCCGTCGGCCTCATGCGCCGCATCGGCCTGCAGCCGACGCCGGTCGCCCACGAGACGTGGCGCAGCTACTGCTCGCTGATCGACCCCGAGACCCGCCGGGCGTTCCTGGCCACGCTCACCTCGGTCGTCGACCTGCAGGGCCAGCGGGTCAGCGCGCACGACCGGCTCTACATGGCGGCGTCGCTGCCGACCCAGATCGTCTGGGGCGACGCCGATCCGATCATCCCGGTGCGCCACGCCCACGAGACCCACGAGGCCATCCCCGGCAGCCGGCTCGAGATCTTCGAGGGCGCGGGCCACTACCCGCACTGCGAGGATCCCGAGCGATTCGCCCGGGTCCTGGTCGAGTTCATCGCCGAGACCGACCCGGCGGCGCTGGACGCCGACGAGCTGTCCCGGCAGCTCCGCCCGGCCTGAGCCCGGGCCGTCAGGAGCTCAGCTGGCCATGACGGTCAGCTGGCGAGGATCTTGGCCTTCTGGGCCGCGAACTCCTCGTCGGTCAGGATGCCCTGGTCCTTCAGTGCGGCCAGCTCCTTGAGCTGGCCGACCACGTCGGTCGCGGGCGCCGCTGCGGGCGCGGGTGCCGGAGGGGCCGGCGCCGCCTGCTCCTGCTCGTAGGCCTGCGCCTCGGCCTGCTGTCCGGCCTTGGCCTGCTGGCGCCGCGCCACACCGCCCGACACCGCGGTGGCCGTGCCGGCCACGACCGCCGTGCGGGCCATGGTCCCGACCAGTCCGGGCCGGCCGCCTCGCATCATTCCCCGTCGTCGCATTGTCGTCTCCTCGTGCTCTCGGTCTCGGTCGGTACTGCTCTGGGCCTACAGCTCGCCCTGCTCGATGCTCTGCGCGATCGCCGCCTGGACGATGTCGTGGGGGATGCGCTCCCCCGCGATGAACGTGCCACCCGAGTCGCGCACCGCAGCGGCGAAGCGGGCCGCCCACAGGTCCTCCCAGACCAGGAACGCCGCGGACGAGTTCGGCTCGAGCGTCTCAGCCGCCATCTCGACGTCCTCGTCGTTGAGCAGGCCCATGGACTCCTCCGCCACCGAGCCGAGCGGCAGCAGATCGTCCAGCTCGTCGTACTCGAACGCGGTGACGTCGCCGGCCTCGTCCTTGGAGATGAAGATCAGGTCCAGGATGCGCACGGCACCCGACTCGACCAGGTCGACGAGCGCAGGGACGATCTGCCCGTTGAAGCGGTTCCCCTCGAAACCGATGATCAGGTACTCGACCGGTGCCACCTGCGTGGTCGGGGTGTCGGACATCTGGGGAACCTCCGGTTGGGGTGCGATCTCGGCGGGTGCGATCCGCTCGAACAGCTCGAGGATCGGCTCGCGCCGATCGTAGGTGAGGATTCTTCAGTCGGTGCGCAGCAGTCCGCGGCCGGGCACGAGCGGCAGGTCCGTCACCGACAGCAGGCCGGGCTTGGCCGCGCAGACCGCCGGCACGGCGTTCACCAGTCGCGCCGCCGTGCCGACCAGGCCTGCGGTGTTGTGGTCGCCGTCGTCGCCCATCATCTGCAGGTCCAGGGTGAAGTTCGGGTTGCCCGTCACCACCACGCGGTAGCCGGAGTGCCCCGCCGGCTGCGGCCAGTCGGGAGCGAGCGCGTCGTCGAGGCGCGTGACGTGCTCGAGCACCACCCGCTCGGTCCCGCCGATCATGCCTCGCACCTCGAAGCGCATCGCCGCGGTCGTGCCCGCCTGCACGACGCCGAAGCCCAGGTCGATGTCCTCGGGCGCCGGCAGGCGCTCGTGGAACTCGACCAGCTCGTCGACCTCGGCACCCATCGCTGCCGCGAGCCCCTCGACGACGCCGCCCCACGCGAACGACAGCACCCCCGGGGTGAGCAGCAGCGGCGTGGCGTCGAGCGGCTGGCCGAAGCCCATCGTGCCGAACAGCACCTCGGGCTGCGCGTAGGTGTTGTAGTTGACGATCTCCATCACGCGGAGGTGGTCCACGTACTCGCAGTTGCCGGTCAGCACGAGCGGCATCAGGTCGTTCGCCCAACCCGGGTCGATGCCGGACGTGAAGCACGAGGTGCCCCCGGTCGTGCAGGCGTCCTCGAGCGGTGCTCGCATCATCGGGTCCACGTGCGGCGGGAAGATCAGCGGCACGACCGACGACGACACGACGTTCGCCCCCGACGCCAGGATCCTCGCCATGTCGTCGATGGCCTCGGTCGGGCGCAGGTCAGCGGTCGCGGTGTAGCAGACGCAGTCGGCGCCCAGTGCGAGCAGCGCGTCGACGTCGTCGGTCGCGGTGACGCCGAGCGGTTCGATCCCGACGAGCTCGCCGGCGTCACGGCCCACCTTGTCCGGGTTGTGCACCCACATCCCGACCAGCTCCAGGTCCGGGTGCCGGGCGATCAACCGTGCGGCATGGTGCCCCACGTTGCCCGTGCTCCACTGGATCACCCGGTACGTCATCGGTCCCCCTCGTCCGCGGCTGCTACCGTCTCGGCGTCATTCCGCGGGTGTAGCTCAATGGTAGAGCCACAGGTTTCCAACCTGTTGACGAGGGTTCGATTCCCTTCACCCGCTCTGTGCGCCGCCGCGGGCGACCGGGCTGGTGGGGACCGCCGCCGGTCAGAGCCCCGGCAGGCCGTCGATGCTCGTGGCGTTCTTGGTCGCCCGGTACTGCGCGAGCTCGTCCTCGCTGCGCTTGGCGGCCCACTCGTCCAGGCGGGTGCGCTCGGCGCGGAAGTCCATCAGGGGCACCGAGTAGCCGCACGAGTCGGACACCCGTCGGGCTGTCACGACGATGATCGCCCGTTGTCCGGGCCGCTCGTCGAAGTGCTCGACGAGCTCCGCCCAGCGGGCGTCGTCAGGGGTGACCACCTCGCCCGTGCCGTGCACCCGCACGATGCGCGGCGGCCCCTCGACGGCGCACCACATGAGCGTGATGCGACCGTTCTCGCGCAGGTGGGCGACCGTCTCGATGCCGCTTCCGGTCAGGTCCAGGTAGGCCACACGTCGCCCGTCGAGCACGGCCAGCGTGCCTGCGGTGCCCTTCGGCGAGATGTTGACCGTCGCATCGGTCGACGTCGCTGCGGTGCCGACGAAGAACAGGTGCTGGCGCTCGATCCAGCCGCGAAGTGCGTCGTCGATGCTCTCGTGGACCTTGCCCATCGGCGGAGCGTACCGAGGTCGGGCATGGGTGACCCGGGAGATTTCGGACACGGCCGGCAAGGTGGGCCGGGGCTGGCAGACTGCGACGATGTCGCACGTGCTGGTGCTCGGAGGTGGGTGGGTCGGCTCCGCCGTGGCCCGCGCCGCAGCCGAACGCGGACCCGTGACCGTGGTGGACCCACCGCTCGACCCCCGCTGGCGCGACCGCGACGACCGCGCCACCGAGGCGCTGCGGGCCACGGTGCGTGACGGCGACATCGGCGCCGTGATCAACGCGTGCGGCCGCGTGCAGGGCAGCGACGCCGAGCTCGACGACGCCAACCACCGGTTCGTGACGTGGCTCGTCGACGCGCTCTCGCCCACGGGCGCCCGACTGGTGCACGTGGGCTCGGCGTCGGAGTACGGCGACCCGGGCACCGCGGCCCCCGTCGACGAATCGACCCCGCGACGACCCGCCGGCGCCTACGCGACGACCAAGTCGCTCGGCACCGACGTCGCGCTCGATGCCGGACGTACAGGTCAGCCGATCTGCGTCGCTCGGGTCTTCAACATCGTCGACCACCCGATCCCGTCGGTGTCGCCGCTACATGAGTGGCTCGACGCACTGGGCGGTCTGGGCCCCACGGGCGGCGAGGTCGAGGTGTGGTGGCCGCCCACCACCCGCGACTTCGTCATGCTCGAGGACGTCGCCCGGGCGCTCGTCGAGCTGGCGACGTCCGACGCCGCTCCCCCACCGCTCATCAACGTGTGCTCCGGGGTGGGGCTCCGCTTCGGCGAGATCGTCGAGGCGATGGCGGACGCCCTCGGTGTTCGGGCGACCGTCCGATCGCTCGACCGGCCCGGCATCGAGGCGGTCGTCGGCGACCCCGCACTGCTGCGGCACACGCTCGGCTGGGTGCCGGCGATGTCGGCCGTGGCGCTCGCCGAGCGGGTGACCGGCGCGGGTCCTGGTGGGGCCCGCCACCAGGACCGGTAGCATCGCCGGATGCACGCAGTGATCCTGGCGGGCGGACGAGGGGTGCGTCTGCGTCCTTACACCACCGCGTTCCCCAAGCCCCTGGTCCCGATCGGCGACGAGTTCGCGATCATCGAGATCGTGCTGCGCCAGCTGCACCAGCACGGCTTCACCAGCGCGACGATCGCGATCGGCCACCTGGGCCAGCTCATCCGCGCCTACTGCGGTGACGGCGCCCAGTGGGACCTCCAGATCGACTACTGGTCGGAGGACCAACCGCTCGGCACCATGGGCCCGGTCGTGTCGAACCTGGACCAGCTGCCCGAGCACTTCCTGGTGATGAACGGCGACGTGCTCACCGACCTCGACTACCGGGCGCTGCTCGAGGGGCACGCCGCCTCGGGCGCCCCGCTCACCGTCGCGGCGTACGACCGGGTCGTGAAGATCGACTTCGGCGTGCTCGAGATCGGCGGCGCCTCCGGTGACCGCATCGTCGAGTTCCGCGAGAAGCCGGTCGAGCACTTCTCGGTCTCGATGGGCGTCTACGCGGCATCCAGGGAGACCCTGCGCAGCTACCCCGTGGGCGAGCCGCTCGGGTTCGACGAGCTCGTGCTCGACCTCATGGCGGGGGGCGATCCGCCACGGGTGCACCGCTTCGACGGCTACTGGCTCGACATCGGACGACCCGATGACTACGACCGGGCCAACGAGGAGTGGGACACGCTGCGCGCCCGTCTGCTCCCGGGCAGCTGAGCCGACCCGCGATGGACCGGCCCGACCCGGCGTTCCGACTGGCGGTGTACTCCGATGCCCCGACGCTCGGCGGCGCCGAGGTGAACCTCTCCCGCGTGCTCGGTGCACTGCCCGACGCCATCGACGTCACGGTCGTCGGGGTCGACGAGGAGGTCGTGGCCTGGCTGCGGGGCCACCGCCCCGGCAGTCGCGGCATGGTGCTGCCCGCCATCACCGGGCGCGAGGACGTGCGTGGCATGTGGCTGCACCGGGCGATGTTCGTGCGCCTCGACGTCGATGTCGTGCAGTTCAACCTGTCGACCGCATCGTCGTGCCAGTGGGCGATCCTGGCCGCGTCGACCGTGCCGGGGCTCGCCCGCGTCGTGATCGAGAACTCGCCGCTGGCCGTGTGGTCCGCGACGTCGGGCCGGCTGAAGCAGCTGACGTCACGCGGGCTCGCGGCGCACGTCGCCGTCGGCGACCGCACCGCCCGGCTCATCGAGGCCTCGAGCGGTCTGCCGGCGGACTCGATCTCCACGATCTACCACGGCGTCCCCGACGTCGGGCACGCCGAGGTGATGCGTGGTCCCGAGCCGACGCTGTTGACCGTCGCCCGCCACGATCCCGTGAAGGGCGTCGACGTGCTGCTCGACGCCATGGCCCGTGTGCCCGCACCGACACGGCTCGTGCTCATCGGCGACGGCGACGAGTCGGCGCGACTCCGACGCCAGTGCCACGACCTCGGCCTGGACGACCGGGTGGAGTTCCGGCCCCTCCCGTGGGACCACCGAGCCGCGGATCTGATGTGGGCCTACGACGCGCTGGTCCTCCCGTCGCGGCTCGAGGGCTTCCCCGTGACCATCGCCGAGGCGATGCTCGCCGGCATCGCCGTCGTCGCCACCGACGTCGGCTCCGTGCGTGAAGCGGTCGTCGACGGCGAGACCGGCTGGGTGGTCCCCCCGGAGGATCCGGTGGCGCTGGCCGGGGCGATCCGCCGGGTCGTCGAGGACCCGGAACGCACACGACGCATGGGCGCCGCGGCGAGGGAGATCGCCGCCGAGCGCTTCCGCATCGACGCGACCGTGGACGCCTACCTGGAGATGTACCGCCGCATCCTCGGCCGGGACCGCGTCCCCGGCCGCGCCGGCTGACGCGCCCCGACCCGGGTCCGCAGCGTCAGATCTGGTAGGCGCTGGTCTCCAGGTCGGCCAGGTGGCCCTTGACCCACTCGGCGGTCCGGGCGAGGCCCTCCTCGAGCGAGACCTGGGGGGTCCACCCGGCGATGCGCTCGGCGACCGAGTAGTCGCAGAGCAGCCGGTCGACCTCGGACCCCTCCGGGCGCAGCCGGGCCTCGTCGGTCACGATCTCGGCCCGCTGCCCGGTGATCTCGCAGCACAGCTCGACCAGCTCACCGATCGAGATCTCACGTCCGGAGCCGACGTTGGTCGCGCGGCCGAGGGCCTCGTCGCGGTCGGCGAGCGCCACGAAGCCCGCCGCGGTGTCGGTCACGTAGTTGAAGTCGCGCTTGGGCGACACCGCCCCGAGGTGCAGCTCGGTCGCGCCCGCCTGCAGCTGGGCGAGGATCGTCGGGATGACCGCCCGGGTCGACTGGCGGGGCCCGTAGGTGTTGAAGGGCCGCACGACCGCCACCGGGACCTCGTGGGCGTGCCAGTAGCTCAGCGCCATCATGTCGCCGCCGATCTTCGACGCCGAGTACGGCGACTGGGGCTGGAGCGGGTGCTCCTCGTCGATCGGGACACGGATCGCGGTGCCGTAGACCTCCGAGGTGGAGGTGTGCACCATGCGTGCGCCGTGCTGTCGACAGGCCTCGGCGACGTGGAAGGTGCCGGTGACGTTGGTCTGCACGTAGCTCTCGGCGGCGTGGTAGCTGTACGGGATCCCGATCAGCGCCGCCAGGTGGAACACCGTGTCGGTGCCGGCGACCGCGCCGTCCACACGCCGGCCGTCGCGCACGTCGCCGGGCAGGATCTCGATCTCGTCGCGCACCTCGGCGTCGAGCGTGTCGAGCCACCCCCAGCGACCGAACGAGTTGTAGTAGACGAGCGCACGCACCTGCGCCCCGTCCTGCACCAACCGCTCGACCAGGTGGCTGCCGATGAAGCCCTCCCCGCCGGTGACCAGCACTCGTCGCCCCGTCCACGTCCCCATCTGGTGCTCGCTCCTCCTGGCCGACGGACCTGTGCCGCCGAGCCGGATCAGGATAGGTGGACTTCAGTCGGAGGCGTCGGTCCAGGAGCCGGTCAGCGCCACGGCCGGCACCGCCGCCAGCGCGATGATCGCCGCCGCGTAGGGCGCGGCCGCGGCGAACGACGACGCGTCGGTGTAGCCCCACAGGCGGGTGGCCAGCGTGTCGACACCGATCGGGCGGAGCAGGAGCGTCGCCGGCAGCTCCTTCATCACCGTGAGGAAGACCAGCAGCGCGCCCGCACCCAGGCCCGGCGCGCAGAGCCGCAGGGTCACCTCCCGCCAGGTCGCCCACTGGTTGCGGCCCAGGGTCCGGGCCATCTCGTCGAGGCGGGGTGGCGCCTGGGCGACCGAGTTGTGCACCGCGCCGACCGCGAGCGACAGGAACAGCACCACGTAGGCGAACAGCAGCATGGGGACCCGCTGGTACAGCGGGGTCGCCACCCGGACGCCGAAGAACACCAACGCCAGCGCGATGACGATGCCCGGGAGCGCGTGCGCAGCGTACGCGCCGTCGGTCGACCAGCGGGCCAGGCGTCCGGGGTGACGTGCCGAGAGCACGCCCACGGGGATGGCGATGACCAGGGTGATCGCCGCCGCCGCGGCGGCGATCCAGAACGTCGTGGTGGTGGCCTCGACGAGCGTCCGCCAGTCCGTCGTCGAGGTGCCCCGGCGCAACCAGTAGACGAGGCTCCACGCCGGCACGCCGAGGCTGAGCCCGACGACGGACCCCAGGGCCGCGAGCACCGGCCAGCGCCAGGCGCCGAGCCGGACCCGCTGCGCGGCGCGCGGCGAGCCCCCTGAGCTGCGCGCCACCTGGGCGTTGCCCGCGACGCGCCGCTGCGCGACCAGCACGACCAGGGCGATGGCGACCAGGAGCAGTCCCAGCACCGCTGCGGGCGTGCGATCGAACGACGAGCGGTACGACCGGTAGATCGCCTGGGTCAGCGACTGGTAGCGCATGATCGACACCGCGCCGAAGTCGCTGAGTGCGTAGAGCCCCACGAGCAGGGCGCCGCCGATCGCCGCCGTGCGGGCCTGGCGCAGCGTCACCCCGAGGAACACCGACCACGAGCTGCGACCGAGCATGCGTGCCGCGTCCTCGAGCGCCGGATCGCAGCGACGGAGCGCCGCGGCGACCGGCAGGTACACGAACGGGTAGCTGACGGAGGTCAGCACGACGAAGGCGCCGACGGGTCCGGCGATCTGGGGGCGCAGGCCGATCCAGGCCCAGGCGGCGACGTAGGACGGCACGGCGAGGGGCAGCGACAGGAGCACCCGCCACAGACCGACGCCCGGCACGTCGGTGCGGGTCACGATCCAGGCGCCGGCGATGCCGATCACCAGCGATGCCGCGGTCACGGCCACCGCCAGCGTCACCGACCGCAACGCGAGGTCCAGCGTGAGGCGTCGCAGCAGGGTGCGAGAGACCGGCTCCCAGCCGCGCTCGGTCGCCCGGATCACCAGGTACACCAGCGGCAGCACGACGATGCCGAGCGCGACGACACCGCCGGCGGTCATCGCCACCGGCGGCCGGCGTCGGCGTGGGCGTGGCACGGGCGGCCCGACCGGGTCGACCGTCCCACGCTCCAACGTCGCGATCAGCCGAGCAGCCCCTTGTCCGTGAGCAGCGTGATGGTCGCCTCGAGCGAGTCGAGGTCGGTCAGGTCCAGCTGGGGACCGGCGAGCTCATCGAGCGGCGGCACGCCCTCGGGATCGGCGACGCCCTCCACCAACGGGTACTCCCAGGTCTCCTCGACGAAGGACGTCTGACCCTCCTCGGACAGCAGGAACTCCACGAACTCGAGCGCCGCCGGGTTCTCGGCGCCCTTGTTGGTGATGCCCACCGCCGTCGCGTTGACCAGGGCGCCGGGATCGTCACCCTCGGGGAAGATCAACTGCGAGCCCATGTTCTCGACGCCGCCGACCTCGGGGGCCATGCGGGCCCAGTAGTAGTGGTTGATCAGGCCGATGCCGAGGTCGCCCGAGTTCACGGCCTCGAGGATGTCGCCGTTGCTCTCGAACGTCTGGGGCTCGTTGGCGATCATCGCGTCGAGCCACTCGGCCGCGGCGCCCTCGCCCTGGCTGACACGGAAGGCGGTGATGAACGCCTGGAACCCGGCGTTCGACGGCGCCCAGCCGATCTGACCCTTGTACTGGGGGTCGGTGAGCTCGAGCACCGTGCGGGGCGGATCCGGCACGACGTCGGGGTTGACCACCATCACACGGGACCGTCCGGTGACACCGACCCAGTCGGTGCCCTCGGCCGGGCGGAACCGCTCGTCGACGCGCTCCACCACCTCGGTCGGCAGCGGGGTGAGCAGGCCGGCCTTGGACAGGACGCCGACGGCCCCGACCTCCTGGGAGTAGAAGACGTCGGCCGGGGTGTTGTCGCCCTCCTCGAGCAGCGCCGCGCCCAGCTCGGCCGAGTTGCCGTAGCGGACCTCGGTCTCGATGCCGCTCTCCTCCTCGAACTTGTCGATCAACGGACCGACGAGCTCCTCGTCGCGGCCGCTGTAGATGACCAGCTCTGCGCTCTCGTCCGAGCCCTCCGCGCCGGTCGTCGTGGTGCCGTCACCCGACTCGTCGTCGCCGCACGCGGCCCCCAAGAGGGCGGTGCCGAGCAGCAGCCCGGTCATGAGCATCAACCTGCGGTGCGTCATCTGTACCTCCACGTCGTCGGACGGCCGAGAGGTTAGGTGCACTTACCCAGATGGGTAAATCGGCGCACGGAACAATGGCCAACGGCACCTCACGAGCGACGGGGTGCGACCCACACCCGCGCAGCGACCATCGGAGGTCCCCGGGGGCGACGTCGCCGGCGCAGGGCGGTCCGACAGACTCGTGACATGGACTCCCCCAGCACCTCGACCGACGACCGACCGCGCCACGACTACGAGGACGGCAGCGACGGCGAGCGCGGCCGCGGCAGCGGGGACGGCAGCTACGTCGAGGCCGGCGAGTTCAACCGTGACCTGAACTACATCCCGACCCGGATCACCCGCGACGGCCGCGACGGCTCTCCGGTCGAGCCGGGCCGCTACCGCCTCGTGGCCGCCAGGGCCTGCCCCTGGGCCAACCGGGCGATCATCGTGCGGCGACTGCTCGGGCTGGAGCCGGTGCTCGCGATGGGACTGTGCGGGCCGACCCACGACAGGCGGAGCTGGACCTTCGACCTCGATCCCGGGGGCGTGGACCCCGTGCTCGGCATCGAGCGCCTGCAGGAGGCCTACTTCGCCCGGTTCCCCGACTACGAGCGTGGCATCACGGTGCCGGCGATCGTCGAGATCGCGTCCGGCGAGGTCGTCACCAACGACTTCGCCCAGATGACCCTCGACCTGTCGACGGAGTGGACCGAGCACCACCGACCCGGCGCACCCCAGCTGTACCCCGAGGACCTCCGCGACGAGATCGACGAGGTCGCCGAGCTGGTCTTCCGCGACGTGAACAACGGCGTCTACCGCTGCGGGTTCGCCGGCTCGCAGGACGCGTACGAGGCGGCGTACGACCAGCTCTTCGCCCGCCTCGACTGGCTCGAGGAGCGGCTGGCACAGCGGCGCTACCTGGTGGGCGACACCATCACCGAGGCGGACGTGCGGCTCTTCACCACCCTGGCGCGCTTCGATCCCGTGTACCACGGGCACTTCAGGTGCAACCGCCAGAAGCTGTCGGAGATGCCGGTGCTCTCGGCCTACGCGCGGGACCTGTTCCAGACCCCGGGCTTCGGCGACACCGTCGACGTCGCGCAGATCAAGCGGCACTACTACTTCGTGCACACCGACATCAATCCCACCCGGATCGTCCCGGTCGGACCCGATCTGTCCAACTGGCTCGAACCGCACGGGCGCGAGCGACTCGGTGGGCGGCCCTTCGGCGACGGCACCCCGCCCGGCCCGCCCGTTCCCTCCGAGGTCGTGGCGGGCTGAGCCCCGACGGCCCGCCGATCGGACGCCCGGGTCGCCCGGAGGCCCAGGCGGTCAGATGTACTGGCGCAGCTGCTGACGGACCGAGGCGGCCTGTTCGGCGATGTCGCTGTCGGACGCGGCCGTGAGCGGCGCCGCATCGTCGCCCTCGCTCGGGCTCGGGTCGATCGCGTCGCTCAACGCGGTCACCTCGGACACCAGGCGACGCCACTGCGCCGGTTCGAACCCGAAGGGCAGCGCGAGCCGGCCGAGCACGTCGGCCGCGTCCACCAGCTGCACCGTCCCCTGTGCGTCGGCGCCGTTGCGGGCGAGCCGGTCGGCCGCCATGAACACCCGGTCGAGCAATTCGTGCACGGCCACGCCGTCATCGCTCGAGACCTGGTCGTCGTCGGGGTCGGGCAGATCCGCCAGCACCTCGGCGACCACCTCCTCGTCGGACTCGAGCACCACCAGATCACCACGCTCGTCCCACTCGTAGGCCACGTCGGACGCCGTGAGCGCGTCGACCAGCTCGGTCTGCAGCGCCACGGGCCACGTCCCCACCTCGTAGACCAGACGGGCGGCTGACGGATCGAGGGCGGGGCGGGCGGCCGCGAGCACCTCGTCGACGAGGTCGTCGATGGCCTCCTCGTCCTCCTCGCGCACCGTCAGCACGGTGCCCTGCCAGGCGTGGGCGATGCCGGCGGTGGACAGCAGGCTGGTCAGCATCCCCCGTGACTCCCCCGCCCAGGCGGTGCAGTCGTACGCCAGCTGGCCGTCCTCCAGGTCCGTCTCCTCGACGACGATCGACTCGAGGTCCTCGTCGGCATCTGCCGCGTCGTCCGACAGCGCTGCGTCGTCGGCATCTGCCGCGTCGTCCGACAGCGCTGCGTCCTCGGCATCTGCCGCATCATCATCAGCTGCCGCATCGTCGGACAGTGCCGCGTCGTCCGGCAGTGCTGCATCGTCGGACCGTGCCGTGGATTCGTCGTCGTCGCTCACGCCAGCATGTTCGCACGGGTTTGGGGTCGGCTGTCCGACCGTCGGTATCGTCGTGACATGACCAAGAACGCACCCGATCGGAACCTGGCGCTGGAGCTCGTGCGCACCACCGAGGCCGCCGCGCTGGCAGCGTCGCGGTGGGTCGGGCGCGGCGACAAGGAAGGCGCCGACGGCGCGGCGGTCGACGCGATGCGGCTCATCCTCGGCACCGTGCAGATGACGGGCACCGTGATCATCGGCGAGGGCGAGAAGGACGAGGCGCCGATGCTCTACAACGGCGAGGTCGTCGGTGACGGTTCGTCACCGTACGTCGACATCGCCGTCGACCCCGTCGAGGGCACCACGCTCACCGCGACCGGTCGAGGCGGTGCCACGTCGATCATCGCCGTGTCGGAGCAGGGCTCGATGCTCGACCCCGGCCCGTGCGTCTACATGGAGAAGATCGCCGTCGGCCCGGAGGCCGCCGGCGTGGTCGACATCCGCGCCACGGTGAAGGAGAACCTGGTCGCCGTGGCCAAGGCCAAGGGCCTCGAGGTCAGCGAGATCACGGCGATGGTGCTCGATCGGCCCCGCCACGCGCAGATCGTCGACGACATCCGCTCCGCAGGCGCCCGCATCCGCCTCATCGGCGACGGCGACGCTCCCGGCGCGATCTCCACCGCGATCCCCGAGGCGGGCGTCGACATCCTGTTCGGCATCGGCGGCACACCCGAGGGCGTGATCGCCGCCGCCGCGCTCAAGTGCCTCGGGGGTGAACTGGTCGGGCGGCTCTACGCCCGCGACGACGCCGAGCGCGCCGCGGCGATCGAGTTCGGTCACGACATGGAGAAGGTGCTGCACACCGACGACCTGGTCGCGAGCGACAACTGCTTCTTCGCCGCCACCGGCATCACCGACGGCAACCTGTTGAAGGGCGTGCACTACACCCGCCAGGGCGCCTCGACGCAGTCGCTGGTCATGCGCTCACGCTCGGGCACGGTCCGCTTCGTCGACGCGATCCACCAGCCCGAGAAGTTCGTCGGCTGACGCCGAGCACGCCAGATCCGCCCACCTGATCAGCGCGCCAGGCGCCACACCCGTGTGGTGAGCCAGCGGCGGGCGCCGTCCGGGACCACCTGCGCGGCACCCACAAGGGCCTTGTAGCCCACGCCCGGCACCACCCGTGCCCGGCCGGCCGCGGCGCCGGTGAGGCTGTCGTGCGCGACCTGCTCGGCGGTCAACCAGGCGAACTCGGGCACGTTCGACTGCTCGTCCCAGCCCGAGCGCGCCTGGAACTCGGTTCGGGTGAAGCCCGGCATGGAGGCGGTGACGGTGACGCCGGTGCCGGCGAGCTCGTCGTGCAGGGCGTCCGAGAACGACCGCACGAACGCCTTGGTGGCACCGTAGGTCGCCGACTCGGCGGTCGGCAGGAACGCCGCGACCGATGCGATGTTCAAGATGGTGCCGTCGCTGCGCGCCAGCATGCCCGGCAGCACCGCCGACGTCAGGCGCTGCACGGCCACGACGTTGAGCTGCACCTGCTGCTCCTCACGTCCGACGGGGAGCTCGGCGAACGGCCCGGCCGTGCCGAAGCCGGCGTTGTTGACGAGCAGGTCGATGGGCGCGTCGGCCGCCGCCAGGCGACGCTCGACCGCGGCCCTGGCCACGGGCGCGCTGAGGTCGGCGGCCAGCACCTCGACACCCACGCCCGACTCGCTGCGGAGATCGCCGGCGAGGGCTGCGAGTCGCGCACCGTCGCGTGCGACGAGCACCAGCTCGGTGCCGGCAGCGGCCAGCTGCACGGCGATCTCACGACCGATCCCGCTCGACGCGCCCGTCACCAGCGCGCGTGTCCATCGTGGGGCGGGTCGGGTCGACATGAGCGGCGACGCTACCTCGCCAGCTCGCGGCACCAGGTCCGTCCGACGCGGACGAACCCGTTGTCGCCGAGCAACCCTTCCCCCGCTTCCGAGGCTGCGCCCGCCGACGCCAGCCGGGCACCACGGCGCGCCGCAGCGAAGCACCAGTGCGCGAGCACCTGCCGTCCGATCCCCAGGCGCCGCGACGACGCGTCCACCACCAGCTGCTCCAGCGTGGCTCCAGCAGCGCGGGCACGACCGACCGCAACAGCGACCGGTGCCGGGTCACCGGGCTGCTCGGCGACGACCACCAGCACATCGTCGCCGGCGGGCAGGACCAGGTCTGCCTGGTCGAGCTCCGTACGGGAGTCGGTGCTCGCTGCGTCGGGGTCGATCTCCCGAAGTTCGGTCGCACCGGACGGGGACCGATCGTTCGGGCCGTCCCGGGGACGGTCTGGCTCACGCAGCAGGACCGCGGCGGCGGGCTCGACGACCGAGATCGCGCGGAGGTGCAGCTCCACCCCGCCGCGACCCACCACATGCGGGCCGCCGAAGGGCTCCTCCGCCACCGGATGCCAGACCGCGCCGCTGGGCGGCCGCAGGCGCTCGAGCAGGTGGAGACGGTCGACCTCCCAGTCACCCACCTCCCCGATGAGCGTGGCGAGCCCGGCGGCGACACGCTCGGGATCGTCGCGCTGCAGCAACGTCACGTGGGGAACGAACGGGTGGTGATCGGGCCGGTCGACGGGCCCTCGGCGGAGGTCGTCGCGCAGTTCATGGAGCTCGGCGAGGTCGCCGTCGACCCTCAGGTGCAGCGTCTCGGTGACCGGCGTGAACGAGGCCGCCGGACCCAACCGCAGCTGCAACGGCTCGCGATCAGCCGCGACCTCGCGCAGGAGCGCCCGCAGCGCCGCCGAGCCGTCCGGGTCCAGGTCGATGGGTGGCACCAGGGTCAGGTGGGGCGGCAGGTCGTGGCGTCGAGGGTCGTCGAGCGCCTCACGCAGCGTCCGCACCCGTGCCGCCAACGCGGGCGGGGGCAGCAGCGCGACGGCGAACAGTCGACGGGTCACCGGTCGAGGCTAACGCCGTGACGGACCGCATCGAGCTGTTCCCCCACACGGCGCGAGCGGGTCGCCCGCCTCCGTTGCGACCCTCGGGTCGTCGCGTGGCCCAGCAGCGTGGAGCACCGAGATGTCGGCGGGCTCGCCACCGCTGGCGATTCCGCGGAATCGCCAGACCGCCGGGGTGATGGGTGAGCGACCACGCCCCGTGCACTCGTGGACGTCGAGGGGGGGTGGTGATCACGAGGCGGACTGACGAGAGGGACGAGTGGGTCGTCCAGCTGTCGGCGGGTGGAGCCACTCGTCCACGTGGAGGACGGCTTCGCGGTCACGCTCTGGACCTACTACGAACCCGTGGCACCGGAGGTGTCCCCCGCCGACTACGCGGACGCGCTCGAACGGCTGCACCTCGGCATGCGCACGCTCGATGTGGCGTGCCCATCGTGCACGGACCGAGTCACGGAGGCGGAGGAGCTGGTGGCTCGCCCGGATCTCACGCCAGAGCTCGCAGACGCAGATCGCGAGCTGCTCAGCCGCACGCTCGACCGCCTGGGACGATCGATCGCCGGACGCGGTGCTCGCGAGCAGCTGCTCCACGGCGAACCGCACCCCGGCAACGTGCTCAGCACGGAGCACGGGCCGCTGTTCATCGATCTCGAGACGTGCTGCCGAGGACCCGTCGAGTTCGACCTCGCGCACGTTCCCGAGGCGGTCAGCGAGCGCTACCCGGGTATCGACCGGGCGCTGCTGAACGACTGTCGTCAGCTCGTCCTGGCGATGGTCGCCGCCTGGCGGTGGGACCGCGACGACCAGTTCCCGAACGGGCCACGGGCCGGCGAGGAGCTCCTGGGCGCGCTGCGCGACGGTCCGCCTTGGCCGACGCTCGGCTGATGGTGGCCGACGGGCGGAGCTGATGGTTGAGCGACAGGCGGATCCGGCTGCCGGGCGGAAGCGCCCGGGACTGGATCAAGCCGCGGCGACCGAGAGCCGGACGCGAGCGCGGTAGAGCGCCGCGGCGGCCTCGGGGTTCTCGGGGTCGGCCGAGAGCTCGGACTCGGCGCGTGCGAGCGCCTCCTGGGCACGACCGACGTCGATCGTCTCGGCCAGCTCGCACACGTCGGACAGGATCGTCACGCGGGTGTCGCCGTCCTCGGGGGGCGACACCTCGACGAACCCCTGGTGCACGGCGATGACCTGCTCGCCACCCTCGTCGAGCAGCACGCGCACCGGATGGGTCGCGAGCACACCGATGAACGGCACGTGGCCGGGCAGGAAGGCGATGTCACCCGTCGTCGTGCGACAGATGACCATCTTGGCCTCGCCGGTGTAGGCGACCCGCTCCGGCGAGACGAGCTCGACGAGCAGCGACATCAGGCGTTCTTCTCCAGCTCGGCTGCCTTGCGGATCGCGTCCTCGGCGCCACCAACGTTGAAGAAGGCCTGCTCGGGCAGGTGGTCGAGGTCGCCGTTGATGAGCGCCTCGAACGACTCGACGGTGTCCTCGACCGGCGTGAAGATGCCGGGCAGGCCGGTGAAGACCTCGGCCACGAACATCGGCTGGGCCAGGAACTTCTGGATCTTGCGGGCCCGGTCGACGGTGACGCGGTCCTCCTCGGAGAGCTCGTCGATGCCGAGGATGGCGATGATGTCCTGCAGCTCCTTGTAGCGCTGCAGCATCTCCTGCACCCGACGGGCCACGGCGTAGTGACGCTCGCCGACGACCTCGGGGGTGAGGATCGACGAGGACGACGCCAGCGGGTCCACCGCCGGGTAGATGCCGAGCGAGGCGATGTCACGGCTCAGCTCGGTGGTGCCGTCGAAGTGGGTGAAGGCCGTGAAGGGGGCCGGGTCGGTGTAGTCGTCCGCTGGCACGTACACGGCCTGCAGCGACGTGATCGAGCGGCCACCGGTCGAGGTGATGCGCTCCTGGAGCTCACCCATCTCGTCGGCGAGCGTCGGCTGGTAGCCCACCGCGGCGGGCATGCGGCCCAGCAGGGTCGACACCTCGGAGCCGGCTTGGGTGAAGCGGAAGATGTTGTCGACGAACAACAGCACGTCCTGGCCCTGCACGTCGCGGAAGTACTCCGCCATGGTCAGCGCGGACAGCGCCACACGCAGGCGCACGCCCGGTGGCTCGTCCATCTGGCCGAAGACCAGCGCGGCCTTGTCGAGCACGGAGCCCGAACCTGCCAGTGCGGTCTCGCCCATCTCGATGAAGAGGTCGGTGCCCTCACGGGTCCGCTCCCCCACACCGGCGAACACCGACACACCACCGAACTGCGAGGCGACACGGTTGATCATCTCGGTGATGAGCACCGTCTTGCCCACGCCGGCACCGCCGAACAGGCCGATCTTGCCGCCCTGGAGGTAGGGCGTGAGGAGGTCGATGACCTTGATGCCCGTCGGGAACATCTGGGCCTTCGGCTCGAGCGTGTCGAAGTCGGGCGCCGGACGGTGGATCTCCCAGCGGTCCGTCTCGGCGATCTCGGCAACGTCGAGCGGCTGGCCCAGCACGTTGAAGACGTGGCCGAGCGTGGCGTCACCGACCGGCACGGAGATGCCAGCGCCGGTGTTGCGCACCGCGGTGCCGCGGATCAGACCGTCGGTCGGCTTCATGGCGATGGCGCGCACACGGCTGTCACCGATCTGCTGCGCGACCTCGGCGGTGACGACGATGTCCTCGCCGCCGACGCTGATGGTGAACTCGAGCGCGGTGTTGATCTCGGGGAGCGCGGAGGGCGGGAACTCCACGTCCACGACCGGGCCCGCGATGGCGACGATCCTGCCGTCGGCGAGCTGGGGTTCGGTGACCGTCATGATGTCTCCTGGGGTCGAGTGACGTGCATGGGCCGGCGGCCCAGATGCTGTGGGAACGGGTCGGAGTCGAGGTGGTCGAGCATGAGATCCTCGGGATCTCCCTTGTCCTCCGAGAGCGCCTCGGCGCCGGAGATGATCTCCATGATCTCGGTGGTGATCGCGTCCTGACGCACCTGGTTCATCTTGCGCGTGTACTTGATGATCAGGTCCTGCGCGTTGTCGGTCGCGGACTTCATGGCTCGCTGGCGTGAGGCCAGCTCGGACGCCGCAGCCTCGAGCAGCGCCGAGTACAGGCGGGACTCGACGTAGCGGGGCAGCAAGGACTCGAGCACGGCGTTGGGCGACGGCTCGAACTCGAAGCCGGCGGTCGCGGTCGCATCACCGGCGGTGGCGATCGTCGACTCGCTCTCGAGGGGCAGGAAGCGCCGGACGACGACTTCCTGGGAGCCCAGCGAGATGAACCGGGTGTAGGCCAGGTCGATGCGATCGCAGCCCTGGTTCACGAACAGATCCGTGACCCGCGCGGCGATGGCGACGGCCTCGTCGTAGGTGGGGCGATCGGTGAAGCCGCTGTAGGCGGCATCGATCGGGTAGTTGCGGAAGCGGAAGTGCGCCTCGGCCTTGCGGCCGACGGTCACCAGCGCGAACTCCTTGCCGTCGACCCGGGCCGCCTCGATCTCGCGCTCGGCGCGACGGATGACGGTGGTGTTGTACGCACCGGCCAGACCGCGGTCACCCGCGAGGACGACGACGCCGACCTTGTTGACCTCGCCCAGCGGGCGCAGCAGCGGGTGGTCCGCATCGGCGCCGGCGGCGGCCAGGTCCTGGATCACCTGTGTGATCCGCTCGGAGTAGGGACGAGCCTCGTTCGCGCGGGTCTGTGCCTTGACCACTCGGGTCGCGGCGATCAGCTCCATGGCGCGGGTGATCTTCTTGGTGTTCTGGACGCTCGCGATGCGGCGTCGGAGGACTCGCTCCTGTGCTCCGGGCATCGATCAGGCCTCGTCCCGCGAGGACTCCTGCTCGGGCAGGTGCACCGGGGCGGACTTGACGGACGTCGCGGCGTCGGGCTGCGCCTCGGCCTCGGCGAGCGTCGCGTTGGTGGCAGTGCCCTCGAACTGCTCGGCGAAGGCCTTGATGGCCGCCTCGAAGGCGTCCTCGTCGGGGATCTTGCCGTCGACGCGGATGGCGTCGAGCTGGTCCGAGTGACGGGTGCGGAACCACTCGAGCAGGCCCTGCTCGAAGTCGCTGACGTCCGCGACCTCGATGCCGTCGAGGTAGCCGCGGGTGCCGGCGAAGATCACCACGCACTGCTCCTGGACCGACATGGGCGAGTTGATGCCCTGCTTGAGCAGCTCGGTCAGGCGGTAGCCACGCTCGAGCTGCGCCTTCGACACGGCGTCGAGGTCCGAACCGAAGGCGGCGAAGGCCTCGAGCTCACGGAACTGCTGCAGGTCGGACTTGAGCGTGCCGACCGAGGTCTTCATCGCCTTGACCTGCGCCGCGGAGCCCACTCGGGACACCGAGATGCCCACGTCCACCGCAGGGCGGACACCGGACTTGAACAGGTCGTCCTGGAGGAAGATCTGGCCGTCGGTGATCGAGATCACGTTGGTCGGGATGTACGCCGAGACGTCGCCCGCCTTGGTCTCGATGACCGGCAGGGCGGTGAGCGAACCCGCGCCGTTCTCGTCGGAGAGCTTGGCCGCACGCTCGAGCAGCCGGGAGTGCAGGTAGAACACGTCGCCGGGGTAGGCCTCGCGCCCCGGGGGACGGCGCAGCAGCAGCGACACCTGGCGGTACGCCTCGGCCTGCTTGGAGAGGTCGTCGTACACGATGAGGGCGTGCTCGCCGTTCTCCATCCAGTGCTGGCCCATGGCGCAGCCGGCGTAGGGAGCGAGGTACTTGAACGGTGCCGGGTCGGACGCCGGGGCGACCACCACGACGGTGTACTCGAGGGCGCCCTTCTCCTCGAGCGTCGCCACGGTCTGGGCGACGGTCGAGCCCTTCTGGCCGATGGCGACGTAGATGCACTTCACGCCGAGGCCGCGCTGGTTGAGGATCGTGTCGATCGCGACGGTCGTCTTGCCCGTCTTGCGGTCGCCGATGATGAGCTCGCGCTGGCCACGACCGACGGGGATCAGGGAGTCGATCGCCTTGATCCCGGTCTGCATCGGCTCACCCACGGGCTGGCGGCCCATGATGCCCGGCGCCTGGATCTCCATGCGGCGGTCCTGGACGTTGGTCAGCGGGCCTTTTCCGTCGATCGGCTCACCGAGGGTGTTCACCACTCGACCGATGACGCCGTCGCCGACGGGCACCGAGAGGATGTTGCCGGTGGCCTTGACCGACTGGCCCTCCTCGATCGAGTCGACCTCGCCGAGCACCACGGCGCCGATCGACTCCTCGTCGAGGTTGAGCGCCAGGCCCAGCAGGCCCGACTCGAACTCGAGCAGCTCGTTCACCGCGGCGTCGGGCAGACCCGAGACGCGGGCGATCCCGTCACCGACCTCGAGCACGCGGCCGACCTGGGTCAGCTCGACGTCGGGGGTGAAGCCCTCGAGGTTCTTGCGGATCGCTGCCGAGATGTCGGCGGTGTTGATGGTCAGTTCTGCCATGTCGTGATCTCCTGGCGGCGGTCGTTGGGTCGCGGTCGGTCCTGGTCCCTGGGGATCAGAACGCGTCGCGGAGCTGGTTCAGGCGGGTGCGGACGGAGCCGTCGAGCACCGAGTCGCCGATCTGGGTGACGACGCCACCCATGACGGTGGGGTCGACGACGTTCTTGACGGTGATGTCGAGGTTGGTGCGGGCCTTGAGGGCATGGACCAACCGTGCGATCTGCTCGTCGGTGAGCGCCACGGCCGAGCGGACCTCGGCAACGGCCTCGCCGCGCGTGGTGGCGGAGCGCTGGACGAGGTCCTGCGCGATCTTGGGCAGGTCGGCTGCCCGACCGGCGCCGACGATCATGGACACGATCGCCATGGTGGTCGTCGTCGCCTTGCCCTCGAGCAGGTCCTCGACGATCTGCTGGCGTCGGGACGCCGGCAGGTGCGGGTCGGTCAGCGTGGAGCGGAGCTCCTCGCTGGACTCGAGCACGCGGCCCAGTCGGAACATCTCGTCCTCGACCTCGTCGAGGTTGCCCTCGGCGCGGGCGATGCTGAACGCCGCGTCGGCGTAGGCGGTGATGCGGGTGTCGCTCATCGTGGTCACGTCCTCAGTTCTGGGAGCCGACCTGGCTGATGTAGTCGTCGATCAGGCGCTGCTGGGCAGCATCGTCGAGGGAGCGCTCCACCACGCGCTCGGCGGCGCCGAGCGAGAGGCGGGACAGCTCGCCGGCGAGGTCCGACTCGGCCTGGGCACGGGTGGACGCCAGGTCGGCCGTGGCACGCTCTCGAAGTGCCACGGCGTCGGCCTCGGCACGAGCGGCGATGTCCGCGGTGAGCTGATCCGCGCTACGGCGCGCATCCTCGATGATGCGGGCGGCCTCGCTGTCGGAGTCGGCCAGCGCCGCCTTGATGCGGTCACGCTCACCCTCGGCGACGAGGCGTTCCTGCGTGACGCTGTCGAGCTCCTCGGCGATGCTCGAGATCCGACCGCTGAAGAACGCAGCGGCCGGCTTGCGGGCGAACTTCCAGAGCAGTCCTGCCACGACGAAGCACGCCATGCTGCTCCAGAAGACCTTCTCGAGGTCGTAGGAGAGCCAGAAGCCGTTCTCCGCCCCCACCTCGGCAGCGAGCACGGTGATGTTGTTCAACATGTGAATCTCCCCCAGCTCAGCGGGTCGTGCCGGACTGGTTGACGTAGTCGTCGATCGTCGCCTGGTTGCCGGCGAGGTCGAGGTCGGACTGGACCACCTTGGACGCCGCCGAGATGGCCAGCTGGGCGACGTCGCCCTTGAGCTGTCCCAGCGCGGCGGCGCGAGCGGCGTCGAGCTCGGCCATGGCGCGCTGACGCTCCTCGGCGATCTCCGCATCTGCGGCGCGGATCACGTCGGCGCGACGCTCCTCGGCCTCGGCGCGGGCGGCCTCGACGATCGCCGCGGCCTCGGCACGTGCCTCGGCCAGCGTGGCGTCGTAGTCGCGGCGCACCTGCTCCGCCTGCTGCTCGGCGGCGGATGCCGCCTCGGCGTCGGCCAGCATCTGCTGTGCCCGCTGCTCGCGGGCCTTCATCAGCGGAGGCAGGCAGACGTAGCGCAGCAGGATCCACAGGGAGAAGAATCCGATCGCACCCCAGAGGATCTCACCCAGCTCGTCGGGGACGACGGGGTTGATCGTTTCGGCGGTCTCGGCGGTCTCGGCTGCGAGCACACTCAGTAGAGCGAGCATCTGGTTCTCCTTGTGCAGGACGGTCGGATGGACGTCGCAGCGATCAGACGAACTTCAGGAGGATGAAGACCACGAAGCCGATGAGGGCGAGCGCCTCGGTGAAGGCGATGCCGAGGAACATCGTGGTCTGGACCTGACCGGCCGACTCGGGCTGGCGGGCCATGGCCTGCACGGCCTGGCCGACGAGGTAGCCGATGCCGATGCCGGGGCCGATGGCCGCGAGGCCGTAGGCCATACCGGCGCCGGTAGCGCCCTGAGCAGCCTTGAACGTGTCGGCATCGAGGCCTTCGACGTTGGTCTGCGCCAGCACGGTGGAAGCGGTGTTCAGGATGGAACTCATGGTTGGTTGGTACTCCTGTTCGTGGCCGGGTCCGCCGGCCAAGTGGTCAGGTCTTGTTGGGAAGGTGTGATCGATCTCTGATCGGTGTGCTCAGTGCTCGGGGTGCAGCGCACCACCGATGTAGACGGCGGTCAGCAGGGCGAAGATGAACGCCTGCAGGAAGGCCACCATGAACTCGAAGCCGGTGAAGGCCACGAGCATCGCGAAGCTCAGACCGCCGACGACGGCGAGGATCGACGGGCCGATCAGCGTGAGCGTCAGCACCGAGAAGGTGACCAGCAGGATGTTGCCGGCGAGCATGTTGGCGAAGAGTCGCACGGCGAGCGAGAAGGGCCGGATGATGAAGGTGGAGAGGAACTCGATCGGCGTGACGAGCAGGTAGAGCGCCTTCGGGACGCCCGGCGGGAAGAGCGCCGTCTTGAAGTAACCCAGGCCGTTGTGCTTCACACCGACGCCGATGAACATCACCCATGCAACGAGCGCCAACATCAACGGATTCGCCATGCGGGCGTTGGCCGGGAAGTGGGCAGTCGGGATGACCTCGAACAGGTTGCCGATCCAGATGAAGAAGACCATGGCCGTCAGCATCGGCAGGTAGCGCATGCCCTCCTTGCCGATCGCGGGCAGGATGACCTGCTTCTCGACGAAGTCGATGGCGACCTCGGCGGCGTTCTGCAGCTTGCCCGGTACCGCAGATGCCTTGCGGCCGGCGAGGAAGAAGAAGATCACCGGCACGAGCATCGCGATGAGCGAGATCAGGCCCACCTTGTTGAACGCGTACCACGTGTCCTCGGTACCGAAGGCAGCGGGCCACTTGACCAGCAGGTCGATCGGCGGGAACTCGACACCGCCACCGCCACCGCCCTCTTCGGCGGCGAGGATGCTGAACTGACCGGCGAGGGTCGGGAGGCCTGACATTCGATGGGCTCCTTACTGTGCCTGCGGCGCCGAGGGCGCGGCGTTCGGAGACGACGGGGACGACGGGGACGAGTTGTTCGGGAGGTACGGGTTGGGCGTCGCCTCGGGCTTGAGCCCGGGGAACGCCAGCGTGCCCGAGATGTAGCGCATCTCCCAGAACAGCAGCGCGAGGTGGGCGACGATCAGTGTGATGCCCAACGGGACGAGCTCGACCCACCACATGTCGCGTACCAGCATGACGGCGCCGAAGATGAGAGCGAGACGCAGCAGGAAGCCGAACATCGCGGCACCGGCCATGAGGGCGGCGTTGATGCGACCGGTGACCGCCAGCAGGTAGGCGGAGAGGACGAAGTTGGCCACCACGATCGCGAGCGCGTAGAGGGTGGAGTACACGCCCTCGAGGCCCCAGAAGGCCGCCGAGGTGATCACGACGACCGGGATGAGCCACAGGCTGCGCTTGGCGAGGTCGAACGCGACGGCCAGCGCTGGCGAGGGCCCCTCGATGCGCACCTGCATCGGGTCGGTGGTGGGGCGGGCGCTCATCGGTCGCCCTCGAGCGGCGTCGCGAGGCGGTCGGCACGAGCCTTGGCCTGCGCGCGGAACTGCTCGCTGCTCGCGTGACCGACCCACGGCCCGGTCTGGTTCAGCTCGGCCATCGAGTTGCGGTACTGGAAGTAGATCTTGATCGACGAGCCGGCGATGCCGACGAGCGCGAACAGCAGCGTGAACAACGGCACCGTGCCGATGGTGCGGTCGAGCCACAGGCCCAGGAGCGCCATGATCGCCGGGGCCAGCGCCAGCTCGAAGGACCCGTGCGAACGATGCAGCGATCGGGTCACCTCGGGGGCGACCGACCTGGGTTCGGTGGGCTGGTTCGTGTCAGCAGGCATGGTGGTGTTGGGTCCAGTGGTCCGGCGGGCACGAGGCACGTCGCCGGGACGCTTGTGAAACCGTTCGCAATCTACGGGTGCCGGGGAGCGCCCGCAAATCCGACGCGCCGGAATCCGGCGGCGGCGCCCGATCGGTACGGGGTGGCGGCGATCAGCCCTGCGCTGCCGGCGGCTGCTCGGCGGAGGAGGGCGCACTCGCCGGTGCATCGACGGTGCTCGGCAGTCCTGCGGCGCGCTCGATCGCGTCGACGACGCGGTCGGTGTTGGCCCGGCTCTCGTAGGTGAGTCGGATCAGCCAGAAGCGCATGAACCGCGCGAGCGAGTACCGCACGAACAGCGCCGCTCCCGCGATGATCAGCGCGAGTCCCATGAACGAGCCCTGCGCCATGAACGCACGCTGGTCTGCGGGGTTGCCGCCCGACTGCCCGACCTGGATCGCGCCCAGCACGGCGAGTCCGATGCCGATGACCGTGACGACCACGCCCAGGACCAGCAGGCGCTGCTCACCCTGACCGGAGCTGCCTCGCAGCTTCAGACCGTCCACTTCGGAGCGGAACTGCTCGATTCGTGCTTCGTTCTCGTTCAAGGGGTCACCCACCCAGATAGGCCGCGGATAGTTCGTGTTCGATGTCGGACGGCGTGCCGACGGTTCGCACCAGGCCGTTCACCATGATCGCAGCCACATCGGCGACGCCGAGCACGGTGCGGGCGAACTGCTCGACCACCAGGATCGAGGTGCCGGAGGTCGCGATCTGCTTGACGATGCCGTACAGCTCCTCGACGACGAGGGGCGCGAGTCCCATCGACAACTCGTCGAGCAGCAGCACGGCGGGGTCCACGGCCAGGCCGCGGGCCATGGCGAGCATCTGCTGCTCGCCGCCCGACAGCGTGCCGGCGACCTGTGTGCGTCGTTCCTTCAGCCGGGGGAAGCGCTCGTAGGCGACCGCCTCGACGTGCTTCATGCTCGCCCCGGCGTAGGTCGCCATGAGGAGGTTCTCCCGCACGGTCAGGTTCGGGAAGATGCCCTTGCCCTCGGGGATGGTCGTGACCCCGGCACGCGCCAGGTCCTCGGCCTTCACGCCGGTGACGTCGCGCCCGGCGAGCAGGACCGAGCCGGCCGTTGGGGCGAGCAGCCCACAGGCGACCTGCAGCGTGGTGCTCTTCCCGGCGCCGTTGGGCCCCAGCAGTGCGACGACGGTGCCCGGCGGGACCGACAGGTCGACCCCGTGCAGGACCTCGATGCTGCCGTAGGCGGCACGCACGCCGCGCAGCTCGAGCAGTGGCTCGGTCACGTCGGGTCCTCCCCCATCACCGGCGCCGTGCCCAGGTACGCGGCGAGCACTGCGTCGTTGGAGCGGACCTCCTCGGGCGTGCCCGACGCGATCACCTGACCGAAGTCGAGCACGGACAGGTCCTCGCAGACCCGCATGACCAGCGCGACGTCGTGCTCCACGAGCAGGATGCCCAACCCGTTGCCCGCCAGCGTGACGAGCAGGTCGCCGAACGCGTCGGTCTCGTTGTCGTCGAGGCCCGATGCCGGCTCGTCCAACAGGAGCACCGACGGCCGCGCCGCCAGGGCACGACCGAGCTCGACCAGGCGGGCGTGGCCGGTCGGCAGCGCGCCGACGAGCTCGTCGGCGAGGGGACCCAGGTCCAGCCGGTCGAGGATCAGGTCGATCTCCTCGTCGGGTGCGGGGTCGCCGCCGTCGGCCAGGTACTGGGGCAGCGCCGCCTTGCGTCGCGACCAGCTCCGTCGGATCTCCAGGCCGACCTGGACGTTCTCTCGCACGGTCAGCGACGCGAAGACCTCGAGGCGCTGGAACGTGCGGCCGATGCCGAGGCGGGCGCGCTTGTGGGTCCCGACACCGGAGATGTCGCGGCCGTCGAGGCGCACGTGGCCCGAGGAGGGCTGCACCACACCGCAGATCGCGTTGAAGGTGGTGGTCTTGCCGGCGCCGTTCGGACCGATCAGCCCGCTCACGCGCCCACCCTCGACGCGCAGGGAGCACTCGCTCACCGCCAGGTGACCACCGAAGCGCACCGAGACGCGGTCGACCTCGAGCACGCTCATGTCGTCACCTCGAGCGGTCGGCCCGACCCGTTCGCCGACACGATCGTGCCGTTGCCGTTGCGGGCGGCGAGCAGCTCCTCGTCGATGCCGAGGGCTCGGCCGGCGTCCAGCGCGTCGGCGTAGGTGAGCGGCGCGTGCAGACCCATCTCGTCAGGTGAGGTCGTCGACGTGGGCGCCGCGCCGGGCAGCATCTCCATCGCCGCGCCGTGCACGCCCATGGCGACCCGGGCGGTGAGCAACGTGTAGACGATGATCAGCACGACCCGCATGCCGTTCGACTCGACCATGGTCGCCCAGGGGATGACGGCCGCCATGACGACGGCGAAGGTCAGCCACAGCTCCATCGCCCACCGGCGACCGGGCATCTCGGGCGGCGCGAAGACCAACGGGGTGAGCGGCACCATCGCGAACACGAACACGACCATGGCCGCCACGAAGGACCACTTGTCGAGCATCTCGACGCGGGTCACGACCCACAGCACGACCGATCCGACGGCGGTGACGGCGAGCGTCGGCACCGACTGGCCGACCGCCTTGAACCCGGCGGCCAGCTGCGGCGCCGCACCGTCGGGGTCACGCCCGAGGCTGATGCCCATCATGCCCGGCGAGAACGCGAGCACGTCCTTCATGGAGAGCGACACGAACCCGAAGATGCCCACCGCGTTCGCCGCGAACATCGTCGAGAAGATCGGGAAGGCGCCGAGCAGCAGGCCACCGAAGAACGCGCCCGCCACGGAGCCGATGCCGCCGACGACCGCGATCATCGTGATGGACAACGACCCGGGCAGCGACAGCGAGTCGGCCAGGAAGGTCCGCCCCGACACCGCGCCGGCCGCGCCGGCGATGGCGGCCGACAGCGCGAACACGCCGACCTTGGTGGACGTCAGGTTGAGCCCGAGGGTGGCGCACGCCATCGGCGAGTCCTTCATGGCGGTGAGCCGTCGGCCCCACGAGCTGCGACGGAGCAGGATGAGCCCGTTGCCGATCACCGCGAAGAGCACCGCGAACAGCACGAGCTGCGAGTAGTCGCTGTCGATGCTGAGCGGGCCGAGCGACAGGCGCGGCACCTGGCGGTTCGCACCGGGCATCACCGTGGTCTGGTTGAACACCATGGACGAGCAGAACAACGCGAACGCAGCGGTCGCCAACGCCAGGTAGATGCCCGACAGCCGCAGCGCGGGGAAGGCGACGATGCCGCCGACGACCGCGCAGAGCCCGACTGCGAGCAGCACCGCCCAGGGCTCGCCGTTGGCGCCCCAGGTGGCCATCGCGACCGCGCCGATGCCGGTGAAGGTGAGCTGCGCCAACGAGATCTGCCCGGCGTAGCCGGTCAGCGGCACGAGCGAGAGGGTGACGACGGCGGTGAAGAAGCCACCGAGCAGCAGGTTGAGGTTCGGGCCGGACACGAGCGAACCGAGTGCCGCGACGACGATCACGAACACGAGGCCACCGACGAGGGCGAACTGCTGCGACGGCGGACGCGAGGGCGTCGTGCGACGAGTGGACCCCTTGGCGACCAGTCGGTCCTGGGGCTGCAGCACCATCACGACGAACAACATGACCGCCGGGAGCGCCTGGGCGACCGCCCGCAGGCTGATGGGTCCGACCGTCGAGGACTGGTCGAGGTAGCCGATGACGTAGGACTGCGACAGCCCGAGGATCACCGCGCCGAGGAACACCCCCGGCAGGCTGCGCAGCCGACCGACCACCGCGACCGCATAGGCGTTGATGAACAACAGGGTGAGGGTGGTGGCGCTGAGGGTCTGTTCGGAGGCGAGCAGCACGCCGGAGATGGCAGCCATGCCGGCGCCGAGCGCCCACGACATCATCGAGATACGACCGGGTCGACCGCCGTTGAGCATCATCAGGGACCGGTCGTCGACGACCGCCCGCATGCCGATGCCCAGACGGGTGTACTTGAACATGAAGGCGAGCGCACCCGCCACGATCGCAGCGACGACCATCGTCAGGATGCGCTGGTAGCTCACCGGCACGCCGAGGACGTCGGCGACGCCGCTGATCTGGGCCTGCACGGGCCGACCGACGTTGGGATCCCAGATCACGTTGGCCAGACCGATGAGCGCGATCATCAACGAGATGGTCACGACGATCTTGACCACGTCGGTCGTGCCCTCGATCCCCCGCATGATCACGCGCTCGATCGCCGCGCCGAACAGCGGTCCGATCACGAACACGACGAGGATGACGGCCGGGATGACGGGCACGCCCCACGCGACGTGCACCTGCCAGAACATGAACGCCGCCATCATCGAGAACGCGCCGTGCGCGAAGTTGAAGATGCCCGACGTCGTATAGGTCACGACCAGGCCGGACGCCGAGATGGCGTAGATGGCCGCAGTCGCCAGACCGCCGATGGTGAAGGTGAGGAACTTGTCCATGGAGGAAGGTTCGTCCGGCCCGCCCCGAGGGGCGGACCGGACGTCAGGTCATGGGTCAGATGGGACGGTCGGGATCGACGACACCCTCGCCGAGGCCGGAGATGTCGACCTCCGCGGTGCTGTCCTCGGGGCAGCTGAAGCCGTCGAGGTCGTCGCCCTCGCCACCGAGCTCCGGCCACTCGCGCACGAACTCGCCGTCCTCGACGCCGAGCAGCAGGCCGCACTCGGGCACGACCTCGGTGGAGCCGGGGTCGGTCGGCACGTGCAGACCACCGGCGGTCCAGTCCTCGACCGCTGCGGACTCCTCGAGCACGCAGGTGCGGTCGATGACGCCGTCGTTGGCGGTCGCGCACTCGTTCGCCGCGACCGAGAAGAGCAGCCAGGCCGACATGGCCTGCATGCCGAGCGCCGCGATCTTGGCGCCGTCGACGGTCTCCATCATGTCGAGGTACTGCTGGACCGCCGGCCACTCGCCGGCCTCCTCGAAGGGATGGAAGGCGGTGCGCAGCACGGCCATGTCCGCAGAGCCGTCTCCGGCGGAGAACAGCACCTCGTCGTAGGCGTTGGTCTGGTGCAGGACGATGCCCTCCCAGCCCTTCTCGGCCAGCTTGGACTGCAGGCTCGCCGCGTTGGACGGCTCACCGATCCAGTAGACGGACGTGGCGCCGCTGTCGATCACACGGTCGGCGTAGGGGCCCCAGTCGTCGGCACCGATGATCGGGTAGGAGATCGCGTCACCCAGGGGGACGCCCTCCATCTCGGCCGCGGCCTCGAACTGCGCCTTCACCGTCTGCATCGACGGGAGCTCGCCGTAGACGATCGACATCTGCTCGGTCTCGTCGGGGAACTGCTCCTTGAGGTCGCGCACCCACTGGGTGGCGACGAGGTTCGCCGGGTTCGGGATCGGCTCGACCTTGCCGTTCGAGCCGCTCTTCTCGATCGACACGGCGAAGGCCGGGATGTCGATCAGGCCGCACTCGTGGAAGTCGGAGCCGGCGTTGCCGGAGAACTCGAGCTGGTCCTGGGCGAAGCCGCCGCCGACCATGGCGAAGACCTCGGTGCACGCCTTGGTCATGGCGGCCTCGACGTTGGTCACCTGACCGTCGAGATCGACGAGCTCGATCGGCAGGCCCTGGATGCCGCCCTGGTCGTTGCACCACGTGGCGTACGCCTCGGCGGTGTCCCAGAACTCCTTGTTCAGCCCGGGCCGGATCTCTGCACTGCGGTCGTTCGGCACGCCGATGAGCAGCTTGTCGGTGGCAGGGCCCTCGCCCTCGGCCACCGAGGCATCGCCCTCGCCGCACGGGGACTCGAGGTCTCCGAACGAGGCGGTCTCGGCACCACCTGCCGCGGTGGTCTCGGTCGAGCCCTCTTCCTCGGTGCCCTCTTCGTCTCCTGAGGCTCCGCAGGCCGTCGCCACCAGTGCGACAGCGCAGACGAGAATGGCCAGAGTTCGCTTCACGTGTTCCCCCTGAGTCGGCACCCCGACCGTCGACGACGACGGGGAGTCGGTTGACAAGACACCGATCTGACACGGCGTCAGGTCGAGTTTCTAGCACGTCGGCACCGTGCCGTGGTCCCCGCGCCACCCCGAGCTTGCCGGGCGGTCACCCGACCGCGCGAGTCTGGTGGAGTGGGATCTGACAGAGTGTCAGATCGAGGTGTCGGCTCCCCCGCCGCCGCCAGCGTTCGACCCGCTCCACCGCAGAAGAGAGATCACCGACCATGGACCTGGCCATCCGCAACGTGACGATCATCGACGGCACCGGCGCCCCGGCTCGCACCGGCGACGTCGGCGTGCAGGACGGGCGCATCGCCGCCGTCGGCGCCCCCGGCAGCGACGAGGTGCCGACGGCCACCACCGAGGTCGACGGCACGTCGCTGATGCTCTCCCCCGGCTTCGTCGACCCGCACACCCACTACGACGCCCAGCTGTTCTGGGACCCGACCGGCTCGCCGTCCAACCTCCACGGCGTCACCACGGTCATCGGCGGCAACTGCGGCTTCACCCTCGCCCCGCTCACGCCGGGCGACGGCGACTACACCCGGCGGATGATGGCCAAGGTCGAGGGCATGCCGCTGGTGGCGCTCGAGGAGGGCATCGAGTGGGACTGGTCCACGTTCCCCGAGTACCTCGGACGACTCGAGGGCAAGCTCGGGGTGAACGCCGGGTTCCTCGTCGGGCACTGCGCGCTGCGCCGTCGGGTGATGGGCCCCGAGTCCGTCGAGCGTGAGGCCAGCCCCGACGAGATCGCCCGCATGCGGGAGCTGCTCGCCGAGGGGATCCGCGCCGGCGGCCTCGGCTTCTCGACCACGCTGGCCCGGACGCACTCCGACGGCGACGGCAAGCCCGTGGCGTCGCGCTGGGCGGCACCCGAGGAGCTCCTGGCGCTGGCCTCGGAGGTCGCCGAGCACCCCGGCACGACCCTGGAGTTCGCGTCCGACGGATGCCTCGACGGGTTCGACGACGACGAGGTCGAGTTCATGATCCAGTTCTCCAAGGCGGGCAACCGCCCGCTGAACTGGAACGTGCTGACCATCGACTCGCACGCGCCCGAGCGATACCGCAACCAGCTCGCCGCCATGGACCGCTGCGCCGAGCAGGGCGCCAAGGTCGTGGCGCTGACCATGCCCGTCATCGTCGGCATGAACATGAGCTTCCTGACGTACTGCGCGCTGAACATGATGCCGGACTGGGGCCCGATCCTGGGGCTCGACCTCCCCGAGCGCATGGAGCGCCTGCGCGACCCCGAGACGCGTGCGTTCATGAAGGACCGCGCTGCCTCGCCGGACGCCGGCGTGTTCGCCCGGCTCACCGGGTGGGACACGTACGTCATCGGCGACACCTTCTCCGCAGAGAACGAGGGCCTCACCGGGCGACGGGTGGGCGACATCGCCGAGGAGCGCGGCGCCGAGCCGTTCGACACGCTGCTCGACATCGTGCTCGCCGACGACCTGCGCACCGTCCTGTGGCCCGGCGCCACCGATGCCGATCCCGAGTCGTGGGAGCTGCGCCGCCAGGCGTGGGACCATCCGTCGGTCATGCTCGGTGGTTCCGATGCCGGCGCGCACCTCGACCGGATGCAGGGTGCCAACTACACGACCCGGTTCATCGCCGACTGCCTCCGCGGTCGCCAGCTGACGACGGTCGAGCGCGCGGTCCAGATGCTGACCCAGGTCCCCGCCCAGCTCTTCGGCCTCCGCGACCGTGGCGTCATCGAGCCCGGCGCCCACGCCGACCTGGTGCTCTTCGACCCCGACACCGTCGACTCCGAGATGCTGACGATGGTGCACGACCTCCCGGGCGGGACGAGCCGCCTCTACGCGGGGTCGGTCGGTGTGCGCAGCGTCTGGGTGAGCGGCGTCGAGACGGTGCACGACGGCGCGTCCACCGGTGAGCTACCCGGCTCGATCCTGCGGTCCGGCGCCGACACCGACACCGTCACCGCCGGCTGAGTCACCGCCGGCCGGGTCACCGCCGGCCGGGTCGTCACCCGCAGGGCGGATGTCACCCGCCCCGGCATCGGGTCCCGGGTCGGACGCGTCGTCGCCGCGGCCCAGTCGCGGCGCGAGCAGCGTGAACAGCAGCAGCGCGAGCGCCAGCAGTCCGATCGGGACGATGCCGTCACCCCTGCTGGTGAAGACCGGGACCAGGACGAACCCCGAGAGCACCGCCGTCCACGCCCAGAGGATCACCACCGTGCGCCGGTGGCCGTGGCCCAGGTCCATCAGCCGGTGGTGCAGATGCTCCTTGTCTGCGGTCGCGACGCCGCTGCGGCGACGCGCTCGACGGATGACGGCGAACACGGTGTCGATCAACGGGACCCCGAGGATGAACAGGGGGATGACGAGCGGCGCGAAGAAGAACCACGACTGGCCCGAGAAGGGATCGTCGGACTGCCCGCCCACCGCCACGGTCGAGGAGGCCAGGAGCAGCCCGAGCAGCAGCGCGCCCGAGTCGCCCATGAAGATGCTGGCAGGGTTGAAGTTGAACGGCAGGAAGCCCACGCAGATGCCGACCGTGACGACGGCCAGCAGCGGACCCACGTTGGACGGGTCGATCACGCCGACGTCGAGCAGCTGCCAGCCGTACAGGAAGAAGGACCCGGCGCCGATGGCGACGATGCCGGCCGCCAGCCCGTCGAGGCCGTCGATGAGGTTGACCGCGTTGGCCATGCCGACCACCCACAGCACGGTGATGAGGGCGGACATGTCCGGCGGCAGCACGGTGAAGCCCAGGAAGGGCACGCGGAAGTAGATGATGGTGAGCCCGACCAGGGTGAGGATCGAGCCCGCCAGCACCTGGCCCGCGACCTTGGCGGGCGCCGACACGTCGCGCAGGTCGTCGATGAGACCGGTCAGCCAGATGACGAACGCGGCGGCGATGACGCCCAGCACGTTGCCGGGCGAGTCGAACACGGCGGCGAACTCCTCCATGCGCCACGCGACGCCGAGCGCGACCAGGAGGCCGAGGAACAGCGCAGCACCGCCGAGGATCGGTGTGGGGGTCGCGTGCACCGTCCGGTCGCTCGGGTGTGCGAGGGCGCCCGTGCGCCGGGAGAGCGCTCGCAACGGCGGGACCGCCGCGGCGGTGGCGGCAATGGCGACGGCCATCACGACCAGGTAGGGGCGCACGCGGTCACGCTACCCGAGACCTCTACAGGTGACCGTGGATCACACCGATGGGAAGGCTGTCGTGTTACACCGATGTGAACAACTGGGCGTCGAGGGTTTCTTGGCCGTGAACGGGCAGTTTTGCCCGGTGTCGAGCGGGCTTCGGTGCTATACACCTAACAGGGAAAGAAACTGCCGCTCCGATCTGGGCGGGACGGCGGCAGCAGACGGCGAGCTGGGCGAACCCGCTGTCTGCTGAGAGGGATGGAGCAACATGCGGACCGAGCGGGCCAGCGCGCCCGTCGCCCCAAGTCGGGCGACGGCAACGATCACCACCCGGCGATCGACCACGAGTGACCTGATGGTCGCCACCAACGCCGAGACCACGACCTCGACGCCATGGACCGCGCCACCGCGGCAGCTCGACCCGTCGGCACCGCCGTCGCGGGCTCGCGGCCTCGGGCTGAAGACTCGGATGGTCGTCGTCGACACCCTCACGATCACCCTCGGGTTGATCCTGTCCTTCGTCGTGTACCCGCGCCTCGCCGGTCACACGGTCGACGCGGTCCTGCCGGTCATCGTCATCTCGGTGCCGGTCTGGCCGGTGCTGTTCGCGCAGCAGGGCCTGTTCCAGGCCCGCCACCTCACCCGTCGCATCGAGGAGCTGCGCCGTCTGGTCAACGCGGTGCTCATGGGCGTGCTGGCCATGGCGGGGATCTCGGTCGTGCTCCAGGTCTCACTCTCCCGCGGCTGGCTGCTCGCCGCCGGGCTCACCGTCTTCCTCCTCGTGGCCATCGAGCGGGAGATCACCCGCCAGGCCGTGAAGCGTCAGCGGCTCCAGGGCAGGATGTCCCGCAAGGTCGTGCTCGTGGGCGACAACTCCGAGGCCCAGGAGCTCATCGGCATGCTCCGCGAGAACCGGGAGCTCGGCTACGACGTCGTCGGACGGATCTCCGACCAGCCGACGCTCGAGGTCGCCGACGACGGCGCCGTGCCGTACCTCGGCTGCACCGAGGACGCCCTCGAGCTCGTCCGTGCCTCCGGCGCCAGCAGCGTGGTGGTGGCGACCACCAGCATCTCGCTCGACAGCGCCAACCGGCTGGTCCGGGACCTGACGCGTGAGGGCATCTACGTCGAGCTGTCCTCCGCCATGCGGGACATCGCCACCCGTCGGGTCACCCTGCGGCCCCTCGGCCGATACCCCGTCATGTGCGTCGAGCCGGTGACGAGCACGTGGCGGTCGGTCTCCAAGCGGGCGTTCGACATCGTCGCCGCCACCATCGGGCTCATCCTCGTCTCCCCCGTGCTGCTCGCCGCCATGGCAGCGATCCGCATCACGTCCGGCCCCGGCGTGCTCTTCTCGCAGACACGGGTGGGCCGCAACGGCGCCCCCTTCACCGTGTACAAGCTGCGCACGATGGTGCCCGACGCGGAGTCGATGCTGCCCGAGCTGATGGCTCGCAACGAGGCCGCCGGCCCCATGTTCAAGATGGCCGACGACCCGCGTGTCACCCCCATCGGCCGCCTGCTGCGCAAGACCTCGCTCGACGAGCTGCCGCAGCTGCTGAACGTCGTCACCGGCGACATGAGCCTGGTCGGCCCCCGTCCCGCGCTGCCCCACGAGGCCGTGCAGTGGAACGACGACCTGAAGGAGCGGCTGCGGGTCAAGCCCGGCATGACGGGCAACTGGCAGGTCAACGGCCGCTTCACCGCCTCGCTCGAGGACTACCAGCGCCTGGACCTCTACTACGTCGACAACTGGTCGCTCGTCACCGACCTGGTCATCCTGGCCAAGACGATCCCGGCGGTGCTGCACCGCAACGGCGCTGCCTGACACCCTCCACCGCTGGCGTCGACCGCCGGGGAGCAGGACCTACCGGCCGGGCCGGCACGGGCTCAGCCCGGGTAGGGCGTGAACTTCGAGCAGAGCGTGCGGACGTCCTCGCGGACCGCGGCGAGCTCGGCGTCGTCGGCGGGCGAGCGCAGCACCCGGGTGATCAGCTCCGCCACCTGGCCCATCTCGGGCTCCGCCATGCCCTGCGTCGTCACCGACGGGGTGCCCAGTCGCAGACCCGAGGTGACGAACGGCGAGCGGGGATCGTCGGGCACCGTGTTCTTGTTGCACGTGATCCCGGCGCGGTCGAGGGCGAGCTGCGCCTCCTTGCCGGTCAGCTCACCGTCGAAGCTCCGCAGGTCCACGAGCATCAGGTGGTTGTCGGTCCCGCCCGACACCAGACGCAGGCCGTTGCCGGCGAGACCGGCGGCGAGCGCCTGGGCGTTCGCCACGATCTGGTGCGCGTAGTCGGAGAAGCTGGGGTGTGCCGCCTCCTGAAAGGCGACGGCCTTGCCGGCGATCACGTGCTCCAACGGTCCGCCCTGGAGACCGGGGAAGATCGCCTTGTCGATCTTGGCGGCGTGCTCGGCGGTCGAGAGGATGCAGCCGCCCCGCGGCCCACGCAGTGTCTTGTGGGTCGTGAAGGTCACGACGTCCGCGTAGGGGACCGGGTTCGGGTGCGCGCCGCCGGCGATGAGACCCGCGATGTGCGCAGCATCGAACAGGAACAGCGCGCCCACCTCGTCGCAGATCTCGCGGATCGGCGCGGGGTCGATGATGCGCGGGTAGGCGGTCGCGCCGGCGACGATCATCTTCGGTCGGTGCTGGCGGGCCAGATCCCTGATCTGGTCGTAGTCCAGGCGCTCGTCCGAGGGGGTCACCTGGTACGAGACGAAGTCGTAGAAGCGGCCCGACAGGTTGACCGGCGACCCGTGGGTCAGGTGCCCGCCGTGGTCCAGGCTGAGCCCCAGCACGGTGTCGCCCTGCTCGAGCAGCGCCAGGTACACCCCGACGTTGGCGTTCGCCCCGGAGTGCGGCTGCACGTTGGCGGCGTCCGCCCCGAACAGCGCCTTCACGCGCTCGCGGGCGAGGTCCTCGACCTCGTCGACGAACTCGTTGCCGCCGTAGTACCGCTTGCCGGGATAGCCCTCGGAGTACTTGTTCGTCAGCACGGAGCCGACGGCCGCCATGACCGCGGGAGAGGTGAAGTTCTCCGAGGCGATCAGCTGCAGCCCGGTGTTCTGGCGGTCCACCTCGCGGTCGATCGCAGCGAAGATCTCGGAGTCGTGTTCGGTCGGCCAGGGCATGTCGGTCCTTCGGGTCTCGGTCGGCGCGCGGCGTCAGCCGGCGGCGGGGTCCAGGTCGTCGAGCTTCGCGACACGACCGGCGTGTCGGCCTCCCTCGAACTCGGCGTCGAGCCAGGCGTCGACCGCGTCGAGGGCCACCTGGACCCCGATCAGCCGCTCGCCGAGGCAGATGACGTTCGCGTCGTTGTGCTGGCGCGTGAGCCGCGCGGAGGTGACGTCGTGCACGGGCGCCGCCCGGACGCCGCGCACCTTGTTCGCGGCCATGCAGATCCCGAGGCCCGAGCCGCACACTGCGACGCCGAGCTGGGCGCGGCCCGAGGCGACGGCCTCGCCCACGGCGACGCCGAAGTCCGGGTAGTCCACCCGATCGGTGGAGTGGGCACCGAGGTCGACCACCTCGACCCCGCGGGCCGACAGGTGCTCCGACACGAGCTGCTTGAGCTCGAAGCCGGCGTGGTCGGACCCGACGGCGATGGTCGTGGTGGTGCTCGGTGTGCTCACCCGGATCATCCTAGTGAGCGCATGGGGTGGGCCCGTCGCCGGGGCGGTGTCGCCACAAGACGACACACGGAGCGCCGCGGCGGGACACGACGTCGGGCGGCGTCCGAGGCCCCGGGCGGGCCGGCGGAATGAACACCGCGGTCCGCCGATCCTTAGTCTGAGGCCATGTCGAGCAGCCTCCCGTCCCAGATCGACCCGCGCTCCCCCGTCGTGGTCGGTGTCGGCCAGCACCTGCACCGTGACGGCGACGCCCCCGAACCCGCCGAGCTGATGGTCGAGGCGGTGCTGCGCGCCGACAAGGACACCGGGGTCGGCGGGCTGGCCGCCCGGGCCGACGTGGTCGCGGCCGTGCCGACGTTCTCGTGGCGCTACCGCGACCCGGGACGGCTCGTTGCCGCCCGCGTCGGCGCCGAGCAGGCGCGCACCTGGTACGTCACCGTCGGCGGCAACTCGCCCCAGATGCTGCTGAACCGCCTGGCGGTGGAGATCCACGAGGGCCGGGCCGACGTGGCGGTGCTCTGCGGCGGCGAGTCCGTGCGGACCCGTCAGGCCGCCAAGCGGGCAGGTCGCGATCTGGGCTGGACCATCCAGGGCGACGAGATCGAGCCGGACTGGCACGACGGTGCGCCCTTCCTGATGGCCCACCCGGTCGAGGTCGAGCGCGGCCTCGTCATGCCGACCCAGTGCTACCCCCTGTTCGAGAACGCCCTGTGGCACGACTCGGGCCGGACGCTGGACGAACACCTGTCGGTCGTCGGCGAGATGTGGGCCGGCTTCTCCAGGGTGGCCGAGCAGAACCCCTACGCGTGGCGCCGCGAGAGCTTCACCGGACCCGAGATCACGACGCCCACGGCGGACAACCGCCTGGTCGGGTTCCCCTACACCAAGCGGATGGTGTCCAACCCCGACGTGGACATGTCCTCGGGGCTGATCGTGTGCTCCGCCCAGGCCGCGCACGACCTCGGGGTGCCGCGCGACCGGTGGGTCTTCCTGCACGCGGGCACCGACGGCACCGACCGTCGGATGTCCGAGCGCGCGGACTTCGTCTCGTCCGCCTCGATCGGCGTCGCAGGTCGACGGGCGCTCGAGCTGGCCGGCACCGACATCGACTCGGTGGCGCACCTGGACCTCTACTCGTGCTTCCCCTCGGCGGTGCAGCTGGCGCTGCGCGAGCTGGACATCGCGCTCGACCGCCGGCTGACCGTCTACGGCGGCCTGTCCTTCGCCGGTGGGCCGTGGAACAACCCGGTCGGCCATGCGCTGGCCTCGATGGTGGAGGTGCTGCGCGAGGACACCGGCAGCCTCGGGCTCGTCACGGCGAACGGCGGCATCGTCGACAAGCACGCGTTCGGGGTCATGTCGAGCGAGCCGCCGGCGGACGGCTTCCGCTACGAGCGACCGCAGGCCGAGATCGACGCCCGCGGCGGACTCGAGGTCGACGGCGATTACGCCGGCCCGGCAACCATCGAGACGTGGACGGTGATGCACGACCGCGACGCATCGAGGCTCCGGGCGCACGCCGCCTGTCGGACCCCCGACGGCACCCGGACGTGGGCGCTCACGAGCGATCCGGACACGATGGAGCTCATGGAGTCGAACGACGTGGCGGGACGGCCGGTCACGATCGGCGCGGACGCCGCCTTGACGATGGGCTGAGCCGGTCGCCCGCTCAGCCCTGGGTCATGCGGGCGCGCAGGATCGTCATCACGCGCTCGGAAGCCTTGGGCATCTCCTCGAGCAGCTTGGCGAACGCGGCGGAGTCGAAGCGCAGCAGGTCGAGCGTGGTGTCGGCGACAACCGTCGCGGTCCGCGGCCGGTGGTCCACCAGCGCCATCTCGCCGACCATCGAGCCAGGGCCGAGCGACGCCACGTGCTGTCCGCTGACGTAGACGCTGGCCGTGCCCTCGAGGATCACGTAGCAGTGGGTGCCGGGATCGCCCTGGTCGACGAGGACCCCGCCCGCCGCGAGCTCGATCTCGTCCGAGAGCTCACCGACACGCCGCAGGTCCTCGGGGGAGAACCCCTCGAAGAACTGGACCTTCGACAGCAGCCTCGCCCGCTCGTCGGGCTTCCTACGCAGCGACATCGCACCCCCTCGGCACCCTGGCCCCCCGGGCCGGATGCAGGCACCCTACTCCGCGGCTCCGCCGCCGGAGCCGGCCATCCTCGCCACGAGCGCCCTCGGTCGGCCCGTGAGGTCCGACTCGACGGTGGCCTCGTCGAACCCCTCGAGCGCCAGCTCGATCGCCGCATCCGCCTGCTCGGGCGACAGCTCGCTGACGAGCACCCCCGAGGTGGTCAACCAGTCGGGCGCAGCGGCCAGGATCCGACGCAGGTCGTCGAGCCCGTCGATACCGGAGTAGAGCGCGCCCGACGGCTCCCACTGCGCCACGTCGACGGGCAACTCGAACGTGGTGGCGACGTACGGCGGGTTGGTGACCACCAGGTCGATCGTGCCGCGCAGCATCGACGGGAGCGCCTCGAACCAGTCCCCCACCTCGGTGCGCACCCGGGACCCCGGTCGTCCGATGCCGGCGACGTTCGCCCGCGCGACCCGCAACGCCTCGTCGCTCACGTCGGTCGCCCACACCTCGGTGCGCACCCGCTCCACCGCGACCGACAGCGCGATCGCCCCCGACCCGGTGCCGAGGTCCACGACGCGGGTCGGACGATCGCGGCCGCCCAGTCGGTCGAGCTCCGCCAACGCCACCTCGACGACCGATTCGGTCTCCGGACGCGGGATCAGCACACGTCGGTCGACCATGAGCTCCAGGGTCCGGAACCCCCACGACCCCAGCACGTACTGCAGCGGTTCGCCCTCGGCGCGGCGCGCCACGAGCTGGTCGAAGCGAGCCACACCCCGCTCGGTGGCCGAGTCGCCCAACACACGCCCCAGCTGGCCGACGGGCACGTCGACGCACTCGGCCACGATCCTGCGGGCGTCCATCTCCGCCCCGTCGACGCCCGCCGAGGTGAGGCGATCGGCGGCCTCCGCGAGCAGCTCCCGCCACGACACGGTGCCGTCGGGCGACGGGCTCACGTGCCCACCACCTCGGTCAGTCGGCGTGCACGATCGTCGGTGACGAGCGCGTCGCTGATCTCGTCGAGCTCGCCGGCGAGCACGCGGTCCAGGTGGTACACGGTGAGCCCGATCCGGTGCTCCGACACCCGGTTCTCCTTGAAGTTGTAGGTGCGCACCTTCTCGCTGCGACCTCCGCCGCCGATCTGGGCTCGCTTCTGCCCGGCCTCGTCGTCGCTTCGTTGGCGCCGCTCGAGCTCGAGCAGCCGGGCCCGCAGCACGGTCATGGCCTTGGCCCGGTTCTGGATCTGGCTCTTCTCGTCCTGCATCGACACGACCACCCCGGTCGGCAGGTGGGTCACCCTGACCGCCGAGTCCGTCGTGTTCACGGACTGCCCGCCGGGTCCGGAGGAGCGGAAGACGTCCACCTTCAGCTCGGACGGGTCGATCCGCAGCTCGACCTCGTCCGCCTCGGGCAGGACCGCCACCGTGGCGGAGGAGGTGTGCACCCTCCCCTGCGACTCGGTGACGGGCACCCGTTGCACGCGGTGCGGGCCCGCCTCGAACTTCATGCGCGACCAGACGTTGTCGCCCGCGACCCGGAAGATCACCTCGCTGTACCCACCGAGGTCGGACGGCGATGCGGAGAGCACCTCGAAGCTCCACCCGAGCCGTGCCGCGAAGGCGCGGTACATCTCGAACAGGTCCCTGGCGAACAGGTTCGCCTCCTCCCCACCCTCGGCACCGCGGATCTCGACGATCACGTTGCGGTCGTCGAAGGGGTCCCTCGGCACGAGGAGCAGCTTGAGCTGCTCCTCGACCTCCGAGGCGGTGCGGTCGAGCTGCGCCGCCTCGGCACGCAGCGCCTCGCGCTCCTCGCCGGAGGTGCTGTCGCCCAGCTCGCGGGCGGCTCCCGCGTCCTCTGCGAGCTCGCGCAGCCGGACCGCGAGCTCGACGATCGCACCCAGCTCCCGGTAGCGCCGTGACAGCTCGACGTAGCGGGTCTGGTCCGACACGACGTCGGGGTCGGCGAGGCGGGCCTCGCACTCCGCGTGCTCGCGCTCGAGGTCGCGCAGCCGGGCCGCGAGCACGTCGGGGATCACGTCATCCCCATCCGGGCACCAGGCCCACGGCCGACGCCGGCTGCACGAGGCGGTCGAGCAGCATCGTCGTCGCCGCGTGCAGGTCGCGCTCGGGCACCGCGACGACCAGCTCGGCATCCGGGTCGTGCAACGCGCGGGTGTCCGCCGCCAGCGGCACCAGCGCCAGGTCGACGCCCGACGAACAGACCACCACGATCGGTGTGCCGTCGCCGCGCCGCCCCACCGCCGCTGCCGGGTGCAGGTCCTTGAGGCCCTCGGCCTCGGTGGTCATGTCGGCCGCGACGAGCTCGACGGCACCGACCGACGCAGGGTCGGCGAGGAGGTCGGCGCGGAGCCAGCGCGAGCGGGCCAGGACCTGCAGCGGGTGCACCGGGGCACCCGGGTAGCGGTGCTCACGGACACGGTGCACGGCTCGTTCCAGGGCAGCGGCTGGGGGGTCGTCGGGTCGAGCGGCGGCGACGGCGTCGCGATCGAAGCGCCCGACGCCGGCCTCGAGGTGCAGCTCGTCGTCGCCACCCACGTCGGCGGGCCAACGGACGAGTCGGGCGACCTCCAGCCCGAGCACCTCTGCGCGCACGATCCCCTGCTCGACCACCACGTCGACCCCGGCGCCCTCGAGCGTCGCGAGCAGGTCCGGGTCGACGTCGGGCGGGGGCACCGGGGCCGGCAGCGGTGCTGCGACGGCGTGGACCGCGACCCCGTCCGCGATCCGTCGGACCTCGACCCCACCACCACGGAGCTCGAAGTAGCCCGCCCAACGGGCGAGCACCTCGGCGTGGTCGTCCGAGTAGACGACGAGTCGATCGACCTCACGGCGTGCCGCCAGCAGGACCGCCCCCGCGAAGGGCGCCGGCGCGGGGTCGTCGAGCAGCGCCGCCGCGGTGCCGTCGACGACGACCATCGCGGCGGAGGCGCCCGACTCGAACGCGTCGCCGACCAGCCCGAGGTCGTCGCGGACGAGCGCCTCGAGCTTGGCGCGCAGCAGACGGGCGCGCTGCTCGGGACCGAGGCTCATCGTGGGCTGGGATCCATCGGGCGGACAGCGCGTCCGGCCGACAGCTCAGTCGTCGGCGGCAGCGTCACCGGTGTCCGCAGCAGCGTCGTCCGCCGCGGCGTCGTCCGCACCGGCCTTGCCCTTGCGGCGGCCGTAGCGACGCTCGAAGCGCTCCACGCGACCGGCGGTGTCGACGATCTTCATCTGACCCGTGAAGAACGGGTGGGTGAAGGCCGAGATCTCGACCTTGGCGAGCGGGTACTCGTTGCCGTCGCTCCAGGTGATGGTCTCGGACGTGTCGATGGTCGACCGGGTCAGGAACGTGTCACCCGACGAGGTGTCCTGGAACACGACGTGGCGGTAGGTGGGGTGGATTCCGGGCTTCATGGGTCTCTCCGTGGCGGCCCCGGTTTCCGTGCGGGGCCCAGATGAGGGGACAGATCAGTATGGCGCACCCGTGCGACACGGGCGAATGGGCGCTCGCTCAGCTGATGGACGGTGCCTTGGCGATCTCGGCGAGGAAGACCTCGTTCGTGGGGAACTTGCGCATCCGGTCGATGACGAGCTCGAGGCCGGCAGCGGCATCGCCCTCGGCGGCCAGCTTCGACAGGAGCCGGCGGAGCTTGAGGATCTGCTGGAGCTGTGCGGCATCGACGAGCAGCTCGTCGTGGCGGGTGGAGGAGCCATCGACGTCGATCGCGGGGAAGACGCGCTGTTCGGCGGCGGCACGGCTCAGGCGGAGCTCCATGTTCCCGGTGCCCTTGAACTCCTCGAAGATGACCTCGTCCATCTTGGAGCCCGTGTCGACGAGCGCCGTGGCCAGGATGGTGAGCGAACCGCCCTCCTCGAGGTTGCGCGCAGCGCCGAAGAAGCGCTTGGGCGGGTACAGCGCCGCCGTGTCGAGACCGCCGCTCATGATGCGGCCGCCGTTCGGGGCGGCCAGGTTGTAGGCGCGGGCGAGGCGGGTGATGCCGTCGAGGATCACCACGACGTCCTGGCCCTGCTCGACCATGCGCTTGGCCCGCTCGATCGCGAGCTCCGCCACCTGGATGTGCTCCTCGGCAGGCCGATCGAAGGTGGACGCGACGACCTCGCCCTCGATGGAGCGACGCATGTCGGTCACCTCCTCCGGACGCTCGTCGACGAGGAGCACCATGAGCTCGACCTCGGGGTGGTTCGCCTCGATGCACTGCGCGATCGTCTTCATGATCGTGGTCTTGCCCGCCTTCGGCGGCGACACGATCAGGCCGCGCTGACCCTTGCCGATCGGCGACAGCAGGTCGATCACGCGGCCGGCGATGTCGTAGGGGTGGTCCTCACGCTCCAGACGCAGGCGCTCCTGGGGGAACAGCGGCGTGAGGTCCTCGAACACCGGGCGCTCCCGGGAGCGCTCGGGGTCCGCACCGTTGACCGTGTCGATGCGCAGCAGCGCGGGGTTCTTCTCGCTGCGGTTCGCCGGCCGGCTGGCGCCGGTCACCCAGTCGCCACGGCGGAGCCCGAACTGGCGGGTCTGCTTCACCGAGACGTACACGTCGTCCCGGCTCGGCAGGAGGCCGCTCACGCGCAGGAAGCCGTAGCCCTCGTCGCGCAGGTCGAGGATGCCGGCGACCTCGATGAGCTCGCCCTCCCAGGACTGGTTGCCCTCGCCCGGCTCCTCGTTGCGGTCGCGGTCGCGGCCACGCCGGCGGCGACGACGACGACCGCCCTCGCCCTCGCCCTCGCCCTCGCCCTGCTGGTCGCCCTGCTGGCCGTCGCCCTGCTGGGGCTGGTCGTTGCCCGACGGCTCGTCGCCCGACTGCTCGTTGCCGGACCGGTCGTTGCCGGACCGATCGCCGGACCGGTCGTTGCCGGACCGGTCGTCCGCGCCGCGGTCGCGGCCCGACGGCGCCTCGTTCGACTGCGCCCGCTCCGAGCGGGCAGCGCCACGTCGACCACCGGCCTCGGGCACGAGGGCATCACCCGCGGTCGGGTCCTCGCTCGGGATCGGGCCATCGCTGGCGGTCGGAGCATCGCTGGGGATCGGCGCAGCGTGTTCGTCGCCGTCCTCGGTCGCAGCAGCGGCGGGAGCGTCGGGGGTGACCCCCGCCAGCTCCAGGATCATGGAGATGATGTCGGCCTTCTTGGCCCGGCTGCCGGGCTTGCCGCCGAGCGCCTGGGCGATCGTGGCCAGCTCGGCGCGGTCCTTGCGCTCGAGTCCGTCGAGGTCGATCGAGTCAACGCTCACAGGTGGTTCCCACTTCGTGGTCGGGCAGCATCGGGGGCATCGGAGCTGCGGATTGGTGCCGGTCGATCACACCAGATGAGGTGAGGTCCGGGTCGGGCAACGGATCGGGGCGGACGAGCGGCTGCACGTCGGGACCGGGACCGTGCCCCTGGCCTGCGTTGCGCCCTGCTCGCTCCCCTGCCGAGCCGACACGACGACTCTATCCCTGGGGCCGCAGGCGGGCAATCCACGCGGCCCGGGGTTGGCGTCGCGACCCGGGGTGGGGCGGCTCAGCGCTCCAGCAACCTCGACATCAGCTCGTGTCCTGCCACGACGTCCGCCTCGGCGGTCCCCACCTCGGTGTACTCGCCGCCGGGGCCGTCGGCCCGCGAGTCGAACAACAGGTACGGGACCGTCACCGAGGTGTGGGTCTTGAGCGCGAGGGGCGTGGCGTGGTCGGGCGACATCAGCAGTCGCCAGTCCCCCATCGCGTCGAGCGCCGGGACCAGATCCGCGAGCACCCGTCGGTCCCAGTTCTCGAGTGCACGGACCTTCTCCTCGACGTTGCCGGCGTGTCCGGCCTCGTCGGTCGCCTCGATGTGGATCACGAACAGATCGGCACCATCGGCCAGCGTCGACACGGCGGCGTCCCGCTTGCCCTCGTAGTTCGTGTCGTACCAGCCGGTCGCGCCCTCGACGTCGACGATCTCCATGTCGGTGAGCACACCCAGGCCCCGCACCAGGTCGACGGCGGTCACCATGCCGGCGCGCAGGCCGTAGGTGTCGGCGAAGGACGGCAGCTGCGGTTGGTGGCCCTGGCCCCACAACCAGACCTGGTCGGCCGCGACGTCGTCGAACCGGGCGAGCACCGCACGGCTCGCCTCCATGACCTCACGGAGTCGGCCGGCCGCAGGGCCCGTCGGCCAGATCGCCGGCTTGTCGGACAGGTCGTGGGGCGGCACGCAGTCGGCGTCGGCCCAGGACTCCGGAGCGATCATGATGTGGCGGTACTGCACACCCGGATGGAAGCTGATCTCCGCTCCGGCACCCGCGCCGAGCTCCTCGTCGAGCGCCGCGATCACCGCGGCGGCCGCCTCGGTGCTCGGGTGCCCGCCGGCGAAGTCGACCATCAACCCGTCGGGCCCACCCTGGGACGGGTCGACCGTCGACAGGTTGCAGCGGAAGGCGACCTGATCGGGCCGGATCTTGATGCCCAGCGCCGCCGCCTCGATCGGCGCCCGGCCGGTGTGGTGCACGGCGGGGTCGTAGCCGAGCAGGGACAGGTTGCCCACGTCGCTCCCCGGCGGCATCCCCTCGGGGATCACGGCTGCCCGTCCCACGGTGCCGCGAGCAGCGAGCGATCGCAGCACCGGCATGTCCGCGACCTCGAGCGGCGTCCGGCCGTCCAGGTCGGGATGGGGTTCGTCGGCGACACCGTCGGGCACACACAGCACGTACTTCACCCGGGCAGTCTCGCGCGACTCACCTGCGCCGCCGCCACCGGGCCGCGTGCGCAGCCTCGCCCGAGTCGATCCGCAGCACCAACGTGGGAATTCTCGGGGTTTCGCGTTGCCCGGCAGCGCGGAACCCCGAGAATCCGGGCTCGACGGGTACGTCGGCAGCGCCGGCGACTGGGAGCGGCTCAGGCGGAGCGGGCGGCGAGCCCGGCGCGGACGAGCGCCTGGACGGACGCGAGATCGGCCGGGATGTGCTCGATGCGCTCGGGCCGGTCGAACAGGTCCGCCAGATGCTCGGGCAGGGGCGGACGGATGCCCGTGGCCGCCTCGACCGCGTCGGGGAACTTGGCCGGGTGCGCGGTCGCCAGCGCCACGACGGGCACCGACGGATCGGTCCGCATCGCCTCCGCGACACCGACGCCCACCGCCGAGTGCGGATCGAGCAGGAGGCCGATGCGCCCGTGGACCCGTCGGATGACCTCGGCCGCCGACTCGTCGTCGAGACGGCCGCTGTCGAACTCGTCGCGCAGCTGCTCGAGCACGTCGACCTCGATCGACACCGTGCCGTCGGCACGGAAGCGGGTCATCATCTCGGCGACCGCTGCGCCGTCGCGTCCGAGCGCCTCGAACAGGAGGCGTTCCAGGTTCGAGCTGACCTGGATGTCCATCGACGGGCTCGAGGTGGGCACGACCTCTCGGATCTCCATCGTGCCGGTGGTGAAGAACCGGGTGAGGATGTCGTTGCGGTTCGAGGCCACGACGAGTCGATCGACGGGCAGGCCCATCTGCTTGGCGGCCCAGCCGGCGAGGATGTTGCCGAAGTTGCCGGTCGGCACGACGTAGCTGACGGGACCGCCGTCGGGGGCCACCTGCAGGTGCGCCGTCACGTAGTAGACGATCTGCGCCATGACCCGGGCCCAGTTGATCGAGTTCACCGCGGACAGGTGCACCTCGTCGCGGAAGCTCGCATCGGCGAACGCCGCCTTCACCAGGTCCTGGCAGTCGTCGAACGTGCCGGGCAGCGCCACGGCGTGGGCGTTCGCCGCGCCGAGGGTCGTCATCTGACGGCGCTGCACCTCGGAGGTCCGCCCGTCGGGGAACAGGATGAAGATGTCGACGTGCTCGAGGCCGGCGCAGGCGTCCATCGCCGCCGAGCCCGTGTCGCCGGAGGTGGCGCCGAGCACGCAGACCCGGCCGCCACGTTCGGTGAGCACGTGGTCGAACAGGCGCCCGACGAGCTGCAGCGCGACGTCCTTGAACGCCAGCGTCGGCCCGCGGAACAGCTCGAGCAGCGACACCGGTGCGCCGGACTCGGTGCTGCCGAGCGGGAGCACCGGACAGACATCGGGCGTGTCGAAGGTGGCGTAGCTCTCCTCGACGATCCGTTCGAACACGTCGCGCGGCACCTCGCCCTCGACGAACGGCCACATCACCTCGACGGCGATGTCCGGGTAGCTGCGACCCCGCAGCGACTCGAGCGGGGGCAGCTCGGGCCAACGCTCCGGCAGGTAGAGGCCGCCGTCATCGGCCAGGCCGGCGAGCAGCACGTCGCCGAAGCGCAGCGCCGGCGCGGCGCCGCGGGTGGACACGTAGTGCATGGGGGCTCCGGGGATGGTCGTCACGCTCGCACTCAGTCGGCGCCGACGACGCGCAGCACGGAGCCGACCGAGCGCACGGTGTCGAGGCCACGCAGCTCGTGCAGGGTGGCCCGGACGTCGGCCTCCCGCGCGGCGTGGGTGATGAAGATGAGACGGGCGGCGCCGTCGGGGGTGCCGTCACCACCGGCGAGCAGCTCCTGCTCCATCGAACGGATCGAGACCTCGTGGGCGCCGAAGACGCCGGCGACCGCAGCGAGCACGCCGTGCTGGTCACGGACCTCGAGGTTCACGTAGTAGGGCGAGCGGAGGTCGTCCACCGGCCGCATCTCGGCGCGACCGAAGCTGCCGATGCTCGCGTGAGCGCCCTTGGCGAGGTTGGACGCTGCGTCGATCACGTCGCCCAGCACCGCCGATGCGGTCGGGAAGCCGCCGGCCCCACGCCCGTAGAACATCAGGTCGCCGACGGCGTCGCCCTCGATGAACACGGCGTTGAAGCTGTCGCGCACGGAGGCGAGCGGGTGCGCGGCCGGGACCATCGCCGGGTGCACACGAACCGCGACGGACCCGTCGTCGAAGCGCTCGGCGATGGCGAGCAGCTTGATGACGTACCCGAGGCGTGCGGCGAAGTCGATGTCGGTCTGGGTCAGACCGGAGATGCCCTCGTGGTAGACGTCGCCGGCGACCACCTTGGCGCCGAACGCGATCGTGGCGATGATCGCCGCCTTCGCGCCGGCGTCGAAGCCTTCGACGTCCGCGGTCGGGTCACGCTCGGCGTAGCCCAGGCTCTGCGCCTCGGCGAGCGCCGCCGAGTAGGTCCATCCCTCCTCGGCCATCTTGGTCAGGATGTAGTTCGTCGTGCCGTTGACGATCCCCATGACCCGGTTGACCGGCTCACCGACCAGGGACTCGCGCAGCGGCCGCACGATCGGGATGCCACCCGCCACCGCCGCTTCGAACAGCAGGTCGACGCCCGCTGCGTCCGCGTCGCCGAACAGCTCGACGCCGACATTCGCGAGCAGCTCCTTGTTGGCCGTCACCACGGGCTTGCCGCCCTTGAGCGCGGTGGAGATGAGCTCGCGCGCCGGCTCGATCCCACCGATGACCTCGACGACCAGGTCGATGTCGGGGTCGGTGACGACCTCGTGCGCGTCGGTCGTGAGCAGCGCCGGATCGAGTGCGACGCCGCGCTCCTTCGACAGCGAGCGCACCGCCACCGCGCCGACCTGGAGCCGCACCCCGGTCCGCCGGGCGATCGAGTCCGCCTGCGTGTCGATCAGCTCGACGAGGGCCGCGCCGACGTTGCCGCAGCCGAGCACTCCGATGGTCACCGTTCGTTCCACGGGTCGAGGCTACCGGCCCGATCGGACGGGACCGAACCGGTTCCGTCCGACTGCGCCCGGTGCCGGAACGTGCGGCGGCGCCGGCCGTGTCACGCCTGCATGTCGGCACCTGGGAGCACCCTTGACCGCGTCGGGGATCGAGAGTCTGATGGGTGACATGGGTCTCACGTCGTCGGGTTCACGCGCTCGCAAGTCCACGCGCGGGAGCGCCCTCGTGGTCGCTGCTCTGGCGGTCGTCACGCTGGTCGCCGCGTGCGGCCCGGCACCCGGCGGTCCCGGGTCGCCGGGCACCGCACGGTTCGAGCGGGTCTTCGCCTCCAACCCCCTCGTGCCGACGAGCTCGTTCGCCGGCGCCCAACGCGCCATCTCTGCGGACTTCGGCCGCGCCGCCGTGCTGATCCAGCCACCTTCGGGATCGTGGGTGACCCAGGTCGGCGTGTGGGAGCGGTCCACGGGTGAGATCCGCCAGCTCACCGACCTGGACGCCACGACGTTCGCCGTGGGTCAGCCGTTCATCTCTGCCGACGGCTCGAAGGTGTTCTTCCAGCACATGTACTCGAGACTCGACCCACAGGACGTGGACTCCCCCGAGGTCGCCGTCATGCGCATCGACGTGGAGACGGGCGAGATCGATCCCATCGGCTTCGGCCCGTCGCCCGGGATCACCTCGTACTCCGTGTCGGGTGACGGCAACACGGTGGTCGCCGAAGTCGGGCGTTCGGTGAAGGCCTGGAAGGACGGTGCGCTCACCACGCTCAGCACGGGCACAGGTTCCAACGACGGCGTCCAGTACTCCGTGGACCGGCAGTCCATGTCGACCGACGGGCGGTTCGCCTCGATCGCGACCAGCACGCCGATCGACGCCGACACCCAGCAGGTGGGTCTGATGGTCGTCGACCTCGAGCTCGGGACGGTGCACGCGAGCTGGACGGGACCCACCCGTCCGTGGAACCCGCAGATGGCTGCGAGCCCGCTCGAGTTCCTGGTGCGGATCGCGAGCACGCTCGACGACGGATCCGTGCTCTTCACCCAGGGCCTCGACGGCCCCTTGCTCCGGCTCGAAGGCACCACCGGCGCGACGGCACCGACCGTGGTCACCGAGGCGTTCGCCGAGGCAGGCTCCGCGAACGGCCGCCACGTGCTGTTCCGTGGGCCGGCAGCGATCGGCCACCACGCGCAGACGCTCGACCTGGTCTCCGACGCGGTCGCCGACGCCCACCTCGCCACGGAGGCGGGCGGGAACTGGACCTCTGTCGGCGTCTCCGACGACGGACGGTGGATCCTCGTGCACGGGTCCGACGCCGACCACATGGACGGCTACTACCTCTGGGACCGCACCTCCTGAGCGGTGCCCGGCCCGTTCAGTCCGGTGCCGTGTAGGACCGCAGCTCGCCGGGTTCGCCCGACGTGAGGGCCCACGTGGCCATGAGCTCCTGGTCCCCGTCCGCGCGGCTCGCGTCGACCCGGTACCACGAGCCGGTCACCGCGCCCGGGGTGACCGTGAGCACCACGTAGCCCCACGACGCGAGCTCGAACCACCGAGGACCCGGCATCCGAGCGTCGACGAGGCGATCCGCGAGCGCCTGCCAGCCCTTCGGGAGCTGCCGCGCCATCGGCGTGGAGGAGACCGCGGGCACGACGAACTCGGGCGCCACCGCACGGATCCCGGGACTGTGGTCGCCGTCGAAGACCCAGGACGAGTGCACGTCGCCCGAGAGGACCAGTGCGTCGCCGCCACGATCGGCGAGCCAGCGCGCCATCCGGGCCCGCTCCGCCGGGTACCCGTCCCACTCGTCGACGCAGACGACGTCGCCGTCGACCAGGCCGTAGCCGCTGGGCGCGCCGTCGAGCACCTCGACGCCGTCGGCGACGGGCAGGCGCATGGGGTGCATGGTGACCTGCGTCGCGAGCACGCACCAGCGCTGCGTCCGGTCGCGGATCCGCTCCTCGATCCAGCGACGCTGCGCCGGACCGACGATGCTGCGATCCTCGGCGCGCAGCGGCGGCGCACCCGGGTCGCCGGCCTGCTGGTCCCGGCCGTCGATGCGGGTGTCCATCACCACGACCTCGGCCAGGTCGCCGACCGTGACGGAGCGCCACAGCCGCAGCGGATCGCCCGGATCGTCGAGCCGTGCCGGCAACCACCGCTGGCGAGCGGTGGCCGCAGCCGCCAGACGGGGCTCCCAGGGACCGTGCTCGTCGGGCTCGTGGGCCTTCGCCCCGTGGCGCCAGGCGTTGTCGGCCACGTCGTGGTCGTCCCAGATGCACACCATCGGGTGCCTCGCGTGCAGGTCCAGCGTGGCCGGGTCCTGTCGGACCTGTGCGTAGCGCCGGTCATAGTCCTCGAGGCTCACGCAGACCTTGTCGGGCTCCAGCTCCCGCTCGCCCTTGCCGTCGGTCTCGTAGATGTAGTCACCCAGGTGCAGGACCAGATCCACCTCGGCGGCAGCCAGGTGACGATGCACGGTGAGGTGGTTGATGGAGTAGTCGGCGCAGCACAGTGCGCCGAGCCGCCACGAGGTCGGCGAGCCCGATGGCAGCGTGCGGGTGCGCCCGACACGGGACTCGACCTGTCGACCGTCGACTTCTGCGCTGAACCAGTAGAGGTACTGCTGACCGGGCTCCAACCCGTCGACGTCGACGGTCACGACGCCCCACGCGTCCTCGGAACGGACGTCACCCGACCGGGTGGCCGGTCCGTCCTCGTCGAGGGGACGCAGGTACCACCGCACCTCACCGGCGCCCACCACTCGGGCCCAGATCAGGACCGAGCTGTCGCTCGGATCGAAGCTCGCCACCCCGTGGGGGAACTCGTCCGGATCGATCGTCGCAGCAGCTGTCTCGTCCACACCGCCACCCTGCCACCCCGACCCGTGCTCCGTCGGGTCGGACGGGGCACGCCGCCGGCCGACGGGTCGGACCGGGTGACGATCCCGGGTCAGCCGAGGTCGGTCGCCAGCAGGTCCTGCACGGTCTCGCGCCGCACGACCAACCTGGCCGCGCCGTCCGCGACGAACACGACCGGCGGACGGGTCACCTTGTTGTAGTTGGAGCCCATGGAGTGCCCGTAGGCGCCCGTCACCGGGGTGGCGACGATGTCGCCGACGGCCAGGTCGGCGGGGACCAACCCCTCACGCACCAGCAGGTCGCCGGACTCGCAGTGCTTGCCGACCAGGCGGATCGGCATCTCCCGCCGTGACGTCGATGCACGGGGCAGGAACGTCTCGTAGCCGCTGCCGTAGAGCACCGGCCGCGGGTTGTCGCTCATGCCACCGTCGACCGCCACGTAGGTGCGCACACCCGGCAGGTACTTGACGGTGCCCACCGTGTAGAGCGTCACGGCGGCGGCCGCGGCGATCGCCCGGCCGGGCTCGGCGCTGACGCGGGCGTCGATGCCCTCGGCACGGCAGCGCTCGAGGATCGCGGTCCCCCACTCGGTGATCGTCGGGGCCGACTCGCCCGCCAGGTAGGCCACGCCGAGCCCGCCGCCGACGACGAGCTCGTCCGGCGCGTGCTCGCGCACGAACGGCGCGACGGCGCTCAGCCCGTCGAGGAAGTTCTCGACGCTGAAGACCTGGCTCCCGATGTGCAGGTGCAGCCCCACCAGGTGCAGCGCGTCGCTCGCCTGCGCTCGCAGCACCGCGTCGTGGGCCTGTCCCGTGGGCACCGGGAAGCCGAACTTCGAGTCCAGGTTGCCGGTCTGCACGTGCTCGTGGGTGTGGACCTCGATGCCGGGATTGATCCGCACGAGCACCGACGGCCGGTCGAGGCCGTCGGCCACGAGGGCCTCGAGTCGGTCGAGCTCGTCGAACGAGTCGACCACGATGCGGCCCACGCCGACCTCGAGCGCGCGTCGCAGCTCGTCCATCGACTTGTTGTTGCCGTGCAGCACGAGGCGATCGGCGGGGACGTCGGCGGCCAGGGCGATCTCGAGCTCGCCGCCGGTCGCGACGTCGAGGCGCAGCCCCTCGGAGTGGACCAGGCGCGCCATCGCACGGCAGAGGAACGCCTTCGTGGCGTAGATCGCACCACCGTCGCCGAACACCTCCCGTGCCTCACGACACCGTGCCCGCAGGTGCGCCTCGTCGTAGACGAACAGCGGCGTGCCGTACTGCTCGGCGAGCGACAGCAGGTCCACCCCGCCGATCGACAGCCGCCCGTCGGCCGCAGCGGCAGCCGTGTCCGGGAGCAGATCGAAGGGCAGCGCCGTCGCGTCGAGCGCGGACGGCGGACGCGAGGAGACGGGCTCGTTCGAGGTGGCGTCGGTGGGCACGCGCTACATCCGCTCGGGAGCGCCGACCCCCAGCAGGTCGAGGCCCACCCGCAGCCCGGTGCCGGCCGCGTCGGCGAGCCACCACCGTGCCTGGCGGAGGTCGTCGGGCGTGTCGGGCGAGAGGATCGGGCAGTCGTGGTAGAAGCCGTGCACCGCACCGGCGAGCTCACGCACCCACGTGGTGATCTTGTGCGGCGCCCGCTCGCGTGCGGCGAGCTCGACCACGTCGGGCAGCACGAAGAGCTGGCGCAGGATCTCGAGCTCGCGCTCGTGCGACAGCAGCGACAGGTCCACCTGGTCGAGCGGGCGCTGCACCAGCCCGCGCTCGGCGGCGACGCGGGAGATGGAGCGCACCCGGACGTTGGCCATCTGCACGTAGAAGACCGGGTTCTCGTTGGACTGCGCGACGATCAGGTCCAGGTCGACCGTCTGGGGCGAGTCGACCGACTGCAGCAGGTAGGTCAGGCGGACCGCGTCGACGCCGACCTCGTCGAGCAGCTCCTCGAGCGTGATCAGGTTGCCGGAGCGCTTGGAGATCTTGACCTCCTCACCGCCCTGCTCCAGTCGGACCAGCTGGGTGATGACGACCTCCAGGTCGTCGGGGTCGTGGCCCAGCGCCTGCACGGCCGCCTTCATGCGCGGGACGTAGCCGTGGTGGTCCGCCCCCCACACGTTGATCAGCTGCTCGAACCCCCGGGCGAACTTGTCGCGGTGATAGGCGATGTCGGGCAGCAGATAGGTGTACTCGCCGTCGCTCTTGACCAGGACCCGGTCCTTGTCGTCGCCGAACTCGCTCGAGCGCAGCCAGACCGCGCCGTCAGCGTCGTCGACGACCCCACGGGCACGCAGGTCCGCCAGGGTGGTGTCGATCGCGCCCGTCTCGACCATCGCCCGCTCCGAGAACCAGACGTCGAAGTCCACGTTCATGCGGGCCAGCACCCGGCGTTGGTCCTCGAGCGCGTGGCGCTCACCCCACTCCAGGGGGTCGACGCCGTCGGGCATCTCCGCGGCCCAGTCGATGATGTACTGGCCCTGGTAGCCGCCCTCCTCGGGCTCGCGACCCTCCTTGCGGGCCCGCAGCGAGGCGGCGAACGTCTGCATCTGCACGCCGCGGTCGTTGATGTAGAACTCGCGCTCGACGTCGTGCCCGGTGAAGGCGAGCAGACGTGCGAGCGAGTCGCCGTACGCCGCGCCGCGGGCGTGGCCGGCGTGCACCGGGCCGGTCGGGTTGGCCGAGACGAACTCGACCATCACCTTTCGGCCGCCACCCAGGTCGCTGCGGCCGAAGTCGTCGCCGGCGGCGAGCACCGTGGGGACCATGTCGTGCAACCAGCCGTCGTCCAGGCGGAAGTTCACGAAGCCGGGTCCTGCGACCTCCACGCCGACCACGTGCTCGGGCAGCGCGGCGGCGATCCGGTCGACCACGTCCTGTGCCAGCTCGCGTGGCGGACGGCCGGCGGGCTTGGCGAGCTTCATGGCCACGTTCGACGAGAAATCACCGTGCTCGCGGCGCGCCGGCTGCTCCAGGTGGATCTCCTCGGGCGCGTCCAGGCCGAGGCCTTCCAACGCCTGTCGCAGTGCGGATGTGAGGACGTCGCGCATGGTTCCCAGCTCGGCCGAGGACGGGGGGTCGGCGCTGCGATGGTAATGTCCCGGACCCGGGTGCTCGTAACCGAGTTCGCCCGGCAGTGCGCCCTCGTAGCTCAGGGGATAGAGCATCGCCCTCCGGAGGCGTGTGCGCAGGTTCGAATCCTGCCGAGGGCACTCAAGTGCGCAGGGTGCCGAGCCGATGCCGAGGGTGATGTTGCGACGACTTGCCCTTCCGATCGCCGCCGCGGCCGCCCTGGTGCTGGCCGGCTGCGAGACCCCTCCCCCGCCGGCGACGCCGACCACGACGGCACCGAGGGCGACGACCTCCGTCGACACGGTCCGTCCGCTGACGTTCCCGGTGATCGGCAAGGTGAGCTTCATCGACTCCTTCGGTGCGCCCCGTTCGGGCGGTCGCACGCACCAGGGCACGGACCTCATGGGCGCCAAGATGCTCAAGCTGGTGGCTGCGGCGGACGGCACGGTGACGGCCCTGCGCCACGACAACACCGGCCTTTCGGGCAACTCGATGACGATCACCGACGCAGACGGTTGGCGCTACGTCTACATCCACATCAACAACGACACGCCGGGCACCGACGACGGCAAGAACATCTACGACCACGCCTTCGCCACGGGCATCCGCAAGGGCACCAAGGTCACCGCCGGACAGCACGTCGCCTACCTGGGCGACTCGGGCAACGCCGAGAACGCCGGATCGCACCTGCACTTCGAGCTGCACGCGCCCGACGGCACGGTCGTCAACCCGTACCACAGCCTGATCGCGAAGTGAGCCGGTCGGACCGGGTCCGCCCACTCAGGTGCAGGTGACGCCGACGGGTGCCTGACCGGGGGTCCACCCGGGCTGCGTGGTGGTGGTCGTCGTCGGCACCGCAGCCACCTCGCCACCCTCGGCCGGAGGGGCCGTCGTCGGTGTCGTCTCGTCGGGTGCGGCCACCCGCTCGAAGTCGGCGCCCAGGGTCACCGCGACGTGTGCCGGCTGCAGATCGGGATCCTCGACGAGCTCCGCTCCGGGGCTCAGCCAGCTGGCGACCAGCTCGGCCATCGCGACCGATCCCTCCGGGTACGCGATCGAGGTGCGCTGCTCGGGGTCGGCACTCGACTCGATGGCACCCGGTCGGAAGTCGCCGTCCGTCGTCAGCACGAAGCTCACCCTGCGGGCCTCGCCCTCGACCGCGGTGCCGTTGAACACGTCGACGGTGACCTCACGCATGCTCGGCGGCGGGGCCGTCGTGGTCGTCACGGGCGCGGCAGCGGTGTTGCCGCGGAACAGCTCGAGCACCGGTGCTGCCGCCGCGTCGTCGAGCAGCACCACGGCGGCGCCACCGCTCGTGGTGTGGCCGACCACCGGCAGGCTGTGGGTCTGCATGCGGTCGGGGTCCAGGTCGGAGAGCCGTCCACCCAGGTCGAGCAGGTCGCCGGTGCCGAGCGTGGCGTCGAGGCGGACCGAACCGACGCCGGCGTCCACGAGCCCCTTGAGCTTGCCCACGTCGCCGACGCCCAGGGTCTGCGCCTTCGCGAGCGCCGCCCGGGTGAGGAGCTGTTGGCGGGTCATGCGCCCGAGGTCACCGGTGCCGTCGGACACCCACTCGTCGCCGTCCTGGTACTCGAGGTGCCGGGCACGGGCGAAGGCCAGACCCTCGCCGCCGTTGAGGACCCTGCACCCCGTCTCGTACACGTGGAGGCCGGAGTTGCGGTCCCGGACCGGCTCGGCGAAGTACATCGGCACGCCGCCGAGCGAGTCGATGAGACTGGAGAAGCCCTGGAAGTCGACCTCGATGAAGTGGTGGATCGGGATGTCGAGCGCGTCCTGCACCGTGTCGACCACGGTCTGGGCCGACGAGGCGTAGGCGGTGTTGATGCGCTGCTCCTCGCCCTTTCCGGCGATCGGCACCCACAGGTCGCGGGGCACCGACAGCAGGTCGACACGGTCCGAGTCCGGGTCCACGCGGGCGATCATGAGGCTGTCCGCACGCTGACCGCCGGGTGCCTCGTCGCCGAGCATCGCTGCGGCGTTCGGGTCGTTCTCGTCGACGTCGGCCCGGCTGTCGGAGCCCACGACGAGGAAGTTCTGCGGCTCGGTCGGCTCGCGCTCCGCCAGGTCGAGGTCGACGCGCTCGATGTCGTTGAAGCTCGACACCCCCCAGTACGCGCCGACGCCGATGACGCCGGCCACGATCGCCACCACCACGAGGATGCCGACACCGACCTTCTTGCGCGTCGACCACCCGGTGTCACGGGGCGGACGACGGACGACACGGGGGGCGTCGCCGCCGGAGGAGGTGGGGTCGGGAGGAGCGTCAGACATGAGGGAGTGTCACGTCGCGGGCCCGCCGGGGGCATCGATCGGTCCCGGACCGCGCCGGGCTCGGCGACGGAGCACGATGGTAGTGCCGCTCGACGGAGGCGCCGGTGTCGGCAGGTCGACCGCCCTCAGCGGACGCTCAGGCCGGATCAGGACGGCTTCTGCTCGACCTTCGGCTCGCGGGGCAGGCCCAGCACACGTCCGCCGACCCCACCCGACCACCCTTCTGTGCGAGCTGGGCCTGCCTAGGCCTGCTTCTGCTCGACCTTCGGCTCGCGGGGCAGGCCCAGCACACGTCCGCCGACCCCACCCGACCACCCTTCTGTGCGAGCTGGGCCTGCCTAGGCCTGCTTCTGCTCGACCTTGGGCTCGCGGGGCAGGCCCAGCACCTTTTCACCGACGATGTTGCGCTGGATCTGCGAGGTGCCACCCCAGATGGTCTCGGAGCGGGAGAAGAAGAACGCCGACATCATGAGGCTGACGTCGTAGGTCTCGCGGCCCTCACCACGCATCGCCGCGGGCCAGGAGCCGCTGTCGGGCCCGCTGGTCGACAGCAGCGACTCGGCACCCCAGATGTCGAGCGCCAGCTCCATGGCGGCCTTGTGGGTCTCGGACCAGAACATCTTGTTGGTCGCCCCGAGCACCGCGACGCCCATGTCGCGCTTGCCCGACACGGTGGCGGTGAGCGAGCGCAGGCCGTTGATCCGCATGATCTGGATCTTGGAGTAGTACTCCATCAGCCGCTGGCGGATCGTCGGGTCGTCGATGGCGCCGTTCGCCGTGGCCTTCTCGACCATGAGGCGGTACTCCTCGGCGAAACGACGGAAGCCGGTGGTCGCCGACATGCCGCGCTCGAAGCCCAGCGTGTCGTTCGCGACCTTCCAGCCGTTGTTCAGCCCGCCGACGACGTTGTCGACCGGACAGCGGGCATCGGAGAAGAACACCTCGTTGAACTCGTCGGTGCCGTCGGGCTGCACGATGCCGCGCACCTCGACGCCGGGCTGGTCCATCGGCACGAGCAGGTACGAGATGCCCGCCTGCTTCTTGACGTCGGGGTCCGTGCGGGCCAGCACGAAGCAGTAGTCGGCGAACTGCGCCTGCGTCGTCCACACCTTCTGGCCGTTGATGACCCACTCGTCGCCGTCGAGCACGGCGGTGGTCTTGAGCGACGCCAGGTCGGAGCCGGAGTCGGGCTCGGAGAAGCCCTGGCACCAGCGCATCGAGCCGTCGAGGATCTTCGGCAGGAAGTACTTCTTCTGCTCCTCGGTGCCGTTCATCAGGATCGTCGGGCCGACCAGCGTGTCGCCGAAGAAGTCGGCGCGCATCGGCGCCTTGGCCTTCGCGAACTCCTCGGCGAGCACGACGCCCTGCATCGTGCTGAGCCCCTTGCCGCCGTACTCCTCGGGCCAGGTGGCGCAGATCCAGCCGCCCTCGAACAGCTTCTGGGTCCAGTCGTCGTTCCACGCCTGCTTCTGCTCGGGCGTCATCTTGAAGCCCTCGTCGAACCACCCGTCGGGCAGGTTCTCCTCGAGCCAGGCACGGATCTCGATGCGGAACGCTTCGGCGTCGGCGGGGTACGTCAGGTCCATACCGACAATCTTGACCGCTTGGTCAATTGACGGCCAGTCAGCGTGTCCGGCGAACGCTGACGTGATGCTGCGGGGCTGGGGTTAGATTCACGCCATGTCGCTCGCGGAACAGCTCGAAGCCACCGCCGCCACCCGCTGGACGAACCAGTGGAAGGAGCTCAAGGACGAGGTGATCGACACCGGCCTCTGCACGGGCTGCGCGGGCTGCGTGATCTCCTGTCCGCACGACGTCATCGGCTACGACCACGCCCAGGGCGGCTACAAGCCGTTCCACCTGGAGGACGAGCTCGGTCCCGACGACTGCATCCACGGCGAGAAGGGCTGCACCAGCTGCACCCGGGCGTGCCCTCGCTTCCGGCTGTGGGAGGGCCAGGCCGACGAGCACCTCTTCGCCCGCACCCGCGCCGAGGACGAGGTGGCCGGCGTCTACACCGACATCATGCTGACCCGTGCGTCGGACTCGATGGTGCACGAGATGGGCCAGGACGGCGGACTGGTCTCCGCGATCCTGCTGTGGGCGATGGACCACGACTACATCGACGCGTCGCTGGTGTCCTACCTGGAGGGCGACGCCAGCTCCTGGAAGGCGCGTCCCGGCGTCGCCGCCACCCGCGACGAGGTGCTCGAGGCCGCCGGCAGCCGCTACACGTACTCGGCGAACACCCTCGCGCTCGACGAGGCGCTCGAGGCCGGTCACACCCGCCTGGCCCTGGTCGGCATGAGCTGTCAGTCCTCGGTGCCGCCGGTCATGTGGTCGCGCAAGATCGGCAAGATCTCCAAGCCGATCGTGTTCAACCTGGGCCTGCTCTGCTCCAAGACCTTCGACGACGCCATCTTCGAGGAGCTGTTCCGCGCCAAGTACGGCATCGAGCGCGACCAGATCGTCAAGATGAACATCAAGGGCGTGTTCCAGCTCTGGCTGACCGACGGCTCCTACCGCGAGGTGAACCTGAAGGAGTGCCACGCCTGGACCCGTGAAGGGTGCACCCACTGCCCGGACTTCGCCGCCGAGCACGCCGACATCTCGTGCGGCGGCATCGGGGAGAACGCCGACTGGACGCTGACCATCGTCCGCACCGAGCTCGGCCGCGAGATCATCCAGCGAATGATCGCCGACGGCTCGATCGAGGCACGGCCGGGTGATTCGGACCCGGGGGCGATCGCGCTCATGCGCAAGCTCGCCGAGAAGTCACGCGCGCGTTGGCCCGTCGACGCCGAGCCCAGCGTCCGCGTCGGACTGCCGACCCGGAAGGGCTGACGCCCGCTGCAGCGACGGCGATCAGGCGGGGCCGCTCGCCTCGTCGGCGCAGGACTCGCGTGCGCTGTCGATGTTCGCGGGGATGGTGATCTCGGTCCCCTCCTCGGCCTCGCCCTGCGCCTCGTCGAACGCCTTGGCGTCCGCGAACGGCACCGTCTGCTTCATCTGCTCGAAGACGCAGGTGCAGAAGTCGGGGTTCTCGAGCTTGACGTCGACGTACTCGCCGTCGTCGTTGGCCTCCACGCCGGTGCAGCCGAACATGAAGTTGCCGTAGTAGCCGTCGTTCTCGGTGTTGACGTCGCCGTACGCATCCGGCTCCCGCTGCTGGCCGGTGCAGCCAACGAGCGCCACCGACGCGACGAGGACGGCGATCAGCAGGTGGACGGGACGCTGGGCGGGACGCATCGGGCTCCTTGGGACGGCGAGGGCGACCCGACGATAGTGGCCCGGACGACCGGTCCGACAACCGCCCGGCGGCGAGCGCCGGCAAGGACCTCAGACGGACGAGGGCCCGATCTGCGGCACCTCGACGTCGACGGGGTCGCCGTCCAGGTCGAACGCGAGCGACGGGTCGTAGTCGAACGGCGTCGTCACCAGACCGATCCCTGCGGCATCGGTCGTCGGCAGCGCCCGTGCCGCCGTCGAGTCGGTGGTCGTGGCGCTGATCAGCGCCCTCAGCAGCCCGGTGGGCCCCTTCGGCGTGAGACCCGACGGGCCCGACGATGCGCCGGGCGAGCAGGCCGCCAGTGCGCTGGGGTCGTCGCCGGGGATGTCGGACGTGGTGAGCATGACCTCAACATCGGCGCTCCGCAGCGCCGGTTGAAGAGTCATCCGGCCCAAATGCCCTCGAAATGAGCCGTTCGGCCCAGCGCCAGGGCTCAGTTCGGCTTCGAGGCCGACACGCGGTTGGTGTTGGTCTGCCACGTCAGGCCCTGCTTCACGACCGACGTCACCTGGAAGCGGATCTCGTCCGCCCGGGGCTGCGTGCTCCCGCTCGAGCGGAACAAACCCGAATCGATGGTCAGCGTGCCCGAGGCGTTCGTCGTGCCCGTCGGGCTCGGCGAGACCGTCGACCAGCTCCCGTTGCCGGTTCGGTACTGGACCTGGATCGTCACGGTGGCACCGCTGACCGCCTGGCCGTACTCGTTGCGGATCGTCACCGAGGTGGCTGCGGCCCACCGGGTCGGGCTGGACGCCGTGCGGGTCGACACCGGGCCCCAGGTGCTCACCGAGCGTGCGGCTGGCGCCGTCGTCGTGGTCGTCGGGGCCGTCGTCGTCGTGGTCGGCGGGGCCGTGGTCGTGGTCGTCGGTGGCGTGGTCGTCGTCGTGGTGGTGGTCGTCGTCGTGGTCGTGGTGGTGGGATTCGTCGGCACCGTGCTCGTCGGGCGGATGGGGATGGTCGGGTCGCTCATGTCCTCGGCGGTCTGCTCGGTCTTCGCCTTCGTCGTGTCGCGCAGCAGGTTCAGCGCCCCCACCGTCGGCACGGCGAGCACCGCCACCAACAGCGTGTACTCCACGATGCCGACGCCGCGTTCGGACCGCCGGAGGGTGGCGCGACGGAACCACCGCCGGGGCATCGGGCGGTCGGTGGACGTCGGTTCGGGGCGCGGTCCCATCGCCTCCTCATCGGCATCCCCGGACCGAACCTGAACCCCGGGGATGCGACGACCACCCACCGGCGGGAGTTCACGAGCACGTAACCGACGTCACACGGGCGGGTCACAGCTCGCCGGTAGGCAGATCCTCCGTGCCGACGACACCCGCCGCGCCCCATAGGGTCCTCCCCCGATGAGCCTGTTCGACGTCGGCCCAGCGCCGTTCTACGCCCCGCCGACCGGGCGGCGCGACGAGATGGTCGACCCCACGGGAGCGGTCCGTCCTGCATGGGACCAGGTGCACGCCCGGATGCTCGGCAGCGGCGTGCCGGCGCTGCGCCGCAACGCCGCGCGCATCCAACGGCTGCTGCACAGCCACGGCACGATCTTCACGATGCACGGTGGTGACCACCATCGCTGGGAGCTCGACCCGATCCCGATGGTCGTCGACCGCGCCGACTGGGACCCGCTCGCCCGTGCGCTGGCGCAGCGAGCAACCGTGCTCGACGCGGTGCTCGCCGACACCTTCGGCGAGCAGCGGCTGCTGCGGTCGGGCATGTTGCCGACCGATGCGATCGTGGCGCACCGCGACTACCTGCGGCCCGCCATCGGGGTGCCGCCGGGAGGTCACCGCCACCTCGTGCTGCACGCCGCGGACCTGGCCCGCGGGAACGAGGGCACGTTCACCGTGCTCGCGGACCGCTGCCAGGCCCCCTCCGGCGCCGGCTACACCCTCGAGAACCGAGAGGTCCTCACCTCGACCTTCCCCGAGCTCGTCCGCCGCTGCGGGGTGGAGCCGCTGCGGCCGTGGTTCTCGGCGCTGCGCCTGACGCTGGCGCAGGTGGCACCCCCGGGTGTCGACGACCCACGGATCGTGATCCTCACCCCCGGGCCGCTGAGCGCCACCTACTTCGAGCACGGCAGCCTGTCGCGTGCGCTCGGCTACACGCTGGTCGAACCGTCGGACCTGACGGTGCGCGACGGCCACGTGTGGCTGAAGTCGGTGACCGGCCTCGAGCCGGTGCACGTCATCCTGCGACGCCTGGACGCCGAGTGGTGCGACTCGCTCGAGCTGCGCCCCGACTCGCTGCTCGGCGTGCCGGGGTTGCTCGAGGCCGCCCGGCGCCGCAACGTGAGCATCGTGAACCCGCTGGGGTCGGGGCTCGCCGAGAACCCGGCGCTGCTCCCCCACCTCCCGGCGCTCGCCCGGGCGCTGCTCGGCGAGGACCTGCTCCTGCAGTCCGCGCCGACGTGGTGGTGCGGCGATCCGAGCTCGCGGTCCCACGTGCTCACGCACCTGCGGGACCTGGTGATCAAGCCGATCGATCGCGGCCCGGGCCGTCAGAGCATCTTCGCCAGGTCCCTCTCGACGGTGGAGCTCGAGGACCTCGCCGCGCGGATCACCGCACGCCCGCACCTGTGGGTCGGCCAGGAGGAGCAACCCCTGTCGACCGCCCCGGCCGTCGACTCGTCGACCATCACGCCCCGCTACGCCGTCCTGCGGGCGTTCCTGGTGGCCGACCACGACGGCTACACGACGATGGACGGCGGCCTGACGCGCACGGCCGCCACGCCCGGGGAGGTGACCATGTCGACCGGGGGCGTCAGCAAGGACACCTGGATCATCGCCCCGTCGTCGGAGCAGACCTGGACCTCGCGTCGGGCCGTGGCGCTGCCGCAGGTCGACCTGCGCGACTCGGTGACGAGCAGCACGGCGTCGGCCATGTACTGGATCGGGCGCAACCACGAGCGGGCCGAGACCGTCGTGCGCCTCGTCCGCTCGATCGACGAGACGCTCGGCATGTGGCCCGAGCTGCGCGACGAGGCCGGCGGATCGTGGTTGCAGCTCATGGGCGCTGCCGTGCACGCCGTGGTGGACGACGACCACGACGAGCCGGCGACGGTCGACTCGGCGCTGGTGGCGGCGCTCGGCGACCCGCGCCATGCGCGGAGCCTGGTCACGTCGCTGCAGTACCTGCTGGTCGGCGGTCGGTCGGTGCGCGAACGGCTGTCCCCGGATGCGTGGCGCATGCTCGCGGAGCTCGAGGAGATCCATCCGAGGCTCGAGCACGCGTCGCCGATCGAGGCCCGCGAGCTCGCCGACGCGACGATCGCGCCCCTGAGCGCGCTGTCCGGGCTGATGACCGAGGCCATGGTCCGCGACGCCGGCTGGCGGTTCCTCGATCTGGGCCGGCGGATCGAGCGGTCCTCGTTGATGTGCCGCCTCCTCACCGCCACGATGGGCGCGCCACCTCCGGAGAGCATCGCGGCACCCGTGTACGAGACGATCCTCGCCGGCTGGGAGTGCCTCGGCGCCTACCGTCGCCGTCACCGCTCCGACGTCGAACGCCCCGCCATGTTCGCCCTGCTGTTCACCGACACCAGCAACCCCCGGTCGCTTCGGTTCCAGGTGGAGCGCATGACCGACGACGTCGCCGAGCTGCCGCCGGGCCACGACCAGGACCGTCTGGTCGCAGTCGTCGGCGAGCTGGGCGATGCGCTCGCGGACCTGGGGCCCGTGCAGCTCGCGCAGCTCGACGACGCGGGCCGCCACCGCCGGCTGCAGCAGCTGCTCGACCGGGTGCACACCCACCTGGACGCGCTCGAGGAGATCGTCGAGCTCGGCTACTTCGCCCAGGTCGGTCCAGGCACCCTGCTGGGCACCGAGGCCACGGCGCCGCAACGACGGGGTCCACGATGAGGCTCTCGGTGGAGCACCGCACCACGTACCGCTATGCCAGGTCGGCGAGCCTCTGCTACAACCTCGCCCACCTGACCCCGCGCTGCACCGACCGCCAGCAGGTCCTGTCCAGCTCGCTGACGATCGACCCGGACCCCGACGACCGACGCACGCACGTCGACGAGTACGGCAACGCGGTGGAGTTCTTCGCCATCCAGCGACCCCACGACCGGATGACCGTCGTGTCGAACGCCGTCGTGGAGGTCGCGCCCCACGACATCAGCCCCGCCGCGGAGCGCCCGTGGGAGTCGCACCACGACGCGGTCATCACCCCGGGGCCCGAGCGGGAGTTCCTGCTCGAGAGCCCGTTCGTCCCACTCCTCGACGAGGTGCGGCGCTACGCCGCCGAGTCGTTCCCGCCGGGGCGCAGCCTGCTGGACGCCCTCACCGATCTGACGGCGCGCCTGCACCACGACATCCGCTTCGAACCCGGATCGACCACGGTGTCCACGCCCATCTCGGACGTGCTCGAGCGCAGGGAGGGCGTGTGCCAGGACATCGCGCACCTGGCCGTGGCGTGCCTCCGGACGCAGGGGCTCGCAGCCCGCTACGTCAGCGGGTACCTGGAGACGGTGCCACCGCCGGGCGCGACGAAGCTCATCGGCGCGGACGCCACGCACGCCTGGTCGGCGGTCCGTCTGGCCGACGGCAGCTGGCTCGAGCTCGACCCGACCAACGACGTCGTCGCACCCGAGCACCACGTCGTGGTGGCCTGGGGTCGGGACTACGGCGACGTCCCCCCGGTCAAGGGTGTGGTCATGTCCGCCGAGGCGGAGATGGAGCTGACGGTGGCCGTCGACGTGACGCGGATCGCCGACGAGGAGCCGATCGGCGTCGCTTCGGGCGCCATCAGACCTTGAGGCGGTCAGACCTCGAGGCGGTCAGACCTTCAGGTAGCGGCCCACGGCGATGCCGGAGCCGATCGCGCCCGTCAGCGCGCCGACGACCAGGATCATCGCCACCGAGGTCCAGAGGTTGCCCGAGGTCCACTTGATCTGGTTGAGCAGCTCGAAGGACACCTGGTCCACGAAGTTGGCTTTCCAGAGCGCGTCGAAGCCCCATGTGAGCCCTGCGGCAGCGACCGCACCCAGGATGCCCTGCACCATCCCCTCGGTCATGAAGGGCAATCGGATGAACCAGTTGCTGGCGCCGACCAACCGCATCACCTCGATCTCGCGTCGGCGGGCGAACACAGCGGTCCGGATGGTGTTGAAGATCAACAGGACCGACACGAAGATCAGCGCGATGCCGAAGATCCGAACCCAGCTGTTCAGGGTGGTGAGGGACCGCTGCACCTGCCGGGCGTACTCCTCGGCGTACTCGACGCGCAGCACGCCGGGCATGTCCTTGAACTCCTCACCGACGGCCGCCACGACGTCCGCGTCGGTGCTGGACGGCTTCACCCGGAAGCTCTGGGGCAGCTCCTGGGCCTCGATGGCGGACACGAAGTCGGGCTGGTCGGCGAAGAGCCGCTCGAACTCCGCGTAGGTGGCCGCCTCGTCGAGGAACTCGATCTCGGACACCTGCGGGTTGTCCTCGAGGCTCGTGCGGACGCTGTCGATCTGCTCCTCGGTGGCGCCGGGGTTCATGTAGACGAACATCTGCACGTCGGAGCGCAGCCCCAGGAAGCTCTGGTTGATGCCGGTGCCGATCAGGAAGCTCACCGCCACGAACGCAAGCGCGATGGCGACCGTGAGCAGCGAGGCCAGGGTCAGCGTCAGGTTGCGGACGAGGTTGGACCCCGTCTCTTTCAGGACGTAGTCGAGACGAACAGCCACTCAGGTCCTCACTCGTAGACGCCGCGGGCCTGGTCGCGCACGATGCGGCCGCGGTCGAGCTCGATGACACGTCGACGCATGGTGTCGACGATGCCGCGGTCGTGGGTCGCCATGACCACCGTGGTCCCGGTGCGGTTGATGCGATCCAACAGCTTCATGATCCCGACCGACGTGGCGGGATCCAGGTTTCCCGTCGGCTCGTCGGCCAGCAGGATCAGCGGGCGGTTCACGAACGCCCGGGCGATCGAGACACGCTGCTGCTCACCGCCGGAGAGCTCGTCGGGCATGCTCTCGGCCTTGCGGCCGAGGCCCACCAGCTCGAGGATCTGCGGCACGGCTTCGCGGATGGCCGATCGAGGCCGGCCGATGGCCTCGAGGGCGAACGCCACGTTCTCCTGGACGGTCTTGTTCGGCAGGAGCTTGAAGTCCTGGAAGACCGATCCGATGTTGCGGCGCAGGTAGGGCACCTTGTAGCCGGGCAGGTCACCGATGTCCTTGCCGGCGACGTAGATCTTGCCCTTCTCGGGCGTCTCCTCACGGTTCAGCAACCGCAGGAACGTGGACTTGCCCGAACCGGAGGGTCCGACGAGGAACACGAACTCGCCCTTGTCGATGTCGACCGAGGCATCACGAAGGGCCATGTGCTCGCCCTTGTAGATCTTCGAGACGTTCTCGAGCTTGATCACGAGGTGAAGGGATCTCCGGCTCATGCGGGGACCGACGCTCGGCCCCTGTTACAACTCGGTGACGTTACTCCTCACCCGGGCCGGGGTGTGTCACCCCCCTCGCGCCCGCACAGGTCCTGGGCACAGCGCCCGCGGGATCAGTCCGAGGACGTCGCGTCGGCCCGCTGCCAGCGCAGGAACGCCTCCATCAGCCCATCCAGCTCGCCGTCGAGCACGGCGTCGGGATTGGAGAGCTCCAGGCCCGTGCGCAGGTCCTTGACCTGCTGGTAGGGCTGCAGCACGTAGTTGCGGTCCTGGCTGCCGAAGTTCACCGACGCACCCTCGCCGGTGATCTCGTCCAGGCGTTCCTGGTGCTTGCGGTGCTCGAGCTCGAGCAGCTTGGCCTTGAGCATCTTCATGGCCCGGTCCTTGTTCTGGTGCTGGGACCGTTCGTTCTGACACGCCACCACGATGCCCGTCGGCAGGTGCGTGAGGCGCACTGCCGAGTCGGTCTTGTTGACGTGCTGGCCACCCGCGCCGGACGACCGGTACACGTCGATGCGCAGCTCCTTGTCGTCGATCTCGATCTCGTTGTCGACGTCCTCGAGGTACGGCGTGATCTTGACCGACGCGAAGCTCGTCTGGCGGCGTGCGTTGTTGTCGAACGGCGAGATGCGCACCAGGCGGTGCACGCCGTGCTCGGAGCGCAGCAGGCCGTAGGCGTTGCGTCCCCGCACGAGCATGGTCGCGGACGAGATGCCGGCCTCGGTGCCGTCGGTGGCCGACTCGAGCTCGGTGTCGAACCCGCGCCGCTCGGCCCAGCGCTGGTACATGCGCAACAGCATCTCGGCGAAGTCCTGGGCGTCCACGCCGCCGGCGCCGGAGTTCACGTCGATGATCGCGTCGTGGTCGTCGTACTCACCGGTGAACAGCGAGCGCAGCTCGAGCGACGAGAACTCCGACTCGAGCCCGGCGAGCTCGCGCTCGATCTCGCCCTCCTGGCTCTCGTCGTCCTCCTCGCGGGCGAGCTCGTGCAACGTGGCGACGTCGTCGAGGCGCGAGGCGAGCGAGTCGTAGATCGCCAGGTCGTCGTCGAGCTCGGCGAACTCCCGCTGGAGCTTCTGCGCCGCTGCGGCGTCGTCCCAGAGGTCGGGGCGACCGAGCTCGGTCTCGAGCTGGGGCCGACGGGCACGCAGCTCGTCGACGCGCAGGTAGCCGCGGGTCTCGTCGAGGCGCGTCCGGAGGTCCTTGATCCGCGGGGAGAAGTCCAGCATCGATCAGGCCGCGCCGTGACAGGCCTTGTACTTCTTGCCGCTGCCGCAGGGGCACGGGGCGTTGCGCGGCGTCTTCTCCCACTCGGTCTTGACCACCGGCTGCTGCGTCACCGGCTCCTCCGCGGCCGGCGCAGGGGCACCGGCCGGCGCTGCCGCAGCGCCACCGGCGACCGCCGCAGGTCCGGCCGGCGTCGCCGATGACGGCCCCTCGGGGGCGGTGTAGGACAGGTTCGCGACCCGGGGCTGGATGGCCGGCTTGTCCTCGGTGACGATCTGCACGTGCATGACGTACTGCACGTACTCACGCGCGATGGTCGCCATGAGCTGGCCGAACATGTCGTAGCCCTCACGCTGCCACTCCGACAGCGGGTCCTTCTGGCCGAGGGCCCGCAGGTTGATGCCCTCCTGCAGCCGGTCCATCTCCTTGAGGTGGTCACGCCAGCGGGCATCGATGACCTTGAGCATCACCTGACGCTCGATGTGGCGCATCTGGCTCTCGCCGACCTCGGCCTCGCGCTCGCCGTAGTGGCGGGTCACGTCGGACATGAGGAGGTCGTAGAGGCCGTCGCTCGAGGTGGCCTGGAGCAGGTCCGGCGCCGTGAGCGTCGTCGGCCAGTACGTGCCGGCGTCCGCGATCAACGACTCGCAGTCCCACTCCTCGTTGAAGTCACCCGGTGCGTGGGTGCTCAGGAGCCCGTCCACGGCCTCGGCCAGGGCCTGGAGGGTCTCCTCACGCAGGTCGACGCCCTCGAGCACCTCGTCGCGGCGCCGGTAGATCACCTTGCGCTGCTCGTTCATGACCTCGTCGTACTTGAGCACGTTCTTGCGGATCTCTCCGTTGCGCGCCTCGACGGTGTTCTGGGCCTTCTCGATGGCCTTGGAGACCATCTTGGCCTCGATGGGCACCTCGTCGTCCCAGCCCTTGCCCATCACCCACTCGATGGCCCCGGTGGCGAAGAAGCGCATGAGGTCGTCCTCGAGCGACAGGTAGAAGCGGCTCTCACCGGGATCGCCCTGGCGACCGGCGCGACCACGGAGCTGGTTGTCGATGCGTCGGCTCTCGTGGCGCTCGGTGCCGAGCACGAAGAGCCCTCCGAGCTCGCGGACCCGCTCCCCCTCGGCCTTGCACTCGGCGCTGAACTTCTCGAGCAGCTCGCGGTAGCGGCGTTCCGCAGCCTCGTCGAGGGCCTCCAGGTCGATGACCCCGTCGTCGGTGCCGTCGGTGCTCTCCATGAGCTGCTCCGCGCGCAGCTCACGCTCGGCCATGCCCTCGGGGTTGCCGCCGAGGAGGATGTCGACGCCACGCCCGGCCATGTTCGTCGCCACGGTCACGGCGCCGATGCGGCCCGCCTGCGTGACGATCTCGGCCTCTCGGCTGTGCTGCTTCGCGTTGAGGACCTCGTGGCGGATGCCGCGCTTCTCGAGCTCACGAGCGAGCCGCTCGGACTTCTCCACCGACACGGTGCCGACCAGCACCGGCTGGCCCTTCGCATTGCGCTCCGCGATGTCCTCCACGGCCGAGGCGAACTTGGCGGCCTCGGTGCGGTAGATGAGATCCGCGTCGTCGGAGCGGGCCAGCGGGCGATGCGTCGGGATGGGCACCACCTGCAGGTTGTAGGTCGACATGAACTCCGCGGCCTCGGTGAGCGCCGTCCCGGTCATGCCGGCGAGCTTGTCGTACATGCGGAAGTAGTTCTGGAGGGTCACCGTCGCCAGCGTCTGGTTCTCCTCCTTGATCTTCACGCCTTCCTTGGCCTCGACCGCCTGGTGCAGGCCCTCGGACCAGCGACGCCCCTCGAGCACGCGACCAGTGAACTCGTCGACGATCTTCACCTCGCCGTCCTGGATCAGGTAGTCGCGGTCCTTGCGGTACAGCTCCTTGGCCTTGATCGCCACGTTCAACTGGTGCACGAGGCTGGTCGAGACGTCGTCGTAGAGGTTCTCCACGCCGAGCGAGCGCTCGACCTTCTCGATGCCCTCGGGCAGCGGGAAGACGATGCGCTTCTCCTCGTCGACCTCGTAGTCGGAGTCGCGGGTGAGGCCCCGGGCGATCGACGCGAACTTGTAGTACAGCTTGGCCGCGTCGCTGACCCGGCCCGAGATGATGAGCGGCGTGCGAGCCTCGTCGATGAGGATCGAGTCGACCTCGTCCACGATGGCGTAGTTGTGGCCCCGCTGGACCTTCTCCGACAGGGACAACGCCATGTTGTCGCGCAGGTAGTCGAAGCCGAACTCGTTGTTCGTGCCGTAGGTGATGTCACACGCGTAGTTCTCGCGCTTGACCGCCTGGTCGTGCTCGCCGGGCAGGATCATGCCTAGGCTGAGGCCGAGGAACTTGTGGATCTGCCCCATCCACTCGCCGTCGCGCCGGGCCAGGTAGTCGTTCACCGTGATGACGTGCACGCCCTTGCCCGTCAGGCCGTTCAGGTACACGGGCAGGGTGGAGACGAGCGTCTTGCCCTCGCCGGTCTTCATCTCGGCCACCCAGCCGAAGTGCAGCGCCGCGCCGCCCATGAGCTGCACGTCGTAGTGACGTTGGCCGATCACCCGGCGTGCGGCCTCCCTGGTGACGGCGAACGCGTCGATCAGCAGGTCGTCGACGTCGGCACCGTTGTCGAGCTGCTGGCGGAACTCACCGGTCTTGGCGGTGAGCGCCTCGTCGGAGAGCTGCTCCAGCTCGGCCTCGGCCGCGTTGATCTCCGGCACCAGCCCGGCCAGCGCCTTGACCTTCTTGCCTTCGCCGGCCCGCAGGAGTCTGTCGAAAATTGCCACGTCGAACACTCTACCGGTGGGTGACACGCCGCCCCGTGCGCCCGGATCGGGTCGACGCGCCCGTGGAACACCGACCGTGCCACCCGTACGGTCCGGTGCGTGCTGGACCTCCTGCTGCCCCGACGTTGCGTGTGCTGCGGCACGACCGGTGTCGGGTTGTGCCGGCCGTGCGCGACCTCACTCCCGGCTGCTCCCGACCTCGCTGCGCCCCCGGGGTACGCCGCGTGCTGGGCCCTGCTGCGCTACGAGGGCCCCACCCGCGACGTCGTCGCCGCACTCAAGTTCCGGGGCCACCACGACGCGGTGGACCTGCTGTGTCGAGCCATGGCAGCCCTGGTCGAGGTGCCGGTGGACGTGGTCACGTGGGCCCCCACGTCCGGGGCACGGCGTCGACGGCGCGGGTTCGACCAGGCCGAGCTCCTCGCCGCGGGGGTCGCACGCCACCTCGGGCGGCCCTGCCGCTCGCTGCTGACCCGCGGGGCCTCGGGGGCACAGACCGGGCGGGGACGCGGCGAACGCCTCACGGGCGCCGCGTTCCGGCCGTCGCGCGGCGCCGGGGCCGGCTCGGTCCTGGTCGTCGACGACGTGCGGACCACCGGTGCCACCCTGTGCGCCGCCGCCGATGCGCTGGTCGAACGCGGCCACGAGCGGATCCTGGGCCTGACGTTGGCGGTCCGCCCCTGACCGGGCAGGGCGCCGTGTCCGGCTCTGTCGGCGTCCTGCAGCCTGCGCCCAACCCTCCGGTCAGGCCGCCGCGTCGTCGCGCCGGTCCGCCTCGCTCGACGGCGTCAGGTTCCGTCGCAGCGTCCGCACCACCTGGTCGAGGTAGGTCTCCTCGTGGTCGCCGACCAGCGAGCGCAGGAAGGCCACGATGCGGCGGGGGCGGCGCAGCATGGCGACGCTGTAGAAGCAGCTGAGCATCGCGAGCTGCAGCAGGCGCAACTGGCGCGAGCTCATCCGCCGGTTCCAGCTGCGGTTCGACGACGACGAGCGCAGCAGACCGACGTAGTAGGTGCTCTCGTCCATCGTCAGCTCCCCACGCTCGAGGAGGTTCGCGAAGTCGGCGCTGCCCGGATACGGGCAGAACATGATCACCGCGGCGTCGGAGCACCCCTCGAGCGCGGCGCGCACGAGGAAGCGCGTCGACTTCCACACGTCGCCCCAGGTCTCGTCGGGGTGACCGATGATGATGTGCACCACCGTCCAGATCCCGACCTCGCGGGCGTTGCGCACCGATTCGAGGATGTGGGGCAGCTTGACCCGCTTGTCGTAGATCTCGAGCATGCGCTCCGAACCGCTCTCGGGGCACAACGAGATGTTGCGACACCCGGTGTCCCACAGCCGCTGCAGGACCTCGCGGTCGATGGCCTCGGCACGGGTGCCGATCGGCAGCTGCCAGGTGATCCCGGGGGCACGCTCCTCGAGCGCGTCGCACAGCCCGAGGATCCACTTGCGGTTCGTCGCTGCGGTCAGGTCGACGAAGTTCACGTTCTCCACCCCGTACTGCTCGACGTACTCGACGATCTCGTCGACTACGTCCTGGGGGTCCCGCATCACGTAGCGCGTCGTCCACATCTGCGGGGACGAGCAGAAGCTGCACTTATAGGGACATCCCCGGGTGCCGAGGATGGGCATCGAGCGGCCCCGGTTGACCCCGAGGAAGGGGTAGTGGGCCCAGTAGTTCTGCAGTGGCACCAGGTCCCACGCCGGTCGGGCCGACTCGTCGAGCTGCGCCTTGCCGAGACGGACGGGCAGACCCGAGTCGACCGGACGGCCGTCGACCCCTTCGCGCAGGAGCACGCCCTCGAGGCCGTCGAGCGGTGCGCCGGAGGTCAGCCGGTCGAGCAGGCCGAGCATGGTCGCCTCGCCCTCGCCGATCACGATGCAGTCGACCGCCGGCGCCTCGTCGAGGATCCAGGAGCGGAACGCCGTGGCGTTCTCCCCGCCGAGCACCACGAAGGCGTCGGGAAAGCGCTCACGCACCAGCACCGTCAGGTCCCGGACCTGGGGCCACTCGTGCTGGAACATGTTCGTGATGCCGATGACGGTCGCCTGCGGATCGATGCGGTCGACGATCTGCTCGAGCGAGAGCCCGATCCGCTGCACGGCGCCGACGGGCGTCTCGAACTCCACCCACTGGTCGAGCGCCTCGCCCGGCGCGTCGATCAGCTGCACGTGGTGGCCCGCCTGCCGCACGGCGGACGCGACGTAGGCCAGCCCGATCGGCGGGATGGGCCCGTGCGCCGCCAGGCTGTGGGGCATGACGACGACGGGCGGTCGGACCAGCGTCACGCGCGCCGCGGCCAACCGCGGCGACAACGCCACCTCGACCGGCCCGACGCCGACCCCCACCTTCGGTCCTGCACCCATGTCGTCCCCCGGATCCCTCATCCGCCCCGGCGCAGGCTACCAACTGTGTCGGTTGCAAGCACCGGCACGGCGTCGGTGCCGTCAGCCGGTGGGCCCGGCGGCGCTGTCCGGCGACAATGCCGGGTCGCCGAACACCACCTGCAGCGTCGGGTCCTGGTACATCACCCGGAACAGGTCGCCGTTGGAGGTCCACAGGGGATCCTCCGGCAGCGGATCGGTGACCGTGATCGTCGACCCGGGTCGTGGGTCGGGGTACTCCTGTCGCGCCCAGTCCACCAGCTCGACCGCGCGCACCACCGGCGGCGGGGGTGGTCGGAACAAGGTGTTGCCCCCGTGGTACCCGACCACGGCCAGGACCGTGATCCCCCCGACGGCGACGACCCGACGCCACAGCAGCGGCCAGGACGCCGTCAGCGCACCCGCACCGGCGCCGATCGCCAGGGCCAGGCCGGGCACGGCCATGTCCGCGTAGTTGCCGTAGGTGATCTCGGGCTGCAGGAAGATCGGCGGCACCACGGCGATGAGGAACCACACCAACCCCAGGAGCGGGACGGTTCGACCGCGGCGCGTCTCGTGCACGACGAGCCAGATGATCGCCGCCCAGAAGAGCGCTCCGACCACCACGACGACCGTCGGGAACGTGAACCCGGCGTCGCCGATGACGGACCGCACGGGCGACGTCGCGAGCAGCAGGATCGACCAGACGTGGTCGGGCACCATCGGCAGCGCGTCGCTGAAGCTCGTCAGGTTGAGGATCGGGACCAACCGCTCCTGCTCGGGCCGCGCCTGGGCGTAGAGCGATGCGGCCACCCGCGCCGCCAGGAACACGCCGAGCAGCACCAGCAGCGGTCCGGCCTGTCGGAACGCGGTCCGTGCGCGGGTGGTCCACGCGCCGTCGGCGAGCGTCCAGCGCACCGCCACGACGACGAACGGCACGACGATCGAGATCTCGCGCGCCAGCAGCCCGACGGCGAGCAGCGCCACGGCGCCGACCATCTGGCGGCGACTGATCGTCGGACCGCACGTCAGGAGCACCACGCCGAGGCCCAGCACGATCGCGTAGTAGCTCGACGTCGACGCGGTCCACGCGAGCGACCAGCCGTTGGTGGTGTGCAGCATGAGGACCGCCGCAGCGGCGCGGGCACCGAAGACCCCGACACCGAGCCGCCGCGCCACCAGGTACAGCAGCACGCCCTGGACGGCCAGCAGCCCGAGGGCGATCACGTGGTACGGCAGCGGGTCGAAGCCGAACAGCTCCTGTTGCACCCCGATGGCGATCACCGTCACCGGGCGCAGCACCTGCGCCGAGAAGTCCCGCAGGAAGCCCGAGGTCCACCACCCGTCCTCCAGCGTGACGCCGAGGTAGCCGAAGTCGTCGATGAAGAACGGGTTCGAGATCGCGGGGGCGAAGACGATGCCGCACAGCGCCGTCATGGCGGCGAAGAAGAGCGCCGTGCCGATCCACTCGCGCCGCCCGTCGTCGGCGGCCCGCTGCGCCGCCGGCGCCCCGTCCGCGTCCGTCATCCGTCCCACGACACTCCCCCAGTCCCCCGATGACCCGCCGGGAGCGTAGGCGGGGCCGTGCGCGGCGTGCGACGTCCCGGGGAACCCCTCGGTCAGTTGGGTGGCAGCTGCGCCCAGGGGTTCTCCCCCGAGAGCATCCGATCGACCCGGTCGCGGACCATGCCCTGCCACTCCGGATGGGTGAGCACGTAGAAGCGCTGCTCGCGGATCGCCTCGACCACCAGCGAGGCGACGTGCGCCGGCTGGAGCCCCTCGGCGATCCAGTTCCCGACCATCTCCTTCATGGCGAGCAGACCCTCGTCGACCTCTTGGACCTCGCCGGTGCCGTCGTCGGGGCGGTTGCGCTCGGACTCGTGGATGCGGGTGCGCACCCAGCCGGGGCACAGGACGCTGACGCCGACCTCGGGATGGGTCATCTGCAGCTCGACGGACATGGTCTCCGACAGCGTCACCACGCCGTGCTTGGCGACGTTGTACGGACCCATGCCCGGATTCGACGTCAGCCCCGCCATGGACGCGGTGTTCACGATGTGGCCACCGCCGCTCGCGATGATCAGCGGGGTGAAGGTGCGCACGCCGTGGATGACGCCCCAGAGGTCCACGTCGAGGATCCACCGCCAGGTCTCCAGGTCGATCTCCCACGACAGGCCCCCGCCCGACACGCCGGCGTTGTTGCAGGCGACGTGCAGGGCGCCGAACACGTCCATCGCAGCGGTCCCGATGCGGTCGACCTCGGCGGGCTTCGCCACGTCGGCCACGACCGCGAACACGTCGGCGCCGCCCGATCGCAGCTCCTCCGCGGTGGCCTCGAGCGGCTCCACCTCCACGTCCGCGAGCACCAGCTTCATCCCCTCACCGGCGAACGCGCCCGCCAGGGCACGACCGATGCCGCTGGCGGCACCCGTGACCACTGCGACCTTGCCCTCGAACTGCTCCATCTGCGACCCCCTGTGACGGCGTCCGGCGGCAGGGGCCGTCGGGCGGGCGCACCCTACCAACCGACCCTCTCCGCCCGTTCCGTTCGCGGGATGCCACCCGGCCAGGTCGGCCCTTGCGTCGGCCGGAGGGCCACGACTCCGTACAGTCTCCCGGAGACCCGGCGACGGAGGAGGTGAGGACCTCGGGCCAACACGGCGGACCCGGCGCGACGACCGGGAGCACCACCGATCGACCTCGATCGGGCGACCACCCACACATGCCCGGCCTGACCGGGCTCCGCGGGATCGCCGTCGCGGCCGTCGTCGCCTACCACCTGGGCTACCTGCCGGGCGGCTTCGTCGGGGTCGACCTGTTCTTCGCGCTCTCCGGGTTCCTCATCACCGGGCTGCTGCTGTCGGCGCCGCCGTCAGGCCCTGCCGGCATGTTCTCGTGGTGGGGCCGACGCGTGCGACGACTGACCCCGGCGGTCGCCGTCGTCGTGCTCGCCGTGCTCGTGGTGTTCCTCACCCGCTCGGGCATCGCCCTCGACGCGCTCGCGACGATGACCTGGTGGCAGAACTGGCACCTCATCGCCGAGGGCACCCCCTACTGGGCCGGGTCCCCGTCGCCGCTGCGCCACGCGTGGTCGCTGTCCATCGAGGAGCAGTTCTACGTCCTGTGGCCACCCGTGCTGCTGGGCACCCTGGCGCTCGCCCGTCGCCTCGGCCGCTCCGTGCTGGTGGTGGCCGCCGTGGCGGCCGTCGGTGCCGTCGCCTCGTTCGTCTGGGCTGCGACGCTCGCCGGCGCAGCGACGCCGGACCTGTCGCGCATCTACTTCGGCACGGACACACGTGCAGGTGCCCTCCTGATCGGCTGCGCGGCTGCGGCGGTGTGGCGGGTGCGCCCGCGCATCGCCGCGTGGCCCTCACGCCCTGCCGTCGCCGTCCCGGCGGCCGTGGTGCTGGTGGTGCTGTCGATCCTCATGGAGCCCGACCAGCGGTGGGCCTACCGCGGAGGACTGGCGCTCGCCGCGCTCGCGGCACTGCTGTTGGTCCTGGGCTGCACGACGCCGGGACCGGTGGCGAGCGCGCTGTCGGCCACGCCCCTGCAGTGGGTCGGCACCCGCTCGTACGCCATCTACCTGTGGTCGTGGCCGATCCAGGTCGCCTGCCAGGAACGCTTCCCCGACCTGCCGCTCGCCGCCGTGGCCGCCATCACCGTCCTCGCATCGCTGCCGCTCGCCAGCCTGTCGCTCCGGCTCGTCGAGGAGCCGATGCGGCGCGGCTCGGGCTGGGCGGTGCGCCCGGTGCTGCGACGGGCCGCGTGGTCCATCGGGCTCGTCGCCGTCGCCGCCACCACCCTGCTGGCGACGAACTCGACCGAGCTGACCCCGGTCGAGGAGGTGGCCCAGGAGTTCGAGCGCCAGCCCGACCCGACCACCACGACGAGCACGCAACCGGCACCGGGCGAGACGACCACCACCTGTCCTCCGCGCACCACCGCGCCGGCGCCCAGGTTCGACGGCGACACCTCGGCGTACGACCCGAGCACCGTCGCCGAAGCGGGCGACCCGACCCCGGACGGGTGCGGCGGGGTGACCCGACTGCTCGTGCTGGGCGACAGCACCGGGCGCGGCGCGGCCAACGGGTTGCGACGCAGCGCACCCGAGGGTCTGGAGGTGTGGGACCGGACCCAGCTGGGGTGCGGGTTGCGCGTGCCGACCGGGGACTGCGGCGACTGGCGCCAGGACTGGGCCGAGGCCATCGCCGAAGTGGATCCCGACGTCGTGCTCGTGCACCTGGGCGTGTCCGACGACGTGGTGGACGGGCCCGACGCGCCGTTCCTGTCGGACGAGGCGCGAGTGCAGCGCCAGCAGGTCATCGCCGAGGCCATGGGGATCCTCGGCTCCCGCGGCGCACGGGTGGCGTGGGTCCTTCCGGCGGTGCCGATCGGGCCAGGGATCTTCTACTGCGACAACGAGGCGCGCGACAGCGAGTGCGATCCCGCCTGGGTCGCACGCTGGAACGAGGACGTGGCCGCGACCGCGGCGAGCACCGGCGCGCAGGTCGTCGACGTCGGCGGCTGGGTGGAGGACCGCGGCGCGACGTTGGAGGACCGCCCCGACGGACTGCACCTGTCGGGGCCCGCGCTGGACGCCGAGGCCCGCTGGCTGGCGGAACTGCTGCGCTGACCCATCGCCGGGATGCCGACACCCCGGTCCCGGCGTCGCACGTCGACGCAGGAACCGGGGTGTCGTGCTCCGGTGCCGGACCCGTGGCCCGACCCGGATCAGTACTTGTAGTGGTCCGGCTTGTACGGACCCTCGACCGGCACGCCGAGGTAGGACGACTGGTCGGCGGTGAGCGTGGTCAGACGGACGCCGAGCGCGTCGAGGTGGAAGCGGGCGACCATCTCGTCGAGCTGCTTGGGCAGCACCCACACGCCGAGCGCGTAGTCCGACGTCTTGGTGAACAGCTCGATCTGCGCCAGCACCTGGTTGGAGAACGAGCAGCTCATCACGAAGCTCGGGTGGCCCGTGGCACAGCCGAGGTTCAGCAGGCGACCCTCGGCGAGGACGATGACCGAGTGCCCGTCGGGGAAGACGAACTCGTCGACCTGGGGCTTGATGACGACCCGCTGAATGTCGCTCTGGCGGAACAGGCCGGCCATGTCGATCTCGTTGTCGAAGTGCCCGATGTTGCCGACGATGGCGTTGTGCTTCATCCGGCCCATGTGCTCGGCCGTGATGATGTCCTTGTTTCCGGTGGTCGTGATGAAGATGTCGGCGGTCTCGAGGACGTCCTCGAGACGGACCACCTGGTAGCCCTCCATCGCGGCCTGCAGCGCGCAGATGGGATCGATCTCGGTCACGACCACACGCGCACCCTGGCCACGCAGCGACTGGGCGCAGCCCTTGCCGACGTCGCCGTAGCCCGCGACGACGCAGGTCTTGCCGCCGATCATGACGTCGGTGGCGCGGTTGATGCCGTCGATGAGCGAGTGCCGGCAGCCGTAGAGGTTGTCGAACTTGGACTTCGTGGTGGAGTCGTTGACGTTGATCGCCGGGAACAGCAGGGAGCCCGCCTCGAACATCTGGTAGAGGCGGTGCACACCGGTGGTGGTCTCCTCGGTGACGCCCTTGATGCCCTGACCGATGCGGGTCCAGCGCTGGGGGTCCTCGGCGAGGGTGCGTCGCAGGGTCGCGAGCACGACGCCCCACTCCTCGGAGTCGGACTCGCTGTCGTCGGGCACGACGCCCGCCGCTTCGTACTCGGTGCCCTTGTGGACCAGCAGCGTGGCGTCGCCGCCGTCGTCGAGGATCATGTTGGGACCGGTGTGACCATTCGCGTCGGCGGGCCACTCGAGCACCTGCTCGGTGCACCACCAGTACTCCTCGAGCGTCTCGCCCTTCCAGGCGTAGACCGGCACGCCGGCGGGCGCGTCGATGGTGCCCTCGGGCCCGACGACCACCGCGGCTGCGGCCTCGTCCTGGGTCGAGAAGATGTTGCAGCTGCACCAGCGGACGTCGGCGCCGAGCACCGTGAGGGTCTCGATCAGCACGGCGGTCTGCACCGTCATGTGCAGCGAGCCGGTGATGCGGGCACCCGCGAGCGGCTGGGCGTCGGCGTACTCGGCACGGATGGCCATCAGGCCCGGCATCTCCTGCTCGGCGAGCTGGATCTGCTTGCGCCCGAGGGGCGCGAGGGAAAGGTCGGCGACCTTGAAATCGGTGAAGCTCATGAACGTTCCTCCCGGAAGCATGGTTGTCGGATGCTCCGGGCTGGGGTCGTCTGACACCGGGTTCACTGCAGCCCTCGCAGCTCGACAGGCTACCGCGGGCGCTCTCCGGGGCGAATCCGCGACGCCGGGGCCCCGACCGAGCAAGATTCAGGGATCAGTCCACATGACAGGGAGCACACGATCCGCATGACCAGATTCCGCACCTTCGCCGCCGTCCTGCTCGCGGCCACCGCCACGATCGGACTCGCCGCCTGCGGCGACGACGACGGCGACTCGACCACGACCTCGACCACCACGACCGAGGCATCGGACAGCGGCGAGTCGGCCGCCACCGTGCGCTTCGACAAGGAGATCCAACAGGAGCTGTCCGACGTCGGCTGCTACACGGGTGAGATCGACGGGATCCTGGGCGCCGAGAGCGACGCCGCGATCCTCGAGTTCCAGAAGGCCGCCGGCCTGACCGCCGATGGCGAGCTGGGTCCCGAGACCGAGGACGCGCTGAAGAAGGCCGTCGACGAGGGCGAGACCGTCTGCACCGGCTCGACCACGACGACGTCGGCCACCACGACGACCGGGGGCGGCAGCGGCACCGCGCCCTGCACCGCCTCCGCGATCGCCAAGGGCCTGCCGGACGAGGGCGAGACGATCACCAACTACGTCTGCTCCGAGGGCTACGCCGCGGGCTCCGTCTCGGGCAACGCCAAGTTCCTGCTCGTCGACGACAACGGCACCTGGGTCGCGCCGAGCACCGACCCGTGCGGGTCGGCCAGCGCCGGCATCCCGCCGATCATCCTCGAGGACGGCTGCGAGAGCTGATCCGGTTCTCCACCGCCGGCCCGACCCCGAGGGGTCAGGCCGGCGGTGGCGCGTCCGGGGACACGAACACCCCGCGGGCCCAGAGCGCGACGACCTGGTCGATCGCCGTCCGTTCGTCGAGTCCGCTCGCCTCGAGCACCGCGGGGTCCTGGGCCAGCTCGACGAGGGCGGTCAACGCCGCTCGCGCCAGGGAGGGCTCGATCCCCGTCCGCTCCGCCGCTGCCATGCGCACCGCGGACCGCTCCCGCGCCGTGTCCATGGTCGACGTGTAGAGCGCCCACGACGTCGGGTGCTCATCACGCAGCTCACGCCAGAAGTCGTCGCTGAAACGCCGACGGTGCGCCACCAGGGCGTGGGCGGCGGTCCGGACGCGCTGCTCGATGCTCATCGAGCTGGCCAGGAGCGCCGCCTGGGCAGCGAGGAACCGCGTCGACCAGCGCTGCAGCACCGCCGTCACGAGCGCTTCCTTCGACGGGAAGAGCCGATAGAGCGTCTTGGTGCTCATGCCCAGCTCGCTGGCGAGGTCGCGCATCACCAGCGCCCGGACACCGGCCGCGCCGAACCGGACCTCGACCGCGTCGAGCACGGCGTCGACCCGTGCCGGTGCCGGCTCCACCGTCGAGCGCGAGCCCGAGCCCGGCGTGGGCGTGGGCGTCGGCGTCGGCGTCGGCGTCGGCATGACGTCACCCCCGCTGCGGGTGGTGGTGGTCACGGGGCTCAGCGGGCCGGCGGATCGGGCCGCAGGGTGAGGGTCGAGAAGCACATCTCGTCGAGGGTCCCCTCGGCGAACACGATGTACGCCGGGTCGGTCTCGTGACGCAGCCGCCGATCCCACTGGCACCTCACCTGCAGCACGTCGCCCGGCTCGAGTCGGATCTCCTCCACCGGCGAGTACGCGAGCTGCCAGGCGAAGTTCCACACCGGGATGTCCAGCAGCACGGTCTCCTCGGGCGTGCCCGGCTGGAGCGTCAGCCGGTAGCTGCTGCCGATCTCGTGCATGTGCCCGAGCATCCCGATCAGCTCCGCCCCCTGGCGGACCTGGAAGTCGCACGTGGTGGTGCCGACGTTGCCGTCGAAGGACGACGCGACCTCCTCGGGCGTCGTGCCGCACAGGAAGTGCAGCCCGTTGGCGATCCCGGCGGCGCCGGGGCCGAAGCGCTCGTTGATGTCGACCAGCGCTGCGTCGCGGTCGCAGAGCGCGCCGTCGGTGCCGGTCGGGCAGGGCAGCTCCACCGGGGCGATGAGGCTCCTCGACTGCAGCGCGGTCATGTCCTCGCTGTCGGGCTCGATCTCGAGGGTCATGCCCGAGCGGTCCGGTGGCGTCTCGGGGTCGTAGTGGTAGTGGATCTGCGCGACGAGCACGTCACCCGGCTGGAGGTCGAAGCCCTCGCCGTCGCGGAACACGACCGGCCGCTGGCCGGGCACCCAGCCCGCGACGCGGTCGCCGGTGCTCGCCCCCATGCCGGCCAGGCACGACCATCCGGGCCCGTCGTCGGCCCGGTCCTTCGCCTCCATCGTCGCCACGTCGCGCTGACGGACGCGCGACACGATCGAGTGGTGCACGACCGCCAGCTGGTCGGGGTCGAACGTGTACGCCGTCAGGAAGCTGGGCTCGGTGATCTCGGGGTCCAACACGAAGCAGCGGTAGTCGTCGAGTTCGTCCGGCGTGCCCTTGTAGGGCTCGGCCATCTTCACGACGCGGTCGGGACGGGGCAGTCGGATCTCGGGTCGATCGGGCGGCTCGACGGGCGTCGCGGGGTCGACATCGAGCGGGCCGCCCGCAGCCGCCCATTCGGCGATGGTCGCGATGTCGTCGTCGCTGAGCCCCCTCGCGTCGTGGACCTCGACCCCGACGTCGGACGCCGGCCACGGCGGCATGTAGCCCGCCTGGGTCACCACCGCGAGCCCGTCCGCCACCTCCGCCGCGTCCCCGGCGGTGTCGAGGGTCCACATGGACGCCCCGATCTCCCCCGTGGTGTGACAGGACGCGCAGTTGGCCTCGAGCACCGGTTGCACATCGTTCGCGAAGCTCGGACCTTCGTCGTCACCGTCGGCGCGGGCGTCGACGGCGTTCGACACGAGCCCGACCGGGGGCTCGAAGGAACGGCCGTCGACGGCCACCAGATGCAGCCGCAGGTCCACGTCGTCGGAGCTGCGGACCAGGCCGGCCTTGCTGATCGGTCCGACACCGAGCTCGGACATCGACAGCCGGGTGGTCGCGGTCGCGGTGAGGGTGTCGCCGACGACGCGGGCATCGACGTCCCACTCGACGGGGTACCCCTGGCCCTTCACCTCGAGCGTGCCCTCGATGGTCGCGCCGGTCACGCTCGTCGGCGTGGCGTCCGCTGGAAGCTCGACCACCGTCTCGCGGAGGCGGACCTCGGGGTAGCGGTGGGACTCGAGGTACTCGTGGTGCAGCGCCTTGTCGCGGAGGTCGTTGTCGCTGCGCAGCTGGTGCACGTCGACCGCCACGTCGCCGAGACGCACCTCGGTGGCGGCGCCCGACGACACGGCCACGTCGCCCGCGATGGCCCTGGTCGTCAGCTCGACACGGCGCTCGGCACCGGCGAGCACCTCGTCGACGCCGACCTGGAGCTCCGACCGCGACGCGTCGACCCGGTACACGACCTCGTCCTCGGCGGGCGACAACGCAGCGACCACCGGCAGCGTGGCATCGATCGGCGCCTCCGGTGCCAGCGTCAGGCGGATGACGTCACGGGCCAGGAACGCACCGCCGGCCAGCACCACGAGCGTCGCGACGGACAGTGCACGCCACGGGTGGCGTCGCACCGGGCTCAGCAGTCGGGCCATGGCGGTCGATCCTCACGCATGGAAACGCTGGAGTCAACCATCGTTTCCCCCGCGACGCCGGCGTGTCCCCGCGACGCCGGGCTCCGGGCGACGACGGGCTCAGTCGGTGGCCAGGCGCAGCTTGATGTCGTCCAGGATCGGCACCGGTCCAGGGTCCACCCCGGCGTCGGACGCCATCTGCAACGTCACCAGGTCGCCGAGCAGGACCAGGTCGAACAGCTGCGCCAACGCGCCGTCACCCTTCGCCCGCACCGTGAGCACGTCCGCGACGATCTCGTCGCAGATCTCGGCCACGAGCTCGAAGCGTCGGGCCACCTGGGGGTGCTCGTGGTCGTGGCGCAGCAGCACCAGGGTGAACACCTGCCGGGTGACGTCGCCGTGCTGACCCCACCCGCAGATCTCGTTGTGGGTCAGCTCGGGCACCCGGTTGGCGAAGGCGGCCACCTTCGGGTTCTCGTTGATCTGGCCCTTCCAGCGCCACGCGGCGACCTCGCCGAGCGCGCCGCCGCCGTACACGATCGGCAGCGTCCGCCCGATGCGCCGCGCCACCGTGGTCACCGGCGACAGGTCGGCGTCGAGCTCCGCCCGCCGGGCACGCAGCTGCGCCGCGGCAGCCTCGATCTGGATGGTCGCCCCGTCGAGCAGGCCGCAGCGCTCGAGCACGACCAACGCGGGGACGACGACCGCGCCGATGCCCGCCCGCGGCATCGGGATGGTGGCGTCGACGGGGACCACCGGTGCGCCCCACTCACGGGCGATGCGCTCGAGTCGGCCGCCGGCGGTGATCGCCACGAGCCGTGCGCCCTCGCCGACGGCGTGGTGCACCGCCGCGATGGTCTCCTCCGTGTTGCCCGAGAAGGAGATCGCCAGCACCAGCGTGTCGGGCCCGACGAAGGCCGGGCACTCGTACTGCTTGGCGACCGTGATCGGCACCGGACAGGTCGGCGACGCCACGGCCGCGAGCACGTCCCCGGCGATGCCGCTGCCGCCCATGCCGAGCACCACCACCGAGGAGATGCCCTCGGCGGGCGGCAGACCCTCCACCTCGTCCGCGGTCTCCAGCGCCGCGAGCACCTGCTCGGGCAGGGCGCGGGCCGCGGCGAGCATGCCGAGCGAATCGATCACGACGTGGATCAGTCGGTCGCGAAGGTCGGCTCGACGCCGTCGGCCTCGGCCTTGGCCATCAGCCGGGTGTGCTCGGCGTCGTCCACCGCGCTGGCCTCCTCGATCAGCATCACCGGGATGCCGTCGCGGACCTCGTAGCTGCGCTGCAGACGCGGGTTGTACAGCAGCTGCTCGTCGGCGAAGTAGAGCAGGGGGCCCTTGTCCTCGGGACAGGCCAGGATCTCGAGCAGGCGAGGATCGAGTTGGTCGGTCGTCATGTCGTTCGTTCCTCCGTGTGGGACATCAGTTCGTACCACGCGCTGGCGCGGTGTGGGCAGACGGAGCGGGTGCTCAGCCCGCCATGACGGCCTGGACCTCGGCGACGCGGGCGGCGCAGGCTGCCTCGTCGGCGGCTTCCAGGTTGAGACGCAGGAGCGGCTCGGTGTTCGAGGGGCGCAGGTTGAACCACCAGTCCCCGGCGTCGACCGTGAGCCCGTCCATGCGGTCCTGATCGACCGCCGAGTAGTGCGCCGCCACCGCATCGATGACGGCTGCGGTGTCGTCGACGCGGGTGTTGATCTCACCCGAGGCGGCGTAGCGCTCGAAGGGCGCGCGCAGCTCCGACAGGCTGACCCCGGCGACCGACAGCTGCTCGAGCACCACGAGCGCGGCGATCAGGCCGGAGTCGGCTCGGTAGTTGTCCCGGAAGTAGTAGTGCGCGGAGTGCTCGCCGCCGAAGATGGCGCCGGTCTCGGCCATGACCTGCTTGATGAACGAGTGCCCGACACGTGTGCGCACCGGGGTGCCGCCGTGCTCGCGCACGACCTCGGGCACGGTCTTGGAGCAGATGAGGTTGTGGATGACCGTCTCGCCGGGATGCTTGTCCAGGATGCCCGCCGCGATGATGGCCGTGGTCACCGAGCCGGACAGACCCACCCCGAGCTCGTCGACGAGGAACACGCGGTCCGCGTCGCCGTCGAAGGCCAGGCCGATGTCGGCGCCCACCTCGACCACTCGGGCGCGGAGATCCGCGGTGTTCTCCGGCTGGATGGGGTCCGCGGGATGGTTCGGGAAGGTGCCGTCGAGCTCGCCGTACATGACCTCGAGGTCGAACGGCAGCGTCGAGAACACCGCCGGCACCACCAGCCCGCCCATCCCGTTGGCCGTGTCGGCGACCACCTTGAGCGGCACCAGCGCGTCGACGTCGACGAAGCTGCGCACGTGGTCCGCGAAGGCGTCGAGCAGGTCCTGCTCCGTCCGGGTGCCCGTGGTCGCGGCATCGGGCACCGCGCCGTCGAGCGACGCCGCGGCGGTGTCGCGGATCTCGGTCAGCCCGCTGTCCTCGCCGACCGGTCGGGCGCCGCTGGAGCAGAACTTCACGCCGTTGTACTGCGCCGGGTTGTGCGACGCGGTGAACATCGCGCCGGGTGCATCGAGCGAGCCGGAGGCGAAGTACAGCAGGTCCGTGGAACCGAGCCCCAGGTCGACCACGTCGAGACCCTGGCTCATGACTCCCTCGGCGAACGCAGCGACCATGCCGACGCCCGAGGGGCGCATGTCCCGCGCCACCAGGACCCGGGTGGCGGGCGTCGCGCCCGCGGCGACGAACTGCGCGAACCCGACCCCGATCGCCCGGGCGATGCGCTCGTCGAACTGCTCGGGCACCACCCCGCGCACGTCGTAGGCCTTGAAGATCGCATCCAGCTCCGTCACGGACGAGCACCCTAGTGGGATCGGCGGCGGCCCTCTGCGGTCTCAGCCGCTCGCGTCGGCCCGTGCGGGCAGCGTCGTCAGGTCCGTCTCGTACTGACCGATCCGACCCCAGCGACGGATGCGGAACAGGTCACGCACCAGGCGCAGCGCGTCGCGGGCGACGTTGACGGTCGAGCGCGACGAGTTGACGACCTCGACGGGGACCTCGAGGAGCGTGAGCCGGTAGCGCTCCACCAGGTGGAACACCTCGACGTCGAACGCGAACCCGTCGATGCGGGCACGCTCGAAGATCAGGCGTCCCACGTCCGCACGCATCGCCTTCAGCCCGCACTGCGTGTCGCGGTAGCGACCCAGCAGCACGAGGCCGGTGAGCAGGTTGATGATCCGGCCGCCCACCTCACGCAGCCGTCCGGCCCGCACGACGGTGCGCGTCTCGACGTGCTGGCGGCTCCCGACCACCACGTCCCAGCCCGCCTCGACCCCGTCGAGCAGCCGCAGCAGCTGCGACGGCGCATAGGACAGGTCCGCATCGGTGAACGCGACGGTGCGACCACCGGCAGCCAGGACGCCTGCCCGGACCGCAGCGCCCTTGCCCCGGTTGGGCGTGCAGCGCAGCACGACGTCCGCGCCGGCCGCCTCGGCAGCGTCGGCGGTCGCATCGTCGGATCCGTCGTCGACGACCACGAGCTCCAGGTCACCGGCGGCGTGCAGCTCGCCCAGCGCAGCGCGGATCTCGGCCACGGTCGCACCGATGCGGTCCTCCTCGCGGAACGCCGGCACCACCACGCTGAGCCGTGGGCCACCCGAGGGCACGGGCCGGCACGCCGGCTCGCCCTGGGACCCGCGCACGGCCACGAACATCGTGTCGCGGTACATGACCATGCGCGTGAGGAACGCCAGCAGGAGCGCCGGCACCTTGATCACCACGTAGGCCAACCACCACGAGGGGCGCAGCGCCCAGTACAACAAGGAGATGGTCGCGACGTCGACCAGCAGCGCGGTCAGCGCGGTGGACAGGTAGGTGCCGAGTCGGCGGAACCACCCGTTCGACGGATCGTCGGGGAACGTGATCAGCGAATGCAGGCACCACGACACCGCCGTGGCGATCGCGACCGCTGCGGCGTCGGCCCACCAGATCGCCCAGCCGACCACGTCGGCGAGCACGACGAGCAGGACGACGTCGAGGATCGTCGCCGTCGTCCCGACCAGCGTCAGCCGACGCAGGCGGTTCACTGCTACCCCGTGGGGACGCCGCCGACCGGTTCGGCCGGGTCCTGGGTGTCGTCGCCGACCCGGTCGTCCGCGACCGGACCGTCGAGGGCCGGGTCGCCGTCGATGGTCTCGCCGTCGATGGTCCCGCGGTCGGTGGGATCACCGTCGGAAGGATCACCGACGCTCGGGTCACCGTCGATGGGGTGCTCACCGGCGCCCACGGCCGCCGCGCCGGGGCGGCGACGGTGGTCGAGCACGGCGAGGCCGGCCACGGCCACCATGCCGATGATGGTGAGTAGCCAGCCGACCAGATCGATCGACGTGGTGCCGTACGTCAGGGTCACCTGCTCCTCGGTCGGGACCACGACCATGAAGTTCGGCGTCACGCGGTACGGGCCCTCGGCGCCGTCGACCTTCCAGTTCGGGAAGTACGAGACCTTCACCAGGACCGGCACGCCGACGCGGTCCACCTGGAACGACACCGAGTCGGAGCCGACGTCGATCTTGGACACCTCGACCTCCGGGTTGCCCTGCACCGGCACGTCGGTGGCCGTCGAGGCAACACGCGCCCACTCCTCGGGACCCGACGTCGCGAGCAGCACGTCCCATCGGGTCGGGTCGTTGTACCAGGTGACGGCCGGCCCGGCCGCCTTCGGCGGTTTCGGCTGACCCTCCACCGCCTCGGGCGGGTCGGGCTCGTACACCCAGCCGTCGATGTGGTCGTCCGCGTCGGACAGGACCACCGGCTGGTTGGGCAGTGCCGAGACGATGTCCGCGTCCGCCACGTCGAACACCACCCAGTTCTGCTCGACCGTCGAGCCGTCGAGCTCGCTGTAGAGGAACGTCTCGTCGGCGACCTCGGTGAGACGGTCGTCGGTGCGGGCCGCGGCCACCGCCTCGGGCGTGGTCGCCATGTAGTACTTGATTCCCATCAGCTGCAGGTGCGACACCCCGCGCTCGATGTCGAACGCGCTGTAGGGCAGGTCGCGCTGGGCCCGCGAGGGGCCGGTCGACAGCTCCGACTGGTTGAGGAAGTGGAACGGCGTCGTCGACGAGGACTCGAAGTACAGCCCCTCCATCGAGCCGATGCAGCCGTCGGTGAAGTACGGCAGCAGCATCGGCGCCATCGGGGTGCCGAAGCGCTGGAGGTCGGACTCGTACTCCCACATGGCGCGGCCGCAGCCGTGCTCGTCGCCCACCGCGCTCATCATGTCGATCATCCCGGAGAACTCCGAGTAGGCCGGCTTGCCCTCGAGCCCGGCGTAGTTCCAGGCGGCCCAGCTGTGCACGATGGTCGTGTCGAAGTCCAGCGGTCCCCAGCGGTAGATGGTGCGCGACGGCTGGTCCGGATCCGCCATCGCCTGTCCGCCCGGCAGCCACGACATGGCACCGGCCAGGGCGACCAGGCCGAACACTGCCACCAGCACCGCGCCGCCGACGGCGACGCCCGCCGGCTCCTCGCGCCGGCGCAGCAGCTCCTGCGCGGCGATCACCACCGAGCGGATCACCAGCGCGACCGCCAGCGCCGCGAGCAGGTAGATCGCCAGGTAGTAGAAGGGCAGCAGGCGGGCGTTCCAGAGCCGGTACTGCGGGAAGAACCGGAAGATCCAGGCGAACGCCAGCACCGTGAGCGCCATGAAGTAGCCGAAGCGCACCCGGTGGATGAGCACCAGCAGGACACCGAGGCCGGCGAGGGCGAACACCAGGTTGCGGTACGGCATGCCCCCCGAGTCGAGCTCGGGGCTCGCAAGCAGGTAGTCGGTGTAGCGGGTGTACTTCTCCCACCCCATGTCGTTCATGTAGGTGCTGTTGCCGTAGAACGGCACGAACCAGAACGCGGCGAGCAGGAACCCGACCGGCCCGACGAGCGCCGCCCAGCGCACCAGGCGGGAGTCCCAGCCGGCGAAGACGCCGAGCACGACGGCGACCAGGAGCAGCGCTCGTGTCCAGTTCGACAGCTCGATCACATCCGCCGCCAGCAGGAGCACCACGACGCCGGCGGCGATGAGCGCGGCGCCGGCACCGACCACCCTGCCCTTCGCGGTGCGCCAGTACGCCAGGATCCTCGGCTCGAACCCGGTGAAGAGCGCGAGCGCGACGATCGACGCCACGGCCGGGAACAGCCACTGGGGCAGCACGCGGTCGATCAGGTCGCCGAGGACCGGGACCCTGTCGCCGGGCACGAGCACCAGCAGCGTGAGCGCGATCATCGCGGTCGCCACGACGCGGCCGGCCCGGTTCGCGTCCCACCACGGCGTGCGGTCCTCCCGACGAACGAACACCAGCACCACGGTGACGATGAAGGCGAAGATCGCCGGGATCAGGTGACAGAGGATCGTCAGCCCGAACAGCACCGCACCGAGCGCCCGGTGTCGGCCCGTGCGCATGCCGCGGAACGCGACCGCCAGGTACAGCAGCGACAGCGTCAGCGAGATGGAGAACGCGAACTCGCCGGCCATCGTCGACGCGCCGTTGCCGCCGAGGATGGTGAAGCCCTTGTCGTAGATGAAGAAGAGCGAGGCGACCGCCATGATCGGCGGGCCGGGGAACGGCACCCGCGCGGCTCGGCCCAGCACGAACACGGCGATGGGCAACGTGACCAGCCCCGAGACCGTGACGAGCTTGAACGCCACGTTGTACGGGATGGGCACGGCGAGCACCGCCAGGAACACCGTGGCGACCCACATCGGGGTGCGCGCCCACCACGCCGTGACCCGCGGGGCGCCCTTCCACACGGCCAGCGCCAACGCGGCGAGGAGGAAGGGGCTCAACCACAGCGGCGGCCCGGCGGCCAGCCAGACGACGATCAGCGACGGCACCACCATGTAGAAGACGTAGGCCGGGAAGCCGGCGTACCAGTCCTGGGTCCAGCCGGTCAGCCGGAACTCGGGGAGCAGGTGGTCCATGAGGAACCTCGGGCCCCACACGTGCGCTCCCATGTCGCCGCCGGTCGCCGTCGAGTTCGACAGGATCGACTGCGGGCTGAGCGACACGAACACGAACACGCTCAGGGCACCGACGAGCAACCACGACACCCACGTCACCCAGTCGTGCGCGGAGTGCTCCGGGTCGTCGATCGACACGCGGTCGCCGGGATCGAGCGGAGCGGGCACCGAGGCGCCGGGCTCCTCGCCGTCCGTCGGCGTGCCGTCCTCCGCTGCGTCCATCCGGTCGACGGCAGGGGCGTCGGAGGTCTCGTCGTCGGTGAGGAGCGCGCCTCGGGGGGCGTCCTGCTCGGCGGGCAACGCCGAGCGGGCGCGGTCCGCGGCACCGGTGCCGGGCGCGTCCTCCCCGTCACCCTCGTGGTTCAGGTCGTCCATGGGTCCACCATCGTGGCACGGCCGGCCGCTCGGTCCGAGCCAGGACCCGGCGCGCGCTCAGGTGGGCCGGCAGGGCGACCCCGGCACGGCCCGACCAGCTGGGATCAGGACGACAGCGACCTGCGGTACCGGGTGGGCACCGAGCTGATGTCGTGAAGGACGCCGTCGAGCTGGACGGACTCACCGTCGCGGTGCCAGCTGCGGGTGTCGCAGTTGGAGCACGAACGCATGAGCAGCCTCGATCCGTCGACCGTCATCGCGATCTCCACCTGTTCGTTGCCACAAGCCCTGCAGTTCGCCACGTCGGTCTCTCCACGGTCGGATGCGTGCCTCCATATCGTCGGCATCCTGGCCGTCAGGGTGAGCCTCCCGGACGAGAATGAGTCGTTCGGCCCATGGGCCGAGCCCACCGCGCGAGCGGCGTCGCCGGGCTCAGGACCCGACGTACAACGCCACGACCGTGGTCATGTTGAACCCGATGTGGGCCCAGATCGCCGGGCCCAGCCGGCCCGTGCGGACGGTCAGCGTTGCGGCGACGAGCCCGAACACGAGCAGCCCGGCGAACTGCAGCACCTGGAAGTGCACGCCGGCGAAGACCACCGAGCTGACGACCACCGCGGCGACCGGTCCGAGGCCCCGCTTGGTGAGCGACCTCAGGAAGAGGCCCCGGTAGAACAGCTCCTCGACGATCGGGGCGCACACACCGACCAGCACCGCGAAGAGGATCCAGCTGGGGAGCGAACCCGCCCGGTCCGCCAGCGCCCGCGCCGGTGCGGACAGGTCGTCCTGATCGGTGCCGGTCAGCTCCAGCAGCGGGATGTAGAGCAGCGGCAGCACGACGAGCTGGGTGAGGATGCCGAGCACGAGCCCGACCGGCACGTCCATGGCGTGCTGGCGCAGGCCGAAGTCGGTCACGAGCCCGTGACCCTTGTTCCGCCCGGCCAACACCACGATGCCGAGGTAGCCCGCCCACAGCGGGATCTGCAGCAGCGCGAGCCCCCAGATCGGCGCGTCGATGCCGGTCGATCCCTCCAGGGCCTCCCATCCCGCCACCTGGACGATGACGGCGCCGACGAACGTCGAGAGGAAGAAGCTGGCCGCCAGGCCGGCGAGCACGTCGCCGAGCCCCCAGGTGGGTGCGCCGGTCCCGCCCCCGTCCGCCTCGACCGGCGGTGTCGGGGGGGAGCTCACGCCCCGATCAGGTCGAGCTGGCCGTACGGATCCGCGACGTCGCGGGTCGCCGGGGCGGGAGCGACGCTGCGCTCGTCGTGCAGCTCCCACCCGCGCGGGACCCGGAGCCCCTCGGCGTGGGCCCGACAGAGGTCGTGCACCATCGGGTGCGCCTCCGCGGCAAGGTCCTCGAGGACGACGATGCCGTCCGCGTAGGCGTAGGACAGCGTTGCGACGGCGGCATCCGCGCAACCGGGGCGTGCACAGCTCCTGCTCACGGCGACGACGGTACCGGCCGCCGCCGAGCCGTCCGGGGATGGTCCCGGTCCGGTGGGCGGAAGTCGCTCGCACCGCGCCGTGTTGTCAGGACAGCGTGTTCTCAGGACCCCGCGGACACGCCACGGCGATGTCCCCCGAGTGCTTCTAGGCTGTGCCCATGCCCGAGCAGAACGACTCCCCCTCCAACGGCACCGGCGGCAAGGGCCGCATCGGTGGCAAGGGCGACGGTGGCGGACTGCCGTCGTGGCTGGTCTGGGTGGTGGTCGGCGTCGTCGGTCTCATGGCGATCAGCGCCCTGTCGCTGTCGTCCAAGCCCCAGGACCCGATCTCGTTCTCCGAGTTCTCCCAGCAGGTCGAGGAGGGCAACGTCGAGAAGGTCGTCTGGAACAACGTGGACCAAGAGATCACCGGCACCCGCTCGAGCGGCGAGGAGTTCACCACCACCGGCCCGACCGAGGTCCCGCCGGAGCTGCTCGCCACCATGGAGGAGCAGAAGGTCGCCCTCGAGTTCGACACGCCGACCGTCAGCTTCCTCGCCCAGCTGATCCCGTTCATGCTGCCGATGCTCCTGATCATCGGCTTCTTCGTCTGGATGAACCGCCGTGCGCAGGGCCAGATGGGCGGCATCATGTCCATCGGGCGCTCCAAGGCCAAGACCTACACCACCGAGCGCCCCGGCACGCTGTTCGGCGACGTCGCCGGCTACGAGGGCGTCAAGCGGGAGATCCGTGAGGTCGTCGACTTCCTGAAGGAGCCGGAGCGCTTCCTCGAGATCGGGGCGCGCATCCCCAAGGGCGTCCTGCTGGTCGGCCCTCCCGGGACGGGCAAGACCCTGCTCGCGCGCGCCGTCGCAGGTGAGGCCGGTGTGCCGTTCCTGTCGGTGTCGGGCTCGGACTTCATGGAGATGTTCGTCGGCGTCGGCGCCAGCCGCGTGCGCGACCTGTTCGAGTCGGCCCGCAAGCACGGCCGGGCGATCATCTTCATCGACGAGATCGACTCCATCGGCCGCAAGCGTGGCGCCGGTCTGGGTGGCGGCCACGACGAGCGCGAGCAGACGCTCAACCAGATGCTGTCGGAGATGGACGGCTTCGAGGGCACCGACGGCATCGTGATGATGGCCGCGACCAACCGTCCCGACATCCTCGACCCCGCGCTGCTGCGCCCGGGTCGCTTCGACCGCCAGGTCGTGGTGCCGTTGCCCGAGTCCGACGATCGCCGCCAGATCCTCGACGTGCACGTGCGCCACAAGAAGCTGAGCCCGTCGGTCGACCTGAACCTGGTGGCCCGTGGCACGCCGGGCATGTCCGGTGCGGACCTGGCCAACCTGGTCAACGAGGCCGCGCTGACCGCGGTGCGCCGCGGTTCGAAGGTCGTCGAGATGCACGACTTCGAGGACGCCCGCGACCGGGTGCTGATGGGCCAGCGACGCGAGTCGATGGTGCTGTCGGACCGCGAGAAGGAGATCACCGCCTACCACGAGGCCGGCCACGCCCTCTGCGCCGCGCTGCTGCCGAACGCCGATCCGGTCCACAAGGTCACGATCCTCCCCCGCGGCATGGCGCTGGGCGTCACCCAGCAGCTGCCGGAGGAGGAGAAGCACTCGTACTCCCAGGAGTACCTCGAGGAGTCGATCATCGTGGCCATGGGCGGCCGCGTCGCCGAGGAGCTCGTGTTCAACCACCGCTCGACCGGTGCCAGCAACGACCTGCAGGTCTCGACGGAGCGGGCGCGCCGCATGGTGACCGAGTTCGGCATGAGCGACCAGGTCGGTCCCCGTGCGTGGGGCAGCTCGGGCCCGGTGTTCCTCGGCGAGGACTTCGGTCAGCAGAAGGAGTACTCGGAGGAGACGGCCCGCCTGATCGACGTCGAGGTCGAGCAGATGCTGCGCACCGGTGAGGACCGCTGCCGGGAGCTGCTCACGCTGCACCGCCGGGCCCTCGACCTGATCGCCCGCGGCCTGCTCGAGCACGAGACGATCTCCGGCGTCGAGGTCAACCGCCTCATCGGCGTGGCCAACGGCACGGTGCCCGCTGCGCCGGCGGCACCGGCGGCGCCCCCCGTCGCCCCGGCGGCCAACCTCCCCACTGCGACCCCGGCCGAGCCCACCCCGGCACCGGCACCGCCGCCGATCCCGCCGCACCTGCGCCCCGACGGGCCCACCCCGCCGCGGCTCGGTCCCAACCCGGCCTGAGGTCGCCCGGATCCGGGCGGCCCGGACCCGGGTGACGGCGCTGATCAGCGACCTCGACCTGATCGCTGCCGTGCCCTACTCCGGCCCCTCGCCGCGCTCGTGCTCGTGCTCGTGCTCGTGCTCGCCGCAGCCGGGTGGCACGCTGCCCGGCTCACGCAGCTCCGCGACCGCCGCCCAGAGGTGCGTCGCGGACACGGGACCGAGGAACGACGAGCGCACCACGCCGCGGTCGTCCGCGATCGCGACGATCGGCACCGCCTCGATGCCGTAGCGCTCGTGCAGGTCGGCGTCGGCCGACGCCTCGACCTGGTGCACCGCGACCTGCTCCGATGCCAACACGGTGGCGCTCGACCAGACCTGCGCGCACGTGGAGCACGACGACGAGGTGAAGACCGCGACCAACCACGGCGACGACGGCGACGCGAAGTCCGCCCTGTCGAGCTGTGCGGGGGCCTCGAACCCGGCGGGCGGGCTGCTCGGGGCGTCGGGGCGGCGCCGCTGCGCGAGCAGCGCGATGGCCACGACCACCGCGGCGAGCAGGAGGGCGACGAGGATCCGCTCCACCGCGCCGCTCAGCTCCCGAGGTCGGACAGGGCGGACGCGTCGCTCGGCAGCGGAACCGCCAGACCCATGGACAGGTCGTCCTGCGCGTCGAAGGTGATGGTCCGCTCGACCACGACCGGTGCGTCGGCCTCGACGAGTGCGTTGACACGGCCGGAGCCCAGCTCCGCGTCGCCCGCCCGGACCGCCACGCTGTCGCCCGGGGCGATCTCCACCGCGTCGGCGAGCACCGTGCCGTCACCGGATCCGCCGATGATCGTCACCGTGGCGACGGCGATGCCGGTCCCGGGGTTGTGCACCAGCACCTGGCTGTCCTGACTCGGGCCGACGAGCAGGCCGGTGATCGCCCACAGCGGTGACGCCACCGGCGTCCCGGTGCCGATCGCGGCACCGAGGGTCAGCCCCGGTCGACGCACGATCTCGGCGGGCCCCGGCGCTCGACCGCCGGTGATGGACACGACCCTCCCGGCGACGACGTCGACGCGGTTGACGGACTGCACCGTGATGGCGTGCAGTCCGACACCCGGGATGCGCGTCTCGGCGCTGAGGTCGAGCACGGAGATCCGCCGAGCGGGCACGTCGAGCTCGAACGGCTCGGGGGGCAGCTCACCGGCACCGTACGGCGTGACCTGCACGACCACCTCGGCGGACTCCTCACCGGGGTTGAACACGACCAGTCGCTCGTTCACCCCGCGACCGGTGAACCCCTGGGCGAAGCTCCAGGTGGACGCCGCGGCGGGCACGCCCAGCTGCAGACGCAGCCCGCGGCTCGCCGGCGTGGCGGCCTCGTCGTCGGCCGGGATGTCGACCGTCTGGGCGGTCTCGGCGATCACGCGGCCCTTGCGCAGCGCGACGGTGACCGCGAACTGGTCGCGGACCTGGGCACCACCGACGTCACGGGTGCCCAGGTCGATGACCTCGGTCGTGCCCGCCGGCACCACGAGGCCCTGCCACTGGCGGGGCACTCGGACGCCGTCGGCATCGGTGATGGTCAGGTCGACGCCCGCGTCGGACGAGAACGGGTTGAACAGGTGCAGCTGGGCCGTGGTCCCACGGATCGTGGCCTGCGACGGGAAGTACCAGCGGTCCGACGACGAGGTCGCGCACGGGACCTGGTCCGAGCCGCTCGGCGCCACCAGCCGGTGCTCCACGACCAGCTCGCCGGCATCCGACTCGACCATCACCGACCGACCGGTCGCGCCGAAGAGCTCGCCGACGTCGATCACGGTCGGCCCCGGTGCCACCACCTCCACCTGCTGCTCCCCCGTCAGCCCCTCGGGCCCGTAGGCGCTCAGGCGCGCCTGGGCCGTCTCGCCGGCAGGGTTGACCAGCACGAGCTCGTGTCGAGGAGCCTCCGGCGTGCCGGCGGCCCCCGCGGCGCAGAACCAGGTCGAGGACAACGAGCCCGGGTTGCCGGCAGCGGGCACCGGCGTCGACTCGAGGCCCTCGGCCGAGGGCGCCGATCGACCGTCGTGGGTCCAGGTCAGCGCGACGACGACGGCGACCAGTCCGGCGAGCAGCAACGCTCTCCACGAGCTCACGACGCGTCCTCCGGGTTCGATGACGGTGCCCGGTCGACGTCCACGGGGTCGCTCGGGTCCACCGGGTCGACCGGGTCAACCCGGTCGACCGGGTCCACGGGCTCGGCGTGGTCGTCGGCTGCGCCGACCGCGGGGCCCGACGGGGCGTCGACCGACGGATCCGCCACGACGGCCCGGTCTCCCGACAGCAGCTCACCGTCGGGAGCGACGACGACCAGGGGCTCCTCGATGCGTCGACGTCGGCGTCGTCCGGCGGGTGCCACCAGCCGGCGGCGCCGGAGGGCGACGACGAGCAGCGCGAGCAGGGCCAGCACCTGCACGGCCTGCAGCCCGCGGCTGAGCGTCGGCGTCGACCACGACAGCTCCGCCGCACCGCCCGGTTCGGTGACGTACTGCTGCTGCCAGCCCAGGAGCGGTTCACGCTCGGCAGTGGTCCCGTCGACGGTCAGCGACCATCCGCTGTCCGCCGTCTCGGCCTGGGCGATGCGTCGCCCGGGCTCCAGCTCGTCGTCGAAGCGGGTGCCCGTGCCCGACCCCAGCACCGCCGGCGGCGACGCGAGCGGGGTCCGGAGCTGCTCGGCCAGCAGGTCGTCGCCGCCCTCGGGCAGCTCCAGGTCGGTCACGTCCGAGCGCAACGGCCACGCCTCGGCGACCTCGAACAGCACGAGGCCGGACGTCAGGGTGATCTCGCGCAGATCCAGCTGCTCGCGCAGCGCGGCGACCGCGCCGTCGGGCACCGGCACCTCGCGGTCGCCGAACGGCTCGGGCGCCGGACGGTCGACCACGACCAGGTACCGCACGCCCATCGGTGCCAGGACCCGCCCGAGCCGGCTCGTCTGGCCGGTCAGCGCGGCATCGACCCCTTCGGCCAGCGACCGGACGCCGTCGCCACCGTCGAGGCGGTAGCGCTGCGTGACCAGCGGATCGAGCCCGACCGACGTGCCCACCGCCAGGCCGTCCAGGCTCGACAGCTCCCAGCCGGACAGCGGCAGCACGTCGGGATCACCGATCCACGCCGTGCGGAAGTCCGTGCCGTCGTCGACGTCGGCGAGGACCCGGCTGAACCCGCCCTCGGGCTGGTACCACCGGCCGTCGACCGCGGCCACGCCGACAGGGACCAGCCAGAGCAGCAGCCCGGCGAGCGCGACCGCCGACAGGAGCTGTGCCAGGCCGAAGTCCGCACCGACCACGTCGCGTTCGAACGCAGCAGCGGCCATGGCGACCGAGATCGCCATGCCCAGCACTGCGGGGACCAGGAAGAGCTCCGGTCCGGCGCCGGCGAGCGTGCCGCTCCCGGCGAGGGCGATCGTGAGCCCCCAGGACAGGACGGCGACGACCCAGCCGGCAACGGCCCAGCGCAGACGCCACGACGACCCCGAGGCGATCGCGAAGCCCGCGGCGACGAGCAGACCCCAGCCGAACAGGCCGACGGCCACCGGCCCGACGGACCCGGTGACGAGCTCGGCGGCCGACGGCGTGGCGCCCCGGCCGGTCCAGACGCCGGTCAGCGTGGCGGCGTCACCGTTCGTGACCGCGGCCACGATCCAGGGCAGCGTGACGGGCACGGCGAGCAGCGCGGCCAGGAGGATCGACCCGAGCATGCGCGACCCGCCGGCGCGGTCCCCGCCGAGCAGGACGACCACGGACATCAGCGCCACGGTCACCACCAGCACGAGGGCGCCGAGCGGTGTGATGGCGGCCACCAGCGCGAGGGCCAGCGCCAGGCCGGCCAGCAGACGTGGTCGTGGCTGGCGGGCCTCGCCGGGCTCGGCGAAGGGTTCGACCCCGGCGCCCCGGGCGACCCGTCGCAGCACCCACGGGGCCGCGCCGTAGGCCACGAGCGCCTGCAGGCGACCTTCGGCGACGGCGTTGAGCACCACCGGGTTGAGGCCGTAGGCCGCGAGCGCCCCGGCTCGGACCCGCGTCGATCCGTCGCGGGCGAACAGCTTCCATGCGCCGACCGCGCCGATGAACAGGGGGGCGAGGACGAGCAGGCGCCGGGCGAGGCCGAGCGACCCGAGCAGCAGCGTCCCGAGGACGCCGAGGCCCGGCACCACGCCCGGTGCGACCGCCGCCTCGCCGAGGCCAGGTTCGCGCCAGGCCGACCACCACTGGGCGAGCAGCGCCGACGAGCTGGGCCCGGCGTCGATGAACTCGCGGATGACGGGGATGGGGCCGGTGAACAGGTCCCGGGCCCCGGCCAGGATCAGGAGCGTGGCGAGCACGGCGAGGGCGACGCCGTAGCGGCTCGAGCTGGTCGTGAGCTCCTGGAAGTAGCCGCGACCCGCCTGCGCCGCCACCGCCAGGCGATTCTCTCCCTCGTCCGCGCGCACGAGGGTGCGCAGTCGCGAGCTGCCCTGGCGCATGAGCGGGAGGTACTCGGCGTCGTGCGCACGACGGCTCCGCTTGACCCGTGACCGGGCGCCCAGGAGCGACGGAAGGTTCCACAGGTTCCAGGACCAGGACGCGACGATGTCACCCGCACGGTGCACGCGGCCGACGACCAACGAGCCCACCAGGTCGACCAGCGAGAGCAGCGCCACGACGGGCAGGACCCGCACGAGGCGGAACAGCTCGTAGTTGGACAGCATCGAGCGGGCCTCGTGGCGCAGCTCCAGGCGCTGGCGGTTCTCCGCGTCGCGTCGCTCGTCGAAGCGGTTCCGGTGCGCGACCACGGCGGACGGGCAGAGGTGCACGGTGGCGGCCGCCACGTGCGCACGCCAGCACAGGTCGATGTCCTCGCCGAAGTACGGGACCGATTCGTTGAAGCCGCCCAGCGACTCGTGCAGGTCGGAGCGCACCAGCAGGCAGGCGTCGGAGACGGCGAAGACCTCGCGAGGGGTGTCGTGCTGGGACTGGTCGAGCTCACCCGGCTCGGAGATCGACGAGCTGAAGCCGTAGGGATCGACCGAGTAGCCCACCGAGGACAGCATCCGGGGATCGTCCCAGTCGACCAGCTTCGGGCCGACGATGCCGCCGTTGGCCCGGAACGCCTCGGCCACCAGCGACGTGACCGCGGACGGGTCGAGGCGCACGTCGTCGTGCAGGAACAGGTAGAACGCCGCGCCCTCGACCGACACCAGGGCCTCGTTCGCTGCCGCGGAGAACCCGCGGTCCGTGTCGACCCGCTTGACGAACGCGCTGGGGAGGACCTCGGCCACCCGCGGGGTGGGATCGGCCGTGCCCGCGTTGTCGATGATCAGCACCGAGAGGCTCTCGTAGTCCTGCTCGGCGAGCGACTCGAGCGTCGCCTCGAACCAGTCGCCCGGATCCGCCGTCACCATGACCGCGACGACGGGCGGGGCGCCGAAGCCGACGAGCGGCTCCTCGGGGGCGAAGCCCCACTCGGCGTCGAGCGCCTCCTCGTCGACCTCGGGCTCGGCCGTGGTGGTCGACGACCGCGCGTCAGCGGGCTCGTCCCACTCCCGCTCGGGGGCGGGGTGCCTCGTCTCTGGGTCCTCTGCAGCAGGCGGGATGGCCGGTGTCCTTCGTCCGCGGGAAGCCGTGATGCTACCGCGACGACCTCGACGCACCGGCACACCCCACGTGCCCCTTCGGGCGGTCGCGCCCACCTAGACTGCCGCCTCGTGCAGCACCTCACCGCCGCCAGCCGACGTCGTCCGGGTCCCCGATGAAGGCGCTGATCACCGGCGCCGGCGGGTTCGTCGGGCACCACCTCCAGCGCCATCTCGAGGAGGCCGGCGACGAGGTGATCGCGACCGACCGTGTGACCGATGGCCTGGACATCCTGGACGCCGCAGCGCTCCTGGACCTCTTCCGACGCAGCGCGCCCGACGCCGTCTACCACTTGGCGGGTGCGAGCGACGTGGGCGGATCGTGGCAGACGCCACAGGCGACGTTCCGCGCGAACGCCGAGGGCACCCTCAACGTGCTGTGGGCCGCCCGCGAGGCCGGCACCGAGCGTGTCCTCACGATCGGCTCGGCCGACGTGTACGGCAAGGTGACCGCCGAGGACCTGCCGATCTCCGAGGACCTCCCACTGCGACCCGTCAGTCCGTACGCCGCGTCGAAGGCCTCCGCCGACTACGTCGCGTTGCAGGCGTGGCTCGGTTACGACCAGCACGTCGTGCGTTGCCGCCCCTTCAACCACCTGGGCCCCGGGCAGACCGACAAGTTCGTCGCACCTGCCCTCGCCGGCCGGGTGGCGCAGAACGAGCGGGACGGCGAGCACGTGGTGAAGGTCGGCAACCTGAGCCCGAAGCGCGACTTCACCGACGTGCGCGACGTGGTGCGGGCGTACCGGCTCCTGGTCGAGCGCGGTCGGCCGGGCGAGGTCTACAACGTGTGCTCCGGTCGGGCGATCGCCGTGCAGGAGCTCGCCGAGCAGTTCATCTCGATGGCGACGATCCCGATGACGCTCGAGCCCGACCCCGAGCTGCAACGCCCGGTGGACATCCCGGTGCTGCTGGGCGACGACGCACGCATCCGGGCGGACACCGGGTGGGTGCCGGAGATCCCCCTGGCCACGACGCTCGAGGACCTGCTCGACGATCGTCGACGCCGGCTCGCCGCGGCCGACTGAGCGACCGGTCCTCGGGCCCCCGCATCTGCGATCCCCCGCGTAGCTGGACCCTGGCGCGGGCCTCAGCCGGTCTCGGGGCACCAGGGTGGGGCTCAGTCCCCGGGCTCAGCCCCGTGCAGGCGAGACCGGGCGGCCTCGATCAGCTCACGCTGACGCGGGTCGTAGGTCCGATCCGCGAGCTCGGCCAGGTCCCGGCGCCAGGTCGCCACGACACGTCGCGCCACGGCGGGAGGCGCGGACTCGAGCCACCGGAGGTCGCGGTCCAACAGGGCGACCTGCAGCTCGACCTCGGTGTGGCGCGCCGCCACGAGCGGGAGCCGGTCCACCTTGGCGACGGGATACGTCGACCCCTCGACCAGCTCGTGGGGCTCCACGCCGAAGATGCCCGCCAGCAACGTGACCGTGCGCTCCCCCGGCTCGCTGCGTCCGGACTCGAGGTTCGACAGCGCCACGCGGGAGATCGCGACCCGGGCGGCGAGCTCCTGTTGGGTCAGCCCCAGCTCCGTGCGCAACGCCGCGATGCGTCGTCCGACGTGCTGCACCGGCGGATCGAGCGGGTCGGAAGGAAGGGGCACGGGGGACACCACGGTCGTCGGGGTTCGGGTGGACGGGAGAAATCGCGACGGCGTCAACCCAGTTGGCAGACGTCGCGGCGCCAACAGCGTAGAACGGTGCCATGACCAAGCGCGCGCTCATCACCGGCATCACCGGCCAGGACGGCTCCTACCTGGCCGAGCTCCTCCTCGACGAGGGCTACGAGGTCATCGGCATGGTCCGACGGTCATCGACGGTGACCTTCGAGCGGATCGCACACCTGCAGGATCGGATCTCGACCGTCCCGGGCGACCTGCTGGACCAGGCGAGCATGATCGAGCTGCTGCGGGCCCACCGGCCGGACGAGGTCTACAACCTGGCGGCGCAGAGCTTCGTGCAGACGAGCTTCTCCCAGCCGGTGCTCACCGGCGACGTGACGGGTCTGGGCGTGACCCGCCTCTTGGACGCGATCCGCATCGCGGATCCCGACATCCGCTTCTACCAGGCGTCCTCGTCGGAGATGTTCGGCAAGGTCGTCGAGGTCCCCCAGTCGGAGACGACGCCGTTCTACCCCCGCTCCCCGTACGGCGTGGCCAAGCTCTACGGCCACTGGATCACGGTGAACTACCGCGAGAGCTACGACCTGCACGCGTCGAGCGGCATCCTGTTCAACCACGAGTCGCCCCGTCGCGGCCTGGAGTTCGTGACGCGCAAGATCTCCAACACCGTCGCCAAGATCAAGCTCGGCCAGGCCACCGAGTTGCGCCTGGGCAACCTGGATGCCGAGCGCGACTGGGGTTTCGCCGGCGACTACGTCCGTGCGATGTACCTGATGCTGCAGCAGGACTCCCCCGACGACTACGTGGTCGCCACGGGTGAGACCCACTCGGTGCGTCGCTTCTGCGAGGTCGCCTTCGGTCACGTCGGGCTGGACTACGAGGACTACGTCGTCATCGACGAGAAGTTCTACCGGCCGGCCGAGGTCGACCTGCTCATCGGCACGCCCGAGAAGGCCGGCGCCAAGCTCGGCTGGACCCCGACGGTCGGCTTCGAAGACCTCGTGACGATGATGGTCGACGCCGACATCGCGTTCCTCTCGGGCAAGCTCAACTCGATCAGCTGAGCGGCGGGCCCTCCGGTCCACCGCCGGCGCCGGGAGTGGACCCCGGTCCGAACGGGGTGAGCGCCCCGAAGGTCGACCGGGCGCTGCCCGTCGCGGCGATCTCGTCGGCTGCGGCGACCATCGTCGCGTGTGCTCGACGCCAGCCGATCACGGCGCACCGGTCCGACACCTCGTCGCCGGGACCCCGGTGCACGATGCTCCAGGGGCGGCGGAACAGCACGCGCACCGTCCAGACGAGCGCCGCGAGGACCACGAGCACCACCAGCTCGAGGAGTCCCCACGCGGCCGGCAGGACCAGGAACCACACGAGCGCGATCAGCACGACCAGCCCGACCAGGAGCGCGAGCGCGTCGAGGCCGTCGATCGCCATGCACCCATCCGCAGCATCACCGGCATCGACCGCCTCACGGCCGCGCCGACCCTGGCGACGGATGCGGCGGACGATGTCCGCGGGCGCCCGACGGAGACGGTTGCCGATCCACTCGATGCGCACGGTGTGCTCGGAGCCGTCCGGCGCGGTCACCGATCGCACTCGACGCTCCCCCGCTCCGTCGGATCGTCGAGCTGCAGCACCATCAGTCGGCCGTCCTCGACGTCATCCACCACCGACACGCCGACGGACGCGGGCAGCTCCTCGGGTGCGATGAAGTGCGGCTGGGTCCGGTCGAACCAGGCCAGCAGGACGGATCCCTCGGCGCACGCCACCACCTCGGTCAGCCGGGCCCCTGTGGGATCGGCTGCGGTCCAGCCGTAGTCGCTGTGCGCCGGTGGGTCGAGCACCGTGGAGCGGCCGGACAGATGTGCCAACGCCTCCGCCTGGTTCGACACGATGACGGTGTCGTCCGGGAGGTCCACCACCGCCTCGACCAGCTCGGAGTCGCCGAAGCGGTACGCGAGGAACGATCCGCCTCGGGCGTGATCCGCGCGCACCTGGAGCAGTCCGCCGAGGAGCGCGACCAGCACCCAGCCCGCGACCGCGCCCGCCAGGAGGCGGCCGGCCGACGCCCGCGACCCGGAGCGCGCCAGCGGACCGGCGACGGAGATGGCGGCGAGCACCACCAGCGGCGCGAGGATCGGCGCGAGGAGCCGATCACCCATGGGATCGATCTGCGCCTGCAGGCGCGACCAGATCGTGAGGAGGACGAACCCGGCGACGAACGTGGTCCACACCGACACGTCCGGCCGAGGCGCACGCGACCCCGCGGTCCGCACCAGCCACAGCACCGCTGCCAGGCCGACGAGGACGAGCACGCCGGCGACGGCGTTCGGGACGAGCCACCGCACCGCCGTCTCGACCAACGCGCCCAACTCCTGCGCGACCGTGGTCGTCGACGGGTTGCGTCGGCCCATGAGCGTGCCGTCGACCGCACGGTTGCGGAGGAGCCACAGCGCTGGCACCGTCACGGCACCCGCGACGAAGCACCAGCGCCGCCGTCGCTCGGCCCACAGCGCGACCAGTCCGACAGGGACCAGGATCACGCCGGCGTAGCGCAGCATCGCCGCCGCCCACACCAGCCCGACCAGCAGGGCCACCGCGGACCAGCCTGCCGACGCGCGGGCCCTGCAACGGTCGGCGACCACCAGCGTGAGCATCACGACCGCGACGAACGGCGCCTCGGACCAGGCCATGGTCATCACCGCGAACAGCGGCGCCGCGACCGCCACGATCGCTGCAGCCCCGACCGCGACCCACGGCTGCTGCGGCGAGCGACGACGCACGGCGACGGCGGTGCACACGACGGCGACGCTCCAGGACAGGGCCGCGACCACACGGGCAGCCTCCATCGCCGTCAGCCCGACGAGGTCGCCGAGGGCGACGAGCGCCGGGTACCCGGGAGGGAACACGGTGAGCACGCTCCCGTCGACACCCGCCAAGGGCTCCAACCGGCCCAGATGGCGCGCCATCGAGAAGTAGTTGACCGAGTCGGCCGTCACACCGGCGCCGTTCACGGTCGCCAGCCACGACACCGCAGCGGCGAGCACCGCCAGCGCGGCGATGGCGACCGCGTGACGCTCCGTCGGCGACGGATCGGCCCGGCCGAGCTCGGAGTGCGCTCCTCGGGCGGCGATCGAGGTCACCCCGCGACGCTATCGGCGGATCCGGGCATCGCGGCGCGGCAGGTAGGGTCGCTGCCCGATGCCCCGGGTGACGGTGATCTGCGGTGGAGTGGGAGCTGCCCGGTTCCTGCGCGGGCTGGTGCAGGTGGTCGACCCGTCGTCGGTGACCGCGATCGTGAACGTCGCCGACGACACGGTGCTGCACGGACTCGAGATCAGCCCCGACCTGGACACCATCACCTACACGCTCGCCGGGGCGATCGACCCCGACCGCGGCTGGGGACTGGTGGACGAGTCCTGGCAGGCGATGGAGGAGCTGCGCCGCCACGCCGACGCCAACGGGATCGACGGACGCGACGAGGTCGGCAACGACGCAGCCGGGTGGTTCTCCCTCGGCGACCGCGACCTCGGCACCCACCTCTACCGGACCTCGCGCCGCCGTGCGGGCGCGACGTTGTCCCAGGTGACCCGGGAGATCGCCCGGACGTGGGGGCTCGAGCTCACCATCCTCCCGGTGAGCGACGACTCGCTGCGCACGCGGCTCACCACCGTCGACGGGACGCAGCTGGGATTCCAGGAGTACTTCGTGCGCGAGCAGCACGCCGTCGCGATCGCCGAGGTGCGTGTCGAGGGTGCCGAGGCCGCCCACGCCGCGCCGGGTGTGCTCGAATCGATCACCGGTGCGGACGTCGTCGTCATCGCCCCGTCCAACCCCGTCGTGTCCATCGACCCCGTGCTCGCCGTCCCCGGGGTGCGCGACGCCGTCGTGGCAGCTCGCCCACGCTGCGTCGCGATCAGCCCGATCGTCGGCGGCGCCGCGCTCAAGGGCCCCGCCGACCGGTTGCTGCGCGAGCTCGGCCACGAGCCCAGCGTCACCGGCGTGGCCCGGTGGTACGCCTCGCTCGCCTCGGTGCTGGTGATCGACGAGGTGGATGCCGCGCTCGCCGACGACGTTCGGGCGATCGGCATCGACGCCGTGGTCACGCCCACCGTCATGTCCGACCCCGCGGCCGCCGCAGCGCTCGCGCGCCGATGCCTGGCGACGGTCGGCACATGAGCCGGCTCGAGATCATCCCCGTCGACGGGCTGCCCGAGATCACCCGCGGCGCGGACCTCGCCGGAATGATCACCGCCGCGGTCGAAGCCGCTGGGGAGCACCTGGCGGACCACGACGTGCTGGTCGTGACCCAGAAGGTCGTGTCCAAGGCCGAGGGGGCGATGGCCGACGTCGACCCGGACGACCCCTTGAGCCACAAGCCCCTCGTGGAGCGTGAATCGGTGCGCATCCTGCGTCGGCGCGGCGAGCTGATCATCAGCGAGACGCGCCACGGGTTCGTCTGCGCCAATGCCGGCATCGACCTGTCCAACGTCGAACGCGGCCAGGCCGCGCTGCTGCCCGAAGACTCGGACCGCTCCGCCCGACGGATCCGCGACGGCCTCTCGGGTCGCCTGGGCGTCGACGTCGCGGTGATCGTGTCGGACACCTTCGGGCGTCCCTGGCGTCGGGGCGTGACCGACGTGGCGATCGGCTCGGCCGGCATCCGACCCGTGCTCGACCTGCGCGGCACCGAGGACGCCTACGGGCGCGAGCTACAGGTGACCGAGGTCGCGATCGTCGACGAGATCGCCGGCGCCGCCGACCTGGTGATGGGCAAGGCGACCGGCGTGCCCGTCGCGATCGTCCGTGGGGTCGACCCCGCTGCGTTCGGCGGGGACGTCGGCCGTACGGGCGTGGTGAGCGACGTCGTGCGCTCGCCGGCCGAGGATCTGTTCCGCTGACCAGGAGGTCGAACGTGCGCGCCGCCCAACCCGTGACCTCGATGCAGGACCGCACGGTCGTCATCACCGGTGCCAACTCGGGCATCGGGCTCGAGACCGCAGCGGCGCTGGCCGGAGCCGGGGCCCGCATCGTCATGGGGTGTCGCAACGCCACGACGGCGGCGGCCGCGGTCGACGAGGTCCGTCGGCGCAGCGGCAACGACGCCGTCGAGACACGATCGCTCGACCTCTCCGATCTGGACCACGTCCGGCGGTTCGCCGGGTCGCTCGCCGACCTGGACCGCATCGACGTGCTCATCAACAACGCAGGGCTCATGCTCGACGAGCGTCGCGAGTCCGCCCAGGGACACGAGGCGACGTTCGCGACCAACCACCTGGGTCCGTTCCTCCTGACGTCGATACTCACCGAGCAGCTCGCCGCGTCCCCCACCGGGCGCGTCGTGAACGTCGCGTCGCTCGCCCACCGAATGGCCCCGCGCGGCATCGACTGGTCCGACGTCGAGCGCCGCCGCCGCTACAACGCGTGGACGGTCTACGCCCAGTCCAAGCTGGCGAACATCCTCCACGCACGGGAGCTCTCCCACCGGCTCCGGGACCGCGGCGTCGTCGCGCACTCGTTGCACCCCGGCAGCGTGGCGTCCGGCTTCGGGCGCGACGGCGACCTGCACGGCTTCAACGACCGGCTCCTGCGCGTCGGGGAGTTCGCCCTGATCACGCCCGAGCAGGGGGCACGCACCTCGGTGCACCTGGCGTCCTCCGCGGACGCGCTGCGCACCACCGGCGACTACTGGGCGCGGTGCCGGCGCTCCCGACCCAGCGCCGCTGCTCGCGACGACCGGGCCGCTGCGGAGCTCTGGCGCCGCAGCGAGCGGATGGTCACCGGGTAGGACACGTCGGCGGTCGCAGCCCAACGGCAGGTCCGCCGGAGCTCAGGTGAGGGGCACCGTGATCGTCGGCAACGGGATGGTGAGGTCCGGGAGGTCGAACGCTGCGTTCAGGCCGAGGAAGCTCAGGCCGACCCCGGTGACGGTGAACGACGGGTTCGACAACGTGAGCACGCCGGTCGCCAGGTTGAGCGTGGCCTGCTGCACCACCGACTGCGCCGGGAACGTCAGCTTCACGTCGCCGGTCGACAGGTTCACGGCCGGCAGACCCAGCACGGAGCACCCGACGCTCCCCGAGCCGATGATGACGTCGGCGGCGGGCACGTCGATGGTGACGTTCGGGATGACGACGGTGGAGGCCGCCGCGTCGACCGTGACCTCGGGCAGCGTCGCCGTCATGTCGGTGATCGAGAACGAGGGCGGGGCGTACATCGCGCTGCACGTGCCGCCGGGGATCTCCGGGCTGTACGTCGCCGGGACCTCCGGGCTGTACGTCGCCGGGACCTCCGGGCTGTACGTGGCCGGCACGGCCGGGCTGTAGGTCGCCGGAACGGCCGGGCTGCACCCGACGAACGGGATGCACACGGGCGGGATGTACGGGGTCAGCTCGACCGGCGGGATGTACGGGGTCAGCTCGACCGGCGGGATGTACGGGGTCAGCTGGATCGGTGGGATGTACGGGGTCAGCTGGACCGACGGGATGCCCGGCACCGCGATCTCGTACTCGACGGGATCGGCGATGGACGCCGATATCGGCGGGAGGGGCACGGTGAGGGGACCCAGGTCGAAGGTCGTGGGCGGGGGCGTGCAGCTCGCCACCACGAGCGCGAGCACGCCGGCGACCGCCAGCGAACCCGTCCGAATCCGCAACGTTGCTGCTCGCCGCGATCCTGAACGCTTCATCATCTACCTCGATCCCCAGGTGTGCTGGAGACGGTAGCAGCGTGAACGGCCTTCAGCGTCGGATCTCCGACGGCGGGCTCGATCGGCCCGTCTCAGGGGCGCAGCGCGGCGACGACCTCTTCGCCGAACCAGGCCACGGACTCGAGCTGGTGGTCGAGCGCGTCGGTGTCGCCCGGGCGGTAGTACCAGGGGCAGACCATCGCCTCGGTGACGCCCATCTCGGCCATGCCCTCGAAACCGGCGCGGTCGAACACGTCGGTGCACAGCGCCTTGATCGCGAACGGCTCGTCCGCCCGTCCGTACTCGGCGCGCAGCTCGTCGAGCCGCGGCAGGACCTCGCGGATCTCGGCGGTCGTGTTCGCCACCGAGATCCATCCGTCGCCCAGTCGTGCGGCACGCTTCAGCCCCGGCTCCGACAGCCCGCCCACGTAGATGGGGATGGGCTGGGTGCCGACGGGGCGCACCATGAGCCGACCGAAGTCGTAGTGCTTGCCGTGGTACTCGACGAACTCACCGGTGCACACCAGGCGGATGATCTCGATCGCCTCGTTGGTGCGTGCACCCCGGGTGCGCATCTCCTTGCCGAGCCACTCGAACTCCTCGGGGATCCACGACAACCCGACGCCGAGGCCCAATCGACCGTCGGCCAGCGCCGCGATGCTCGAGACGGTCTTGGCGACGAGCAGCGGGTCGCGGATGCCGAGCTTCAACACGTTGGTGAAGAAGTTGATGTGCTCGGTCACCGCCGCCATCGCCGGGATCGCCACGAACGGATCGAGGAACGGCGTCTCGGGAGCCCAGAACCGTCCGCCGTCGGCGGTGTAGGGGTAGTCGGCCGAGACCTCCTCGGGGAAGAACACCGACTCCGGCACGGCGATCGACGCGAACCCGGCGGCCTCGGCGGCCTGCGCGAGCGGCAGGAAGTGCGACGGCGGGAGCATCGGCAGCGCGAGCGAGAACTCCATGGTCGTGGCCCCGGGGCTGGCGGCGCTCATGCCAGGGTCCCGCCGTCGACGCGGAGGATCTCGCCGTTGACGTGCGCGGCGTCCGAGGAGCCGAGGTAGGCCACCGCGCTCGCGATCTGCTCGGGGCCACGCATCCGGTCGAGCGGCATGATCCGGTGCAGGAGCTTCGGGTCCGCGCCGTCCGGCAGTTGGAACGCCCCCTGGATCGGCGTGTCGATCGAGCCGGGTGCGACGCCGTTGCAGCGCACTCCCAGCTTGCCGAACTCCACGGCGAGGGTCAGCGTCAGCGCCAGGACACCGCCCTTGGACGCCGAGTAGGACGAGGTCCAGGGGTGCCCGGCCAGCGCGGCGGTCGAGGTGATGTTCACGATGTTTCCCTGGGTCTCGAGCAGGTGCGGCATGGCGTCGCGACACATGAGGAAGGTGCCCGTCAGGTTGACCGAGATGATCCGGTTGAAGTCCTCGAGCGTGGTCTGGCGGAAGTCCTTGAACTGCAGGATCCCGGCGACGTTCACGAGCACGTCCAGGCCACCCTGTTCGGCCGCCGTGGAGGCGACCAGGTCGGCGACCGCGGCCTCGTCCGACACGTCCGACACCACAGCGCGCGTCGTCGCGCCGAGCTTGGTGCAGGTGTCCGCGGTCTGCTCGACGCCCTCCGCGTTGACGTCGCTCAAGGTCAGGCGGGCACCCTCCGACGCCAACCGCTCGGCCGTCGCACGGCCGATGCCGGAGCCGGCACCGGTGATCAGCACCGACGTGTCCTGATAGCGATCCACCACTCACCCCCCGGGTGCCCGATCATCTCGGACACCCTCCTGCCCCCGATCTGACGGAGTGTCAGATCCGTGTGGGTGGGCGCATCCTATTCAGTCCGCACGCTCGCGGAACCACTCGATGACCGCCGACGTGCCCGTCGCCAGGTCGGTGAACGGCTCCCACCCGAGGTGCAGCTTGGCGCGACCGGCGTCGAGCGCGGAGCGGTCGAGCTCCCCCACTCTCGCAGGTGCGTGCTCCGGGCCCTCCGCAACGCCGGCGCTGTCGGCCATGGCGCGATAGAGCTGGTTGACCGAGGTCTCCGTGCCGGTGCCGATGTTGCACAGCAGGCCGCTGCCACGCTCGGCGGCACGCACGAACGCGTCGGCGACGTCGTCGACGTACACGTAGTCGCGGGTCTGCTCGCCCGTGCCGAACACCTTGCAGCGCTCACCCGCCAGCAGCTTGCCGGCGAAGATCGCCACCACACCGGCCTCGCCGTGGGGGTCCTGACGGGGGCCGTAGACGTTGGCGAGCGCGAGCGAGGTGTACTCGAGCTGGTGCAGCTCGCGGTACGCGTGCAGGTAGTCGGTGGCCACCTTCTTCGAGACGCCGTAGGGCGCGACGGGACGCTGGGGGTGGGCCTCGGTGACGGGGAGGTCCTCGCCGTCGACATCGCCGTAGATCGTCCCGCCCGACGAGGCGAAGACGACCTTGCGGCTCCCGGCGCGGCGTGCACCCTCGAGCACGTTGAGCGTGCCGAGCACGTTGATTCGAGCGTCCAGCACCGGATCGTCCACCGAGATGCGCACGTCGATCTGTGCGGCCAGGTGGAACACCACGTCGGGTGCCCGCCGCTCGACCAACTCGGCGACCGACGGGTCGCAGACGTCCATCTGGTGGAACGAGAACTCGTGGTCACGGCTCGACCGGGCATCGGCCAGGTTGGCGAGCTTGCCGCTCGAGAGGTTGTCGATCACCTCGACGGCGTGGCCCTCGGCCAGCAGACGGTCGACCAGGGTCGATCCGATGAACCCCGCGCCACCGGTCACCAGTGCTCTCATGTACCCACGTCTCCTTGTTCGACCCCGACCGTATCGGCGCAGGCCGCGACTTCAACCCCTGCGGGTCACCAGCTGCCGGGGTCGGGGAAGCAGCCGCCGCTGGCGACCGTTCCCGCGCTCAGGTCCTGCTCGAAGCCCACGACGGTCAGGTCGGTGAGCTCACTCGACTCGCCGATCGAGGACCTCGCGCCGATCAGGGAGCGCTCGATCCTGGTGCCGGTGCCGATGCGGGTGCCCGCCATGACGACGGCGTCCACGACCTCGCTGCCGGCCGCGACGACGGCGCCCGGGCCGATCATCGAGCGGCTCACCTTGGCGTCGGGATCGATCCTGGCGGTCGCGTCGATGCCGACCTCGAACGCACCCCGCACACCGTCGAGCAGGTCGAGGTTCGCCTCGAGGTAGGCAGCAGGCGTCCCCGCATCGATCCAGTACGCGTCGGACTGCACCGCGAAGAGCGTGCCCCGCTCGACCAGCGCGGGGAAGGTCTCGCGCTCGATCGACACCTTCCGGTCGCTCGCGATGATGTCGAGCACGGAGGGCTCCAGCACGTAGGTGCCGGCGTTGATCCAGTTGCTCGGCGCGGTGCCCGGCTCCGGCTTCTCGATGAAGGCCTCGACACGACCGTCGCCGTGCAGGGGCACGACACCGAAGCGAGACGGATCCTCGACGGGGGTCAGCGCGATCGTCGCCTCGCCGCCGAACTGCTCGTGACGGCGCCACAGCTCGCTCACGTCCAGGTCGGTGAGCACGTCGCCGTTGACCGCGATGACACGCTCGTCCAGGCCGGCCGCACGTGCGGCGAAGGCGATGGCGCCGGCAGTGTCGAGTGGCTCGGGCTCGACGGCGTAGACCAGTCGCACGCCGGCGCAGACACCGTCGGGGAACTCGGAGGTGAACGCGTCGGGCTGGTAGCCGAGGGAGAGGACGGCCTCGTCCACGCCGTGGCTGCCCAGCTTCGCGACGACCCGCTCCAGCATGGTGACGCCGCCCACGGGCAGCATCTGCTTGGGAGCGTGCAACGTCAGGGGTCGAAGGCGGGTCCCGAACCCGCCCACCAGCACGATGGCCTTCATGACGTCAGCCCGCAGGCTCGGTGGTCGTCGTCTCGGCGGGCGCCGTGGTGGTGGTCTCGTCACCGCCGGGCACGGTCGTGGTGAACTCGGTGCTGCCCTCATCGGGCGCCTCGCCGGCAAGGTCCGCAGGGTTGGCGAGCTCGTCGACCGACGGCGGCAGCTGCACCTCGGTGCCCTCGGGCACGAAGGCCAGCACGAAGGTCTGTCCGTCGTCGGAGAATCGTGTCTCGAGGATGTTCGTCGTGATGATCTCGGGTTCAGTGGCGTCGGTCGCCTGCGGCGGCCACACGTAGAGCGCCACACGACCGGGCTCGGTCTCGCCGTCCTCGGTCTCGCAGTCGTCGCCGTTGGTGTAGGTCGTGCCGTCGGGCAGGGTCATCGAGTCATCTGTCACCTCCAACGAGATCTGGTCGGCGAAGACGCTGAAGGTGGCGTTCTCGCCCGCCGCCGCGCCCACGAACGGGTGGATGTGGATCAGGCCGTCCTGGTGCGTGTGGATGCCCTTGGTGTCGGGTCCCACGTCGGCCGGGTTCGGCTCGAAGGTCCCGCAGATGTCGATGCCGGCGGCTGCGTGCCAGTGGTCCTGGTTCGCGATGGGTGCGTCGTTCGCGGACGCTGCCTTCTCGCCCCGGGCGAAGAACACCAGCACGGATCCGACGACGACGATCGCCAGGATCAGCGCTGGATACGCCATGTTCCGACGCTGCCCAGGAGCGCGACTGACGCCCGCCTGCTGGACGCGCTTGATCTTCTTTGCCGACGACGCCTTGCCCATACGGCGCACCAACGTAGTCGGCCCCGGGCCGTGGGCCGAACCGGGCCCACGATCCGCTCAGCTGGCGGGTCGCTCCCGCTCAACCGGTCGGGTCGCTCCCGCTCAACCGGTCGGGTCGCTCCCGCTCAACCGGTCGGGTCGCTCCCGCTCAACCGGTCGGGTCGCTCCCCGCTCAGCGCAACGAGGCGAAGAGCTCCTCATAGGCCGCGCCCACGGCTGCCGGCGAGACCCATCCCTCGACGAACGCCCTGCCCGAGGTGCCGAGGCGCTCCAGGTGTGCGGGGTCGGCGAGGAGCGCGTCGAGCGCCTCGTTGAACGCGTCGGGGTCCTCCGGTGGCACCGAGACCCCCGCGCCGGCACGCTCGAGCGTCGACGCCACCTCGGTGCCGGCGTCGACGCTGGCGAGCACGGGCCGGCCCGCGGCCAGGATCGAGTACAGCTTGGACGGCACGCTGGAGCGGGCGAGACCGGTGCGCAGCGGCACCAGGTGCAGGTCGGCGGCCGCGAGCACCTCGGGCAGCCGCTCACGGGGCTGCATCTCGACGAAGCGCAGGTTGGGCAGCCCCGCCGCAGCGCGTCGCAGGCCCTCGAGCGCGGAGCCGCCCCCGTTGACGACGAAGACCAGGTCGTCGCGGTCGCGGTGTCGGCGGGCGGCGTCCACGACCAGGTCGAGCGATTGCGACATGCCCACGTTGCCGGCGTACATGACCACGGTCCGTCCGCCGAGCCCGTACTCGTCGCGGTACGCGTTCTCCTTCGGCGCCGGCCGGATGCGCTCGGTGTCGACGAAGTTCGGGATCACGTGGACCCGCTCGGGTCGGTGACGACCCAGCTTGGTCGCGACGTTGTCGCGCAGATCCTCGGACAGCACGGTCACCGCGGCCGAGCGGCGGTACAGGAACCGCTCCAGCCATGAGGCCGCCCGGATGACGCGGGGGTTGGTGATCGCGCCGAGCTCGACCGCGACGTCGGGGAAGACGTCCTGGATGTTGAACACGAAGGGTGCTCGCCGGCTCGACGCCGCGAGCCACCCCGCCACCCCGAGCGGCAGCGGCGGCGACATGACCATGACGGCGTCCGGCCGGCCGCGGGCCACGAGACCTGCGACGGTCGCCAGGCCGGTGAAGCCGGCGAAGGCGACCGCACGCGCCGGGATGTTGGTCTTGTCGGTCGGGAACGGGTGCAGCCGGGTGATGCGGCCCCAGTCCGTGCGCTCGGTCCGCCAGAGCCGGCCGCCCCAGCCGGGCTCGACTCGGTGCTCGCGGTACCACGGCAACGCCGTGACGATGTGGAGCTCGTGACCCCGCGCGGCGAGCGCCGTCGCGATCGACGTCATGACCTCGCCGGTCGGGGCGACGTCGGGTGCAAAGTGGGGGCAGAGGATCAGCAGCTTCATGAGGAGGATCGGGCGCCGGACAGGACGGAGCGATACGCAGCGAGCAGGCCCTCGGCCGTGCGTGACGGGGTGAAGCGGTCCGCCAGCTCGTGGCCTCGCGCGACCCGGGCGCTGCGCTCGGCGTCCGACATCGACAGGAGAGCCTGCATGGCGTCCGTCCACGCTGTCACATCGTCGGGATCGACCAGCGACTCCTCCCCCACGACCTCGGGCAACGACCCCGCCCTGGCCACGGCCACCGGACAGCCCCGCTGCATCGCCTCGAGCGCCGGCAACCCGAAGCCCTCGTACCTCGAGGGCACGACGACGGCGCTCGCCCCGGCGTACAGCGCGTCGAGCCGCGCCTGGGTGACGCGACCGGTGCGCCAGACACGTTCGGTCAGCCCGAGCCCGTCGATGCGCTCGGCGACCTCGGCCTCGGCGCCGGCGGCACCCCCGGTGAGCACCAGGACCGACCCGCCGGCGTCGCCCCGCAGGCGTGCGAACGCCTCGAGCAGGATGCGGTGGTTCTTGTGGGGGTACGTGATCGCCGGGTACAGCAGGTACGGCACGTCCGGCACCACCCCGGCGGCCCGCGCCGCCGGCAGGTCGATCGAGGTGTCGGGCGCCGGTCGGCGCGCCGCCCACGCCACGACGTGCACCCGGTCGGGATCGACGCCGAGCAGGTCGACGACGCGGTCCCGGGTGAAGTCGCTGGGCACCTGGACCACGTCGGCGGCCCTCGCGGACCGGCCGAGCATGGTGCGCAGATAGGAGCGCTTCACCACGGAGAAGTTGCGGGGCATGTCGAGCGGCTGGAGGTCCTGGATCGTCAGCACGACACGGCCCGGATGGGTCAGCGGGACGGTGCCGCCGGCGTGGTGCACGACCTCGGCACCGCACCGACGGGCGGTGCGGGCGAGCCAGGTCTGCTCGGCGAGGACCCGTCGGGCCTTGTTGGCGCCGTCGAGGGCGAGGACCTCGAGCTCGAAGGCGTCCGCCAGGTCGGGGTGCGCCGCCGCGAAGGGCTCGAGCACCGCCAATCGCAGCTGCAGGTCGTCGGGTGCGGCCGCCGCGATGCCACGCAGCGCGTCGGTCATCGAGTCCTCGCTGCCCCCGACGACGCCCGGCACCATCCACGACAGGTTGACCAGGACCGTCGCACGACCTCCGCGCTCCGGCTCAACCGAGGACACTGCGGTACACCTCCAGTGTCGCCGTCGCCGTCCGCGCCCAGTCGAAGCGCGCCGCGCGGGCCGACCCGGCCCGCCGCAGCGACGTGGCGACCTCGGGGTCGTCCAGCACGGCACGGATCGCATCGCAGAGGTCCTCGGGCGAGCGGGGGTCCGCCAGGCGGGCGCCGTCGCCCGCGACCTCCTCGGTGGCGGTGCCGGCCGAGGTGACGACGGCCGCGCCGCTGGCCATCGCCTCGAGCACCGGCAGGCCGAAACCCTCGTCGAGCGACGGCAGGGCGACCACCGCAGCACCCGCGTAGAGCGCCGGCAGGTCCGCCGCGGGCACCCGCCCGAGTCGTGCGACGGGCGTCGCCAGGCCGGCGAGGTCCGGGGCCGCGCCCCACCCGTCGGGACCGACCAGTGCGAGGGTCACGTCGGGTCGGTCGAGCTGGCGCATGGCCTCGACGAGCCCCGTCAGGTTCTTGCGGGGCTCGACGGTGCCGACGAAGAGCACGAAGGGGTGCTGCAGCCCGTGGCGACGCACGACCTCGGCCACCTGCGACGCGATCGGCGCCGACGAGGTCGCGCCCCACGGCACGACCGTGACCTTCGCGGGGTCGACGCCGTGCTCCGCGCAGGCAGCCGCCACCGCTGCGCTGGGCACCATGACCGCCCGCGCGGTGTCGCGGATCCAGGCCAGGCCACCCGCCATCAGGCGAGCACCGCGGGCGGTCGAGTCCTCGGGGCGCGTCAAGGGGAACAGGTCGTGCACCGTCGCGACGACGGGCGTGTCCCCCACGCCCACCCGCATCGGGATCGTCACGTGCACGAGGTCCACGGCACCCGTGCTGCGCTCGAGCCGGGGCCGGCCGGTGCGGGCCCACAGGTCGTACAGCAGCGGCAGCGGCACGGGCACGGTCGCGGTCGCCACTGCGGGGGACGGCCCCTCGCTCCCGCTCGACAGGACCTCGGCCGGCGCCCGGAGGCTCGACGGTCGCCGCAGGTCGCCGGCGGCCAGCACGCCCACGAGGTCGACCTCGCCCGTGGTGGCCAGCGCGTCGAGCAGCTGCAGCACCGAGGTGGCGGATCCGCCCGGCACGCGGTGCGCGAGCTGCGTCAGCGTGACGGCCACGCGGGGCGGAACGGGCATGGGGGGAGTCTCGCACGCGCACCGGAGCGGTCCGTTCCGGCTGCGCCGACCCCGACACCTCCAGACGGTAGGTTGGACGCCCGATGAACGGCTCCTGGGACAACCGACACGTGCTGGTGACCGGCGGCAGCGGCTTCCTCGGCAACGCCGTGCTGGCCGCGCTCGCCACCCGCGACGTCGCACGGGTGTCCGCGCCGACCTCGTCGGACTACGACCTGCGCGACGTCGTCGCCGTCGACGCGATGTTCCGCGAGCTGGCGCCCGACGTGGTGATCCACCTGGCCGCGCGGGTCGGCGGCATCGGCGCCAACATGGCCCGACCGGGCGAGCTCTACCTCGACAACCTGCTGATGGGCACCTTCGTGCTCGACTCGGCGCGACGACACGAGACACCCAAGACGGTGATGATCGGCACGATCTGCTCGTACCCCAAGCACACGCCGGTGCCCTTCAGCGAGGACTCGCTCTGGCACGGCTACCCCGAGGAGACCAACGCGCCCTACGGCGTCGCCAAGCTCGCCCAGCTCACCCAGCTGCAGGCCAACCGCGACGAGTACGGCCAGTCGGCGATCTACCTGCTGCCGACCAACCTGTACGGCCCCGGCGACAAGTTCCACCCGGCGGTCAGCCACGTCATCCCGGCGCTCATCAAGAAGTGCGTGGACGCCGTCGACTCGGGCGCGCGCCACATCGACGTGTGGGGCACGGGCTCCGCGAGTCGAGAGTTCCTCTACGTCGAGGATGCCGCCGAGGGCATCGTGCTCGCCGCGGAGCGCTACGACGGCAGCGACCCGGTGAACCTGGGCACCGACGAGGAGATGCCGATCAAGGACCTGGTCTCGATCATCTGCGAGCTCGTCGGCTTCGACGGCGAGATCCGCTGGGACACCTCCAAGCCCGACGGCCAGCCGCGTCGTCGGGTGGACCCGGGTCGCGCCCGGGAGGAGTTCGGCTTCCACGCCGAGGTGTCGTTCCGCGACGGCCTCCAGCGCACGATCGAGTGGTACCGGGCCAACCGCGAGCTCGCCGAGTCACGCGACCACTGAGCCACCGCGACCACTGACCAACACGGCGCCGTGGCGACCCCGTGAGCGCGGGGAGCGCCGGTGTCAGTGCCGGCCGATGCCGCGGTACGTGAAGCCCCGACGCTCGAGCGCCGTGCGATCCACCACGTTGCGGGTGTCGACGATGCGTGGCGCGACGAGAGCGTCCGCGACCCGGTCGAGGTCGGTGCGTGCGAACTCGGGCCACTCGGTGAGCACGACGAGCGCGTCGGCACCCTGACAGGCCGCGTACGCCGAGTCGGCGATCTCCAGTCCGTCGACGATGTCCGCGTCCTTGTCGACCTCGGGGTCGTAGGCGCAGACGGTGGCGCCGGCCGCCAACAGGCGCCGGACGATCTCGATCGCGGGCGAGTCGCGCAGGTCGTCGGTGTGCGCCTTGAACGTGAGGCCCCAGACCGCGATGCGGTGACCCCCGACCGACGAGCCGAGCACCTCCTCGGTCTTGGTCACGACTCGCTCGAACTGGTCGCGGTTCACGTTCACCACGTCCTTCAGCAGGCTGAAGTCGTAGTTCGCGTCCTCGGCGATGCGGATGAGCGCACTGGTGTCCTTGGGCAGGCAGCTCCCACCCCAGCCAGGGCCCGGCTGCAGGAACTTCGCGCCGATGCGACCGTCGAGGCCGAGGCCCTTCACGACGTCGTCGATGTCGGCGTCGACCGCCTCGGCCACCGCGGCGATGGCGTTCACGTAGCTGATCTTCAGCGCCAGGAAGGCGTTCGAGGCGTACTTGATCAGCTCCGCCGAGGCGGGGTCGGTCACGAGCAGCGGGGCGGAGAGCCGCAGATGCAGCGCCGCGACGCGGAACGCGACCGCCTCGTCGTCGGCACCGACGACGACGCGCTCGGGGTTGAGGAAGTCCGACACCGCGTGCCCCTCACGCAGGAACTCGGGGTTCGACACGACGTGCACGTCGTCGCGGCCGAGTGCGTCGGCGACCACCTGCGTGGAGCCCACGGGCACGGTGGACTTGTTGATGATCACGGTGTCGGGAGCGAGGTGCGGACTGATCTCGCCCGCGGCGGTCTCGATGTAGCGCAGGTCGGCCGAGCCGTCCTCGGCCTGGGGCGTCGGCACGCACAGCAGCACGAACTCGGCACCGGTCACACCCTCGGCGATGTCGCTCGTGAAGCGCAGCCGACCCGAGCCCCTGCCTTCTGCGACGATCTCTGCGAGGCCGTCCTCGGAGATCGGCATGACGCCCGCCTCGATCATCTCGATCTTGGCCGGGTTGTTGTCGATGCACGTCACCTGGTGGCCCAGGTGGGCGAGGCAGGAGCCCGTGGTCAGTCCCACGTACCCCGTCCCCACGACTGCGATCTTGCTGCTCATCCGATTGCCTTCCGTGACCTCGGGCGATCCCGGCGGCACCCCAGGAGCGTGAGCTGACGATGCTACCGGCGCGTTCCGGCAGGGAGAACACTGCGGGACCGGGCAGATGTGCTCACCGGCAGGTGGCGGCCCGTTCGGGGTCGGTCGGCACCACGCCGGGCACCGACGTGGTCGTGGCCGCCGGCTGCTCGACGCCCGGCACCTCGCCCGTCGTGTCGGTGGGCACCGACGAGGTGGTGGTCACCGGCGCCGGCGGCAGCAGGTCGGGCGGCAGCTGGTCGAGGGGCAGCGCCGTCGCCCGCACCCCACCGAAGTCGTCACCGATCGAGAGCACGACCCGGTAGCCGGACAGCTCCTCGTCCAGCTCCACCTGTGGCACGACCTCGAGCTGGCTCGCGACCAGCAACGCGGCGTCGCGGCCCTTGGGCCCATAGGTGAGCGTGGTCGCCGACGGGGACGTCCGCGTGGTCAGCGCCTCGGCGTCGAACCCGGCGGCATCGAGCTGGCCGGCGGTGCCCTCGAGCTGCTCGAGGCGGTCCTCGCTGCCCTCGACGTCGATGATCACACCGCTCGGCGTGATCGGCGTTCCCGGATCGACCCCTCGGAACGGCTCGAGCAGCGGCTCCGCCGCCTCCCAGTCGATGGACTGGTACGCCACGCCGCCGCGGGGGTCCGCGTAGGTCGGGATCTGCACGGAGTCGAGCGACTCGGGGTTGAAGCTCTGGAACTCGCTCACGAGCGTGAGGATGGTGCCGACGTCGAGCGTGTCGTCCATGCGGACCGACGATGCTGCGGCGCGCACCACGCCCACGGCGGTCGACGGGTTGCGGATGCCGCGGTCCGACGCCCGGCGCAACGAGCGCTTGATGAAGTCCTGCTGACGCGTGATGCGCCCCAGGTCGCCCGTGCCGTCGGTCTCCCACTCGCCGTCGACCTGGTACTCGAAGTGGCGGGAGCGGGCGTAGGCCAGGGCCTGGTCGGGCGACAGCATGATGCAGCCCGCCTGGTCGACGACCAGTCCCGTCTCGCGGTCCCGCACCGGGGTGCTGAAGTACACCGGTACGCCGCCCAGCACCTCGACCAGCTGTCGGAACGAGCGGAAGTCGACCTCGACGTAGTTGTCGATCGAGATGCCGAAGTTGCGCTTGATGGTCTGGACCAGGTTCTGGGGGCCGTCCGGGCCCGAGATCGCCGTGTTGATCCGGTCCATGCCGCCGTCGGGTGCGACCGCGACGCGGCTGTCGCGGGGGATCGACAGGAGGCGGGCGGTGCCGTCGCGGGGGTCGACGCGCAGGATCATGATCACGTCCGCGAGCTTGCCGAGGCCCTCTCGTCCCGCCGTCACCGGATCGTCGGGGTCGAGCCCCTCGTCGGAGTCGGTCCCGATGATCAGGAAGTTCCGCGGCTCGGTGATCTCCGGCGCCGGGGTGAGCGACGAGCCGATGTCGACCACCGGGACGTCCTCGATCGTCGAGCGGATCTGGCTCAGAGCCGCAGCCGCTCCCAGGCACGCGACGACGAGCACGACGTTGGTCGCGAGCAGCAGACGCTGCGGCCAGGTTCGTCGGGCACGCGGCGCACGTGGACGGGACACGGCGGTCACGGTACCAGCGCCCCCGTCGACCCCCGCGGCACCGCGATCGTCGTGCTGGCGATCGCCACAGCCGTCCTCACGGAAGGTCCGCGGCACCGGGTCGTACACTCGCCGCATCGTGTCCCCGATCCGCCGTGCACCCGCTCGACCCGACCCCCTCGCGGTGGTCGGCGGTCGGCTGTGCACCGACCTGGTCGACGTCACCTCGGACCTCGCAGCGCTCGAGGGCTCGGGGTTCTGGGCGGTCGTGCTGCCCTTCGAGGGTCCGGCCGTGTGCGCCCGCTTCGCGAGCGTCCGGCCGGCGCGGCCGTGGCCCGGCGAGCCCTGGTCGGGCCCCGCCCCCGAGACCTGGCGCACCAGCCTGGACCGCTCCGCGTTCACCTCCGGCGTGGACACGATCCGCGAGGAGATCGCCGCGGGTGACGTCTACCAGGTCAACCTCACCCGACGACTGTGCAGCCCGCTGCCGGCGCCGAAGGACGGGACGTCGAACGACATCGCCGCGCTGGGCGCAGCGCTCGCCGCCGGCAACCCGGCGCCGTTCTCCGCGGTCGTCCGCCTGCCCGACCACGGCGTGCAGGTCGCGAGCGCGTCGCCCGAGCGGTTCCTGTCGCGTCGGGGCGACACCATCCGCTCGTCGCCGATCAAGGGCACCGCTGCGACCGAGGACGGGTTCCTCGACAAGGACCGTGCGGAGAACGTCATGATCGTCGACCTGGTGCGCAACGACCTGGGGCGGGTGTGCCGCTGGGGCAGCGTGCACGTCCCCGAGCTGCTGTCGGTCGAGGCGCACCCTGGCCTGTTCCACCTGGTCAGCACCATCGAGGGCACCCTGCGCCCGGGCCACGGATGGGCCGAGGCGATCGATGCGTCCTTCCCCCCGGGGTCGGTCACCGGCGCGCCGAAGCTCGCTGCGCTCGAGTCGATCGCCCGCCTCGAACCCGTTCCCAGGGGCCTCTACTGCGGGGCCATCGGCTGGGTCGACGCCGACCGGGCCGAGGGCGACCTGAACGTGGCCATCCGCACCTTCTGGATCGAGGACGACGAGCTGAACTTCGGCACCGGTGGCGGCATCACCTACGACTCCGACCCCGCCGGCGAATGGGCGGAGACCGAGCTGAAGGCGGCGCGTCTGCTGTCGATCGCCAGCGGCGCCCCGTCGGATCCCGTCGCGGCCCACAGCGGGAGCGCACGATCGTGACTGCGGCGAACGTAGTGTGGATCGACGGCGAGCTGCGCGACCCGGCGACCGCGTCGGTGCACTGGTCCGACCACGGGCTGACGGTCGGTGACGGCGTCTTCGAGACGATCGAGCTGCGGCGTGGGCATCCGTTCGCGCTGACCCGCCACCTCGACCGCCTGGAGCGATCCGCCGCGGGCCTGGGGCTGGCCCCGCCGGATCGGGCAGCACTCCTGCGCGCCGTGCACCAGGTCGCCGAGGCGTGGGGAGCGTCGGGGGGTCGCCTCCGGGTCACGTACACCGCCGGACCGGGACCGATGGGCTCCGACCGTGGCGACGGCGCCCCGACGACCATCGTGGCGGCGGCGCCGATGACCGTGCAGACCGCAGCGACGGACGTGCTCGTCGTGCCGTTCACCCGCAACGAGTCGGGTGCGCTGGCCGGACTGAAGACCACCTCCTACGGCGAGAACGTCGTCGCGCTGCAGCACGCGAGCCGTGCGGGGTGCTCCGAGGCGATCGTCGCGAACACCCGGGGCGAGTTGTGCGAGGGCACGGGGTCGAACGTCTTCGTCGGTCTCGACGGCCGGCTCACGACGCCGCCCCTCGACTCCGGGTGCCTGGCCGGCGTCACCCGGGCACTGTTGCTCGAGGCCCTGGCCGCCGACGGCGCGGCGGCGGTCGAGGCGGCGGTGCCGATGTCCGAGCTGCCGGGGATCTCCGAGGCGTTCCTGGTGTCGACGGGCCGTCACGTGCAGCCCGTGCGGCGCTTCGGGGCGCTCGATCTCGGCGACGTGCCGGGCCCCCTGACACGACGAGCCGCCGCGACCTGGCACGCCGCGTACGCCGACGCGATCGACCCCTGAGCTCAGGCGCCGCGGCGCCGCCGGAGCTCCGCCCAGGCCCCGGTGCTCCACAGGGCCCACACCACGAGCACCGGCTGGAACAGCAGCCGTGTCGCCCGAGCGGCATCGCTGTCCAGACCGAAGCCGTCCTTGCCCTCGACGAACTGCGCGATGTTGCCCGGGAAGATCACGACGAAGAACGCCGCGGTGACCCAGCCGAGGACGACCCGGTACCGGGGCAGCGCCACCAGCGACGCGCCGAGGAGCACCTCGACCACTCCGGAGGCGACGACCACCAGGTCGGCGTCCACCGGGAACCACGACGGCACCTGGGCCTGGAACTCGTCGCGGGCCCACGTCAGGTGGCCGACGCCGGCGAACAGGAGCGCCGCGCCGAGCACCACGCGCAGCAGCTGCGCAGCCGTGCTCGGTTCCCCGTGCTGCACTGTCGGTGCCGCCACCTCAGACCACCGACAGCTGCACGTCGACGTTGCCCCGAGTGGCGTTCGAGTAGGGGCACACCTCGTGTGCCCGCTCGGTGACCGCTCGAGCCTGCTCGGGCGTGGCGGCGGGCAGGCTGACGTCCAGCTCGACGCCGATGCCGAAGCCGCCCGAGTCGGTCGAGAGCAGGTGCACGGTGGCCGACACCTCGGAGCCCGTCGAGTCGACCTTCGCTTCGGCGGCGACGAGGCGCAGCGCGGAGTGGAAGCAGGCGGCGTAGCCGGCGGCGAAGAGCTGCTCGGGGTTGGTCGCGCCACCGGCGCCGCCGAGCTCCGTCGGGACGCGGACGTCCATGTCGATCAGGCCGTCGTCGGACAGGACGTGGCCGTTGCGACCGTCGCCGCTGGCGTGGGAGGAGGTGGAGTAGAGAGTTGCCATGTGTCCAACTTAATTGGGCACAATTCAATTGGCAAGCGGTAACCTCTCCGTGTGGCACGTCACCCGCAGCTCGACCTGGATCTCCAGCTGTGCTTCCCGCTGTACGCGACCGCCCGCGCCGTCACGCGGGCCTACGCCCCCCTGCTCGAGCCGCACGGACTGACCTACCCGCAGTACCTGACGCTCCTCGCTCTCTGGTCCGGCCCGGCGACGATGACCGTGGGCGAGCTCGGCGCCCGCCTCCGGCTCGACTCCGGCACCCTCACCCCCGTGCTGAAGCGACTCGAGGCAGCCGGCCACGTCCGGCGCCGCCGCGACGCCGCGGACGAGCGACGCGTGCGCATCTCGCTGACACCGTCCGGCGACGCGCTGCAGGACGAGCTCGCCCACGTCCCCGGCGAGGTCGCCGGCTCGTTGGGCCTGAGCCTCGAGGAGGGGCTGCAGCTGCGGGCCCTGCTCGATCGGGTGCTCGACCACCTGGACTGAGGCGCCGCGACTCCGCCGGCCCGGCTCCGGGACCCGGCGGCGGGAAGCGGTGCGGCTCAGGTCGGCCGGAGGTGGATGACGTCGCCGACCGAGACGGTGTGGTGGCGGCCGTCGTCGTCGGCCACGACGAGCTCGCCCGACAGGTCGACGTCCACCGCCTCGCCCACGAGCTCACCCGCAGGCAACTCCACCCGCACGCGGCGGCCGATCGTGACGCACCGGTCCCGGTAGGCGCGCACGAGCGCCTCACACGCGACCGCGGAGAAGGCCAGCTCGCCGATGTCGTCGAAGCGCGCCAGCACCGCTGCGGCCAGGTCCTCGCGGTCGATCGCCGCACCCAGCAGGTCGAGCGACGTCGCGGTGGCGGCCAGTTCGTCGGGGAAGCCGTCGGGCCAGGCCACGTTGATCCCGATGCCCACGACCAGTGCGTCGCCGCCCGTCCCGGTGTGCAGCTCCGCCAGCATGCCGCCCAGCTTCAGATCGGCCCCGCCGTTGCCCGACCCCGGCGCGATCAGGTCGTTGGGCCACTTGAGCCCGACCGCCACGTCGCTCATCGAACGCACCGCGTCGACCGCCGCCACCCCGAGCGCCGTCGACAGCAGCTGCGGGCCGGGAACGGGGAAGGGAGGTCGGACGAGGACGCTCATGAGCAGCGACGCGCCCGACGGGGCCTCGAAGCGACGGTCGAGCCGACCCCTGCCCGCGTCCTGCACGTCGGCGACGAGCGCGCACTCGCCCTCGCCCGCCGCAGCGGCCGCGACCAGGTCCGCGTTGGTGGACCCGGTGCGCTCGGTCCAGCGCAGGTCGGCGAAGCGGGTACCGTGCAGCGCTGATCTGGCGCGTTCGAAGCTCACAAGGGGAAGATAGATCGTGTTTTCCAAGGTGCTCATCGCCAACCGTGGAGAGATCGCCGTGCGGGTCATCAGGGCCTGCCGCGAGCTCGGTGTCTCCACCGTCGCCGTCTACTCCGACCTCGACCGGGACGCGCTGCACGTGCGCCTGGCCGACGAGGCCTACGCGTTGGGGGGTCAGACCGCCGCCGAGAGCTACATCGACGCCGACAAGATCCTCGACGTCATCGAGCGCTCGGGCGCCGAGGCGGTGCACCCCGGCTACGGCTTCTTCAGCGAGAACAGCGAGTTCGCGCAGCGCATCACCGACCTGGGCGTGACCTTCATCGGTCCGCCGCCGGCGGCGATCGACGTCATGGGTGACAAGATCTCCGCCCGCCTCGCAGCCGAGAAGGTCGGCGTGCACGGCGTGCCGGGCACCACCGACCTCATCACCGACCCGCAGCAGGTCAAGGACTTCGGTGCCGAGTTCGGCTACCCCGTGGCGATCAAGGCCGCCTACGGCGGTGGCGGTCGCGGCATGAAGGTCGTCCAGGACGAGACCGAGGTCGAGGCCGCGCTCGAGTCCGCCCAGCGCGAGGCGCTCGCCTACTTCGGTCGCGACGAGTGCTACATGGAGCGCTTCCTGACCGGACCGCGCCACGTCGAGGTCCAGGTCATGGCCGACACCCACGGCAACGTCGTGTACCTGGGCACCCGTGACTGCTCGGCCCAGCGTCGCCACCAGAAGCTGATCGAGGAGGCGCCGGCCGCCGACATCCCGGCCGAGATCATCGCCAAGATGGGCGAGGCGGCATGTGACGTGGCCCGTGGCTGCGACTACGTGAACGCCGGCACGGTCGAGTTCCTCTACCAGGACGAGTCGTTCTTCTACCTGGAGATGAACACGCGCCTGCAGGTGGAGCACCCCGTCACCGAGCTGGTCACCGGCGTCGACCTGGTCGAGCTGCAGCTGCGCGTCGCGTCCGGCGAGGCGCTGCCGTTCACCCAGGACGAGGTGGAGGTCGACGGCCACGCCATCGAGTGCCGCATCAACGCCGAGGACACCGCCGAGGGCGCGTTCCTCCCCTCCCCCGGTCCCATCACCACGCTGCGCGTCCCCTCGGGGTTCGGCACGCGCTGGGACGGCGGCTACGAGGCGGGCGACGAGATCAGCCAGTACTACGACAACCTCGTCGGCAAGCTCTGCGTCTGGGGTCGGACCCGAGAGGTCGCGATCGCCCGCATGATCCGTGCGCTCGAGGAGTTCGAGGTCGAGGGGATCGCGACGGTGAAGGACGCCGACCTGGCGATCCTGCGCCACCCCGACTTCGTGGCCAACACCCACTCGACCAAGTGGGTCGAGGACACCCTGGACCTGACCGGCGTCGGCGGCATGTCCGGCGCCCCCACCGAGACGGCCGACGGCGAGGCCAAGGTGCGACGCGACGTCGACGTCGAGGTCAACGGGAAGAAGTTCTCCGTCGCCATGTACGTGCCCGAGTCGCAGCTCGCTGCAGCTCCGGCCGGCGGCGCGACGGCCAAGGCCCGTCCCAAGCGCGGCGGTGCAGGTGGTGGCGCAGCGGCGGCCGCCGGCAGCGGCAAGATCGCCGTCCCCATGCAGGGCACCATCGTGAAGGTCCTCGTCGAGGCCGGCCAGACCGTCACGAAGGGCGATCCGGTCGTCGTGCTCGAGGCCATGAAGATGGAGAACAACGTCGCCTCCGACGTCGACGGCACCGTCACCGAGGTCACGACCGAGCCCGGTCAGTCCGTGACCGCCGGCCAGGTCGTCGTGGTGATCGAGCCGTCGGGCGACTGAGCCCCGGGCCGGTTTCCGGACACGACTCCGTAGCCTGACTGCATCGCCCAGATCGTCGCGCCCTCCGACACCGAGTCGACCTCCACCGACACCGCGCCCACCACCGCCGGGAACGACGCCGGTGTGGCCGCGCGCGCTGCGACGACGTGGCCGTCGGACGCCGGAGGCCGTGAGCTCGCCCGTCGCATCACGATCGGCTCGCTCCTGCTCTTCGTCGCCGGTCGACTGATCGTCGTCCTCGCCTCGGACCTGCCCAGCGTGACGCCCGACGAGCCAGGGGCGTGGGCCATCGCGAAGTGGCTGTCGGGGACCGACGGCACCTTCTTCATGACGGAGATGCCGCGCTACCCGTTGATGAGCGGTGTGCTGCTCACCCCCCTGTGGTGGCTGCCCGTCGGCCCCGAGCTGCGCTACCAGCTGGGCCTGGTGGTGACCGGCGCCCTCACGGCGGGCGCGGCGTTCGTCGTGCGGGCGGCCGTTCGGCGCCTGACCGACGACCCCATGCCGGTCGCGCTCGCCTTCGCGGCGATGCTGCTGGTCCCGGCAGCCAGCTATGCGACGGCGTTCACCTACGGCGAGGCCAGCGTCATGGCTTGGTGGGCGCTGCTCTTCTGGGGTGTCGTGGCGGTCAGCCAGGGCTCCCACACGGCCATCGTCGTCACGAGCGCCGTCGCCGGCACCGCGACCGCCACGCACGGACGCCTGGCGCTGGTCCCGGTGGTGTGGGGCGCCTGCCTGCTCGCACTGGCGGTGCGGTCCCTGCGCCAGCGGCGCGACGCACGCGACCTGCTGGTGCTGGGTGGGGGTCTCCTGGTGTTGGTGACGACGCTCGGGGTGACCACGGCGCTGCACCGTGCCGCCGGTGCCGCGTTGTGGACCGATGCCGAGCCGGCGGTCAAGGTCGGGCCCGGCGCGTGGCTGACCGATCCCGGGTTGTGGCTCGCTGCGGTCCGGGAGCTCCTCGGGCAGCTCTGGTACGCCGTCATCGCCTCGGCCGGCCTCGCGGTCGCGGGTGTGGCGCTGCTGGTGCGCATGGCCCTGCGGCCGGAACGCTCCGGCGAGCGCTTCGTCGGCCTGACGCTGCTCGCCCTGGTCACGTCGAACCTCCTGATCTCGACCACGGTCATGGCCGGGTTCCTCCACGAGGCGGGCTACCGCGACTCGGGCGAGCTCATCCCACCCCGGCTCGACCACCTGGTCTACGGCCGCTACAACGACGCGGCGATCCTGGTGCTGACGTGCCTCGGCATCCTGTGGTGCTGGCGGGCCCGGGACCGCCGCCGCGTCCTGGTCGTCGGCGCGTTCGCGGTGGCGACGGTGGTCATCGGCGGCATCGTGGTCGTCGACCTCCTGCGCAGCATCTCGGTGCCGGGCTACTTCCCGACCCAGAACGCGTCGGCGCTCAGCGTGGACCTGCCGGGGCGGATCCGTCCGACGATCGAGGTCTTCACCCTGGGAGGGCTCCTGCTCGTGGCGGCCATGACCGCCGGCGTCGCCCGGGGTCGCCGCGCCTTCTGCGCGGTCCTGGCGGTCTGGCTGCTGCTCGGCATCACGATGGGCACCCGCGACGCCGTCGGCGTGCAGATCCACGACCTGCCCGTGGACGTGGCCAGCGTGCTCGACGACCCCACGCCCCGGGACCGGATCGTGCTCGCGACGGATGCCGCTGCCCTGCCGTGGCTGGACCAGCACTACCACCTGACGCAGTTCGACCTGCTCTCACGCGGCTGGCCGTCGGAGTTCGCGACGGTCGACTCGGCGACCCTCGCCGCGGACCCCGGGACCGCGACGGTGCTCCTGTTGGTCGACGGCGTGTCACCGGGACGCGGCTGGCGAGCGGCCGCTGTCGTCCAGGACGCCCACGTCTGGCTCCGCGACCCGAGCTGAGCGGACCGACGCCGGCCGGCTGCGCCGTGCCGCTCGCTCCCCGCTGCTGCCGCCGAACCGCCCGCACCACACCGCCGGCGCCCGACCGCATTCGCGCCGCAGCTCCGTAGCCTGTGAGGATCGCCCGGACCGTCACGACCCCCACCCGCGTCGACGACGCCGACGCACCGCTCCAGGACACCGAGCGATGGGCGCAACGCGTGCTGCTCGGCGCCACCGCGCTGTTCGTGGCCCTGCGCCTGATGGTCATCCGCGCGGCCGATCTGCCGACGATCACGCCGGACGAGCCCGGCACCTGGGCCGTCGCACGCTGGATCTCCGGAGCGGACGGCGACCTCCTGATGCAGCACATGCCGCGATACCCCCTGGTCCCCGGCGCAGCGCTCGCGCCGACCTGGTGGCTGCCCGTCGACGCCACCGGCCGCTACCGACTGGCGCTGGTGCTGCTGGGCGGGCTGACCCTGTGTGCCGCCCTCGCCGTCCGAGCGGCGCTGCGCCGCCTCGGCGCCGACCCGATGGCGGCCGCGCTGGGGTTCGCCGTCGTGCTGCTCGCGGCGTCGACCAACTTCGCGGGCGCCTTCACCTGGGCGGAGCCGGTGGTGCTGGCGTGGGTGGCGCTGATGGTCCTCGCGACGACCACGCTGGCCGTCGAGCGGGCCCTGCGCCCGTCACAGGTCGTCGCCGCCGGCCTGGTGGCCGGATCGGCCCCGTTCGTGCACGGCCGCCTCACCCTCGTGCCGCTCGTCTGGATCGCCCTGCTCGTGGTGCGCCGTCGACGGCTGGGCACCGCGCTCACCGCGGCCGCCGCGGCGGCGACCGTCCTCACCTTCGTCGTGCTGTCGTGGCTCGACCACCGGCTCGCCGGCGCGCTCTGGACCGACCCGGAGCCGGCCGTCGTGGGCGACCCCACCTCCTGGATCACCGACCCGGGATTCTGGGGGACGCTCGTCACGACCTCGCTCGGACAGCTCTGGTACGTCGTCGTCTCCTCGGCCGGGCTGGCCGTCGCCGGCGTCGTGCTGCTCGTCCGCACGGCGTGGCAGCGAGACGAGGGCGATCGTCGCCTCGCCGCCGGGTCGCTGCTCGTGCTGCTCGGATCGAACCTGGCGATCTCCTGCTTCGTGATGGCGGGCTTCCTGCACGGCACCGAGGGACGAGCCGGCGTCATGCTGAGCTCTCCCCGGTGGGACCACATGATCTACGGGCGGTACAACGACGCGGTGGTCGTGGTGCTCAGCGCCCTCGGCGTCCTGTGGTGCTGGACGACGGCCGGACGGGCACGCGCGGCGCGACCCTTCGCGGCGGCGGCCGTCGCTGCGGCAGCTGCTGCGGCGGTGGTGGCGATGGCGATGTCGTCGGCGGACCTCGACCCGTCCTTCCCGCCGAACTTCGCAGGCCTGAGCGCCCTCCCGGTCGCCCGGATGGACCCGGACCTGCTGGCGTGGACGGTCGCCGGTGTGGTCGTGATCGCGTTGATGGGCGCTGCGGCGCGCTCCGGTCGACGCGGGGTCGCGATCGTGGTGGCCACGTGGTCGATCGCCGGCGCGATCGCCGGCACCAGCGACGCCGTGCGCATGCATCGCTACGACCTGGCGGTCGACGTCGCCGACCGGCTGGAGGGCACCGGTGTGGTCGAGGTGTCGACGGATGCCGCCGACCTGCCGGCGCTGCGCATGGCGATCTTCGCCACGCAGTACGAGCTGCTGTCGACGGGCTGGACGACCCGCTTCGGCGATCGCGACTCGGCCGCGGTCGCCGCCTCGACCGGCGCCGATGCGGTGCTCCTGCGTGCGGGCGTGGTCCCGGGCGACCCGGACTTCGTGCGGGTCGCCGACTACGGCGACGTCACGGCGTGGGAACGTCGCTGAGCCCCCGGCGCAGGGTTCCCGGCGTCAGCGACGGCGGGCGTGGACCATGGTCCACGGGAGCGGCGCCGAGACCGACACGACCTCGAGGTGCCGTTGGACCTGGCGGACGAAGGCCGCCTTGGACCAGTGCTGGATGTGACCCGGCGTGTTGCCCAGGTGGCCGAGGTATCGTCCCCGCGCCATGTTGCCGACACGCCAGATCGGCTCCCGCGGGACCGACAGGATGACGTCGCCCGCCGACACCCGGGCGATCTCTCGGATCGCCAGGTCGGGGTCGGGCACGTGCTCCATGACCTCGATCGCCATGACCAGGTCGGCCGAGCGGTCGGGGAAGGGCAGCGCCTCGACCGAGCCCTGCACGCCGCCGGCGGGGATGTCGTCCCAGTTCGCGGCGAGCTCCGGGTCGGGCAGATCGAGGATGGTCATGCGCAGGTCGGGACGACGGCCGAGCAACCGGCGTGCGACCAGGCCCTCCCCCGCACCCACCTCGATCACGCTGCTCGGTGCGGCGGCGTCGACGAACCGATCGAACGCCTCGAAGAAGCCGGCCATCATCCGACGTTCGATCGGGTTGGACGACGCGTACTTGTCGTAGGTGTTGCCGGTCGGCACGGTGTCGGCGTCGAGGGTCACGGCCGGGCAGTGTACCGGTGACCGATGTCCCGGCGGGGTGTCCGGGTGCATCGGGGCCGCCAGGGGGACATCCCCCCGATCGGTAGGATCCGCTGGATGCAGGACTCGGCCGGCCACTTCGTCCTCGGCGCAGTGGGGGTCGGGCACGGGCGCCGGGAACGGGTCCGCCAGCTCGCTGACCGCCACGCCGGCGGGCAGGCCACCGTCCTGGCCGACGGGGACGGCGTCTGGCTGGGCCGGTCCGTCCGGCCCGGTGGGGTCGTGGCAGATGCCAGCAGGGGGGCGCGGTCGGTCGCGGCCGTCGGCTCGGCGGCGGTCGGCGGGACCCACGTCTCGGCCGACGCCGGCGCTGCGTTGCGCCGCCACGGCACGCCGGAGCTCGCCACGTTGACGGTCGACGTCGAGGCCGGCTGGCTGCACGCAGATGCCGGGCCGGGGACCCAGGCGCTGTTCGTCGGCGAGGCACCCGAGGGTGGCACGGTGGTCGGCAGCTCCCTGGCGCTCGTCGCCGAGTGCATCGGGGCGAACGGGCAGATCGACCGCGGTCCGGAGGACTTCCTGTTGGGCTTCGGCTTCCTCCCCGACGACCGCACGGTGCACCCCGGTGTCCGCACGCTGCGGGACGCGCAGCTGGCGCTGGGCGGAGCGCCCCTCGCTGCCGAGCCCGACGTCGTCGCCGAGCACCCGCCGGAGGTGTCGTCGTTCGACGAGGCCGTCGAGGTGCTCCACGACCTGTACATGGGCGTGATGGAGCAGCAGGCGGGCTCCGCCCGGTCCCACGCCGTGCTGCTCGGAGGGTTCGACTCGGCCCTGGTCACCGCGACGCTGCGGCGGCTCGGCCACGACGTGGCGACCTACACGTTCGGCTTCGGCGACCCCACCTACGAGCAGCGCAACGTGGGGCTGGTCTCGCGCTCGACGGGGAGCACCGAGCACTGGGTGGGCATCACGCCGGAGATCATCGGCGACGGACTGCGCCGATTCGGATCGACGTTCGCACAGCCCGGTCCCCAGCCGCACTACCAGATCCACACGCTCGCGGCGGCCGGTCGGATCCGCGACGACGGGTTCGACCACGTCTTCACCGGCGACGGGTGCGATGCCGTGTTCCTCGGCTATCCGATGGTCAACACGCGGGCGCGCCTGATCGGCACCCTGTCGAAGGTCCCGTCGCCCGCCGTCAGGGGCGCGCTCGCGGCGACCTCGCTCGGCGTCGCGGACCGCCACCTCGGCCACATCGCACGGATGTCGCGCAGCACGCTCGGCAACCTCCTGGCCGGCGGCGTGGTCGGGGGCCACCTCCCGACGCGGTACCTCGACGAGGTCGCGCTGCGGCGCCTCCGCGTCGGGACGCCGCCCGTCCAGGACGAGTCCGTCGACGCGATCCGACAGCGCCTGGCCGGATCGGTCCAGCACCTGGACCGCACCCGCCTCGCGTTCCACGGCAACGCACTCACCGGGCAGAGCAGGGTCAAGGTCATGGGCGCGGTCGGCGCGACGGGCGTGGCGCAGTCGACGCCCTTCACCCATCCGCGGGTGGCGTCCTTCGTGTCGTCGTTGCCGACCGAGTACCTCCGACCCGCCGGCAGCGCGGCGGGGTCCTCGGGCAAGGCGCTGCTCGTCGAGATGGCGAGACGGCACCGCCTGCTCCCGGACGAGGTGATCGACATGCCCAAGCAGTCGCCGGTCGACTCCCCCATCGACCGCTGGTACGCCGGCGAGCTGCGCCCGCTCGTGTTCGAGCTGCTCGGTCAGCTGCCGTTCGAGTGGGACCGCAGCTACGTGGAGGAGATCCTGCGACCACGCCGGGTCGAGGAGCTGTACCGCCGCCGGATCTCGTTGGGCCACCACACGTTCCAGGCCGTCGGGCTGCTGCTCTCCTACGCGTCGTTCGCCGGATCCTGACCCTCGACCGGCGGCCGACGCCGGACGCCGGCCGGGTCGACGAGCTCGGCCATGAGCTCCGTCGTGCGCATCGAGCGCCCACGCAGCGTCGGTTCGCTCTGCGCGAGCCGGCCTCGCACCTTGTCGCGGCGCTGCCACAGGTCGGCGGCCACTGCGGACAACCGCTCGGGCGACACCTCGTCGAGCGGGACGCAGAACTCCGACAGCCCGGCGGCGTCCATCAGCCCCGCCGCCTTGTGCTCGTAGGGCACGGTCAGCACCGGCACCTCCGCCGACACGGCGAACACGGCCGGGTGGTACCTCCCGGCGATCACCATGTCCGCCCTGGCGAAGATGCCACGCTGATCCACGCTGGAACGTCGCCCGCCGACGACCTCCCGGCCGATCTCCGCCGGCAGCGCGGACGCAAGGCCACGCAGGTACGGCGAGTCGTCGTGCGCCTCCGACTGGAGCTGCGGCACGAAGACCACGTGCACCGGCCGATCGGTGCCGGCAGCGACCGAGGTGATCGCCGCGACGATCGAGCGGTCGTAGTTCCTGCGCCGGGCGGACGGGTCGGGATCACCGGCGTAGGCGGCGTCGATCGCCGACACGGCCAGGACCACGGCATCCGGGGGCACGGCCACCGTCGACCAGCGCTCGACGTCCTGTGGCGGCACCCGCTCCTGCAGCGCCGAGTCCGCCGTGACCTCGAGCTCGACCCGGCCCCGCATGAGCTCGCGCACGTGGCGGGCGGAGACGTCCTCACGCAGGACCAGACGGCCGAAGCAGCGGTAGGTCGCCCGTCGGAACGGGTTGAGCAGCCGCGTGCGGAAGGGTCCCGCCGACGTGGCGTAGAGCCCGATCGGACGTCGGTGTCGGCGTGCCATCCAGACGTAGGCCCAGTGCACCGGCTCGTGTCGCCGGTAGACGTCGCCGAAGTAAGGCCCGCCCGGGGCGGACACGACCAGGTCGGCGGTGTCGTAGGCGTCGACGACCTCGGCGGCACGCGATCCGAGCCAGCGCCGTCCGATCGCGGCGTCGGGTCCGACCAGCAGGTGCAGGGCCAGGGCCGCGGCGTCGGCGGGCGGGAGCACGAGGGATCGCCAGGTGACGTCGTGCGCCACGTCGATGCAGCTCGACGGCTCGCGGAACTGGTGCAGCACCGTGAAGCGCACCGGCCCCAGCCGAGTCGCCAGTCCGTCCAACATCGCCCGCAGCGCCGCCTCGTCCCCGGTGTTGTCGCCGTGCTGGTTCACCACGAGCACGTGCAGCGTCGTCGTGGCCACGTCGTCGGCGCTCACTGCGACGCCACCCGGGCCCGCAGCACCAGGCCCGTGCCGCGGCCGCGCACACGTCGTTGCACCATCCGGAAGGGCCAGGTCCCTGCTCGCACCGCGGGGTTCATCCACACCGGCGGTTGGTGCCACGCCCCGCTGCGCTTGGTCCGCTCGATCGCCGACTCGTCCGCGCCCCGCCGGCGCCGACGGGCGCGCCGGGTCAGCTGGTCACGGACCGGTTCGAGCACCGACCCGAGCGGGAACCCGTAGAGACGGACCTCGATGTCGACCAGACCCGCTGCAGCCGCCAGCGACCGGAGATCCTCCGGCGCGTAGCGGCGGAGGTGCCCGACCTCCTCGTCGGTCACCGAGAACCGCTCGGGCCACGCCGGCACGGACAGCACGACGAGGGCGCCGGGCTCGAGCCGGGCGACCCAGTCGGCGAGCGCTGCGTGGTCGTCCTCGATGTGCTCGAGGACCTCGAAGGCGCAGAGCACGTCGAAGCGCACGTCCCGGGGCAGCTCGTCGAGCGTCGCGACGACCCGTGCGTCGCCCCCGAGCGACCCGAGCATGGTGGCGGTGTCGCGCCGGACGTCGTCGGAGAGCTCGACGCCGCTGTAGTCGTGCCCGGCCGACACCAGTCGGGCCGCGACCGCGCCCCGGCCGGGTCCCATCTCGAGGATCCGACAGCGGCGGGGCAGTTCGAGCATCGGCCGGACGACGTCGAAGCGGAGCCAGGCCGCCGGCGACAGCGCCGGACCGGAGGAGAGGTCGTGGCGGACCGCGGTCGGCCGGGGTCGCTCGGCCGTCACGGTGTCGGACGGCAGGAGCAGGTCGTCGCCTCGTCCGCGGGGACCGCCATCGCCCTCGTCGACCCGTGGGTGCTGGCGGTCGGCACGATCGCGGCGTCGGGGGTCACGGCCGGGCAGTGTACCGGCGACCGTTACGCTGGCGGGGTGTCCGGGCCCCTCGACGACGGCGTCACCGATCCGAGCGCTCCACGAGCCGCCGCTCGCCGCCACCTCCGGCGGGTCGTCGGCGTGGTCGTGCTGGCCCTCGTGGCGGTCTTCGCCGCCGTCGCGGTCAAGCGGAACTGGGATGCCGTGCGGGCGGACCTCGGCCTGTTGTCGCCGCTCGACTACGTCGCCGCATCCGGCGCGGCCGTCGGCGGCCTGCTCCTGTTGTGGGCGACCTGGTCGGTGGTGCTGGGCGGACTGGGCACCACGATCCCCCGGCACGACTCCATGACCATCTACTTCGCCGCGCAGCTCGGCAAGTACGTGCCCGGCAGCGTGTGGCCCGCGATCATCCAGGCCCGTCTGGGCCGACGCAACGGGGCAGCCGCCTCGTCGATGGTGATCAGCTACGCGCTGTGGATGGGTGTCCTGTGCGCCGTGGGTGCGATCACGAGCGTGCTGGTGCTGACCAACGGCGACATCGAGGTGGCGTGGTGGGTCATCGCCGGGTGCGTGCTCGCCGCGCTCGTGGCGTTGCCGGTGTTCCTGCACGACCGGGGCCTCCCCCAGCTCATCACCTGGGCCATGCGCCGCAGCGGACGGAGCACCGAGACGATCCGTCTGCCCGCCGCCGCCGGCCGCGAGGCCACCGTGCTGAGCGCCGCCACCTGGCTGGTGTTCGGACTGCACGCCTGGTTCCTCGCCAGGCCGCTCGGTGCCGGGCTGGCCGAGCTGCCACTGGTGATCGGCGCGTTCGCCCTGGCGTTCGTGGCCGGCATCGTGGCGGTGCCCCTGCCGGCGGGCGCAGGGCTTCGCGAGACGATCCTCGTGCTGACCCTCGGCGCGGCGATCGGCCGCTCCGGAGCGATCACCGTCGCGCTCCTGTCGCGGCTGATCATGATCCTCATGGAGGTGCTGCTGGCCTCCTTGACGGGCGTGCCGGGCGCGCTGCGCTGGGCACGGGAGGACCGGGCGGTCCTCGACCCCGACGCCGCGCCGCCCGCGACCTGAGACCGGTCCCGACGCGGGCGACGGGCGCGCTCCGGACGGGCGGTGCTCAGGCGGAGCGCTTGAGCTCGTCGTCGATCTCGCGCCGACGCAGCATCACGCGCGACTCGGCCATGATCCGACGGTTCGCCGACAACAGGTCGGCGAGCACCGCGAAGATCCAGATCTGCACGGCCATGATCAACAGCACGGCCGCGCCGACCAGGCTCGGCACCCGGCTCGCGCTGTCGTCCGCGAACAGCTGCAGGTAGAACCACCGCAGGAACAGCCCGGAGCCGACCAGGAACGGGACGAGCCCCACGAAGAAGAAGAACCGGAACGGCTTGTACAGGGCGAAGGACCGCAGGATGGTCTGGCCGGAGCGCCAGATGTACTTGGGGATGCTCTTCACCAGGCGGGACGGCCGCGTGGCGGGGTTGACCGAGATGTCGACGTTGACGATCCGCATGCCCTCCCAGCCCGCCTGCACGATGGTCTCCATCGTGTAGGAGTACTTGCCGAAGACCTGGGTGCGCAGCGCCGTGTCGCGGCTGAAGGCCCGGAACCCCGACGCGGCGTCGCCGACCTCGGTGCCCGAGAACGCCCGCACCACACCGCTGCCGAGTCGCTGCAGGCGCTTCTTGAGCGGGGAGAAGTCGTCGACGGCCTCGATCGGGCGGGCGCCGATGACCAGGTCCGCCCGTCCCTCGACGATCGGCTCGACCAGGGCGGGGATGCAGCTGCCGTCGTACTGGTTGTCGGCGTCGGTGTTGACGATCACGTCGGCGCCACGCCGCAGCGCCGTGTCGAGACCGGTCAGGAAGGCGTTCGCCAGACCACGGTTCTCCGGCACCCGCACGACGTGGTCGACGCCGAGCTCACGGGCGACCTCCGACGTGCGATCCGCGCTGCCGTCGTCGACGACCAGCCACTCGACCACGTCGAACCCGGCGACCTCACGCGGCAGGTCCGCCAGGGTCTCCGGCAGGGTCTGCTCCTCGTTGAAGCACGGGATCTGGATGATCAGCTTCACGTCGTCGTTCCCATTTCCGCACGCTGATCACCGGGTGTGATCGCTCGCCCACCGTGCGCGGGCCGAGACGACTCTATTGCCCACCGGGTCCCGCAGCGGAACTCTCCGCGGCGCCCGACCCGGTGACCGGCTGCTCCGGCTCGACGCGCAGGAGGAACAACTGGAACGGGCTGGGGACGGCCTGGTCGTGGTCGTCGCGGCGGTACTCCTCCGGCGGACCGTCGAGGCGCGCCAGGTGTGCCCAGCGATCGTCCGCGCCGCGGGTGCCCTGCGGGGTGGGACCGCCTTCGACGACGAAGCCGCCGAGGTCGCTCGCGTTCTCGGCCACCAGGTACAGCTCGCGGCCCTCGGCGGCGACGGACGCCGCGATGCTCGCTGCGGTGACCGGCGCGAGCTCGCGGCCGAAGGCGTCGCCCTGGGCCGCGACCGGCACCCCGCACCAGCTGCGCAGCGTCTGGGGGAGCGTCAGCGAGGCGTCGCCCCCGACGACGATCATCGCCGCGTCGTCGCCGGCCATCCCGCAGGCGTCGAGGACCGGGTACAGGTAGCCGCGCTGATCACTCTGGCGGTGGACCGGCCAGGTGGTGAGCGCCGGCGGGACGAGCACGACCGCCACGGCGACCGCTGCCGCGACCGCACGTGCGACGACGTGGCGTGCCAGCAGTGCCAGCAGCGACCCGAGCGTCACGGCGACGAGCACCGCGAGCGATGGCAGCACCGCCGGCACGAACCGCCGCATGGCCCACAGGTGATCGGGGGTGATGCTCGGGTTCCACCAGTACAACGCGCCCGAGGCGGCCCCGAGCGCGAGCACGCCCGCGGCCCACGGACCGGCACCGCCGCGCAGGAACCGCCGGGCGAGCAGCGCCATGCCGACGATGCCGGCCGCCAGCGCAGGGATGCCCAGGTACCAGGCCATCCACCACAGCGAGTACTCGTAGTACGTGCGCGCCGGTTCCACCGGCAGACCCGCGCGCAGCTGCAGGGCCTCGACGGCGGAGAACGGCGTCCCGGTCGTGACCTCCTGGACCAACGGCCGGACGAGCCACCCGGCGAGCAGCGCGGCGACCACGGCGACGGCTGCGATCGTCGACACCGGCCGAGCGATGCGGGACCACGTGGAGCGCAGCCACCCGATGTTCGACCACATCAGCAGACCGACCGCGCTGATGCCGTACGACGCGAGGACCAACAGCCGGAGCTGAGCGACCTGCGGGGCGAGGTCGTCGACGTAGCGGCCGGAGCGGTCGACCAGATCGATCCAGCCCAGCAGACCCACCATCACACCGACCACCAGGGTCGCCGCCCACGCATCGACGCGAGCACGCCGTCGCGCCCGGTCCGGCGCCACGGCGATCGAGATCGCTGCCAGTGGCGCCAGCAACGCGACGTAGAGCAGTGCGTCGACGCGGACCGAGACCAACGCCCCCATCAGCAGACCGCCGAGCGCGCCGGCGGCGACCCGTGGACGGGCGTGCAACGTCCCCAGCACCAGTAGCGCTCCCCAGAGGATCGCGAGGGTGAAGGGCTCCGAGTAGGTGTTCCTGGCGACGTAGAGCATCGGCATGCTGAGGATCAGCAGCGCGGGGGCGAGCAGCGACACGTAGGGGCGCCGGGTCACCCGCACGGTGACCGCGTAGAGCGCGAGCAGCCCGAGACCGACGGCCAGGGCCGGCGAGCGGTACAGCAGCCGATGCCCGCCCACGTCGTACGCGGCCGCCATCACGACGCTCGCCAGGTGGTTGAACTGGAACTGGAGACCGCCGTCGGCGGTCTCGTAGACGGCCGCTCCCGCGTAGCGGAGGTCCGGGATCTCCGCGAAGGTGCCCTGGTCCCGCTCGACCTCGAGCGTGCCCGTGCGGCTCAGCCAGAGGGCGGTGTTCACGTAGGAGCCCGGGTCGCGTGTGACCACCACGTTCTGTGAGGGACTGGTCATGGCGACGGTGACCGCCGAGCCGACCATGATCAGCGCGAGCAGTGCGGCGATCGTGGCATGGCGCCCGGCCGGGCGAGCACCGGCGCTGCGGGCGCCGACGATCGCTGCACCGACCGCCACGAGCGCGCCGCCGAGCAGCGCCGCCCACGTGCGGTACTCCCCGATCAGGGCGAGGCCGAGCCCGACGACACCCGTTCCGGCCAGGAGGCCCACGAGGCCGAGGACCCCCGACTCGAACCAACGTGGCGCACGCCCGGGAGGCTCGGCATCGGGCAGTGGCGCCGGCGACCGCTCGGTGTCGAGGGCCGGCTCGGGCGGCGGCTCCACACCGTCGTCGGCGAGCGGGGGTTCGGTCACCGCCAGACTCTGGTCGTTGGCGGGGACCGGCGTCCACCGCGAGCGACGCCGGTAGTCTCGGGCCGCCATGGAGCCGAACCTCACCGGGTGCCGAACCACCGCCGACGTCGCGCAGCGGGCCCGGACCCACGCTGGACGGGGCCGCGCAACATCGCCGACCTCGGGCACCGTCGGCAGCATCGCGACGTCCGGCCGCCCGTGAGCCGACTCCGCTGGATCCTGTCGAACGTCGTCGCGCCGCTGGTCTTCACCGGCGCACTGGCCGCAGTGGTGTGGACACGTCGCGACGACCTCACGCCGATCTTCGTCGATCCGGGTCCGACGCTGATCGCGATCGGCATCCTGGTGGTGGCCGGGCACTTCCTGAACTCGGCGGAGTTCTGGGTCCTGTACCGCGCACAGGGCCTGCCGATCGGACTGTGGGAGAACTGGCTGCTGTTCACCGCCGGCCAGCTGGGCAACCTCGTTCCGGGCCAGATCGGCACGCTCTACCGGTTCCGCTACCTGAAGGCGGTGCACGGCATGGCCTATGCCAGGGCCGGCTCGTCGTTCGGGGCGAACCTGGTGGTGACCTTCGCCAGCTCCGCCGTGGCCGGCCTGATCGGCATCGCCGGGATCGCCGCCACGGGCGGCAGTGCGACGTGGTGGATCGTCGCTGGCTTCGTGGCGCTCGGCGTGGCCTCGATCGCGATGATCGCCGTGCCCCTGCCCCACGTCCGCTGGTTGTCCGGACGTCCGGCGAGGGTCTGGACCGCGTTCCACCAGGGATGGGAGGACCTCCGTCGACGCCCGATGGTGGCGGGGCAGGTGCTGACGCTCGACCTCGCCAAGTACGTGCTCGTCGCGATCCGCTTCCAGCTGGCGTTCTCCCTGCTCGGCGTCGACGAGCCGATCTGGTACTTCCTGGTGATGGCCCCGGCGGCGGGCATCGCCGGCGCCATCTCGTTCACACCGGGCGGCCTCGGCGTCCGGGAGCTCCTGGTCACCGCGGCGGCGGTGGGCGTCGGCTCCTCGCTCGACGACGGTCTGCTCGCCGCGACCGTCGATCGGGGGGTCATGCTCCTCGCCTCGCTGGTGCTGGGCGGGATCGGCTACGCCTACACACGTCGCCGCATACGAGTCGCGACGGCGACGCCGGTCGAGCCCTGAGCCCGGTCGCGAGCGGTCGTCGACCCGGCCCGCACGACCCCACCGCCCGCCAGCACGGTCCTCACGCCCCCACGGGCACGAAACTACGATCCGTCCGATGCTGCTGCGCCGATACCACCCGCTGGTGTGGGCGGTCACCGGCCTGCACGTGCTGGCGGCGGTTGCCTTCGCGCTGCTCGTGCCCATGTTCCGGGCACCGGACGAGGCACAGCACGTCGACCTCATCCGCCAGTTCCGCGTCGAGCTGGGTTTCGAGCCGCCCAACCGGATGATCCCCCAGGGTGCCGACGTCAGCATCGCGAACCGGTCGGTCGCCGACCCCGAGGTCCTGCCACGTCCGCCGCTGCTCCTCGAGGACGCCGTGCCGAGGCCGGACCGACCGTCCTTCGCCGATCTGGCAGCGCCGGGACAGGCCGGACCCGACGAGAACCACCTGACGCACCACCCGCCGACCTACTACGCCGCGATCGCCGGGGCGGCGAGCTTCCTCGCGGGTCTGACGCCGTCGGGGCTGTGGTCATGGGATCGGGAGGTGCTGATGTACCGCCTCGGCTCGATCCTGCTCACCGCCCCGCTCCCGCTGCTCGCCGCAGAGGCCGCGGCGGCACTCGCCCTGTCGCGACGAGCCGGTGCTGCGGCAGCGGCGATCATCCTGCTCTCCCCCCAGGCCACCTCGGTCGCGGCCGCCGTGAACAACGATGCGCTGGTCATGCTCGGCGCGTCCGTCGCCGTCGTCGCGTCCATGCACCACCTGCGCACCGGTCGACACCGCAGCGCGTGGCTCGCGACCGCCGCGGCAGCGGTCGCGGCGCTGACCAAGGCGACGGCCGCACCGGTGCTCGCCTGGGTCGTGCTGGTGGTCGTCGTCGCCGCGTGGGGCCGATGGCGCGATCCCGAGACGCGGTCGAGCCTCGTCGGCACCGGTGTCGGCGCGGCCGTCGGCGCGACGTGGTACGTCCGCAACCTGCTGCTGTTCGGTGACGCGCAGCCGAGCGGGTTCCGAGCACCGAAGGCGGAGGGCTTCCAGGCCGACCTGGTCGGCTTCGTGCCCGCGTGGGCCAGCCGCCTGTCGCAGTCGTTCTGGGGTCTCCCGGCACGCCGCACCGGTGTCGGCCTGCCGGCTCCGGTCAGCCACGGCCTCAGCGCCGGTGTGATCGGGCTGTCGGTCCTGGCGCTGCGCGACGCTCGCCGACGGCCGGCCTCGGTCCTGTTGATCCTGCTCGTCGTGGGCCAGGTGCTGCTGCTCGCGCAGACCAACCTGCGTGCGCACCTGCGGACCGGGGTCTACCCCGCGGTCCAGGGCCGCTACCTGTTCGCGCTGCTGATCCCCCTGGCGCTGCTCTGCGTCGTGGGCGCCCGCCAGCTCCGGACCTGGTGGCCCGAGCGGGTCCCGATGCCCTCCACCACCCTGGTCGCCCTGTCGGTCGCGAGCGTCGGCGCGGTGCTGCACCTGCTCCTGGCCGCGTCGATGCTGCAGGGCTTCTGGGGCGACGAGGCAGCGGGCCTCGGCGACCGCATGGCGGCGGTCGTGGCATGGAGCCCGCTCCCGGCGCTCATGACCCACGTGGTGGTGTGGGCGCTGGTCGCCGCGACGGCGGTCCTCGTCGTGGGAACGCTCAGTCGCGCAGTGCAGGAGCTGCGAACGTCTCGTCGCAACGGCCCGGATCGACAAGGTCCACCGGCGGTGGCGGCGACGGCAGGTCGATGACGGACGTCCCGAGGCACTCGAGCAGCGGTCCGACCACCGCGACGGGACGGAACGCGTCCACGTCCTCGGCCTCGGGGAACACGGCCCCGGCCGTCGCACCTTCCATCTCGTCGGCGATCCCACGCAGCTCCGCTGCCAGGGCCGAGGGGTCCCCGACCGGGACGTAGCGGACCAGCTCACCGAGCACACGGCGTTGCGGGGCGGTGTCGGAGGTGACCACCACGTTGCCTGCGGCGAGGGACTGATACACCTTGTTCGGCACGACCCGGAACGCCTTGGGGGTGGTCCCGAAGATCCCCAGGCCCACGTCGTGCGCGGCGACGACCGCCGGCAGCTCGTCGGCGGGGACCCAGTCGACCCACTCCACCCGACCTCCGGCCGCGGCCTCACGGGTCGCCCGGAGATGCTGTCCGCCGCCGATCATCGTGAAGGTGATCCGCTCGTCCGCCGCGAGCTCGCGGATGGCCTCGCCGATGAACGTGGCTCCCTGCAACGGCGTGTACAGGCCGACGAAGCAGACGCGCAGCGGCAACATCCGCTCGACCGGGCGCGGGGCCTCGAACCAGTCGTCGGTGGCCCCGACGGGGACGACCACCACCTTGGCGCGGAGGCGCTCGGGCAGCTGGTCCCGCTGCTCCTCGGTGTCGACGACCACCACGTCGGCCCGGTGCAGCGCCGCGCGGTCGACGGCGTGCAGCAACCGGTAGAGGAACCCCCGTCCCACGGCCCGGTCCCGGACCGTCTCCGCCAGCCCGACCATGTGGTCCAACACGATGGTGGAGCGGCGCCACAGCAGCCGCGCCAGGTGCACGTCCAGGTGTCCGAGGTACCCGACGACGACCACGTCGGGCGCCGTGGTCCGACGTCCGTCACGGATCAGTCGATACCAGGACCGCACGACCGCACGCAGGAAGCGGAGCGACCCGGTGAGGCTCCTGGCGGCGTCGACCTTGTCCGCGGTCGACATGCCGAGGGGGCGGTTGAGCTCGCGCACCCGGTGCCCGGCACGTGCCAGGCCCGAGCGCAGCACCGCCACACGCGGGTGCCGTGCAGCGTCGTAGGAGCCGAAGACCAGGACGTCGAGCGGTGTCGAGTTCTCCGTTCCCACCTGCCGCATGGGAAACGAAGCTACTCGGCGACCCTCCGCACCGCGAGCGACCATCCCACGTCCCCGTCGCCGTAGCGCGACGGGGGCCGCAGCAGGGTCCGCTCCGGCCGCCGCTCGTCGAGCACCGCCGCGGTGCGTTGCACCGAGGGATCGTCCGCGGCGACGCCCAGCGCCGCGGCGTCACTCGACACGAGCACCAGCGTGCGGCCCTCCGCCTCGACCGCGGCCCGCACCGGCCCCAGGTCGGCCGCGGACACGCCCTCGCGGGCGACGGCCACCGGCACGCCGCACCAGCTGCGCATCGGCTGGGCCAACGTGTCCGACTCCGGCGCTCCCAGCACCACCACCGAGGCGTCCGTGCCGGCGAGCGCGCACGCCGACTCGAGCACCGCCAGCGTGCCGTGCTGCTCACGGAGCTCGCGGACCGGCCACGTCGTGACCGCGGCCCCGATCACCGCCAGCACCCCGACCGCGGCCACCACGGACCGCCGTGCCCGGGACGACCCGAACGTCGTCGCGGCACCGGCCGCCAGCGCCAGCGAGCCCATCACCACCATGGCGGGCAGCACCACCGGGACGAACCGACGGGTCGCCCACACCTGGTCCGGTGTGATCACCGGACGCCACACGATCACGATGCCGACCGCGAGCCCCATGGCCGCCACGGCGGCCACCTCCCCCCTCGCCCGACCCCGCAGCACCGACCAGACCGCCCAGGTGGTGCCCGCCAGCGCCAGGAGCAGCCCGAGCGCGCCGAGGTACCAGCCCAACCAGGTCATCGACAGCTCGCCGTAGCGGCGGCTCGCGTCGACCGCCACCCCGGCGGCGCGCTGCAGCGCAGCGACCAACGGCACCTCGTCCGGTCCCCGGGCGGCCTGGACGTGGGGCCGGACCCACCAGGCGAACAGCCACGCCAGCGCGACGACCGCCGCACCCAGCGCCGCCAACGTGGGCCGTCGCCGTTCGACCGCCGCACGCAGCCGTGCGGAGCGCTGCCAGACCGCAGCCGCGACGACCGACACCACGAGCGAGAGGCCGGCGAGCGCCACGAGCGTCGCGACGTCGCCGCCGTGCAGGTCGACGTACTCGCCGCTGAACCACACCAGATCGACCGTCGCCGCCAGGACGCCCACCGACGTGCCCGCGGCCGCCGCGACCAGCCCCCGAGCGCGCACGCCTCGGGTGGCGCGGTCCGCGGCGCTCGACACGTGGATCACCAGGACCGGTGCCAGGCCGGCGGCCACGAGGGCGACGTCGGTGCGCGTCGCGATCGCACCCCCCAGCAGCAACCCACCGAGCGACCACCACACGGCGTCATCGCGCTCGGCCGCGACGGCGCCGACGAGCACGGCGCTCCAGACGAGGGCCAGTGCCAGTGGCTCGGAGAACGTGTCGCGTGCCACGTACAGCATCGGAAGGCAGGCGCCGAGCAGCGCCGGCGCGAGCAGGGCGCACCACGGTCGCCGGGTCGTGCGTGCCGCGACCGCATAGACCGCCAGCAGCCCGAGGCCGCCCAGGAGGCCGGGGACCCGGAACATCAGGCCTGCGCCACCGACCGCATCCGCGACGGCGAGCACGACCGCGGTCAGGTGCGTGAACTGGAACTGCACGTCGCCGCCGCCGACGTCGTACACGGCGAAGCCGTCGACGCGGAGCAGGTCCTCGTCGTGCAGGCCGCCGGTCGCCGCCTCGGCCTCGAGCGTGCCGTCGCGCTCGAGCCAGCGAGCGGTCGCGGTGTAGGACCCGGGGTCGCGGTTGATCAGCACGTGGTGCGACGGCGCCCAGGTGGCCAGCACCGTGAACACCAGGGCCACCACCACCGCGGCGCCGGCCGCGGCGTGCGCCGACCGGTCGACGGCGACCGGACCACGGCGCCGATCCGCCCACACCGTGCCCGTCAGGCCGACGGCGATGCCCACCACCAGCGCCGGCCACGGCCGGAAGCGACCCAGCAGCGCGAGCGCCAGGCCGACGAGACCGGTGGCGCACAGCGAGATGGCGGCGGCCAGGATGCCGAGCTCGAACCACCGGGGGGTGGGTGCCGGCTCGGCACCGCTCGTCACCGCCAGGCCACCAGCGCCAGATCGCCCGAGCCGAAGATCAGCCCGTCGAGGCCGGCGACGAGCTCCTCGGCGCCGGGGGCAGGAGGGAAGCCGGCGGCCACCGGGTGCAGCGGTCGCGTCTCGTGACGGGGGAACCCGGCCTCGCGGGCCAGGAACTCGAGGAACAGCGGGTGCACGGGGCGCTCGTGGGTGGGGTCGACCCAGAAGTTGGTCGCCGCGGTGCTGAGGCTGAGCGCGTTCGGGGTCTCGAGCACGAGCACGCCGCCCGGCGCGAGCACGCGGTGCGCCTCGAACACGAGCCGGACCTGCAGATCGAGCGGCAGGTGCTCGACGACGTGCATCGACACCACCGCGCGGCACGATCCGTCCTCGCGTCCGTCCAGCCAGTCGAACAGGTCCGACTCGACGAAGCGCTCCGCTGCAGCGGCGTCGCCGAGCAGCTCGTGGACCTGACCCGTGTTGGAGTCGACGCCGAGTGCCACGTGACCGGCCTCGTGCAGCAGCTCGACGAGCTCGCCCCGACCGCACCCGAGGTCGACGATCGGCAGCCCGTCGTCCGGCAGCCCGCCGAGCAGCTCCAGGTAGTCGCCGCGCTGTCGGTCCCGGATGACCTCGATGCTGCCACGGTGGCGATCCTCGAACGCTCGGTACAGCAGGTCGAACCCGGGTGCCGGATGCGCGAACTCGCGTCGGGGTGGCACGGCGGACGACGGCGGCCCCTCCCCCGCGGCGGCGTTCGGCGCGGGTGAACGGCCGGCCCGTTCGACCAGGGCCTGGGTCAGTCGCAGGTTCGAGCGCAGCTCTCCCACCTCGGCCGCGAACGTCGCCCGTGACGCCTCGGCCAGGACCTCGGCGTGCAGGAGTGCCTCGTCCATGCGGCGTCGGAGAGCCTCTGCCGGGGCGAGGCCGTCCGCGGTCCCCGGGAGCGAGGCCACGAGTCCGCCGAACTCGTCGCGCAGCTCGTCGCGCGTGACCTGCTGGTAGGCCTCGAGACGCTCGACCTGGCGGGACAGCTGCTCCACGGTCGCCGCGAGCACGTCCTGGCGCTCCCGCGAGTCCTGGAGCTCCTGGCGCAGCGCGTCGAGCCGGGAGAACACCGGCGAGAGGACGCGGCGGGCGACTCGCATCGGGACGGGCTGCGGCGTCGGCTCGGTCATCCGGAGACTCTTGCTGTTCGGGCGAGCCGACGTCCACCGGAGTCCGCGGTGCGTCGGGCGACCTCGAGGAACTCGGCCGACACCTTCGTCCAGGCGAACTCCCGGCGGACGTAGTCGCGGCCCGCGGCGCCCAGGTCGTCCGCCAGGGACGGGTGGCGCTGCAGCAGCGTGAGGGCAGCTTCGAACTCGAAGTAGTCCTGGTACGTGAGGCCGCCCGAAGAGCGCGCGACGTGGCCGGCGAGCACCCGACTGCGACGCTGCACGAGCGCCGGGCGTTCCAGCAGCCACCCCTCCATGAGCGCCAGGGAGAAGCTCTCCATGTACGACGGCTGGATCACCACGGCGCTCCCGGCCACGAGCTCCAGCTTGGTGGCCTCGTCGACGAACCCCGTCGGGCGCACGCCGTCGCCGCCGACGTCGTCGCCGCCGGGGCCCACCACGACCAGCTCGAAGTCCGGGTCGATGCTGCGGCGGAACCACCGGCTGAAGCGCACCGCGTCGTCGCTGCCCTTGGCGGGGTCCACCCGGCCGACCACGACGCCGTAGCGACCCACGGTCAACCCGTGGCTGCCCACGGTCCGTGCCACCGCCGACGGGTCGGGATGCTCGATCGGCTCGACCGGGCACGGCACGACGGTCACCTCCCGTACCTGGGGGTGGTTGGTGCGCACCAGGTCCGCCTCTTCGTGCGCCAGGCAGACGACGTGGTCCGCGTGGTCGAACATGTGACCGACCCAGCCGACGTGGAACGCGCCCTCGGGGTGGGCGGTCGGGATCACGATCGTGGGCCCGAAGGCGGCGGCGATCCCGGTCAGGCGGAGGGTCTGCGCGTAGTGGTAGCCGACGAGGACGGTCACGTCGCAGCGGGACGCCTCGGCGGCCACGAGCTCCTCGCCGCCCAGCAGGTCGGGCCCCATGGTTCGGCTCCAGCGGTCCTGCGCCCACGGCCACAGCGGCGTCTCGAAGGCGTCGACCGCACGCAGGTGCAGCGGGATGAACCGGTCGTTGTCGCGTGGGGCACGGACGGGCAGGCGGTGCACGGTCACACCCGCCTGGACGACGGTGCCGGGCGGGAACTCGTCGGCCCAGTCGGCGTAGCTCGTCGCGCAGCTGGTGATGACCGACACGTCGTGCCCGTCCGCGGCCAACCCGCTCGCCAGCGACTCGACGTACCGCTCGGCGCCACCGACGACGCCCTCGCCGTAGCGCTGCACCACGAAGCACAGCTTCATCGCGGCGCACCCCGGGCGAGCACCGATGCGCCCGACCGTCCGATCGTGGGGTGCGACGTCAGCGTCTGCACGTAGCGCGGCAGGGAGGCGGCCGAGGCCATCCGGCGGGCCCGGCCCACACCTCGCCCCACCATGAGCGACCGCAACCCGTCGTCGCTGATCACGCGGTCGAGCACCGCGGCCACCCCGACGGCGTCGTCGGGCTCGTCGATCAGCACGCCGGCGTCGCCGAGCGTCGAGGGGATGGCGGCGCGCCGCGACGCCACCACCGGCACTCCGGTCGCCATCGCCTCGATGACGGGCACGCAGAAGCCCTCGTGCTCCGACAGGGTCAGGAAGACCGAGGCGCGCAGGTACAGCGCAGCGAGCTCCTCGTCGGAGATCCGCCCGAGCAGGTGTCCTTCCCGGAGGCCGACCGCCCGCGACATCGCGCGCAGCGACCGCGAGTAGGACTCCAGCCGGTCGACGCCGACGAACGCCAGACGCGCGTCGGGTCGGAACTCCTGCTGCAGCACCGCCACCGCGGCCAGCACCCGCTCGATGCGCTTGTGGGGCAGCTGCTGCGCGACGCACAGCACCAGCGGCCCCCCGCCCCAGCTGCTGATGCGCGCCAACATCGCCGGGTCGGGCGTCACCCGGTCGAGGCGGTCGACGTCCGGCGTCGGCGCGATCACCCGCACGTCGTCGTACCCGAGGTCGACGAGCTCGGCCGCGTTGTACGCCGAGTCGGCGATCGCGAGCTCGACGCGGTCGCGCAGCTGCTCGAGCTCCCAACGCCCGCGGATCAGGTCGCCGGCGATCTCGGGGGCGTGATCGGCGAAGTACTCGGGCGGCGAGAAGTTGTGGTACGCCAGCACGAGTCGTGGCTCGCCGTCACGGATGGCGGCGTAGACCGGCCACGAACCCATGCTGGCGTGGAAGATCAGCGGTCGGTCGTGGTTGGGGCGTCGGGGCAGGTCATCGAGGCGACCGACCGTCGTGCCCAGGCCCGGCTCGACGTGCTGCGCGTAGATCTCGCTGGGACCGTGCTCGCGCAGCGCGTCGCGGATGAGCAGCGCCGACTTGGTGATGGCGTCACCCGGGGCGGCCCCGACCAGGAGCTGGTCCCACATGCGCTCAGCGGGGCCCGTCGACGGCGGACGTGTCGGCACCCGCGCCCGTCGTGGCCTCGGCGAGCGCGTCCCGCTCGAGGCGCAGGTGGGCGACCTCGCGCTCGAGCTCGGCCACCCGGTACTCCAGGCGACGCTGGCGATCGAGGAACGCCCGCGACAGGAACAGCTGGAGCTTGTTCTGCCGTACGGCGAGCTCCTCCACCACGACAGCCGTGCGCTGGGTGAACGGGGCGACCTGTCGCCGCACCATGACGCCGACGACCCGCGTGAGCGGTGACAGCACCAACCCGACGATCCGGGCGACCGGGCCGCCGCGACTGCCCATCGGGCGCCACGTCTCGAGCACCGCAGGTCCGGTCAGGTCGCCGGGGTCGAGCGCCGGAGCCTCGACGATGCCGGCGTCGACGGCCTCGACCACGGCGGTGAACTGCCGGTCCAGCTCGTCGGGCGGCAGGTGGGGCAGCTCGCCGCGGGCGCGGCGGGCGTCGAGATCCGCGCGCACCTCGGCGAGCGCTGCGTCGATGGCGTCCTGGGCCAGGGGCTCCTCGGCGGGTTCCACTGCGTCCTCCTTCACGGTGCTGTCGGTGTTCTCGCTGGCAGGGTGCTCGCTGGTCGTCGCGTCACCGGGCGGGCCCGTCGCCCATCGTCCACGTGCCACGGAGGTCGACCACGCCCTCGGGCTCGAGATGCCCGCCGTGTCGGACCGCCAGGCGCCACTCGCGCTCGCGGCGGTCGAAGTTGTGCTGCACGAACTCGTCGGTGATCGCGACGGTGAGCTCGTAGTCGCCGGCGGTGACCGGCAGGGCGGGGATCTCGAAGTCGATGTGACCCCGACCGGAGATCTCGGGCGTCTGCATGCCACCGATCTTGGTGTTGGTGCCGGTCACGTGCACGTCGCTGGTCGAGTACAGCGCGACGCCGAACACCGGCGCCGGCACCGGTCGGATCGCGTCGTAGTGGATGCGGATGACGAGCGTCTCGCCGTACACCCCGACGCCGGCATCGCGTCGGTCGGCGTCGAGGAACTGCACCCCGGTGATGGTCACGTCCTCGATCTTCTCGGCGGCCTCGCCGGTGCCACCCGTGGCCAGGTCCTCGACCCCGGCCGCCACGATGCGGTCGCGTTCGGCGCGCTCGTCGGCGTTGACCCGCCCCATGTAGGCGGCTGCCACCTCGGGGCCGGTGCCCACGAGCTGCAGCTCGCCGTGGTCGAGCCACGCCGCGCCGTCGCACATCGACTCGACGGTGTCGAGCCCGTGGGTCACCACGACGATGGTGACGCCCTTCTTGCGCAGGTTGTAGAGGTGGTCGAAGCACTTGCGCTGGAACTCCGCGTCGCCGACGGCGATCACCTCGTCGACGATGAGGATCTCGGGATCCACGTGGACCGCGACCGAGAAGCCCAGGCGGATGTACATGCCCGACGAGTAGATCTTCACCGGCGAGTCGATGAACTCCTCGATGCCGGCGAAGGCGACGATCTCGTCGAACGCCGCGTCGATCTGGCGCCGCGACATCCCCAGGATGGTGGCGTTCATGTAGACGTTCTCGCGGCCGGTCAGGTCAGGGTGGAACCCGGCCCCGAGCTCGAGCAGCGTCGAGATGCGCCCGTCGACGGTCACCCGCCCGGTGCTCGGCCGGTAGATGCCTGCGATGCAGCGCAACAGGGTCGACTTGCCGGAGCCGTTGTGGCCCACCAGGGCGAACATCGACCCCTCGGGGATCTCGAGCGACACGTCGCGCAGCGCCCAGAACTGATCGACGCCGGCCTTGCGGTCGCGCCGTGTGACCAGCTCCTTGACGGAGTGGGCCCGGTCGGTCTGCAACCGGAACTGCTTGGAGACGTCGTCGACGACGATGGCGGCCATCTCAGAGCTCCTCGATCACGGTCGGGGCCCACCGGCTGAAGATGGTCCAGCCGCCCACCAACGCCACCGCTGCGGTGGAGATCATGACCACCCAGTTGCCCATGGTCGGCACGTCCAGGGTGTAGATCGCCTGGCGGGTGGCGTACACGAACGAGGTGAGCGGGTTGAGCTCGAGCAGGCGCTGGGCGCCGGACGGCACGATGTCGAGCGAGTACACGATCGGCGTCGCGTAGAAGAGCACCTGCATCCCGATGCCCACCAGGTACGCGACGTCGCGGAAGCGGATGTTCGCGAGGCTCAGCACCAGCCCGATGCCGAACGACAGGCAGCCCATGAGCAGGAAGATCGGCACGACGAACACCACGGTCCACCCGACGTTGCCGACGAGCACCATGAAGAACATCAGGATGCCGAGCTCGATGACGGCCTGCAGCATGACCGTGGTCAGTCCCGCGACCATCGGGCACTCCGGCGGGAAGTAGGTGCGGGTGAGCAGCGGCCCCGCGGTCGAGAAGGCGGCGATCGAGGTGTTCACCACGCCGGCGAACAGGTTCCAGACGACCAGGCCGCAGAACAGGTACAGGGCGAAGCTCGCCGTCTCGCCGTTGCCCGCGACCGGTGCCACGCCCTTGAGGAAGAACCCGAACACGACGGTGTAGATGCCGAGCGTCGCAGCGGGGTTGATGAGCGACCAGACCCAGCCGAGCACGCTGCGCTTGTACCTCGCCTTGAGGTCTCGCTGGGCGAGGTTGACGATCAAGGTCCTGTAGGACCAGACCTGTGCGGGTGAGGACACTCGGCGTGCTTCCTGGGGTGGTTCGGGGACCGCTCGAAGCTAGCAGCGACGCATGCCTACCCCGCTGCACACCCCGCCGGGAGCGACTCCGGCGTCCCCTCGACCACGAGCACGATGCCGGTCGCGCGATCGGACACCGGCGTCCAGTCGGGCGCCCCCGTCAGCGCCCGTGCCTCGGCGGCGACACGTGCGAGGTCGGCGGTGTCCGCCGGCAGGTGCGCGTGGCGGCCCGGGCCGCCGTTGCGATCGAACCAGCTCAGCCGTGGTGAGCCGTTGGTCACCTCGACGGCCAGGTCGCCGTCGTAGCCCCACAGCACCGGGTAGACGCGCCAGTAGTCACCCGACACGCTGTCGACCCCGCAGCGGCGCAGCAGCCCGCTCAGCTCCCGTGCCGCCTCGTGCGGCGCCGTCAGGCCGGCCCGTTCCGCGAGCAGGTCGCGGCTGCCGTCGACGAACACCACCGCCTGCGCCGCGACCGCCGCCACGACCAGCACCATCACGACGTGGCGGACCCGCCCGCGGGTCCCTGCGACGAGCGTGGCAGTGCCGACAGCCACCGCGACGACGAGCGACGGCCACCACGCGACGACGTAGCGGGGGTCCGAGTCGAGCGAGAACGTCGCCAGGACCGGCAGGCCCAGCACGGGCACGGCGAACGCGACCAGCAGCGGCAGGCTGGACCGCCACGACCGGAGCATCGCAACGAGCCCGGTGCCACCGAGCAGCACCAGCACCACCGCGCACACGACCATGGCGAGCGTGCCCACGGGCCCGAGCGTCACGGGACCGATCATCGTGCCCGAACCGTCACCCCAGAGCACACGTCCCGTGAGCCGGGCGGAGTTGGCCAGCCGATCGAGGTGGGTCCAGTCCGGGTGCTGCACCGGCTGGGCGTCCAGGACGGGCCATCCCGCCGCCAGGTTCCAGAGCACGAGGGGCGAGACCCCGAGCGCGATGCCGCCGAGCGACCACCCGAGGTCCGCCGTGCGGCGGCGATCGGCGACGGCCCACGCCGCGAGCACCGTCGCGATGCCGACCACATGCATCGGCTGGGCGTAGACCGCGCCGCCGGCGAGCACGCCGGCGAGGAACCAGGAACGACCCGATCCGGCTCGTGTCGCCACGATCAACGCCAGGGCGGCCAGTGCGGCGCCGCTGTGGTAGCCGGGGTAGATCCGCGACCAGGCGTGCACACCGACGTAGGAGCTGAGGGTCAGCAACCCCGCCACGGCGAACGCGCCCCACCATCGCGCCGTCGAGGACAGCGCCACTCGTCGACCGACCAGGTCGAGTGCGATCCAGGTCCACAGCCCCACCGCGGCGTACCAGATCGCCGCGTGCAGCACCCGGAGCGCGACGAACTGGGGTCCCGGCAACAGGTCGAGCACCAGGTACAGCGGCAGCTCCACCAGCCCCTGGTACGAGTTGCCGGGGAACAGGACCGTCAGATGGCCGTCGAGCGCCGACCGGGAGAGCATGGCGGCCACGGCCTCGTCGGCGTTCATCAGGAAGATGTCCTGGGTCCCGACGACCGCGGCCACGACGGTCACGGCGAAGGTCGCGACGAAGGTCGCGACCGCGACGACGGCGATCAGCGGGTGGCTGCGGGAGCGTCGGGGCCGCTGCGGAGTCGGGTCCGGTTCGGCGTCGCGCGTCCGCGACGGGGGTGCCTGCGTGACGGACACGCGATCCTCCTCGGGGGACGACGGGACCCCGAAGAAAAAACGTAGAGCTGTGGCGCCGTCCGGGCGCGGATGCGGGCGCTACTCGGCGGCTTCGGCGAGCGCCTCGGCGAGCGCGGGGTGCACGAACAGGCTCTCCGCGATGTCGCTGACCCGGAGCCGGTTGGTCACCGCGACAGCGATGACCGAGATCAGCTCCGCGGCGTGGCGGCCGACGATGGAGCCGCCCAGCACCACCCCCGTCGCCGGGTCCGAGATGATCTTCACGAACCCCCGGTGGTCGTTGTTGATCAGTGCCTTGGCGAGGGACTGGAACGGCACCTTGGTGACCCGGATCTTGCGCCCCTCGGCGAACGCATCGGCCTCGGCGAGACCCACGTCCGCGATCTCCGGTGCGGTGAAGATCGCCGAGGCCGCCTTCTCGTAGTCGAGGTGGCGGTGGTCGACCTTGTGCAGCCCCATCACGTGCTCGGCGATCTTGCGACCCTGCATGGACGCCACCGACGCCAGCGGCAGCTTGCCCGACAGGTCACCGGCCACGTAGATGTGCGCCACGTTGGTGCGCAGGTGGTGATCGAGCGTGCGCACCCACGGGCCGTCCATCTCGACGCCCGCAGCGTCCAGGCCGACGCCCTCGACGTTGGGGACCGAGCCGATGGCCAGCAGCGCGTGGCTGCCCTCGGCGGCGCGGCCGTCGTCGCACCGCAGGACGATCCCGCCGTCGGTGTGCTCCAGCCCGATCGCCCGAGCCCCCTTGTAGAGGCGCACACCGCGGCGAAGGAAGTCCTCCTCGAGCACCGCCGCGACCTCGGGGTCCTTGGCCGGCAGCACCTGCTGGCGCGACACGATGAGGGTCACCTTGGAGCCGAAGCTCGCGAACATGTGCACGAACTCCACGCCGGTGACACCGGAGCCGATGACGACCAGGTGCTCGGGCATCGACGACGGCGGATAGGCGTCGCGGGTGGTGAGCACGCGCTCACCGTCCGGGCTCGCCCACTCCGGGATGCGCGGTCGGCTGCCGGTGGCGACCAGCACGGCGTCCGCCTCGAACGAACGCTCGCCGTCGTCGGTCGTGGCGACGACGGTGTGGGCGTCGACCAGACGGCCGGTGCCCCGCACCAGCTCCACCCCCTGGCTCTCGAGCAGCTGGCGGTTGTTCGACTCGAGCCGGGCCGTGATCTCGGTGATCCGGGTCCGCAGCGCGTCCAGGTCCACCGTGGGGGCCGGGACCCCGAGGCCCATGCCGGCCGCCTCGCTGATCTGGTCGAGCGCCCCGCCCGTGGCGATCATCGCCTTGGAGGGCACGCAGTCCCACAGGTTGGCGGCACCGCCCACGATGTCGCGTTCGATCAGGGTGACCTGGGCCCCCAGTCGGGCCGCGTAGGTGGCGGCCTGGGTGCCGGCGGGACCGCCGCCGATGATCACGAACCGGAGCGACATGGCTCCCACGCTACCGTCGCCGCGACGGGCCCCGGTCCGCCGTCCGCCCTGTCGTCAGGAGGGCTCGACCCGGAGCCGGGCGACGAGCTCGGCCAGCGGTTCGCGGAAGTCCCGACTCGGCGCGAAGCCGTGGCCGCGCCAGGCGACGTCGTCGAGCACCGAGTTGGCCGGTCTCGGCGCGGGTCTCGGCGGCGTGAGCCCGGCGGTCGTCACGGGACGCACGCGATCGGGATCGGCACCGGCGAGCATGAACACCTCACGAGCGAACTCGTACCAGCTGACCGCGCCCTGGTTGGTCGTGTGGAACGTGCCGGGCACCCGGCCGAGCGCCAACGTCGCGAGCATCGGCGCCAGATCCGCGGTGAACGTCGGGTGCCCGCGCTGGTCGTCGACGAAGTGCACCTCGCCGTCACCATCCGCGAGGCGCAGCAGGGTGTGCACCATGTTCTGGCCGTGCTCCCCGCAGACCCACGAGGTGCGCGCGATCGTCCAGCCGGGGTCGATCTCGCGCTCGCCACCCAACTTGGTGCGCCCGTAGACGGACTGCGGGTTGGGGGTGTCCCACTCGACGTAGGGCGAGTCCTTGGTGCCGTCGAACACGTAGTCCGTCGACACGTAGAGCACGTGCGCGCCCACCCGCCGCGCCCCGTCGGCCACGAAGCGCGTGGCCAGGCAGTTGACCCGATGGGCGAGCTCGACCTCGGTCTCGCAGCGGTCGACCGCCGTCATCGCCGCGGCATGCACGACGACGTCGGGTCGCCACGTCGTGAGCACGCCCAGCACATGGTCGCGGTCGGTCAGGTCGTGCTCGGGCAGGTCGAGCCCCAGCACCTCGTGCGACCCTCGACCCCTCAGCAGCTCGACCAGCTCGGTGCCGAGCTGACCCTTGGAGCCCGTGACCAGGAGCCTCATCGGTTGCGCACCCGCGAGCGCAGCGGCTCCCACCACCCGCGCTGGTCCACGTAGAACCGCACGGTGGCCTCGAGCGCGTCGTCGAAGTCGGTCGAGGGCGCCCAACCGAGCCCGGCGACCTTGTCGGTGGCGATCGAGTAGCGGCGATCGTGGCCGAGCCGGTCCTCGACGTACTCGACGCAGGACTCGTCCTTGCCGAGCAGCGCGAGCAGGCGGTCGGTGATCTCGCGGTTCGTCCGTTCGTTGCCGGCGCCGATGTTGTAGATCTCGCCGACCACGCCGTCGCGCAGGACGGCCTCGACGCCCTCGCAGTTGTCACGCACGAACAGCCAGTCCCGCACGTTGAGCCCGTCGCCGTACAGCGGCACCCGACGGCCGTCGAGCAGGCTCGTGACGAAGAACGGGATGAGCTTCTCGGGGAACTGGAACGGGCCGAACTGGTTGGAGGAGCGGGTGACCACGACGGGCAGGCCATGGGTCTCGTGGTGCGCGAGCGCGATCAGGTCGGACCCTGCCTTGGCCGCCGAGTAGGGCGAGCGTGGCGAGAGCGCGTCGGACTCGACGAACGAGCCCTCGTCGATGGATCCGTAGACCTCGTCGGTCGAGATGTGCACGAAGCGCTCGACGCCCACCTGGCTCGCCACGTCGCACAGGACGTTGGTGCCGGAGCAGTTGGTGCGCACGAACACGTCGGGGTCGAGCAGCGAGCGGTCGACGTGGCTCTCCGCCGCGAAGTGCACCACCACGTCGTGGCCCGCGAGCACCCGGGTGACGACGTCTCGGTCGCAGATGTCGCCGTGCACGAACCGGTACCGGGGGTCGCCCTCCAGGTCGGCCAGGTTGGCCAGGTTGCCCGCATAGGTCAGGGCGTCGAGGACCGTGACCTCGTCGTCGGTGGTCGCCAGCACGTGGTGCACGTAGTTCGACCCGATGAAGCCGGCGCCGCCGGTGACGAGACGTCGCATGCGCCGCCCCTCAGCTGCGCAGGGCCGCGTGCGGCTGGACCTGCGGGTCGAGTTCGTCGCGGCGCGGGTTGGCCCGGTCGCGGTCGGACAGGATCGGGTCGCGCAGGCCCCACTCGGCACCGATGGCGGGGTCGTCCCAGGCCACGCCCAGCTCGTCGGCGGGGTTGTAGTAGCCGTCGACCAGGTACGTGATGGTCATGTCGGTCAGCGACGCGAACCCGTGCGCGACGCCCGGAGGGATGTACACCCCCAGGTGGTCGTTCGAGCCGTCGACCTCGCCCAGATCGAGGCACAGGGTCGCCCCGTCGGTCGGGCTGCCGCTCCGGAGGTCGTGGAGGACCACGCGGGCATGTCCGCGTGGCACGTACCAGTAGTCGGCCTGGTGCAGGTGGTAGTGCAGGCCCACCAGGCAGCCCGCGACCCGGTCGCCACGGTTGGCCTGGATCATCTCGCGGCCGCCGGGGATCCACTCGCGCCGGTAGGTCTCGACGAAGTAGCCGCGGTCGTCGCCGTGCACCGTCGGCGTGACGAGGTGGACGCCGACGATCTCCTCGGACGGGGTGACGATGGCCATGGTGCTGACGGTCTAGTCCAGCTCGATGGAGCAGTCGTCACCGATCATCAGCCGGGTGGCGGCGGGCCGCCGCACGGAGCGCTGCACCCGGGTGTCGCGACCGATGAGGGAGTCCGCGAGCCGTGGGACCCCGTCGATGACCGCTCGCTCGAGGATCACCGAGTGCTCGACCTCGCAGTCGCGCAGCTCGCACCCGGCGGCGATCGCGGTGAAGGGGCCGACGTAGGACCGCTCGACCCTGGCGCCGGCGCCGATGATCGCGGGACCCCGGACGTGCGAGGCGGTGACGACAGCACCCCGCTCGACCACGACGCGACCCTCGATGGTCGACGCCTCGTCGACCTCGCCGTCGATGCGAGGCTCCAGCGTCTCGAGCACCCGCCGGTTCGACTCGAGCAGCGGGTCCTTCTTGCCGGTGTCGAGCCACCAGCCGTGCAGCTCGTCGTGACGCACGCGGTGGCCGTGGTCGATCAACCACTGGATGGCGTCGGTGATCTCGAGCTCGCCCCGGGGCGAGGGTTCGATCGCCGCGACGGCCTCGTGGATCGCCGGCGTGAACAGGTAGACGCCGACCAGCGCCAGGTCCGACGGCGGATCGACGGGCTTCTCCACCAGCTGCACGACACGACCCTGCTCGTCGACCTCGGCGACGCCGAAGCGATGCGGGTCGGGCACCTTGCACAGCAGGATCTGCGCGGCCGGCGGCACGGACGCGCCGTCCAGCGTCGGGACGGCGGCGGTGGCCTTGTCGCGTTCGAACGCGGCGACGAAGTCGACGAGCCCCTGCTGCAGCATGTTGTCGCCCAGGTACATGACCACGTCGTCGTCGCCGAGGAACTCCCGGGCGATCAGCACGCAGTGTGCGAGGCCGCGCGGCTCGTCCTGGGGCAGGTAGGTCACCTTGGCCCCGAAGTCCGAGCCGTCACCGACCGCCTCCATGACCTCGGGCCCGGTCTCGCCGGTGATGATGCCGATGTCGGTGATGCCGGCGGCCACCATGTCCTCGATCCCGTAGAACAGGATCGGCTTGTTGGCCACCGGCACCAGCTGCTTCGCGCTGGTGTGGGTGATGGGACGCAGGCGGGTGCCGGCTCCCCCGGCCAGGATCAGGCCCTTCACGAGACCGAGCTCACTTGACCACCACGTCCCGACACCCGAGCAGTCGGTTCTGGCCGTCGCCCTGGTTGATCACCGTGGCGCACATCCGGTGCGTGCCGGGCGCGACGTTCGAGAACCCTGCACCCCACCCCCGGTGGTCCCCCACGCCGTAGGCACGACCGACGTCCGGCCGGTAGCCGTCGGCGCGGTCCTCGACGAGTCGCCCGGCGAGCACCACGTGCACCCGTGCGGGCACGACCACATCGGGGTCGGCCGCCCAGCCGATGACGTCCACGCGGGACCCGGCGACGCGCACCGAGTCGATCCCACCGGCCGGGGTGACCTTGGCGTCCATCCAGTTGTACCAGTCCTTGGCGCGGTTGCGGATGGAGCCGAGCGAGTTCCAGATGGTCCCCGGGCAGCTCGTCGCCCCCACGTCCCGGTGCCCGATCACGGTGGGGATGTTCACGGTCTGGCCGGCGGGGATGGTCGTCGAGCCGAGCGACGTGAAGTTCACGCGTGCCTGGGGATCGACGTAGTCCACCTGGAGGCGGTAGCCGACGACCCGGCTCACGGCCTCGATCGCCGCGGACGGGGCGTTGGCCCCGACGAAGTTGCCGATCACCGACACGCCGACGGAGCCGGTGTTGAAGCCCTTCGCGTGCGCGCCGACCACGGCGCGCGTGGTGCCGCCCCCACGTCCCTCCCAGATCCCACCGAAGCGGTCGACCAGGAAGTTGTAGGCGATGTCGGACCAGTCGTTGCCGTCCATGTGGTACGCCTGGATCGATCGCAGGATCCCCGGCACCTGGCCCGACGTGTAGCTGTTCGAGCTGGCGGTGTGGTGCACGACGGCGAGCTTGAGCGCGGGTGCCACCGACGGCGAGTTCTTGGCCGCGCGAGCACCCCAGCTGGCCCGCGAGTTGATGCCGAACGGGGCCGGCTGGGCCGCGTCCGCGAGCGGCGTGGACTCGGCCACGGTCCGCTGGGTCTCCTCGCGCACCACCATCACGTCGACGCCGTCCGCGTCGTCGGCGCCCACGCTCACCTCGTAGCCGGTGGCGCCGCCGACCCAGAGCGGCTCGGTGACGATCGCGTCGCCGTCGACCGCCGCGGCCTCGGCCGACCCGGGCTCTGCGCCGAAGTCGGGGTCGACCTCGAGCTCGTTCCACTCGCCCCAGGTGCCGTCGACGTCCTGGACGCGCACCAGGACCGGCTGTGCAGGCACCTCGTCCAGGGTGACGCCGATCAGGTCGAACTCGTCCGCGGCGGTCTCGGCCCCGCTCACCCGGTCGTCGCCGATCGGCTCCTCCGCGGCGCCGGCCTGGGCCTGGAGCTCTGCGGCGCCGACGGACTGCTCCAGCGGGAGGAAGGCCGAGTCGGACACGGCCACCGCCATGAACGACGGGGTGGGGACGGGGAGGAAGGTGAGCAGGAGGCCCCCGGCGAACGCCCCTGCGACGAGGCGGATCCGCCGGGCGCGAGTGCGCGCGGGGACGGCAGGCATGGGGACGAGCCTAGGGCCGACCGTCCACGGATCCGCTCGCAGCGGCCCGGTTCGTCGCGGCGAACCTCCCGACCAGCTCCTCGATCACCTGCGTCGCGGTGTCGGACCACGTGGGCGGGCGGTACGCCGCGGCCCCGGCGCGTCGGGCCTCCCGGTGGTCCTCGTCGTGCAGGAGACGGTCGAGCGCCACCGCCCAGGCGCTGGGATCGGACGGGTCGGCGTAGTCGACCAGATCCCCGCCGGCCTCGGGCAGGGCACCCCCGGTGGAGCTGACGACCGGAACCCCCGCGCACAGCGATTCGATCACCGGCAGACCGAAGCCCTCGGTGACCGATGGCACGGCCACCACGTCGGCGTGTCGGTACAAGGTGGCGAGCAGCTGGTCGCCGACGCCCTCGTACCAGTGCACCCCCCGGCCCGCCCGGGGGTGGTCGCGGAGCCGCTCGATCGTGGCGTCGTTGTTCCATCCGGCCCGTCCGACGACGACCAGCGCGACCTCGGGGTCGGCCACCCAGACCTGCTCGAACGCGTCGAGCAGGACGCGGTGGTTCTTGCGGGGCTCCACGGTCCCCACCACCAGCACGTACCGGCGGTCGACCAGCTCGACCGGCAGCGAGCCCTCCAGGCTCGCGCCGAGCGCGCCGTCGGTCTCGCCGGCCCCAGCAGCGTCGTCGTCGGCCTCGCCGATCGGTGCAGCGGCGGGCGCGGAGAGGTCGGCGCCGAGGGGCACCACGACGCCCGGCGGCGGCGTCGCACCGATGGAGGCGGCCCACCGCTCGACCCCCGCCGCGGTGTGCGCCGAGATCGCCATGACGGCGTCGGCGTGGCGCACCTGGGCGCGCAGCGTGTCGGTGAAGACCCGCACCAGCGAGTCCTCGAACCACTCCGGGTGCTCGACGGGCAACAGGTCGTAGACGAGCACCGCGACGTGCACCCCGCGGTCACCCAACCGCGTGTAGAGCTGCTCGCGGTCGACCTCGGTGCGGTTCCACACGGAATCCAGTTCGAGCAGCACCGAGTCGGCGGGCAGCTCCTCGATGAGCGGCACCAGGTCGTCGCGGTAACGCCGCAGGACGATCTCGCGCCGCAGCCGCCGCAGCGCCGGCTCCACGCCGATCATCCCCAGCACCACCACCACGCCTCGGCGCACCGGTCGCAGCACGCGCCGCACCGCACGGATGCCCAGCTGCAGCCATCGACGCCACGTCGGCGGGATCGCGACCGCCCCGGGCACCGCGACCGCGGTCGACTCCGCCGACAACGCAGCCCGTTCGTCGTCGGTCAGGCGGCGGTGCTGGCCGGCCGCGCCGAACCAGACCAGCGGCACCACCTCGACGCGCGGATCGTCCGCGCGCTCGAGGTGCTCCATGAGCTGCACGACGACGCGCTGGATGCCGGCACGCCACTGGGCCTGCGCGGTGTCGCTCACGTCGAGGTGGACGCGCAACGGCGCAACGGGCGGGGACTCGGTCACCGCACCATCATGCACGTCGCGACGACGGTCGCGGACGGTCCGCCCGTCGGCCGGACCGGCCGCGCCTCAGGCGGTGCCGTGCCGCCTCGGGCGGTGCCGTGCCGCCTCAGGCGGTGGCAGGTGCCTGCAGCGGCGCGGGCTGGCAGTGGCCGTCGAGCTCCACGACCTTGATCTGGTCCCGGTTGTCCCAGGTGATCTGGTTCGAGGGGTCCTTGCGGAGCTTGAACTCGCGGAACTCCATGTCGGCGGCGTCGAAGGTCAGGTAGCGACCGACCAGCGAGTCGCCGAGGCCCAGGATCAGCTTGATGGTCTCGATCGCCTGGATGCTGCCGACGATGCCGGGCAGCACGCCGAGCACGCCGGCCTCGGAGCAGCTGGGGGCGAGCTCCGGCGGCGGGGGCTCCGGCAGCATGTCGCGATAGGTCGGGCCGTGCAACGGGTCGAAGACCGTGACCTGCCCCTCGAAGCGGAAGATCGAGCCGTGCACCACGGGGATGCCCAGCTTCACCGAGGCGTCGTTGAGCATGTAGCGCACGGGGAAGTTGTCGGCGCCGTCGACGACGATGTCGTAGTCGCCGATGATGCGCTCCATGTTGGAGGCGTCGAGGCGCACGTCGTGGGTGATGACGTTGACGTCGGGGTTGAGCAGGGTCAGCGTCTTCTTGGCGGAGTCGACCTTGCGCTCACCGAGGCGGTCCATGTTGTGCAGGATCTGGCGCTGCAGGTTCGACTCGTCGACGACGTCCATGTCGACGATGCCGAGCGTGCCGACGCCGGCGGCAGCCAGGTAGAGGGCAGCGGGCGAACCCAGTCCGCCGGCACCGAGCAGCAGCACCTTGGCGCCGAGCAGCTTCTGCTGGCCCTCCTCCCCGACCTCTGGCAGGAGCAGGTGGCGGCTGTAGCGGTTGCGCTGCTCGGGGGTCAGGACCTCGGGGCGCTTCCAGTCACGGCCCTCGTCCTTCCACTTGTTGAACCCACCGGCCATCGACACGACGTCGCTGTAGCCGAGGTCCTGCAGCGTGCGGGCCGCGAACGCGGAGCGCACACCACCGGCGCACATGACGATGACGGGCGCGGACTTGTCGGCCAGTCGGCCCTCGACCTGGCTCTCCAGGTGGCCACGGGGGATGAACACCGACCCGGGCACGGCGCCCTGTTCGAACTCGTCGGCCTCACGCACGTCCAACAGGATCGAGCCGTCGGCCCGCTGCTGCTCCGCGGTGGCCGTGTCGACCTCTCGGATCTCTGCCTTCGCCTGCTGGAGAAGGTCCCTGAAGTTGCTCATCTGATCGTCCTCATCGGTCTCAGGATCGGAGAAACCCTACCGAAGTGGTCAACTATTCGACAGTCGGGATCATTCCCCGCGTGTCGGCCGAGCTCAGGTCCCCGGCAGTTGCGCGACCGGGTCGTCGACCGACAGCTCGGTCAGGCGCAGACGCAGATCACCCCATGCCTCCAGGCCGTCGCCCAGCGGACCCGCGTCGGTCACCAGCTCCACACGGGCGGACCCACCCGGCGCCAGGTCGACGGTGAGCTCGACCGGGACCGGTTCGTCGCGCAGGGTCACCGAGGTCGAACCGCTCGGCGACCGCACCTCGACCACCGCACCCGGCTCGCCGGCGAGCTCGAAGCTCACGGTCACCGGTCCACCGACGTCACCGTGGTCACGCAGCACGACGGCCGATGTCGCCTCGAGCGCCCGGGCACGGGCCTGCTCCAACGCCCGGACCCCGGGAGATCCCTCGACCACGACCGACACCGGGCGGGTCGCGGCGGCGCCGGCACGCTCGACCGTCGCCGCGCCCCACTCGTCGACGAGCTCGGCGCGGCGCGGTCGCAGGTCGTACCAGGCACGGGTGCCGTCGGCGGACTCGAACGCAGGCGGTCCGACCACGGCACGCACTTCGCGCTCGAGCCTGGTCGCGTCGGCCTCGTCGTCGAACGCTCGACGGTCCACGCTCAGGGCGGCCACGTCGCCGGCGGCGAGCAGGTCGACGAGCTCCTCGGTGGGGCGGGCCGCGATGCTGCGCTGCCAGTCCCCCGGCGATCCGGTGAAGGCGCCAGTGGTCCACGCCAGGCGCCCGGTACCGGCGACGTAGGGCCCGAGCAGCTCGTTCGCGCCGACCGATCCCATCGGGAGCTCGGCCGGGAAGGCGCCGACGGGCAGCTGGAACACGAGGGACCCCTCGGGCAGCGCCGCTTCCAGGTCGGTCGCCACGGCGACGTCCGCCGCCCAGCGCTCGGCGTTGTAGCGCTCGGACGGCAGCGAGGCGGGTGTGGTCTGGTCGAGCACGGCGAACACGACGACCAGCGCGCCGATGGCTGCTCGACCGATCGCGCTCGGCGACCAGCGACGCAGTGCCGCGTCCATCAGCATCGCGGCGCCGACGACGCCGACGAACCCGACGACGGATGCCATGCGGCTCCACGCCCGGATCTGTGTGAGGCCGGCGGCGGCGAGCACCATGCTGATGCCGCCGACCGTCGCGAACGCGACCGCCCCGACGGCGAGCACGCCCAGGCGGGCGACGACGCCCCCTCGGTCCTCGACGGGACCGCTCACGAGGTCGGGACCGCGCCCGGGCCGGCCGACACGTCGGACGCAGCACATGAGGATCGCCAGCAGACCGACCGTCGAGATCAGTCCCAGGGCGGCACCGACGTCACCCGGGGCGTCCACGCGGAACGCACCCTCGCTCAGCTCCGCCAGGGCGCCGACGCGGTGGTGGCGTACCGGCAGCAGCATCTGGGAGATCCGCAGGCCGTAGGCGTCGGCGTCGAGCGGGACACGCACGCCCGCCTCGGTCGCCCCGCGTGCCAGCACCTCACCGGCGACGTTGACCACGACCGTCGCGACGATGCCCCCGGCGACCACCACTGGTCGCAGCAGGTCGCGCCAGGCGCCCCGACGCAGCGCCACGACGGCGCCGACGGTGAGCACGCCGATGGCGGCGAAGGCCGCGTAGTACGCGCTGGCCGACCCGACGAGCACCACGAGCGCCGTCGGCACGAGCCACGACCGGACGCCGCGACGCGCAGCGCCGACCCGGCCGATGCCCTGCGCGCCGCTGGCCCACAACGCCAACCAGACCCCGATGGGCACCGAGACGTAGGCGGCCAGGAACAGGTGCCCGACCGACGCCCGTGCGAGCTGGGCCGGGGCGACGGCGAACACGATCGCCATCACGATCGAGGTGACCGCGGAGAGCTGCAACGACCGCAGCACCACGAAGGAGACCACGCTGACCAGCACGATGGCGGCCAGCAGGTACAGGTTGGCGGCGGTGACACTGTCACCGGTCAACGCCCGCAGGAGCCGCAGCACGATCAGATGCGCCCGGTCGGCGCCCGACGGCATGGCCGACCAGTCGAGCCCGGTCGGTGCGCCCAGTTGCGGGTTCGGCGCCGGTGTGCCCGTCCATCCGACGGTGTCGAGCAGGGCGATGTGGGGCATCACGTCGCCGGCGTGCACGAAGGGCATGGAGAGGGTGCGTTCCCAGACCCGGTACACGACCGCCGCGACGAGCGAGGAGAGCACCGTCACCAGCGCGAGCTCTCGACCCCATCGGGGGCGACCGGCATCGTCGGTCGACGGCACCCGTGGCTCGGGGTCCGGCGGCGCGACGGGACGGTCGGCGGTGGCCTGCACCCGTTCACGCTATCGACCGGTCCGCCGGATCCGGCGCGGTCCGCAGCCCGGCGGCGGTCCGCTGGCGGGTCGCCGAACGGGCGGTCGCCGAGCGGGTGGTCCGGCTGCCGATCGCCGTGTCGGTGTCCGGGCCTGTTCAGCCCACCAGGGACGGCAGCACGTCGCTGATCGAGCCGCGGACCACGGTCGCGTGGTCGTCGAAGGGCGTCTCCCCCGCGTTCACGATCACGACCTGGGCTCCCGCACGCAGCGCCAGGGGCACCATCTGGGCGATCGGGAACACCTGCAGCGTCGTGCCGACGCACAGCAGGACGTCGCAGCGCTGCGCGGCGTCGAAGGAGCGGGCCAGGTCGTCCTCGTCGAGCGACTCGCCGAAGAACACCGTCGAGGTCTTGAGGATGCCGCCGCAGTTGGGGCACGGCGGGTCGGGTTCGCCGGCGCGCACCCGGTCGAGCACCTCGACGGTGGGACCCGACCAGTCGCGGCGGACGCAGCGGGCGCTGCGCATGGAGCCGTGGATCTCGACCAGTCGGGTGGGGTCGGTGCCCGCCGCCAGGTGCAGCCCGTCGATGTTCTGGGTGACGAGCAGGTCCAGGCGACCGGACTGCTCGAGGGCGACGAGCGCCTCGTGGCCGGGGTTCGGCGACGCCGTCCAGGCGGGGTTGGCCATGCGCCACTGCCAGGCCCGGACCCGCAGGTCGGGATCGGACAGGTAGTGCTCGATCGTCGAGTAGCGCTCGGCATCGGGATCGCGGGTCCACACGCCATCCGGGCCGCGGAAGTCCGGGATCCCGGAGTCGGTCGAGATGCCCGCACCCGTGAGCGCCACGACGCGTCGGGCGTCACTCACGACCTCGGCGGCGAGTGCTGCCGCCCGTTCGTCGGTCGAGGGGTCCATCGCTTGCCAGTCTGTCGCGATCGGTCATGATGTGGCCCATGGAGACGTCGGAGCGCCCCTGGGGCACGTACACGGTCCTCGCCGACGAGGACGATCACAAGGTGAAGCGGATCGAGGTCCGCCCCGGCAGTCGCCTGAGCTACCAGCAGCACGCTCGTCGGGCGGAGCACTGGTTCTTCGTGTCGGGGACCGGGACGGTCGTGCTCGACGGCGTCGACATCGCCGTGTCGGCGGGCTCGGCGGTCGACATCCCGCTCGAGACGCCGCACCGGATCGAGAACCCGAGCGACGACGAGACCCTCGTGTTCATCGAGGTCCAGCACGGCACGTACTTCGGCGAGGACGACATCGTGCGCCTCGAGGACGACTACGGGCGGGCCTGAGCCGCCGACGGTCTCGACCGGTTCCGCGACGGCGCCGACCGGGTCGCGTGGCCCGCTGACAACTCGACGACCGGTTCGTACGGTGCTCGCACCCAGCGAACGGAGGCCGCCGTGCACCTCGTCGAGACCACCCAGACCGACAACGATCCCCCTTCCACGGGCGAGCCCGGTGCGCCGATCGACCGCATGATCGTGCGTCCGTGGCACGACCCCGACCTGGCAGTGGTCGGCCAGGATCCCAGGGGCGAGTACCTGGAGCGCTACTGGTCGGGGGTGGTCGGGCCGTCCGTGGTGCTGCTCGTGCGCCGCTTCGCCCGTGGGCTGGCGGAGCACCCCCACGGCTTCGTCATCTCCCTGTCCGACACCGCCCGGGCCATCGGACTGAGCGGAGGGACCAGCCGCAACTCTCAGATCTCGCGCACCGTCGAGCGTGCCTGCATGTTCCGGCTGCTGCGCCGCGCCGCAGCCGACACGATCGAGGTCCGCACGCACGTGCCGCTGCTGACCCATCGCCAACTCCAACGGCTCCCCCTCGCCGTGCGCACGTCGCACCAGGCCTGGCTCGAGCAGACCGCAGCCCCCGGTCCACCAGCGGCCTGAGCCGGCCACGTCGACACTCGTGGCAGCCGACGGACCGACCCGCTGCATCCGGATCGTGTGCATGTATTCTGCATGCATGCCGCACGTGCAGGTTCGAGACGTTCCGGACGACGTCCACCGCGCATTGGTTGCGCGAGCAGAGCAGGCGGGCCAGTCGCTGCAGCAGTTCCTCGCCGCGCAGCTCGCGGAGATCGCTGCGACGCCGACGATGGCCGAGGTCGTGGACCGGATCGAGCAGCGAGCGACGGGTTCGTTGTCGGCGGACGCAGCGGTCGATGCACTCGACGGGGAACGTGCTCGTCGTTGACGCGTCGGTGCTCGCGCCGGTGGTGGCCGACGGCGGAAGCGACGGTCGACGGTTCCGTGAGCGGCTCCGACGAGAGACCGTCGCCGGGCCGGACCTGGTGCGGATCGAGGTGGTCTCGGTGCTGCGGCGCCGCGCCGGGCGCGGGCACCTGACCCCGCAGCAGGCCGATGCGGCGATCGACGACCTGCTCGCGTTCCCGATCGCGGTGTACCCGACCGCCGTGCTGCTGCGGCGCACGTGGGAGCTGCGTTCGAACGTGACGTCCTACGACGGCTGCTACGTCGCGCTCGCCGAGGCCCTGGGCGTTCCCCTCGTCACCGCCGACCGACGTCTCGCCGACGCCCCCGGCATCCGGTGCGAGGTCGAGGTGTGGTGACAGCCTGAGGCGACGACGCGCTGGCACCACGGAACCGGCGCCCGGGGTGTTGTGTGGATGCCGGGCGACCGAAGGTCGATGCCGTCACCTGGGATGATGGCGCCGTGAGCGACGACGAGCGGGAGGACGAGCGCACCGACGTGGGACGGGCACCGATCTGCCCCGCCTGCGGCGTCACGGCCCTCCCCGTCGAGAGCTACGACACGATCGATGCGGTCTTCGTGTGCGAGAACCCCGACTGCGACGCGTTCGGCGATCCGGTCGGGTCCTAGGCCGGTGCGGCGCACCCACTGCGCGAGCCCATCTCCGTTCGCGTGACCCGCGTACGAGTTCGCGGGGTTTCGCGTTGCTGAGCAACGCGAAGCGCCGAGATTCCGGACCGTGGTGGACCGCAGGACGCTCGTGCGTCGGATCAGTCGAGCGCCGACTCGAGCAGGTCGATCTCCTCGAGCAGCTCCATCTCGTCACCCCAGGTCTCGAGCAACGTGAGCAGCGTGCGCACGCCGAAGCCGGTGGCGCCCTTGGGTGACTCGCCGTCGGGCTCGGGCAGGAACGCCGGCCCCGCGATGTCCAGGTGCACCCACGGCGTGTCGTCGTCGACGAACTCCTTCAGGAACAACCCGGCGGTCAGCGCGCCGCCGTAGCGGCCGCCGCCGATGTTCTTGAGGTCGGCCACGGGTGAGTCCAGGCCCTTGCGGTAGTCCGCCGGCAGCGGCAGCTGCCACACCCGCTCCCCCGCCACCGCGGCGGCCTCCTCGACGATGCCGTTGAAGACCTCGTCGTTGCCCATCAGACCGGCGATCTTCTGGCCGAGGGCGACCATGCAGGCACCCGTCAACGTGGCCAGGTCGACGATGGCGTCGGGCTCCTCGTCCGCGGCGAGCGACAGCGCGTCGGCCAGGACCAGTCTGCCCTCGGCGTCGGTGTTGAGCACCTCGACGGTGGTGCCGTTGCGGGCGGTGTAGATGTCGCCGGGGCGCTGGGCGGCGCCACCGGTCATGTTGTCGGTCATCGGCGTGAACGACACGACCTTGGTGGCGATGTCCAGCGACGGCAGCGCGCACATCGTGGCGACCACCGCTGCCGCGCCCGCCATGTCGCACTTCATCTCCATCATCGACTCGGCGGGCTTGAGCGACAGGCCTCCCGAGTCGAAGGTGATGCCCTTGCCGACGAGCGCCACCGTGTCGACGGCATCGGACTCGGGGGCGTCGCCCTCGACGACGTCGTCGTCCGTCGCGCCGGGCAGGTAGGTGAGCTTGAGCAGCCGGGGCGGCTCGGCCGAGCCCTGGTTCACCGCGACCAGGCCGCCGAGGCCGGCCTCGGTGATCGCGTCCAGGTCCATGATCTCCGCCGTCAGGCCCGCCGCGGCGGCACGCTCCGCAGCGCGCTCCGCGAAGATCGTCGGGGTGAGCGAGCCGCCCGGCTCGTTCACCAGGTCGCGTGCGAAGCAGACCGCCTCGGCCGTGGCCCGACCGCGTGCGGCGCCGTCCTGCACCGAGCGGACACGGTCGCCGACGGCGATCGTGGCGGCATCCAGGCCCGGCTTGGACGACGACTTGTACAGCTCGAACCGGTAGGCACCCAGGATCAGACCCTCGGTCACCGCACGCACGCCGTCCGACGGGTCCAGGTCGAGGTCCTCGGGGTAGTCGAACGCGGCCCGTCGGTGGCGGCTCACGGCGCGGGCGAACACGGCGGCACCGGTGCGCAGCTCGGCAGCACCGGCGTCGGCCCACGGGCCCATCCCGACGAGCACCCGGGTGGCCTCGCCGTCGTCGAGCACCATCGTCTGGCCGACGCCACCGGAGAACCCGCCGCGGTCGAGTGCGGCCTTGCGCACGCCGGGCACCTTGGCGAGACGGTCGGCGTACACGGGGACGGCAACAGCGGTGGCACCGCTCGGCGCGGTCTTGGCGATCTTGACGGACAGCAGCTCGGTCACTGGATGCTCCTCATGGGGCGGGTCGATGGGTGGGCTCGGCAGGTGGGGCTCGGAGGATGGTGCTCGGCGGGTGGGGCTCGCCGGGTGGACGGTCGGCCGACGGGCAGGTGGTCAGTCGGCGCGGGCGGTGAGCGACGTGCCCTCCTGCCAGCGGGCGAGGGTCCACAGCAGGTCGGACAGGCGGTTGAGGTAGGCGACGACGAGGGAGCCCTCGACCACCGCCGCCAGACTGGCTCGCTCGGCGCGGCGTACGACCGTGCGGGCGACGTCGAGGAACGCGCCGACCGGCTCCTCGCCGGGCACGACGAACTCCTCGGGCAGCTCGGTGCGCGCGGTGTGGTCGTCGATCAGCGCCTCGAGCCGGTCGACCATGGCCTGGGTCACGAGCGACACCTCGGGCGTGAGCTTGTGGCGGTTGGCCTCGTCGGTCGCCAGGTCGGCCATGAGGACCCAGAGGTCGCGCTCGAGCGCCACGAGCACCTGGTCCAGCTCGCCACCTCGGGGGGCGTGCGCACGTGCCACGCCGATCGCTGCCTGGGCCTCGTCGACGTCGCCGTACGCCGTGGGCGCCGGGTCGTCCTTGCGCACCCGACCCCCGTAGAGCAGCCCCGTGGTGCCGTCGTCGCCCTTGCGCGTGTAGATCCTCATCGACGGCCGACACTACCGGTGTCGCCCGGCCGCACGGCGCCCGCGCCGAGATGCCCACGTGCACGGGACGGGACGGCCTGCGTCGACGTCGACGGTCACCCGGGGGCGGCCCGACGGGAACCGGAATGAGCCGCGCTCGGGTGCGCCGGTAGTCTGTCGCGCACCATGGCAGCATCTCCGTTCCTCGACGCCGTCCGCTCCAGAGTGGTCATCTACGACGGCGCAGCCGGCACCTGGTTGCAGGAGCAGGACCTCCAGATGGAGGACTACGGCACCCCCGAGCTCGAGGGGTGCCCGGAGATCCTCAACGAGACCCGCCCCGAGCTGATCAAGCGCATGCACTCGGAGTACTTCGAGGCCGGCGCCGACATCGTCGAGACCAACAGCTTCGGCGGCATGCGCGCCACCCTCGGCGAGTACGGCCTGGGTGATCGCACCGAGGAGCTCAACGAGATGGCGGCGCGCATCGCGCGGGAGGCCGCGGACGAGTACTCGACGCCCGAGCGTCCCCGCATGGTCGCCGGCTCGATCGGACCCGGCACCCGCTTCGCCTCGCTCGGCCACGTCAGCTACGAGGAGCTGCGCGACCAGGTCGCCGAGCAGGCACGCGGCCTGCTGCGCGGCGGCGTCGACGTGCTGCTCATCGAGACGCAGTTCGACATGCTCGGCATCAAGGCGTCCATGAACGGCTGCCGCGACGCGATGGCACAGGTGGGCATCGAGGTGCCGCTGCAGGTCCAGGTCACGATCGAGCTGACCGGCCGGATGCTGCCCGGGACCGAGATCGGCGCGGCGCTCGTCGCGCTCGACCCGATGCGCCCCGACGTGATCGGCATCAACTGCGCGACCGGCCCCGCCGAGATGAGCGAGCACGTGCGGCACCTGTCGCAGCACTCGCGCATCCCCGTGTCGGTGCTGCCCAACGCGGGGCTGCCGTCGGTCGTCGACGGCCACATGCACTACGACCTCACGCCCGAGCAGTTCGTCGAGCACCAGGTGCGCTTCGTGCAGGACTTCGGCATCTCGGTCGTCGGCGGGTGTTGCGGCACCACGCCCGAGTACATCCGCCAGCTCGCCACCGCCCTCGAGGGCGTCGAGCTGCCCGAGCGCCACCCCGACTTCGAGCACGGCGTCGCGTCGATCTACTCCCCCGTCATGCTGGACTCCGACGAGGCCGACGGCGCGTCCAACCTGATCATGATCGGCGAGCGCACGAACGCGAACGGCTCCAAGAAGTTCCGCGAGGCGATGCTCGACGCCGACTGGGACACCTGCGTCGCCATGGCCAAGGACCAGGTGAAGGAGGGCAGCCACGTCATCGACGTGTGCGTCGACTACGTGGGCCGTGACGGCACCGCCGACATGGACGAGATCGCCCAGCGGTTCGCGACGCAGTCCTCGGTCCCGCTGGTGCTCGACTCGACCGAGCCGGAGGTGCTCGAGGCGGGGCTGCGCTGGCTGGGCGGCCGGGCGCTGCTCAACTCGGCGAACCTCGAGGACGGCGACGGTGAGGGGTCCCGTGGCGACCGCGTCTTCAAGCTGGCCAAGGAGTTCGGCGCCGCGGTCATCTGCCTGCTCATCGACGAGGAGGGCCAGGCCCGCGACGTCGAGTGGAAGATGCGGGTCGCGCACCGCATCCACGACCTGGCGGTCAACCGCTACGGGCTCGAGGCCGAGGACCTGATCTTCGACGCGCTCACCTTCCCGCTGTCGACCGGCGACGACGACCTGCGCCGCGACGCCATCGCGACGATCGAGGCGATCCGCCGCATCAAGGCAGAGATCCCCGGTGCCAAGACCACCCTCGGCCTGTCCAACGTCAGCTTCGGGCTGAAGCCCGCCGCCCGTCACGTGCTCAACAGCGTGTTCCTGCACGAGTGCCAGCAGGCGGGACTGGACTCGGCGATCGTGCACGTCGCCAAGATCCTGCCGCTCAGCAGGATCCCCGACGAGCAGCGCGACGTCTGCCTGGACCTGATCTGGGACCGCCGGGGCACCGCGGGGCTGCTGTCCGACGGCGACGAGAGCTACGACCCGCTGCACAAGCTGCTCGACATCTTCGCCGACGTGCAGACCACCGAGGCGGTCGTCGAGGACCGCACCGACTGGCCCATCGAGCAGCGCCTCAGCCAGCGCATCATCGACGGCGACCGCGACGGGCTGATCCCGGACCTCGAGACCGCGCTCGCCGACGGGCACACGCCGTTGGCGATCATCAACGACATCCTGCTCGCCGGCATGAAGGTGGTCGGCCAGCTCTTCGCGTCGGGCGAGATGCAGCTGCCCTTCGTGCTGCAGTCCGCCGAGACCATGAAGATGGCCGTCGCGCACCTCGAGCCGATGATGGAGCGGGTCGAGGGTGAGACCGGCAAGGGCCGCATCGTGCTCGCCACCGTCAAGGGCGACGTGCACGACATCGGCAAGAACCTCGTCGACATCATCCTCACCAACAACGGCTACGAGGTGCACAACCTCGGCATCAAGATCTCCATCAACGAGATGATCGACAAGGCCGTCGAGGTCAAGGCCGACGCGATCGGCATGTCCGGGTTGCTCGTGAAGTCCACGCTGATCATGCGTGACAACCTCGAGGAGCTCAACCAGCGCGGCCTGCAGGACATCCCCGTGCTGCTCGGCGGCGCGGCGCTCACCCGCACCTACGTCGAACGCGACCTGCGTGAGGTCTACGAGGGGCGGCTGTTCTACGGCAAGGACGCGTTCGAGGGGCTGCGGGTCATGGACCGCCTCGGTGAGATCCGCCTGGGCAAGCTCGACGTGGACGACGGGATGGTGCCCTCCGAGCGTGAGCTGCACCGTCACCGCACCGATGACGGCGACACCGAGCCCGTCGAGGTTCCCGCACGTTCGCCCGAGGTGGCGCTCGACAACCCCGTGTTCGTGCCGCCGTTCCTGGGCTCCAAGGTCATCAAGGGCCTCTCGATCGACGACATCGCCGGCTACATCAACGAGACCGCCCTGTTCCGCAACCAGTGGCAGTTCCGCCCCGAGACCCTCCCTGACGGCACCAAGGAGGACGACGAGCAGTTCAAGGCGCGCCTGCGTCCGCAGCTGCGCGAGCAGCTCGCCGCGGCCAAGGCCGAGGGGTTGCTGATCCCCCAGGTCGTCTACGGCTACTACCCCGCCAACGCGGACGGCAATGACGTGGTGCTCTACACCGACGAGTCGCGCAGCACCGAGCTGCGCCGCTTCTCCTTCCCCCGCCAGCAGGCCGAGCCGTTCCTGTGCGTCGCCGACTTCTTCCGACCGGTCGAGTCGGGCGAGGCCGACTACGCCGCGTTCCACATCGTCACCATGGGCGCCGCGATCTCCGAACGCACCGCCGAGCTGTTCGCCGCCGACAAGTACCAGGACTACCTGATGCTGCACGGCCTCGGCGTCGAGATGGCCGAAGCGCTGGCCGAGTACTGGCACCGCCGCATCCGCGAGGAGTGGGGCTTCGCTGAGGAGGACCCCGAGCCCATCGCCGGCACGCCCACCAAGGCCGCGCTGACGGGGCTGTTCCGCCAGAAGTACCGCGGCGGGCGCTACTCGTGGGGCTACCCGGCGTGCCCGGACCTGGAGGACAACGAGCAGGTTGCGCAGCTGCTCGAGGCGTCACGCATCGGCGTCGAGTGCACCGAGGAGACCGGGTTCCAGTACCAGCCCGAGCAGACCACCTCCGCGCTCATCTGTCACCACCCGCGCGCGAAGTACTTCGTCGCCCGATAGAACTGACGGGTGCAGATCCTCGTCACCGGCAGCGCCGGCTTCATCGGCAGTCACACCACCGAGCGTCTCCTGGCGATGGGCCACCGGGTGCGCGGGGTCGACTGCTTCACCGACAACTACGACCCGGCGCTCAAGCGGGCCAACGCTGCCGACGTGGCCGGCACCGACGGCTACGAGCTCGTCGAGGCCGATCTGGTCGGCGCCGACCCACGCGAGCTGCTCGACGGCGTCGACGCCGTGCTGCACTTGGCGGGCCAACCCGGCGTGCGCGACTCGTGGGCCGACGGCTTCGAGGTCTACGTGCAGCGCAACATCATCGCCACCCAGCGGCTGCTGGAGGCCGCGAAGGCGCTCGGGGTCGACCGGTTCGCAGCGGCGTCGTCCTCCTCGGTCTACGGCGACGCCGAGACGTACCCGACGTCGGAGACCGCGGTGCCCAAGCCGGTCAGCCCCTACGGCGTCACCAAGCTCGCCGCCGAGCACCTGTGCACCCTGTACGCCACGAACTTCGGCGTGCCGACCGTGTCGTTGCGGTACTTCACCGTCTACGGACCGCGTCAGCGCACCGACATGGCGCTGCGGCGGATGATCGACATGACCCTGGCCGGCGACGCGTTCCCGCTCTACGGCGACGGCTCGGTCAGCCGGAGCTTCACCTACGTCGACGACGTGGTCGAGGCGAACCTGGCCGCGCTCTTCCACGACGCCCCGCCGGGCACCGTGGTCAACGTCGCCAACGAGGAGACCGCGTCCATGTCGGAGCTCATCGACATGGTCGGCGAGCTCGCCAGCACGCCGGTGCGCATCGAGCGCTTCGACGCCGCTGCCGGCGACGCGCAGCGCACGGGCGGATCATCGCAGCACGCACGCGACGTGCTCGGGTGGTCACCCTCGACGACGTTGCGTGACGGCGTGGCGGCGATGGTCGACTGGTGCCGCGAGCACCCGCCCGTCACCGCCGGCTGACGCGGAAGCTCGCCGCACGTCAGGATGCGGGCCTCCCGTCAGGAGGCTCGCGTCACTTCAGGATGGGGTCGCGGCGCATCAGGCGCAGCGGCCCGTAGAGCGAGGCGGGCGTGATGTTGTCGTCGTACACGCTGCCGCCGATCGCCCCCGAGTCGACCATGGCGGCGTTCATCCAGAAGACGTCCGACCCACTGAGGTTCGTCGCCTCGCCCCCGATGGGATGCACCGGCAGGCGGGGTTGGCCGGTGAGCGCCCGCAGTCGCACCACGCTCTCGTAGGTGTAGCGGTACGGGTCGTTCCACTCGGTGAAGGTCGTCGAGCGGTAGGACCAGTAGGCCATCGGCATCCACGCGTCGTAGTACGGCACGAGCTGTCGGTACGGGAAGTTCGGCCACCAGCTGCGGTTCAGCTGCTCCCAGATGACCGGCGTGACCGGGATCGCCAGCATGGGCAGGTTCGGGTAGGCGCCACGCATGAAGCGCGACTCGATGAGGAGCTTCTGCGTGCGGTCCGCGACGTTGGCGTTGGCGGTCGACTCGATGTCGACCCCGAGCCCGTCGAAGCCGAACTTGGCGATGGCGGCGAGTCGCTCCAGGTCGAACTCGAGCGACAGGAACTCGGGCAGGTACCAGCCGACCACCTTCATGCCCCTGGCATGGGCGCGGTTCACGATCTGGCGCAGCAACGAGGCGTCGAGGATGACCGCCGGGTGTCGGAACGTCGACGGCTGGATGTAGAGCGTCTGCACCCCGTCGTTCGCCAGGCGGTCGACGTCGGCGAGTCGGAGCGGCGGTGAGGCCGACGGGTTGCGGGAGCGCACGAACGTCGGCGACCAGTCCCAGACGTCCCACCACGCCCCCAGGCCGGCGGCGACGCTCGCACGGGCGAAGTTGGGACTCGGCGGTGGCGGCGGCGTCGGCTGGCAGCCGAGCAGCACCAGGGAGAGGGCGAGCGCCACGGTGAGCGCGCCGGCACGACGTCGAAGCACCACTCCAGGGTACCGGGCCGCCACCCGCGCCCTCGCGCCCGGCCTGCGTCGGCGCGGCGGCGCCTGCTGGCGCTCAGCCGAGCGAGAGGATCGCCCGGGCCACCAGGTCCGTGCCGAACGCCGTCAGGATCGCGAGGTACAGCAGGCCGGTCGCGGCCATGACCGCCGAGTAGTAGCGCTCGCGCAGGGCGAGCTTGGTCACCACGACCAGCCCGATGGTGGTCACCGCGCACGCCACCCAGAACCACCCGAGCATGCCGTTGTAGCCGTCGTCGATGGTGCCGTTCAGCGCCGAGATCATGCCCGGCGGCACGAGCAGCAGCGCCACCTCGAATGGCCAGATGCGACCCAGCCAGGTCACCTGCTCCTCGAGCGGGGCACGGGGCAGGCCCGGCTGGGTCAGGTACCAGTGGCCGAGCAGCATCGCGTCGGACACGCAGCCCAGGAAGGCCGCACCGACGACCGCGCGCGCGATGCCCAACCACACGGGTCCTCCCGACACCGCACCGCCGGCGATCACGCCGACCAGGCCGATCGCGGGAGCGATCAGGTCCAGACGCGGCGGGAACTCCTCGACCGTGTCGTCGAAGGTGATCTCGGCGCGGTCGATCCCGGTCATGGCCGTCACCCGCGCGGAGCGGGCCTGGACCCGCTCGCGCTGCTTCGCCACCCCGGCGCCTCGCCGGCGCCAGCTGACCCAGCCGACCGCGACGCACGCAGCGACGACACCCGCTGCCGACAGCTCGCGGACCCAGACGGTGCCGTAGCGCAGCCCCACCACCAGGCCGAGCAGCGCGATGGTCCCGTAGGTGCCACGCAGCAGCCATCCGTAGCCGACCGAGACCTCGCGTCGGCGGGTGGTGACCCACAGGAACAGCAGCCCACCCGTGGCCCACTGCAGCAGGAAGGTGGCGATGTCGAGGCTGATCACGGCTCGACCACGCTACGGCCGACCGTTTCGTCGTGCGAAACGGGCCTGGGTCAGGCGTCGGGCAACGCGCGGTAGATCGCGTCGATGAGGTGCACACGACGGAACGACAGCGCCGTGTCGGCGTCCAAGCCGGCGTTGAAGAGCACCGCCACGACCAGGTCGCGGGCGGGGTCCGCCATCGCGAAGCTGGTGCCGCCCTGCCCGGCGTGGCCGAAGGCCGCGTCGCTCGGGGACTGCCCGAAGAAGTGCGACGACAGCGGGGTCATGAAGCCCAACCCGAAGCCGGCGTCGCGGTCGAGCGTCACGTCGTGGACCACCGGCAGTCGCGCCGTGGTGGCCTGCGTGAGCAGGTCCGCCGGCAGCACCGAATCGGCGCCCCCCAGGTCCGCGAGCAACCCGTCGTAGAAGGTGGCCATCGCGTCCATCGTCCCGTAGGCACCGAACGACGGGTTCCACTCGGCCGCGGTCTCCGGGCCGACCTCGGCCAGGAGTGGGATCGGCTCGTCCATGGTCAGATCCAACGTGGCGGAGATGCGCGGCGCCAGTGCGGGGTGATCGGCCCGGTCGATGCGCAGCACCAGGTCGTCGGCCGCCACCCCGTAGGGGTCGAGCACCGCGGAGCGCACGTAGCGGTCGAAGGGCTGCTCGGTGAGCGCCTCGATCACTCGGCCGAGCAGGAACCACCCGCCGAACTCCGAGTAGGCGCGGTCGATGCCGAAGCGCCAGCCGTCCGGCGGTGGCGACGCGTACAACCAGCCCTCGCGGCTGCGCTCGGGCAGGATGCGCGCCAGGATCGTGTTGATCACGTGCAGCCCGGCGGTGTGCGCGAGCACCTGCTCGATCGTGCGGTCCGCGATCCAGCTCGCCGGGAGCTCGTCGATCACGTCGCCGAGACGGTCCTCGAGGCTCAGCTCGTCCTCGGCGATCAGGCGCAGCACCGCAACCGCGACGACCGGCTTGGCCGTGCAGTACATCGCCGACAACGTCGAGCGCTCGAAGGGCTCACCGAGGTAGGTGCGCCCGACGGCGATGTCGAGCAGCGCCTCGCCGCCCTGTCGCACCACCACCTGCGCGGCCGTGTGGAAGAAGCCCTCGTCCGCCTCGGTCTCGAGTCGGTCGACGAGCTCGGCGTAGGGGTCCGTCACGATCACCCGGGCGACGGTACCAGCCGCCCAGCCGGTCCGATCCCGCGCGGTCGGCGGGTCCGACTCAGTTGCGCTCGGCCTGCTCCGCGAGCAGCGCGCGGGCCACGGCGGAGACCTGGATCTCGTCGGTGCCGGCGTAGATCTGCAGCACCTTCGCGTCGCGGCAGAGCTGCTCGACCTCGAACTCGGCCATGTAGCCGTTGCCGCCGAACACCTGCACCGCCTCGAGCGCGACCTCCATGGCGGCCTGGGCGGCGTAGAGCTTGCCGGCCGAGGCCTCCGCGAAGCTGACCGACGCGCCGGCGGCGGACATCTCGATGTTGCGGAACACCTGGTTCTGGAGGTTCATGCGGGCGACCTCCATCTTGGCGATCTTCAGCTGGATCAGCTGGAACTGCCCGATGGGCTGACCGAACTGCACGCGGTCGTTCGCATACGCGACGGACAGCTCCAGGCAGCGCTCGACGATGCCGAGCGCCATCGCCACGACGCCGGTGCGCTCCATGCCGAAGGTCGCCTTGGAGGCGCTGCGGCCGCCGGCGCCGGTGTAGACGTCCTCGGACTCGCCGAGCAGGCGGTCCCTGCCGACGCGCACGTCGTCGAGGAACAGCTCGCCGGTGGGGCTCGAGTGCATGCCCATCTTGCGCAGCGGCTTGGACTGCTCGAGTCCCGGCATGCCGGCGTCGAGCACGAACTGCAGGACCGTGCGCTCGTCGGCGGGGTTGCCCTCGTCGAGCTTGCAGATGAACACGATCGTGTCGGCGTAGGGGCCGTTGGTGATGAAGGTCTTGGAGCCGTTGAGCACGTACTCGTCGCCATCGCGGCGCGCGGTGGCCTTCATGGAGCCGAAGGCGTCGGAGCCCGAGCCCGGCTCGGTGATCGCCCAGGCACCGATCTTCTCGAGCGTGAGCAGCTCGAGCGCCCAGCGCTCCTTCTGCGCGGTGGTGCCCTTGGACATGACCGACGCAGCGGTGAGCCCCATCGACACGCCCATGGCGGTCACCATGCCCGGACAGACCCGGCACAGCTCGATGATCGGGATCAGGTTGAACGCGACCGCGTTGGCGTCCCGCGGCCCGGCGTCACGCTGCTCGACGGGCTCGCCCGCAGCAGCCGCCTTCTCGGCGGCGATGCGCTTGTCGAACGAGGACCGCTGCATGTCGGTCATGCCGAACGTGGAGAACATCTTGCGCAGCAGGTCGTACGGCGGCAGGTCGCCGAACTCGAGCTCGTCGCGCAGCGGACGGATCTCCTTGTCGATGAAGTCCCGCACCGCGGTGCGGACCATCTGCTGCTCCTCGGACCACTCGTACACGGCGTTCTCCCTGGTCGTCTGCGAACACCTCGACGGTACTTGACCGCCCGGTCAAGTTTCTAGCCCGCGGCCCGGACGGGCCTGCCGGATCAGTCGAAGGCGGTGCGCTCGCCGACCCAGGGGGCGACCTCGCCCCACCAGCCGAGCTCGTCGGGGATCACCGGCAGGTCGCGGTAGATGCCCATGTACTCGGGCTCCTGGAGCAGCCCGTGCAGCATCAGCAGCAACGTCCAGCGGGCGTCGACGGTGCCGCCGTCCTCGATCGCCTCGAGCGCCGTCAGCTCGCCCCGTCGCATGAGCAGGTAGTTCCGCCACGTCATGGCGATGTGCATCTCGGCCGCGCGATGCGCGGGCTCGCCCTCGACGGTCTCGGCCCACTCGTCGACCACGACGGAGAACGGTCGCTTGCCGTCCTGGTAGCGGATGTCCATGGCGAGCGGCCCGACGGGCGTCCCGGTGAGCTCGTAGCGCAACCGCGCCGTGGCGTGGGGCACCGTCGGCAGCTCGTCCCAGCGCTCGCTGTGCAGGTCGTCGAGCGGCGGCAACGGCACCGTCTCGTCACCCAGCCGCACGGACACCGCCTCGGACTCGGCCGGCCCGGGCAGCGACGTGGGGAAGGACCGGAACGGGTCGCCGTGGCGCACCAGCGCCCACGGACCGGGCGTGTCGTCGCGCACCCACTCGACCAGCAGCCCCGCATCGAAGCGCTGGTGGTGATGGATCACCGTGCCGTCCGGCTGCACGGCGTCGTGGTGCACCACCCCCGTCGCGTGCGGTGGACGTGGGTTGGCGCCCTGCCCGCCCGCCTGCTGGCGCACGTACTCCTGTCCGCCCTTGGCGACGATGGCCATCAGCGTGCTCCTCGTGCGGTGCCAGCTGCCGCCGAGCTGGCGGCGGCGTGATAGCTCGATCGGGTGAACGGGCTCGACTCGACGTGGGCGATGCCGAGGGACTCGCCCACGGCCTTGAACCGCTCGAAGTCCTCGGGGGTCCACCACTGCGCCACCGGCAGGTGGTGCGACGTGGGACGCAGGTACTGCCCGATCGTGACGATCGACGTGCCGACAGCGGCCAGGTCCGCCAGGGTCGAGGTGATCTCGTCGGCGGTCTCGCCCATGCCCAGGACCAGGCCGGACTTGACCCTCATCCCGGCGGCCCCGGCACGGGCGAGCAGCGCCAGCGAGCGGGCGTAGGACGCCGAGGGCCGCACGGCGCGCTGCAGTCGGGCGACGGTCTCGATGTTGTGGTTGAGCACGTCGGGCGCGGCCTCGATCACGGTCGCCAACGCGGCGTCATCGCCCTTGAGGTCCGAGATGAGCACCTCGACCTGCGCAGCGGGGCGGCGTTCGCGGATGGCCCTCACCGTCCGCGCCACGTGCTCGGCGCCGCCGTCGGGCAGGTCGTCGCGGGCGACCATGGTGATGACCGCGAAGTCCAGGCCCATGCGTTCGACGGCCTCGGCGACCCGGTCGGGTTCGTCGACGTCGAGCGCTTCGGGATGGCGGGTGTCGACCAGGCAGAAGCCGCACGCTCGCGTGCACCGCTCACCGCACACCATGAACGTGGCGGTGCCCTGGCTCCAGCACTCGGACAGGTTGGGACAGCCCGCTTCCTCGCAGACGGTCACCAGCCCCAGGTCGCGCACGGTCTGCTTGAGCCCGAGCACCTCGGCGCCGTGGCGGACCCTGGCACGCATCCAGTCGGGTTTGCGGTCCGTCAGCGCGACCGACTGGGACACGCCCGCTTCGGCGAGGCGACCGAGCAGTCGGACCGAGGTGCCACCGGAGGCATCGGGCGCCTCGCGCCCGGCGTTGGTCGCGGTCGCCGCGGCAGGTCGTGGCGAGTTGGCGCCGCCGGTCGGCGTGCCCGGGCCCTCGCCACGGCTGAACGGGGCGAGGTCGGACTGGGTGTGGCGCCAGACGACGTCGCTGCGGTCGCTCCACCCCGGCTGCCAGTACGCCTGGAACGCCGACACGAACGCGTCGACGACGGTGCGCATCTCGACCTCGAGGCCTTCCGCCGCGAGCGAGGTCACGCCCTTGTCGGCGATGCCGCAGGGGACGATGTGGTCGAACCACCCCATGTCGGTCGAGACGTTCAACGCGATGCCGTGCAGCGAGCGGCCGCGCTCGATGCGCACGCCGATCGCCGCGACCTTGCGGGCGCGTGGCGTGTTGGGCTCGACCCACACGCCCGGACACCGATCCTGGCGGCCGACGTCGTCCAGCCCCAGCTCGCGGATCGTGTCGATCAGCACCTGCTCGAGCAGGGCGATGTAGCCGGGCGTGTCGGGCAGCCCGCCGGCGATCCGGCCCTTCGTCGGCAACGTGAGGATCGGGTACGCGACGAGCTGGCCGGGCCCGTGGAACGTGACATCGCCGCCGCGGTCCACCTGGACCGACTCGGCGCCGACCGATGCGAGGTCGACGAGGATGTTGGCAGGGTCGGCGTTGCGGCCGAGCGTGTAGGTGGGTGGGTGCTCGAGCAGGAGCAGCCGGTCCTCGCCCGTGCCTGCGGGATCGGCGTGCAGCGCCTGCTGCAGCGCCCACGCCTCTCGGTAGGCGACCGTGCCGAGCCAGCGCACGCGCAGCCCGACCCCGGTCCCGCGCAGCACCTCCGAGTCGGCCTCGACGGTGGCGACGGTCGGGGTCACCTCAGACCTCTGCGGACCAGTCTCGGGTCTCGATGATCTCCTTGACCCGAGCCATGAACGCTGCGGCGTACGCGCCGTCGAAGGCCCGGTGGTCCCACGACAGGGTCAGGTTGCCGACCGAATGGATCCCGAGCGACTCGTTGCCGACGTCGTCGGTGACGACCACCGGCTGTCGCGAGACCCCGTCGGTCGAGAGGATCGCGACCTGTGGCTGGTTGATGATCGGGATGACCATGAGCGTGCCGTAGCTGCCCGAGTTGGACAGCGTGAACGTGCCGCCGGACAGGTCGTCGGGTCCGAGCTGCTTGGAGCGTGCACGCCCCGCCAGCTCGTGGATGTCACGGGCGATCGCCCGCAGCCGCTTGTCGTGCGCGTCGCGCACGACGGGGGCGAGCAGGCCCTCGTAGTCCAGGTCGACCGCGATCGACAGGTGCACGGCGTCGTGCAGGACGACGGTGCCGTCGCCCATCGACGCGTTCATGTGCGGGAACTCGTGCAGCGCGTCGACCACGGCGCGCGAGATGAACGGGAGGTAGGTGAGCGAGAAGCCCTCCTCCTCCTTGAACCCGGCGCGCACCTCACGGCGGACCCGGTCGACGCCCTCGAAGTCGACCTGCATGGCCGTGATGGCGTGCGGCGCCGCGGCCTTGGAGGCCACCATCGCGTCGCCGGTCAGTCGCCGGATCTTGTTGAGCTGCTCGACACGCTCGCCGCTGCCGGGAACGAGCGGTGCCACCGTCGGCCGGGGCGAGGGCGTCGGGGCCGGTGCCGATGCGGCGGGCCGGGCCGCGGGTGCTGCGGGAGCCGCAGCCGCGCCGCCCGACGAGGCACGCTGGTCGATGACGGCCAGGACGTCGTCGCGGGTGAGGCGGCCACCGACACCGGTGCCGGTGATGGTCGACGGATCGAGTCCGTGCTCCTCCACCAGGCGCCGCACGAGCGGGGACAGCAGCGCACCCGAGGCCGCCGGGGCGGCCGGCTCGGCCGCAGGTGCGGAGGGGGCTGGTGCGGCCGGCGCAGGAGCCGCGGCGGGCGGGGCAGGTGCGGGGGCGGGCGCCTGATCGGCGGGCGCGGCAGGGGGTGCCTCGGGGGCAGGTGCTGCCGCGGGCTCGGGAGCCGGCTCGGGTTCGGCGGCGGGCCCCTCGGCCTCGGCCGGCGCGGGGGCGGCAGCGGCATCGCCGTCGCCCACGACCGCCAGGACCGTGCCGACGTCGACGGTGTCGCCCTCGGGCACGCGGATCTCGGTCAGCACGCCGGCGGCCGGTGCGGGCACCTCGGTGTCGACCTTGTCGGTGGACACCTCGAACAACGGCTCGTCCTCGGCGATGGACTCGCCGACCTGCTTGAACCAGCGCGTGATCGTGCCCTCGGTGACCGATTCGCCCAGCTGGGGCATCACGATCTCAGCCATTGCGATCTCCTTCTCAGCCCGGCGAGCTGTTCGACCGAACGCCGAACCCTGACCGTCGAACTCGTTCTGGCGCCCAGCCTACTTGTCTCCAACTTGTCTCGTGACCGCGGTCCGCGGTCGTGCCACCTCAGCCGTGCAGCGACCGGCCGGTCATGGCCAGAACCGACTCGCCGAACAGCTCGCTCAACGACGGGTGGGGCTGGAGGAACTCGGCGATCTCGTCGACCGTCGCCTCCCAGTTCACCGCGAGGTAGCCGCCCGAGAGCTGCTCGGTCACCCACGGTCCGACCATGTGCACCCCGAGCACGCGCCCTGCGCTCCCGTCGGGACGACGCTCGGCGATCACCTTCACCAGACCGTCGGTCTCGCCCAGGATCATCGCCCGGCTGTTGCCACCGAATCGGTGCTTGGAGGTGACGACGTCGAAGCCGGCGTCCTTGGCCGAGGTCTCGGAGTGCCCGGCGAAGGCCACCTCGGGCTGGCAGTAGATCGCCCAGGGCACCCGCGTGTAGTCGACGCCGGCCGGCTGCTCGCCGAGCAGGTCCTTGATCACCACGATCGCCTCGGCGAACGCGACGTGTGCGAGCTGCGGGGTCGCGATCGCGTCGCCGACCGCCCACACCGAGGGCACCCCGGTGCGGCACAGGGCATCGACCTCGATGTGGCCGCGATCGGACACCACGACGCCGCTGTCCTCGGCCAGCAGTCCTTCGGTGTACGGCACTCGTCCGACGGACACGACGACCAGGTCGGTCTCGATCGTCTCGCCGTCACCGAACTGGACCACCGTGCCGGAGTCATTGGGCGTGTGGCCGGTGACCGCCACACCGGCGCGCACGTCGATGCCCTTCTTCTTGAACGACTGCAGCACGACGCGGGTCACGTCGTCATCGCAGCCGGGAAGGATCTTGGGCAGGGCCTCGAGGATCGTCACGCTGGCGCCGAGGTCGGCGAGGGTCGAGGCGAACTCGCACCCGATCGCTCCGCCGCCGATGACCACGGCCCGCCGCGGCACGTGGGGGATGTGGAAGAACTCGTCGGAGGTGACCACGGTGCGGCCGTCGGGCTCGAAGCCGGGGATCACCCTCGGGACCGAGCCACTCGCGAGGACCACGGCATCTGCGGTCACGGTCGTCGTCTCGCCGTCGCTCCCCGCCAGGTGCACGGTGCGGTCGGGGCCGAGGGTGCCGACGCCGTTGAACAGCGTGACCTTCCGGTTCTTGAGCAGGCCCGTCACGCCGCCGGCGAGCTTGTCGATCACGGTCTGCTTGCGCTCGAGCGTCGTGGCCCAGTCGAGGGACTTGGGCTCGACGATCACGCCGAAGTCGCCGGCGTGCTTGACGGTGCGCACGATCGCCGCGGTCTCGAGCAGCTCCTTGGCCGGGATGCACCCCCGGTGCAGGCACGTGCCGCCGATCTTGTCGAACTCGACGAGGCCGATGTCCAACCCCGCCGACGCCCCGTAGAGCGCGGCGGCGTAGCCGCCCGGACCACCTCCGATCACGAACAGGTCGAAGTGCTGCGGTTCGGTGTCGCTCGGCGTGTCCACGGGCCGAGACTACCCACCGCGGACCACGTCGCTCGGCGGTGCCTGCACCCGGGAGAACCGGACCGGAACCCGGCCCACGGACACGACGCCGCGGTCGATCAGATCAGCTGGGTCGCCTGCACCGCGAACGCGACCAGGATGGCCAGGCCACAGATCAGGGCCAGGATGATCAGCATGCGGGTGCTCACCCCCACAGGGTAGGTGCGCCGCCCCCGCTCACCCCAAGCAGGCGGAGGTAGCCTCCGGGTCCTGTCGGCCGACGATCTCGGCCACGACTCGACGAGTGAGGGCCGAGGCCCGAGGGGAGACGAAGGTGCGCGACGCGCTCGGTGAGGTCCAGTCCGTCCTGGTGCTGGGCGGAGGGTCCGACATCGGTCGGGCCGTCTGCCTGCGCCTCATCGAAGGGCGATGCGAGACGGTCGTGCTGGCGGGGCGGCCCGAGGACGACATGGAGTCGGTGGCGACCGACCTGCGCGCCGCAGGTGCGCGGGTCGAGCTGCGCCACTGGGACGCGACCGACGTGGGCAGCCACACCAAGGTCATCGGCGACATCTTCGACGAGTTCGGCGACATCGACCTGGTGTACGCACCCGCCGGCATCCTCGGCAGCCAGGAGGCGTTCGACGCCGACCCCGCGTTCGCCGCGACGGCGATCGAGATCAACTTCGGCGGACTCGTCTCCGCCTCGTTGGTCGTCGCCGACCGGTTCCGCCGCCAGGGCCACGGCGTGCTCGTGCTCATGTCGTCGGTCGCCGGCGTGCGCGCCCGCAAGGACAACTACGTCTACGGCTCGTCGAAGGCCGGGCTCGACGCCTTCGCCCAGGGGCTCGGTGACGCGCTGGTCGGCTCCGGTGCTCGGGTCATGGTCGTCCGGCCGGGCTTCGTGCACACCAAGATGACCGAGGGCATGGACGCCGCCCCGTTCTCCACCACCCCCGACAAGGTCGCGCATCTGATCGTCGACGGGCTGACGAAGGGTTCGGAGACGGTCTGGGCGCCCCCAGTGCTCGGGTACGTGTTCTTCGTGATGCGGAACCTTCCGCGCGTCGTGTGGCGCAAGATCAGCGAACGAGGTTGACCCCATGGACATCGCCGTCACCGGCTCCACCGGCCTGATCGGGACACGACTGGTCGCCGCGCTGGAGTCCGACGGGCACCGGGTGCTGCGGATGGTGCGGCCGTCGAGCTCGTCGACCAGCGGCGACACGGTGACGTGGGACCCGTCGAAGGGCACGATCGACGCCGCCTCGCTCGAGGGGATCGACGCCGTCGTGCACCTCGCCGGGGTGGGCATCGCCGACTCGCGGTGGACCACCGAGCAGAAGGACCGCATCCTGCGGTCCCGCACCGCCGGCACGACGCTGCTCGCCGCGACCCTCGCCGGGCTCGACCGTCCGCCGGCGGTCCTGCTGTCGGGTTCCGCGATCGGCTACTACGGCGACCACGGTGACCGACCGATCGACGAGTCCGGCGCCGCGGGCGACGACTTCCCCGCCAGGGTCTGCATCCAGTGGGAGGGCGCTGCGGCCGCCGCCGAGCAGGCCGACATCAGAGTCGCCTACCTGCGCACCGGGATCGTGCAGTCCACCGAGGGCGGCGCCCTCGCCAAGCAGCTCCCGTTCTTCCGCGTCGGCCTGGGCGGACGTGCCGGGAACGGTCGCCAGTACGTCAGCTGGATCTCGATCGACGACGAGGTGCGCGCCATCCAGTTCCTGCTCACCCACGACGTCAGCGGGCCGGTCAACCTGGTCGCACCGGAGCCGGTGACGAACGGCGAGTACACCAAGGTCCTGGGCGGCGTGCTGCATCGACCGACCACGATCCTGCCGATGTTCGGACCCCGGCTGCTCTACGGCCGAGAGCTCGCGGACTCGCTGCTGCTGACCAGCCAGCGGGTCGTCCCGGCCGCACTGCTCGAGGCCGGCTTCGAGTTCGACCATCCGGAGCTGCGCGGCGCACTCGAGCACCTGCTCGGCTGACCTCGCTGCCGGGCACGCCGGGTGGTTCGCCCCATTGAGGGCACAGGCGACACGGTCCACACTCGCCTCTCCAGAGGAGAGGAATCCGCCATGATCAGAGGTTCCAGGAAGTTGCGCGCCGGTGCGCTGGTCGGCGCGGCGGTGCTGATGCTCGCGGGCGGCGTCGCCGTCGCCGAGGAGCCGGTGACCGGCGACGGTCGCAAGGCCGACGTCCGGGCGTCGGCCTCGATCCCCAGCGTGTACGTCCCGGTGACCCCGTGCCGTGTCGTCGACACCCGCTCGGGCGGTGGCGGCATCTTCCGCCCCGGCGAGGAGGACGCCTTCCAGGTCTCGGGGACCGGCGCGGCCTTCGCGCTCCAGGGCGGCAAGGCCGGCGGCTGTGGCGTCGATCCGATGACGGCGGTGGCGGTCGAGGTGTCGATCACGGCGGTGACCCCCGCCGGCAGCGGCTACCTGCGCGCCTGGCCGACCGACGAGGGCATGCCGAACGCCACGTTCCTCAACTACACCAACGGCCAGAGCATCACGAACACCGGCACGGTGACCCTGTCGATCGTGTACGCGAACGACCTGCGCCTGCGGAACTTCGGTGGCACGACACACCTCGTGGTCGACGTGCAGGGCTACTACGCCGCGGTGGGCTGAGCCCGGAGGTCCCGAAGGGTTTTCCTCCTGTCGGCGGGTGGGTCAGGATGTCGGGCCGGCCCGACCCCACCGGCCCCGCCGACAGGAGGCTCCATGAGCACCAGCGACACCGACAGCAAGGTCTCGGTCAGTCGAGTCATCGCGGCGGATGCACAGGCGCTGTTCGACGTCGTCGCCGATCCGACGCTGCACCACGTCATCGACGGCTCCGGCAGCGTCCAAGGCGTGCGCGGCGGCAGTCGCAAGCTCGCGCTGGGCGACAAGTTCTCCGCCAGCATGCGCATCGGCGTGCCCTACCTCATCACCAACAAGGTGGTGGAGTACACCGAAGGTCGTCGCATCGCGTGGGCGCACATCGGGGGATGGCGCTGGCGCTACGAGTTCGAGCCCGTCGAGGACGGCACCTCGGTGACCGAGACGTTCGACTGGTCGACCTCCAAGGCCGGTGCGTACATCCGACTCATGAAGTGGGCCCCGAAGAACCGGGCGAACATGGAGCGCACCCTCGCCCGCCTGGACGCGTTCGCGACCAACACGTCCTCGTCGCTCTGAGCGCCACGCCCGACATGACGCCCTCTCGCCGCGAGGTCGCGGCGTTCGACTTCGACGGCACGCTGTCGCGACGCGACACGTTGGTGCCCTTCCTCGCCCTGGTCGGCGGTCGGCGCCGGTTCGCGCAGATCTGCGGCCAGCTCGGCCTGTCCGGAGCTCGACGCCAGGTCGACCTGCGCGACCGCGACGGGCTGAAGGAGGAGCTGATCCGGCGCCTGTTCGCCGGGCTGCCGGAGGAGCAGCTCCAGCACCTCGGCCGGCGCTACGCGCGGGACCTGCTGTCGGACCAGCTCCGACCCGATGTGCTGACGCGACTCGAGGACCACCGCCGAGCGGGCCACGAGGTCGTGTTCGTCTCGGCGTCGCTCGTGTACTACCTGGAGCCGCTCGCCGAGATGCTCGACCTGCAGGGCGTGCTGGCGGTGGAGCCGGAGGCCAGCGACGGCGTGCTGACCGGCGCACTGGTGCGGCCCAACGTCCGGGCCGAGCAGAAGGCGCTGCGGCTCCGCGAGTGGCTGGGCGAGCACGGCAGCGGCAGCGTCGACGACGTCGAGCTCTGGGGGTACGGCAACTCGTCGGGCGACCACGCGTTGCTGCGCATGTCCGACCATGCGTTCTGGCTGGGTCGCCCCAACAAAGTGCCGACCGGCAGCCGGGTGTTCACGCCGGGACCGCTGCGCTAGCTGTTGCGCCCTGCTCCCTCGCTGCCGGAACACCCTCGGGCGGACCTAGGGTGGAGGGATCGGACCACGGAGGACGAACACGTGAGCATCTTCGAGAACGACCGCCCCGAGGGCTACGACGAGGAGCGCGACGGCACGTCGAAGCTGGTGCCCCGCGAGGAGCTGCCACCGCGGGAGAAGCTCGCCATGAACGCGCACGACGTCGAGGAGTTCGTCGAGCACTTCGACGAGGAGGGTGAACCCCTCGCCGGCGAGCAAGGCGCTCCCTGATCCGGAGGCGCTCTCCGGGTCGCGGCGTCTGCTGACCCACTGAGCGATCGGACCCGAGCCAGCCGCGCCGCGGCACCCGGGCCCCCACCGGTCGGTGACCGCGTCGAACGCACCACGACGAGAACGCGACAGCGCCCCGGCCGACGGCCGGGGCGCTGTTCGTGATCGGGTTGGTTCAGCTCACTTGGGCTGCATACGGGTGCCGGTGTCGATACGCACCGACTCACCGTTGATGTAGCTGTTGGTGAGCAGCTCGATCGCCAGCGAGGCGTACTCGGCGGCGTCGCCCAGGCGCTTGGGGAAGAGGGTGTCCTTCTTCAGGTGGTTCTTCATGTCCTCGTTGCCGCCGTAGATCGGCGTGTCGAAGAAGCCCGGGATGATCGTGTTGCAGCGGATGCCGGCGGGGGCGAGGTCGCGAGCGAGCACCAGCGTCATGCCGACGATGCCGGCCTTCGACGCGGTGTAGGCGACCTGGCCGACCTGGCCCTCGAGGGCGGCGACCGACGCGGTGTTGACGATGGCGCCGCGGGCGCCGTCCTCGTCCGCGGCGTCGGTGGTGCTCATGGCCGTCGCTGCCAGGCGGGTCACGTTGAAGGTGCCGACCAGGTTGATGTCGATGACCTTGCGGAAGAGCTCCAGGTCGTGGGCGGACTCGTAGGTGCCGTCGCGACCGATGGTGCGCGAGGCCCAGCCGATGCCGGCGGAGTTGACGACGGCACGCAGCGGGCCGAGCTCCTTGGCCGCCTCGACGGCGGCGATGACCTGGTCGACGTCGGTCACGTCGGCGGCGGCGAACACGCCACCGGTCTCCTTCGCGAGCGCGTCGCCCTTCTCCGCCTGGCGGTCGAGGTCGAGGATGACCACCTTGGCGCCCTTGGCGGCCAGGGCGCGCACGGAGGCCTCGCCCAGGCCAGAGGCCCCACCGGTCACGATTGCAGATGCACCATTCAGTTCGAGCATGGCCAGGACTCTATTGACCGGGCGGTCAAGTGGGCCACTCGATCCCCCCTCTTCCCATCTCCGGGATCCGTTCTCATCCCTTTTGTGATCTGAAACCGAGGCCATGGCCACGGTTTCAGATCACAAATGGGGGCGGAGGGATCCGTTCCGTCGGCGGCCCGACCGTGCGAAGTACGGTCGACGGCATGCGCAACACCCTGCTGGTCCTGCACATCCTCGGCGTGGCGACCTGGTTCGGCGCCAACATGGTCTTGGCGTTCGCCGGACCCCGAGCAGCGCACGCGTCGGCCGAGACCCGCCTCTGGTGGGCGACCACGCAGGGCGCCATGGCCCGAGTGCTCTACAACGTGGCCGGCATCGTGGTGCTGATCACCGGTGTCGTCCTGGTGCTCGACAGCGACTTCCTGTCCTTCGCCGACACGTTCGTGAGCATCGGCTTCGTCGCGGTGCTCATCGGCGCCGTGCTCGGCATGGCCGTGTTCGGCCCCGGCTCGCGCAAGATCGCCGACGCGATCGAACGCGGCGACGAGGCCGAGGAGCGCTCGCTCAACAACCGGCTCGCGGTGTTCGGCGCGATCGACTCGCTCGTGCTCGTGTTCGCCATCGCGGCGATGGTCGGCAAGTGGGGCCTCGGCTGAACGAGCCGCTCACGGCGGGGGACGACCCGCCGACAGGAGGAGCATGTCCGTGACCGACTCCACGACCACCTACGAGCCGACCTGGGAGTCGGTCGGGACCCACCCCCTCCCCCAGTGGTACGACGACGCCAAGCTCGGCATCTTCCTGCACTGGGGCCTGTACTCCGTGCCGGGGTGGGCACCGCAGGTGCCCGACATCCAGGAGATGCTCCACGAACACGGCCCCCGCGCGATGCTGCGCGACAACCCCTACGCCGAGTGGTACCTCAACTCGATGCGGGTGCCCGGCAGCCCGACCCAGCAGCACCACCGGGCGACGTACGGCGCCGACACGCCCTACCAGGCGTTCCGTGACCCGTTCGACCTCGAGAGCGCGGACGCGGACCTGGACGCGCTCGCCGGCCTGTGTGCGAACGCGGGCGCTCGCTACGTCGTGCTGACGACCAAGCACCACGACGGCTTCACCCTGTGGCCCGCCAGCCAGGCGCACCCCCGGCTCGGCCGCTACCACGCACGACGTGACCTGGTCGGCGACCTGAGCCAGGCGGTCCGGGCCCAGGACCTGCGCATGGGCCTGTACTACTCGGGCGGCTACGACTGGCCGTACAACGATGCGCTGCTGGTGAACCCCGCCGATGCGATGCTCGCCGTACCGACCGGCGATGCGTACCGCGAGTACGCACGTGCCCACGTGATGGAGCTCATCGAGCGCTACGAGCCGTCGGTGCTCTGGAACGACATCTGCTGGCCCCCCGGCGGCAACCTGGCCGAGCTGTTCGCGGCGTACTACAACGCGGTGCCCGACGGCGTCATCAACGACCGGTGGCTGCAGTCGAACGGACCGCGCAACCGCGTGGTCGACACGATCGCCCGCGGGGCGGGCGACCTCATCCAGGCGACGTGGCGGTTCCTGCCGTCGAGCTGGAAGTCGCTGACGTTCCCTGCGTCGAACCACTACGACATCCGCACGCCCGAGTACACGTCGTTCGACACGATCGAGACCAAGAAGTGGGAGTCGACCCGGGGCGTCGGGCACTCGTTCGGCGCCAACCGCAACGAGCGACCCCAGGACATCGTGACGGCGACCGGCCTGATCCGCAGCTTCTGCGACATCGTGTCGAAGAACGGCAACCTGCTCATCGGCATCGGCCCGGGTCCCGACGGCACCATCCCCGAGGAGCAGCAGGTGCCGCTGCGCGGCCTCGGTGACTGGATGCGCACCAACGGCGAGGCGATCTACGCCAGCCGTCCCTGGACGGCGCCCGCGACCCGCACCTCGGAGGACACCGAGGTGCGCTTCACGCGGCGGGGCCAGTCGGTGTTCGCCCTGCTGGTCGACCCACCCGGACGGCGGACCTTCCACCTGCGCGACATCGACGGCAGCGGTGTCGACGGGGTGCGCCTGCTGGGCGTCGACGAACCGATCGAGTGGGGCGAGTGCGACGGCGAGCTCCAGGTCACCCTGCCGGAGCGACTGCCGGTCTCGGCCGCGCACGTGCTCGCCCTCGACGGGCAGCCGCGTCACCGCGCCACCAGCTGATCACCCGGCGGTCCTCGGAGCAGCGGCCATCCGGCCCAGCCACGCGCCGATCACCCGGCGGTCGTCGCGCGCGGTGCAGCGATCAGGATCGACGGCAGCTGTTCAGGCCGGGATCCAGCTGCCGTGGAAGCCCAGCGGCACGCGCACCGGGATCTCCACCGTGGCGACCGGACCGCTCTCGACATCGTCGGCTGCCAGCACGGCGAGCGCTGCACGTCCCGCCGCGTCGTCGTGCACCAGCCCGACGAGCCAGGCATCGTCCTCCGCCACCGAGCCGTCGCGGGGCACGACCACGAACTCGCCGGCGGCGCGACCGTGCCCCGGGGACCACTCGGTCCTCGTACCCGACGCCAGGTCGTAGCGAACGACCGCGCCCTCGACCGGACCGGTCCGCTCCCCCAGGCTGATGCTGGTCGTGTAGGTGTAGCGGACCTCCGCGCCGGCCCGCCGCTCGTCGAAGCGGGGGAACTCGACCGGTCGGTCGTCGAGCACCTCTTCGTGCACGACACCGTCGCCGAGGTCGATGCGCCAGCGGGCGAACACCGGTGGGCCCTCGTCGGGGCCGTGACGGTCGGTGCGGAACGTGCTCGGGTGGCGCACGACGTCGACCTGGAACGAGCCGTCGGGAAGGTCGACCGCGTTGGCGGGGTGATACACGTAGCAGGGGTCGACGGAGCACCAGACGACGTCGTCCGCGTCGCCGTCGATCGCCAGCAGCCCGACCCGGGCGGGCCGGTCGTCCTCCCAGCGGTAGGGGAAGCGCGCGCCGGACATGGCGGCCTCCATGTCGAACTGGACCGGGAAGTCGAACAGCGCGACCCGGCTGGCGGACAGCGCGTGATCGTGCACCATCGGCCGTCCGCCGACGGGCACCTCGAGCTGGCGACGCACACGGCCGTCGGTGCCGACCACGACGTGGCGCACCGACTCCTCGGGCCACCAGTAGGTGACGGCGTGCAGCTCGCCGGTGCCGGGGTGCACCTTCGTGTGGGCCGAGAACGACCCCGTGAGGGTGCCGCCGAAGTCGCTGCGACCGATCGTCTCGAGCTCGTCGTCCAGCTCCATCGGGAACGACCCGGCCTCGACCAGCGCCAGGGTGCGCCCGCCCCATCCGATGACGTGGGTGTTGACCGGACCCTCGGCGGTCTCGCCGTGGACCGGTCCGCCGGGGTCGGCCTCGCCGAGCTGCGCCGCGGTGCCGGCGTCTCGGACCCAGCGGTTGCGGTACCACTCCGCCCGGCCGTCGCGCAGCCGTAGGCCGTGCACCATGCCGCTGCCCAGGAACCAGTGGTAGGTGGCTGGGTCCGCGTCGATCGGGTTCGGCCCGTTGCGCAGGTAGCGGCCGTCGAGCTCCGGCGGCAGGGTCCCCCTGACCTCCAGGTCGGTCAGCGTCACCTCGTCGCTGACCGGGGCGAACGGGCCCTGCAGGTACTCGTTGGCCGTCGTCGTGTCGCTCATGTCGATCCCCCGATCCATGGCGCTCGCAGGAGCACCCATCTCCATGGACAGTGTCCATGTACACTGTCCATCCAACACGAGGAGGGGCCGGATGGCAAGGGCCGGAGCGACACGGGAGCAGAACCCACGTGGTGGCGGCGCCCAGCTGCGCGCCGACCTCCTGACCGCGGCGAACGACCTGCTCGACGCCACGGGCGAGCCGGACCGCGTGACGGTGCGCGGCGTCGCGGCGGCGGTCGGTGTGGCGCCGAACGCCGTGTACCTGCACTTCGCCGACCGCGACAGCCTGTTGGCCGAGCTCGCCATCGACCGGTTCCGGGTGTGCGCTGCGCAGGTTCGCTCAGCGGTGGAGGGCATCGAGGATCCGCTCGAGCGGCTCGTCGCCGGACACGTCGAGTACTGCCGGTTGGCGTTGGAGCGGCCGGGTCACTACCGGCTCCTGTTCCACGGCCTCGTCCGCCCGGCCGATGCCGCAGTCGCGCAGCGACTCACCGAGGCGGGACTCGGCTACTTCCAGGTCTGCATCGACGGCTGCGCCGCGTGCCTGGCGGCCGGCGTCCTCGAGGCACCGAGCGCCGAGACGCTCGCCGCGTCGATCTGGGCGCTCCAGCACGGCTGGTGCGAGCTGGCGATCGTGGGGATGGGCGTGCCCTCGGCGGTCCAGCCGCGGGAGCTGCTCGAGCTGATGCTGTCCGCCGGCTCGCCCCGAGCCTGAACCTGCCAGACCGTCCCGAAGAACTGGACACTTCGGCAACCGTGACGAACCGGTCCTCCGGCCGCTCTCAGCTTCGGCCGCAGAACCGGGTCGATCAGCCCGGTGTGCCTCTGGGAGCACCCCACCCGCCGCCGCCCGGCGTCAGCATGCGCAGGACGTCCCCGGCGGCCAACCGCACGGTGCACTTGTCGGGCAGCCGCTCGGCACGCGACTCGTCGCCACCCGGCAACAGCCAGTTCTCCCCCGACGCGCCCGGACCGCCGCCGGCCAACCCCCACGGTCGGCTGACGCGACGCTCGGTGATGAGCGACACGGTCACGTCCTCGAGCATCAACAGGTCGCGCTCGACGCCCTCGCCGCCGGCCGCCGCCCCCGTCCCGCCGCTGCCGGTGCGCAGCCGGTAGCGGAGCACCCGCATCGGGAACGAGCGCTCGAGCGCCTCGATCGGCGTGTTGCGCGTGTTGGTCATGCCGGTGTGCACGCCGTTCATGCCCGCCACGGGCAACGCGCCGAGCACGCCGGGACGGGCCGGACGTCCGCCCTGACCTCCCGCGACCGTCTCGTAGTACACCCAGGTCGCTGCGTGGTCGGAACCGCCGTCGGAACCACCGCCGCCCCCTTCGGCGCCGTCGCCGCTCCCACCGATGAGCAGGTTGTTCATGGTGCCCTGCGACGCCGCTGGCACCCGTTCGGGCACCACCTCGGCGAGCGCCCGGGTCACCACGTCGACGATGCGCTGGCTGACCTCGACGTTGCCCGCGCCGACCGCTGCCGGGTAGCGGGCGTCGACGATCGAGCCCGGCTCGGTGCGCACCGTCACCGGGATCATCGTGCCGGCGTTGCCGGGCAGCGTGGGGTCCACCACGCTGCGCAGCGCGAACGCCACCGACGACAGCGTGACGGCGCGCACGGCGTTCGTGTTACCAGGGCGCTGCGCATCGCTGCCGGCGAAGTCGAACTCGATCTCGTCGCCACGCACTCGCACGGTGCAGCACAGCAGCGCCGGTCGCTGCTGATCGGCCGCCGACCCGGTCGAGTCCAGGTGGTCCTGCGCACTCCACTCGCCGTCGCCCAGCGCGACGATCGCGGCACGGGCACGCCGCTCGCCGTAGTCGACGACCTGCGCGAACGGCGCTCCCGCCAGCGCGGCCAACCGCTCGACACCGACAGCATTCGCGCCGACCTGCGCGTCCAGGTCGCCGGCGCGCTCCCACGGCGTGCGCGAGTTGGCGATGACGAGCTGTCGCACCTCGTCGGTGAGCAGCATCGGCGACAGTCGCAGGCCCTCCTGGTGCACCTCGGTCGCGTCCGCGGGCAGCGACCCCGGCGCCGCGCCGCCCACGTCCGCGTGGTGCGCTCGGTTCGCCACCCAACCGACGAGCTCGCCGGCGTGCCAGCACGGCGCCACGACCGTGATGTCGTTGAGATGGGTACCGCCGGCGAAGGGGTCGTTGCCGATCGCCTGCTGTCCCGGTGCCAGCTCCCCGAGCGTGTCGATCACCGCGGCGACCGACGCCGGCATGGATCCCAGGTGCACCGGGATGTGCTCGGCCTGGGCGAGCATCGCGCCGGCTGCGTCGAACACGGCTGCCGAGCAGTCGGCCCGCTCCTTGATGTTCGGGCTGAACGCACCGCGCTGGAGCACCGCGCCCATCTCGTCAGCGATGCTCGACAGCCGAGCGATCAGCACGCTCAGCGCGGCCGGGTCGAGTGGCATCGGCGTCACGAGCCGACCTGCTCGAGCAGCATCGATCCCAACGGTCCCGGTCGACCGTGCCACCCCTCGGGCACCCAGATCGTGCAGTCGGCCCGGGCGACGACCGTCGGCCCGCTCACGTCCTGCACGTCGTCGCCGCCGCTCGCGTCCAGCACCTGCTCGATCGTCGCAGGTGCCGGCGCCTCGGCGACGGCGCGCAGTGCGGTCACCTCGACGGCGACGTCGTCGAGCACGTAGCCGTTGCGGTCTCGATGTGCGTCCGCGAAGTCGTCGACGGACACGACGCGCAGCTCGTGGCTCTGGCCGCGGTAGCGGCAGTCGACCGCGGTCCGCACGTCCAGCTCCGCGGCGGCGAGGCCCGTCGAGGAGCACATGGTGGCGACCACCTCGTCCGCCAGATCCTCCAGCGCGCGCTCCAGGCCTTTGTGGTCGGCAGGTGTCGGCCACGACCGCACGACCTCGCGCCGGCGGGGCGAGCTGAGCAGCCCGACCGCGGACAACACGCCGGCGGCGGCCGGCACGATCACCGTCGGGATGCCGACCGCCTGTGCGAGCGCGCACGCGTGCAGCGGCCCGGCGCCGCCGAACGCCACCAACGCCAGCCCGGACGGATCGACGCCACGCTCGACCGACACGGTGCGCAGTGCGCCTTCCATCTGTGCGTCGACCACGGCGATCACGCCCTCGGCGTCGACACCCGCGTCGCGCAACGCCGCCAGCGACGCATCGTGGTCGAGCGTCCCCAGCCCGGGGAAGGTCGCTCCGACCGGGATGCGCCCCAGCGCCAGGTCCGCGTCGGTGACCGTCGCCAGAGTGCCGCCGCGGCCGTAGCAGGCGGGACCCGGGACCGCCCCGGCCGACTCGGGGCCCACCACCAGCGCGCCGCCGTCGTCGATGCGGGCGATGCTGCCCCCGCCGGCGCCGATCGTGTGCACGTCGAGCGACGGCAGCCGGATGGGAAGGCCGTCGACCTCTCGCATCGCCGCGGGCGCCGGCTCGCCGTTCAGGATCAGACAGACGTCGGTGCTGGTGCCGCCCATGTCGAAGCTGATCGCGTCCGGATGCCCGCACGCCGCGGCGACCGAGGCCGCGGCGCGCACTCCGGCGGCAGGTCCCGACAGCAGCAACGCCGCCGGCACGGCGGCTGCCGCTCCGACGTCGACCAGACCACCGGCCGAGCTCATGACGACGACCTGGTCGGCGATGCGCTCCAGGCCCTGCAGGTACGGCCCGCAGACCGGCTGCAGGGACGCGTTCACGACGGTGGTGACGAGCCGCTCGTACTCGCGGAACTCGGGGGCGACCTCGTGCGACGCGCTCACCACGATCCCTCGCGCACGCAGCTCGGCCGCGAGCTGGCGTTCGTGACGGGGGTCCAGGTCCGCGTGCAGCAGGCACACCGCCACGACGTCGACCCCCTCCGGCAGCTCACCGATCGCGCCGTCCGCGGGCGGTGTGATGACCGAGCCCGAGGCATCCAGGCGTTCGCGCACCTCGATCCGGTGCGACCGCGCCACGAGGGGCACGGGCCGGTCGACCCATGGGTCGTACAGCGACGGTCGGGACTGCCGGGCGATCTCGATCACGTCACCGAGGCCCTCGGTGGTGACGAGTGCCACGACGGCTCCGCTGCGCTCCAGGAGCGCGTTCGTGGCGACCGTCGTCCCGTGCGACAGCAGGGATGCGCCGTCCGGTGCCAGGGCGTCGAGCCCTGCTCGCACCGCGTCGCCCGGATCGAGCGGGGTCGACGGGATCTTCAGGATGCGTCCATCCGTGCCGACAACATCGGTGAAGGTTCCCCCGCTGTCCGCGCCCACTCGCACCCGATGACGGTACCCCGTTGCGGCGGGGCGCCGACCCGGGTCGACCACCACGGACCGTTCGCATGACAAGATCTCGACAGGAGCGCCAGGACATGAGCAGCAGCAACCGTTCCGACCAGGGCTCCGGCGTACCACGGTCGTTCCCCGGCGGCGCCCCACGGCTGCCACGCATCTCCGGGCCGTCCGACTCGCCCGCACCTCAGCCGACCCCACGAGAGGACACCCCTTTGCGCAGCAACCCCGACGAGCGACGTCCGGCGGCCGACCGAGGCTACGAGGCGTACTTCTCCAACGAGTCGCTGTTCGACTCGAGCGACCGGGCACGTGCGGCGGCTGCAGAGCCGTCGGGTCCCTACGAGATGCTCGGACTGACCCGGGCTGCGTCCTGGGAGGAGATCGCCAAGGCGCACCGTCGCCTGGTGTCGCAGCTGCACCCGGATCGCTACGTCGGTGCCGACGAGGTCGTGCGCGAGGCCGCCGAACGTCGGGTGCGCGACGTCAACGAGGCGTACGCGAAGATCCGACGCGAGCGCGCTGTCCAGCGCGCCTGATCAGCCCGGCTCGACCTCGAGCGTCCACACGTCGTCGCCGAGCGCGTCGGTGAAGCGGCGCAACGCCAGCTCGGCCTCGGCGTCACGTCCGTCGGTCACCACGACCGCGCCGACCGATGCGCTGCGCAGCCACCCGTCGCGTCGCGCCATCGCGCCACGCCGACCCTCGAGGTCCGCTGGACGCTTCCGCTCCAGCGTCACCACTGATGCGGCGGCGTCGCACGCGGCGTCGAACCACGCCCGCTCGGACTCCGGCCAGCCCGACACGGGATCCGGGTACGGCAGCACGACCACGTAGGGCAGCCCGGCGTCGGTCGCAGCGAGCGCACCCAGGTGCTCGGCCCCCGGCCGCAGGCCCGTCATCACCACGAGGTCAGGATGCAGGGTCGCCTGCGCGCCCAGCACCGCGGCGAGCTGACGCCGCACCAGCGCACCCCGCTCCGAGTCGGCCAGGCCATCGGCACGCAGCCCCACCACCGTCCACGGCGTCCCGGCCGGCACCCGCCCGTCGCTCGTCGACGGTCGTGCCGTACCGGCGTCGCTGCCGACGACTGCGGCTGCCCCACCGCCTCCGGCTGCCGGAGCGACATCACGGGGCAACTCGAGCTCCTCGGGTGTCGGCGGCACGTCGCCCTCGGCGCCCACACCGCGCTGCGACGCGATCACCGCCAGGCGGTCCACCAGGTCGTTCATGGGGTCGCCCGAGTGGCCCTTGACCCAGGCGAAGGTGACGTCGCGCTCCTGGACCAGCTGGACCAGCGGCTCCCACAGGTCGCGGTTCGCCACGGGCTCCTTCTTCGAGTTCTTCCACCCGCGTGCGATCCACCCCTTCCACCAGTTGTCACGGAAGCAGTTCACGACGTACGTCGAGTCGCTCACGATGTGCACCGCTCCGTCGATCGACTCGATCGCGCGGAACGCCGCCAGGATCTCCATGCGCTGGTTGGTCGTCGCCGGGTCGTGCCCGGACGCCCAGGCACCGCCCGGCACCGCCCACGCCCAACCGCCGGGGCCGGGGTTCCCGCGGCAGGCGCCGTCGGTGTAGGCCACGGTCGCGCCGTCGGGCGTGGAGGGGCTGTCGGAGCGGGGCACGGCGGCACGCTAGTGCCCGTACTCTGGGGCTCCCCGCACCGATCTCGGAGGACCGATGATCATCGACGGATTCGCCCGCCAGCTGCCCGACATCGACCCGGAGGAGACCGCTGAGTGGCTCGACTCGCTCGAGTCGGTGGTCCAGTCGCGTGGCGGTCCTCGCGCCCAGTACCTGATGGCCCGTCTGATCGAGCGGTCCCGCGAGCTGTCGGTGGGCACCCCGGCAGGCGTGTCCACGCCGTACGTGAACACCATCCCGCGCGAGCACGAACCGTGGTTCCCCGGCGACTACGAGCTCGAACGCCACATCCGCGCGTACATCCGCTGGAACGCCGCGGTCATGGTCGTGCGGGCCAACAAGGCCGCCGACGGCATCGGCGGGCACCTCTCGACGTTCGCGTCGTCCGCGGCGCTCTACGAGGTCGGCTTCAACCACTTCTTCCGCGGCAAGGAGGACGGCCTCCCAGGTGACCACGTGTACATCCAGGGACACGCGGCGCCCGGCGTCTACGCCCGGGCGTTCCTCGAGCACCGGCTCCACGAGGACGACCTGGACCGGTTCCGCCGCGAGATCGACGCGCCGGTGGGCGATCCGCCCTCGGCGGGTCGTGGCCTGTCGTCGTACCCGCACCCCCGGCTCATGCCCGACTTCTGGGAGTACCCGACCGTCTCGATGGGTCTGGGGCCGATCCTGTCGATCTACCAGGCGCGCTTCAACCGCTACCTGCAGAACCGACGATTGGACGACACCGACGCCAGCCGCGTCTGGTGCTTCCTCGGCGACGGCGAGGTCGACGAGCCCGAGACCCTCGGCGCCATCTCGCTGGCCTCGCGCGAGCAGCTCGACAACCTGACGTGGGTCGTGAACTGCAACCTCCAGCGCCTGGACGGACCGGTGCGCGGCAACGGCAAGGTCATCCAGGAGCTCGAGGCGATCTTCCGTGGCAACGGCTGGAACGTGATCAAGGTCGTCTGGGGCGGTCCCTGGGACGAGCTCCTGGCCCGCGACGTCGACGGCGTGCTGCTCAACAAGATGAACTCCACCGTCGACGGCGAGTTCCAGCGCTACGCGATCGAGTCGGGCCAGTACATCCGCGAGCACTTCTTCGGCCCCGACCCACGGCTGAGGGCGATGGTCGAGCACCTCTCCGACGAGGAGCTCCAGAACCTCCCGCGTGGCGGGCACGACTACCACAAGCTCTACGCCGCCTATCAGGGTGCCGTGCGCACCGAGGGCGTGCCGACGGTCATCCTCGCCAAGACGATCAAGGGGTGGACGCTGGGCTCCGGTTTCGAGGGCCGCAACTCGACGCACCAGATCAAGAAGATGACCGCGGCGCAGCTCATGGAGCTGCGCGACCGCCTGCACCTCGAGGAGGCGCTGCCCGACTCGGCGTTCGACGGCGACGTGCCGCCCTACGTGCGACCGCCGATCGACTCGGAGGTCACCCAGTACCTGCTGGGACGGCGGCGGGTGCTGGACGGTCCGCTGCCCTCGCGTGAGGTGCGCACGCGCCGGCCGCTCCAGCTGCCCGACGACGCGACGTTCTCCGAGCTGCTCGGCGGCTCGGGCGGCCAGGCGGCGTCGACGACCACGGCGTTCACCCGGTTGCTGCGCAACCTGCTGCGCGACTCCAGGGTCGGTGCGCGGGTGGTGCCGATCATCCCCGACGAGGCACGCACCTTCGGCATGGACGCGCTGTTCAAGGAGTTCGGCATCTACGCCTCCCAGGGCCAGCGCTACGAGCCGGTCGACCACGACCTGTTGCTGTCCTACAAGGAGTCCGCCGACGGCCAGCTCCTCGAGGAGGGCATCACCGAGGCCGGGGGGCTGTCCTCGTGGACCGCGGCGGCGACGTCGTACGCGCACCGCGGTGTGCCCATGGTGCCGTTCTTCACCTTCTATTCGATGTTCGGGTTCCAGCGTGTCGGCGACCTGATCTGGGCCGCTGCGGATGCACGAGCGAGGGGCTTCCTGATGGGCGCGACGGCGGGACGCACGACGCTGCTGGGCGAGGGCCTGCAGCACCAGGACGGCCAGAGCCAGCTGCTCGCGTCGACGGTGCCGTCGGTGCGCAGCTACGACCCGGCGTTCGCGTTCGAGACGGCGCTCATCGTGCGCGACGGACTGCATCGCATGTACCCCGACGGCGACGCCGGCCGCGGCGAGGACCTCATCTACTACCTGTCGCTGTACAACGAGAACTACCCGATGCCGCCGATGCCCGAGGGCGTCGGTCCCGGCGTGCTCGCCGGGCTCTACCGCTACGCCGAAGCACCTGCGGTGGGCGGACCCGCGGCCACGATCCTGTTCTCCGGGACCTCGTGGGTGGCCGCCGCCGAGGCGCAGCGCGAGCTCGCCGAGCACTACGGCGTCGGCGCGGAGCTGTGGTCGGCGACCAGCTACCAGCAGCTGCGCTCCGAGGCCCTCGAGGTCGAACGCTGGAACCGACTGCACCCGACCGAGACGCCGCGCACGCCGTGGGTCACCGACCAGCTCGCCGGCGCCCGGGGCCCGGTCGTCGCCGTGTCGGACTGGATGCGCAGCGTGCCGGACCAGATCGCACGCTGGGTCCCGCGTCGCTTCATGCCGCTCGGCACCGACGGCTTCGGGCGCTCCGACACCCGCGAGGCGCTGCGCCGCTTCTTCGAGACCGACGCCCCCAGCGTGGTGTTGACGGTGCTGAGCGAGCTGGTCGCCGAGGGGGCGTTGGTGCCCGCTGCGCTCACCGACGCGATCGAGCGCTACCAGATCGTCACCGAGGAACCTGCGCCCTGGTCGCGTTGAGCACCTGACGCTCGCGCCGGCGCCCACCCACCGGGCGCTCCGGCGCTGCTCGATCCCACGCTCCCCTCGACCGAACGAGTCGCATGGGCTCTTTCCCACTTTTTGGATGGAAAAGGTTGACGCGGTGGGTTTGGCGCCGTACAACTTCCCCTTCACCACTTGCTCAGGAGGCACCGTGAAGATCCGTCCACGTTCCAGCCGCGCCACGCTCGCCGTGGCGCTCATGCTCGCCGCGTCCTTGTTCGTCGCCGCGTGCGGCGGCGACGAGGAGAGCTCGGACACGACCGCCGCCGCGGGGTCGGGTTCCAGCGGCGACGCCACCGCCGAGGAGGTCCGTCTGGGCTTCTTCCCCAACGTCACCCACGCGCCGGCGCTGGTCGGCCTCGAGGAGGGCTTCTTCGAGGACCAGCTCGGCGACACGACCCTGTCGACCTCGGCGTTCAACGCCGGTCCCGAGGCCGTCGAGGCACTGTTCGCCGACGCGCTGGACATCACCTACATCGGCCCCAACCCGGCGATCAACGCGTTCGCGCAGTCCGACGGCGAGGCCATCCGCATCGTGTCGGGATCGACATCGGGCGGCGCGTTCCTGGTCACGAGCCCCGAAATCACCTCGCCGGAGCAGCTGAAGGGCAAGAGCATCGCCACCCCGCAGCTCGGCAACACCCAGGACGTGGCGCTGCGCGTCTGGCTCGAGGAGGAGGGCCTCAGTGCCGACACCTCCGGCGGTGGCGACGTCGCGATCGTCCCGCAGGCCAACGCCGACACGCTGGCGGCCTTCATCGAAGGCGACATCGACGGCGCCTGGGTGCCCGAGCCCTGGGCGACACGGCTGATCAAGGAGGGCGGCGGCAAGGTGCTCGTGGACGAGGCGACGCTGTGGCCCGAGGGTCGCTACGTCACGACCCACATCATCGTGCGCACCGCGTTCCTCGACGAGTTCCCCGGCACGGTCAAGGCGATCCTCGAGGGTCACCAGGCGGCGCTCGACCTGATCGAGAGCGATCCCGAGAAGGCGCAGCTGGACACCAACTCCCAGATCGAGGCGCTCACCGACAGCCCCCTGCCCGAGGACGTCCTGGCGGACTCGTGGGCGAACCTCACCTTCACCGACGACCCGATCGCCTCGTCGCTCGAGCAGTCGGCGAAGGACGCCGAGCAGGTCGGCCTGCTCGACCCGGTCGACCTGTCGGGCATCTACGACCTGTCGATCATCAACTCGCTGCTGACCGAGGCCGGCGAGCCCGAGGTGGACGGGCTGTGACCGCTGCGGCCCGGGGCGACGTCGCCCACGGCAACGGTTCCCTCGTGTCGGGCGACCGCCCGACACGAGGGAGCGCCGTGCACATCGACGGCGTGTCCAAGGTGTTCGGCCAGGGCAAGGACCGCGTCGCTGCGCTGGACGGGATCGACCTCGACATCGCACCCGGCGAGTTCGTGTGCCTGGTCGGCGCCTCGGGCTGCGGCAAGAGCACGCTGCTCAACCTGATCGCTGGCCTCGACGGCCCGACCTCCGGGTCGGTCACGAGCGACGGTCGGACCACCCTGATGTTCCAGGAGTCCGCCCTCTTCCCGTGGCTCACCGTCGGGGCCAACATCAGCCTGGCCCTGAAGCTCCGGGGCGTGCCCCGCTCGCAGCGAGCGGCGCGGGTGCGCGAGCTGCTCACCTCTGTCCAGCTCGACGGCTTCGGCGATCGTCGCCCCCACGAGCTCTCGGGCGGCATGCGCCAGCGGGTCGCCATCGCCCGGGCGTTCGCCCAGGAGGTCGACGTGCTGCTCATGGACGAGCCCTTCGGCGCACTCGACGCGATGACCCGCGACCTGCTGCATGACGAGCTCGAACGACTCTGGGTCGAACGCGGCCTGACCGTCGTGTTCGTGACCCACAACGTCCGCGAGGCGGTCCGCCTCGCGGACCGGGTGGTGCTCCTGTCGAGCCGACCCGGTCGCGTCGTCGAGCAGTTCCCCGTCGACGTCGAGCGCCCACGGCGCATCGAGTCCCCCGAGGTCTCGACGCTGGCGGGAGAGATCACCGCCCGGCTCCGACAGGAGGTGCGCCGCCATGCTGCCGACGTCGTCTGAGCCACGGTCGCCCAGCGACCCCCCGACCGACCTCGACACGCCACCGCAGGCGGACACCGCGCCGGCGTCCGAGGCCGACGACCGATCGCAGCGCGAGCTCGCCGGTCTCGATGCGCTCGAGCTGGCCGGCTCGCCACGGGGCGAGCTGCTGTCGAGGGCATGGCTCGCCACGTGGCCCAAGCTCGCCGCCGTCGCACTGTCGCTGCTCCTGTGGCAGCTGGTCGTGTGGAGCGGTTGGAAGCCCGAGTACGTCCTGCCGGGCCCGGTCCCGGTGTTCCAGGAGCTCTGGGAGGGCCTCACCGAGGGCAACCTCATCAAGGCGACCGCGATCACGATGCAGCGCGCCGTGATCGGGTACGCCATCGCACTGGCGATCGGTGTGGTCGTCGGCGCTGCGGTGTCGCAGTCCAAGGTGCTGCGCAGCGCCGTCGGCTCGATGATCACCGGGTTGCAGACCATGCCCTCGATCGCGTGGTTCCCCCTCGCGATCCTGCTGTTCAAGCTCTCGGAGCAGGCCATCCTCTTCGTGATCGTCATGGGCGCCGCGCCCGCGGTGGCCAACGGCCTCATCAGCGGCGCCGACACGATCCAGCCGGTGCTCCTGCGTGCCGGCCGCGTGCTCGGCGCCAAGGGCTTCGGCCTGTACCGACACGTGGTCCTCCCCGGCTCCCTGCCGTCGTTCGTCGGCGGGATGAAGCAGGGCTGGGCGTTCGCCTGGCGGTCGCTGCTCGCCGGCGAGCTGCTGGTGATCATCGCTTCCCGGCCGTCGATCGGCTTCCAGCTCCAGTCGGCGCGGGAGCTCAACCAGACCGCCCGCCTCCTGTCGGTGATGATCGTGATCCTGGTCATCGGGATCGTGGTGGACGCGCTGGTCTTCGGACGTCTCGAGCGTGCGATCCGCCGTCGGTGGGGACTCATCGACGGCGCCACACGGTGAGCACCGACGACGTGACGGCGCCGCCGGAGTTCGTCGGGTGCCGGGGCTGCGGGTACCTTCTGCCACCATGCCCCGCACGCTGATCCGTGACGCCGAGGACGCGCTGCTCGACCAGCGACGCCGCCTCACCGCCGACGAGCTCGCCGCCCTCGCCGCCCTGCCCGACGAGGCCATCCCCTCGCTGACGGCGCTCGCCCACGAGGTCCGCCTCGCCTGGTGCGGGCCCGAGGTCGAGGTCGAGGGCATCCTGTCGGCCAAGACCGGCGGGTGCCCCGAGGACTGCCACTTCTGCAGCCAGTCCTCCGCGTTCGACACCCCGGTCAAGGCCACGCCGTTCCTCGACACCGACGAGGTGCTCGCCGCGGCGCGTGAGACCGCCGAGCTGGGCGCGTCGGAGTTCTGCATCGTCCTGGCGGTCAAGGGGCCCGACGAGCGCACGCTGCAGCGCATCCTCGACCTGGTGCCCGTCGTGGGGGCCGAGACCGGCCTGAACGTCGCGGTGTCGGCCGGCATCCTCTCGGCCGAGCAGGCGGAGCGACTCGCCGCCGGTGGCGTGCACCGCTACAACCACAACCTGGAGACGGCCCGCTCGTTCTTCCCGAACGTCGCCACCACCCACACCTGGGACGAGCGCTGGGACACCTGCCAGCTCGTCAAGGACAACGGCATGGAGCTGTGCTGCGGCGCGCTGCTGGGCATGGGCGAGTCGGTGGCGCAGCGACTCGAGCTGCTCGGTCAGCTCGTCGAGCTGGACCCCACCGAGGTGCCGCTCAACTTCCTGAACCCCCGTCCCGGCACGCCGCTGCAGATCCGCAAGCCCGTCAGCGCCATGGAGGCGCTGCGCTGGATCGCGCTGTTCCGCCTCGCACTGCCGTCGGTGATCCTCCGCTACGCCGGCGGACGCGAGATCACGCTGCGCGAGCTGCAGGTCATGGGCATGACGTCGGGCATCAACGCCCTGATCGTCGGCAACTACCTGACCACGCTCGGTCGCTCCCCCGAGGAGGACCTGCAGATGCTCGACGACCTCCAGATGCCGATCGCCGCGCTCACCGGCGTGCTCTGAGCCGGTGGCCGACCACGCGCACTGCCCCGGCTGCGGCGCGGCGGACTGCGCCGGCTGCCTGCCCGAGCTCGACCCGCCCCGGTACTGCACCGCCTGCGGCGGCTGGCTGTCGGTGCGCGTCACCACGCAGGGCTACGCGGCGCGCTGTCGCACCTGCGACGCCACCACCACCTGAGCACACCACCACCCGACCACGCAGCCCGCGCCACTCGCTCGTTCTGTGGTGCGAGATCCGACCCACAGGTCGGATCTCGCACCACAGAACGGGTCCGGGGCGGAGAACGACCGCGGAACGGCGCCGGGAACGGCGGTGACTCAGGCGTCGGGGTCGAGCGAGTCGACCATGCGGGCGTGCGCCGCATCGAGCTCGGCCTGATACTCGTCGACGCCGGAGGTGCCGATGACGAACAGGCGCCCCTCGGCCGCGTGGAAGCGGACGCGGGTCGTGGTCCCCGCCTCGTCGTCGATCTGCACGACGTCGACGGCGCGCCCGTTGCCCGTCGGGACGTCGCGGGTGACCGTCGTCTCGCCGTCGGGACTGCCGGCCACGAAGAACCTGATGAGGTCGACGAAGCCGGCGTCGTCGACGGCATCGAGCGTGCTCTGCAGCCTCGGCCCCGACATGGCCACGACCGCGGCCTCGCCGTCGACACCCAGCGGGACCTCGTAGCCGACCGCGGAGCCGGCGCCGGGGTCGGCCTGGTCGATCGGTTCGCTCAGCTCGGTCGCGTTCGCCGGCAGGTCGACCGAGAACCCGCCCTCGTCCGACGTGAACGTCCCCCAGGCAGTCGGGATGCTGACGGCCGGCGGCGCGACCAGCCCCACCTCGACGACGGTCCTGGCCAGCGGGCCGTCGCCACGGGCACCCATCACCACCAGCACGCCCAGCGCGCCGAGCAGCACCACGACCACCATCGCGATGCGGGCACCCGACCGCGACCGTCCCGGCTGGCGGAACTGGACCGTGGCCGGCATCGGCACGGCCGTGGGACGGTCCATCACCGCGACCGCTGGCGCTCCTGCCACCACGGTCCCGACGGACCCGGCCGCCACGGTCCCCGACGCCATCGACCCCGCCGCCACCGACGAGCCGGCGAACGGCGGGGGCTGCTCGGAGGCGCACGTGGCGCAGAGCGTCTCGTGGTCGTCCATCAGCATCTGGCACCGCGGGCAGTTCTGCATCCCGCAAGGGATCGGCTCGGCGCGAGGGCGCCTTGAGGATGATGGGCCGACCGGATCACGCGAAGGGGCCGACGGGCTACTTTTCGCCGCATGGCCACACCCGCGATCCCGATCACCGGCGATCCTGCCGCCGACCTGCTGCTGACCGAGGAGCCCCTGGCGCTGCTCATCGGGATGCTGCTGGACCAGCAGGTGCCCATGGAGTGGGCGTTCAAGGGTCCGTCGACGTTGCGCGAGCGACTCGGTGGGCGCCTCGACGCCCGGGAGATCGCAGCGATGGACCAGGAGGAGTTCGTCGCGGTCTGTGCGGAGAAGCCGGCGATCCACCGCTTCCCCGCGTCCATGGGCCGACGCGTCCACGAGCTGTGCGCACGTGTCGCCGACGACTACGACGGCGCTGCCGAGCAGATCTGGACGGGCGCGACCGACGCGGACGACCTGCGCGCCCGGCTGCGGGACCTGCCGGGCTACGGCGAGGAGAAGACCAAGATCTTCATCGCCATCCTCGCGAAGCGGCTCGGCATCCGACCCGACGGCTGGGAACGCGTGTCGGCACCGTTCTCCGACGAGCAGCCGCGGTCGGTCGCGGACGTGCACTCCGACGAGTCGCTCCAGGCGGTGCGGCAGTGGAAGAAGGCGATGAAGGCGGCCAAGAAGTCCAAGCAGGACTGACGCACCAAGCCTCGGCGGTGCGTCGGCGACCGAGCCCGACCACCGCCGCCGGGCGACGGATCCTCAGGCGTCGGCGGCGTCGAGCGCGCCCGAGGCGTCGATCTGCTGGCGCGACAACCAGCCCAGCAGCACGGCGATGGCGCGGGGGTCGTGGCGCAGCTCGTGTCCTGCACCGCTGATGAGGCGGAACTCGGCCGAACCGTGGGCCGCGGCGAGCGCCCGACCGTCGGCCGGAGGTGTCAGGTCGTCGCTGTCGCCGTGCACCACCAGCAGCGGCCGCGGCGCGAGCGCCGGCGCCGCCTCGATGGGACGGACCGTCTTGAGCGCGCTGGCCCACTGGTCGAACGCGGGTGGGAACTCGGGGTCCTTGATCACCTGCACGTGGCGCGAGTGCAGCAGCAGTCGGCGCGGGTTGCGCGCCCAGTCGTCGAAGTCCGCCGGCGTGGCGAGCGCAGCGACGCCACGGACCCAGGGGTTGCGGGCACCCTCGCAGACCGCGAGCGAGCCGCCGGTGCCGAAGCCGGTCAGCCACACGCCGTCGACCTGCAGCGACCGCAGGTGGGCGACCGCGGCGTGCACGTCGTCGAGCCACCCGTCGAGCGAGAAGTTGCCCTCCGCCCGCCCGCACCCGCGGAAGTTCATGGTGAGCACACACCACCCCAGCTCCGACGCGATGCGATCGGCGAGCTCGGGGAACGACTGCCCGGACTGCGGCGACTCGCGCCCGCGTGCAGGGAAGCCGTGGCAGAGCACCAGGCCCGGCGCGTCGTGCAGCTCCGCGTCGGGTACCGACAGGTGGCCGCTCAGGGTGAGCTCGCCGGAGCGGAACCCGTAGTCCATGACCGGGTCGTCGCCGGTGTCGCTCATCGTCGACCGCCTGCTCCCCGGTGCGCCACGCTCAGGCGTCGGCGGCGGCGCGCTGCTTGGCGAAGAGCTTGTAGCCCCGGTTGCGGGCCTCGGCCAGGGTGTCGGGTCCGAAGCAGAGGTAGGTCTCCGCCGCCATGAGCTCCTCGATGATCGCCTCGTCGTCGCCCTCGATGGCATCGACGTCGTAGACGACCTGGGTCCGCTTGTCGCCGACGAAGCGGTGGTGTTCGAACTTCACGGGCCGTTCCATGACGTGCTCCCCACTCGGAATCCGGACGGCCCATGGTACGGCCCGGCGGGCCGCCGCCCGAACTCAGGGCTCGGCCGGACCGTCGAGCTGGGGTCCGATGGCGCCGATCGCCTCGTAGTAGGCGAGCTCGGCGTCAAGGATCTGCACGACCTGGTCGTCGGACAGCTCCAGCCCTGCGTCGGTGACCTTGCCCAGGACCCAGGCGGTGGGCTCGTCGTCGGGCACCACCACGAGCGCGCTGCCGATGTCGTCCGCGGTCCGCTCCGACGCCACGCCCTTGGCGGCCAGGTAGTCGCAGTGGAACAGCAGCACGCTGCGGACGTCGTCGTAGGAGATCTCGGCGGTCAGCTCGTCGGGCAGACGGTCCGCGACGAAGTCGACCGCTTCCTCGATGTCGTAGACGCTGCGCCGCGGCCGGCGGGCGAGGGACCCGGACACCAGGCCGACCGACACGGCGGCGATCACGAAGGTGCCGACCACCGCGAGCACGATCCAGATCCACATGCGCCAGAGCGTACAAGCGCGTCCGGAGCGCTCAGGCGTCGAGGCGGCCGTCGACGATGTGCACGGTGCGATCCGCGTAGCGGGTGATGCGCTCGTCGTGGGTGACGATGATCGCAGCGGTGCCACGCTGGCGCATCTCGGACTGGATCAGCTCCATGACCTGCTCGCCGAGCTTCGTGTCGAGTGCCGAGGTCGGCTCGTCGAACAGCACCAGGTCCGGTTCGTTCATCAGCGACCGGCCGATGGCCACGCGCTGGCGCTGACCGCCCGACAGCTGCGACGGCAGGTTGTTGGCCCGGTCCGCCATGCTCAGCTCCTCGAGCAGCGAGTCGGCCCGCGACCTGGCGGCCTTGCCGGTGCGACGTCCGAGCTCGTCGACGACCAGGAGGTTCTCGCGTGCGGTCAGGAACGGGACCAGGTTCACGGCCTGGAACACGAAGCCGACGCGCTCGGAGCGGAACTTCGACAGCTGGCGGGAGCTGTACTCGGTGATGTCCTCGCCGCTGACGACCACCTGGCCCTCGGTCGGGGTGAGCAGCGCACCGGCGATGGAACACAGGGTCGTCTTGCCCGACCCGGACGGACCGAGCAGGCACACGATCTCACCACGATCGATGCTGAGGTCCAGGTGGTCGAGCGCGACGACCTCCTCGTCGCCCATCTGGTACGTCTTGCGGACCCCGCGCATGAGCAGGGCCGGCCCGTCGGCGGCACCCCCGGCTCGCTGGTCGGATCCGTCGAGGTGGGCGGTGTCGGCGTTCACGAGGCGCTCCCGATGGCTGAGGCTGGGTCGATCCGCAGGACCCTGCGGAGTGAGAAGGCGCAGCCGATGACGGCGGCGACGAGGAGGAACACGACGCTGCTGATCACGCGGGACGGCAGCAGCGTGTAGGGGATACCGCCCGACGGGACGGCGAGGTCGAGGGCGACCGCGAGCAACGCTCCGATGGTGCTGGCGACCGCGGTGACGACGACGGCCTGCACGAGCACCCCGGCGAACAGCGTGGCGGTGCTGGCGCCGATGGCCTTGAGCACGCCGTACAGCGCGGTGCGCTCCACGGTGAGCAGGGCGAAGAAGAGTGCGACCACGATGACCGCGATGATCACCGTGACACCGATGATCTGGTTGAAGGTGCTGCGCTGCTGCTCGACGCCGGGGATCGCGTCCACGGCTTCGGTCAGCGTGAGCGACTCGGTGGCGTCGTCGGTGGCCGCGTCGATGTCGGCAGCAACGGCCACCGGGTCGGCGTCGGGCTCGGTCTGCACGACGAGCGACTGGAAGACGCCGTCGCCGACGCCTGCGTCGGGACGGTTGTCGTTGATCACCTGTCGCCAGGTGTCGGCATCGGCCCAGAGGGTGCCCTGCCCCGAGTAGACGAGCCCGTCCACCCAGCCGACGATCTCGACGGGAGTGCGCTGGGGCCCCACCTCGATGGTCATGCCCTCGCGGATGCCGTCGGCCTCGAGGGTGCGGTCCGCGTAGGCCGTGCCCGGCGCCGGCGGGTCCGGGACGCCGTCCGGGGCGAGCTCGTAGCCGTAGAGGGCGACGTCGGCGAGGTCCCGGTCCGCGTTGCCGGGGATCCGCGCGCCGAGTTGCGCTACCCCGATGCCGCCGACCTTCGCGACGCCGTCGACGCCCTCGACCGTGCTGCGTTGCTCGGGGGTGATCCGACTGCGCAGGAAGGAGCTCTCGGCGGTCGACGAGAAGACGATGATCTCGCCCGGCTGGGATTCGACGGCGCTGGTGGCGCCGTCGATCAGGCCGTCGAGCAGGCCGCCGAGGAGCATCAGCAGGCTGGCGATGACCGCCAGGATGGCGGTGGCGGTGGCGAAGCGCCCGGGGCGCCGCCGCAGTTCGGTCCATGCGAGCTTCACGTGCTCACCCCCGCACCGGTCGTGGCGTCGATCGGATCGATGCGGAGCACCCGGCGTGCGGCGAACAACGCGCTCAGCACGCCGAGGCCCAGCAGCAGGACCGACCAGACGATCACCGCACCGGTCTCGAAGCTCAGCTGGATCCCGCCGAGGCGTTGGCTCGACAGCGGCAGGTACAGCGCGATGCCGATCGCGAGCCCGGCAGCCATGACCACGGTGACCTGGAACAGCAGCGAGCGCACGAGCACCGGGGCCTGCACGCCGACGGCACGCAGCAGCGTCAGCGCACCGGCCTTCTGCAGCGTGATGATCAGGAAGAAGAGCCCGCTGATGAGCGGGACCACCATGCCGTAGAGCAGGAAGATGACCTGGAACGACTGACGGACCTGGGCGACGCCGGGCGTCTCGGCGGCGGCGTCGGCACGGGTGAGCGCGTCGGCGTCGGCCACCTCGTCGTTGATCCGACTCACCAGCTGCTCGTCGCTCACGCCCTCGGCGGGCGACAGCGCGAGGACGGCGGGCAGCACGCCGGTGGCATCGGGGTTGGCCGACATCACGGCCGAGGAGTAGGTCTCGTAGTCGGTGAACAGGGTCGTCGACGCCTGGTAGCCGATCTGCTCGGCGAGCCCGACGATGCGGATCTGCTCGCCACCCGGCTCGACGGTGATGGTGTCGTCGACGTCGAAGCCGTCCTCGGCAGCCGAATCGAGCGCGACCGCCTCGCCGGGCGCGTCCGGCAGCCGACCCGCCACGACCGTCTCGGGCGCACCGAGCTCGGGATCGGAGTACCCGATCACCGCGGCGGTCGTCAGCTCGTCGCCCGCACGGACGCTGAAGGTGCCCTGGCCGAGCAGCGAGACCTTGCCGACGCCGTCGACCTGGCGGATCTGCTCCTCGAGGTCGGGGGTGATCACACTGCCCTGGAGGTTCCGCCGACCGTCGACGCTGTAGACGAGGACCGGTGCCGACTGGTTCTCGATCGCGCCGATGAACGACGTCAGCAGACCGTTCTGGAGAGACTGCTGGAACAGGATCAGGAACACCAGCAAGCCGATGGCCCCGGTCAGCAGGAGGAACCGGACCGCGGCCCGACGCATCTCACGCAGCGCCAGGAACATCAGCGGCGACCTGACGGGTCGTGTCGCACCGGGACGTGTCGACCCGGGACGGCGAGGTGGACGGAAGCAGGGACCATTGACAGAGTGTCTACACCCTCGACGGATCGTCTGCAACGCGGGCTAGGGTGCTGACCGTGAGCAACGACTGGGAGGCGACGCTCGACGCCCACCGATCCCATCAACGCCAGGTGATCCACCGCGCCGCCGTCGAGCTCGCGACCGAGCACGGCGTGGCGGGCGTCGGCATGGCGGAGGTCGCGCGGCGGGCCGCCATCAGCAGGGCGACGCTCTACAAGTACTTCGACAGCGTCGAGGACATCCTCGCCTCGTACATGATCAGCGAGGTCGACCACGAGCATCGACGCCTGGAGGAACGCCTCGCGGCGCTGGACTCGCCGATGGAGCGACTGCGGACCGTCCTGGCCCAGCTGCTCACGTACTTCTCCACGCCCGAGCACCTGTCGGCCTCGACCGTCATCGCGCCGGGCCAGTTCTCCCCCGCCGTCGCTGGGCGTGTCGGCGCCGCGATGGGACGTCTCCATGCCATGGTGCGCGACGAGGTCGTCGCAGCGGCACGACTGGGCGCACTGCGCACCGACGTCGACGCCGACGTGCTGGCCGAGGTGTTCCAACACCTGCTCACCGCCGGCCGGTCGCTCGTGGTGAGCGGACGGGCGACCGCGGGCGACGCTGCCGACATGATCTGGACCCAGTACGTCCACGGCGCCGGCGCTGCGGAGGGCTGAGTCGACGTCGACGTTCACCCCGTGGCTTCGTCGGCGCACGCGGCCTCGGATGCACCGATCGGGCAGACTCGGGCCATGGCTCATGATCGACGGTTCCGCTTCGGCGTCCAGCTCCACCAGCCGCTCCCCGGGCTCACCTGGGCCGAGTCGGCCCGGCGTGCCGAGGAGCTCGGCTACTCCACCCTGTTCCTGCCCGACCACTTCGGCGAGCAACTCGCGCCCATCGCCGCCATGACCGCTGCCGCCGCAGCGACCTCGACGCTGAACGTCGGCGCGCTGGTGTTCGACAACGACTACCGGCACCCGGTCGTGCTCGCCAAGGAGATGGCGACGATCGACCTGCTGTTCGAAGGACGTGTCGAGGTGGGAATGGGCGCCGGCTGGATGCGCACCGACTACGACCAGTCCGGCATCCCCATGGACCGTCCCGGCGTCCGCGTGGACCGACTCCAGGAGGGTGCGCAGATCGTCCGGGCGCTGTGGTCACCCGAGCCGGTGCAGCACGCTGGGGAGCACTACACGATCACGGACCTGGTCGGCCTGCCCGCCCCCCACACGCCGGGCGGGCCGCCCCTGCTGCTGGCCGGCGGCTCCAAGCGGATGCTGCGCTTCGCCGGCGCGACCGCCGACATCGTCGGGGTGAACCCGTCGATCCACTCCGGCGAGGTCGACGCCGACGCCGCACGCGACGGGCTCGCCGACCGCATGGACGTGAAGTTCGAGTGGGTGCGCGAGGGCGCCGGCGACCGCTTCGACGACCTGGAGTTCAACGCCTGGGTCCCGGTCGTCGCGATCACCGACGACGCCGCATCGGTGGCGTCGATGCTCGCGCCCGGGTTCGGCCTGGACGGCGAGAACGTCGACGAGCTGCTCGAGTCGCCCATGGTGCTGGTCGGCACCGAGGACGAGCTGGCCGAACGGCTCGAGCAGCGCCGCGAGCGGTGGGGCTTCTCGTACCACGTCGTGCAGGCCGAGGCGGCGCTCACCCTCGCGCCCGTCGTCGCCCGGCTGGTCGGCACCTGAGCCGGGCGGTCCGGCGACACCCGGTCCGTCAGTCGACGAGTCGGACCACCGGCTGGTCGCTCTGGTAGCCGAACTGGAGGTCGGCGATGCCCGACTCCGTCTCGATCAGCGCGGGCTCGAAGGTCCATGCGTCGACGGCCTTCACCTTCTGGCTGCTCGTGTGGAGCCGGTACATGTAGATCGCCCAGAAGCGGACGATCTGCATCGGTGTCGATCCGCCACTGTTGAACTGCTTCACGACGGGGATGAGACCGAAACGAGGATCCGCGATGATCCCTCGGTCGAACATGGGCCAGAAGTCGTCCGAGTCGGTCAGGCTCAGCAGCTTGGCGTCGACGACGGCGGCCGGCAGCTTGCAGGTGTTCACCAGGTACGCACGCGCCTCGGCCGGGGTGAACTCGGTCGCGTCGCCGGTGCTCGTGTTGATGGCCGTCGCCGGGTTGATGAAGAACTCCGTCTGCGCAGCGTGCCCCTTGGAGTTCGTGCCGCCGTAGTCGAAGCGGTACGTCTCCATGAAGCAGTTGAGCTTCGCGTCGCCGGCGGCCCAGCTGGAGCTGGTGGACGCCGTGACCGACGGCGTGGCCGAGGGGTAGAAGATCGAGCGGAACTCGGGGAGCATCCAGTACGCCACGTGCCGACCGTTGATCTTCTCGCCGATGACGTCGATGGCCGGCCCAGGTCCCGGTACGACGTCGCGCCAGTGCTCGCAGTTCTCGGGCGCGGTCTGGGTGAGGTTCTCGTCGGTCAGGTCGGGCCGGCGGAGCCGGCCGCAGAACAGGAGGGTGCCATCGTCGGTGCTGATCTCCGCGTTCTCGACCAGGCCGTCGGTCAGCGGCGGGACGACGTTGCCGGTGAAGGGCAGCAGGTGGTTCGCGTCCAGGCCGCTGTCGACGTTGGTGGTCGAGCACGGGCTCTTGATCGGATGGGCGAAGTCGCAGACCTTCGGCGAGCCGGTGCCGTAGATGGACAGCACGTGATCGACACCCATCGAGTAGTTGATGCGCAACGCGTTGTTCTCGACCTGCGACGTGGGCTCGTAGATGCGGAGGCGGGGCGCGTTGAAGGAGCCGAAGTTGCCGCTGACGTTCTTGTCGCACGGCGCAGGCGCCGACCCGTCGGTCTCGATGCAGTTGTTGCCGCTGCCGGTGGACGCCGCGACGGTCGCCGGGATGATCCGGTCGTCGCGGGTCAGCTTCGCCTCGGCGGTCGCCGCTCCGCTGACCGGCACCTCGTCGACGCCGATCACCTTGGCGAACGCGGTCTCGACGGCGCGGAACGGCACCTTTACGCGGACCCTCGAGAACGCCTCGTCGATCGAGATGCACGAGTTGGAGTTGGCCAGGTCGGGCAGCTCGGTCAGGTGGTCCGGGTCGTCGCAACCCGTCCATGCCGAGCCCGCCACGTCGAAGTTCTCCGCCGCGTAGGCCTTGGCGGTGGCGACCACCGCGGCGGGGTCGGGCAGGTCCTGCGCCGCGGCGAGGGCGGCCGCGTCGGCGGAGCCCTGTGCCTGGCGCTGCTGCTGGCGAGCGTTGGCCAGGTCGACCGCCAGCGCCGACATCGTCATCAGTGCGGTCAGGACGAGCGCGGCGATGACGAGGATCGCGCCGCGCTCGTCCTTGGTCGCACCGCGTCGCCGCACGATCCGGGTCAGCACCACGACCAGTTCTCCCCGGTGAGCGCCGTCTCGGCGTAGTCGGTCAGCGGCGCGTCGCCGTCGACGGACTCGAGTCGCATCGTGATGCTCGACGTGAGGATCTGGTGGTCGAGCAGCGCACCGAACATGCCGGTGAGGCTGTCGGCGCGGTACATGGCGCACACCGTGAGCTGCTCGCCGGGCTGGTAGTCGCCGTCCAGGTCCACCTTCACCCGCGTCCGGTTGCGGTCCAGTCCGATGCGTGCCGCGGTCACGCACGCGACCTTCTGCGACGAGGTCCCGGTGCAGCCCCCCAGGTCCCAGTCGGCGACCACCGCCTGTCGGGCGCCTTCTCGCACCCCCTGACGCACGGAGTTGTAGTCGTTGAAGGTCGCGGCGAAGTCGATCGTGCCCATGACGAGCAGCACGAACACCGGGATCACGAGCGCGAACTCGACGATCGCCGCGCCCCGCTCCGGTCGCCTCGCCCGGCCTGCGCGCCCCGAGCGCGGGCGCCCGGACGATCTCGTGCTGCGCTCGAGCTGCATCCGCCACCACCCCGTTCACTGGACCCGGATGGATCCGACCCACCGGATCTCGGGATCCGGCATGCCGGGCCCACGAGACCCGGCAGTGAACAGATCGCGCCCGACGTGGTCCTTGTGTCACTCACCGTGGGAAATGGGCCGAACGACCTAGATCGGACCATCACGAGGCGTCGGCAGCGCCGCCCGGTACCCTCGGCGGAGGATGGACGAGGTCCCGTACGCCGAGTCGAACATCGCTGCGATGAAGCGGGGCGACGCGCGGGCGGCCGAGCGGGTCTTCCGGTCCCACCAGCCCATGCTGATGCGGTACCTGCGGTCCCAGGAGCCCCGAGCTGCCGACGACATCGCCGGCGAGGTCTGGCTCGCGGCGGCGAAGGCGCTCGATCAGTTCGAGGGTGACGAGGCCGGCTTCCGGTCCTGGTTGTTCACCGTCGCCCGGCGACGGGTGATCGAGCACCGGCGACGTGGAGCGCGGCGTCGCACCGACCCGATGCCGCCCAGCACCTTCGGCGACCTGCTGCGCGACGACGACAGCTCCGAGCTCGCGACCGACTCGGCCGAGGCACAACGAGCGGTCCAACTCATGGTCGAGCACCTGTCACCCGAGCAGTCGGAGGTGCTGATCCTCCGGGTGGTCGCCGACCTCAGCGCCGGTCAGGTCGCCGAGCTCATGCAACGACCCGAGACCTGGGTGAGGACGACGCAGCACCGCGCGCTCAAGCGCCTCGCAGCACACCTCGACGCACGGATGGAGCTCAGCCGATGAGCCCCGACGTCGGACACGCGGACGCGCACGACACGCCGAGCGAGGACGAGCTCGACGCGAGCGACCGCTTCCTCTCCTCGATCGCGACCGGCACGATGCCGACCGACACCGCCGGGACCGACCCGCTCACCGAGCTGCTCCGCGCTGCGAGCGGCCCGGCCGGGGCGGGCGAACTGGCGGGGTCCGAGCAGTTCGTCGCAGCGGTGTCGGCGAAGGAAGCGTCGTCGCGGCGTCGCGGCGCCCCCGCCGCCCTCGTCGGCAAGGCCGTCGCCGCGAAGGTCGCCGTCATCGCAGCGGTGACCGTCCTGGGCATCGCCGGTGCGGGAGCAGCGACCGGCGTGATCCTCCATGTCGCGAACGACGAAGCACCCCAGCCCATCGTGACGGTGGACGACCCCGACGCATCGCCCCCGGAGACTCCTGTCGGTCGGCTGCGGGTCGACGGATCACGCGACGCCCGCGGCTCCGGCGCCGCGGCGGATCCGGTCAGGGTCCGCACCTGCGCTGCGGCGATCACCCCGACCGGCCTCGAGCAGCTGGCCCGGGCTGCCGGCGCGGCGAGCACCACCACGGACGAGTACTGCAGGGGCACCGCCACCATCGCCGACCCCGATCGTCCCGAGGTGGCGGCGCCCGGCGCGGACGAGTCGTCCTCGACGGATGGTCCGTCGTCGCGCACCTCTCCGCCGTCCGACCAGGACGGGCGCTCCACCGACCCCGGACCGCCTCCTGGCGCCGGCGGGAGCGGCAACGGCGGGGGCAACAGCAACGGCGGGGGCAACAGCAACGGCGGGGGCAACAGCAACGGCGGCGGGAACACCAGCGGCGGCAACAATTCGGGCAGCGGCACCCCTGGCACCCCGAACAGCAACGCCAACCCGAAGTCGGGCAACGGCGCCACCAACGGCGGGGGCAACGCAGGGGGTGCCAACACCGGTTCGCCCAACGGAGGGAACCAGGGCGGCAACAGCACCCCCGGCACCCCCAACACCAACGCCAACCCCAAGGCCGGCGACGGCGCCGCCAACCGCTCCGGCGGGAGCACCGGCGCCGGCTCGACCGCGCCAGCGGTCGACCCTGCGACGCGTCGCAGTCCCGCCGTCGATGCTCCGCCCGGTGACCGTCGCAGTCCGCGCGTCGAACCGCGCGCGCCGACGGGCCCCGCCACGGCGACGCCACAGGGCACCGACGACCGGCCCGACCGACTGCGCTAGGTCATCAGATCGCAGGGACGTCCCGTCGGCGGAACCCCACCGACGCGGCGGCGAGCATCGACGCCGCCACGATGCCCAACGCCATCTCCGGCAGCAGATCGAACGGCTCTGCGGGGAGTCGAGGCGCGTGCTCGAGCGGCGACAGCCACCGGAGCGCGTCGGGCAACGAGAGGAGCTCGGCGAACAGCCCGACGAGGACCGTGACGGCCAGCGCCGCCCACGCGAGCCCGGACCAGCGAGGCAACCAACCGACGAGGAGCGCCCCGACGCCGACCAGCACCGCGACGGCCGGGACGAGCGCGATCGAGGCTCCCACCATGCGCAGCACCTGGTCGGCGTCCGACAGGGCGAACGCGATGCCGATGCCCGTCCCGAGCCCTGACGCACCGAGGACCACGACCGTGCCACCGAGCGCGACCCCCAGGTGGCGGCCCAGCGTGGCGACCCGCCCCGTCGACCGGGAGAGCACCAGCTCCAGACGGCCGGACGACTCCTCGCCGCGCAGGCGCAGGACCGACGAGATCGCGAACCCCCCGGCCATCATCGCCCCGAGGGCGAGCGTGTAGCCGAGGTACGAATCGGTGACCGAGGTGCCGTCCAGGGCGATGAAGCGCTCCATGTCGGGGTTGTCGGCGAACATCTGCTCCACGTCGCTGCCGACGAGCCCGTACACCAGCCCGAGGACGAAGAGCCCTGCGCTCCATCCCACGAGCGAGCCCCGCTGCAGCCGCAGGATCAGCCCCGTCGGGCTGGTCGTCCACCTCGACGCACGCTCGGGACCGAGCCGGACGGCGAACAACCCGGCGCCGAGGTCGCGTCGGTCGAACACCAGCACCGTCATCAGCGAGAGCACACCGCACGCAGCAGCGAAGAGCGCCAGCACCCACCAGCGCTCCCCGGCGAAGGGTCGGAGTCGATGCACCCACCCGATCGGCGACGCCCAGGAGGACGCGCCGCTGCCGACGTCGCCGACCGCACGCAGCACGAACGCCACGCCCGTCACTGCGACCCCGAGCCCCGTCGTCGCGCGCGCCGAGGCGACGAGCTGTGCCGCCAGCGCGGTCGCCGCGCCGAGCACCAGGCCTGCGCCGACGTACCCCGCGCACAGCGCGGCCGAGCCGACCGCCCCGAACCCGAGGGCGACGAGCGCCAGGAACACGACCACGCCGACCAGCAACTCCAGCGCGGCGACGCCGATGGCTGCGGCGAGCAGCGGCGCGTACCGACCCACCATCCGCGAGCGCAGCAGCTCGGTGCGTCCCGCCTCCTCCTCGGCGCGCGTGTGCCGCGACGTCTGGAACACGGCCATCAACGCGAAGGCGATCGTGCCCCACAGCGCCACCTCGTTGACGAGCACCACACCGGTGCTCGGCCGGTCGAAGCCGAACCCGGGCCCGTTGAACGCCCGGTTGACCACGCCCATGTTCGGGCTCATGTTGACCAGCGCCACGTACTCGTCCACCGCGGCCTGGTCGGGGTAGAGCCCCTTGACGCTGGCGGCGGACACCACGACCAGGCCGACGACCCCTGCGATCCAGATCGGGAGCCGCACCCGGTCGAGGCGGACCCCGAGACGGACCAACGCCCAGGTGCCGGCGACGAGCGAGGACGGTCGCGTGGCGCCGTCCACGGAGCGGTTCCCGCTCACGCGGTGTGGGTGCCGTCGGGGGCCAGCCCACGTTCCGAGAGCTCGTCGCCGTAGTGGCGGAGGAACAGCTCCTCGAGCGTGGGCGGATGGCTCGTGAGCGACACCACACCACTGCCGCTGAGCACGCCGATGGCGGCGTCGAGGTCGTCGCCGTCCACGTCGAAGGTGATGGTGGCGCCATCGCGGACCACACGGTGCACGCCGCCGAGCGACTCCAGATCCCCGACCTGATGGGTGGTCGTGGCGCGCACGCTGGTGCGCGTCAGGTGGCGCAGCTCGTCCAGCGTCCCGGTCTGCACCGTCGAGCCCTTGCGGATGATGGTGACCCGGTCGCAGAGGTGCTCGACCTGGTCGAGGATGTGGCTCGACAGCAGCACGCTGCGGCCCTCGGCCGCGAGCTCGCGCACGCAGTCCTGGAAGACCGCCTCCATCAGCGGGTCGAGACCCGAGGTCGGCTCGTCGAACAGGTACAGCTCGGCGTCCGAGGCCAGTGCGGCCACCAGCGCCACCTTCTGGCGGTTCCCCTTGGAGTACGTGCGCGTGCGGCGGCGCACGTCCAGGTCGAAGCGATCGACGAGATCGTCGCGGCGGCGCGGATCGATGCCGCCCTGCAACCGCCCGAGGACGTCGATCACCTCGCCCCCGCTGAGTTGGGGCCAGAGGTCGAGCTCCCCCGGGACGTAGGCCACACGACGGTGCAGCGTCACGGCGTCACGCCACGGGTCACCGCCGAGCAGCTCCACGCGCCCGCGGTCCTGGCGCAGCAATCCCAACAGCACCCGGATGGTGACCGTCTTGCCGGCACCGTTGGGTCCGAGGAAGCCGTGCACCTCTCCCGAGTACGCCCGCAGCTCCAGGCCATCGAGCGCGCGGGTGGGACCGAAGTCCTTCACCACCTCGGACACGTCGAGCACGGTGGTCATCGTCGGGCTCCCCTCCGTCGGATCGCAGCAAGTCTGGTCGCCGGGAGGGCCCGCCGGACAGGGACTTGGGTCCCACCCTCCCCTGCCCCACGGGGCGACCGCACCGACCGTCGACTGAGCGGCGCTCGGTTTTCTCCTCCACGACTTGACAGGGACCGGTTGCGACAACGGACACATATGACGAACGACCGGCGGTCACGTTACGGAACTGTTGCGAAGTTGCGACATCCTTGTGCGGTCCACTTCTCGCACGTGGTGCCCGACCGGGGCGCCACCAGAACCGCTGGAGATCCCGTGACACGTACCAACCCCCAACGAAGTCCCTACGCGCACCGCGCCGTCGTCACCGCAGTCGCGTTGTTCGTCGTCGCCGTCGTCACCCTCTTCGTGACGGCCAACCCGATCACGGACGCCGACGCGCGTCCGGCAGCCCCCTCCCCGTCCGCCCCGCTGCTCGAGGCCGACGACCTGGCCGAGCCAGGAGCCCTCGGCGCCCAGTCCGTGCAGGCGGCCGTCGCCCCGGTCGCGGACACCGAGCGGGTCGGCCGCTTCCTCGCCGGCATCGCCCGAGCCGAGGCCGCTCGGATCGAGGCCGAGCGGGTCGAGCGCTTCCTCGCCGGCATCGCCCGCGCCGAGGCCGCCCAGGCCGCTGCCGCCGCACGCGCCGCCGAGGCCCAGCGTGCAGCCGCCGCTGCCACCACCAGCTCGATGGGTGGCGGATGGGCGGCCCTGCGCCGCTGCGAGTCCGGTGGCGACTACGGGGCGGTCTCGTCCTCGGGCTCCTACCGGGGCGCCTACCAGTTCTCCCGCTCCACCTGGAACTCGGTCGCGTCGCGGTCGTACCCCCACCTGGTCGGCGTCGACCCCGCCGCGGCCGCTCCGGCCGACCAGGACGCCATGGCGATGGCGCTGTATCGCTCCTCGGGTGCCGGCCCCTGGCCGCACTGCGGAAAGCACCTCTGATCGGCCGACGGCCGGCGTCCGGGACCCCGGACGTCGGCTACGGTCGGAGGTGCCCGGGGATCACCCCATCGCGAGCTGGACGGCGCGATCATGGGCACAACTGCAGACCAAGGCTGGGGAGCTGATGAGGGCACGCTGGGAAATGCCGTTGGCCGTGTTCGTGCTGGCGGTCGCCGTGGGGCTGGCCTTGTGGCTGCCCGCGGTGATGTCCGATGGGGACGACGTGGTCGACTCGACCGAGGTGCTGGCCGCCACGCTCGAACGCGAGCCGTCGGACGACGCCGGTGCAGCCACCGACGAGCGCGACCGACGCGACGAGCGTGACTCGTCGAGCACGTCGACCTCCGACGCGGAACGCTCCGAGGAGGCCGGCGGGACCTTCATCCTCACGCCGGACGAGATGGGGACGGGCGAGTCCTCGTCGCCGCAGCGAGGATCCAGCCGCTCGGGTCGCCAGGCGACCAGTCCGTTGCGCACCTTCCTGAACCCGTTCGCGGCGCTGCAGTCGCTGGCGCCGTTCGTGGCGAACGGCGACTCGCCGCCGGCCGCCACCCGGCCGACGACCCCGCCGCGCCGGCCGACCACCACGACCCGGCCCCCGACCACGGTGAAGCCGACCACCACCACGGTGAAGCCGACCACCACCACGGCGCCTCCTCCGCCGCCGCCGACGACGACCGAGGCTCCCCCGCCGCCGCCGCCGACCACCACCGAGGCCCCGCCGCCGCCGACGACGACTGAGGCTCCCCCGCCGCCGCCGACGACCACCACCGAGGCCCCGCCGGTGCTCGAGAACCCGTTCCAGGATCTGGTCGACCTGCTGCGTCCCTGACAGGACGGGGCCGTGCGACACCGCTGCCATACTGCTGCGGTGTCGCACCACGCCTCGCTCCTCCGATCCAGGTCAGCCCTGGCGGCTGCCGTCGTCGGTGTGATCGCGACCGTCGCACTCGGTGCCTGCACCGCGGACGAGCAGTGGCGCGCCTCGGCCCTCGGCGCCGAGGACCTCGCCGGCGTCGGCAAGTTCTACGACTGGAGCGAGGCGGACCTGGCCGGCGCGCCCGGCTCGCTGGTCCGCGCCGAGCGGATCATCGGTGCGCCCGAGGGCGCACGCGCCTGGCGGGTGTTGTTCCGCTCGACCGACGTGCACGACGACCCGGTCGTCGTGTCGGGCACGGTGCTCGCGCCCGACGACACGGCCGAGCGTCCACGCCCTGTCGTGTCGTGGGGTCACCCCACGACCGGCGCGGCACGTCACTGCGCCCCCTCCGCCGGTGTCGATCCGTTCGTCCTGATCGAGGGTGCCGCTGACCTGCTCGACGACGGCTACGTCGTGGTCGCGAGCGACTACCCCGGCATGGGCGCCCGCGGACCCTGGGCGTACCTGATCGGTGCCAGCGAGGGGCGCTCCATGCTCGACGCCGTTCGTGCGGCGGGCGAGCTGGCGGATGCGGGCGCTGGTTCGGACACGCTGCTGTGGGGTCACTCACAGGGCGGCCACGCAGCGCTGTTCGCCGCACGCGAGGCGGCGCAGTACGCGCCGGACCTCGACGTGCACGCCGTGGCGGTCGCAGCGCCGGCGGTCGAGCTCGCCGAGCTGCTGGCCGACGACATCCACGACTCGTCCGGCGTAGCACTCGGGTCGTATGCGTTCTGGGCCTACCACCAGACCTACGGCTCGGACGACGACCCTCCGGAGCTCGATCAGATCCTCACCGCCGAAGGTGTCGACGCCACCGAACCGATGGCGTCGCGCTGCTTGATCGGCCAGCACCGGGCGCTGCACCACATCGCCGATCCCCTGGTCGGGAAGTACCTCGAGCGATCCCCGACCGAGGTGGACGCCTGGTCCACGCGTCTCGACGAGAACACCCCGACCGACGCCCCGTACGGCATGCCGGTGCTGATCGCGCAGGGGGAGAAGGACGGGTTGGTCCGTCCGGCCACGACGGCGGACTACGTCGAACAGCTCTGTCGCTCGGGTCAGCCCGTGGAGTTCCGCCGCGACCCGACGGCCAGCCACCTGACCGTGGCGGTGCGGGCGCTGCCCGACGTGCAGCGGTTCTTCGCACGGGCGCTCGACGGCGAGCGGCCGCCCGACACCTGCCCCGCCTGACCGTCGCCCCCGTCGGACGCGGAGGTCTCAGGGGAGGTGGCGGTCCCCGAGTCCCGCCGACACCGCCAGCGCGGCGGCCTCTGCCCGACCCTTGACGCCGATCTTGCGGTAGATCGACACGGTGTCCGCGCGGATGGTCGACGCGCTGTAGGCCAGGCGGGTGCCGATCGCCGCGTTGGTGTGCCCCTGGGCGATGAGCACGAGCACGTCGCGTTCACGTTCGGACAGCGCGTCCAGCCCTGCGACCTGGCGTGGCGACGGGGCGCGCCGTCGCGACAGCTGCGTCGGGCTGCCGAGTCGTCGGCGGAGGCGCTCGACCGATGCCATGGACCGGACGTCACCGGCGGCGCGGATCGCCGGCTCCGCGACCTCGAGGCGGTCCTCGGCTCGCGCCGGGTCGCCGGACAGCACCGCCAGCTCTGCGAGGCGGAGGTCGACCGGTCCACTGCACCACCAGGCACTGGCGTCGACCGCGACGTGACCGGTCCACGGCGAGAGCAGTCGCTCGCACTCGGCACCGAGCTCGACATCGCCCGAAGTGGACGCGGCACGCCCCAGCAGGCTCAGGCACAGCAGGTAGCTCGACTCCTCGTCGACGGCCCGCAGCGCGATCCGACCGTGGTGCGACGACACGTCGGGCTCCCCCAGCAGGGCGGCCATGAGCGCGACCGACGATCGGGCGATGGGGCTCGACAGGATCGCCGAGTCCGACGGGACGAGGAAGCCCCGCAGCTCGTCGAGGTCCTCCTGGTCCAGGCTCATCTCCGCAGCGAGCAGCATCTCGGCCGCCACCCAGCCCGGCAGGTCGTACTCGGCGCCGAGCTCGTGAGCGGCCTCGCGGTGACGAGCCGCGGTGTCGAGGTCGCCGTCGAGCAGGGCGGCGCCCGCGGAGATGGTGGCGGCCCACCAACGGAGACGAGGGTTGCGGTCGGTCGCAGCGGCCCAGCGGATCGTGGCGACCGTCTCGTCGTACTCGGCGCGGTCGCCGGCCTCGAGCTGGTCGACGGACAGCGCCACGGCGGCGTCGACCAGCGCGCTGTGGTCGAGCAGGCGGTGCGCGAGCTCGACCGCCTCCTGTGACACGGCGAGTCGTCGCTCCAGGTCGGCTGGTCCGCGGTGGGTCCATCGCCACGCACCGAGGGCGACGAGTCGGTCCGGGGTGCGGTGCCCGTCGGTCAGCTCGAGCGCACGCCGGGCGATCGGCTGTGCCACCTCCGGCCGGGTCACCCATGCGACCTGCGGCACGTCCTGGGACGACGCGGGGATGCGCATCTCGACGAGCGCCCTGGCGGCCATCACCGCGCCGGCGCGGGGGCCGTCGCCGTGCAGCCGTTCGGCCAGGTCGATCAGCGCAGCGGTCCGTCGATCTCCCGCCCGCCAGTCGGGCAGCAGCGCAGAGCGGATCGCGCCGTCGACGACCAGGTCGTCGTCGCCGGCCGCCTCCGACAGGCGGATGACCTCGTGCAGCAACTCACGGGCGGCCGCGACGTCGCCGCACCCCTCGGAGGCCTTCGACAGGTCCAACAGGAGCTGTCGGTGCTCCCTGGGTCCATCGACGTAGCCCAGTTCGACCGCCGCACCGAGGGAGCGCCGGGCGCTGCGGTGGTCCCCCGCCGCCAGGGCCAGGCGACCGGTGCTGCGCAGCAGCGCACCGAGCTCGGACTGATCGGCCGATCCGGCAGAACGTGCGTGATCCCTCGCGCGGGCGAAGTGCTCGGGGCCGAGCCCCATCAGGTGCAGCGCCACCGCTGCATGGATCTGGGCCGAGCGAGTCGCGCTGAGTCGCCCCAACAGGTCGGCGACGATCGGATCGAGAGCTGCCGGATCGAGGGCGGTCGTCCCGAGGGCTGGCGGATCGAGCAGTGTCTCGCCGGCCGCTGCGTCCGCCCCATCGACCACAGCGCCGGCCTTGGGGTCGGGCCCGCGGGTCGCGACGTGCTGGGCCGCTGCATCGAGCACGCCGGCGGAGGCCGCGGCGTCGAGGGCGTGTGCCGCGACCTCTGCCGGCACCTGCGCGTACCTGGCGATGCCCGGCACGCTGAGGTCGCCGGCCACCAGACCAGCAGCGAGCACCTCCTGCCAGCTGGGCGCCTCGGCGGGGCGCTGTCGCTGCGATGACACTCGGGCCGCTCCTCTCGCTCGGATCGATGGGATCATTCCAGATCGCTCGACCCGGGCCGGGATGCTGCGGCGCCGAAATGTCCGAACGGACATGAGCCTCCACGCGATGCAGTTCGCGGAACGATTTTTCGCCGCCGGATCGGTGCTCGATCGGCGTGGGATTCCGGTGTGGCGCTCGTAGCCTGGGTCCATGGTGACGCCCTCTGCCCCTGCCCGACCCCGGCGCATGCGACGAGCCGCCACATCGGCGATCGCCCTGGTCGCCGCAGTCGCCGTGCTGGCCGCATGCGACCCGGCACCCGTCGCCGACTCGTCGAACGCCAGCGCCCGCGACCCCCACGGATGGTTCGAGGCGGACCACCTCTGGTACGGCGACTTCGGCGACCCGCAGATCGTGCGGGACGGCTCCACCTACTACGCCTACTCCTCGCCCACCGCGGGCCGGTACCTGCCGGTCCTCCGGTCGACCGACCTGAAGAACTGGCGGATCCACTCCCGCTACAGCTCGAGCCCGACCCCCGCGGTCGACAACGACATCCCGGCGGAGATCCGCAGCTGGCCCGCCAGCACCGTCGACCGGTGGAACAACAACGACGGCCTCGTCCGCCCGGCGGCCTGGGGGCTGACCGAGCCGCGCGGGTCCTGGATCAAGAAGTCCTACTGGGCACCGGGCGTCGCGAAGATCGGCGACACGTGGTTCGCCTACTCCGCGGTGCGCCAGAACTACTCGGGCGACGACCCCAACGGGTTCGGCCGCTTCTGCATCACGGTCGCGTCATCGACCTCACCGCTCGGGCCGTTCCGCGACATCAGCGGGTCGCGACCGATCCTGTGCGATTCGGACCCCTCGGGATCCATCGACCCCGAGCCCTACCAGGACCCCCGCGACGGCAAGTGGTACCTGCTGTGGAAGTCGGCGGGCAAGATCGGCGCCTACCCCTCGGCGCTCAAGTCGCGGCCGCTCGCGGCGAACGGCCTGCCCGTGCCGGGCTCCCCGATCGTGAAGATGCTCGAGACGTCCCAGGGCTGGGAGGGCGGCACCATCGAGAACCCGTCGATGGAGTTCTACAAGGGCCGCTTCTACCTCTTCTACTCCGGCAACTCGTCGCTGGCGGGCCCGTACAACGGCTCGCCGTATGCCACCGGCTACGCCATCTGCCCGAAGGGCCCGGCCGGCGGTTGCTACAAGCCGACCTCCACGCCGCTGATCTCCAGCGAGGAGGAGGTGCAGGGCCCCGCCGGAGGTTCTGCGTTCCTCGACACGGCGGGACGTCTCCGTCTCGCGTACAGCCACTACTGGGCCGGCGAGGAACGCCAGCCTGCGCCGCGCCGGATGAAGATCGCCCACTTCGATGCGTCGTCGACCGGCAGGCTGGTGGTGCGCTCCCTGGGCTGAGCCGACCGCTAGGGTCGCTGCGGTGCAGGAGGGTGCCGGACAGCTCATCGACCGCCCGCCGGCCCGCCGAACCCCGTCGACCGCGACGACGGCACTGCTGGCGGTCTGTGGCGTCGCAGCACTGGTCCGGGCGCTGTACTGGGCGCTGATCACGCCGACGTGGCTCCCGAACTCGGACGCCGGTCAGTACTTGGAGATCGCCCGCAACATCAGCAACGGCGACGGCTTCTCCACCGTGTTCCCCGGGCTCGAGCTGCACGCGACCGCCTTCCGCCCACCGCTGTACCCGGCGTTGCTCGCCGTGCCGACCTGGCTGTTCGGCGACGACGTGTTGTGGCCGGCGCGGCTGCTGTCGCTCCTGCTCGGCGTCGGCGTGGTGGCACTCACGTTCGTCCTGGTCCGTCGCATCTCCACCCTGCGAGCGGCGGTGGTCGCCTCGCTGGTCGTGGCCTGCTTCCCGCCACTCATCGCGAACGACACGCTGACGCTCACCGAGCCGCTCGCGCTGCTCCTGCTGCTCGTCGTCGCGATCACCCTGGACGCCCGGCGCCCGCTGTGGTGCGGGTTCGCGATGGGCCTGCTGGTCCTCACACGACCGAACGCCTACCTGGTCGTGGCGATCGTGGCGTTCGTGCTGTGGCGCCACGTCGGATGGCGGCTCGCGCTCGCTTCGGTCGCGATCACCGCAGCAGTGGTCGCACCGTGGATCGTCCGCAACGCCGTCGAGGTCGAGACCTTCAAGCTGACGACCTCCGACGGCTTCACCCTTGCGGCCATCTACGGACCTGCGGCGCGTGAGCGCGGCGTGTTCGTCGACCCCGTCTTCGACCCCGCCTACGACGGCGCCGACTTCAAGATCACTGCGCTGGGCCCCGAGGGGGCGTGGAGCGACGAGCTCACGCAGATGGCGATCGACGGCGTGAAGGAGGAGCCGGGCTACGTCGTGCGTGTCCTGGGTCGGAACCTCCTGTCGTACCTCGAGCTGAACCCGGGGTACAACGAGATCGCGGAGCGGATCGACGGCCGCGACCCGGAGGTGCGCACGATCGGTCTGCCGGTCTTCTACCTGGTGACCGTCGCCGGAATGGCGGGGCTGTGGTTCGCCCGCCGCGAGCCTCGGTGGTGGCCGATGATCGCGATCGTCGCCCAGTTCGCCGTGCTCTCGCTCCTGCTGGTCGCCCCGCCACGACTCCGGGCACCGTTCGATATGCTGATGTGCATCGGCGTCGGGCTGCTCGTTCAGCACCTGTACGTACGTCGGCTCCAGCACGCGGCCGACCCGGCTCCTGTCGACGCCACACCTGTCGACACCGCGACGGAGCAGCCGGCCTGAGGTCGGTCAGCCGACCTTCATGAACATCTTCTCGACCTCGGCCAACGGGTAGCCCTCGGCCTCGGCCCGCTCGGGGTCCGCGATGCAGTAGGCCAGACCGGCACTGACGAGCTTGAACCCGGCGCTCTCCATGGCCCGGCTCGCCGCCGAGAGCTGGTTGACGATCTCCTTGCAGTCACGACCCTCGTCGAGCATGCGCTCGACGGCCGCCACCTGGCCGGCGGCCCGGCGGAGTCGCTTGCGCACGTCGGAGACGACCTCCTCGGGGAGTTCCATCTTCACGAGCCTCCTTGACAGTGCGGTGTGCACCGTTCCATCGACCATTCTACTGCATACCCCGGGGGGTTTGACAAGCATACCCATGGGGGTATACTGATCTCGATCACCGGCCGACCCGTCCACCAACCGCCCGATCACCGACCGAGGAGTTCGAGGACATGAAGTTCACGCAGTACTACCTGGACTGCCTCTCCCAGGCGAGCTATCTGATCGCCGACGAGAGCACGGGCACCGCCGCAGTGGTCGACCCCCGACGTGACATCCAGACCTACCTCGACGATGCGGCAGCCGACGGCCTGCAGATCCGCTACGTGATCGAGACCCACTTCCACGCCGACTTCCTGTCGGGCCACCTGGAGCTCGCCGACGCCACCGGCGCGGAGATCGTCTACGGCACGGCAGCCCAGGCGGAGTTCCCCATCCGTCGCGTCACGACGGGCGAGCGCATCGCGCTGGGTGACCCTGCGACCGGCGTGGTGCTCGAGTTCCGCGAGACGCCCGGCCACACGCCCGAGTCGATCAGCGTGGTGATCTGGGAGCACGGGAACGACGACGCTCCGTTCGGCGTGCTCACGGGCGACACCCTGTTCATCGGCGACGTCGGGCGACCGGACCTGCTGGCCTCCGTCGGCGTGACGGCGGACGAGCTCGCGCAGCAGCTCTACTCGTCGCTGCACGAGGAGCTCATGACCCTGCCCGACACCACCAAGGTCTTCCCCGCGCACGGCGCCGGCTCGGCCTGCGGCAAGAACCTGTCGACCGAGACCGTCTCGACCATCGGCGAGCAGCGCGAGACCAACTACGCCGTCCAGCCGATGTCGGTCGACGAGTTCGTGCACGCGGTCACCGAAGGGCAGTCGAGCGCCCCGGGCTACTTCGGCTTCAACGCCGGGCTCAACAAGGTCGACCGGGAGCTGCTGGACACCGCGCCGCCGAGGACCATGACGATCGACGAGGTGCTGGCCGCGCAGCTCGACGGCGCCGTCGTGATCGACACCCGGGAGTCCTCCGACTTCGCCGCCGGGCACTTGGCCGGCTCGATCAACGTGGGCATCGACGGCCGCTACGCCGAGTACGTGGGCACGGTCGTGCCGCCCCACACGCCGATCGTGGTCGTCACGGAACCCGGCGCCGAGGGCGAGGCGAAGCTGCGGCTGGCCCGCATCGGCTTCGACGAGGTCGTCGGCGTCCTCGACGGCGGCATCGCAGCGATCGCCGACCGGCCCGAGCTGGCCCGCCAGGCGTCGCGGCTCAGCGTCGTGGCCTTCGACCGGGCGGCGGACGGCGGCGACGTGCAGGTCGTCGACGTGCGCAACCCCGGTGAGACGGCGCTGGGCACCATCCCCGGAGCGCGCACGATCCCGCTCGCCGAGCTCCGTGGCGCCGCCGACACGCTGGACCTGAGCCGACCCGTGGTCGTCTACTGCGCCGGCGGCTACCGGTCCTCGGTCGGCGCGAGCCTGCTGCGCTCGCTCGGCGCAGCCGACGTCTCGGACATCCTCGGCGGCTACGGAGCCTGGGCGCAGGCGCACGCCGTGCCCGCCTGACCCCGCCGACCGATCCCACCGCCTGACTCGTCGGTCCGACGAGCGACGGTGCGCGGCACCGTCGCTCACCGTCTCAGCTGCCGACCCCACGGCCGGCGCGCTCGACGCGCCGCGCCCGCTCCCGTCCTTTCACCACATCCACCACCACCTCACCACACCGCCCAGGAGCCCTCCCATGACCGACACCGCCACCCCACCGTCCACCGTCACGCCGGCCTCGACCGCCGGTGCCCGCGTCGATGCTCGCACCCTCGAGCAGTGGCTCACCCAGGACGCCGACGTGCGCGTGCTCGACGTCCGCTCCCCCGCCGAGTTCGAGGGCGTCCACATCCCCGGCGCCTACAACGTCCCGCTCGACACGCTCGGCGAGCATGCGAGCGACATCCAGCGCCACGTCGAGGAGCCCGTCGTGCTCGTCTGCCGCTCGGGCATGCGTGCGTCGCAGGCCGAGCAACGCCTCGCCGCCGCGGGCATGGGGAACGTCAAGGTCCTCGAGGGCGGGATGATGGCCTGGGAGCAGTCGGGCGGGCGGGTCAACCGCGGCGCCGACCGCTGGGACCTCGAGCGCCAGGTCCGACTCGTCGCCGGCTCCGTCGTGCTGGGCTCGATCGTCACCAGCGTCTGGGCACCGAAGGCACGCTTCGTCGCCGGCGCGCTCGGAGCGGGCCTGAGCTTCGCCGCCCTGTCCAACACCTGCGCCATGGGGATGATGCTGTCCAAGCTGCCCTACAACCGCGCCACCACCTGCGACGTCAACGCCGTCGTCGACCAGCTCACCGGTCGTGCCTGAGCCCGTGAGCGCCCCGACCGGTGCGGCCAGGTACCTGCCGATCCTCCACTGGGGCCGGCACTACCCGCGCCCGATGCTGCGCGGCGACGTCGTGGCCGGGCTCACCGTGGCCGTCATGCTGATCCCCCAGGGCATGGCCTACGCCAACCTGGCCGGCATGCCACCCGTGACCGGCCTCTACGCGGCGATCGTCGGCATCATCGCCTATGCGCTGCTCGGCTCGAGCGGCTCGCTCGCGGTCGGGCCCGTCGCCATCACGTCGCTCCTGACCCTGTCGGGGTTGCGATCGATCGTGGCCCCGGAGGACCCGTCCTACCCCGCCGTCGCGGCGCTGTTGGCCTTGGTCGTCGGCGCGGCGCTGGCCGTGGCCGGTCTGGCCCGCCTGGGGTTCCTGGTCAACTTCCTGTCCCACCCGGTGATCAGCGGCTTCACGTCGGCAGCGGCGATCACCATCGGGCTGTCGCAGGTCAAGGACCTGCTCGGTGTCGACATCGGTCGACCCGAGGGAGTCGTCGACACGGTCGAAGCACTCGCCGGTGAGCTGGGTGCGATCAACACCTGGACGTTGGCCATCGGCGTCGCGTCGATCGTCCTCCTGGTGCTCGGCAAGCGGTTCGCACCACGTGCGCCGGTCGCGCTGATCGTACTGGCCCTCGCCACCATCCTCACGTGGGCCGCCTCGCTGACCGACCGAGGGGTCGCTATCCTCGGCGACGTGCCGACGGGGCTCCCCTCACCCCGGCTGCCCGAGATGAGCGCCGGGCTCCTGGGCGACCTGGCCCCGGTCGCCCTGACGATCGCGATCGTCGCCTACGCCGAGGGCGTCAGCGTGGCCAAGGCCATCGCCCGCCGCACCCGGGAGCGCGTCGACGCCAACCAGGAGCTGGTCGCGACGGGCGCCGCCAACGTCGCCTCGGGCATGTTCGGCGGGTTCCCCATCGCCGGCGGGTTCTCGCGCACTGCGGTGAACCACTCAGCGGGAGCCCGCACCCCGCTCGCGAGCCTGATCACGGCCGCCATGCTCGTCGTCGCCGTGCTGTGGCTGACCCCGGCGCTGTTCTACCTGCCCAAGGCCGTGCTGTCCGCGGTGGTGATCGTCGCCGTCGCCGGTCTGGTCGACGTGCGCGACGCGATGGACACCTACCGGACGCGGCGGGTCGACTTCGCGGCGCTGTCGGTCACGTTCCTCGCCACGCTGCTCATCGGTGTGGAACCCGGCCTGGCCATCGGCCTCGTGTTCAGCCTGGTCATGTTCGTGTACCGCAGCTCCAACCCCCACACGACCGAGCTCGGTCGGGTCGAGGGCACCGAGGAGTACCGCAACGTGCACCGCTGGCCGACGCACACCTGCGAGCGTGTCGCCCTGCTGCGCGTCGACGGCCCGCTGTTCTTCGCCAACACAAAGGTCCTCGAGGACCGGGTCGCCGCGCTCGTGGCGGAGCGTCCGCCCCTCGACACGGTCGTGATCGACGCGAGCGGCATCGGCGACCTGGACGCCAGCGGGGCCCACGTGCTGCACGAGCTCGACGACGACCTCGCCGCCGCCGGAGTGACGCTGCGACTGGCGACCGTGCGCGGGCCGGTGCGCGACGTGATGCAGCGCGCCGGCATCTGGGAGCACATGCAGGGCCGCATCCACCCCTCCGCGCACGCGGCGGTCGAATCGGCGGACCCGAGGTCCGAGCTGCTGCACGCCGGGCCGGACGAAGCACCCACCGCGGTGATCTGACCGTCGGGGCAGGGTCAGCCGTGTGCTACATCCGGGGGATGACCGCGCCGACCTCCCCTCCTGACGACGGCGCAACGGCGTCCGACGGCGGAACCTCCGACGACACCGGCCCGGTCGACACCGCGGCGACCGAGCCCGACGCGAGCCGCCACGTCGGCCGCGGCCGGTTCGGCTCATGGGTCCGTGTGGTCCTGCGGCCGCACCTGAACTTCGGCGGGGTCCTGGTCGGCACCGTCTTCCTCTGGCTGTCGCTCACGCCGTCGCTGCTGCCGCGCACCTGGGCGACCCAGGGCATCGTCTCGGGTCTGGCGTTCATCAGCGGCTACGGCATCGGCGCCGCCATCAGCGCCATGGTGCACGCCTGGCTGCACTTCGACCCGGGTCCCGATGTGGAGCGCCGGGCCTGGCGTGTGCTGTGGGCCGTCGGCGCGATCGGGACACTGGTGTTCCTCTGGCGGTCCCGGGCGTGGCAGGACGAGCTGCGCGAGCTCGTCGGCCTCGAGCCCGACAGCGCCTCGACCCGGGTCCAGGTCATCGTCGTCGCTGCGATCGTCGCCGCGCTGGTGCTGGTGATCGCCCGGATCGTGCGCTCCGCCACCCGGTTCCTGATCCGTCAGCTCGACCGCGTCGCACCCCGAGCGGTGTCGGTCACGGTCGGGGTGGTGCTGATCGTGGTGCTCATCGTCGGGTTCGCCCAGGGCGTGCTGTGGCGGGCGCTCGTGAGCGGCATGGAGGGTGCGTTCTCGACGGTCGACGCGAGCACCGCCGACGGCGCCGAGCAGCCGACCTCGACCCTCCGATCGGGCGGCCCCGGGTCGCTGGTCGAGTGGGACCAGCTCGGTCGCCAGGGCCGGAACTTCACCGGACGGGGCCCCGACGTCGAGCAGCTCGAGGAGGTCGGTGGCTCGGGCTGCTGCGTGGAGCCCATCAGGGTCTACGTCGGACTCGAGTCGGCCGACTCCCCCGAGGCCCGTGCCGAGCTCGCCGTCGACGAGCTGGACCGAACGGGCGCCTTCGACCGCGAGGTGCTCGTCGTGTACACCGCCACCGGCACCGGCTACATCAACCCATACGCCTCGTCGTCGATCGAGTACCTGCACGGAGGCGACACCGCGCTGGTCGCCATGCAGTACTCGTACCTGCCGAGCTGGTTGACGGTGCTACTGGACGAGGAGCCCCCGGGAGAGGCCACACGGGCGCTGTGGTCAGCGGTCCGTGCGCGACTGGATCAGATCCCCGCCGACGAACGGCCGCGGGTGTACGCCTTCGGCGAGAGCCTGGGGTCCTTCGGCGTCGAGAACGGGTTCGAGACCGTCGAGGCGTTGCAGGCCGGGACCGACGGGGCGCTGCTGATCGGCGCGACGTTCGACAACCCGCTGCGCCAGGAGCTCACTCGCAACCGCGAGCCCGGGTCACCCGAGTGGCAGCCGATCCCCGACGTCGCCGACGTGTTCTTCGCACAGCGGCCCGTCGACCTGCCGGCACCGCCCGAGGCGGGCGATCCGTCGCGGTTGGTCTACCTGCTGAACGCCTCGGATCCGGTCACCTGGTGGAACTGGGGCCTGCTCGTCGACCGACCTGACTGGGCCGGCCGACCGTTCGCGACGGACCGCTCACCGTCGTTCCGCTGGGTCCCGATCGTCACGTTCTGGCAGGTCGTCGGCGACCTGCCGGGAGCCGGCAACGTGCCCGGCGGACACGGCCACATCTTCGGCACGAACGTCCTCGACGGCTGGCTGGCCGTCGCACCGCCCGCCGAGGTCCCCGACGAAGCGACGCTGGCGGAGATCCGCGAGCGTCTGGACGGGGAGTACGAGGGCTGACGCAGGGACGACCGACGGCGAGCGACGCCGGACGGTTACGGTGCGACGACCACCGACCCACCCGACCCAGGAGGCCCCGTGAGCACCGACGACCTGCGCGCCCGACGGCTCGAGGTGCTCGAGGAGCACTTCCGTTCCGAGATCGACCACGACTGGGACGCCTGCCTGGCGACGTTCCGTGACGTGCCCCGCTACGAGATCGTGCCGACCGGGCAGGTGCACGAGGGTGCGGAGGCCGTGGTGGCGTACCACCGCACCCGGCGCGCGGCCTTCCCCGACCAGCGTCACGAACACGTGCGCATGCACATCGCCGACGACGACACGGTGATCTCGGAGTTCGACCTGCTCGGCACCAACACCGGCGAGTTCATGGGGCTCGCGCCGACCGGCAGGTCGTTCCGCGTCGCGGTCATCGCCGTGTTCAGCTTCGACGGCGACCGGATCACCAACGAGCGCGTCTACCTCGACGGTGCGAGCCTGCTGCGCCAGATCGGCCACGAGGACCTTCTCGGCCTCGCCGGCGTCGAGCAGTTCGCCGCCGCGGAGATGCGTTGAGCCGGGCGGCGACGCTCAGGGGTGCGGCGGCAGCATGCCCCACAGCCAGAACAGGATCAGCTGTCCGATGGTCCGGCCGACCCCTTCAGCGGCCTCTGGTGTGCAGCCGGTCGCCAGCAGCAACACGGTTCCCATGAGCGAGGCTCCAACGAGCCGGATCTTGCGCATGTCCGCTCCCCCTCGTGCGCTCCCGAAGCGCGTTCAGGAACCTACCAGTGTGACCGCCGCCCCAGCGGGTGGACTCGTGTCGGCGTTCAGCAGTTGCCGAGCCCGAGGTACACCGCGTTCGCGGGAAGTCGAGCTGCGTCCTGCCGCGGCGATGCTGTCGCTACGACGCGACCGACAACGCCATGAGCCGCAGGAGCACGACACCACCTGCGACGACCAGCGACGCGACGCCGAGCCACAGCGCGGCGGTCCCGACCCACGAGGTGGGCCGCTGCGTCACGATCGACTGGGGCGTCCGACCCGACTCGGTCCCGATCGGCACCGGGCGCGACGTCGACGCCGTGCGGGCGCGCACCAGCGTTCCCACGGCGAGCAGCGCGAGTCCCACAGCGCACAGCATCCCCTCGATCGACATCGGTCCCTCCCCCTCGATGCCACACACGCTGGCCCGCTGCCATCACACAACGCAACCCGTGCCGCAAACGGCGGCTCGCGCATCGCCCCCGTACTCGACGAACGTCTGGTCGCTACGGTGACCGGGTGAGCTCACCGCCGACGCTGGTCGTCATCCTGGGGCCGATCGCCTCGGGCAAGAGCACCATCGCCGAGGCGCTCGGCGCGGCGCTCCGTGGTGCCGGTCGACACGTTGCCGTGCTCGACCTGGACGACGTCGTGGAGACGATCGGAGGGTTCGTCGGTCTCGCCCCGGAGCACTTCCACCGAGCGCAGGTCGTGTTCGGCCAGCTGGTCGGCGGTTGGCTCGACCAGGACGTCGACGTGATCGCCCACGGCCCGTTCCTCAGTGGCGAGGAGGAAGCGACACTCGTCCGGGCGCTCCCCGACGGCATCCGTCCTCGACGTGTGCTGCTGACGACGCCCCGCAGCCTCGCGTTCGAACGAGTGGCCGCCGATCCCGATCGTCAGCTGTCGAAGTACCCCGAGGTCCTCGACGCGATGTACGACCGGTTCGAGGAGCTGCTCCCGTCCGTGAGTCCCACCGAGTGGAGCTTCGACACGTCCGCGGTCGATGTCGAAGCGATCGTCGACCAGCTCAGCCGAGCGCTGGTCGACGGCGGCTCGTCGGTCAGCCGCTGAGGTCCAACGGGCCGGAGAGCACTACCCCCGACGCAGGAGGTCCTTGGCGATGGCGGTGATCTGCAGCTCGTCGGTCCCGGCGTAGATCTGCAGGACCTTGGCGTCGCGGGCCAGCTGCTCGACGTGGAACTCCGCCATGTAGCCGTTGCCGCCCAGCACCTGCACGGCGTCGAGCGCCACCTCGGTCGCTGCCCGGGCCGAGTAGAGCTTGATCGCTGACGCCTCGGCGAAGGTGAGCGTCTCGCCGGCGCGCATCGACTCCAGGTACCGGAACAACATGTTGCGCACGTTGACCCGGGACACCTCCATCTTCGCCAGCTTCTCCTGGATGAGCTGGAACTCACCGATCGGCCGACCGAACTGCACCCGCTCCCGGGCGTAGTCGACCGCGACGTCCTCGCACTCCTCGATGATGCCCAGGGCCATCGCCGCCACGCTCGCCCGCTCCGAGGCGAAGGTCGCACGAGCGGCCGCCCGAGCATCCTTGCCGCCGCTCGACCCGCCTCGATCGGCCTTGGGCGCGAGTGCCGCCTCGCCACCGATGAGGCGGTCCAGGCCCACGCGGACGTCCTGCACGAACAGCTCGCCCGTGGGTGATGAGTGGAGTCCCATCTTCTGCAACGGCGTGGACTGCTCGAACCCGTCCATGCCCCTGTCGAGGATGAACGACAGCACCCGGCGCTCCCGCGGCGGCGTCGCCCCATCGTCGAGCTTGCAGATGAACACGGTCGTGTCGGCGTAGGGGCCGTTGGTGATGAAGGTCTTCGACCCGTTCAACACGAACTCATCCTCATCACGAACCGCGGTCGATCGCATGCCGCCGAACGCATCCGACCCGCTGTCCGGCTCGGTGATCGCCCACGCCCCGACCCGTTCGAGCGTCAGCAACGGCAACGCCCAGCGCTCCCGCTGCTCCGGTGTCCCCCGCTTGATCGCGTTGCCGGCCAGGTTCATCGACACTCCCATGGCCGTCACGAGCCCCGGACAGTGACGGGAGAGCTCCACCATCGGCAGGAGCGTCACCACCGCGCGTTCGTAGCGCTCCTCGGTGCTCAGCGGTGGCCCGCCCTGCGCTTCGCGTTCGAAGCGCTCCCGGGCGATCTCGTCCAGGCCGAAGGTGCGCACGTAGGCCCGCAGGACGTCGTACGGCGGATGACCGCCGTGCTCGAGCGCTTCCCGCAGCGGCACCACCTCGCGGTCGACGAAGTCGCGCACCGCCGACCGCATCGCCATCTGTTCGTCGGACCAATCGAGCATCCCGCAAGCTCGCACACCGCACCATGACGGGGCCACCTGACGCTCCAGGCCACGGGCTCGCCCCGGGCCGTCCGTCTCGGCGGTGCGGGCCCTTGCGAGCGCGCGGAACGGCCGGCGGACAGAGCCCGCCGGCCGTTCCGGAGTCCGAGGACTCAGAGGGTCAGCGGATAGGGCTCCATCGTTGGGCCCAGTCGATGAGCTTGGCTGCGAGTAGGAACGCGATGGCAAGTTGGAGCTGTGCTCGTCGGTGGCTGCTGCGCCGGTCGGTGTTTCGTCGG